>Ga0207655_1000012_pt1 | contig 640488 bp, 516 predicted proteins | sample KBSM44metaG_FD_184398 | JGI IMG/M metagenome (GOLD analysis project Ga0207655, IMG submission 184398) | Miscanthus rhizosphere microbial communities from Kellogg Biological Station, Michigan, USA - KBS M4-4 metaG (SPAdes) (version 2) | ecosystem: Host-associated > Plants > Roots > Rhizosphere... | reverse complement strand
AACAAAAAGGCTGATTTGCATCTCCAGTTGGAGGTAAAGTATTTTCAATTTTTGCGATAATAGCAAATCTGTCACTTTCACAGCCATTTATTGTTTGTGAGGCGTAATATGTTACATCATTTTGAAGTAAAGTTGTTTTTGATAATAATGTTCCCGCGGTTGCAGCGTCATACCATTTTATATTTTGCCCTGTAATAGCAATATTATCCAAAGTAGCATTTTGCTGGATACAGAAGGTTTGAGGTGTATTTATAATTAAATCATCACCATTTAGTTCTGGTATAACGGGAACTCTAGTGCTTTCACAACCGTTTATATTTTCATTTTGCGTAACATAGTAGATAGTGTTACTTTGTAAAAGTGTTGACGGAGGCAAGATATTACCTCCAGTGGAACTAGAGTACCATTTTAAATTAGAACCTACTATAGTAATGTCAGATAATTTTGGATTATCTTTTTTGCAAAAGGCTAAATTAGTTATTGATGGAAGAGTTGAAGGGGTTGTTAAATGAACTGTAACCTCAAGTCTATCGTTTTCGGGACAGCTTTCAAAATACGCAGCGTAATAAGTTTTTCCATTTTCTAAAGGCAAATTTCTTTCTAAAGGAATATTTGATGTTTTGGATTCATACCAGTTTATAATTTCAATACATGGTTTTAAATCACTTATTGTTGGATGAGCAGATGAACAAAAATATTGATTATTATCTGCTTCAGGAATACTTGAGGTACATGGTGCAAGTTTTAAAATGTAGGCACTCCCATAAAAAGAATGCATATAAAATGAGCTTTGAGGGCTTGGATCAAAATCAGGCATGTCTCTAAAACCTCCAGAAAGGAAAATATTATCTTCAAAATCTGATTGGACATAAAATCCACTTTGTATATTTTTAAAATTTATAAATTTTCCATTTTGGGTGAATTTTAATAATAGGAATTGATTACTGGAACCAATATTTTTATAGGGATAAACTTTATTACAATTGTTGTTTACGTATGTATTGGCTCTTGTAGAAGTTACTAAATAAATATTATAATTGTTGTCAAAGCTAAGTGAAAAAGTTTCATTTGTTTCGTCACCATATATATAATTATTCCATAAATATTCTCCATTTTGATTTAATTTTAAAAATACGGAACCACCTTCTTTTTCCTTTAAAAAAAGTTTAGTATTTCCAAAGTCAAATGATAGTGGTATCTCTAAATTTGAGTAATTACTAGTAAAATAAATATTGTTAGCATCATCTGTTTTTACAGACTTATCCTCGTTACTGATCATTCCGGAATCATATCCTAATTGTCTAAACCAAATATCTTTTCCCACTTCACTTATTTTACATATGAAATTTGTATTATACCGAGTTACATAGTCCTTATTAGAAAAAGAAATGTTGTTTTCAAAACGACCTTTTAAAATTATATCATTTAGTTTATCGCAAGTTAGCGAAATCGCGAAGTCACGTTGACTTCCTCCGATTTTTTTTGCCCAAATAAAATGTCCATTTGAATCATTTTTTAACAGAAATATGTCACCTGAGGTAGGATTTAATAGATAAACATTATTGCTAAAATCAAAATCTGTGTTTATTCCACCAAATGTGCCTGTGGTAATTATATTGTTATTATTGTCCACTGTCGATTCATCGGCAAAAGCACCATAGTAGTAATTCCCAAAGATGAATTTACCATTGGAATTAAGTTTAATAACATAAGAGCCAGGTTGATTGGTTGGATTTTCAACGAAAAAAGTTTCTGACGGATCAGGATTTAGATCAATCTGAGTGCCAGACGATAAACCGGTTACAATTACATTTTCATTTTTATCCAGTACTATGGAATATCCAACACCAAGCCATTCTGAAGTAATTTGTTTAACCCATAAAAAATTTTTATCCTTATCCAATTTTAAAATAAAAGAATCAGATAGTCCCCCGCTAGTACTCGATAAATAAGAAGAATTATCACTTGGATCAAAATCTATAGTTCCCGTAAAATCGCCTGTTGAATAGATATTTCCTTTACTGTCAGTAATTATTGATCTAGTTTGAGAAGTACTATAATCAGAATCAGTCTTAATGGCCCATAAGAAATCTTGGGCCATACTACAGTTATAAAAAAATAATGTAAAAAATAGAAAAAATAAAAAAAGTTTTTTTTTAATGAGCATGAAGAGAAGTTTGTTTGTAGTTTGGGCAAATGTAATTAAATATCTACAAAAGAAAACTAAAAAAGCAAGTTGAATCTTTTCATAAAAAGTCCCTAAATATGCCTTATTTTTGCAAAAACATTTCTTTTGAAAACCAAACTCTTCGTCGTTACGCCTCCTTTTACCCAACTGAATACGCCTTATCCCGCGACAGCGTATATAAAAGGATTTCTAAACACTAAAAATATCGAATCGGTTCAGGCTGATTTAGGTATAGATGTAATATTGGAATTGTTTTCGAAGATAGGATTGATTGATTTGTTTGAGTTTTCAAGTTTCAGGTTTCAGGTTTCAGGTCCTGAAGTTTCCGATAATTCCAAACGTATTTTTGCTTTACAAGACGAATACATCAAAACTATTGATGCTGTAATTCAGTTTTTGCAAGGAAAAAATCCAACATTGGCGTTACAGATTTGTCAGGAAGATTTTCTGCCTGAAGCTTCCCGATTTGCACAATTAGAAGAATTGGATTGGGCTTTTGGGACAATGGGAACACAAGATAAAGCCAAACATTTGGCGACTTTGTATCTCGAAGATATTTCAGATTTTATTGTAGAATGTGTCGATGAAAATTTTGGCTTTAGCCGATATGCCGAACGTTTAGGTCGAAGCGCCAATTCGTTTGATGAATTATACGAAGCTTTACAGCAAAAACCGACTTATATAGATTTGATTCTAATTTCACTTTTGAAAGAGAAAATAGAAGCTGTAAAACCGACTTTCTTCTTAATCTCTGTTCCTTTTCCGGGGAATTTATATAGCGCTTTTCGATGCGCACAATGGATAAAACAAAACCATCCCGAAATCAAAATTTCGATGGGAGGAGGTTTTCCAAATACTGAATTACGCTCGCTTTCTGATGCACGTGTTTTTGAATTTTTCGATTTTATTACTTTAGATGACGGAGAAGTTCCGATAGAAGAATTAATATTCAATCTTGAAAATCCAGATTACAATTCATACAAAAGAACGTTTTTGTTAGAAGACGGAAAAGTCGTTTACAAAAATAATTCCTTGAAGCATGATTACAAACAAGCTTATGTAGGAACGCCAGATTACTCAGATTTGCCTTTGGATAAATATATTTCAGTAATTGAAATAGCGAATCCAATGCATAGAATGTGGAGCGACGGCCGCTGGAATAAACTCACAATGGCGCACGGTTGCTATTGGGGAAAATGTACTTTTTGCGATATTTCATTAGATTATATAAAAGTTTACGAACCCGTTGCCGCCAATTTATTATGCGATAGAATGGAAGACATGATGCAGCAAACCGGTCAAAATGGTTTTCATTTTGTTGATGAGGCAGCTCCGCCAGCTTTGATGCGTGCTTTGGCATTAGAAATTTTACGTCGAAAATTGGCTGTAACCTGGTGGACAAATATTCGATTTGAAAAAAGTTTCTCCAAAGATTTATGTCTTTTACTAAAAGCTTCTGGTTGTATTGCCGTTTCCGGAGGTTTAGAAGTAGCTTCTGATCGATTATTAAAATTAATAGACAAAGGTGTAACAGTAGAGCAAGTGGCAAAAGTTACTCGAAATTTTACCGAAGCCGGAATCATGGTTCATGCCTATTTAATGTACGGATATCCAACACAAACGATTCAGGAAACCGTTGACAGTCTCGAAATGGTGCGTCAATTGTTTGAAGCCGGAATTTTGCAATCAGGTTTCTGGCATCAATTTGCGATGACGGCGCATAGTCCGGTTGGATTATATCCGGAGAAATTTGGAGTCACAAAAAAAACCGAAGCAATTGGAACTTTTGCAAATAACGATATTGATTATACAGATTCTACAGGAATCAATCATGATAAATTCAGCTTTGGATTAAAGAAATCACTCTTCAATTTCATGCACGGAATTTGTTTTGATTATGAATTGCAAGATTGGTTCGACTTTAAAATTCCAAAGACGAAAATTGATCCCGATTTTATTTTTAATGCGCTCGAAGAAGGAAATGATTTTAATACAAAACCAAATGCAAAAGTCGTTTGGTTAGGCGGAAAACCTTCTGTAGAACATTTTACAAAATCTAAAAAAGGAAGAACGTGGGAAATGATGACTTTTACTTTTCATGATAAAAAGGAAAGTTTCAACATTCAAACCAATAAAGAAGAAGGCGAATGGCTTGTTGATATTTTGACTAAAATCACAATTTCGAATGCTAAAAACTATACTTTTCAAGAAGTAAAATCTGATTTTGAAACCAATTTAGATGATTTCGAATTATTCTGGTATTCAAAACCTGTTAATACTTTACGAGAATTTGGGTTGTTGGTTTTATAAGTATATTTACAGAATTTTTTTGAGGATTTCCGTAGGAATAAAACATATTGTAGGGATGGATTTTAATCCATCCTTCGTAACGTAACCGCAATCTTTTCATTCCGAGGAACGAGGACACGAGCGATAGCGAACTGGCAAAGCAATCTCCGCAAGTAGCTCGATAAAGATTGATTTCGCAAAATAGAATCAATACTCCACATAAGTTCCATCATTAGGAACAGCAGTTTTAGACAAAAGATCATTTTCTGCCAAAGCCGCTTTTAATTCTTCTCGAGTCGTTGGACAATGATTTAAAGCTTCCAAGTGATTCGCAAAAACTTTACCCGGAGCAAGCGCCGCAAATTTCAAAATATCATTTATTCTCATTAATAAAGGCTGACCAATATCTAATCTTGCAGTTCCGCAGGCGACTGTTGCAATATCAGGTTTGAATTCTACCAAAACTTTTTCTACATGTTCTGTAAAAACGGTATCTGAGCTTATATAAATTGATTTTTCATTTGGCAATTCGATATGAAAACCCATTACATTTCCCATCAGTTTTGCCACAAAACCATATCCATGAATGGCAGGAATTCCAGTGATTTTTCCGTCCAGAAAAGGTTGAGGTTCCCAATAATCTAAAGTTTGAGCAATATTTATACCTCTTTTAGCCAAAACTTTTTCATCTTTTGAACTGCAAATAACAGCAATGCTTTTGCGTCTTAAAAAAACTTCTCCGGCTTTATCAATATGATCAGGGTGTAAATGTGTGATTAAACAATGTGTTACTCTGCTCAAAATATCCCGACTGTTTTTTGGTAAAGAAACCAACGGATTTCTCTTTGGTTTATAACGAAAGAAAGTAAAAGGAGGAATCGTTTTTCTCTTTCCTAACATAGGATCAACTAAGATTACATGTTGATCAGTTTCAATAACTAAAGTCGCGTTACGTAAATGATGCAATTTCATATCGGGGGATTTTAGATACTAAAAATACAAAATTTTAAATATTTATAGTCAAAAAACTACATTGTAAATCTAAAACCAATTCCGTGTAGGTTTTCTATCGAAATTCCTTTTTCATTAGACAGAATTTTACGCAGACGCGAAATAAAAACATCCAGACTTCTGCCCATAAAATAATCATCAGTTCCCCAAAGTGAAGTCAGAATTTGTTCTCTTTTTAAAACCGAATTTTTATTGTCAAGAAATAATTTCAGTAACTCAGCTTCACGTTGCGTAAGGCTGATTTTTTCACTTTCATTAAAAAGAATAAAATTATTCGTGTCGAACTGGTATTTTCCAATTTCGTACACATTTTTTTCCGCTGTAATATTTTTCTGCGAACGTTTTAGGAAAATCTCAATTTTCAATAATAATTCTTCGATGCTAAAAGGCTTCACCAGATAATCATCGGCGCCAAGACGCAAACCTTTAATACGATCTTCTTTTAAAGTTTTGGCCGAAAGAAAAATAATCGGAATATCAGTATTGGTTTTTCTAATTTCAGTTGCCAACTCAAAACCATCTTTTTTGGGCATCATTATATCAAAGATACAAATGTCAAAATTTTCTTTTTTAAAGGCTTCCAAACCTAAATTACCATCACAGCAATGTGTAACATCGTAGTTATTTTGTTCCAAATTATCTTTGGTTAAAAACGCCAGAGTTTCATCGTCTTCGGTATAAAGTATTTTGAATTGTTTCATTTTTTATAAGGAATTGACAAGGTTATTGTTGTGCCATTTTCTAAATTATTTTCGGCTTTAATTTTCCAATTATGCAAGTTGCAAATTTCTTTTACATAATACAAACCAAGTCCAAAACCATTTACTTCATTGCTTTTTTCGTTTTGAGCGCGGTAAAATTTATCAAAGATAAACGAAATGTTTTTAGAAGCAATTCCAATTCCGTTATCAATAAATTTTAGCTTCAAAGTCGAATTTTCTAGTATTATCTGAATGATAATTTCAGGCTTTTGATTGCAATATTTTACCGCATTATCCAATAGATTATAAATCAAATTGGAGAAATGAAAAACATCTGTTTCTATTGCATATTCATCCGATTGTCTTTCAATTTTAATAGAAGCTTCAGGATATTTTAACTGAATATTTTCGATGACTTCCTCAATAATCGGAACAATTAAAACAGTCTCTTTTTTTAATTCTAATGGAGTATAATCTGACTTTGCAATGTTTAGAATCTTCTCAATATGATGATTCAGTTTATTACTTTGATTGATAATAATATCGGTATAAGTATAAAGTTTCTTATCATCTTTAATCGGATTCTGTTCAATTAAATACTTTGAAGCAATTAAAATCGAAGACAAAGGAGTTTTAAACTCGTGCGTCATATTATTGATAAAATCTCGTTGCAATTCAGAGTATTTCTTTTGTTGCAAAAGCGTAAAAATTGAGTAAACATAAATCAATAAAATAAAAATAAGCGCTATCGAAAGCACAAACCAAAAACGCATCGAACTGAATAAATATGTAGTTTCATTAGGAAAACGTACCGCAAAATAGTAGACTAAATTTTTATGTTTGGGAAAAGAAACTGTTTTCTTTGTCTGTTCTTTATCAGAAAAAGAAATATATTTTCCGTAGACCATTTCGTCACTTTGACAATTGTACATCGCAAATTCAAAATCAGTCGTAATGTTCATTTTTTTGAATTCGGCTCTTAGATAAAACTCTAAAATATCCGGTTCAAAAGCATTATTGACATTGACAATATAATAATCGTTCGAAATTTTCTGAACAGGATTTTGGCAGGAAGATTCATGATCTTTTCCCTCGTATAATTTTCGGGCAACTTCCAGTAAAGCAATATTTGCCTTCTGACTTAGTTTTTTCTGTTCTAAAGTAAAAGCCTCTTTGGTCCAAAGCAATTGCGCCACCAATATGCTAATAATGGCGACAAGTCCCAGAAGGATAATACTATTAAGTTTATTTATTTTCAAGAAAAAGGTGTTTTAAAAGAGTGTAATATTAATCAAAATTATAGTTAAAAATAGCGATTAACAACTCGTTAACAAAGATTTGAAAGCGGTTAACAGCGATTTGATTTTGTCTGAGGTACTTTTGAAATATAAAATTTGAACTATAAACCATTTAAAATAAAGAACTATGAGAATTATTAAAATTTCGATGTTAGCACTAGCTTTAGGACTAATGTCTTTTTCAGCAATTGCACCGGTAAAAGCATTAGTTTGCGAAACAAAAACAGCAGCTTTTGATGCGTCAACTATTGTTTGGAAAGCAGAAACTATCGATGTTGGACAAATTCCACAAGGAACTCCAAAAGCGATTGTTTATGAATTTAAAAACACAGGAAAAACGGCTGTTGTAATTACAAATGTTCAGGGATCTTGCGGTTGTACTGCAACAGATTATACAAAAGAGCCAATTTTACCTGGTAAAACGGCTAAGGTAACAGCAACTTATAATGCTGCTAATAAAGGTGGTTTTACAAAAACAGTTACTGTAACAACAAGTGCCGAAACGGCGCCAAAAATCCTTACTTTAAAAGGAACGGTTATTTAAATAATTAAAGGTTGGTTATAAAGCGAAAAACTCCAAATGTGCCATGTTTGGAGTTTTTTTGTGCCTTTTAATTAATTCAAGTTGCTAGTTAATAAAGTGTAGTGTAGTCCCTACGGGACAAAAATTGGCATAAATAAATTGATTTCTACCAATATGTAATCTCTCCGAGATATTTTTTGTTACTCCGTTAGGAGTTAAATATTGGTAGTAGAATAATAAAATCTACCAGAAAAAATATCCCGTAGGGATTAAACTTTTTTTAGAATCAATTTATTTATTAAACTAGTAACTTAAATAAAATCACAACTGAATTTTGATAATTTCAGAGATTGTAAAGCCAGTATTATTTTTTTTGGAGATGATTTGTTTTCAATAAAACTTTTCTACTTTTATTAAAAATATTATTATGAAAATTTTGTATTCGCTTGCTGCTGTTGTGCTTCTTTTTGCTGCCGTTTCTTGTAATTCTAAAGCAGAAAAAAAGGAAGAAGAATTGAAAAAGACCGTAGAAAAAGTAATACCAGAACTAAAAATTTCAATCGATAGTTCCAAAATTGCTGCTTTTTATCAGGCGTATCCCAAATTGGATAAATTTCAAAACGATGTTTTTGCTTTATACAAGAAAAATAAATCTACACAATTGTGGCTGGACAATAAAGGAATTGTGGAGTTTGCAAGTAATTTATTTAGTAAATACAAAGGATTAGACCGAGAAGGATTGAAGGCTAATTTTCCGTATAACGAAAAAATCAATCCTATTTTTGATCATCTTGATGATAATAAATTATCGCAGGCCGATACAGATTTGATGATTACCAATTTGTATTTCTATTATGTTCAGAAAGTATCGGGCGTAGACGAGAAAACGACCAAATCATTAGAATGGCTTTTACCTCGAAAAAAAGTAAATTACCAAGTTTTTTCAGATTCCATTTATAAAAAAGCGACTATAAGTGATGACAAAAAGAGTAAAATGTTCAGTCAATATTACAAACTTCGCGATGCACTTCATGAATATAGAGAAATTGAAAAAAAAGGAGGCTGGAAAACAATTGAAGTTGGCGATGATTTTAAAAGTTTAAAAATTGGAGATTCAGTTCCAGCAATCGGGCAAATTAGAGAAAGACTTTATATTGGTGGCGATCTAAAAGAAAACAGTAAAAGCAATATTTGCGATTCGACTTTGATTTCAGCGGTCAAAAACTTTGAAACGCATCACGGATTAACTCCAAAAAACACAATTTTACCGGAACATATTGCCGAAATGAATATTCCGGTTTCAGACAGAATCAAAACGATTATTGCCAATATGGAACGTTGCAGATGGATTGATCCTGCGCTCGAAAAAGGTCAGGAATATATAGAAGTTAATATTCCTGAGTTTAGATTGTATTTAATTCGGGATCATCAAATTGCTTTTGTATCGCCAGTTGTGGTTGGAAAAGCAATGACTCAAACGGTTATTTTCAGCGGAATGATGAATAATATTGTTTTTAGTCCGTATTGGAATGTTCCAACGAGTATTATCAATAAAGAGATAAAACCCGGAATGGCTAAAAACAAGAATTATTTGGCTCAGAAAAATCTGGAATGGAATAATGGCGCCGTTCGCCAGTTGCCTGGAAAGAATAATTCACTTGGTTTAGTGAAATTTTTGTTTCCAAATTCGAATAATATTTACTTACACGATACACCTGCAAAAAGTTTGTTCGAAAGAGAAAACAGAGCTTTTAGCCACGGATGCGTGCGCGTAGGAAAACCAAGAGATTTAGCAATCGAACTTTTAAAACAAGATCCTTCGTGGACTCCCGCTCGAATCGATAAAGCAATGCATGCCGGAAAAGAAAATTGGGTTAGTTTAAAAAAGAAAGTTCCTGTTTACATCGGATATTTCACTGCTTGGGTAGACCGAAAAGGAAATCTAAATTTTTATAAAGACGTTTATCAAAGAGATGAAAGCTTGATAAAACTATTGACGGAAGAATAGTTGAAAAAGAGTTTGCCGCGAATTACACAAATTTTCACGAATTAATATTTTAGCTTTTCCGCATTAAAAAATTAATAAAAATTCGTGTAATTCGTGGCAAAAAACTAAGGCAATACATTGATGCATTTATAATAACGTTTGCTATAATGTTCTGAGTCCAGATCGCTGATCGTTACGCTGCCGGCTTTTCCGGAAGAAGCGTGAATAAATTTTGAATGCATACCATTTGCCTCACAAATAATCCCGAGGTGACCAACAATTGTTTTGTCCTTATAACCATAAAAAACTAAAATATCTCCCACTTTAAAATCTTCGGGAGATAATTTTTTGCCTAAATCTTTGAAACCACTCGAACTTCTTGGTAAAGTAATGTTGTAATTTTTAAAGACATAATTTACAAAACCAGAACAATCGAATCCTTTTTTCGGGTCATTTCCTGCGTATAAATAAGGTGTTCCCAAATATTGTTTTGCATAAAGAATAATAGAATCTCTGTCTATTTTATTTTGTGTTACTTCAATAGAACTAGATTCAAAAGTAGTTTTTGTCTTTGCAGTAAAAGACGAGAATATAAAAATTGCTGCAAATGCAATATATAAGGTTGATTTCATTTTTAAGAGATAATGTGAAATTTAATGGATAAAAATTATCGTTGCTTTTGAGCGATAAAGGATATCGTTTGCAATGTAGTTTATTAATTAACGTTGAAAACTATAAAATAGTCTTATAATTTTGGTGTTTTTTTATTGCCTTTTGATGTTTTAGTATCTTTTTGAAAGCTATATTTCGGATATATTTGTGAATCGCATTTATATTTTAACAAATAAATTATGTTTCTCAAAAAAATAGCCCTTTTAAGTTTGTTTTTGCTGATTTCGGCAACTTCCATTTCACAAACCAAAAACAATAAATTTCTATACGCCGGTCGGGTTGAAAAACTTCAAGATAATAATGTTGTCTTAATTGGTACGGCTTCTTCAGTTTCATTTAATTTTACAGGAAATGAATGTTCGATTTCACTTCAAAGTGTAGATTCTTATGAACATCATAATTATGTTTCTTTGGTTTTAGACGGCAAATATATTGGTAAAATAAGAATCGAAAAAGGTGCAGCACAATCTTTTCCTGTAAAAGTTACCTCAAAGAAAAAAGTACATCATCTTGAGATCTATAAAAATACCGAAGCACAAAGTGGGAATATTTTATTTGCCGGAACCACAGCAAAACTGACTACAATTTCTGCAAAAAAGAAAAAGAAAATCGAATTTATTGGAGATTCTATTACTTGTGCAGCAGCGAGCGATTCAGTTGATTGTGATAAAGGCGAATATATGGATCATCATAACGGTTATTATGCTTATGGTCCCAGAATTTCAAGAGAAATTGATGTTGATTATTTAGTAAGTTCCGTTTCCGGAATTGGAATGTATCGCAATTGGAATGATGAGAATAAAGACGAAGCGATTATGCCCGATGTTTATGAAAATTTATATTTAACGAAAGATCCTTCGAAACCCAAATATGATTTTGCTTTTCAGCCAAATATTATCAGTATTGCTTTAGGAACCAATGATTTTTCGGGCGGAGATGGAAAAAAAGAACGTTTGCCTTTTAATGCCGAAAAGTATATTTCGAATTACATTAATTTTATCAAAATGCTTTATAAACACAATCCGAATGCTCAGATTGTGATAACAAATAGTCCAATGGTTGGCGGAGACAGAGCGATTGTTTTTGAAGATTGTCTGAACAAAGTAAAAGCCGCTTTTGCGAATGATAAATCGCATAAAGAAATTCTGATTTTCAAATTTAAACCAATGACGCCAAAAGGTTGTTTAGGACATCCGGATGTTGCAGATCATAAAGTTCTGGCAGATGAATATGCTCCATTTTTAAAAAAGTTACTAAATGAAAAATAATATATTTAAGTTTGTTTTCATTCTGATGATTTCCAGTACTATGATGGCAAACGTTACGCTTCCGAATATTTTTGGCGACAATATGGTTTTACAACGCAACTCCGAAGTAAAGATTTGGGGTTGGGCAAATCCAAAGGAAGAAATCAAATTGGTTTCGAGTTGGAATAATCAGGAATATAAAGTTGTGGCGAACAATCAGGCACAATGGGAACTTCATATCAAAACTCCCGAAGCCGGCGGACCTTACACCATTTCTATAAAAGGATATAATGAAGTTGTTCTTAAAAATATTCTGATTGGTGAAGTTTGGGTTTGTTCCGGACAATCGAATATGGAAATGTCTGCAAGTTGGGGAATTGATAATGGCGAGGAAGAAATGAAAAATGCTGCGAATCCTAATATTCGCTTTTTCTTAGTTCCGAAATTAACCGCAACAACTCCGCAAAATAATCTTTTAGGAAACTGGACAGAATCGACTCCGGAAACCATGAAATATTTTAGCGCAATTGGTTATTTCTTTGCCAAACGCTTGCGCGAAGATTTAAAAAATGTCCCAATTGGATTAATTTCTTCAAATTGGGGCGGAACTCCTGCTGAAATTTGGATGCCGGAAGAAGTCGTTCAGAATGATCCCGTTTTATTAGAAAATGCGAAAAAACTCAACGAACAAGAATATGGACCTCGCCAACCTGGGCGTGCTTACAATGCGATGATTTATCCGTTTGTGGGTTTCAAGATTGCGGGAACGCTTTGGTATCAAGGCGAATCGAATGTTGGTTCGCTGGTTTATGATAAAACATTATCGGCTTTGATTACTTCGTGGAGAAAAGCCTGGCAAGATGAATTCCCTTTTTATTTCGTTCAGATTGCACCTTATAAAACGGGAAGTAATAACTTCTCTAATGTTATTGTTAGAGATTCTCAAAGAAAAATCCTGAAAGAAGTTCCTAAAACAGGAATGGTTCTGACAAGTGATATCTCGGACACAATAGATATTCATCCAAAAAATAAAAAGTCGGTTGGAATTCGTTTGGCAAATTTGGCTTTAGCCGAAGTTTATAAAACGAATAATAATGTGGTAAACGGACCACTTTTTAGAGATTTTAAAGTAGATAAAAACAAAGTAATCGTTTCGTTTGATTATTCCGAAGGATTGTACTTTAAAAATAAAACCTCAAATCAGTTTGAAGTGGCTGCAGCCGATGGAGTTTTCTATCCAGCAGAAGTTTCTATAAAAAATAATGAGGCTGTTTTGACGAGTAAAAAAGTTCCAAATCCTGTAAAAGTGAGATTTGCATGGGGAAATACAATTCAGTCAGATTTGTTTAATAAAGCCAACTTACCAGCTTCTTGTTTTATAACTGAATAGAGAATTGGCCCACGGATTTTACTGATGTAACGGATTGACGCGGATTTTTTTTGTTAATTATTCAGCAGTTTCTTAACTGTTTTGTCATTCCGAGGAACGAGGAATCTCCGCAAGAAACTCGGCAAAGATTGGAAATTGAGTTCAATTTTTGTCATTTCGACCGAAGGGAGAAATCACACTAGAAATTCCGTAATCAAAGTCGCCAATCTTTGTCGAGTTACGTGTGTGATTTCTCCTCCGTCGAAATGACAAGATTGTCTAAAAAACAAACAAGCTCTCATTTACCATAAATTGCGTGAGGGATAGAAGAGGAAAGCCCACAGCCTGACGAAGGAAGTGCGAGGACTTGAAACGGATAGCCCGACCCGGAGGGACACGCCCAAAATATTAACCTTAGAACCTTAGTGTCTCAGGACCTTAGCACCTTTGAAAAATACCATTATGAAAAATCAAAAAATAATAACAATTGGGATTTTTGCCCTGTTTACTGTTGGAAATATGAATGCACAGAAAAAGCCTTATTTGGATAAAAATAAAACTGTCGAAGAACGTATTGATCTTCTTTTGCCATTGATGACTTTGGAGGAAAAAGTAGGGCAAATGAACCAATACAACGGATTTTGGGATGTTACGGGACCGGCTCCAAAAGGCGGAACGGCGGAGTTGAAATACGAACATTTGCGAAAAGGCTGGGTTGGTTCAATGCTTACGGTTCGTGGTGTAAAGGAAGTTCGTGCGGTTCAGAAAATTGCTGTTGAAGAAACTCGTTTGGGAATTCCGTTGATTATTGGTTTTGACGTAATTCACGGTTATAAAACGTTGAGTCCAATTCCGTTGGCAGAAGCTGCGAGTTGGGATTTGGAAGCGATAAAAAAGTCGGCGGCGATTGCGGCTGATGAAGCTTCGGCATCTGGAATTAACTGGACTTTTGGACCAAATGTAGATGTTTCTGACGATGCTCGTTGGGGGCGCGTTATGGAAGGCGCGGGAGAAGATCCGTATTTGGGAAGTAAAGTGGGATACGCAAGAGTAAAAGGTTTTCAGGGAGAAACGATTGCTGATTTGGCTAAAGTGAACACGATTGCAGCTTGTGCGAAACATTTTGCTGCATACGGTTATGTTGAATCTGGACTGGAATATAATATTGTGGATATTAGTAATTCTAAGTTATACAACTTGGTTTTGCCACCTTTTAAAGCAACAGTTGATGCTGGAGTTCGAACGTTTATGAATTCGTTTAATACTTTGAATGGTGTTCCGGCAACTGGAAATGTATTTTTGCAAAGAGATATTCTAAAAGGAAAATGGAAGTTTGATGGTTTTGTGATTTCGGATTATGCATCGATTCGCGAAATGATCGCACACGGTTATGCAAAAGATGAAGACGATGCAACTGCAAAAGCAGTAATTGCAGGTTCTGATATGGACATGGAATCGTATTTGTATGTGGCAAAATTAGCGGCATTAGTTAAGGAAGGAAAAGTAAAAGAAGCTTTGGTTGATGATGCGGTTCGCAGGATTTTGCGTGTCAAGTTTGAATTGGGATTATTTGACGATCCTTACAGATATTGTGATGAGAAACGTGAAAAAGCGGTTGTTGGAAGTAAAGCCAATAATGACGGCGTTCTGGATATGGCGAAGAAGTCAATCGTATTATTGAAAAATGACAAAGGTTTGCTTCCGCTAAAAAAATCAGGACAGAAAATTACTTTGATTGGAGCTTTGGCAAACGATAAAAATAGTCCGTTGGGAAGTTGGAGAATTGCATCGGATAATAATACAGCAGTTTCGGTTTTGGAAGGAATGCAGCAATATAAAGACAATCAATTGACGTTTGAAAAAGGTGCAGATTTGGTTGTTGGTAAAACAAGTTTCTTAGATGAGGTAATTTTTAATACAACTGATAAAAGCGGATTTGATGCTGCAAAAACAGCTGCCAAAAATGCCGATGTTGTCGTAATGGTTTTAGGAGAACATGGTTTTCAAAGCGGCGAGGGCAGAAGTAGAACGGACCTTAATTTGCCTGGAGTTCAACAAGAATTATTGGAAGAAATTTATAAAGTAAATCCAAATATTGTTTTGGTTTTGAATAATGGTCGTCCGTTGAGTATTCCTTGGGCGGCAGACCATATCCCTGCAATTGTAGAAGCCTGGCATTTAGGAACTCAAACCGGAAATGCTGTTGCGCAGGTTTTATACGGAGATTATAATCCGAGTGGAAAATTGCCTATGTCGTTCCCGAGAAATGTAGGTCAGGTTCCAATTTATTACAATAAATACAGCACTGGAAGACCAACAGATGTTGACAAAAATGTGTTTTGGTCACATTATACTGATGTTGCAAAAACACCTCAATTTCCGTTTGGTTTTGGATTGAGTTATACCAAATTTGATTATAAAGATTTGAAAATAAACAAAACTGCTTTTGCAAAAGGAGAAAAAATTCAAGTAAGTGTTGACGTTACAAACACAGGAAATTATGACGGAAAAGAAGTCGTTCAATTGTATATTCATGATGAATATGCAAGTATTGTTCGACCTATAAAAGAGCTTAAAGGTTTTGAGTTAGTTAACTTGAAAAAAGGCGAAACTAAAACAGTGACTTTTACTTTAACAGATAAGGAACTTGGTTTTTATGATAATGACGGAAATTATTTAGTAGAATCGGGAACTTTTAAAATCATGGTTGGAGGAAGTTCAGATGCTGGTTTAACTAGTGGCTTTGAATTGAAGTAGCGAAGAAATAATCTCGCAAAGTCGCAGAGACGCGAAGTTTTTTTTCGCCACGAATTCACGAATTTTTGAACAATTCATTCGTGAATTCGTGGCGATTTCTTTTTTTTAATAGCCCCTAGCTTCAGCTAGGGGAATAAGATTTGAATAAAAAAGGCTTTAGCCAAACCCATAAAAGTTTGGCTAAAGCCCTTTTATTTGTGTTTATATTTTCATCCAGCTAAAGCTGGACGCTACTCAATCTTAAAATTCGTGAATTCGCGGCGAAAAAACTTTGCGCCTTTGCGTCTTTGCGAGATTAAAAAAAACACAACTTTTGAATTAATAACTTTTGATATTTTTCTACCTTTAAAATCTATAAAACTACCAAACCATTAAAGTAAAAAAATGAAATATAACAGATGTGGAAAAAGCGGGTTATTATTACCTGAAATTTCTTTAGGATTATGGCATAATTTCGGATCAGTTGATAATTTTGATAACGCAGAATCTATTGCTGTAGAAGCTTTTGATAAAGGAATTACTCATTTTGATCTTGCGAATAACTACGGACCGGTTCCGGGTTCGGCAGAGACTAATTTCGGTAAAATTCTGTGGCATAATTTTCAGGGAAATTTGCGTGATGAAATCATTATTTCGACCAAAGCAGGTTATACAATGTGGAACGGACCTTATGGCGATTGGGGTTCCCGCAAATATTTACTGTCAAGTTTAGATCAGAGTTTAAAAAGGATGAAAGTTGATTACGTAGATATTTTCTATTCGCATCGTCCAGATCCTGAAACTCCAATTGAAGAAACCATGATGGCGCTTGATTATGCTGTAAGAAGTGGAAAAGCGTTGTATGTTGGAATAAGTAATTATTCGGCAGAACAAACCCGTGTTGCAGTTGATGTCTTGAAACAATTAGGAACGCCATGCTTGATTCATCAGGCTAAATATTCGATGTTGGAACGTTGGGTAGAAAATGGTTTGCTGGATGTTCTCGAAGAAAAAGGAGTTGGCTGTATTGCGTTTTCACCTTTGGCACAAGGACTTTTAACAGATAAATATCTAAACGGAATTCCGGAAAACTCACGAGCGCATAATCCAAACGGACATTTAAAAGAAAATGAGGTCACTCAGGAACGCATTCAGAAATTAGTTCAACTGAATGAAATCGCTCAAAACCGCAATCAATCTTTGGCACAAATGGCTTTGGCTTGGTTGCAAAAAGACAAACGAATTACGTCAGTTTTGATTGGTGCAAGTTCTGTTAGACAGTTAAATAATAATATTGATTGCTTGCAAAGCTTGGAATTTTCATCTGATGAATTGAATGCGATTGAAAAGATCTTGGCGTAAGATGTGAAATGTGTTCTGTAAAACGTATTCTGTAAAATGTTAACTGTACACACGCATATTGTAGAGGCGCACAGCAGTGCGTCTTCGTTATTTATACGAAACGGTAAACCCGACAGGTTTTAAAAACCTGTCGGGTTTGAAATATAGAAAATGAGAAACGATTTAAATTATTTCAATTGTAAATTGTATTTCTTCACAATGTCCAAAGTCGATTTATCCGAAGAAAAAACAGAATTTAATCCTTGAGGTTCTTGTGGTGGATCTGTTGTCAAAGGATCGCCAGGATTCCATTTTCCGGTTGCGTTTACTGCTTTTCCTTCACCGCCAAATCCCCAGAAATTTGCCGCTTGCAACGGACCATTATTTTTATGACTTTCGGCAACTCGGTTAAAAATAAAATTATAGAAAATATCTCTGTTTGCCACAGATGAGGTTGCAAGTAAGCTTTCGTTTTCTCTTCCCAAACCAAATTCTTCGATAATAATTGGTCGCTTCAAATTATTGGCAACAGCAATATGATCGTCAATATATTTTCCGGCATTTTCAAGTGTCGTTGGTAAAGTTTTTTCGGCATTATCAGCCTTAAACCAATTCCAGTTTTTAGGCCAAATGTGCATTGTCAAATAATCAATATTTGGATTTTTATGCGTTCGCTCGAAAATCTCCATACTATCATTCGAACTATTTTTTCCTTCAGAACCTGTAGAAATTAAATGATTTTTGTCCAGACTGTCAATTAAATCTACAATATTATTCAGCCAAGTTGTGAATTTTGCCTCATTTTCTACAGTAAAAAGTCTTGGTTCATTCCCAACTTGCCACGCCATAATCGTGTTATCTTCCGTGTATTTTTTATGCGAATAGGCGTTAGTTCTTCCAATAATAAATTTCACATGATCTTCTAAACCTTTCATGCAAGGCTCACAACTATGAAATTGCTCTGTATAAGCCATAAATTGCGGCCATGTATTTGGAGCAATATTCGGAACCGGAATTGGACCTTTGCCATTCCATTCTAAGTATTGCGACATTCCGCCGGACCATTCCCAATTGTTGGTCAAATACAAAACCGCATACATTTTTCGTTTACTCATTTCGTTAATCAAAAAATCTAAGCCATCGAGCAAATCTTCATCGTATTTTCCTTGTTCATATTGCAAAGCCGGACGAACAGTAAAATCATATTTTCCGCCATCGCCGCCAACTAAAATTCTCAAGTTGTCGATTCCGTATTTCTGCATCAAATCCAGTTCGCGAAGCAATCTTTTTCGGTCGCCTACTTTTTTCGAAGCCAATAAACTTCCGTACCAATAATTCGTACCAATATAAGCATACGGTTTATTGCCTTTGTAAAATTGCGTTCCCTTCACCGTAATTCTTTCCTGCGCCTGACAAGCGATCGCAGAAAAAATTAAAGCTAATCCGAGAGTTTTTAGAAATCTATTTTTCATTGGTTGTTTATTTTGAAGCTGTTTCCTGCTATCCGTTTCAATCTTTTTATTTTTAAAGAAAAAATAAAAAGGATTTCCACTTCTATCAGGGCTAGTAGGGCTTTTGGTGTTTTAATCGTGTTTGCGAGGAACGAAGCAATCTCATTTAGTTTAGTAAGTTTGCTTATTGTTAGTGTGGTTGCTTCGTTCCTCGCAATGACAATATTGGGGTTACTTTGCGTTTCAAGGGATTAAAATCCCTTGCTACAAAATAAATCATTCCTCCGGAATTTTCTCAAGAGTTCCTAAGGAACGAAACATATTGTAGGGATGGATTTTAATCCATCTTCGCGGTTCGAAATGACAAAAAAATCTGCATCAATCTGTTTAAACCTGTTCAAATCCGTGTGCCATTTTAACGACAACATTACTTCGGCAATTCATACATTTTAGGCAAAGTATTCAATAATGCCGATTTTGGTTTTGTAGCAAATGTTTTAAAATCTGCAGCATTCGAAGCCGAACCATTTGGGACATAATATCCGTCTTTGGTGTTGTTCCAAAACATTACATAACTAATCGATATCGTCGAATCATATCCTTGAACATTGGTCATTGCATTATATAAATAATTCGAAAACCAATCCGTAACCGGAGATTTTGTTGCAGTAACCTGATATCCCGTTTCTGTTAGCGCTGCAATCTTTACTTTACTAGCAGCCAGACTTCCAATCATTATCAGTTTGGTATTTGCTTTGGTAGCGCCAGTTTGACCTTGATTATCAAAATCACCATAATTATCCATTCCAAGAACGTCGACATATTTATCACCAGGATATCGGCTTAAATAATTCTCTGCAGTTGTATAAGAGTTATCAGGCGAAAAAGCATATAAAACGTTATGAACGCCTTTGGTATTTTTTAAATAATCAACTGTAAATTGGTACACTTTTTTATAATCATCGGCAGAACAAAAATTAGCGCCCCACCAAAACCAACTTCCGTCAAACTCATGAAAAGGCCTGAAGATTACCGGAATCAATTCGCCATTTGTACCTTTCAAACTCAAAAATACACTTGCAACTTTGTCCAGTTTTTTCTTGTACCATTCGTGATTTGTTCCTCCGGGTAAAATGCTTTTAAAAGCTGTTGCTTTTTGACTTTCCGTCATATCTGCAGCATAAAAAGAATCTTCGTTATTAGGTTCTCTCAAATGCCACGAAAAAGTATTGATTACACCTTTCGCGTAAGCACTTTTTACATTACTAATCGTATTTAATTCCTGTTGATAAAACCAGTTATCTGCTTGATTATTATTGTTTTTATCTGTGATAAATATAAAATCAGAGCCTAAAAGTGCAGGATCAGAACCTGTGTTTTTCTTAATATCTGAATCTCCGCCATTATCCTGATAAAAACTATTAAAAGCATCTTGTTGTCCGATTGCGATTTTAGTTTTTGCCAGTTTTTTTAAATTATAAAATAAAGCTACAGTTTCTTTGGTAGCACTTGCGTCGACCATATATGTTGTGACATTTTGCCTCGTCAACGGATCCGTTTCTGCAGGCGGATTAATGACAACTTCATCTTGAGATCCGTTATCACTCGAACAACTTGTTATGGTCAAAACCAACAGATTTATAAATGCTATTTTGAGAAATGTAGTTTTCATTTTTTTATGTTTTAATTCGGTTAATTAATTCCAGACACGCGCGACCATTATGATACGGGCATTTCCAGAAACCTGCTTTGTCTTTTTCGATCAAAGAATTATCTCGGTAAATTCCCCAAAACCATTCTCCGTTTTGTTTGTCTAAAATGTGGTTTTGTATAAAAGCCCAGTTTTTGTAGACAATGTCCAGGTATTTTTGATCGCCGGTTAATTGATACGCATTATAAAAACCAATTAAAGCTTCGGCCTGAACCCACCAATGTTTTTCGGCAATTAATTCGTTCTTTTCAGGGTCAAATTCATACCATAATCCGCCATCAGAATCTAAGCCTTCTTGGGTAGCATTTGCCATTTGAATGGCGTGTTTTTTATAATTGGTGATTAAATTTTCATCTTCAGAAATTTCGGCACATTGCAATAAAAGCCAGGCCGCTTCGATATCGTGACCATAAGATATTACATCTGGTTTTTCGATCCAGTTTTCATCAAAAAACAATCGCAAATGTCCTGTTTCAGTATTAATGAAATGTTTTTTTATCGTTTCTAATAACTCAACAATATCACTTTGGAGTTTTTGATCTTTCCAGACTTTAAACAAATTTGCATAAGCCTCAACAATGTGCAAATGCGTATTCATTGTCTTTTTTTCATTCGCATCTTTATCGCTCAAACGTAAATCTTCGATAGGTTGCCAATCGCGGGTTAAAGCTTCAAAATAACCTTTGTTTATAGGATCGTAGCTGTATTTTTGTATTTTTAAATAGAGATTTACAGCTATTTCTAAAGCTTTATCATCTTTAGAAATAGCATAATATTCAGATAATCCATAAATCGCAAAAGCTAAAGCATAGATTTGATTTTTGGTATCTTTTGGTCTTTTATCAGCGTTGATACTCCAAAATAAACCTCCAAATTCAGGATCATAAAAATTATCCGAAAGAAAATTAAAAGCACGTTTGGCTATAGTTTTATGACTTTCTTTTTTTGTGATTTTGTAACTTGATGAAAAAGTCCATAAAATTCGGGCGTTCAAAACTGAACCTTTTTCCGTATTGGCAATAATATGATCGTTGAAATCAATCTGACCAATAAAACCGCCATTTTGATTGTCTAAAGTATGCTTTGACCAATAATTCAAAATTGAATCAAGTTCGGCTGATAATTCTGCTTTAAGCTGTTTTAATTTTTGTGACACGATATTATATTGTGTTGTTTTTTTCGATTTGGCTAATAATTGTTTTTACTGATCCTGCAGAAATAAAAGTATCCGAAGGCGCATTAGTAACATAATCAACTAGTTTTTCTACAGACGAAACTGCAACGTGCATTCTTGTGTCAGACGAAGCATAATATACATAAACGGTTCCGTCAGTATCTTCAATCCATCCGTTTGAGAATAAAACATTCGAGACATCGCCAACTCTTTCGATCCCTTCCGGTCCCATAAAATGCCCAGCAGGAACGTGTGTAACTTTCGAAATATCATTCAAATCTGTCATGAACATATAAAGTGTGTAACGCAATCCTGCAGCAGTATTTCGAACGCCGTGTGCAAGATGTAACCAGCCTTTTTTGGTTTTAATTGGCGCTGGACCAAGTCCATTTTTCAATTCGTAAATCGTATGATATTGTTTGCCAAAAATGATTTTTTCATCTTTTACAATTGGATTTGTCATATCATCGACATAACCTAAACCAATTCCGCCACCGGCTCCAACATCAATAAATCCATCTTGCGGGCGTGTGTATAATGCATATTTACCATTTACAAATTCAGGATGCAAAACTACATTTCGTTGTTGTCCTGTATTCGAAATTAAATCCGGCAATCTTTCCCAGTTAATCAAATCTTTTGAGCGAACGATTCCGGCATTGGCTACAGCCGAACTTGTATCGCCTTTTGGAGCTTTTGGATCTTTTCTTTCGGTACAAAAAATACCGTAAACCCAACCGTCTTCATGGTTGATTAAACGCATATCATAAACATTGGTGTCCGGTTCTGACGTTTGTGGAATCACGCATGGTTTATCCCAAAACTTAAAATTATCTACACCATTTGGACTTTCCGCTATAGCGAAAAAAGATTTTCTGTCGATTCCTTCTACACGAACGGCAAGCAGATATTTTCCGTTCCATTTCATTGCGCCGGCATTAAATGCTGCATTCATCCCGATTCTTTCCTGCAAAAACGGATTGGTTCTTTCGTTCAAATCAAAACGCCAGTTCAAAGGCACGTGAGCTGCTGTAACAACTGGATTTTTGTAGCGTTCGTAAATGCCGTTTCCAGCTTGATCTTGCGGAGCATTTTTTTGCTCAACCAATGTTTTATGTTCTTTTTCTAATGCTATTTTTCTATCTTGAAATATAGCTGAAGAGGTTATTGTTGTCATATTATTTGATTTCGGTATGGGTAATAATTTTAATTGGTCTGGTCTCGTTTTTCGTCCAAATCTTGTTCAATTATTTGAAGTTTTTCTTCAGATAATGGATAGAATAAGATAAAAACGACTGATATAATTGCTGCAATTGCAGGAAGAATACTCAACATTAATTGAATTCCGTTTTGAGTTACGGCAGTTTGTTCCACATTTGCCTGAAAACCATAATAACCTAAAAGCCATCCGGTTCCGGCGCCACCAATTGTCCATCCAAATTTTTGTGACATTGACGAAGCTGAGAATACTAATCCTGTTGCTCTTCGACCTTGTTTCCATTCTGAATAATCGGCGCTGTCTGCATACATTGACCAGATTAACGGGAAAATGCAACCGGCACAAATGCTAATCAGAATCTGAAAAGTCATAATCAGGAAAACATCTTCTTTTCCGAAGAAATAGAAAATCAAACTCAATATTGCTGCTAAAGCCATTGCTCCAAAAAAGGTTTTCTTTTTTCCAATTCTGTTTGCGATTGGTGTGGCTGCAATAACTCCAATAATATTTGCGGCTTGTCCCAAAACCAAATAAATAGAAGTTGGCGTCATATGAAAACTCGTTCCAAAAAGCGAAAAATCAAAGTTTACGCTGCTGCTTACATAATATTTAAAGTAGTAAACGGCTGCACCATCGCGGATTGAATTGAAAACTAAAGCGCCAATTCCGGCACCTAATAAAATCCACCACGGTTTATTTTTTAATAAGTCTTTTAAATCTTCTTTTAGATTATTTTTCTCGTCTGAGATTGGTTTTACTCTTTCTTTGGTGAAGAAAAAACAACCCCAGAAAAAAGCAGTCGTAATTACTCCAAAAACGGTGATTGTTGCCAGCCAACCGGTTTTAGAATTCAGGCTTCCGCCGAAGTAATTTACTAATGGTTCAATTAACCAAAGTGCCAGAAGACTTCCGCCAAATGCAAAAACCATTCTATAAGAGGATAATGTGGTTCTTTCTTTTCGGTCAGAAGACATAACGCCTAAAAGTGATGCATACGGAACATTGATTAACGAATAAATCATCATCATCGCCGAATAGGTTACGTAGGCGTAGATTATTTTTCCTTTTTCGTCAAAATCAGGTGTGTAAAAAGTCAAAACTCCAATTACGGCAAAAGGCACGGCAACCCATAATAAATACGGTCTGAATTTTCCCCATTTGCTTTTTGTTCGGTCAGCGATGATTCCAACAATTGGGTCAAAACAAGAATCCCAGATTCTGGTAATCAAAAACATGGTTCCAACGACTGCTGGCGCCAAACCGAAAACATCGGTGTAGAAAAATAGAAGGTACATGCTGAAAATTTTCCAGAACATAGATGATGCGGCGTCTCCAAGGCCGTAACCTATTTTTTCTTTTAAACTAATTTTGTCGTGCATTAGGCTTTTGTGGTTTTGTTTGGTTAATTATTTTAATGTTTCTGTGTGTTGTTTTTGACGCGAATAAAACGGATTTACTTCGTAAAAACGCGGATAAAAACAGATTTTATTTTTTAATTCTTTAGCACGCAGATGACGCGGATTTTTAATTCTCAATTTTTAATTTTATTAATGTCTTTTTCAAATAAGGTTTTATCCAGTTTGTAGAAATCAATAAAATCTTTCTCGCTTACTTGCCCGGAATATGGGGCATAATAATGCATCTTTTTTTCTTTTTCCTGCCAGCCGTGGTTTCTCCACAATAAAACGTAAGAGATTTTATAGTCTCCAATTGCTTTATCAAGAGTTCCTGTCCACCATTTTGGGTCTGGAATTGCTTCGTAACCTGCTTCGGCTATCGCTATTAATTTATGTTGTTTTGCACCAAGTTCATTTATGATTTTAAGTTGACTTTGAACTTCTGCTATAAATTTTGTGCCTTCTTTATCATCATTATTCTGATAGGAATCAAAACTTAAAACATCGGCATAATCATCACCGGGATAATTGGATGAAAAATCTTCTTTTGTCTTGAAACTGCTTGTGTTATAAATATAAATTAAGTTATGAACTCCTTTTTTCTGTAAATAATCAAAGGTGAATTTCCATAAGGTTTTAAATTCTTCGGGTGTACAATTTCCTTTTCCCCACCAAAACCAACCGCCGGTAAGTTCGTGATAAGGTCTAAAAAGAACAGGAATGTTTTTTCCTTTTTTATCTTTTAAAGACAAAAGATAATTGGCTGCTTTGTCTAACCAAATAGTAAATTTTTGATGATTTTCTCCTCCTGGTAAAACGGTTTTAAGTGAGTTTGGAACATTATCCCAAGCACTTTTTCCGGTTGCAGGATTGTCAAAATGCCAGCTTATCGTTGTGATTCCGCCTCGCTCGTGGCTTTCTTCGATGTATTGCTTCATTTTTACAAATGGAATTCCGTCGATATTATTTGGGCTGTCTTTTTCTAAACCTGCCAAATCCCAACCATAAACCGCTGGATAATCTCCAACGACATCTTTTACGTCGCTTCGGCCATCTTCATATTTCCAATTTACACCGTAAGCAAGATCGTCCTGATGTCCAAATAGATATCCTTTTTGGCTCAATTGAACCAGTTTTTTATATAATGAAACAGTCTCAGGTGTTGCTTTTTTATCTGAAAGTGACAAATTAGTATTACTGCTAATAGGCTTTGCAGAACAAGAAGTCCCTATAAATGCGGCTGTGATTAGTGCTATTATGTTTTTTCTCATTATGAATGTGCTTGTTTTCAGTTTGATAACTACGGTTTTATAAAATGGTAAACGGTTTTAAAATGTCTGATTTTTCAATCGAAAATTCAATATCATTTTTAGACTAAAATTATCAAAACTATAAAAACATATTATATTAAAAACGATTAATGTTTATTATCAATGCTGTTTTTGTAAAATTGATAATTCTATTTTTCAAAGATAATCGGATGTTTATCGTATAATTAATATTATTTTATCAATTATATATCATATTATTGCAAACAAAAAAATCTAATATCACTTTCTAAAACCGTTTTTAAAGATGAGTAGTTCTAAAAATTTTTACAGAGAAATAGCTCCGCTATCAGCCGGAGATAGTTTTTTAGTGTTCGATAGAGTAAAAGACAGCTTTGATTTTCCGGTGCATTATCATCCGGAATTTGAGATCAATTTTATTTTAAATGGAAAAGGAGTAAAGCGCGTTGTTGGAGATAATATAGAAGAAATTGACAATGTCGAATTGGTTTTGATTGGGCCAAATTTATACCACGGTTGGGAATTAAATAAATGTACAAGTAAGAAAATACATGAAATAACAATTCAGTTTCATAACGATTTATTTCATGAATCTTTCTTGTCACGACGTATTATGAATCCAATTCGGGATATGTTTAATCGTTCGATTCACGGTATTTTATTTTCGAAAAAAGTAGCCGAAGAATTAACGCCAAGACTTGTAAGGCTTTCTAAATTAGACGGAATGGATTACTTTTTGGAAATTACTTCTTTATTATATGATTTGGCAAATTCCAGAAACCAGCGTTTGCTTTCGACTTATACGGTAGATTATGATACGTTTGATGATTATGATAAAATGAAGTTGGTTTATGAATATGTGCAGAAACATTTTGCTGAAAAAATAACTTTAGAAGATGTAGCAAATGTTGCAAGTATGTCTATTATTTCTTTTAACCGATTTATTAAAAAACGTACCGGAAAAACTTTTGTCAATTATATTAATGATATCCGAATTGGATATGCTGCGAGATGGCTTGTTGAGAAGGATATGAGTGTTTCTGAAGTGGCTTTTAAATCTGGCTTTAATAATATTGCGAACTTCAATCGTAGCTTTAAGGCTATAAAAAACTGCACTCCGAGTCAATATAGAGAAGATTTTTCTGGATTAAAACGTATTTTATAGTGATACTTTTTTTGCACAAACAAATATTATTTTTAACGAAATCGTTTGCTTTTTTAATGATTCGTTAATTTTTATTTATAATTCATAATAGTTTTAGGGGTGGTCATTGCGAATAATGTAATTTTTTATTGCTTTTATTTTTATATGTGTTTTTTTAAAGCGCTATAGTAAAAATATTATCATTAAATGATATAATACTATCGATTTGATGTTTTCTTGTGTTATAGATTTGTTAAATAATTTAAGAGAATAAATACATCCCTTTTTATGACTTGAATTATGAATAAAACAAATTTAAACTAACCAAACATTTATTATGAAAAAACTACTAACTAACTTTATTCATTGGAATGCTAACCACAGCGCTGTTCCTTTGATTTTATTTTTGTTACTCGCCTGCAATTCTATTACGGCGCAGGTTAAAGTATCAGGAACTGTTGCCGATGAAAAAGGATTATCTATTCCTGGCGCAAATATTACAGTTGTTGGACAAAAAACAACTGCTTCTACTGATTTTGACGGAAAATATACAATTGATGTTCCTGCGAATGCGACTTTGGTTTTCACATTTATAGGTTTTAATTCTCAAAAAATAGCTGTTGACGGAAAAAAGACTATTAATGTAGTTTTAAGATCTAATGTTGAAGACTTAAAAGATGTTGTTGTAATTGGATACGGAACTCAAAAAAGAAAAGATGTAAACAGTGCTATTTCTAGTATTGGTGCAAAAGATATCGAGAATTTAAAGGTTGCTTCATTTGACCAAATGATGCAGGGTAAAGCTGCGGGAGTTGTGGTAAATAGCAATTCAGGTGAGCCGGGAAGTAACGTTTCTGTTAGAATTAGAGGGGTTTCGTCTTTGACAGGTACAAATGAACCTTTGTATGTAATTGATGGTGTGCCAATTTCCGGTGATGCGCGTAACTCGTCTACATCAGGAAGAAATGCTCAGGGAAATAGTAACTTTTCTAATAATGGTAATATTACACAAAGCCCTTTGGCACTTATTAATCCTAGTGATATTGAGTCTATAGATATTTTGAAAGATGCTTCTGCAACTGCTATTTATGGTTCTCGTGGAGCAAACGGGGTTGTAATTGTTACTACAAAATCCGGTAAAAAAGGAACTGGAAAATTAACTTTCGAAAATTCATATTCAATAAGCAATTTGCCTAAAAAATTACATTCTATGAATTTGCAACAATATGCAGTTCATCAAAATGCTTTGGCAGATGTTTATGATCCTACATCAAAACGTCCTGAATTTGCACATCCTGAACTTTTAGGTAAAGGAACAGATTGGCAAGATGCGATTTATGAAACGGGAATTATGAAATCAAATCAGTTATCGTTTTCCGGAGGTAAAGAAGGAATCAATTATTACCTTTCTGGTGGAGTTTTGGATCAGGATGGTATTGTAATCGAATCTGGATTTAAAAGATATAATGTTAGAGCTAATATTGATGCGAGAGTTAACAAATTCATAAAAGTTGGTGTTAATATTAGTGGTGCTCTTACAGACGAAAAATTGACATTAAATGGTCAGTTTAACGGAGTTGTTGCGACATCTTTATTGGCAACTCCTGATGTTGCGGTAAGAGAATTGTCTGGTGCTTTTTCTGGACCGCCTTCTGGAGGAAATACTTCATTTGTGAATCCGGTTGCGACTTCTTTGTTAGGTTCTAATACTTTGGTTAGAAAAAACTATTCCGGAAATTTCTATACTCAAATAGATTTGTTTAAAGGTTTAGAATATCGTTTTGAAGCCGGTGGATATATCTATGACAATTTAGGTCAACGATTTGATCCTATGTATTCTTTAGGAAATGCGGTAAAAAGTTATGCTAATTTATACTACAATCCATCTTCTGGAAATTCATGGAACTTAAAAAACATGCTTACTTACAGAAACACGATTGGTAAACATAATTTTACGATTCTGGCTGTACAAGAAGCAAACAGAGCTCACTGGGAAGGATATACAATAACAGCAGAAGGATATAAAGATAATAACGATAAATCTCTTGCAGCATCTGACTTGCCAAAAGCGGTAACTAGCGGTGTTTATTCCGGAACTCAAACTCTTGCTTCTTATTTAGGAAGGGTTGTTTATGATTACGGTGATAAGTATAGTGTTTCTGCTGCAGTAAGAACTGATGGGTCTTCAAAATTTTTCTACGGAAACAAATGGGGAGTTTTTAGCTCTGCAAGTGGTTCATGGAAACTTTCTAATGAGGCTTTCATGGAAGGAACTAAAAAATACGTTGATAATATTAAATTAAGAGTAGGTTGGGGACAAACAGGAAACAATCAGATTGGGAATAATTTGTACGATTCAAACCTTCATTTGGTTAATAGTTCTATGGGAACTTCTTATTTGCCATCAAATACTCCGAATCAAAAGTTGAAATGGGAAACTCAGGATCAGACGAATTTAGGTCTTGACTTTACAATGTTTAAGTCTAAACTTACTGCTTCGGTAGATGTGTACAAAAAAGTGTCTAAAAATTTCTTGTATCAGGTTCCTTTGCCAAATTACCTTTCCGGAGGTGGTGATTATGAAGGTGGTGTAAATCCTCCTTATTTTAACCTTGGAAGCATGCATAATAAAGGTATTGAGGTTACACTTGGTTACACAGAGAAATTCTCTGAAAATTTTTCCTGGAACAGTAGTTTAAACATTACTAAATATGTAAATGAGGTTACCAATATGGCTGGATTAAATATTGTGAAAACAATGGGAACTCTTGCTTATAATACTGTAACGGTATCCAGAACTCAGGAAGGTTTGCCAATTGGTGAATTTATTGGATACGAAGCTGTAGGTATTTACAGAACAGACGATGATTTGACTAAATATGGTTATACCGATGCTACAGGAAATAAAGTGGTTCTGAAAGACGGAACGAATTCGCTAAAGCCAAATTTCCAAAAAGGAGATGTAATTTATAAAGATCAAAATAACGATGGTATTATTGATCAAAACGATTTGAAAGCAATTGGAAATCCAAACCCAAAATTTACTTATGGATTCACAAACAGCTTTAAATACAAAAATGTTGATTTGTCTATCTTTCTTCAGGGAACGGCAGGAAATAAGTTAATGAACTTAACTCGTATGTCAGGAACATTAAACAGTAATTTGGGAACTAATTATTTGACAGAAGCAGGAGATTTTTATTCTGCATCAAATATTAATGGTTCTTTGCCAAGACCGTCAACTTATGATAATGTCAATAATGCTGTTTCGACACGTTTTATAGAAAATGGATCTTACTTAAGAATTCAAAACGTAACTCTTGGGTATTCTTTACCATCTGATTTGATTTCGCAACTAAAATTATCAAGATTGAGAATTTATGCTTCGGGACAAAACTTATTCACTTTTACAAAATACACAGGTTATGACCCTGAGGTAGGTTCTTATAACCAGGACGCATTGTTATCAGGAGTTGATAACGGTCGTTATCCGGTGCCTAGACAAATTACTTTTGGTTTTAATGTTGAATTTTAATACGAATTAATATGAAAAATATAATAAAAAGAAGCGGTGCTATTGCCATGACACTTGTATTACTAATGTCATCTTCTTGCTCTCAGGATTTCATCGATGTTCCTGCAGAAGGAACACCTACTATTGGTAATTATTACGACTCAGATTCAAAACTTGATAATGCTACAAACGGATTGTATGGTCTGGTGTGGTTTAATATGAATAAATCTGCTTTTTACGGTATTACAGATGTAATTTCGGGAAATATGTATGCAGATGTCTATAATGATTTCGGAAAATTTACGGATTTGAGCTTTACCAATTCGCAATCTTTTATTTCAGATGCATGGAGATCTTGTTTTGGAGCTATTGCAAATTCTAATGCTTACATTAATAGTTTACCTAAAAATGTTGGTCCAAATGTAACTAAAGAAGCTTTAAATAATGCTTTGGGAGAATCTCATTTTATTAGAGCTTTCTCTTATTTCTTCTTGGTGAGATTATGGGGGAATGTGCCAATTATTGAAAACAATGCCGATTATTCACTGAATTATGTGATTCCAAGTAATCCTACTGAAGATGTATATAAGTTTATTGAAAATGATTTGAAATTTGCAATTGCCAATTTAAGAACTAAAAATAGAGGTTCTAATTATGCTGCAAATGCGCACGTATCAAGCGGTTCTGCAAAAGCGCTTTTGGCTAAAGTATATTTATATGAGAAAAAATACGAATTGGCGAGAGCATTAGCGCAGGAAGTAATCAATAGCGGAGAATTTAAATTATTGGGTGGTGACGAATTGCCAACGAAATCTTTTGCTGATTTATGGTTACAGAAAAATAATAACAACGAAGAATCTATTTTTTCATGGCAATGGAATGGTGCAGGAACTTATTTTGACGGAAATTTTTCGAATACATTATTTGCTCCTGAAAACAGATTGGTAGAAACTACTTATTCAGGACAGATCGCGCCATCACAAGATTTAATTAAAAATGTTTATGAAGATGGTGACAAAAGAAGAAAAGAAACTTTCATGTTACCGGGAGATTTTTATCCAAATTTAACTTACGCACAAACACTTGACGTAGATTCTCCATTGATTTTGGGATACACTTTTGATATTCAATATGAAGCTCAAAAATCTGGTGCAGGTTTGAAAAAGTATGTAATAGGGAAAGAAAATTTACCAATTACAGGACCATTTAATCCTCCGTTTAACGGCGAAAGCAGTATGAATAGTTATATGATGCGTTATGCAGAGTTGTTGTTAATACATGCCGAAGCAATTTTAGGTTCGCAATCCGGAAGCACTTCAGATCCAAATGCTTTAAGATCTTTTAATGCAGTTCGTAGAAGAGCTGGTGTTCCTGAAAAAGTATCTATTTCTTTTGATGATATATTTAAAGAGAGACGTGCTGAACTAGCTTGCGAAGGTGATTATTATTTTGATTTAGGGCGTTTACCTTTTAGTCAGGCTAAAGCTATTCTGGAAGCTCAAAATAGAGGAAACAGAGAAGTTGAAAAACACATTTCAATTTCGGCAACCAATCTTTTATTGCCTTATCCAGCTGATGATTTGATTAAAAATCCAAAATTGAAAGAAGTAGCTCCGTATACTTTTAAATAATTTTTAAAAATAAAAATATGAAAAATATAAAAATTGTTTCGTTAGCGGCATGTATGACATGGATGTTATCTCTAATGTTTTTTAGTTCATGCTCAAATGATGATAGTGCATCAGCTTCTGCGGGAGGACCGGTTATCGAGTCCATAATGCCATCTGGTTATAATGTTGATGGTAGTTTGAAACCATTAACTCCGGTTACTTTAGTAGATCCAAAAAATTATTATGTCATTCATGGTAAAGGATTGCTTACTACAACGAAGGTTTACTTTAATGATTTTGATACCTATTTCAGACCAACTTTTGTAACAGATACAGACATCATTATATTGGTAGATGAAAATACTCCGTATGCAAATGTTCCGAATCAGTTAAAAGTTGTTACCCAAAAAGGAACAGCCGTTTTTAATTTAACTGTTGCGCCGCCAGTACCAACGATTGCCCAGTTTTACCCTATAAATGCTACAGCTGGACAAGAAGTAACAATAACAGGAAGATACTTTTTGAACCCGATTGTTACCCTTGCAGAAACAAAAACGCAAGCAGCAGTTCCTGTTACTGTGGTTTCATCTACATTAGAGAAAATAGTTATCAAGCTGCCTGAAAATGCTGATCTGAGATATCTTAATGTTGCCAATGTTTCTGGTGGCGTAAATTCTCCTTATGGTGTAGGAACTGCAATATTTGATGATGTTTCTTACTATGGATTAGACTTCCCAGCATGGAATAATTTTAAATATTTAACTGATGGTAAAGCAGAACAAGGAACAACTTATATTGAAAAAGAGATGGATGCATGGGGAAGTTTGCAAGGAAACTGGGGATGGTTTGATAAACTTACGCCTTATTCAGGAATACGAGTTGCGATTAAAGCAAAAGCCGAAGGAAAAGTGAGATTAGTATTTAACGGAGATTGGTCTGATGGTTCGCCTACATTGAATGTGACTACAGAGTGGAAAACATTCTATCTTCCTTGGTCAATGTTTAGCAGTTCAGACCGTGTTCAAAATATTACATTCCAAAACTTAACAGCAACGGCAAAAGGTGATGGTTTACCAAATACCTTTTATATTGACAATATTGGTTTCATATTAAAAGCAGAATAGTGAATTGTAATTAGTAATGTAAAAACTCCATTTCGGTATCTCGGAATGGAGTTTTTTATTAAAGAAAATTCTTTCGTAAATTGACGATATAGTATTGTGTTTTAATAAAATAGTATTGAATGTGTGTAAAATGGATGTTTAAATTTACATATATCATTTATTTTAACACAAAAAAAACATAATTATGAAAAACAATTACATTTCAAATTTTGGTTCAGTAAAAAGAAAATTCTTTTTAGTAGCTACTTTTTTTCTTTTAATGATTTCGTTTGGACAAGCTCAAACAATTACGGGGTATAATCCTTATTGTATTTCAAGTAATCCTACATATACCATTATAAATCCTCCTGCTGCAGGTACTTACGATCAGGTACAATGGTTGTCAAATGATGCAGGAATAAGTTTTTCTGGAAATCCTTCTCCGTTGACACTTTCTAAAGTAGTAATAAAATCAGGAAATTTAATTGCTGCTCCAAGTGCTATATATGCAAGGTTTTATTTGAGTGGAGTTTTGGTTGCAGAAACACCTTATTTCAATTTTATTACACCAACGCCACCAACTACGCCAAATTATACTGTGACAAAAACAAATGATTATTGTACAACGCAATATCATATTATAACATTGAATGTTACACCAATTCCAAATCCGAGTCCAAACACTAATTATAATATCGCGCCCAGAATTGCAGATGCAAGTATTGTAATTACACAAACATCTAAAAATGTATTCGAATTAAAATTACCATTAAACGGAGAATCATATTTTTTATATGACCTGACAAGCACAACATCTTCTGGAGGTTGTTTGTCAAATTCAGTAACGGTGACATCTTACGGAAATTCGGTTCCTTTAAATTTAACAGGTTGTGCAAACAATGCTCCAGGAACAAATTATGAGTTTACAGTTGCTCCAAATCCGTATAGCAACGGATATTTAACAATAGTTTCGTCGGCAATTACGCCAGCTTTTACAGGAACATGCAAAGTATTTAATAACTCAGGTATTTTGATGACAAGCTTTCCATTGTTGAATTCAAGTACAGCAATTGCGCTTAAATCTACAGTTGGAGCTTCGTTAACAGCAGGACTTTATATTGTTCAGGTAACATATGCAAATGGAATCGTAAAAACGAAAAATTTGGTTGTGAATTAAAAAATGTTCTTTAATATCAAAAAGAACTCCATTTCGAGACATCGATATGGAGTTTTTTATAATTTAATAAAATATTATTCTGTTTCAGCAGATTAAAAAATAATAATACAAAATATCAAAATAACATAAAATGAAAAAAGCAGCACTATTATTGTTTGCATTAAGTATATCAGGTTTTGGCTTTAGCCAAGGAAATACGCACACACAAAAAGCAGGTAAATTTGAAGGTCTTGCCATGACGCCGCCAATGGGTTGGAATTCATGGAATACTTTTGAAACCAATATCGATGAGAAATTGGTAAAAGAAACGGCAGATATTATGGTTTCATCCGGAATGGCGGCTGCGGGTTACAATTATATTGTACTTGATGATGGCTGGATGACAAGAGAACGTGATGCAAATGGAGATTTAGTTCCGGATCCGGTTAAATTTCCTAACGGAATGAAAGCGGTTATAGATTATGTACACAATAAAGGTCTGAAATTTGGATTGTACAATTGTGCCGGAACCCAAACCTGTGCCGGATATCCGGGAACACGTGGTTATGAGTATCAGGATGCAAGATTTTATGCTAAATTGGGTATCGATTTCTTAAAATATGATTGGTGTAATACACAAGGAATTACTGCCAAAGAAGCTTATACAACAATGAGTAATGCACTTAAAACTGCTGGAAAACCTATTGTTTTCAGTCTTTGTGAATGGGGAGATAATCAACCTTGGGAGTGGGGGAAACCAATTGGGAATTTATGGAGGATTTCTGGTGATATTTATCCTTGTTTTGATTGTGAGTTCAAACACGAAGAAGGAAATTGGTCGTCTTGGGGATTTATGAAAATTATCGAAATGCGTAAAGATATCCGTAAATATTCCGGTCCCGATCATTGGAACGATTTTGATATGATGGAAGTTGGCGACGGAATGACAAATACCGAAGATAAAGCACATTTTACAATGTGGTCAATGATGGCGTCTCCATTAATTGCGGGAAATGATTTTAGAAAAATGTCAAAAGAAACTCTGGCGATTTTAACGAATAAGGAATTAATAGCCGTTAATCAGGATAAAATGGGAATTCAGGGTTTTAAATATTCTGCCGAAGATGGATTAGAAGTTTGGGTAAAACCTTTATCAGATGGAAATTGGGCTATAACTTTTTTAAATAGAAGTGAAGTTGCTAAGAAAGTCAATTTTGATTGGAAAAAACATACTATTAAAGATGCTGATTTTGGCTATGAGGCCGATTTCAATAAAACTGCCTTTAAATTAAAAGACCTTTGGAAGAATAAAGAAATTGGAAACACCAAAAAGAATTTTATTGCCGATATTGCTTCTCATGACGTTATTACGCTAAGATTAATTCCTTAAAATAGTTTGCTATGAAATCAAATACTAAAATTTTTACAATTGCTTTACTCTTGATGTTTTGTGTTTCAAAAGCGCAATTTGTAAAACATCATGGGCAACTTAGTGTATTAGGAACTCAGTTAGTAGATAAGGATAATAATCCGGTTGTATTAAGAGGTATGAGTTTTGGTTGGCATAGTATGTGGCCCAGATTTTATAATGAGAAAGCCGTTAGTTGGTTAAAAAAAGATTTTAATTGTAATGTCGTCCGCGCTGCGATGGGAGTTGAATTAGGAGAATGGGCTTATTTGAAAGAACCACAATTCTCAAAAGAAAAAATAGAAGCTGTAGTAAACGGCGCCATAAAATCTGATATATATGTAATTATAGATTGGCACAGTCACAATATTAATCTGGAAGAAGCCAAAGTTTTTTTTGCTGAAATGTCTAAGAAATATGGCAAATATCCCAATATAATCTATGAAGTTTTTAATGAGCCTGATTATGAATCCTGGTCAGAAGTTAAAGCTTACGCCGAAGAGGTAATTAAAGTAATTCGAGAGAATGATCGCAAAAATATTATTTTGGTAGGATCACCACATTGGGATCAGGATGTAAATCTTCCAGCCGAAGACCCAATTCGGGGATATGATAATATAATGTATACGATGCATTTTTATGCCGCAACGCATGGAAAAGAATTAAGAGACAGAACCGATGACGCAATAAAAAGCGGTTTGCCAATTTTTGTTTCAGAATCTGCAGGAATGGAAGCTTCCGGTGACGGACCATTAAACCTAAAAGCCTGGCAGGAATATATAGATTGGATGGAATCTAAAAAACTAAGCTGGATAACCTGGTCTGTTTCTGATAAAGATGAAACCTGTTCTATTTTGAAAAAAACGGCAAAATCAGAAGGAAAGTGGAAAGATGAAGATTTAAAAGAATCAGGAATTAAAGTTCGCGAGTTTCTAAGAAAGTACAATACGCAAGAATAAAATTGTTGAATTATTTTAGAGGTAAACCTGTTCAGATTCTGAACAGGTTTTTTTGTTTTAATTATAAAACACTGATTTGAAATTGTAAAAAAGAGACAATGGTCTACTAACGTTTTGATAAAATCAGGGCTTTATTTTTGTAGGAATTTTGACGATTTGTTTTTTATTTATTTGAAGTCATATTTATAAATGTTGTTTTTCTATGTTTTATTTTATTTTTATATATACCCCCTACTTTTTATAGGGGTATATTTTTTTAAAATGTTTTTTATATGTGTTTTTTGGTAGTTTGTGTGATATTTTTAGATGTACGTTGATTTTTTTTAGTGGTTTGTGCTAAAATTGTGTTATTGAATTTTCAAAAATAAATCTGTTATAATGTCAAATCACGATTATTGTTAAAATAATTTTTGTAATCCATAATTCTCGCTGTAAAACGTCAAAAAAATAGATTTGAATTGTTCTACTCATACAAAAGTTAATAAATTCGCTAATGAAAATGAAGAGGTTTTAGGGGAGAATGTGAAGGTTTTAGAAACGACTTATACTATTAAATAGATATATAAAAGATTAACTAACCAAAATCAATTAATAACTAAAAACCAATTAAACCATGAAAAAAGTATTACACATTTTTGCCGCGATGTTAACGAGTTCTTTTGCCTTTGCCCAAGATGATACAGAAACACCAGTTTCGCCAGCAACAACTTGGAGCGGATCAGCAGATGCTTATTATAAATATGATTTTTCAAAACAAATGAACGGATTAACGAGCTTTACCAACTCTCAGGATTCATTTGAACTAGGAATGGCGTCAGTTCAGGCAGGTCATACTTTCGGAAAAGCTTCTGTTTTCGTAGATTTAGGATTCGGAAAAAGAGCAGGAGAGTTTTCATATAATGAAACAACAGATAAAGATATTTATTCTAAATTTTTAATAAAACAATTGTTCTTTACGTATCAAATTACAGAGAAATTTAAAGTAGTAGCAGGTAGTTTCGGAACACACATTGGCTATGAAGTATTAGACGCTATAGGAAATAAAAACTACAGTATGTCATATGCATTTTCATACGGACCGTTCTTTAATACAGGAGTAAAAGCACAATATACATCGGGAAAATTTACCGCTATGTTTGGTATCACAAATCCTACTGATTTTAAATCAGCAATGGATGCAGGTTCTACTCAAAAAACATACATAGGTCAATTAGGATATGTGGGAGATACAGGAAGTGCTTATTTGAATTTTACTTCAGGAAGTACAAATCCTACTCCGGGAACTATAGTGGTACCGTCTAACGAAAATAAAACACAAATCGATTTTGTGGCATCAAAAACAATAACAGATGCTTTTGCTTTAGGATTTAATGCAACGTATGCTAAAACTAAAAATGATTTTGATAGCGACTTAGATGGAGAGTGGTTTTCATTAGTAGGATATGCTAATTACGCCTTCAAACCATCTTTGAGTTTAGCGTACAGAATGGAATATTTTGATGCCAAAGATGCGGCGGCAAGTTTAGGTACAGTTGCCGGAACAAACGTTTTTGCAAACACAATTTCGTTAAATTATAAAGTTGGAAAACTTACTATAATTCCAGAGTTTAGATACGACGCAGCATCAGAAGATGTCTTTTTAGACAAAGATGCTAATCCAACAGGAGGATCATTCTTCGGATTAATAGCTACAACATACTCTTTCTAGAGATAAAGATTGATATTTTTTTTTTTTTTTTGGAGCTGTCGAAACATATTAATGTTTTGGCAGCTTTTTTATTGGAACAAGATTTTCTTTTGCCGCGAATTACACGAATTTTCACGAATTACTTTGTAGAAAGTTTAAGTGCAAACCGCATAAAATGAGAATAGAATATGCGTAAAAACAATTAGTAAAAATTCGTGCAATTCGTGGATCAACACAAAAACCTGTGGAGAAACATAAAATATTTTGTATTGACTAATTATTTTAACTGTAAAGCACGCAAAGGTTTTTTATTCCTAAGGTTTTTATATAAACGCAAAGTTCGCAAAGCTATATTGATAAAGCTTTGCGAACTTTGCGTTTAAAGAGCGTAATCTATAACAAAAAAAACTTTGCGCCCTTTGCGGTTAAATTCATCCTTAATTTTTATAGCTCCACAGGTTTTCGTATTAATCCCAATTCGTGGCAAACTTTTATATGAAGAAGAATATTCTTTGTAGAAATAAAACAAGAATGCATTATAAAAGAAAAACGCATTTCCAGATTTCCGAAAATGCGTTTTTTATATCTTTTTGTAAATACTTTTACTGAACCTGTTTTTTGTAGATCGAATAAATCGTGTCAATTGTTTTTCGATCTAAAGTAGGCGTTACATCAGTTTGAATATAGTGTAATTTGAATGCCATGATTGCAGCCGAAAGATTCTTGGTATTATAACCAATAATTCTCAAAGCTTGTTCAATTTTAAAGTCAAATGGAGCTTCTTCAAGAAGTTCGTCCGGCCAGATTCCGAAACCTTTTTCAGCAAGAGTTTTCCAAGGAAATAAAGCGCTTGGATCTTGTTTTCTGCCCGGAGCAATGTCCGAATGGCCTAAAATATTTTGAGTTGGAATGTTGTATTCTTTTTTCAATTTTGTCAAAAGAGCTACCAAACTGCTAATTTGTGCTTCCGTAAAAGGCTTAAAACCATTATTGTCAAGCTCAATCCCAATAGAAGAAGAATTCAAATCAGTATTTTTACCCCAAGTTGATGCGCCTGCATGCCAAGCTCTTAAATAGTCATTCAGCATCTGAACTACCTTACCGTTTTCAGAAATAATATAATGAGCACTTACTTGTGTTCTTGTTAAGGTAAAAGTCTTAATTGTTTGCTGAATAGAATCTTGAGCAGTATGGTGTAAAACAATAAAACTAGGTTTTCTTAAATTAAAATTTACAGTACCAACCCATTCTGTATTTACTCCATTTTGTAAATAAGTAGATCCTGTTTTTGATAAAGTATCTTTCACTATTCCTAACTGTGCTGCATAAGAAGTATCAATAACAACAGGAGGAATAGGAGGTATTGCCTGCGGATCTTTGCTTGTAATTTGGTTTTCTAAAGTTTTAAGCTGTTGATCGTAAGCTTTTTCAGTAGTTTTATAAGGATTTGTAGAGCAAGAAGTAATAACAATTGCTAAAATCAGATAACAAAAATGTTTTATTGACATGGTTACTTAGATTTTTTAAGATGAGGTTTCAACAATTATTCTTGAATTTTTGTTGCTTCTGTATCTTCTTTTACTTCTTTAGTTTCTTTAGAATCTTTTTTCTTTTTTGATTTACCTTTCTTAACTTCTTTAAAGTTAGCCATGAAAGCAGTGTACTTTTCTACTTGATCAGGATTTAAAAAAGCTGTTATTTTTTTAGTAGTGCTCTCTCTTAATGCATTAATTTGCTCAATCTTTTGTTCTTGACTACTGCTTTCATTTTTCAAAAGAACACCTTGTTCTTTCATACTGTCAATAAAAACATTTGTAATTGCAATAGCTTGTAATTCATCAAGATTTACTTCAGGCTTCATTTGTTCAACAATTTTAGCAGCCGTTTCTTCTACAGGAATTTCTTTAGGTTTACTTGGAGCGCTTTGCTGTTGACCAGCCATCATGCTGCGATCCATTCCGCCTCTGCTTCCATAACCATTATTACCATATCCGCCACCGCCGTAGCCATTATTATATCCATTCCCGTATTGAGCCGAAACAGAATTGAAACAGAATATAGTAAAAACCAAAAGAAAAAATGATAGTGTAGGTTTCATAAAGATTGTTTTTATCTAAAATTGATATTGTATAGCGTAAATTTAAGCAGGTTCTCCGTATAAATCAAATTCTGTTGCCTCTATTATTCGTATATTAACAAATTCACCAGTTTTTACGTAATGTTTAGAAGCATCAATCAAAACTTCATTGTCAACATCCGGGCTATCGAACTCCGTTCTACCCACAAAATGTGCGCCTTCTTTTCTGTCAATAATACATCTAAATACTTGTCCTACTTTCTCTTGATTTAAATCCCATGAAATTTGAGATTGTAACTCCATGATTTCGTTTGCTCTGGCTTGTTTAACATCGTCCGGAACATTATCTTCCAATAAATAAGCGTGTGTGTTTTCTTCGTGAGAATAAGCGAAACAACCCATTCTGTCAAATTTCATTTCCTGAACAAAATCTTTCAAAATTTCAAAATCTTCCTGAGTCTCACCTGGGTAACCAACGATCAAAGTAGTTCTGATTGCCATTCCCGGAACCGCAGCTCTAAAATCTTTCAATAATTGAGTCGTTTTAGCTTGAGTAGTACCACGACGCATAGATTTCAAAATAGAATCAGAAATATGCTGTAATGGAATATCTATATAATTACAGATTTTAGGCTCGCGCTTCATTAATTCCAAAACATCCATAGGGAAACCAGTAGGGTAAGCATAATGCAAACGAATCCATTCGATACCTTCTACTTTTGCTAATTCTTCAAGAAGTTCAGCAAGATTTCTCTTTTTATAAATATCAAGACCATAATAAGTTAAGTCTTGTGCGATTAAGATTAATTCTTTAACTCCGTTTTTAGCTAAGCCTTGCGCTTCTTTAACCAGTTTTTCAATTGGTTGTGAAACGTGAGAACCTCTCATTAACGGAATTGCGCAAAAACTACATGGTCTGTCGCAACCTTCGGCAATTTTCAGGTAAGCATAATTTTTAGGAGTTGTAGTCAAACGTTCTCCTAATAATTCATGTTTATAATCGGCACCTAAAGCTTTCAATAATTGAGGTAATTCAGTTGTACCAAAATATTGATCCACATTTGGGATTTCTTTTTCTAAGTCCGGTCTGTAACGTTCAGACAAACATCCTGTAACAAAAACCTTATCAACTAATCCTTTGTCTTTTTTATCAGCATATTCCAAAATCATGTTTACTGATTCCGCTTTAGCATTGTCAATAAAACCACAAGTGTTGATTACGATAATGTTTCCCTCTCTTTCTGCAGGAGCTTCATGTTCAACTTCTTTTCCGTTTGCACGAAGCTGACCCATAAGCACTTCACTGTCATATACATTCTTCGAACACCCAAGAGTGATTACGTTAATTTTGTTCTTTTTTAAAGACTTGGTTCTCATACTTTTATAAATTGGAGTGCAAAATTACACTTTTTTATTCAAACACCGCTTGTTTCGGATTCATTTAGCTGTTTTTTATGAAGCTAATCCTGCTGTCCACTTGTATCTTTTTATTTTTAAAGAAAAAATAAAAAGGATACCGCTTCCATCAGGGCTAAAAAAAATCCGTCAAGTAACACCTGACGGAAATTTCAATTCATCTATTTATTCTTAATTACAATTCAAATAATAAAGTCAAAGAAACATTGTTTAGTTTCGATGTAATGTTTGGAGCGCCGGTAAATCCTGTTTCAAAAAATGGCTGATTTGATTTTCTTTCAAAGTAAGAATATGCTAAATCTATTTTTGTAGCTCCAAAATTATAACCTAAACCTCCGGAATAGCTATTTAGGTCGCCAATCGTAGTTTTGTCTTTATAAGGACTTCCTTCAAAACGGTAACCTCCACGAAGGCTTAATTGTTTTATTTTGTATTCTGCACCAACTCTTAATTCTCCATTGCTAGTTAATTGATTGCTGATTTGATCATTTATACCATTGAAACCATTTGTAGGTTTGTATTTTGTATTTCCGTAATCTTTAATAGAATAGTCAACACTTATTAAACCTGATTTTCCAAATACATAAGCTGCACTAAAAGTTGTTTTTCCAGGAGTTTGTAAAGTGTAAGATTCGTAAACATTTACAACATTTGGGGCTACATCTGCATTTAGTTCAGGTCCATTAAGAGCTTGTCTTGTTGTGAATAAACTTTGAGAAGTTTCGTCGTAAAGATCGTACCAAGTGTTTGATTCATAAGCTAAGCCAAGACGGAAAGCTTCTGTAACTTTAGCAATAGCACCAAGTTGAAAAGAGAATCCATTCCCGTAAGTATATAAGTCGTTGTTGAATGTTAAATTAGATATCGTTTCTGTTCCAGTCAACGGATTAATATTGGATTCATAAAAACTGCTTGTTCTTCTGTAGTCAAGAACATGAACATTTAGATTGGCTCCAAAATAAATTCTGTCTTTATATGATGTTGCAATATTGAAACTTACTTTACTGTTGTAGCCACTTTCATTTAATATGTTGTCCTGATAATAATTTCCTCCGGCAGGAATTCTTGTTGTATAAGAATTAGTATTATTGTCATATCCAATAACTTTTCCCATATATCCTAAATAAGCTTGTTGTGCAGTATATCCAGAAAGGTTTGGGTATTGTCCGTTAGGGTATCTTGATCCTAAATCTCCATAAGTATAGGTAATATTGTTGCCAGTATTAATAACTTGAAAAGGTACTGCTGATCCTCCATTTCCATAATTTGCAAATTCTAAAAAATAATCACCTACAGAATGTGTAGGGTTTGTGCCTGCTGAAAATGTACTATTATCGAAGTTTTTTGTGTTTTCGTAAGTTGCTCCGATGGTGATTTTTCTCCAATTGTTGTTTGGGTTATGATCATGAAAAACAAAAACAGCACCCGCTTGGTTAAATATAAAAGAGTTGTCGTTTTCGCTGGTTTTAGTGTTAAAATAATCAGAGTTATTCTTAGTAGATTGATTGCTAAAAGTTACCCCAACCTGATTATTAGAAAATATGGCAGACCCTGCAGGATTGACAGTTATAGAAGATAGGTCACCTCCAACGGCTCCAAATGCACCACTCATCGCTCTGAATCTTGCTGTTCCGGTTATGTTATCTTGTGCGTAGCGAATAGCATCCGAAACTTCTTGAGAATGTGAGACGCTAACAGTTAGTCCTGTAATAAGTAGGAATAATATTTTTTTCATTTTGGGTAAGTTTTAGTTTGATTTTTCGATTTCTGAAACGGGAGAAGAAGAGATTATCTTCTTCCGCCGCCGCCTCCACCGTAAGATCTTCCGCCACCGCCACCGCCGCCAGATGATCTCATGCTTCCGCCGCCACCACTATTCATAGAGCGAGATGGACTAGGAGAGTAGCTTCTGGTTGGGCTGCTGTTACCGTTATTGTAGTTGTAGCTTCTGTTTGAGTTAGTAGTGCTGCTTGATCTTCTGTTGCTGTAATCACCAGGATTATATTGAGCGCTTGAACCTCTTCTGTTTGTGTAATTTGGATTAGTCGAGTTGTATGATCTTCCGTTTACAGAAGAACTTCTTCTAAAGTCAGTGTAGCCGTTTGATCTGTTCGTTGTATAGTCTCTTCTGTTTGTGGTGTAATTTCTATTTGTTGTATAGTTTCTGTTGTAGTTTCCTCTACTAGTGTAGTTTCTGTCATAACCATAATTTCTTCCGCCATAATAAGCAGCAGATCCTCTTCTTCCGTAATTGTATGAGTAGTTATTGTATCCATAATAAGGTCTGTAATAGCCAGGGTAGCCCCATCCGCCTCCCCAATATCCTGGGTATCCCCAGTAACCTCCGTAACCCCATCCATAGTAAGGGTATCCAAAACCAAAGCCAAATCCTAATGACCAGGTTGGGTCAGAATAAACATTAACAGATACTTCAGAATTACTGCTTCCCCATGCAGGATAAGCTGTGGCTGTAGTTTGAGTGCTGTCGCTATCTGCATAATTACCATAACTGTCAACATCTGTAAAAATTTCAGTTGGCTGATTATCATCTTGAAGTGATCTAAAGTAATCTTTATATTGGTTGTTTGTACCATTAGAAGTATTTTGAGCATACGTTCTTTGGGAACCACCATATACACCGTCGTTATCTTGATAAGATGTATTTTGGTAAGAACCACACGATGCTAGCAGAAAACTCAATAATCCAATTAAGTAAAAATGACTTGAGTTTTGGCGGAGAGTAGTAGAAGTTTTCATATCTGTCGTGTTTTTTATTGTTGCACATTACAAAAATAGTTAGTTTTGTCAAACTATTTAGTTAAAATTATTAAAACAAAATTTGTGCCAAACTATTCAATATGAGCAAGAACCTCACAACAAGATCAGAAGATTATTCTAAGTGGTATAATGAACTGGTTGTAAAAGCAGATCTAGCTGAAAACTCAGGAGTTAGAGGATGTATGGTTATTAAACCTTACGGATATGCTATTTGGGAAAAAATGCAGGCGGAGTTAGATAGAATGTTTAAAGAAACAGGACATCAAAATGCATACTTTCCTCTATTCGTGCCTAAAAGCATGTTTGAGGCGGAAGAGAAAAATGCAGAGGGATTTGCAAAAGAATGTGCTATTGTAACGCATTATAGATTAAAAAATGATCCGGATAAACCCGGAAAACTTATGGTTGATCCAAACGCTAAGTTAGAAGAAGAACTTATTGTTCGACCTACTAGTGAGGCGATTATTTGGTCTACCTATAAAGGTTGGGTTCAATCTTATAGAGATTTACCTTTGTTGATTAATCAATGGGCAAATGTTGTTCGTTGGGAAATGCGTACGCGTTTATTCTTAAGAACTGCTGAGTTTTTATGGCAGGAAGGGCATACTGCTCACGCTACAAAAGTCGAAGCAATTGAAGAATCTGAAAAAATGATGAATGTTTATGCTGATTTTGTTCAGGACTTTATGGCAATTCCGGTTGTAAAAGGTATTAAGACAGAAACAGAACGTTTTGCCGGTGCAGATGAAACGTATTGTATTGAAGCTTTGATGCAAGATGGAAAAGCATTGCAAGCGGGAACTTCTCACTTTTTAGGTCAAAATTTCGCAAAAGCTTTTGATGTGAAGTTTGCAAATGCCGAAGGGAAGCAAGAGCACGTTTGGGGAACTTCTTGGGGAGTTTCTACCCGTTTGATGGGAGCGTTGGTTATGACGCATTCAGATGATCAGGGATTAGTGTTGCCTCCTAATTTGGCTCCAATTCAAGTTGTGATTGTTCCTATTTATAAAACAGATGAGCAATTGGCAGAAATTACAACTGCAGTAAACGATTTGACGGCTAAACTTAAGAAATTAAGAATATCAGTTAAATATGATGACAGAACAACTCAAAAACCAGGATTCAAATTTGCTGAATGGGAATTAAAAGGAGTTCCTGTTAGAATTGCTGTTGGACCAAAAGATTTAGAAAATGGAACTTTTGAGGTTGCAAGACGTGATACATTAACAAAAGAAACGGTTTCTGGTGAAGGAATTGTTACTTATATAAATGACTTGTTAGAGCAGATTCAAGCGGATTTATTTAACAAAGCATTAGACTATCGTAATACACATATTACAGAAGTAAATAGTTTTGAGGAATTTAAAGAAATTTTAGACGGTAAAGGAGGGTTTGTATCTGCGCATTGGGATGGAACTGCTGCTACCGAAGAAAAGATAAAAGATTTGACAAAAGCTACGATTCGCTGCATCCCTTTGGATGCTGTTGAAGAGGTTGGAACCTGTGTATTTACTGGGAATCCGTCTTCAAAAAGAGTGCTTTTTGCTAAGGCATATTAATTTTTTTTATTTTTTTTCGCATCAACTATTGTGCAACTAAAAAATAGATGTATCTTTGCATCCGCATTACAGAAGCACGGTCCGTTCGTCTATCGGTTAGGACGCCAGGTTTTCATCCTGGTAAGGGGGGTTCGATTCCCCCACGGACTACTTTTTTTCTGCGATTTTAAGTTATTTAACTTGATGTAATGGTCCGTTCGTCTATCGGTTAGGACGCCAGGTTTTCATCCTGGTAAGGGGGGTTCGATTCCCCCACGGACTACAAATTTCAATTTTATATAAATTGAAGAAAACTTAGAATGAATTTGGTCTGTTCGTCTAGGGGTTAGGACTCCAGGCTTTCGTCCTGGTAACAGGGGTTCGATTCCCTTACAGACTACAAAATTAGTTGTAAATAAGTTTTGTAAAATAAAGATTGGTGTCTCGATTTTTATTTTATTAGTTAAAACCAAAGTGATTGTTTTAATAATTGTGGGAGGTTTTTCTTTTTTAACTAGTAACTATAATAATTATTACATCTAAAATTAAAACAAAATGGCAAATCATAAGTCAGCATTAAAAAGAATCAGAAGTAACGAAAAAAGAAGAGTTCTTAATAGATACCAGCATAAAACTACTCGTAATGCTATTAAAGCGTTAAGATTAGCTACTGATAAAGCTGATGCATCTTCTAAATTATCAACTGTAATCTCTATGATTGATAAATTAGCTAAAAAGAACATCATTCATGATAATAAAGCTTCTAACTTGAAGTCTAAATTAACTAAACATGTTGCTAAATTGTAATTAATTACAATTTCCTAAAGATATAAAAAAGTCCTCTTTTAGAGGACTTTTTTTGTTTGTATCCCGAAGAGAAACCAAGTGAGTTTTCAAATAAAAAAAATCCCAAATCCCAATATTTAATGCTTGATAAACTTAAGCGATCAGTGTTGGGATTTGGGATTTTTTATTTGGAATTTATTTCAAAGATCAATTTTCTTCTTTAGGTATTCCAGCATTGGCTGTGTAATAGGTTTTGAAAGGAAATCAATTATAATGGGGTATTTTTTTGCTTTGGCTAAATCGTCAGGATCTATTGTGGAGGATAAGACGATGACATTGGCAGTTTTATTAAATTCGGCGTAATCTTGAGATGTAAAATGGTCTAAGAATTCCCAGCCACCCATGACTGGCATGTTTAGGTCTAAGAAAATCAATTCAGGTTTTTTGTTAACCTTGTTTTTATTATTAGTGTATTTTAAGGTATTGAAGTGATGAAGCGCTTCTTCTCCATTTTGAGCCGTGATAATTTCATTCGAAAATTCGGATTTTGCAATTACTTTTTTGCACAACATCAACGTGATAGGGTCGTCGTCAATGCACAGAATTTGCTCGAGCATGATTTTAATTTTTAAATGTTATTGTAAACGTGGTGCCTTTGTTCACCTCGCTGTCGATGCTGATTGTTCCTCCCATGGTTTCAACCTGTGACTTTACAAGATACAAGCCGAGTCCTTTGCTGTCTGGGTAATTATGGAATCTTTGATATAGTCCAAAAACTTTATCTCGGTTTCTTTCTAAATCAATTCCAATTCCGTTATCCTTAAAAGTTAATATTGCTTTGTGATCTATTTGTTCTGCAGTAATAGAGATTTTTAATTTTCTATTCTCTGACTTGTATTTTATTGAATTCGTGAGTAGATTAAGTAAAATGCTTTCAATGTAAGCTTTATTGGTGTTTAGTAACGGAACCCGATCAAATTTTAGTTTGATAATTGGTTTGTGCAATTCAATTTGAAATGATAATTGACTAAATACATTTTCGAAGACTTCTTTTAGAGAGACTTCTTCTTTTTGCATAGAAGGGTTGTCTTTTATGATAATTACTTTTACAAGGTCATTTATGGTTTCGTTTAATAAATGCGTTGATTTGGTAAAACCGCCTAAGATTTCTTCAAGTTCTTCATTTTCTATCGGAATATCTTCAATAAGATTTAAAAGGCCAATTAAATTAGATAATGGAGCTCTTAAGTTGTGAGATGTGATATAAGAGAACTGTTTTAAATCTTTATTGTTTTGAGTTAATTCTCTAATTAAATGTTCTTTTTCTGTTTCTAGTTTCTTTTCGTCTGTGATATCTCTTTGTATCGAAATCCAGTGTGTAATAACGCTCTCGTTGTTGAAAATTGGAATCATAGAGAATCTTACCCAATATTCTTCCTTTTTCTTAGTGTAAGTAATGGTTTCTATTAAGCACTCTTCTTCATTTTTTATAGCTTTTAATAGTTTCTTTAATTCTTCAGAATCAGATTTTGGACCTTTAAAGATATTTGGAGATTTTCCGATAATCTCATTAGATTGATATCCTGACATTTGCGAAAATGCCGGGTTTACATATACGATTCGAGGTATTTTACGATCTGCAGAATTTGCTTCTGTTATTAAAATTGAATCTCTGGATTGTGTAATTACGGTTTCTAAAAGTTTTAATCGCTGTTCTTCTTCCTTTTGTTTAGTGATATCCTGAATTGCTCCAATCATTCTGATAGCTCTTCCGTTTTCATCTTTTAATAGAAAACCTCTGTCCAAAACATATTTATAAGTTCCATCTGCGCATCTGAAACGATATTGATCTTGCCATTTCTCCGTTTTTTGCTCAATAAAAGAGTATAATTTGATCGACATTCTAATGCTGTCTTCAGGATGAATTTTGTCAAACCACCATTTAGATGTCTTTCCAACTTCGGCAGGATTGTAGCCAAAAATTCCTTCGATTCCTTTATTCCAATTTATACTGTCTTCCTGAATTTTCCAGTCCCAAATTGTATCACTTGTTGCTTTTGCGACAATGTCATATTTTTCATTTGATTCTTTGATTTCTTCGTTTGTCTCTTTTAATTTTTTGAAAACGGCAATATTTTTTTTCTCGTTTTTGGATAGTATGTAATTGAAGAATAGTGCGGTACTGATTATGAAAAAAATATCTTTAAAGAAAAAAACTAAATAATATTCGGTCTTAGAAAAGTAAGTAGTAAGTATTTTATGACAGACAATCGCCATAAATAACGATATGATAATATAGACTAGAGTAATTTGGATAGTTTTACTTTTCATTACTCAAATATAGTTAAATTAAGTATAATTAAACAATAACAAAAGTTCAAATTACACTTAAATTAATGCTGTTTTTGATGAACTAATTACTTGTCTATACGCAAACTATCGTCGAAACGTTTTTTATATCAAAATAAAGTGTACCTTTGCACCCATTAAAAATCACAGATGGAATCTATTAGAAACATTGCAATTATTGCCCACGTCGATCACGGTAAAACCACTTTGGTTGATAAAATTATGTATCACTGTCAATTATTTCGTGACAACGAAAACACAGGTGATTTAATTCTTGATAATAACGATTTAGAGCGTGAGAGAGGTATTACTATTACTTCTAAAAACGTTTCTGTTCAATATAAAGGAACAAAAATCAATATTATCGATACTCCTGGCCACGCGGATTTTGGAGGTGAAGTAGAACGTGTTTTGAACATGGCCGATGGTGTATGTTTGCTAGTGGATGCTTTTGAGGGTCCAATGCCACAAACTCGTTTTGTATTACAAAAAGCTATTGACTTAGGTCTTAAGCCATGTGTAGTTATCAATAAAGTTGATAAAGAAAACTGTACTCCTGAAGAAGTTCACGAAAAAGTTTTTGACTTAATGTTTGAATTAGGTGCTGAAGAATGGCAGTTGGATTTCCCAACAGTTTATGGTTCTGCTAAAAATAACTGGATGTCTGATCATTGGGAAAACGTAACTGATAATGTTGAAGCATTATTGGATATGGTTGTTGAAAATGTACCAGCTCCTAAAGTTTCTGAAGGAACACCACAAATGTTGATTACTTCTTTAGATTTCTCTGCATTTACAGGTCGTATCGCTATTGGTCGTCTTGAAAGAGGAGTTCTTAAAGAAGGTATGCCAATCTCATTAGTAAAAAGAGATGGTACTGTATCTAAATCTCGTATCAAAGAACTTCATACTTTTGAAGGACTTGGTCGTAAAAAAGTACAAGAAGTTATTGCTGGAGATATTTGTGCAATCATTGGAGTTGAAGGTTTTGAAATTGGTGATACTATCGCTGATTTTGAAAATCCAGAAGGTCTAAAAACGATTGATATCGATGAGCCAACAATGAGTATGTTGTTTACAATTAACGACTCACCATTCTTTGGTAAAGAAGGTAAATTTGTAACTTCTCGTCATATTAGAGAAAGATTGACAAAAGAATTAGAGAAAAACTTAGCGATGAAGTTAGGTGAAACTGATTCTGCTGATAAATTCATGGTTTTTGGTCGTGGAGTACTTCACTTATCTGTTCTTATTGAAACAATGAGAAGAGAAGGTTACGAATTACAAATCGGTCAGCCACAAGTTATCATCAAAGAAGTTGATGGTAAAAAATGTGAACCAATTGAGGAATTGACAATCGATTTACCAGAATCACTTTCAGGTAGAGCAGTAGAGTTTGTTACTTTGCGTAAAGGTGAAATGTTGAGTATGGAAACTAAAGGGGAGCGTATGATTGTAAAATTTAATATTCCATCACGTGGAATTATTGGATTACGTAACCAATTGCTTACTGCAACAGCTGGTGAGGCTATTATGGCACACCGTTTCATTGGATATGAGCCTTACAAAGGTGAAATCGCAGGACGTAACAAAGGTTCATTGATTTCTATGGAAAAAGGAAAAGCTATTCCTTATTCTATCGATAAATTGCAAGATCGTGGTAAGTTTTTTGTTGAACCAAATACTGAAATTTACGAAGGTCAGGTAATTGGAGAAAACTCTCGTGCTGATGATATGTGTGTAAACGTAACGAAAGAGAAAAAACAATCTAACGTTCGTTCTTCTGGAAATGATGAAAAAGCGAGAATCATCCCTCCAATCATTTTCTCTCTTGAAGAAGCTTTAGAGTACATTCAAAAAGATGAATATGTAGAGGTAACACCAAAATCTATTCGTTTGAGAAAAATCTATTTGACAGAAACTGATAGAAAAAGATTTAAAATCTAAAAGATTTAAATTTCAATATAAAAATCCCAAATTCCATATGGAGTTTGGGATTTTTTTTATGTCTTAATTTTAAAATTTAAATCTTCTTTATAAGAGTTAGTTGTGTTGGGATTTGGAATTTAGATATTGATATTTTACCTATTATCTTTTTAAACTAAAGTGACCTTTAATAGATTTTCCGTTTACAAGAACTAAGGTAAACCAATAATCATCTGATGGAAGTTGTTGTCCGTTAAAAGTTCCATTCCAACCTGTGCTATTTTGATCCATTTGTTTTAATAGCTTTCCATAACGGTCAAAAATAGATATTTTATAATCAGGAAGCTGATCGAAATCTTTTACCAGCCATAAATCATTAAAACCATCTCCGTTAGGTGTGAAAAACCTCGGATAATCCAGAACATAAAACAAAAAGGTATTAGAGATACCACATCCGTTTTTGTCTCTTGCGACCGCATTGTATATTCCTGGATTTACGTTTGTAAAAGAAGGACTGTCCTGATAAGATATTCTGTCTATTGAGAATTCATAATTTCCGACTCCTGTATATTCAATCAAAACAGAGTTGTCAGTTCCTGAAAAATCTTTTACAGCAACCTCAGTTATTGTTGCAGGTTCAGACGCAATTATCGTAAATTTTTTAGTTTTGCTGCAACCATTTGCATCTTGTACAGTTACGGAATAGTCTCCAGGTGTACTAACATCTATTTGATTTGCCATACTGCCAGTACTCCATAAATAACTGCTAAAGGTATTGGCAACAGCTAATGTTGTGTCATCTCCTTTGCATAAAATCTTGGATTCGTCCTCAAAGTTAGGCGGATCAAAAGTGTTTACGACAAGTGGGACAGATGTAATACCGTAACAATCTGGTCCATTAACAATACGAACGTAAATTGTCTGATTAAAAGCAGTTGTGTTTTTATAGATATTTGGTAATCTATTGATATCAGCTAAAGCATCATTTTGAGATGAATAGTAATAAGGGACTAAACCAGCTGGTAAACCTGTAAGGACTTGCGGAGTAACCTGAGTGGCAAGGTCAAATTGGTAGAATCCATCTAGTTTATCATCATCATCATCGCAAGTTGCAATTGGAGTTTGATTTGGAATTGTAGCGCTTGAAATTTGTAATGTTACTTCGGCAGTTTTATAGCAACCATATTTATTCTCGATTCTGGCAAAAACAATTTGATTAGGTGTTTTATTAGTATAATTTGCTGGATTCGCTATAGGATTTTTTTTGTTTTGAGCATCTGCTAATGTTTCGTAATAACCATTATTTGTGATTTCAGCAACATTGTTTTTTACAATATTGTCAACTTTTGTTAAATCAAAAATGTTGATTCCGTCTGTATTATCGTCACATTGAATTAAAGAAGTATTAGTTGATAAAATTTCTGCAGCAAACTCAAGTTTAACTTCTCCGGTTAGCTTACAGATTGATGGTGTCAAGATACATTCAACGCTATAAGTTCCGGATTGTGTTGGATTATATTTTGGACCGTTTGCACCACTAATTAATAAACCGTCTTTATACCATTTATAATCATAAGTAGGAGCTAATTTTGTATCTAAAGTTATACTTTGACCAAAGCAAACCGGATCATTATTTAGAGCTGTTTGATCTGGTCCAAAGTCAATTTTCGGTGTAAAACTACCAGCTTCTAAAAATACTGCTGAATCATAATATTGTTCTTTGTCATCGGCAATAACAAGTTTTATATGGTATTTTTTTCCTGCAACTACTTTAGTTTGTGCATTCATTATAATGGTTTGTCCGGCATAATTTACTGGGCTGGACGCTGTGTTTAAGCCATTGAAATATTTTTCGTTTTCGGCAGGACAACCAGGATATGGATCACCGTTAGTTGCTGTTCCAGGTTCAATTTTCGGACGAACATTCGTTGAAGAAAGTGGTGTAGTAGTATTAGGTAATACCGCTAAATTTTGATACGGATCACTTGTTCCTGCTTCTTTAATTAAGAAAGCAAATCCATCGGAATATTGACAAGGAAAAAAAGACTGATACTCATTAGAAGCAAAAATATAATTGAAACTTATAAAATCAGTTAAGGGAATAAAATCAAATTCTAAAGATGTAGCATTTATAGAATTAATCCCAAGAATTTGATTTAAATCAGTATCACCTTTCCAGTCTGTGCTTCCTCCTCCGATACTTTTTATAAATGGACCAACAGCATTTTCGCTCGTAGAAGTAGTCAAAACAACTCCCTCAGCAAATGGAAAACTACTACCGTTTGAATTAAAATAAGCAAAACTATTTTTTCCGGGAGTAAAAGCGTCACCACTTCCTGAGGTATTTGTGACAGAAACACAAGTGCTTTTGACTAAAATATCGTTAATTAATTCTTGCGGTGTTTTTTGATCATTTACACTTATAACCTGTGCATATATCTTAGAAGATAATCCACATAAAAACAAAACAAACAAAAGGCATATATAACGATTCATACTAGCAAATATACTATAAATCTCGATTTTTTAATAATTTATAAGAAAAGTATGTAAATAAATATGTCCAAACCAAAACTATTAGAATTGAAAGATAGTGTACGCTATAATCTTTGGTGTTTTCAACGCCTATTTGAGTTCCGATACTTCTTATGACATTAAGTCTCGAAATAGGTTCGATAATTAAATTTGACATGGCTTCCAACGGAAGAAATCTTGTAATATAATCTCCTATATTGCTATCCGGGAAAATTTTAAATATCAAAAGACCTTTAATAATTCCTTCAATTATGCTCCAAACCAAAAGAAAACCTAAAGCAAAAGCAGAGCGTTTTACCAAAATACCCAGAAACAAACAGAAAGAAAAGAAACCAACTAGTTTTACAAAAAAAGCTAATAGATAATCTAAATCCATAAAAACTACATCAAGTTCTGTATAAGATGAAAAACTAAAACCTAAAATTAAACTCATTACAAAAACAAAAACTGTTGAGCATAATGCAAAAAGAACTACAGTCAGAAATTTCGATAAAATGAATTCCTTTTTGCTTAAACCATCAATAAGATTTTGTTTTAAAGTTCCATAACTATATTCATTTGCCATCATCGAAACAATAACAATAGCGAGGAAAAGTTTTAGCAATGCTGCAACATAAGTATTGAAATGCCAGATGTATGGGAAATTAAAAATACCCATTTCGGCAACGTGAAATTTAAAAGGACCAATATCAAATTTTATCGATGCAATTAATGCAATAAACGAAAGTAAAATGAAATAGGTTAAAGTAAGTACTTTACTGGCTTTGTTTTTCCAGATTTTTTGTAATTCTATAGATATAAGTCTCTTCATGGCTTAGTTGGTTTTAATAGTGGCGTTTTTGGTTAATTCTAAGAATTGTGCTTCAAGGCTGTTTTTACGTTTTACTAAATGACTTAAAGCAATATTTTTAGAAAATAAATACAAATTCAGTTCAGAAGCTGATAAATCTGATTTCAGGTAAACCAAGATTTTCCCGTCTTCTTCCGTGATTCTCTCTACAGCTTCGTGGTTTTCCAACACTAATTTTAGAGATGAATTATCATTCGCCTGAAGTTCAAAGAAACCTTCATTTGCAGACATACTGTCAACAGAGCCAGAATATAGAATTTCGCCTTTTCTTAAAACAATTACATGAGAACATACTTTTTCGACTTCATCTAATAAATGCGAAGCCAACAAAATAGTCGTTCCTTGTGAAGCAATCTTTCTTATAATATCTCGAATCTGATGAATTCCCTGTGGATCTAAACCATTTGTAGGTTCATCCAAAATCAAAATTTCAGGATCATTTAAAAGCGCCGAAGCTATTGCCAAACGTTGTTTCATTCCTAAAGAAAAAGTGCTGAACTTACTGTCTTTTCTTTCGCTTAAACCAACAAGATCAAGCTTTTCGTTTATCTTAGAATAATTGATGCTTTTTATTTTACAAACCAATTTCAGGTTTTCTTCCGCCGTCATGTACGGATAAAAGTTCGGTCTTTCGATAATAGCGCCAACTTTTTTCAAGGCATCGTGCGTTTGCACTTTTCCGTCAAACCAGCTGTAATTGCCCGAAGTTTTGTTTACAACATTCAAAACAATTCCTAAAGTGGTCGATTTTCCACTTCCGTTTGGGCCAAGAATTCCGTAAACGCGGCCTTTTTGTATTTCAAAAGATACATTTTTTAAGGCCTGAATGCGACCGTATCTTTTATGAAGATTCTCAATAGTAAGTATGGTTTCCAAATTTATTTCGGTTTTAGTTTTAAGTATGACGATTCAATTGGTATATTGTTACGCTAAATTTTATTTAATGTAAATTTGTATTAAAGATATTTAAAAAAATGAGCGAACCTTTAATGGTTTTAAAAAAACCTTCTTATCCTTTAACGCAATCCCTGTTAAGTTATTTAGAACGATACGAACGAATTTCGAAAGTATCAGTGTTCTATGATGATTTATTGCGTTTTTCGGGTTCTATAAATGTGTATGATAAAAATGAAAATGACACATTATGGATTCGGGTTTATTATAGCGAATTTGAAAGAAATGAGATCGATCTGAATCTAAAAAAAATCTATTCGCTTTTGCATTCTGATGGAAATAGTGAGATTATTCAGTTTCTGAATATTGACGCGATTGATTATTGCACTTTCGGAAATTCGAAACCTTTTAGAATTAAAGTTCGAAATATTCTCAATGATAACTACGTGCATTTTTATATTAAAAAAGCAGATGCTTCAAGAATTTACGGTTTAGAATTAGAAGATATTCTTTCGCCGGATAAAATCAACTTTTTGGTGTATAAAGACACGCTGATAGAAGAACATATTATTGGGATTCCGGGTGATGTTTTCATGGATACATTATTGGATAATTGTACGGAAATGGAGAAATCGCAAATCGCAAAAGAATTTGTAAAGTTCAACGAACGTTGTATGATCAGACTTCTTGGAGATATGCGTGCGTATAATTATGTAATAGTGCCAATTCACGATTTTGATCAGGTAGTTTACAAAATACGTCCAATTGATTTTGATCAGCAATGTTATGAAGGCAATTTTAAAGTTTATCGTCCCCAGTTTTTCAAGGAAAATTATCCAATGATAAAATTGATTAAGGAGAAACTTGAAGAACGTTCTATCATTCAATATAAAGACGAAGAAAGAGCCATTCTTGCAAAACGTATTCATTCTGCCGAAAACAGAATCAAGAAACTATTAAATATTATGTGTCACGATACTATTTCGACAGAAGAGCATTTGAATCAACTAAAAATGGAATTATACCGTTATACCAACGATATGAAATTCAAAAACGCAAAATCAATGGGACATATCATGTTTGCGGCATTTGAGTTTATTACGCGTAACTTTAAAAATACTAATTTGGTTTAATTTTCGAACCATATAACTTACATGGTTTAAATTGGACTTAAATATTTGAAAATTATGAAAAAGCTTTTTTTACTTGGAACTTCAATTGCTTTATTGGCTTGTCAACAACAATCAGATACAAATTTTAAAACACTTTATTCACTTCCTAAAAAGTTGAAAGAGGTTTCAGGAATTACTTATTTTCCGGAGACTAATTTGATTTATACCTTAGAAGATAGTGGAAATAAAAATGCAATTTATGCCATAAACGCACAAGGAAAAATAGCTAAAACGATTACCATTACAAACGCAACAAACGTAGATTGGGAAGACATTACCAAAGATAAAAGCGGTAATATTTATATTGGTGATTTTGGAAATAATGCTAATGAACGCAAAGATTTATGCATTTATAAAGTCAATAAAAATCAGCTGAATAAAGATTTGGCTGTAGCCGAATATAAAGTTTCTTTCTCGTATCCGGAACAAACCGAATTTCCTCCAAAGAAAAAAGAACTATTTTTTGATGTTGAAGGTTTTTTTGAACACGGAAATTACTTTTATCTGTTTACTAAAAACAGAAGTAAAAATTTTGATGGAACAGCTTATATCTATAAAATTTTAAATGCTCCCGGAGTACAAAAAGCCACCAAAATAGGAGAGTTTAAAACCTGTAATAATTACAATCACTGTGTGTTGACAAGCGCAACAATTAGTCCTGACGGAAAAAAAGTAGTCTTGTTAAGTCACGATAAAATTGTTTTATTCAAAGGTTTTAAAGGAGATTTATTTCACAAAGGATCTCAAACCGAAATAAAACTAGATAATTTCACGCAAAAAGAAGCAATAGTTTTCAAAGACAATAACACATTGCTTATCGCCGATGAAAAAACAAATAAAGTAGGAGGTAAGGTTTATGAGTTTAAACTTAATTAAGGTTCTGAGGTACTAAGTTGCTAAGGAACTAAGTTTACAAGATGTGAAGAAAAAGTTAGCCGCAAATTCACGAATTATTGATTATAATAATTCGTGAATTTGCGGCTAAAAAAATCTTAGAACCTTAGCAACTTAGTACCTCAGAACCTTTTTCTAAAAGCTATACGCTGCCCCAAAAATAACTCTTCCTACTTCATCAGGAGATTTAAAATAAGAGATTCTTGCCGTTAAAACGTTGATCGCATTTAGCCAAAGTCCGCCACCATAATCCTGATGCCATTTTCTGGAACTTTCGCCGTCAAGCCAAATTCTTCCGTAATCAAAACCTCCTAAAATTCCGTAAGTTAACGGGGCTACAGTGCGCTGAATTTTACCGATAGTAAAACGCAAATCAGAACTTTGAGAGAAATAAGAACTTCCTAAAAAGCGCTCGTTTCTATAACCTCGCAAGTCTTTGTCTCCACCTAAAGTCGCACCTTGATAAAATTCGTAATTATTATTTAGAATAGCTTTTCCTTTTAAAAGAGTTGCTAAAACTAATTTTCCGTTATGATCAATTTTATGTGTAAAACCTAAAAGACTTTCCAGTGTTGGGAAGTTTTGTTTCGTATCATCTAAATTCGCCATCCATGTTGCCGAAATCATAAAAGCTACTCCAAGAGTTGGTTTTGCAGCAAAATCAGCATTTTTAAAAGCATATTTTACTTTCATTCCGCCATAAACCTGACTGTCAAAAACTATTGGGTTTATAATACCAGGAGTGTCTATAAATCGGTTATCCGTTTCTTCAACTCGCATTTGTTGTAACATTGGCTGAACGCTAAATTCACTTCCGTAACGTCCAACATGTCTAACAGCACCAGAAACATTGAATTTTTGAATGCGAACACGATTATAATCCATTCCAAAAGTATCGTCGTTATTTTTAGTTTCGTTACCGTAACCAAAGTAATTCATAGCAAAATTTGGAGTCGTGTATTGTGATTCAACATCAATAACCCATTTACCCAATAATCCCGGAAAATGTGCGACGTAATTAAATTCCAAACCTCCAGTTGCAAAATAATAGAAACCGTTTAAAACGTGTCTTTGTGTATATGGATTCTGTTTGAAATTGTTAACCGTATAATTTAAGTTGAAACCTACTTTTACGCCATCATCAGGATTATATCCAATATTCGGAAGTCCAGAAACTACATTATATTTAGGTTTTTCATAATTATACAAGTTCACATCATAATCATCCGTTAGCTGAGTTCTTGTTTTAGAATCAAGATTGTAAGTATTGTTTTTTGATTTAAAATCATAAACAATTACTCTTTTTCCGTTTTCGATATTATAAGTATCATTGTTTTGACCTCCAATTAAACGAATCTTAATGCTGGATTTTTTATCTCCAGTTACTTGGAAAACATCAGAATCATCTAAACCGTAAATCCATAAATTTGAAGTTTTTGCATCAGTAACCGTTTTAGTATATAGCAATTCGTCACCGTCTTTTTTAATTCTGAAAACCTGAATTTCAATACTTTTCTTAGCATTGTGATTGATAACAAACTTGTCTTTTTTATCCGTTCCCGCAATCATTACCGTATGACTTAAAACATCAAAATAAGTAGAAGCATATTTTTGAAGTTCTTTTTTGCGACTTCTTAGTTTTTGCTTTATATCTTCAATCGTTTCATCCTGAACTTCTTTTGGCAGACTTTTAAAAGCCTCGTCAATGTCTTTATCCGTTAAATTCTCCTGAATAAATTTTGCCTGAGCAATCCAGTCTTTTTCTTCTGCGGTTCTTAAGAATGCCAAATCCATAGGATAAGGTTCTCTGTTAATCCATTTTACGTTGTCGATTTTACTTTTAAAAGTTCGCATATGACGCAGCGCCGGAATATTCATTAAAAGAGAAAGCAAAGTTCCGTCATATTTGGCAAAAGCCTGATCACGATCACGCGGAATTGGTTTGTAAATAACTTTATCACCAATTTTGTGTTCTGCCCAACGCCATTGATCACTATGTCTGTCCCAATCGCCAATAAGCATATCAAATAAACGCGCTTTGATATATTCCTTTTCGTCGACACTGTATTTTTCGTCCTTATGAAGATTAAGCATCATATCGTCCGTACTAATAATATTAGTTGGATTTCCGAAGTTTTTAGCGTCTAAATGATTATCAGCCGGTCTTTCTTCTACCATATATAATCCATCGCCAAAATTCGAATTAAATTCTCCCAAAGCATTTTGTTTCGGAATATAATACAAGATTGGATTTGTATGCAAAATGCCTAATTTATCAGCCATACTTCCAATTGCAAAAGGAGTGTAAGGATGAGAAGTCGTATAAAAGTCCAGAAGGAAATTTTCGGCATAAGTATCGTCAAACTCATTTACAATGTATTGGTCTTTAAACGCAACAGATTGCAAAAAAGCAGTGGCACTTTTTTTCAAAGCTCTCATTACATATTCTCTTCCTTTAGGATCAGACATTCGCAAAGAAACGGATTGATGTCCTCCGCCTTCGCGAATTGGTTTCAGACCGCCCATTAAAGTATCAAGAGTTGCTGTTTTGGCTTCGATTGGTAAGCTGTAATATTTTCGATAATGATTTCCAAATAAGAATTTATGAACTAAACTCTTTTGAGTCATTTTTTCAGAATAAATAGAAGTAGTAATCTTTGGCTGAAAATCATTAGAAGGATTAGGTTTCCAGTTAAATTCTTTGGCTTTTATAATTTCATGTTCAAAAAGCTGCTTTTCCTTATTATTTTCATTTCCAAAGAAAGTCACTTTTGCGTCACCACTTTTAAATAAAGTAAGCGTTGCATAACCATTTCCTCCATAAGAGAATTCGGTTGGATTTATAGCTCTTGCAGCTTCAGATTTTGATCCTGCACCACTAATAATTTGTTTGATATTTTCTTTGTTTACATACTGTAAGTTATGATCATGTCCTGAAACTACAATTACATTTTTTTGAGATTGTAAGAGCGTTTTAATTCTCTTGGCATAAACAGTATATTGCTTGTTTTGAATATCCTGCGGACTTGCACCGGAAGTTTTTCGCAATAAATTAATAATCGAACCAATTACCGGCAAAGGAATTTTTTGCTCTAAAGGAAATAATTGTTTTTCTAACGAATATTGTCCGCCGTGAGATCCGTTGCTCATCAAAGGATGATGAATGGCAATAACAACCGTTTTTTCCTGATTTTTATTTAAAATACTTTCCAGTTCAGTAAAAAAATCTTCTCTGGTTTTAATGTCGCAATTATCGTTTATTGTAGGGTGATTGTCCCAATCTTCCAGAAACCATTCACTATCAATAGTAACCAAAGTTGCTGTACTATCAATTTTTACATCTTCGATTGGGCAGCTTTTACGAGGTAAAAATGCTTTTTTGTCATTAAGATATTTAGTCACAAAATCAGCCTGACGCTCCAGACCTTTGATGCCGTTGTACCAATCGTGATTTCCGGGAATAAAAATTGTTTTTCCTTTAAAACCTTCCGTCAATTTTAATTGATTGGTAAGTTTTGTTTCGGCCAAAGCTTTTTCAGAAGCATTGTCGTTTGCAGGAAAACCTTTAGGATAAATATTATCTCCCAAAAATAATAAAGTAGCTTTTTTGTTTGATTTTTTTAGCTTTTGGTGCAATAATTCCAGTGTTTGCTGTGCTTGTTCTTCATCAGCATTTCCGGCATCACCAACTAAATAAAAAGTGTGCGCAATTTTTATGGTATCAGTTGCGTTTTCCGTTTGGTTTGCACTAACATTTTTTCCATATTGCGCTTTGTGCGTTGCGCACGAATAAACAAGCAACAATACAACTATTGCTATAGAACAAGTTTTAATCTTAGTAATAAAATGATTATCCAAAAACAATTTCATAATTTAGTGGTGTAAAAATATTTTTTATGAATCTAATAGAACAATCCGAAGACTTCGTCAGTAATTTACTCAAAGATAAACTTTCTAATCTATATTCTTATCATAATTTTAACCATACTTTAACGGTAGTAAATGCCGTAAAAGAGCTGTGTAAAAAAGAAGAAGTTAAAGGAGAGGATAAGGAACTTCTTTTGATTGCCGCTTGGTTTCACGACACGGGTTACATAGAAGGTTACGAAAATCATGAACAGGAAAGTGTTAAAATTGCTTCAGCTTTTTTGAAAGAAAAAGAACAATCTGAAGAGTTTATAGCAACTGTTTCCAGTTTAATTCTGGCAACGGTCAAGGAATATATCCCCAAAACTCATTTAGAGAAAATAATAAAAGATGCTGATTTTGCTCATTTAATGGGAGCAGAATATGCAACAACTTGCGAATTATTACGAATCGAATTGAAAAACACCTGGAATTTAAATTTTACTAATGCAGAATGGGCAAAAGAAAATTTGAATTTCCTGATGAACAAACATCGTTTTTATACGGATTATGCACAAAAAAAATGGCAGCCGTTAAAAGAGAAAAACCTTCTTCTGGTTCAAAAGAAAATTGAAAAACAAGAAAAGAAAGAAGCTGATAAAATAGAAGCTGAAAATAAAAAGAAGGACAAAATCGAAAAACCGGATCGCGGTGTCGACACTTTATTTCGCGTTACTTTAGGAAATCATACTCGCTTAAGCGGAATTGCCGATAGTAAAGCCAATATTTTATTGTCTGTAAATGCGATTATTATTTCGATTGCACTTTCATCTATTATCCCAAAATTAGACAGTCCGAAGAATGCGCATTTGGTGATTCCTACTTTTATAATGTTGATTTCTAGTGTTACAACAATAATATTTGCAATACTTTCGACAAGACCAAAAGTAACAACAGGAGTTTTTACAAGGGAAGATATCGAAGCTAAAAAAATAAATTTATTGTTTTTCGGAAATTTCTACAAAATGCCATTGGCAGAATACGATTGGGCAATGAACGAAATGATGAAAGATCGCGATTATTTGTACTCAACAATGATCAAAGATTTGTATTATCTGGGATTGGTTTTACAGCGAAAATATACTTTATTGCGAATCGCGTATAACCTTTTTATGATGGGATTAATTATTACCGTAATAGCTTTTGTAATCGCTTTCAAATCAATTTAAGACTATATTTTTAGACGCTGATTTTACGGATTCGCTATCGCGAAAACGCAGATAAAAACGGATTTAGGAATAAATTTAAAAAGCTTTTCAATCTGTGTTTTTCCGCGGCGTTTTCGCGATAGCGAATCCGTTTCATCCGTGTTCAATAAACTCAAAAAAAAGCTCAACTAATTAGTTGAGCTCATCTAGTAAATCTTGATAAGTAATTTTTTTCGCAGCCGGATTAGCTGTGTTATTGATAACTTTTACACGAATGGCTCTCAAACCAGAAACTCCCTGAAGATCTTCGACCTCAAATTGTTCTATAGAAGGTTCAAGTATTTTCTTGTGCTGCAAGTATTTTATATATTTTAAATATTCTGCTTCTTCACTATTTTGAGAATAGACAATTGTAATTTTTTCTTTCTCCGTAATACGATCTTTCGTGCCTTTAATGTTCGATTTATCGATACGTTTTTTCACCACTTCATATCTCGCATTGTAAGTTCCGTCAACATCAAAACGTTTTTCATCCATTCTAAAACGAATAGAAAGCGGCGCACTAAAAACTAAAATCAATGAAGTCACATCCAATTCATACGGAAGAGATTCTTTTAGCTGATGATGTTCCAGTTCCATTTCGCACAAAGTTTGCAATTGCCACAAACGTAAATTGTGCAAATACATAATGTCAAACGGTTTTGTTGGCGCAATAGACGCTCCAATATACAGATTATGCTCAACGCCATCAGTTTTAAAACGCTCGTAATAATGCGGATAAATCTGTTGTGCTTCGACTTGCTTTTTATCCAGAACCGAAGCTAATTTTTTATTGATAATAGACATTGCATTATCAAACTTCTTTCTTTCCTTATAAAACAAACCAGTTTTTTCGTCCAGACTTTCAAAATATTCACGTTCCAGTTTTTCGCTTTTTTCAGTTTCTTTAGTATTCTTCAAAAGCGGATGAATTTCTTCTTCAATATAACGCTGAATATGTTGTTCAGTATCAGCTTTTAGCGGAGAGTCTAATTCCTCACGAAACGATTCTAATTCAAACTTTCTTTGTTCCAATAATACTAAATTAGTATTAGGATCCAGAGATTCAAAAATCTCTAAAATAGCAGTCAATTGATTTTTAAGATCTCTTTTAACCGTTTCATTTCTGTGTTCAGACGAACCTTTAATATCAATTTGTCCGTATAAAGGATATACATTCTTAAAGGAAATTTCCTTGAAAATATAATCTTTCGTATGGTTTGAATTTTGAAAGTAATTTTGAGATTCTCTTCTAAATTTCCAATAAACACTTGGGTGAATCGTAGTATATTCGCGCTGAATGATAGCTTCAATTTGATGTTGCATATCAGTATTATAACGATCAATTGTATCCGTTAAATAAGGTAGAACCAACTCGAGTTTAGTTGCATTTACAGTATTCAGATCTCTGGCATATGGAGAAACTAATTCTACAACACCCAATAAATGCCCGTCTTTTATAACCGGAGCAAAAACACAACTCTGAATCCCTTGTTTTAATAAATGTTCGCCAAGTTTCTTATTTGGTCCTTCCTCAATGAATTTTTTTACATTAGAAATTACCAAAGGCTCTTTATTGTCTAATAATTTTTCGAATGTACATCCAAAAAAAGCATTCTTACAATCAATTTCCTGATCTTTAGAAAGTAGGAAACTCTCCAGTTGAGTATCAAATTTTATGGGTCTTATAAATTTTTCTTCCTCAGGATTGTAGACAATAAAACCAACTCTTAAATCAGGAATTTTGAAAATAGATTTAAAAATATTAGATATGATTTCGTTTGTTGGACCAGCTTTTGAATCCGGTTTTAGTAAATTACTTTTTAAGTTCGAAATGGCACTTTCTGTAGTGGCATCAAACAAAGAAACAATTCCGAAACCTTTGAGAGTCCAGCTTCCTTTTGGGAATTTAGATTTCCAAAGTTCTATATCGCCGTAATTATCCATTAACAAATCAATATCGTCCTGAGTTAATTGTATCGAATTTTCTGTTGGAATGATTTCCATAAAATCGGCATTATACAAAATACGGTAATGTTTTTCAACACCGTTTTCATCCGGGATATCGTAGAAAAAAGGTTTGTTGAAATCTATTTTCTGTTTGTAATATACGCCTAAAATTAAACAACAGTTATTGATATAGAATTGGTGATCGTCGAAATCGCGAATTTCCATATCAAATTCAGATCCTGCATTGCTTAGAATCTTTTTGAAACGTTCTGTATAATTAAAAGATAAATTCTGAAAAGGAATCGTAATTGCTTTTATCTCATTGTGCGTTAAAGCAGTAGGAAACAAATCTGCCAAGAGATTTTTGATCAGTGCTTCATTATCTTTAATAGTAGAATAATCCTTAATACCTGTTCTTAATTCTGGAAAAGCTTCTATTTGTTGTAGTATGGCTTTGGCGTAGTTTGCTCGGTAATCAACATCTGATAAAGCAATTTCTTCAAAGGATTCAATTAGCTTATGAAATGATATGATAGTTTTGAAAGGACTTTCGTTGTGTAAATGAATATCCATCTGTGTATAGTTTAGAGATGCAAAATTAAGCAAATATTAAGAATGTTAGCCAATTTATTATTTGTTTCCTTTATAATAGTATAGATATAAACCCTTGTAAATAGGAGGGTTTGAAAGTGAATTTTTTATTTAACTAAATTTTAACATTAATAATAACGGAACGATCGTTCCGTTATTATATCTTTGTACCATAATAATTGAATAATCAATAACTTAATAAATAAACAAAATGAAAAATTTAGAAAACAAAGTAGCTATAGTAACTGGTGGAAATAGCGGTATTGGGTATGCAGCTGCAGCTGATTTAGTTGCAAAAGGAGCAAAAGTAATTGTAACAGGAAGAAACAAAGAAGCTTTGGCTCAAGCCGAAAAAGAATTAAACGTAACCGGAATTGTTGCAGATCAATCAGATTTAAAATCTATTGACAGTTTAGTAGAACAAGTAAAAGCACAATTCGGAAAAGTTGATATCTTATTTTTAAACGCAGGAACAGCTTCTTTTGCTCCAGTAGAATCAGCTTCAGAAGCACATTATGACAGCATTATGAATGTAAACGTAAAAGGAGTTTATTTTACTGTTCAAAAAGTATTGCCAATCTTAAATGATGGAGGTTCTATTATTTTTAATACTTCAATCAATGCACATGTTGGTATGCCAAATTCTAGTGTTTATGCAGCAAGCAAAGCAGCAGTATTATCTTTAAACAAAGTATTTGCTACAGAATTAGCACCAAGAAAAATCAGAGTAAATGCAGTTTCTCCTGGACCTGTTGAAACTCCGCTTTACGGAAAATTAGGTTTAGAAAAAGCAGAAGTAGAAGGTTTTGGAGCAGTTTTAGGAGAAAAAATATTATTGAAACGTTTTGGACAAGCTTCAGAAATTGCAAAAACAGTTAGTTTCCTTGCTTCAGATGATGCATCGTTTATCACAGGAGCTGAAATCGTAGTTGATGGGGGACTTACTGTTAATGCAGTAGTTTAATTTTTTTTTACAGAAATTCAGGAACGATTGTTCCGTTTTTTGTACCTTTGTAATGTTTAATCGAATAGTAGAAATCATGGCTAGAACAAAAGAATTTAATGAAGATCAGGCTTTGGATAAAGCGATCGAAATTTTTTGGCACAAAGGTTACAACGGAACATCGGCTCAGGATTTGGTGACACATTTAGGTTTAAGCCGTTCCAGTTTGTATGATACTTTTGGCGATAAGCAGAAACTTTTTGCACAATCTTTACAACGTTATCAGAAAAATGCTCAGGATCAAATCGTAAAACTTTTCGATGAATCGGAAAATATAAAAGAGACCTTACTGGATATTTTCAAACAAGCCGTTATAGAAAGTCTTGAAGACCGAATTACAAAAGGTTGTTTTATGGTAAATTCTTCTGTAGAATTGGCGATGCATGATGAAGAAATTGCCAAAATTGTAAAAAATAACAGCCAGATAATGGAAGAAGTTTTTACAAAGGCAGTGCAAAAAGGGCAGGATTTAGGTCATATTTCGAAAGCAAATGACGCCAGAGTTTTAGCAAGATTTATTTTTAATAATTACTCCGGAATAAGAGTTTTGGCAAGAACTGGAGAAAGAGACAAACAAGTTTATGATGATATTGTGAAAGCACTGTTTTCTTTGCTCTAAAATACTAATTGAAAAAGGATATAAAAAACTCCCATTCGTCGCGACGAATGGGAGTTTTAGTTTTTATGCATACTGTTTACTTTGTACTAAAAACATTCGATTGAAACCAATCCTGCGTTTTATCAATCATTTTCTGCCCGTACTGTTTTCGAATCATATCATGAACCCATTGAAGATTTTTTTCTCTTAAGGAATCCTTTATTTTATTTTCAGTCTCAATCATTACCATATGTATGGCACAATAGCTATCTTTCTTCCAAGGAAGTTCAGACTTATCCAGCAACACACAATTGTCTCTGATTTTATGGCATTCAAAAAACGAAATTTCTCCTTCTACCGCAAGAACAATATCCAGAAACGTGATTTCAGTAGACGAGCGCGCCAGCTTATATCCGCCTTTCACACCAATATTTGATTTTACTATTCCCGCTTTCTTCAATTTGGTAAAAGCTTTGGCGAGATAAGTTTCGGATATATTTTGAAAATTTGCCAAATCACGCACCGTAATCGTGCTGTCTTCGGGATTGTCTATTAAATAGACTAACGAATGTATCGCATATTCTACGTTTTTTCCTAAAGTTGGCATAATAATGATTTAGTGAGTTTCATGAAGTTTACAATTTTAAACAGCGTTTTGGCTAACATTTGGAACCTCTGGATAAGAATCTTGTAGCGCAGTATCAACGTCATCTGCCGGATAAATTAGTTTTGTAGTAACTTCCATTTTTATATTCTTTCCTTCAATTCCGCTAAAAGCCAATGTGCGTTCCCATCCGGTTGTTAGCATGCCATCTTCCTGACCTAAATCTACGCAGGTTACATAATCTGTATAATTGTAAGATTTTAAAGGTTGCGAAAATAAGCTGTTAACAGCATTATGTCCAGCCCATTTTCCCAGGAACATTGAGAACTGGCAAGCCATAAGCGAACTATTGCCTTTGTCGTCAGTAGGAATATTAGCGACATCTCCGGCTGCGATTACATTGTCATATTCTTCTAACTGAAGATATTTATTTACATGAAGACGCCCCAGTTTATCCTTTTCTCCCTTAAAGAAATTACAAAGCGAACTTGCAACTAATCCAACTGTCGAGATAACCGTTTGTGAAGAAATAAATGTACCATCACTTAAGGTTGCTCCGTTAGAAGTTACGCCAGCCAATGAAACGCCCGTTACAACAGTAACATCTTTCGATTCTAATGTTTTGATAACGTAATCCTGTGCCTCAGTTGAATAGTAGTTTCCTACTTTGTCGGCTTTTTCGATAAGTACAACTTTAAAATCAATTGGATCTTGACCCTGTTCGCCTAATATTTTCAAGGCTTTTTCTTTAATAACAGTAACAACCTCAAGTCCTGTTAATCCGCTTCCGGCAATGACAAAAGTTGTAGCGCCATCGCCGTCAAAATTTTTACTTGCCAATTGCGTTAAATGATCTTCAAGTCTTTGCGCGCCATTGAAGGTGTCAACATTAAAAGTGTTTTCGATTCCGGGAATGTTTATTGCTTTCAAAACACTTCCTGATGATAAAATTAGGTAATCGTAGTTCAACATTCTTGAACCGTGATTGGTCGCAACCGTTACCAGATTTTCTTCCGGATTGATGATTTCAGCTTTACCAATGATGAATTTAATATTTAATGGCTTGAAATATTTTTTTAGTTCAACCCTTAGCCCTTCTAATGAAACTTCATACAATCTTGGACGAATCGTTAAATATTCATCCATATTCACCAAAGTCACTTCAAGTTCATTTTCCTTTTGTAATTCACGACTTTGCCTAATAGCGCTTAAAGCACTCCAAAAACCTGCGAATCCTCCACCAATAATTAATAACTGTTTTTTCATTTTTCTTTTATAGATAATTACGATAATACTTGTCGCAAATTAAAGCATAATAATCTTATAAAATAAGTTTATTCTTATAATTTTAAACTAATATCTTTAAAATTATAGCTAAATGCTTATAAATTAATAAAGAGGAAATTGAAAAAACAAAAACATTTTGGTTATATATTTTAAGAAAAAACTTTGAAATTGATTTTTTAGATTAAAATTCTAACATTTCAGAGCAATAAAAAAACGGCAATTACAAATAAATGTAGTTGCCGTTTTTTGTTTTAAGTAAGTAATAGAAAATGAATAACTCTTAGCTTTTTTCTTCTTTATTGAAATAAACTAAGTAGTAATACATTTGTTTTTCTTCATCCCAGCCTTTTTCAACAAATTTTTCTGCGCTTTCAGGGTTGATAAAATCCATTTTAATCTGAATATGAGTATCTAGATTAATAACGTTTTTAATCGATTTTCTTGCGTCAGAAACTGCTGCGTTTGCAATAGGGAATGAGGTTACATCTTCGATGCTGTATTTTTCTCCTTTATCAACTTTATAGTTTTTGAATTCAGGAATTAAGTCTGGATTGTCTAATACTTCATTTAAGAAATTTTGCTCTTCAAACTGATCGTTTTTAGCGAAATAATTCACAGAACGGTTCATGAACATTACTTCTTCTTTTTTGTCTTCTGCTGGTAAAACAACATCTTTCGCGAAGTTTTGACAGAATTTTAAGTATTTTTTAGTGATGAAGTTTTCATCTTCAAAAGCATCAACTGATAAAAAGTGCTCTAACCAATAACGCGCATCATAACGGTTACTGTCTACAGTTAGAATTTTGTATCCTTCTTCTTTTTTATAATTAAAAATCAAACAACCTTTATCTAATTTGCTCAGGTTGATACCTTGTTGCAAGATCATTTCAAGGTTACTGTTTTTTTCTTCAAATTGTAAAAAGTCGGCTTGTAATTCACTTTTAAAAATTCCGATAGCGTCAACAACATTATTGTCAATACTTAAATTTGTTAAATAGGTTACATAAACCTCTCCGTTTTTAATGTGCGGATGATTTGATTGCTCGAATAAATGCGTAGTGATTCTTTTTGAAACCTCCTGTAAGTTCCCAGGATTATTAAAAATCTCAGTAGCATACTTAAACATGTCGTTATAATCCAAATCGACTTCGTGCGCAAACTGATAATAGTTTTCCTCTTTCTCTCTAAAAGGCTTAAAAAAGTATTCTTTTATCAAAGGCACAATCTCATCATTTAGATTAAATGGTTGTTCCGATAAAAAAATCGCTTCGTTTCTGCTCTTGTTTCCTACGCGGTGTATCGCAAGCGTCTCGATGTGGGTGTTGAATAAGTTGATCATATTTTATTTAGGTGCTGAGGTTCTAAGATGCTAAGGTACTAAGGTTTAGTTTCTGTCTTTTATCTTTTTTATAAAAGAAACTAACATTCTTTCTACTTCGCGGCTGTCCTCATGTAAGTTATTAAAATCGTCTTCTTTTAAATAAGAGATGTTTTTTGCTATTTCTAATTGAGTCTGCATTTCGAATAAAGACCCAATGGAAATGTTTAGAAAGCGTAAAAGCTCTTTATCGCTTTCTCTTCCAAATCCTTCTGCAATATTGCTTGGAATTGAGATAGAACAGCGTCTAATTTGTGAAGTTAATCCAAAGATTTCTTCTTTTGGAAATTTGTTTGTTGAAAAATAAATTTTTGTAGTAAGGGCCATTGATTTTTACCAGATAAGCAAGCTTCTAAAATTACTCATTGATAATATTTTTAATTTGAAAAATTAAAAATAAGAAAAAACTTTCAAAATAAAACCTTAGTGCCTTAGCATCTTAGAACCTCAGAACCTCAAAAATTTAATTCCAATTCTCCTCAAATCCATAATCTTCAAAGCTGTCGTCGCCTTCGAACATGTCAAGATCGTCTTCGTCTAGATCATCTTCAAATTCTCCGTAGATATCGTCGTGCATATCTGCTTCAAAGTTTTTTTCGATGGCTTCATCCGGCATTTCTCCGTGTGAGAATAAAGTTTCAGGATATGGAGCTCCTGCAATTTGATCTTCGACAGCGGCTAGTTCAACTAAGAAAGTCCACATATTGATGAAATCGTACACGTAGATGATTTTGGTATTTTCTTTATCCAGGATAGAAGATAATGGATAATCGCTCATAGTTCGTTGTTCACCAGGAACATCGCCAGTATCAAAAAGCGGAATTTCATCTTCCTGATTCCAAGTTTCATCGCAGGTATAAAACGAAGCTACTTCCATTCCGTCAAAACCAAAAGCGTTGAAGATAGCATTGTGTAAATCCTCAAGAGTATCTTCCTCAAGAATAGCAATGTCTCTAAAAATATCTTCTTCGGCGTCTAGAATTACTCTAAATTTATAAACCATAATCTTTGTTTTTATTGAAAGGTCAAAGGTAAAATATAAAAAACGAAATACGAATTGTGATTTACGATTTGTTGAAAAGATTTTTATTTATCAGGATGAGCGGAGTCGTTGTCTAATTAACAAACTTTTCGGCTAGTTTGTCATTGCGAGGAACGAAGCAACCACACTACAAAGAAACGCAAAATGATTCAGCAAGTGAGATTGCTTCGTTCCTCGCAATGACAAGTCAAAACTATCTACCAATCAATCTTTTTCGAATCTTATGATAACGTTTATGATAAGTGCTATGACTTGGATAACTTCGGCTAGAAGTCATATTGTTGAAAATTAATGCCGTTATAAACAGAATCAGAACACCGTCTAAAACCGGAGAAAGCACATACATATAACCTAAATCTTTTATTTGTGCAGAACCCGTAACGGCAATAAGCGCCGTTGCACCGCCGGGAGGATGAAGCGTTTTGGTAATTTGCATGAAAATAATGGATAGCGAAACCGCCAAAGGTGCAGATAACCAAATAATATCAGGAACCAATTGATTTACGGTAACCCCAATAATTGCTGAGATTACGTGACCACCAATTAAATTTCGGGGTTGTGAAAACGGACTTTGGATAATACCGTAAACTAATACGCTTGATGCTCCAAAAGAGCCAATTAGAAAAACAATGTCAGTTCCGGAAAAACGAATAGATTCAAGATAAGACAAGATTCCAATTCCGACAAATGATCCTATAAACGACCAAAAATGTTCTTTGGTATCAATTAGAGTTTCTTTATAAAGAATATAGCGTGTTTTACGATAACTTCTTTTTAATTTTTGATTAGGCATGTGGTATTTTGTTGCGTATTCTTAAGAACTTTAATTTTAAACTTCTTTTCTATTTAATTAAACTCGGTGAATAAGAGTAAACGGTAAAAGGATAAATCATTTTTGCGGTATATTTAGAAATTAAGCAAACTACTAAAATTGGTAAAAATAAAGTATAATCATTTGTTAGTCCGCAAACGAGAAATATTGCTGTAAAAGGTGCATGAATGCTGGCACTTAAAACAGCTGCCATTCCGATGATCATAAAGTTAACCGGAATTACATTTACATGGAAAAAACTATTTAAAACAGAAGCCAGTAATAAACCTAAAAATGCACCAATAAAAAGACTTGGAGCAAAAACGCCGCCATCGCCACCAGAAGCCAATGTTACCGAAGTTACAATTGGTTTTAAAATCAGGATTCCGATAAAAGTTAATGCTAAAGTCAGCGTTAAAGGAATTTCATTTGTGCTGCCAAAGATTCCTTTTATAGCGTGATATCCTTCTCCGTATAATTGCGGAAAGACGAATAAAGAGACGCTTAAAACTACTGAACCAATTAATATTTTGTAATAATGCGTATCGATTTTTCCAAATTGAGATTTAAAGAATAAGACACAACGCGTTAAGTAAACAGAATTTATTCCTGCCAAAATTCCTAAAAGAATAAAATACGGAATCGCTCTTAAATGCCAGGTTGTAATCGAAACCGTAAATAGAGGTTCTTCTTTTAATATAGATAATAATCCGAATGCGATTGAAACAGCGATTAGATTCGAAATAATAAAAGCTCGTGTTACTTTTCGTGAAATAACTTCCAGAGCAAACAAAATTCCTGCAATTGGACTGCTGAATAAAGCGGTAACTCCGGCAGCAACTCCCGCACAAATTAATTCGGTTTTGTATTGTCTAAAGATATTTTCTTTTTGCTGCGCTACAGAACCAATTGTTGCTGAAGCGACAACGGTAGAAACCTCAATTCCGGTAGAACCGCCAAAAGCAACTGTTATTAATCCGTTTATAAAGTGAGATGGAATTTTATAAGAAGGTAAATTTTTTGAAGTTGATTTTGTGCTTTCAAAAACTTCTTTAATTCCTTTGTTTTCTTTTTTCTTAAAAAGATAATGTCTTAGAAAATAAATCACAGACAATCCAAAAACAGGGAAAAGAATATATAATAATGGATGTACAGTAACTTCGTGAAAGAAGATTTCTTCGTAGTATTCGGTAATTTTTTTAAGTGAAATTCCGAGAAAGGCCGATAAAAAACCTATTAGAATAGAAACAACAACTAATTTTCGGAATTTGATAAATTGATGATTTTTTTTGATTTGCGCCGTTTTGTTCATCAGAAGTAATCGCAATTTTTTTATGCGGATTACAAAATTAAGAATCAAATTCGGTTTTTAATAGAAAATATGCAATATAATGTGTTAAAACTGATAAAAACAGGAAAATTCTTTCGTTGTGTTTTTTCTTGTATAGCGGTTATTTAGGTTCAAAGGCACAAAGGCACAAAGTTGCAAAGGTTCAAAGTTTTATTAGAATAACAATATAAAGGGCTTGTTTGTCATTTCGAACGAAGGGAGAAATCACACTAGAAATTCCGCAAAAAAAAGTCAACAATCTTTGGCGAGTTACACGTGTGATTTCTCCCTTCGGTCGAAATGACATAAAATGAGAAAACCTTTGTCCCTTTGAACCTTTGCAACTCTGAACCTTTACTCCCTATCTTTCATAAAACTCAATTGGCAATTCATCAGGATCAGCAATAAAAGTGAAACGTTTTTCAGTCGTTTCATCAATTCTTATAGGTTCTGATTCGATGTTTTTGGTATCCAAAAAAGCGATAGTTTCTTCTAAGTTAATGACTTCAAAAGCCAAATGTCGTAAACCGACTGCTTCAGGTCTTGAAGGCCTTTTTGGCGGATTTGGAAATGAGAATAATTCAACTACATAAATACCATTCAAAGCCAAATCAAGTTTGTACGATTGACGTTCTTCACGATATATTTCTCGAATAATTGTTAATCCCAAAACCTCTGTATAGAAAGTTTTAGATTTTTGATAATCAGAGCATAAAATGGCAATATGGTGAACTTTATTTAAAGTAAGCATTATGAATTTGATTCAGGTTCTTGATTTAATTTTCTAATTACTTTTGCCGGATTTCCAACGGCTAATGAATTATCCGGAATGTCTTTTGTAACCACAGATCCGGCGCCAATAACACAACCTTTTCCGATAGTAACTCCAGGGCAAATTACAGAATTTCCGCCAATCCAGCAATCGTCACCAATGGAAATAGGCAAAGCATTTTCGAGTGTTTTTCTTAATTCAGCGTCAAGCGGATGCGTTGCTGTATAAATTTGAACATTTGGTGCAAAAAATACATTTGATCCAATATTTACCGGTGCACAATCCAGAACAACACAATTTACATTAAAATAAACGTTGTCACCACAGGAAATATTATAACCATAATCACAATGAAACGGAGGTTCGATATAAAAACTCTTACCTGTATTTGGAATTAATTCGGCTAGAATTTCTTTTGCTTTTTTTGTCAAACGATATTCGACAACGTTTAAGCGATGGAGTAGGTTTTTAGCTTTTCGGCGTTCTTTTACTAAAACAGGATCTCCTGCAGCATAATATTCTCCCGAGATCATTTTTTCTTTTTCAGTTTTCATAACCTTTTTGAAATAGATTAATTTAATGTTTTTATTGGATGTTATTCTTTTTTAGGATTTCGTCTAATGAATTGCTTCCCCAATCTTTATTCATGTTTTTATTTTCTTTCCTTGTTTCCAGAATTCTGTTGTTGATACTATCATCTTTAAAAGAAATTAGTGTTTTTACAATTTGTAAGTAAACATGGGCATTCCATTCTGTTTTTAATCTTTTAAAAAGAGGCGTAATAAAATATGAATCTTTTAATTCGGATGCTTTTTTGCAATATATTTCGAAATCAAGAACGCCAGTCTCTAAAATTTTATTTGCAATTATATCATAAGCCAGAGGTTTGTCGTTTGCCAGAATGAAATTTAAAATAGTTTCATTTAAACTATCTGTAAAAATACTTTCATTGAAAACAGGAATTGTATTTTCACTTTTTATTTGATAATTTGGGATTAATTTTCTTTTACTTAATTCATAAGTTTTGGATGAGTCTAATTTTATAAGATACTTAAAGCCTTCAAGAGTAATTAGGTTTTCTTCCAGCCATATTTGCCATAGTAAATTATCATAAAGCTTGCATTTGTTTAATAAAATTGCATCATATAGAAAGTCAATATGGTATTTTTTAATGTCTTGGTGTTTAACTTTTGTAAATGGAATAGTCAGTAATTCTAAAGCTTTTTCATTTTTATAAGATGCAATGGCTTTGTATAATTCTCCCCATTCATTAGAGTAATGATCATTGTCTAAAGTTTCGTTTAGTCTTTTTTCTAAGAAAGGTAAAAAACGAGAATCTGGAAAATTTTGAATAGCTTTAAAAGTATAAAAATACCCACTTTCGCCATCATCGTTTTGGTCTTTATCTCTGTTTTTAAGAATTAATTCAACATCATTTGGGTTTTTATATTTTGCTAAAGTCACTAATGCACTTTGATTATTCTCTTTTACTACTAAATCTCTTAGTTTTGGATATAAGGCTTCAGTTGGTTCTGCCATTAAAATTGCATTGAATCTCATATTCAGCTTATTGTCCGAATAAATTAAAAGACTATCTAATTCTTTGAGTTGTTTTTTGTCTAATAATTTTATGCTATCGTCTTCATCTTCATAATCAGTGGTAACTAATTGTAAATAGAAATCACCTACTTTTTCATCATCACCACTACAGCCAAATTGAGTTTGTACAATTGTATCATCATTTAAGTGATTTTTTACTATCGAAAATAAATCAATATTTTTCAGGCGCAGTAAAGCCCAGAAAGAGTAACATCTTACAACACCGTTAGGATGATTGGTTAACATTATTAATTCCTCTATGGAAGCAGTTTTTTTTAATTCTTCAAAGTTTTCAAATTGTTTTGGTCTCATTCCACTTACACCAACAGCAGAACCCATTAAGAAATTTACTTTCTCTATTTTTTTTACAATACGATTTGTCTTATTTGATATTTTTGATTCATCATAATCACTTTTCCCATAACAAGTTATAGATAGAAAAAGCGTTATAAAAGAAAGAATTAATGAGGTCTTTAAATTTATTTTATTCATTTAAGATTACATTTTAGTCTTGGCAATTTTTTCATGAATTTTTAAAGTTTCCTGCAAAGCCGCCGTTGCGTACCAAGGCGTTAATTCGGCTTCAAGTAATTTTGCCTGTATTGCAGGATCTGTAGCAACTAATGCTTGCGCTTCTTCAATAGTTTCAACATTAAAAATATAGATTCCTCTATAATTTCTGTCGTTTTTCATAAAAGGTCCCGCTACGACAAGTTTTCCTTCTTTGGCTAATTTTCCAATGTTGGCCATATGACCTTCAAATAATTTCTTAGTTTCTTCTTTAGACGCCGTTGTATTTGTTCCGGATTTCAAAAGACAGAATACATATTTTTTCATTCCGTATTCGTCAGCGTGTAATGATTTTGCCAGATTTTCGTCGAATTTCACTTCCGTTTCTTGAGAAAATCCGATGACATTTATAAATAAAAATGCGAGTAATACGATTGATTTTTTCATGACAATATTTATATAAGAAAGATGTTTTTTATTTAAAAATAACTCCCAGTTTTGTTATTGACAAAATGCGAGTAAAATCCGTGTAAATCTGCGTTTTCGCGATAGCGAATCAGTGTCATCCGCGTGCCATAAAAAGCACAGTTACGAATCTTTGTCGAGCTACTTACGGAGATTCTTCGTTCCTCAGAATGACAAGCTTGCGTAAAATATTACGATCAATTATAGTAACTTCTTCAGAATAACAATCTGTCCTAAATGATAAACATCATGCTGAATGATTCCGTGGATATCTTCATAAAAATTGTGATTATTATTATGATCTATTTTCTCAAAATCAGCATCATTAAAATCACTCAGACAAGCGCTCCATAATTCCTGAGATTTTGCCAGACTTTGCAGCGATTGTTCCCAAGCTGGTTCGGACGAATCTAAGATTGGCACAAAATAATTATGATCAGGAGTTGTAATTATTTCTCCCTGAACACGTCTTAATATGTTTCTTCTCCATTGGATTAAGTGATTGACAATTTCCCAAATCGTGTTTAAATTTGGATTGATTTTTTTATAAGCCTGAGCAGCAGTAACATCTTTTAAAGTATCTGCTAACGTAACCTCAAGCCACGGATTTCCATTGTAAATGGATTGATATAAATTCGAAACTCTTTTACTTTCTGACATAGTTAATAGTTTTTAGAAACATGTTAGCTAAGATACAAATAAGTATTTTACAACTCATCCTCGAAATTCTACAATTGGGTTATTTAATATTTTTTAACTTAGATTGTTAAAATACATTTGCCTCATCAAAACCAAATGTTATGAAAACCAAATTACTTTTTACAATTACTTTTTTACTTTTAACGTCTTTTATTTTTGCTCAGAATGTCATTTCTGGAAAAGTTGTAGATCAAAAAGGAAAACCGGTTCCGGGAGCAAATATCTATCTTGACGGAACTTATGACGGAGCTACAAGTTCTGAAACGGGAGATTTTTCTTTTGAAACTACTACAACAGGAAATCAAACAATAGTGGTTAGTTTTTTACTTTATGAAACTTTCAAAACAGAAATTGATGTTGCCAATTATAAAAATCAAACGGTTAAATTAAGAGAAAATGTAAACGCTCTTGATGCCGTAGTTATTACTGCAGGAACATTAGAATCCGGAGATAAAGCCAGAGTTTCTGTTTTAAAACCATTAGATATTGTTACAACTGCCGGTTCTGCCGGAAATATTATTGCAGCCTTGCAAACTTTGCCGGGAACGCAAACTGTGGGCGAAGATGGACGTTTATTTGTTCGCGGAGGAGAAGCGAGCGAAACGCAAACCTTTGTTGACGGACTTCGCGTGGCGCAACCTTATGGTGCAACAACGAATAATTTGCCAACGAGAAGTAGATTTTCACCTTTCTTATTTAGTGGAATTGCATTTTCAACAGGAGGTTATTCTGCTGAATATGGAGAAGCTTTATCAAGTGTTTTACTTTTGAATACACAAGACGAACCAGACCAGAATAAAACCGATATTGCTTTAATGACCGTAGGTTTAGGTGTTGGAAATACTCAAAAATGGAAAAAAAGCTCTTTTAGTATCAATACCAATTATATTAATCTTGCGCCTTATCAGGCTGTAATTCCTCAAAATGTAGAATGGAATAATCCGTATCAATCTTTGGGTGGAGAAGCGGTTTACAGATATCATTTCGAAAGAGGAATTTTTAAACTTTACGCTGCTTTCGATTCAGAGAAATTTGACTTAAATCAGAAAAATGTAAATTTTGTAAATCCAATCAGAACCGATTTAAACAATAATAATTTTTATCTGAATGCTTCTTACAAAGGAGATTTTGGAACAGGATGGCAGCTAACATCAGGAGTTAGTTACGGTTACAGTAAAAATAAAATCAAGTATGATATAAATGATGTTGATAGCAACGAAAATGCGATGCAATTGAAATTGAAGCTGAGAAAAAATATTTCAAACTACTTTAAATTGTCTTTTGGAGCAGATTATTTTATCACAAAATTCAATGAAAATTTCGATGATAATATTGCTGTTAAAGTTGCAAACGGTTACGATTCTAATATTGCCGCTTTTTATACCGAAGGAGATATTTTATTCTCTAAAAAATTAGCGATGAAAGTAGGTTTGAGATATTCGAACAACAGTTTATTAAATGAAAACAATTTTGCGCCGAGAGCTTCTATTGCTTACAAAGTTTCAAAAACAAGTCAGTTTTCATTTGCTTATGGAGATTTTAGCCAGACTCCGGTTGTTGATTATATTAAGTTTTCTAAATATCACCAGTTTGAAAGTGAAAAAGCACAGCATTATATTCTAAATTATCAATTTACAAAACCTGGACAAACTTTTAGAGCAGAAGCTTATTATAAAGATTACAGCAACTTGGTTCAATACGATACAAAAGACATTCAATACAATTCGGTTTTCAATAATAACGGTTCAGGATATGCAAAAGGACTGGATTTATTTTGGAGAGACAGCAATTTGTATAAAAACTTAGAATATTGGATTTCGTATTCTTATATCGATTCACAAAGATTGTATAAAAACTTTCCAACGATGGCGACACCAAGTTTTATTGCCAATCACAGTTTGTCAATTGTAACAAAGTACTTCATCACAGATTGGAAATCACAAATAGGTTTCACAAACAGTTTCACAACCGGAAGACCTTATAATGATCCAAACCAAACTCAGTTCATGAGCGGAAAAACTAAAACCTATAATAGCTTAAGTTTTAACTGGGCTTATTTGTTGACAACACAAAAAATCTTGTATTTCTCTGTTTCGAATGTAATAGGAACAAAAAATATCTACGGATACGATTACGCAAAATTACCGGATGCAAACGGAGTTTATAACAGACAAGCCGTGACACCAACCGCAGACAGATTCTTTTTCGTAGGTTTCTTCTGGACGATTAGTCAGAATAAAAATGAGAATCAATTGAAAAACTTATAGGTGCTAAGTTACTAAGGTTCTGAGGTACTAAGAAAAAAAAACTTAGAACCTTAGCAACTCAGAATCTCAGAACCTCAGAACCTTAAAAAAAACAATTCAGTCATCAAATTCAACAACTCAGTATCATTTAATTTTAAAACAGTAAAATCCGACATACTTTTGAAGTATAAATAATAAGGGACTAAGTTGCTAAGAGTCTTAGACACTAAGAAAAAACTTAGATACTTAGCTCCTTAGAATCTTAGAACCTTAAAAAAAAAAAGAGTTTTAATCCTCAATCAAAAAAGCTTTGAACCTTAGCAACTCAGAACCTTAAAAAAAAAGAAATCATGACCAAAATTATTACAATAATCACATTATTTATCTGCAGTTTATTATCTGCTCAAAATGTAAAATTAACTGTTACTGTTTCAGGTTTAAAAAATGATACAGGAATTGTAAAAGTAGGTTTGTACAACTCAGACGGAACATTTCTTAAAACGACTTATAAAAGCCTTACTTCTGAAATTAAAAATAACCAAGTAGTTGTAACGTTTGATAATCTTCCGACAGGAGAATATGCAATTTCAACGTATCACGATGAAAACAATAACGGAAAACTGGATAGAAATGCAATGGGAGCACCTTCTGAAGCTTATGCAGCGTCAAACAATGCTAAAGGATTTATGGGACCTCCTTCCTATAAAGATGCTAAATTTGTTCTTGATAAAGATTCAAAAATTGAAATAACATTATAAATAATAACTAACAAATTAACCATTTAAATAACTTAGAAAATGAAAAAAATTATCACTTTGATCGCATTATTTGTAGTAGGAATAAGCTCAGCGCAAACACAATTTGAACAAGGAATGGGAAAAGCTTTCGGGCTTTGGAAAGAAGGAAAAAATGCAGAAGCTTCTGCAATGTTTGAAAGAATTGCTTCGGCAGAAAAAACAAGTTATTTGCCTAATTATTATGTTGCATTAGTAAATACTACATCAGCGTTTTCAGAAAAAGATAAAACAAAAATTGATTTGTTATTGACAAAAGCACAAGATGCTTTGGATATTGAATTTATTAAAGATCAGAACAATGCAGAATTATATGCCATGCAAGCTTTGATTTATACAGCTTGGGTTGTTGCAGATCCAATGACAAACGGAATGAAATATTCGGCTAAAGTGATGGAAGCTTACGCGAAAGGAAAAGCGATAGATCCAAATAATCCACGAATTGTTTTTGGAGAAGCTGATTACCAAATTGGAGGAGCAAAATGGTCAGGTGTTGACACAAAACCACTTTGTGCACAAGTTGATAAAGCTATTGAACTTTTCGCTACTTTTAAACCAGAAACACCTTTTTCTCCAAAATGGGGATTAGAAAGAGCTTTGGAAACTCAAAAAAATTGCAAAAAATAAAACTAATTAAAGCAGAATAAAAAATGAAAGATCATAGAAACGCATTTTCGGATTTAAAAAGCGGAACAATTGTATGTTTTAAAATTTCTATGGTCTTTACAGTAATCTTCTCCGCTTTTTTGGGAGACAGTTTAAGTTTTCAAAATGTATTACTGACATTTTTATTAAGCTCTCTTTATTCTTTTGGGCTGGGATTTGGAAATGGTTTTTTAAGTGTGCTTTTGGATAAAAAGTGGGATTGGCTCGAACAGACCAATTTAAGAGTTTACTACGGTATTTTAGTCACGGTTTTATATACTGTTCCGGCCGTTTTAGCAATAAATTATATTGTTTTTATTGTAGTGCAAAAACGTCCAATAGAAGACTTTTTTGCAGAGAGAATGATTTGGAATCATGTTTTTTACATCATTCTTTCGTTAGGAGTTTCGACTTTCATGCAAGCCAGAAGTTTTATGGTAAAATGGAAACAAGCTTCTAAGTTTGAAATAACACAACAAAAGATTATCGCCGGAACAGCAAGTGCTAAATTCGAAAGTTTAAAAAATCAAATTGATCCGCATTTTCTTTTCAATAGCTTGAATGTTTTAAGTTCTTTAATCGAAGAAAATCCAGATAATGCACAACGATTTACTACTTCTTTATCGAAAATTTATCGCTACGTTTTAGAGCAAAAAGACAAAGAACTGGTTTCTGTTGAAGATGAGTTATCATTCGCAAAAACATATATGAATTTGCTGAAAATGCGTTTTGAGAATAGTTTGTTTTACGAATTGCCAACGACAAATATAAATCCGGATGCAAAAGTAGTTCCTTTATCATTGCAGCTTTTGCTTGAAAATACGGTAAAACACAATGTTGTAAGTGAGCAAAAACCATTACATATTCGGATTTTTATTGATGGAGATTATTTGGCAATTCAGAATGATTTTCAGAAGAAAGAAGTTCTACAGGACAGGCAAGGAGTTGGATTGCAAAATATTGTAAATCGATACGGAATTGTAACCAATAGAAAAGTTTTGATCGAACAAAATGAAAAAACTTTTACGGTTAAAATTCCAATCTTAACGAAACAAATTACGGTTATGGAAAATAATGCAGAATATTCAGATGAAAATAAAGCTTATTTCAGAGCTAAAAAAAGAGTAGAAGAATTAAAAGGATTTTATGCAAATGTCATTTCATATTGTTGTGTGATTCCTTGTTTGATCTTCGTGAATTTGACCTTTTCTCCCGGATTTCAATGGTTTTGGTTTTCGGCTTTAGGCTGGGGATTTGGAGTTGTAATGCATGCTTTTAAAGTATTTGGATACAGCTCAAATTGGGAAGAACGAAAAATCAGAGAGATTTTAGAAAGAGAAAATAACAAGCAAAGCTGGAAATAATCATGGAAACAAATTATTCAAATACAGAACGCTATTATCAGGCTCAAAAAAAGGTAGAAGAAATTAAAAAGTTTTACCAGCATTTAACGGTTTATCTTCTCTGTAATCCAATCGTAATTGTTGTGAATTTGATGACTTCGCCAGGTTACTTATATTTTTGGTATTCTTTGTTGGGTTGGGGAGTTCCGATTGTTTTACATGGATTGAAGGCTTTTGATTGTTTTCCGTTTTTTAATAAAGAATGGGAAAAAAGAAAAATAGAGAAGATCTTAGAAAAAGATAGTAATAAACAAACCTGGATTTAATTATGGAAACAGATTTTAATAATGACCCTGAAAATAATGAACTGCGACAAATAGCAAGCAGGAAAGTAGTTAAACTGAAATCATTTTACATTCATGCTTTTTTCTATAGTATTGGATTGATTTTGTTTACATTAAAAAACTATTTCGGACTTCCGCTGAATGTGTTTCCAGTTCGATATTTAAATAGTTTGGTAATGATAGTTTGGAGCACTGCATTTCTGGTATCTGCAGTTGATATATTTGCTTCTTTTAAAATTTTTGGAGAAGAATGGGAAGAACGTAAGCTGAAAAGCATTTTAGAGAAAAAAGAGAAAAAACAAAAATGGGAGTAATCATGGACGTGAAATTTACTGAAGAGGATAAATATTATATAGCAAAAAAGAAAGTAGAGAACATTAAAGGTTTCTATGGAAATCTTACTTCTTTTATTATTGTGAATATTATATTGATAATAATAAATTTGTGGACATCACCACAATATTTATGGTTTTTCTGGCCACTATTATGGTGGGGAATTGGAGTTGTTTTTCATGGATTAAAAGTTTTTGAAGTATTTCCGGTTTTAGGAAAAGACTGGGAAGAAAGAAAAATCAAAGAATTGATGGAAAAAGAAAAAGAGAATCAAAACAAATGGCAATAATTTTTTAAATCAAAGTAAAATGGGACGATTTAGAAGACGCATGTATGAAGAATATGCACACGAATTTAGTACAGACGAAAGTTACAATATAGCGTACAGAAAAGTAAAAAGAATAAAAGGTTTCTACTCGCATTTGAAGGTTTATTTCATAGTGAATGTTATAATCATTATTTCAAACTTGAATAGAGGTCATTTTGGTTATTTTGGAAATCATTTTGAAGTGAGAGGTTTCAGAGATTGGGAAATCTATTCAACCGCATTTTTTTGGGGAATAGCTTTAGCGATTCATGCATTTTCTGTTTTTGGTCGTGATTTATTTTTTGGTGACGAGTGGGAACAAAAGAAAATCCAAAAAATTATGGAGAAAGAAGCTCAGAATAAGAATAAATGGGAGTAATTTTATATTAAATTTTCACTTTTTGCATTTTAGTAAATGACCACATTAATCATAGAAGACGAAAAACCAGCTGCAAGATTGTTGCAGAGAAAACTAGAAAAGTTAGATATTGCCGTAGAAACAATGTTGCATTCTGTAGAAGAATCCATTCATTGGTTTACAAATAACCAACATCCGGATTTAATTTTCCTTGATATTCAGTTATCAGATGGTTTGTCGTTTGAGATTTTTGAAAAAATAGACATTCAAAGCGCTATTATTTTTACGACTGCTTATGATGAATATGCGTTAAAAGCTTTTAAACTAAATAGTATTGATTATCTTTTAAAACCAATTGATGAAGATGATTTGGAAGTTGCTGTTACAAAATTCAAAACGCGAATCCCTAAATTAAACTCGGAAACACAGAATCTTCAGGCTGATTTTGAAGAAATTCGCCGAATGTTGTCAAATCCTTTCGAGAAAAGTTTTAAAAAGCGATTTACAGTTAAAATCGGACAGCATTTAAAAGTTATAACTACAGAAGAAATCGAATGTTTTTTTAGTGAAAATAAAGGAACATACATTCATACTTTCGACAATAGAAATTATTTAATCGATTCTACTTTAGAAGTGTTGGAGCAGGAATTAGACATGCAAGATTTCTTTCGCGTAAGCAGAAAATATATCGTTCCGCTTACGGCAATAAAAGAAATTCAGGTTTATACCAATTCTCGCCTTAAAGTTATTTTACCAACTTATAAAGAAGATGAGGTTATTGTAAGCCGCGAAAAAGTGCAGGATTTTAAAGCTTGGCTGGGCTAGGTTTCTTAGCTTCCAGTATCATATAAAACTGGATTCCGAACAAGATAGAAGCTAAAACTAAATGTATTGCCTGACTTCCAATTGGGAAATCAAGATAAGCCATTGCCATTCCGGTTAGAATTTCAATTCCGATAATTAATATTACCCAGTTTATCTTTGAGAATCCTAAACCAAATTTGGTGTTTTTAACGTATAAATACAGATTCACCAATAAAACTAAAATCGAGAAGGAACGGTGAACGTAAAAAGTAATCGAAGGATTTTGTAACCAAAGAATACTTGCCGTTAATCCATTTTTTACCTGTTCGTCAACAAACTGACGCACTTGTGTTCCTATCGCTACTTGAATTAATGTTAGCAAAAGCGAAAATAAAAGCACATTTCTAAAAGTTGAATTATAAGTTACTTTGGCTAATTTTGGTCTCGCCAATTGAATGATGTACAAAATCACAGCAACAATTACCAAAGCCATAACCATGTGAACCGTTATCTTTATTGGATTCAATACAGAGTAAACTACTTTCGCACCTAACCAAGCCTGAAAGCCCATCATAAAGACAACTAGCCAAGAAAGTAAAGTGATTTTTTTGCTTTGTTTCCAAAATTTAAAAGAAGCAATTGCCATAAAAAAGCAAGCCATTCCTGCTAAAGCACCGCACAATCTGTTGATATATTCAATCCAGGTATGTAACGGATTAAAAATAGCATAATCGTGTTTGGTATATTTTTCCCAATGCGAAGCATCAAAAGCAGTTTGAGTTGTGAAATTATCCTTTGCAACCAAAAGAGTTTCATCTTTGATAATTACCTGTCCTTTCTCAAAAGCACGGTTTGGTTTCCAGGTTAATTCCTTTATATCTGTAGGCGGGATATAGTATCCAAAACATTTTGGCCAATCCGGACAACCCATTCCAGAACCTGTCATACGGACTAATGCACCGGCAACAATTACTAAATAAACTAAAACTAATGCTGTTTTTGCGATTGTAGGGAAATGTTTCTTCATGCTTTTTTTTCGAGTGACTAAGTTTCTAAGACGCTGAGGTTTTAAGGTTTTATTTTATTGGAAAATTTCCAGGGTTTTGTCTCGTGTCCCAAATATCAAGAACGGTAATTTGTGTATCCGAAATATGGTATATTAATTCAAAATGACTGGCAATTTTAATTCTAACATTTGAATTATTTGATTGAACTGAACTTCCCGGGAATTTTATAATTTGTTTTAATGATTCTTGAAATAATGCATTTAATTTTCTACTGTAAGTTGTCGATTTATTCCTTTGATTCCAATATAAAAAAATAGAGTATTTGGATTCCTTTGCAAACGAGGTCCAAACTATTTTTCTTGTTCTTTGAACCATTTTTCTAATTCTATCTGAGCTTCTTCATTAGAGATATACTCACCGTTTTCGTATTGTTTTAGTGCGATATTTATTTTTTGTTGTTCAGCTTCAGAGAAAATCCGAATATTTTTAGTTTTTGATTTTCTATATTCTACAACAGGTTCATTGACTGCAGAAAAATTTTCTTCAGCTACAGCATAATTTCTTTCCTCCAATAAAGATTTTATTTTCAACAACAAATCAATATCATCAATATCATTTATCTGTTCAATCAAATAGAGTTTTAGTTCTGAAGCTGTCATAATATATTGTGTTTTTATAAAATTTATACAATTGAATATAATTTCATAAAAGTAAGATTAAACTTTCTTTAATCCGAGTTTTTCAGCTCTTTTAATTACGAAATCATAAGCGGCCTGATATTCGTTTGGAATATCACCTTCTAAAATGGCTTCTTTTACGGCTTCTTTCAAAACTCCAATTTCACGTGAAGGTTTCAAGTCGAACATTTCCATAATTTCTTCACCGGAAATTGGCGGTTGAAAATTACGTACATGATCGCGTTCTTCTACTTCAACAATTTTCTTACGAACGATTTCGAAGTTTTTATGATATTTCTTGAATTTCGATGGATTTTTGGTAGTAATATCAGCTTCACATAATGTCATTAAATCTTCAACATCTTCGCCGGCATCAAAAACCAAACGACGTACTGCGCTATCAGTGACAATATCTTGTGCTAAAACAATTGGACGCGAACTCATAACGACCATTTTTTGCACAAATTTCATTTTGTGATTTAATGGCATATGTAAACGTTCGAATATTTTCTTGGCCATTTTTCCGCCTAGAAATTCATGTCCGTGAAAAGTCCAGCCTTGTTTTTTAGTAAAACGTTTTGTTGGTGCTTTTCCAATATCATGTAACAAAGCTGACCAGCGTAACCAAACATCATCTGTATTTGGGCAAATATTATCAACAACTTCTAATGTATGATAAAAGTTGTTTTTATGTGTATGACCTTCAATTTCTTCAACCTGATTCAAAGCAGTTAATTCAGGTAAAATAATATCTAAAAGTCCGGTTTGATATAAAAGTAAAAATCCGATTGAAGGTTTATCTGTCGAAAGAATTTTGTTTAATTCATCAACAATTCTTTCTCCTGAAATAATCTTAATTCTATCTGCATTTTTTGTAATCGCATCAAGAGAATTTTTCTCGATCTCAAAACCTAATTGATTTGCAAAACGAATCGCACGAAGCATTCGCAAAGGATCATCAGAATAAGTAATGCTTGGATCTAAAGGAGTTTTGATAGTTTTATTTTCAAGATCAGTCAATCCGCCAAAAGGATCAGATAGTTCTCCAAATGTTTTTTCGTTCAACGATAAAGCCAAAGCATTGATAGTGAAATCACGACGATTCTGATCGTCTTCAAGAGTTCCGTTTTCAACAATTGGATTTCTGCTTTCAAAATTATAAGACTCTTTTCGGGCGCCAACGAATTCAATATCAGTATCTTCAAAACGCAACATTGCCGTTCCGTAAGTTTTGAAAACCTGAACTTTTGGTTTTTTAGGCAGTAATTCAGAAACCTTTAATGCCAATTCGATACCGCTACCAACTGCAACAACATCAATGTCTTTTTTAGAACCTCGGTTTAAAAGCAAATCACGAACGAAACCGCCAATTACATAACTGTCAACGTTTAGTTCTTGAGATGCCTGCGAAATAATTTCGAAGATTTTATTTTGTAAAGCTGCTTTATAGTTTGTTTGTATAGCCACGAATTCACTAATTTTAAATAATACATTTCTATTCTTGAAGAGAATGAAACGTCTGCAAATTTACAACATAGAAAATGCCTTTTATAATCTATTGTTGACTTTTTTGAATAAATTCACAGTTTGTTGTGTAGAATTTTATGAAATAAAAAAGGTCGCCACGAATTTGCACTAATTTTTTTAAAATTTTACTACGAATGATTTGTGTTAATTTGTGTAATTTGTGGCAAAAAACATTTATAGAACTATAAAACAAATCAATCTTGATCTCTTATTTTTAAAAATTCAATTTGTATTTTTGAATTCTATAAAAACGCACACATGAAAATTGTTATATCGCCAGCGAAGTCATTAAATTTCGAAAAAGAATTACCAACAACTCAATATACAGAACCTGCTTTTTTAAAGGAAGCACGTGTGGTTCATAAAGTTCTAAAACCTAAAAAACCTTCTGAATTATCTGAATTAATGTCTATTTCGGATAAGTTATCTGATTTAAACTGGAAGCGAAATCAAGAATGGAAAACACCTTTTTCTCCAGAAAATGCACGTCCGGCAATTTATACTTTTGATGGAGATGTGTACACAGGTTTAGACGCTTATACAATTCCAGTAGAAAAATTAGAAGTGCTGCAAAGCAAACTCCGAATTTTATCCGGGCTTTACGGTATCCTAAAACCTCTGGATTTAATGCAGGCATATCGTTTAGAAATGGGGACAAAATTGCCTGTTGGAGAATACAAAAACCTGCACGAATTCTGGAAACCAACTGTGACTAAAGCATTAAATAAAGAATTGACAAAAGGGGAGTTGTTCGTGAATCTTGCCAGTAACGAATATTTTTCGGCTGTAGATGTAAAGGCTTTAAAAGTTCCTGTAATCACTCCGGATTTTAAAGATTACAAAGACGGAAAACTTAAAATGATTAGTTTCTTCGCTAAAAAAGCTAGAGGAATGATGGTTCGTTATATCATTGATACAAACGCTGAAACGATTGATGATTTAAAAGGTTTCAATTATGAAGGATATCAATTTGATGCGAATCTTTCTAAAGGAAATCATTTGGTGTTTACGAGATAGGTTTTTTTGAAGGTTCTGAGGTTCTAAGGTACTAAGTTTTTCATTAGAGAGTCGCAGACTCGGGCCATATTGTAGGGAGGGATTTTAATCCCTTCAGATTAGAGATGTTACAAGGAAGATTTACATTTCAATCATTTGAGGTTTCAAAATATTGTGGGGAGAGATTTTATCCCTTTTGTTATAAAGTATATATTAAAATGAAATTAATTCTGTCGTTTTTATCTGTCATTTTGTTTAGTTCAATTTCTTTTAGCCAAGAAAATAATGTTGAAGGATTAACAATTGAATTTATAAAAGTTTCTGAAGATTATGTTTATCAGAGTTATGGATTTTCTAATATGGGTTCAGGAATATATGCAATTGATGGAATGAAATTTGTAAAAATCAAGATGAGGTTGAAAAATGAAGGAAACAAGAACTGTATTTTCAATTTTGATGATGTGTATGTTTCTACAGAACAAGATAGTTTGTATAGATTTTATAAGATTTTTAAAAATGAAGATAATACTGTTAAAATAAAACCTCAAAAAGAAATTACTAAATCTATGTTAGTTGAATTTCCTGATGAGAGAACTCCTAAAGAATTATTTATTGAAGATAAACGATATAAAATCAGTGTTAAAAAATAATAATTTACTACTTGATATATTGATGAAATAATTAAAAAATAAAAAAGCCGAACTAAATAAATAGTTCGGCTTTTTCGTATTATAAATCAATTATTATTAATGCATTGCATCAGCAGGATTAATCTTGTTCTTTCCTTTTTTAATTAAAAGAATAATTGGTATACAACATAGGAACATAATTCCTAAGTACATAAAAATATCCATATAGGCCATTACTGTACTTTGTTTCATTACTGAATATTCCAGTGCCTGATAAGCTTTTTTCAGTGCAACATCAGCGCTATATCCTTTAGACATAAAAGCTCTTTGCATTCCTGCAATACGTTGCTGAACATCGAATTTTGCAGGATCTAGATTGGTCAATAAGTTTACTCTGTGTTCCTGACTTAGACGAGTGATAAAAGTGGTAATAATCGCAATACCAAATGAACCACCTAATTGTCTCATCATTCCTGTAAAAGCAGCTCCTTCACCAATGTGTTTTCCTTTTAAGGTCGAAAGCGAAAGTGTTGTAATAGGTACAAATAGTAATCCTAAACCAATTCCTCTTAAGATTAATGGCCAATACATATGTTCAACACCAGTATCCGGTGTCATACGAGTTTGCATCATGAAGGTAAAGAAGAAGAAAACTAAAAACCCAACTCCAACCATATATCCTTGAGGAACTCCTTTTTGAATCATATTACCAACAAATGGCATCATAATCGCCGTTGTGATCGAGCCCGGAATCAATAATAATCCGGCATCTGTTGCTGTCCATCCTAAAATAGATTGCGTGTAGATCGGGATAATTAATGTCGATCCGTACAAACCGAAACCAAGAATGAAACACATTACAGTACCAATTCTTAAGTTTCCATCTTTTAGAACACTTAAATTTACGATTGGATGTTTATAAGTAAGCTCTCTCCAAACAAATAAAATTAATCCAAGAATTGTAACAACACTTAGAGTTACAATTAGTGAATCATTGAACCAATCGTCTTGTTGTCCGTGTTCCAGAACGAACTGAAGTGATCCAATAAAAGCGGCTAATAATATAATTCCCCACCAGTCAACCTGATTTGCTTTTAATTTCTCCCCATATTTTGGACTTCTTACAAAAGTTAGCGCCAAAATAGTTGCAATGATTCCCAATGGAATATTGATATAGAAAATATAAGGCCAAGAATAATTATCTACTAAATATCCTCCCAAAGGCGGACCTAAAGTTGGACCAACAATTACACCCATTCCGTAAATAGCTTGCGCCATACCACGTTTTGCTATAGGATAACTTTCGGTAATAATAGTTTGCGCCGTTACGAGTAGAGCTCCTCCACCCATACCTTGTACAAACCTAAAAGCTACTAGTTCCCATATATTTGTTGCGTTACCACACAAAAAGGAACAGACTGTAAATATGATGATCGAAGCCACAAAATAATTACGTCTACCAAATTGCTGTGATAGCCAACTCGTCATCGGTATTACAATAACATTCGCGATTGCGTATGCTGTAATTACCCAAGCCACATCAGTTAAAGTAGCACCAAGGCTACCTCGCATGTCTGTTAGAGCTACGTTTACAATCGTCGTATCTACAATTTCTAACAGTGCACAAAGTACTGCAGTAATCGTAATGATTACACGTCTATAACCGTATTCTACTAAATCGTCATCTGCTTGTACTGCTGTTGCCATATTTTATTTTAAATGTACATCTACATCAACATTCATTCCCGGACGCAATAATTTTACTTTTTCAGGATCGTTTGATTCATCTAAACTAATTTTTACTGGTAATCTTTGGATAGTTTTCACGAAGTTTCCTGTTGCATTATCAGGAGGTAATAATGAAAAACGAGATCCTGTTGCAGGAGAAAATGAAGTTACGATTCCTTTGAATTCGTAGTTTGGATATGCATCAACTTTTAAACTTACTTTTTGTCCAACAATCATTTTGTTTAATTGTGTTTCTTTAAAGTTTGCAACAACCCAAGCTTCATTATTATTGATGATATAAAATAAAGATTGTCCTGGCTGAACCAATTGTCCCGGTTGAATATCAACTTTAGAAACCTGACCGTCGATTGCAGCAGTAACTACTGTATAGCTAAGATTTAAATGCGCAACATCAAGCATTGTTTTTGCTTTTTTGATGTTTGCAGCAGCAACTTCAGTTTGTTTATCAGAAGCTTTTGATTTAGATTCAATTACCGATTTTTGGTAAGAACTTGCTCTTTGTTGTTGTTCTAAAACGCGAACTTGATTTTCAGCTTCTTCTTTTGCAGATAAAGCCTGCTCATATTGTTGTTTTGTGATCGTATGAGTTTTGTACAAATTGTTGTAACGGTTGTAATCGTTTGTAATTTGTCTTAATCTAATTTTAGCACTTTCGATAGAACCAGTTGCAGATTTCATTTGAGCATCAGAAACTGAAATACTTGCATTTGCGCTTCCAATATCAGCTTTTGCAGCTTCGTATTGACCTTCAGCACCTAATAAAGCAGCATTAGCTTCGTCGATTTTTAATTGGTAATCTCTTTTATCGATAGTAAATAAAGTATCTCCTTTTTTTACAAAATCATTATCTTTTACGTATACCTTACTAATATATCCAGATACTCTAGGAATAATTGGATTCATTTTTTTCTCAATTTGAGCATCATCCGTTTCTTCGTGAGCTAAAGAGTGCATGTACTTTGTTATTCCGTAAGTTCCGCCCACTAAAACCAAAACGGTTAGTATAATGATGAATTTAGTATTTGTTTTTTTCTTTTCCATGAGAGCTATCGATTATATTTTAGAAAGATTGAATGATTGTGATAATTGTCCTGATACGGATAGTAATTCGTAATATTTTTGAATAATGGTTGCTTTAGATACAGCAGTATTAATTTTAGCACTTAGTTGTTCAACATCAGCTTCAACCAAGTCATTAGTATCTGCTAAACCGTTGTCGAATTTGTCTTTTACAAGTCTGTAATTTTCAGATGCCTGTTGAAGCGCTTCGTCATAAACAACACTTTGGTTAATTGCTAAGTCATAATCTTCAATAGATTTTTGAACCTCAACTTTAATACGGTCTGTCATTACAGCCTCTGTATTTTTAACCTCCAAAGCTCTGCTTTCAGCTTCTCTTACGTGAGAACTATTTTTGTAAATTCCAGAGATATCATAAGTTAAACCTAAACCAAAGTTCATCGCATATTTTACAGTAATAATGTCTTTAAGATCCAAAGCAGTATAACCACCAAGTAATGCTAATGTTGGGTAATAAGCAGCTTTTGCAACTCTAATATTTGCTTCTGAAGCTTTTTGTTGAAAACGAATAGCCTCTAAATCTTTTCTGTTTTGTAATGCTAAAGCGTCAGATGTTGGCGCATTGCTGGTTTTCAAGTTAAAGAAATCCTCTTCGTTAACCTGAAGTTTTGTACTTGGATCCAACTTCAATAAAGTAGTCAGATAGAAGTTGATGTTATTTAAGTTATTAGTAGCTTCATCAATAGATAATTGTGTTTTTGAAACTAATAATTGTGACTTCAATAAATCATTTCTTGGGATGATTCCGTTTTTCTCTAATTCAGTAAAATCAGTAACACGTTGTTTAGCACTTTTTTGATTTTCATTTAAAACATCCAAAGTTTTTTGAGCTTTGTATAACGCAGTATAATAAGTAATAACTCTTAAAGCAACGTCTTCTTTAGTTTTGGATGCATTTGCGCTTTCAGCTTCATATAAGTTATCATATGCTTCAATGCTATTTTGGATTTTAAATCCTGCAAAAAGAGGTAAGCTTAAATTTGCCATCCCAAGCATTGCTCTGTCAGGAGATGCAAGAGATGCGCTTTCTCCCTGATTAGGCATATCAATCGACGCTTTTGTAAGACGTTGATATTGTCCGGAAACTTTAATATCAGGATATTGATTGTTTTTTACCGATTGTAGTTCGTACTTTTTCGTGTTTACCTTAGTGCTGGCAAGCGTAACTTCGTTACTTTTTTCCCAGGCCAATTTAACGGCTTCGTCTAAGGTTAAACTTGTTTTTTCTTGTGCTTCTACTGAAGATATTCCGATAAAGAAAACTCCAAAGAGCATTAATTGACTAATTTTCATAAACAAGTAGCGCTTTTATAGTTTGTTGAATGTGCTTTGTAAGACTGGTTTTAATGTAATTGTTAAACATTTCTTCTGTTTTTAAATCCAATAATTCTTCGAAGAAAGATCGATTCATATGAAAATGAAAAAAGGTTCCAATAATCGTAGGCGTGATAAGCGGAATTATAATATCCTTTCTAAAAACACCTTTTTCCTGACCTTGATTAATAATGCTCTCAAGCGATTTTAGATTTCCTTTTTTTAATTCAGTAAAAGCAATCATGCTTTTTTCTCTCTTTTTGGCATTAAGCTCAAAATGTAAGACTCTGTAAATCCCTTTGTTAAGGCAGATTCTGTTAACGTAAATTTCGATTAATTTATTGACTTTTTCTACAGGTTCGAGATTTTCTTGCAATAAATTTTCGAGTTGTAGTTTTAAATCAGAAGTTTTGTAAAGAATTAAAGCCTCAAGAAGTCTTTCTTTTGAACCAAAATAATACGAAACCATGGCAATATTAATCTTGGCATGTTTTGAGATATCCCGTATCGATGTTCCTTCAAATCCTTTTTCAGAAAATAGCGTTTCGGCAACTTCAAGAATCTGAATTTTTTTATCGTTTAATTCGATGTTTGACATGGTATTGTTTCTAATCGGGTACAAAATTAAACAAGTGTTTAAATTAAACAGTCGTTTAATTTTATTTTAACATAATATTAACAGAAAACCATGTAGTTGTTTTTGAAGCCAAATACGCTTTAAGGCTAATGTTTATAACGAAAAAGCTGAAATAATATTATGAGTTATATTATTTCAGCTTTGTAATTAACGCAATTTTGTCATTTTGATGAACGAGAAATTACACTCGTAATTTGACAATGATTGGCGATTTTGTATGCGGAGTTTCTAGTGTGATTTCTCGTTCCTCGAAATGACAAACTAATTGCTATTATATATTTAAAAGAAAATTAATTATCTAATCTCTCCAACAAACTCACTAATTTTTCCAGAACCATTTTCGCTTAAATGTTTAATAAAAGCACTTCCAATAATTGCACCTTTTGCAAATTTTGTTGCCTGATTAAAAGTTTCTTTATTCGAAATCCCGAAACCTACAATTTGAGGGTTTTTCAAGTTCATGTTTGCAATTCTTTCGAAATAACTTTCCTGAGTATTTCCAAAACCAGATTGAGAACCCGTAACACTTGCTGAACTTACCATATAAATAAATCCGTTTGAAACGCTGTCGATAAAACGAATACGTTCGTCAGAAGTTTGTGGTGTAATCAGGAATACATTTATTAAACCATATTTTTCGAAAATTGCTTTGTATTCATCCGCATAAACGTCAACCGGTAAATCCGGAATAATTAATCCATCGATACCAATTTCGGCACATTTTTTACAGAATGCTTCAACTCCATATTGTAACATTGGGTTGAAATATCCCATAATAATCAACGGGATTTTTACGCTTTCGCGGATGTTTTTCAGCTGATCAAAAAGAATTTGAGTTGTCATTCCGTTATGAAGCGCTTGTGTAGAACTTGCCTGAATTGTTGGTCCATCGGCCAAAGGATCACTAAAAGGCAAACCAATTTCGATTAAATCAACGCCATTTTTTTCTAAATCCTGAATGATTTGAACCGTATCATTCAAATTAGGGTATCCAGCCGAAAAATAAATCGAAAGTATCTTTTTATCTTCTTGTAATTTTTGAGTTATTCTGTTCATTTTAATATCGTTTATTTCCTAACAGGTTTCCAAAACCTTGTAGGTATTTTGTTTTATGATTTATTTTATACCAACAAGGTTTTGAAAACCTTGCAGGAATCTATACTAGTCAGTAATAATCTTACTTGTCCAATTATCATTTTGATTTTCGATCAATAATAATCCGGAATCTAAATCATTCATTTGAACAACCAATTCGCCTTTGTTATTCCAGAAAGCACTTTGTCCAGCCGAAGGAGAACCCCAGGATTCACCACTGAAATTTGACATCAAAACATTCATTTGATGTTTCTGTGCGTAACTCTGTAAATCTCTGTAAGCATTCGGAATTCCGTTTGGCGAAAAGAAAATACTGGCAATGTAAATATTAGTTTCTCTTTTGTGGGCATTTTCAGGATGTAACGGATTGTCAATGTCAGCACAAATAGCAAACGAAATCTTTTGATTTTCGATAGTCAACATCGGATTGTAATCGAATGAAGATTGGAAAAACTCGTCTTCACCTTCATGCAAAAACTGTTTGGTATAGATTTGAACGGAATTATCAGGAGAAATAATAAATTCCCCAATAAACAATTCTGAATCTACTTGAATTGGTGCACCCGCGACAATGATAATGTTATTTTCGACTGCTAATTTTTTTAAATGATCCAATCTTGAATCGTCTTTTTTGAAAGCTAGTTTTTGGGCATATTCTCTTTCATAACCGGTAATTGACAATTCAGGAAATGCAATTAATTGTGCTCCATTTTGTACCGCCAAATCGATAAAATGATAATGATCTAATAAATTAGCTTCGATATCTCCTCGTTTTGGTTTTGTTTGTGCTGCTGCTAAAATCATTTCGAGTTTTATTTATTTTCTATATAAACCCAGGCAACTGTTCCGGATTTCAATGTAACCTGAACTCTTTTATAAGCATTGGATTCAAATATATCAACTTTGGCTAAATCTGTAGCCGAAATATTAAAAGCAACACCGTGTATAGGATCTGAAGAATCTGCGCTTGCGACAGCTACAACATAGTCTGCCATTCCAAATTCTTCTTCGATTTGGAGACTTTTTAGTTTATAACCCAATAGCTGATCAGGAGTTCCGGTTAGAACTTTATTAAAAATCTGCATTTGAATTTGTTTCGACCTTAATGTTCCGTAAGAGAATAACTTTTCCATAATTACTATTTTTCTCGTTATTTGTTTTTTGCGTTAGGGATGGGAGTGGTATCCTTTTTTATGGCTTTTTCTGCCATAAAAAAGATATAACGGACAGCCCGACCGGAGAGAACGCCCAAATTACGATTTATATTACAATTTAAAATAATCAATATAATTGTCTAAATCTTTGTCGCCACGACCAGAAAGGCTTATCACCACAATATCTGTTGGTTTAAATTTCTTTTGATCTAAAACCGCAAAAGCGTGCGCACTTTCGATCGCCGGAATAATTCCTTCTAGTTTAGTTAATTGTAAACCTGCATTCATGGCATCATCATCAGTCACAGAGAAAAATTCACCACGACCAGTTTGTGCCAAATGCGCGTGCATTGGACCAACTCCGGGATAATCTAAACCTGCCGAAATCGAATATGGCTCCGTAATTTGTCCGTCAGGAGTTTGCATTAAAAGGGTTTTGCAACCGTGAATAACACCAACTTTACCTAATTTGCTTGTTGCAGCACTATGACCGCTATCAACGCCTTTTCCGGCTGCTTCTACGGCAATAATTCCAACTTCTGGTTCGTGCAAAAAGTGGTAATAAGTTCCTGCAGCATTACTTCCGCCACCAATACAAGCGACTACATAATCAGGATTTTCACGTCCTTCTTTTGCTTTTAACTGCCATTTGATTTCTTCAGAAATTACGCTTTGAAAACGTGTTACCATATCCGGATAAGGATGTGGTCCAATCGCAGATCCAATAATATAATGTGTATCAACCGGATTATTAATCCAATCTCTAATGGCTTCGTTTGTAGCATCTTTTAAAGTTCTTGAGCCCGAAAGTGCGGGACGAACCTCAGCGCCCAACATTTTCATACGAGCTACGTTTGGTGCCTGACGCGCAATGTCGATTTCGCCCATATAAACGATACATTCCAATCCCATAAGTGCGCAAACTGTTGCAGTTGCTACACCGTGTTGACCAGCTCCGGTTTCGGCAATAATCCGTTTTTTACCCAAACGTTTTGCTACCAATATTTGCCCGATAGTATTGTTTACTTTATGAGCTCCGGTATGGTTTAAATCTTCTCTTTTTAAGTAGATTTTGGTATTGTATTTATCAGATAAACGCTTGGCAAAATATAGCGGACTTGGGCGTCCAACGTAATCTTTTAACAATTGGTCAAATTCTGCTTTAAAATCTGGTTCGCTTGTTATTTTTAAATAGTTTTGACGTAATTCTTCTACATTTGGATATAACATTTCAGGAATGTAAGCTCCTCCAAATTCTCCGTAATATCCTTTTTCGTTAACGTTAAAATTCATTTTATTCCAATTTTAAAAGTTGGCAACATCAAATTTGCGTTTGAAATTGCTAAATAGATTTTTGTTTTTTAGCCCAGGTTCGATTTCAAATTTACTATTTATATCGACAGCATAAATAGGAAGATTTGTTTTTGAAATCTCTTCGATAGCTTTTAATTCATTGATTCCGATTCCACCGCTTAAAAAGAAGGGTTTATCAGATTTGTATTTTTTTAATATCGTCCAGTCGAATGTGGTTCCATTTCCGCCAGGTAATTTTCCTTTGGTGTCAAACATAAAGAAATCGCAAACTGATTCGAATGGTTTTATAACTTCAAAATCAAAATTTTCATCGGCTGAAAATACTTTGATGATTTCGGTTTTCTTTGGCAATTGTTTTTTTAATTCTGATAAAAATTCAACAGATTCATTTCCGTGTAATTGAACAGCTTGTAAATTGTATTTTGTAACTTTCTCCAGGATTTCTTCCTGACTTTGATTTACAAAAACACCTACTTTTTTGATTGTTCCAATTAATTCCGGAATTGTTCCGTTAAAATATCGAGCGGATTTTTCCCAGAAAATAAATCCCATATAATCGGGTAGGAGTGCGCCTACTTCGAGGATATTATCTGGATATTTCATGCCGCATATTTTGAGTTTCATTGTTTTAAATGCTTTAAGCTTTAAGCTGTAGGCTTTAGGCTAAATTAGTAATGTTAAGAAGGCTTATTGCTTATAGCTTAAAGCCTATAGCTGACTAATAAAGTCAATAGCTGCTTTTCCGGCGTTATCAGTTTTCATGAAGTTTTCTCCAATTAAGAATCCGCTGTAACCATAAGGTCTAAGTTCTGAAATAGCTTCGATAGATGAAATTCCGCTTTCTGAAACTTTTACAAAATCATTCGGAATTTGCGATGCCAATTGTTTACTGAAATCTAAACTTACTTCGAAGGTTTTTAGGTTTCTGTTGTTTACACCAATCATATCTAAACTTGGCATAATCGATTTTTCTAATTCTTCCTGATTGTGAACTTCTAGTAGAACTTCTAATCCTAATTTCTTTGCAAATTCAGATAATGATTTGATTTCTTCGCGAGTTAAAACCGCTGCAATCAATAAAATTAAATCGGCACCAAAAGCTTTGGCTTCAAGAATCTGGTATTCATCAACAATAAATTCTTTTCGCAATAGCGGAATATTTACTGAAGCTCTTGCCAAAAGTAAATCGTCTAAAGATCCTCCAAAATACTTTCCATCGGTTAAAACAGAAATTCCGCAAGCTCCTGCATTTTCATAACCTTTTACGACTTCTTCAACCGTAAAACTGTGATTGATAACTGATTTAGATGGAGAACGACGTTTGTGTTCTGCAATAATTCCAGTTGAGCTTGTTCTTAGTTTTTGACTTAAAGAAATGGTTTCTCTTCCAAAAAACACAGAACTTTCCAATTGCGAAACCGGAATGATCGATTTTTTAAGAACGACTTCTCTTTTTTTATCAAATATTATTTTATCTAAAATATTCATGGTTTTGTGTGTTTCAGGTTTCAGGTTTCAAGTTTCAGGTTGCGTTTCAATAACTTGAAACCTGAAACAAAGAAAACTTGAAACTAAATTTTACTTACTTAGTTCTTGTAGTTTTTTGAGTGCTTGATGTCCTTTTCCGGAGAAAAGACTTTCTTTTGCTATTTCAAATCCTTCCAGCGGAGAACATTTTGTAACCGTTGCGATTGCCATTGCTGCATTTGCGCAAACCACATTATTCTGTGCTTCGTTTCCTTTTCCAGATAGAATATTGATAAACATATCAGCCGATTCTTCGATGGTTTTTCCGCCTTCGATTTCACTTTGAGATAAAAGACGAACGCCAAAATCTTCCGGTTTCAACATTCCTTCCATGTGTGATGTTATCGTTTTGGTTGGACCTGTTAAAGAGATTTCGTCATATCCGTCAAGCGAATGTAAAATAGTGAAATTGATATCCGTATTTTGATATAAATAAGCATACATTCTCGCTAATTCAAGATTGAAAACGCCAACCAATTGATTCTGTGGAAACGATGGATTTACCATTGGTCCCAACATATTAAAGAAGGTTTTTACCGCTAATTCTTTACGAATTGGTCCAACGTTTTTCATCGCAGGGTGAAATAGGGGAGCGTGCAAAACGCAAATTCCGGCTTTATCAATACAATTTTCTAAAAACGAAGGATCATTGCTGAATTTGATTCCCATTTTTTCCATCACGTTACTCGATCCTGAAATCGAAGAAACTCCGTAATTTCCGTGTTTGGCAACTTTTATTCCTGCTCCTGCCGAAATAAATGATGCCAAAGTCGAGATATTGAAAGTGTCTTTTCCGTCACCGCCGGTTCCGCATAAATCGATAGTATTGTAAGCTGATAAATCTACGCGAATGCATAATTCTAATAAAGCTTCGCGAAATCCCGAAAGTTCTTCAATCGTAATACTTCGCATCATAAATACGGTCAAAAATGCTGAAATCTGACTTGGATTATATTGTCCGCTTGAAATATTAATCAATACATCTTTGGCTTCTTCTTTTGAAAGCACTTCGTGGTTGATTAATTTATTTAGTATATTTTTCATTTTTTTTATTTTAGTTTTTTTTGTTTCAAGTTTCAGGTTTCAGGTTCTGTGCAAACTTGAAACTTAGAACTTGAAACCTGAAACTTTTTCAATGTTCATTTCCCTGATAAATCCACATTGGTTCTGTTTTTCCGGCTCTTTCAAATCCGTTTTTCTTGTAGAAATCAACAGATTTTCCGTCGGCGGTTAACATTTGCATATGAAAGTGGCGGTATTTCTCCTGCATTTTATCCATAATCAATTTCCCGATTCCCTTTCCCTGATATTCCGGAAGCACCAATAAATGTGGATAATAAACCGTTAAGAATCCATCAGAAATCGCATTGCCAAGACCTACTAATTTCTTTTCTTCCCAAGCCGTAATTAAAGTTTCTGAATTTAAAAGAGCGTTATATAATTCGTTTGGTTTATTTGCCGAACTCCATTCGTTTGCTTTGTATAAAACCAATATGTCTTCAAGATTGATTTCTTTAGTTTCTTTGATAGTTATCATTTTTTGAGGTTCTGAGTTGCTAAGGTTCTAAGATGCTAAGGTTTTGTTTCAGGTTTCAAGTTTCACGTTCCAACAACTTGAAACCTGAAACCTGAAACAAAAATTAACTATTAATCCAATTTTCTAAAATCAATTTTCCTTTTGGCGTAAGCACACTTTCCGGATGAAACTGAACGCCTCTTACATCAAAAGTTTTGTGTCTTAGTGACATAATTTGTCCGTTTTCGTCGATTGAAGTTGCTTCAAGAACATCAGGCAAATTGGCATCAACAACCCACGAATGGTAACGCCCAACTTCGAATTCATTGCCTAAACCTTCGAACAAAATCTCGTCTGAAACTACTGTTTTTACATTCGTTGCAACTCCGTGATATACTTTGTCAAGATTTGAAAGCGTTCCTCCAAAAACTTCTCCAATTGCTTGTTGTCCTAAACAAACTCCCAGAATACTTTTTGTTGGGGCATATTTTGCGATTACAGCTTTTAATAAACCTGCTTCATCTGGAATTCCTGGACCTGGAGAAAGAAGTATTTTATCGAAAGAAGCGATTTCGTCAATATCAAATTCATCGTTTCTGTAAACGGTAACTTCGCAATTTAAATCTTCTAAATAGTGCACTAAATTATAAGTGAAACTATCGTAATTGTCTATAACTAATATTTTTTTCATTGTGTTTTTTTGTTTCAGGTTTCAGGTTTTCTTTGTTTCACGTTTCAGATTCCAACAACTTGAAACGTGAAACAAAGAAAACTTGAAACTAAATTTTCTTATTTTTCTCGAACGTATTTTTCTGTAATAATGCGGTCGATTCCTAATTTTTCTACTTTTTCGATTCCCTTTTGAGTTAGAGTGTCATTTTTAATTTTTACTACAAACTCAAATTTTCCATTTTCCCATTGACGATTGTTGAAGAATTCCAAATTCTCAGTATAAACACTGTCTTTCAAAGTATATTTTCCGCCTCCGCCAAAGAAAACTGCTGCACTGTCTTTTCCGTTATTCAAATCATGGTTGAAAAAAGCAAAATGAGTATCATTTATAATCTTAATCATTTTTGTTTTGGGATTGAAAGTCGAGAACGTTGAATCTTTTTCTGTCGTTTCTGCTGATATCAGACGCCAGGTTCCTGCTAACGGAAGTGCGTTTGATTCTTTCTTAGATTCACATGATATTAAAAGAACGAAAGCGAAAGCAATAGCAATTAAATTTTTCATAGGGTTTTATGGTTTTTAGTTTTTATGGTTTGTTTTTGTTTCAAGTTTCAGGTTTCACGTTCCAACAACTTGAAACTTGAAACCTGAAACAAGAAAAACTTATATTTTCTCCGCCATTTCAAGCGCTGTATTCAAGGCTCTTAATTTATTGTAAACTTCCTGCATTTCACTTTCTTCATCAGAACTTGCCACGATTCCGGCTCCGGCCTGACAATGTAATTGATGATTTTTACTCAGGAAAGTTCGAATCATAATCGCGTGATTAAAGTTTCCTTCAAAATCCATGAAGCCAATTGCGCCACCGTAGAAATTGCGATTTGTTTTTTCGTAATCTTCAATCAATTGCATCGCTCTGTGTTTTGGCGCGCCGCTCAAAGTTCCTGCCGGAAAAGTATCTGCAACAACTTGCATTGTCGTAGCTTTTTCATGTAAATGCCCCGTAACTTTTGAAACCAAGTGAATTACGTGAGAGAAAAACTGAACTTCTCTGTATTTCTCTACATTCACATCATGTCCGTTTCTGCTTAAATCATTTCTGGCTAAGTCGACTAACATAACGTGCTCGCTGTTTTCTTTTTTATCTTCCGAAAGTTCTTTGGCTAAAACCGCATCGCGTTCGTCGTTTCCGGTTCTTTTGAAAGTTCCGGCGATTGGATGAATTTCAGCTTTTCTGTTTTTTACGATAATTTGTGCTTCGGGCGAAGACCCAAATATTTTGAAATCTCCATAGTCAAAAAAGAATAAATAAGGAGATGGATTAATACTTCTTAAAGCTCGGTAAACATTGAATTCGTCGCCTTTGAAACCTTGTGTAAAACGACGTGATAAAACCAATTGAAAAACGTCTCCCCTAAAACAATGTTTCTTAGCCAAAGCCACATTATGCTTGAATTCATCATCGGTTAAGTTAGAGAAACCTTCGCCTTCTTTGGTGAATTTGTATGAAGCAATATTTCTGGATTGTAATAATTGTTCGATTTCCGAGATATTGTTTTTTCCGTCTACACTATGACAGAAAATGTAAGCTTCGTTTTTAAAGTGATTAATTGCAATGATGTTTTGATAAACCGCATAAAAAACATCCGGAATTAAAGTTGCGCTGTCTTTTTTTGCAATCGAAACTTTTTCGAAATAACGAACAGCATCATAAGAAATGTATCCGAATAAACCATTATTGATGAATTTAAAATCATTTTTCTCCGATTTAAACTGACTTGAAAATTCCTGAATTACTTCTGGAATATTTGTGTTTGCATCAATAGCAATTTGTTCAGTTGTTCCGTCAGGAAAAGTTTTTGAGATGATTTCGTTTTCGATTTTGATTGTCGCAATCGGATTGCAGCAAACGTAAGAGAAACTGTTGTCATTTCCGTGATAATCACTACTTTCCAGTAATAAACTATTTGGGAATTTATCTCTTATTTTAAAATATATACTTACTGGCGTAATTGTATCTGCCAGAATTTGTTTGTAGTTTGTGTTGAGTATAAAAGGTTTCAAAGTATGTTGTTTTTTAATTTCTAATTATGTTTTCGCTTGAATTTGGACCAAAAAAAAAGGCTTGTCGTGATGACAAGCCTTTTATATTTATAGTTTTGAAAATACCATAGGAAGCTTTGTTCACGACGTTTGACGTAAATTCTTCCACCACCAAGTATTGTTCATTAATGTTTTCATTTCTTTATTTTAATGTGACAAATATATAAATGTAATTTGAATTAGAATACATAAAATTTCAAAAAAAACTTTTCTAAATTCTAAAATTTGTTAAATTTCGAATAAACAAGTCGTTTTTAACTCTTTAATTTCCAATCGCAAGTGTATTGTTTTGGTTGATTCTAAAGTCCGGATTTCCTTTAATATTAGGCGTTGCGAACAATTCAATATTTTTCATCGAAGTGTAATCTATCAGTAATGCCGGATCGCTATAATATTTTTGAATTGCTGCATTTCCGCCACTTGCTTCGCTTGTAATTCCGCCGTTGCAATTATTGACGATTAGATTTTTGAATGTTATTTTAGACAAATTCGCTTGTCCGTCTCCAATATTTGATTCTAAAATAACAAAAGGAGTAAAGCCGGAAACAATGCTATTAGTTAAATTAAAGAAAGTATTTTCTCTAACATGAACTGATTCTCTAACAAGACCTTGGTTGTTCTCTTCTAAATTTACCATCGTAATGTTGGTTGCATTTATCTTAGTTAATTTTTTAGTCATATCAGTGTTTCCAATTTTATCATAAGAATCAACTTCAAAACATCTTGAACCTGAAACATCTGATGAAAACGGATGACGAATTGCGATACTGTTACTGATATTACATTGAACTCCTTGTGTAAAATCGAAATCATCATCTGTAGTTCTATAAGAAACTAAGTTATTCATCACTAGATCTCCGCCATAACTTTCGAAAGAATCATCATTAGAAAAACTAATTTGGATGTTACTCAAAACTGTTTTTCTTCCCACTCCGGCTAACGAAAGTCCGTTAAGTTCTTTTAATGAACTTAATTTTCTACCAGCATATTCAATTCTCACATATTTTAAAATTCCTGAATTATCTTCGGCATCCTGACCTCCGTAATGATTTAACATTGGTTCCAAATCAAAAGGAAGAATATGGATACCACCAATTGTATTTATTGGCGCTTTACCTAAAATAATAATTCCGCCCCAGTCACCAGGTCTTCTTTCTGTAATTTCTTTGTTTGAAGTAAAAACGATAGGATCTGTTTCAAGACCTTCTGCCATAATTTTTGCTCCATTTGTAATTACAAGAGTTCCGCAGGTTTTATCGTCTCCGCGAATAATAGTTCCAGGTTCTATTGTTAAAACTGCATTGTTGGTAACGTATACCACACCAACTAATTGGTAAGTATTTCTTTTTGTTAACCTCATATCTTTATCAATAGTCCCGGCAATAATATTTGTAGCTTCGCTATATTCAGTATTTGCAGGTTTAAAATTAGTCCAATTATTCATCCAGTTTGAGCTGCCAATAATTCCTTTTGGTTGTTGTTGTGCCTGTAGACAAAAAGTGCTCAGTAAAGTGATAATAGCAATACGTATTTTTGTTTTCATAACGATGATTTTGATTCTATTTTTTGGATTTTTTTAATCAGTCCAAAAGTAGAAGCCCAATGTTAATCAATGTCCTGTCTGTTATTACGAAAGTGTTATCTAAATATTAAGAATGTTATTTTTTTGAAAATAATATAAAAAGAAACCCCAATAGTATTGAACTATTGGGGTTTTTCTTATAATATTAAGAATTCTACTGTTTAAAATATTAGAATTTTAAAGCTACAGTTAATTCGAAATCGTCATTGATAGTTTTGTCTCCTAAGTTTTCGAAGAAGTTACCAGAGTTGTATTTGATATCATATTTAGTTCTGTCAACTTTGAAAGCAGTAGTTGCAGTGTTTCCAGCTACAGTGATGTCAAAAGTTACTGGTTTAGTAATTCCTTTGATAGTTAAATCAGCAGTTACAGTATAAACGTCAGTTGCTTTAGCTCCGATAGTTTTGAAAACTAATTTTGCAGTTGGGAATTTATCAGTTCCAAAGAAATCGTCAGCTTTTAAGTGACCATTCAATTTTCCTTGGTATTCTCCAGTTAAATCAGTAGAAGTTAATGAAGTCATATCAACAGTGAAAGAACCACCAGTTAATTTTTTTCCTTTGAAAACTACAGCTCCTTCTTTGAAGTTTACAGTTCCAGAGTGTTCTCCAGTTACTTTTTTACCTACCCATTTGATAGTAGATGCTTTTACGTCGATTTTTTTAGTTTGAGCATTTACTGAGATACTAGCCGCTGCTACGAATAATGCTATTGCAATTGTTTTTAAATTTTTCATGTTGTTAAAATTGATTGTTGATTAATAATAATTATATAGTGATAAATAAATTCTCGTGTGATTTTCTAACTTTTTTGTAATGTTGAGCTTCGTCTTCATCATGTCTGTAACCTACAGTTGCAATAACAGATGCGTTTAGACCTAATTTGTCAAAACCTAAGATTTCGTTGAATGCAGCAGGATTGAAACCTTCCATTGGAGTTGCATCGATTTTTAATTCAGCAGCAGCAGCCAATAATGTACCTAAAGCAATATAAGTTTGTTTTGCAGTCCAGATGTTTTTAGCCTCTTGAGATAAGTTAGCGATTGTACCTTTCATCATGTCAGCAAATCCACCCAAAGCATCAACAGGAACACCTCTTGTTTCGCTAATATCTTGAATGTAAGCATCTACAGATTCAGCTCCAGCGTTTAAGTCATTTGCAAAAATGAATAATTGAGAAGCATCTGTAATTTGAGTTTGTCCGTAACCAGCAGCTTTTAATTGCTCTCTGATTTCTGGATTCTCAACAATAATAACCTTGTAAGGTTGTAATCCGTATGAAGAAGCACTTAATCTAACCGCTTCTTTTAAAGTATTTAAATCCTCTGCAGATACTTTTTTGGTTGCATCAAATTTTTTCGTTGCATATCTCCAGTTTAAATTTTCTAATAATGTACTCATAATTTAAATTTATTTATTGGTTCTGTATTTTTCTAATAACTGATTTAATAATTCTAACTCTTCTTTACTTATATTCTCGGCAAACACACGTTCGTGTTCATCTACTTTCGGGTCTAATTCTTTTAAAACATCTAATCCTTTTTGAGTGATTAGAACTTCAATTTTTCGTCGATTGCCTGGGCAAACATTTCGAGTTACAAAATCCTTTAGTAATAATTTGTCTACCAATCGGGTTGTGTTACTTGTTTTTGCCAGCATACGTTCCTGTATTACACACATATTAGCAGGATTTCCTTTTTGTCCTCTTAGTATACGTAACACATTATATTGTTCTCCGGATAAATCATACGGTTTTATCAACTCGTTGAAATGATCCTGAATCACATTTTGCGTGTACATGATATTCAGAATAACTTTTTTCGCATTATCCATCTTAACTGTACTTTTTATAACCTCTTCAATTGTCATAGTTGTAAGTGTATAATTTGTATGTACAAATGTATAACTTTTAATAGTTGTATATACAAATGTCATGTTAATTTTTTGTTAATTGAAATAACGGTAAAAATACTAACCTGACAAAGTCTATATAATTAGTATAAAAATAATAATTATTTTTTAAAAGTTCCGAATTATCTTTACTAAAGTTTTTAAAGATTTGATAAAGATACACTTAAGTTTTTGTTACTTAAAATAATTGGTTTTAACAGAATGTAAAATTTTATCATCAGGGCGTGCCACCATCCTGACAAGAGGGCAAACTTAGTTTGCGCATATACGCCCTCTTATCAGGATGCTGTCGGGCTATCCATACTGCTTCGGCAGTTTATTTCTATCCCTCACGCGAGCCCACGATATGTAAAGCCTTAATTAATCGCCAGATAAAGTGCTGCCGCTAAACCAGAACCAAGAATTGGACCAAGAATTGGAATCCAGGCATAAGTCCAATTACTGCTTCCTTTTATAGGTAAAATAGCGTGCATGATTCTCGGACCTAAATCTCTTGCCGGATTTATGGCATAACCCGTAGTTCCGCCCAAAGAAAGACCAATTACCCACACAACGATTGCCACCGGGAGCGCTCCAATTGTTCCTAAACCAATTGTTGCAGTATTATCTGTTGCGATTTGTAAACTTGGTCCCGCGATATAAAAGATGGAAAAAATTAAAACGAAAGTTGCAATTATTTCGCTAATTAAGTTTGATATATTGTTCTTGATTGCCGGCGATGTAGAGAAACAAGCAAGTTTTGCGCCTTCATCTTCTGTTGCGGCAAAATGATCTTTATGAGACAACCACACTAAAAAAGCGCCAATCATTGCTCCAATCATTTGGGCAAAAATATAAGACGGAACTAAACTCCAATTAAATTTTCCAATTAAGGCTAAACCAAGCGTAACAATAGGATTTAAATGTGCACCGCTAATTGGTCCCGCAATAGTGACGCCAACAAAAACTGCAAATGCCCAAGCTGTTGTGATAACAATCCAACCTGAATTGTTTCCTTTAGTGTCTTTAAGTACGACGTTTGCAACAACGCCATTCCCTAATAGAATCATTATCATTGTACCCAGAATTTCGGCTATAAAAGGAGTCATATTTTGATATTTTTTTAATTGCTAAAATCTATTCTTCAATCCAATGAGATGCGCGGCCAACGGCTCTGTCCCAATTTTTCACAAGTTTATTTACTTTTTCCTGATCCATTTTAGGAGAAAATACTTTGTCTATAGACCATTGTTCTTTCAGTTCGTCTAAGTTTGACCAATAACCCACAGCAAGTCCGGCCAAATATGCGGCGCCCAAAGCTGTAGTTTCTAATGTAGTCGGTCTGGTAACATCAGATCCAAATATATCCGATTGAAATTGCATTAATAAATTATTTCCCGCAGCGCCACCATCTACTCTTAATTCTATGCCTTTATTTCCAAAATCTGCTTCCATGGCTTTAAGCAAATCGTTTACCTGATAAGCAATTCCTTCTAAAGTTGCTCTCGCAATATGAGCATTTGTTGTGCCTCTCGTTATTCCTACTATTGCGCCTCTCGCATATTGATCCCAATATGGAGCTCCTAATCCGGTTAAAGCAGGAACAAAATAAACTCCGCCGTTATCTGGAACGCTCGCAGCGAGAGTTTCGATTTCGTCAGATGAGTTGATTATTTTGGCACCGTCTCTCAACCATTGTACAGCTGCGCCACCAACAAAAACACTGCCTTCTAAAGCATAAGTAGTTTTTCCGTTGATTTTCCAGGCAATTGTCGTCAATAAGTTATTGGTTGAAAAAATAGGTTTTTCACCCGTATTCATCAACATAAAACAACCAGTTCCGTACGTGTTTTTAACCATTCCAGAAGTGGTACACAACTGACCAAAAAGTGCCGCTTGTTGATCTCCGGCAACTCCACTAATCGGGATTTTTGTCGAAAATAGGGTAGTGCTCGTTTCGCCATAAATAGCGCTGCTTTCTTTTACTTCAGGCAACATCGCACGCGGAATATCAAATAATGCTAATAATTCGTCGTCCCAATCTAAAGTGTTTATATTGAAAAGCAAAGTTCTGCTGGCATTAGAAACATCCGTCATAAACAATTTACTTCGGGTTAATTTCCATATTAGCCAGGTATCTACAGTTCCAAAGCAAAGTTTTCCTTGTTCCGCTTTTTCGCGTGCTCCGGCAACATTATCCAAAATCCATTTTACTTTGGTTCCGGAGAAATAAGCATCCAGAATTAATCCTGTTTTCTTCAGAATCATTTCCGTGTGACCTTGCGCTTTCAGTTCATCACAGTATTTTGCCGTTCTGCGATCTTGCCAGACAATAGCATTATATATAGGTTCGCTTGTTTCGCGATCCCAAACAATAGTCGTTTCCCTTTGATTTGTGATTCCAATTGCGGCAATTTCGCGACCCGTAATCCCAACTTTTGCTATAACCTCAGCAGCTACACTAACTTGCGAAGACCAGATTTCGTTTGGATCATGTTCAACCCATCCCGGTTTTGGAAAAATTTGCTTAAATGGTTTTTGAGAAATACTAACAATTCCTCCTTTATGATTGAATACAATGGCTCTGGAAGAAGTCGTTCCCTGATCTAGAGCCAGAATTAATTTATCTTGCATGATTTGTATATTCTTAAGTTAATAAAAATCTATTGAAATTCTTTTAGAAGAAAACCTCTTGCAATTCCGTGGAAGCTCGTAATTTCTCTTTGTATCCAGGTTTCGTCATGTCCGTTTTCTTTCGCTAATAAACGAGCTACTTTTTCAGAAGATGCAATTGCAGCTCTGGCATCTAGAAATAATAAGCGAACACGTCTTGCGAGAATATCATCGACCGTTCTTGCCATTTCATATCGAATAGCCCAAACGACTTCCGCCATTGTAAATTCATGATTTGGATGCAGTTTTTCTTTTAATTCAGGTTCATTTTCTTGTAATTCTAAAATTGCAGGAATATCCGAACCATAAATATATAAGTGATTTTCTCTGTCTAAAGCCGTTGTAGGTTGGTTTCCATGAATGGAAAGTTGTTCTGTAATACAAGCTTTCTTAGGCAATTTGCCTGTTTTGATAGCTTTATCGATAATATCCTCAGAAATTTTTCTGTAAGTCGTCCATTTTCCTCCAGTAATCGTTATTAATCCGGTTTCTGAAACGATGATTTTATGACTTCGGGAAACTTCTTTAGTGCTTTTTCCTTCTTCTTCGGGTGCAGCCAAAGGACGTAAACCCGCATAAACAGATAAAACATCGGCTCGTGTTGGTTTTTTAGCCAGAAAACGTTGCGCAGTTTCCAGAACAAATTCAATTTCGCTTTCAAGCGCAATTGGTTCCAGACTGTGTTTTCTTATTAAGGTATCAGTCGTTCCAACTACAATTCTATTGTGCCACGGAACCGCAAATAAAACCCGTCCGTCACTTGTTTTAGGAATCATCAAAGCATGTTCACTTGGCAAAAATGATTTATCAAATACAAGATGAATCCCTTGACTTGGCACAATATATTTCTTGTACACAGTATCGTTAAGTTTCATTATTGCATTTGTAAAAACTCCGGTTGCATTAATAATAGCCGAACCTTTTATCTCGTACTTATCGCCAGTTTCGTGATCTATAGCTTCAACGCCAATAATTTGGTTTTTATCATCCTTAAGTAAATGGACAACTTTAGTATAATTTAAAAGACAAGCTCCTTTTTCGATAGCCGTTTGAGCAATGTTTATCGCCAGACGAGAATCATCAAATTGACCATCTTGATAAATAACGCCATTTTTCAGATCTTTTTCTTCGACAGTCGGAAGCATTTCAATTGTTTTTTTCTTCGAAATGTATTTTGATCGCCCCAAACTTAATCGTCCTGCCAATAAATCATAAACCGTTAATCCAACTGTGTAAAATAAACCAGCAAACAAACTGTAATTCGGAATTACAAAAGATTGATTTTTGACTAAATGACCAGCATTTTTCGCCATTAATCCTCTTTCTTTCAAGGCTTCGATAACCAAATGAATATTCCCTTGCTCTAAATACCGAACTCCGCCATGAACTAATTTGGTACTTCTGCTCGAAGTTCCTTTTGCAAAATCTACAGCTTCAAGCAAGATCGTTTTATAACCCCGACTTGCAGCATCAAGAGCAGTTCCCAGACCGCTTGCTCCACCACCAATTATAATTACATCCCAATGTTCCGTATTTTTTAGTTTCGACAATTGCTCTGAGCGTTTCATATGGCTTTGATTAGTTTACTTTTTTGTAAGATTAAATCTTGTATTGTAAACTTAAGGAAACTTAATGAAAGTAAAATGAAGAAATACTATTAATAAGAAATTTTGTCTTTAAGAAAGTCGTGAGCCTAAGTTTCACACAAAAATAAACCCGACAAGTTTTTAAGGCTTGTCGGGTTTTCAATCATAGTAGACAAAACAAGTCTAATTATTATTTTCTTAAATATTCTTCAATATATGTATTTAGAATTTTTCGTTGTTCAGGAGTTGCATCATTGTCCATATCACGATGATTAATAGAGGTAAATTGAACTGTCATTCCATATTTTTTCTGTTCTTGCTCATTTGGCAATACATCTTTGTCTGCTTCATAATTACCGGAACGCAACGTATAAACTTTAGGATGCTTTACCCTTGGTAGAGGCATTCTTCGATTATCCATTGTAATAATCTTATAAACCAATTCAGGATATTTAGTTGCAAATAATGCTGTCATATCTCCGCCATTTGAGTGTCCGATAAGTGCCAAATGTTTAAAATCTAATTCAGTATTTGTTTTTTTAAATTCATTTAAGACATACAAAATATTTTCACAGCCTCTTTCCCAATTTGGTCTTCGTGTAATTTTTAAATCTCCTTCCATTGGCAGAAGATCATCAGTAGGTAATTCATGTTGAATACTGATAACAAAATATCCTTTTGAGGCCAAGTTTTCTGTTAAATAGGAATAAATCCGATTGTCTCCGCCTTTATTCTCACCATATCCATGACTAAATATTATTACTTGCTGTTTCTTTACTTTTTCAGCCATAACAGGATGATAGATAGCAACCGGAATTTTTCGATTTCTTGCTTTGTCAAATAGCTCTAAACTGTCAAGTTTAACATCGTAATTGTTATTTGATGCTTGAAAGTTTGATTTTTTATTATTGGAACAACTTGTTAAGAGTACGAATAATAAAATTGGAAAATATATTTTGTTCATTTTTTGATACACTTTAAATAGTAAACCCGACAGCTTTTAAAAACTTGTCGGGTTTGATTCTAAATCCTGAGATTTTATTTTTTAGATTAACTTTTTTTCGAAAGCTTTTCGAGCTGCTCCTCTAAAATATACTTCACCACAATAAGTATAGTCTAATTTGTCTAAGATTTTCAACATCGGAACATTGTCAAAATTAGTGTCTACTTTTATGCTGTGTATATTTTTTTCGAGACATAAACCTTCTATGCTTTTAAAGAGTTTTGTTGCTATGCCTTTTCCTTTTGCCAATTTTGAAACAGCGACACGATGCACAACACCATAATCTCCATTCGTTAACCATTTACCTTCTATATCTTCATACGCAGGTTCTTTGTCAAATATAATAGCAGAATAGCATAAAATAGTTTCGTTTTCTGTAAGTACATATCCGTAACCATTTTTTATATCGTCAGTGATCGAAAGTTCATTAGGATAACCATCTTGCCATTGCGAACTTCCTTCTTGACGCCTTTGTTCGATAGCATCTTGTATGATAGTCCAGATAACAGGAACTTCTGAAATATCAGCTTTTCTTAATACTAATTGTTCTATTGTGTTGCTCATTTTTTTTGGATTAAAATCTAAAGTGGTAATTTATCTTTAAATAAAATATAAATTAAGACAAAGTAAACCCGACAGGTTTTTAAAACCTGTCGGGTTTGTTATGTGTAATATTAGGTATTAAATTCTAATGAGGCAATTTATCTTTCAAAAAACCATAAACCCAGGTTCCTGCAATTGCACTTACAAGAGTTACAACGATTACGGTAACTCCAGTTCCAATTTGTGCAAAAAGTGGCCCGGGACAAGCTCCGGTTATTGCCCAGCCGAAACCGAATAATAAACCACCATAAATTTGTCCTTTATTGAAAGTTTTAGGTTGAATTTCTATTTTTTCACCGTGAATGGTTTTAATATCGAATTTTTTAATCAGCCAGACTGATATAATTCCAACTACAACAGCGCTTCCAATTACGCCATACATAAAGAAAGATTGTAGTTGAAACATTTCCTGAATACGAAACCAACTTATGATTTCGGCTTTTACGAATACAATTCCAAAGAAGATTCCAACGATTAAATACTTAAGATTTGAGAATCCCGAATCTTTAATTTGGCTTCCGTTTATTCCTTCAGTATCTGTATTTTTATTTTCTAAATTATTCATTTTTGAAATTTTAAAGTGAAAGAATATCTTAAAGTGAAAGTATATAAGGAAGAATCAAATTGGCCATAATAAAACCACCAATCATAAAACAGATTGTAGCTACTAATGAAGGCCATTGCAAGTTTGAAATTCCCATAATAGCGTGACCACTTGTACATCCGCCAGCATAACGTGTTCCGAAACCAACCAGAAATCCACCAACAACAATCATGATAAAACCACGAAGCGTAAATAAACTTTCCCACGAAAAAAGTTCTTTTGGTAATAATCCCGAATGATCTGTGATTCCGTAAGTCGCTAATTGCTCTGAAAGTTTAGCAGTAATTTCAACCGGATTTGGATTTGCCAGAAAATTTGCAGCGATAATTCCGCCAAGAAAAATTCCGAAAACGAAGAATAAATTCCAGCTTTCTTTTTTCCAATCGTATTTAAAGAATGAAATATTTGCCGGAATACAAGCCGCACAAATATGTCGCAATGACGAACTAATCCCGAAAGATTTGTTTCCGATAATCAATAAAATAGGAACAGTTAACCCAATCAACGGACCTGAAACATACCAAGGCCAAGGTTCTTTTATAATTTCTAACATATTTTTTAAGGTTCTAAGTTGCTAAGGTTCTAAGTTACTAAGGTTTCTTTTAAGTTCAAAGACTAAAATCTTAGAACCTCAGCATCTTTATTTATTACAATACTTTACTCTGACAAACGAAATCTGATTTTGGAATATTGGTTTTTGAAATTGCTCCAAAACCGCCTTCAATTTCAGTGAAATTTCTAAAACCACGAGCTTGCAAAATCGAAGATGCAATCATACTTCTGTATCCTGCAGCACAATGCAAATAGAAATGCTCATTTGGATCAATATCTTTTACCCAATCATTTATAAAAGCCAACGGTTTATTGTAAGCTTCATCTATATGTTCGGCGCTATATTCTGTTTCTTTTCGAATGTCGATTACTTTATCTTCTTTAAGATTTAATTGACTCGCAAATTGTTCTGCAGAAATTCGGTTTACCGTATCGATTTCAAAACCAGCTTTCTGCCAAGCTTCAAAACCACCTTCAAGATGTCCAACAATTGCATCAAAACCTACACGGCTTAAACGCGTTACAGTTTCTTCTTCAAGACCGCTTTCAGTTACTAATATAATAGGTTGTTTTACATCGGCAATCAAAGTTCCAACCCACGGCGCAAAATCTCCGTTAATACCAATATTGATAGATTGCGGAATAAATCCTTTATAGAAATCAACATTTTTTCGAGTGTCCAGAATCAAAGCTCCGGTTTCTTCGGCTACAGCCTCAAAATCTTCCGCTTTAATAGCTTTCATTCCGTTATGCAAAACCGATTCGAAACTTTCGTAACCACCTTTGTTCATTGCCACATTCATACTAAAATAAGCTGGCGGAGGTAATAATCCATCTGTTACTTCGGTAATAAATTCGGCTTCAGTCATATTTTCGCGTAAAGCGTAATTAGTGGCTTTTTGATTCCCGATAGTCGAAACCGTTTCTTTGCTCATGTTTTTTCCACAAGCACTTCCTGCACCATGCGCAGGATATACGATTACATCATCTGCAAGAGTCATGATTTTGTCTCTTAGCGAATGAAATAAAATTCCGGCCAATTGATCCTGAGTCATTCCTGCAGCTTTTTGAGCCAAATCAGGACGACCAACATCGCCAATAAACAAAGTATCTCCAGAGAAAATCGCATGATCTTTTCCGTTTTCGTCAATCAGTAAATACGTTGTACTTTCCATAGTATGACCCGGAGTATGCAACGCTTTGATTGTAATATTCCCAATTTTGAATTCCTGTCCGTCTTTGGCAGAAATGCAATCAAATTCGCAGGCAGCATTTGGTCCGTAAACAATTGGAGCCTGAGTTTCTTTACTCAAATCGATATGTCCGGAAACGAAATCAGCGTGAAAATGCGTTTCAAAAATATATTTCAATTTTACATTATCGCGCTCTAAACGATCTAAGTAAGGCTGAATTTCTCTAAGCGGATCAATAATGGCCGCTTCACCATTTGAAGTAATATAATAAGCACCTTGCGCTAAACATCCGGTGTAAATTTGTTCTATTTTCATGATATAAAATCTAAAATAATGATGCACAAAGGTAACTCGGTTTTTTGGTAAATTAAGTGACTATTGTTACAGAAATTTGCTTTTTGTGTAAAAAATGAAATTTTACCATATAAGTTAAATAAGTGAATTTAAGATGCCAAATATTTTGCGTTATGCTAAAAAATTAAGGTTTTATGATAGGCTAAATTTTAGACAAGAAATAATCTGCGTCAGACTAAAATGAACTTAAATTACTTATATGGTTTAAAAATAAATCTGCGTAATTTTACAACTGAAGAAAATTATTGATATGAAAACAGAAGATTTATTGAATCAAATTGCTTTTATAAAAGAGATTGATAAAGTAAAATACATTCAGCGAAGAACGAAGCTTTTTAATAGTGACCGAAACGAAAATGACGCTGAACACAGTTGGCATTTGGCTTTGATGGCGATTGTTTTGGCAGAACATTCAAATGAACCAATAGATGTTTTGAAAGTGGTAAAAATGGTTTTGATACATGATATTGTTGAAATCGATGCCGGAGATATTTTCTTATACGATACCCAAATAAATCACGATAATACCCATGAAGAACGATTGGCTGCAAATCGTATTTTTGGTTTATTGCCTAAAAACCAAGCCGACGAAATGATTGCGATTTGGGAAGAATTTGAAACCGGAGAAACCAACGAAGCAAAGTTCGCAAGATCTATGGACAGGTTAGAGCCTTTATTACAAAATACGTCTAACAACGGAGGAACCTGGAAAGAATTCGGCGTACCTTATAGTAAGGTTTACGAAAAAAAGAGCGTCATAAAAGAAGGTTCTAAAGAGATTTGGAATTACGCAGAAGGCTTAATAAACGAAAGCGTAGAAAAAGGAATTTTGAAAAAATGATTGTTTTTTAAACACACAGCTGGAAGTCCAAATATATCTACGATATTGTCATTTCGACGAAGGAGAAATCTTCGCAAGTAACTCCGCAACGTAAACCCAATCTTTGTCGAGTTTCTCGTGAAGATTTCTCCTTCGTCGAAATGACAAACTTTGTGCGCATCAGAATTAAATATAAGTGTTTTTTATACATATTAAATTGTTGAAAAGTTTAACAAATGTTGAGCGATAAACTTTTTTTTAAGGCAGGAATTTCGGGTTTTAATGGGTAAATTTGTGGGACTTCATAAATAAAATACCACTATGGAAGAAATGCTTTTTTATGACCGAATGCAATTCGCCTTCACAATTACCTTTCACTATCTTTTTCCGCAACTTACAATGGGTCTTTCGCTGATCATTGTTTATTTTAAATGGAAATATCTCAAAACTCAAAACGAACAATATAATCACGCCACGCATTTCTGGATGAAAATTTTTGCCCTGAATTTTGCGATGGGTGTTGTAACCGGAATCCCAATGGAGTTTCAATTTGGAACCAATTGGGCAAAATTTTCCGAGTTAACTGGCGGAATCATTGGTCAGACTCTGGCAATGGAAGGAATGTTTTCTTTCTTTCTTGAATCTTCTTTTTTAGGTTTATTTTTATTTGGAGAAAAACTCCTTGGACATAAATGGCATTTTGTAACCGGATTATTAATTTGCATTGGTTCCTGGGCAAGCGGATTTTTAATTATTGCGACACATTCGTGGATGCAGAATCCTGTAGGTTATGAAATTCTGGAAAACGGAAAATTTGTCCTTAATAATTTTCAGGCGTTATTCCTTAATCCGTGGTTGTGGCCTTCTTATTTACACAATCAGGCAGCTTCATTAGTGACAAGTTCATTTGTTGTGGCCGGAATTGGATCTTTTTATATTCTAAGCAAAAAGAATGTTTCTTTTGGACGATTGTTTCTTAAAACTGGCGTTATTTTCGGATTGATTTCGAGTATAATTGTGGCGGTTCCAACGGGAGATTTATTGGCTAAAAATGTAGTGAAATATCAACCTGTAACTTTTGCCGGAATGGAAGGAATTTTCCATACTGAAAAGAAAGGTTCTGAAATTGTCCTTATTGGTCAGCCTGACGTGAAAGACAAAAAACTGGACAATAAAATTGCGGTTCCAAATATTCTGAGTTTCCTAACTTACGGAAATTGGAATCAGGAAATTAAAGGTTTAGATCAATTCGAAGAAGATTTGCATCCAACTAATATTTCGGGATTATATTATGCGTATCATATTATGGTAGGTTTAGGAACACTTTTTATTGGATTAATGGTTTTAGCACTTTTTCAATTAATAAGAGGGAAATTATTCGAAACCAAATGGATTTTATGGTCGCTCATGTTTATGATGCCATTTCCATATATCGCAAATACAACCGGCTGGTACACGGCCGAATTAGGAAGACAACCTTGGTTGGTTTACAATTTATTGCGAACAGCATCCGGCGCTTCACCAACAGTTTCGTCCGGAAACACCTTATTTACTTTACTGGGCTTTATAGGATTGTATCTCTTACTGGGAATGTTGTTTTTGCTTTTGATTGGAAAAATCATCAATAAAGGACCTCATAATGTTGAACTGAATTCAGAAAAAATATAATTATGGAATTTTTTTGGTACGTTGTTTTAATGGGAATTCTGGCCGTTTATATTGTTTTAGACGGTTACGATTTTGGAGCGGGAATAATTCATTTATTTTTTGCCAAAACAGAAAAAGATAAAAAAGCAATCACAAACGCCATTGGTCCATTTTGGGATGCCAACGAAGTTTGGATTATCGCTGCCGGAGGAGTTTTGTTTTTTGCTTTTCCAACTTTATACGCGTCGTCATTCAGCGGATTTTATTTGCCGTTGATTATGATTTTATGGCTTTTGATTTTCCGTGCCATCGGTTTAGAAATGCGCGGACAAGTGCATCATCCAATGTGGGAAACTATTTGGGATAAAGCGTTTGGAATCGCGAGTTTGCTTTTGGCGTTGTTTTTTGGAATTGCCTTAGGAAATATCGTTCGTGGTGTGAATCTCGGAATGGTTACAAACGGAGTTTCGACACAAGAAGCGCATTTTTTCTTTTTGCCTTTATGGAATCCTACTTTTAGTCCTCAAGCAAATGAATTGGGAATTATCGATTGGTTTACACTTTTCCTCGGAATTGTAAGTGTTGTCGCTTTAACGATTCACGGCGCAAACTGGATTATCTTTAAAACCAATTCTTCTTTAAATACTCAGCTAAAAAATGTAGTTTTTAAATTGAATATCGTTCTTTTGGTATTGGTTTTTATTTCGCTGCAAATCTGGCATTTTATAGAACCTCAGCCGTTTCATAACTTTATAGAAAATCCGATTCTTTGGTTTTTTCCTCTAATGACTTTTGTTGGAATTTTGGGATTGTTCAAAGTGCGTTCGTTTAAAAAAGACGGTCACGGATTTATATTTTCGACCTTATTTTTAGTTGGCGGATTTGCTTCAACAGCAGTTTCGATTTTCCCGAATGTTTTGCCTTCAACCAATAATGTAAATCCATCATTGACGATTTACAATACTGCAGCTGGAGAATACGGATTGAATGCCGGAATGAGTTGGTTTTTTATCGCTTTGTTTTTGGTAATTGTCTATTTTATTATTCAATATCGTGTTTTTAGCGGGAAAATGGATGATATTGGATATGGGGAACATTAATTGTTTGCCACGAATTGCACAAATTTTCACGAATTAAATATGTGAATAGTTTTTCTAGTGTGGTTGCTTCGTTCCTCGCAATGACGTTGTGTGTGTCTTTGCGAGGAACGAAACAATCTCATCTCGGATATCAGTTTTGGTTGATCTTAAAAACCTAAAGCTTCTAATTTATCCTAAGTTTGCGTTAGGGATAGAAGCGGTATCCTTTTTGTTTTTCCTTTAAAAATAAAAAGATATAGCGGATAGCCCGGCCGGAGGAAACGCCCAAAATATCATTATCTTAAAACAAAAAATCTGTGTTATTTGCTAAATCTGCGTGAAAATCATTTTTATTTCAACGGAATAAATTCCGTTGCTACAAAATGGATCATTTCTTCGGAACTTTTGTAAAGAGCCTTCGGCTCGATTTATATTGTAGAGATGGATTTTAATCCATCCATTTTTTAATGACAATGTTTTTTAGTTTTCATCTTTGTCAAAGTTCAAAACTCTGACAAAGATTACTCTACAAGTAAAACTAAATTCGAATTAAAATAAAACCTCTTTTGTAATAATGTAAAATCCCATTACGAGAACAAACCATCCAAAAATGGGTTTAAGTTTTGTGCCGTCTATTTTTTTAGAAAGCTGACTTCCTATTAACATTCCGAAAAGTGCCATTCCGGAAACGCCTAATAAAAAGGTGTAATCTATAGGAGTTCCAATGTATAAATCTCCTCCAAAACCTATTGAAGAATTTATGGTGATAATCAATAACGATGTTCCAACGGCTTGTTTCATTGGTAAATTGGCAAAAAACAGCAAAGCAGGAATTATTAGGAATCCACCGCCGGCGCCAAGAAATCCAGTTATGATTCCAACGATGAAACCTATTATACTTAGTTGAGTGTAATTTGTTTCGGTTGCTTTTATTTCGGTTTTGTTTTTTCTAATCATCGAAATTGCCGCTGTAATCATTAATATCGAAAAGATTATCATGATCAGAAAATCTTTGGAAACGGAATAAGAAGCAACAGAAAATAATGTTGAAGCTATTTTAGGAAATATGACTTCACGAATAATCAGAATCGAAATCACAGAAGGAATTGCAAAATACAATGCCGATTTCAGTTTTAGATTTCCCATTTTGTAATGGCTATAACTTCCTGACAAAGCGGTTAATCCAACAATAAATAAGGAATATGAAGTGGCTTGCTCGGGATTTACTTTAAACAAATACACCAAAATAGGAATTGTCAATATCGATCCGCCGCCACCAATTAAGCCAAGTGAAATCCCGATGATGATCGAAGCAAAATAACCTAAATATTCCATTGCATTTTTTTTATGCAAAGGTGGTTTGTAAAATAAAAATCTACAGTAACATTTATCACACAAGGAAAGTGAAATGTCAACATAAAAAATATTTTACCATTAAGATATTAAGATAATTAAGTTTAGCGTTTTTATATCCTAATGATTAGTAAAGAAAATTAAGTAGTTACGCTTAATTTTTCTTAATATCTTAATGGTAAAAAAATAAAAACACTTCGTGTTAATTTGTGAAATTCGTGTTTAGATAGTAATTTTTACCATTAAGATATTAAGATAGTTAAGTTTAGTGTTTTTATATTTCAATGAATAATAAGAGAATAAAACCTTAAAGCTTAATTTTTCTTAATCTCTTAATGGTTCAATTAAAAAAAAATAAATGTTTTATTTTTTTATTTCAAAAGCTCGATTTGGTTTCGGTTGAGTTTGACTAAACCTCTTTGTTCCATTTTTTTGAGTAATCTCGAAACGACTTCTCTTGAGGTATTTAATTCGGAGGCGATTTCCTGATGTGACAGATTTACTTCAGAACAACCACAAGCGTCGGAATGTCTTTTTAAGTAAAATTCTAAACGTTCATCCATAGAACGGAAAGCGATATTGTCAACCACTTCTAAGACTTCTTCGAAGCGATTTCTATAAGTTTCGATTACGAATTCGTACCAAGATCTGTGTTCCATCATCCATTTGTCCATCATTTGCAACGGAATCATCATTACAGAAACATCTTCGACAACTTTTGCCATAATCTGACTTTTCTCGCTTTTAGTAGCACAAATCATCGAAATGGCGCAGGCTTGACCAGGTTGCAAATAATACATTAGAAACTCGCCCCCATCTTCGCCTTCGCGATAGATTTTGATTTTTCCTTTGGTGATCAAAACAGTATTCTTAATATATTGTCCGGTTCGCATTAAGATGGTTCCGGCTTCAAAATGCTGCAAACTTCCGTTTTCTTCAATTGTCGAAATAAGTTCGTTGGAGAAATTCGGGAATATATTTTTTAATGAATTTTGCATTGAAATGTTATTTAACATAAAAGTTTTTTACCATTAAGAGATTAAGAAAAATTAAGTTTTATCACGAATTTCATAAATTAGGATAGATCAATTAGTGCAATTGCTTCGCCAGTTCGCTATCGCTCGGGTCGTGGCAAACATTTTTTATCAAATTAAGGTTAAAAACTATAATTTTTTACAAAGATAACAGATTGAAATGGTATAAATTATCAGAAAACTATATTTAAGATGTAAAAAGGGAAATGAAAAAATCCTATTTTCGATCGAGTTTATAGACTATATTTTTAAAAATAGTAAGTAAATTTGTCTTTCACTGATTATAATCCTTTCTCTAAAACGTTTTCTGAGAATAATAATCGAAATCGCATTTGGCACGTTTTTAATTAATAGAAACGTCGTAATTTTACAAAAACACATTTATTATGAATTTATCACAAGAAGATTGGGTTAATCAGCTTAACGCTGACGAGAATGCAGTTATACTTGACGTAAGAACTGAAGACGAATTTAATGACGGCTATATCGAAAATGCTGTAAATATCGACATTAATAAAGGACAAGGTTTTATTTATGAAATCGAAGAATTAGATAAAAATAAAAACTATTATGTGTATTGTCGTTCTGGTGCCAGAAGTGCTAAAGCATGTCAGATAATGAATGAGTTAGGTATAAATAATGCCTACAATTTGCTTGGTGGAATCCTGGACTGGGAAGGGGAAACAGTGAATCCATAAAAGATAGAAAAAGAGGCACAAAAAGCCTCTTTTTTCGTTTAAATGCTATTAATAACCAAACATAAATTACCAAATTATGAATTTAATACCCGAAGAATTTCAAATCAAAACCCTTATAAATCAAGATACTTATCTTGTAAACGGAGAATTAAAACAATGGACAGGGCAAACCACACCTGTTTTTTCGACAATTTCATCTACAGAAAAATATACACCAACTTTATTAGGATCGATTCCGTTTATGGCAGAGAAAGAAGCTGCCGAAGTTGTTGAAGCTGCAAACGCTGCTTATAATAAAGGACAAGGTTTATGGCCAACTATGAAAGTGGTTGATCGTATTAAATGTATGGAAAACTTCGTGAGACAAATGAAGGAAACGCGCGAGGAAGTTGTGAAACTTTTGATGTGGGAAATTGGAAAAAACCTTGGAGATTCTCAAAAAGAATTTGACAGAACCGTTGAATATATTCAGGATACTATTGATAGTTATAAAGAATTAAACGGACGCAGCGCGCATTTTGAAAAAGTGCAAGGTGTAAATGCGATGATTCGCCGTGGACCTCTTGGAGTTGTATTGTGTCTTGGACCTTACAATTATCCTCTTAATGAAACTTTCTCATTGTTGATTCCGGCTTTGATTATGGGAAATACAGTAATTTTTAAACCTGCAAAACATGGCGTTTTATGTATTTCACCATTGTTAGAAGCGTTTAGAAGCAGTTTTCCAAAAGGTGTTATCAATATTGTTTACGGAAGAGGCCGCGAAGTAGCTTCTCCGATTATGAAATCTGGGAAAATTGATGTTTTGGCATTAATCGGAAACAGTAAATCTGCGATTGCTTTGCAGGATCAACATCCAAACAAAAACAGATTGCGTTTAATTTTAGGTTTAGAAGCAAAAAATCCAGCGATTATTTTACCGGATGCCGATTTAGATTTGGCAATTCAGGAATGTATTGCAGGAACTTTGTCTTTTAACGGTCAACGTTGTACAGCTTTAAAAGTGCTTTACGTTCATGAATCTATTGCAGAAGAATTCAATAGACGTTTCTCTGAAAAAGTAGATGCCTTGGTATTTGGAAATCCTTGGGAAAAAGGAGCTTCGTTAACACCGCTTCCTGAAACTGATAAACCAGCTTATATTCAGGGATTAATTGATGATGCAACACATAAAGGTGCTAAAATATTGAACGAAAAAGGAGGAAAACATACAGAGAATTATATTTTCCCTGCAGTTCTTTATCCTGTAGATAAAAATATGCGTGTGTATCATGAAGAACAATTTGGACCAGTTGTACCAATTATTTCTTTCAAAGATATAAATGAACCTCTTGAAGATATGGCTGAATCAAACTACGGACAACAAGTAAGTTTATTCGGGAAAGATATTAAAACTCTGGCACCGCTTATTGATGCTTTAGTAAATTTAGTTTGTAGAGTAAACCTGAATAGTTCTTGTCAAAGAGGGCCGGATGCATTCCCGTTTACTGGTCGTAAAGATTCTGCTGTAGGAACTTTAAGTATTCCTGACGCTTTACGTTCCTTCTCAATTCGTACGTTCGTGGCTTCAAAAGATATCGCTTATAATAATGAAATTCTGCAAGAGCTATTAAATAGCAAAGAATCGAATTTTATAAATACCGATTATATTTTGTAATTCCGAGGTTATATATTAATTGTAGACGCCGTCTTTTTCTTTATAGAATTAGACGGTTTTTATTTTTTATAATATTATATGTATTTTCTTTCAAATTAGATTTATTGTAATATTTTTGCTACATTTTTAATTTATAAAAAATGAAGTCTAAAATGAAACAAATTACAATTGCATTTCTTCTCTTATTTGTATTAAACTCCTGGTCTCAAAACGATAAAAAATTATGGCTTCAGGAAAATAAATATAATTTAGGGTTATCTTACTTTCAAAAAAAACAATTTAATAAAGCTATTGATCCTCTATTATTTGCTTATAAAATTAATCCCGAATCGAAAATTGGTCAAGAATCAAAAATTAAAATTGATTTGCTCAAACCTATTCTCAGAAATAATTTCATTAATAAGATAATCGGAACTTGGAATTTAAATGGTAATGAACCCACTTGGATATACAAAGATTCAAAAAGTACTAAACTTAATGATACCTTGATGGTTATCACAAATCAAGAAATTGTTTTTTACACAAAAAATATAAAAACAAAAGAAAGCAGACTGATTAAAACTGATAAAATTGAATTTTATGATGTTCTTGAAAATAATAAATCTTTTATAGAAATAGTAAATTCAGATAACGAATTATGGACTTTTGTCATAGACGAATCATTAAATAGTCTTCGTTTAATTCATAGTGGTGATGTAACTTCTTCAGGAAGAAAAAGTATTGATATAGACAATAAAGAAGCATATTATAGTAGAGTTAAATAAGATAGGGATTAATATTTCTTGTTTTTATATTTACAAACATTTTGTTCTTTTTTAGAATTAGATGTTTTTTTTATTTGAAATGATATAATTTTATACAGAATTGTAACATTCATCAAGAAAACTCATCTAATATGATAATTAGTATTAAACAATCAAAATTCTAAAACCACTTATGGAAAAAAAAACATTCCAATTTCTATTTATTACATTGTTGTTTTTGGTGCAAAACGGCTTTGCGCAGGAACTTTATATGCCTAGAAATATAAAAGAAGCTTATGAAAAAGGTACACGTTCGAAGGACGGAAAACCAGGAAAGAACTACTGGCAGAATCATGGAAAATATACCATGGATATCTCTGTAGATCCAAAAACTAAATTGGTTAGCGGAACAGAAACTATTGTTTATGAGAATAATAGTAATGATACACTAAGAAATCTGGCGGTTAGATTTGTAAATAATCTTCACAAACCTTCTTCGCCAAGAAGTGGAACTGTAAGTGATGATTTTTTAAGTAACGGATTAACGATTACGTCTTTGAAAATTGAAGGCGAAGTTTATAAAGAAGATGCAAGAAGCTGGGGAACAGTTGGGAATGTAAAAATGAACAAACCAATTTTGCCTCATTCTAAAGCTACAATTTCTATTGATTGGAATTATCCTTTATCAAAAGAGAGTGGAAGAGAAGGGCAAATCGACGAAACTACTTTTTTTGTAGCATATAGTTATCCTCGTGTTTCTGTTTTTGATGATTATAATATGTGGGACAGATTGCCGCATACAGATCGTCAGGAGTTTTACAATGATTTTAATGATTATAGTTTTACTGTAAAAGCACCTAAAAATTATGTGGTTTATGCAACCGGAGATTTGTTAAATCCTGATGAAGTTTTGCAACCTGAATTTTCGGCTCGTTTAAAAAAATCATATGTTACAGATGAAATTATGCATATCGCAAACGAAGCAGAATTAAAAAGCGGAGTCGTTACGAAACAAAATGATTGGAATGTCTGGAAGTTTGAAGCCAAAAATATCTCTGATGTTTGTTTTGGATTAAGCGACCATTATTTATGGGATGCGAGCAGTGTTTTGGTCGATAAAAAGACAAATCGTCGTGCAAGTGTTCAGGCGGCTTATGATGTAAAAGGAACTGATTTTGTAAACTCGATAAAAAACAATCAATTTGCTTTAGATTTCTTTTCGAATAGCTGGCCGGGAGTTCCGTATCCGTTTTCTAAAATGACGGCTTTTCAGGGTTTTGCAGATATGGAGTATCCAATGATGTGTAATGATTCGCAAATGGGAGATCCTGTTTTTGCTCAATTAGTTCAGGATCATGAAGTAGCACATACTTATTTTCCATTTTATATGGGAATCAACGAAACGCGTTATGCTTTTATGGATGAAGGCTGGGCAACTACATTTGAATATTTAATTGGTATTGCAGAACATGGTAAAGCAGCGGCAGATAAATTTTATCAGGATTTTAGAGTAAAAGATTATATAAGTGATGTATCGACTGAAGAAGATCAGCCAATAATTTCAATGTCTACGCAAGTTTCTGGCCCGGGTTATGGAAATAATTCATACGGAAAAGCTTCTCTTTCTTACTTAGCTTTAAAAGATATGCTTGGAGATGATTTGTTCAAAAAATCATTGCACGCTTATATGGACAACTGGAATGGAAAACATCCAATTCCTTGGGATTATTTTAATTCGATGAATACAGCTTCAGGAAGAAACTTGAATTGGTTTTTTAAGAACTGGTTTTTTACCAATAATTATATTGACCTTTCCGTACGAAATGTTGATAAAAGTATCGTTACCGTAGCAAATGAAGGAGGTTTTGCTATTCCGTTTGATGTGGTTGTTACCTATCAGGATAATACGAAAGAAACTGTACACCAAACACCAGCGGTTTGGCAAACAAATGAGAAATTGGCAAAAGTTATTTTGAAAAACAAAAAGCAAATCAAGCAAGTTGTTTTAGATGGAGGTATTTTTATGGATGCCACGCCTTCCAATAATACTTGGTCAGCTAATTAAAAAAAAGCATACAAGAAGGCGTCTTTTCTGTTGGGAAAGGCGCCTTTTTTTTATAATATAAGTTTATAAACTAATCAAAAAAATAAATTATTATGGATTGTTTAATTATAGCTTTTAGAAAAAAGGTAATAGTAGTGAGTTTTTTTATGTTACTGACCAGCTTTGCTTTTGCTCAGAAAAAAGACAAAATTGAGATTGGAACGGTTGATAGTATTTCCTCCAAAGTCTTAAATGAGAATAGAAAAATTTGGGTTCATTTGCCTAAAAGTGTACAAAATAATGGTTTTGCAAAACAAAAATATCCAGTAGTTTATGTGCTTGATGGTGACGGACACTTTAGTTCTGTCGTGGGAATGATTGAAGAAATGAGTGAAGTAAACGGAAATACAAACTGTCCGGAAATGATCGTAGTAGGAATTATGAATACGAATAGAAATCGGGATTTAACGCCTACGCACTCAGACATTGATCTTCCTTTTGTACCTAAAAATCTAAGCGAACAATCTGGCGGAGGTGAAAAGTTTGTTGAGTTTCTGGAAAAAGAATTAATTCCGTATATCAACAATAAATATCCTGCAGCACCTTATAAAACCTTAATTGGACATTCTTTTGGAGGATTGACAGCGATTAATATTTTGACAAATCACAGCAATTTATTCAATTCTTACATTGCGATCGATCCGAGTATGTGGTGGGATCATCAGAAATTTTTAGCCGAAACTGAAAAAAAGCTGGCAAATAAAAATCTCGCTAATATTTCACTATTTATGGCAGCTGCAAATACAATGGATGATAGTATGAATGTGGTAAAAGTTCGAAAAGATACTACTGTTTTTACAAGACATATCAGATCAATTTTAGATTTGAATGATTTTTTTGCCAAGAATAAAAACAACAACCTGAATTATGATTATAAATATTATAACGATGATAATCACGGATCTGTGCCATTGATTGCCACTTATGATGGTCTTCGTTTTATATTTAAATTCAATCAGTTGAAACTTTCAATACCCGAGCAGATTAATTTTGATAAAACTGTTTTTGCTAAAATTGAAAAACATTTTGATAATGTATCGAAACATTTAGGTTACAAAGTGGCTGTTCCTGAAAACACAGTAAATGCTTATGCATATCAATCTTTAGGGAAAAAAGATATGGATTTAGCAGGTTATTTGTTCAAACTGAATGTTGCTAATTATCCCGAAAGTCCAAATGTGTATGACTCACTTGGAGATTTTTATGAAGCCAATGGAGATAAGAAAAATGCAATTGCGAGTTATGAAAAAGTGTTAGTTTTGGATAAAAATTTCCCCGAAACAAAAGGGAAATTAGAAAAACTAAAGTAATTTTTATTTAATAAAATTAAAATGTCGGGAGAAAAAAATCTGGAGAAATTGCTTAAAAGCATGAAACCTCAACATAATTCAGGTGATTATGTTTTTTGTAAAGTTGAGAAATTAGAAAATCTTAATTTGAATGAAGTTGAGATGTTCTTTAAAGAAAAAGAAGCCATCACATTAATTCTTAAAAAAGAAATAGCAGAACAATTAAATCTGGAGTATTCGGTTGTAATGTCCTGGATAACGCTTACGGTACATTCGTCATTAGAAGCAGTTGGTTTAACCGCGGCATTTTCTAAAGCACTTTCAGAAAACGGAATTAGCTGTAATGTTGTTGCAGCTTTTTATCACGACCACATTTTTGTGAATACAAAAGATACAGAAGAGGCAATGAAAGTTTTAAATGCATTTTCAAGATAAGTTTTAGTGCCTTTTTTTGTTAAAATAATGAGTGTAAAATAGAGCCTAAATTTAACAGATTCCCTTTTGGAGCCCCTGGTAATGTTCGATGTGTTAAAATTACAGAAATGCGGAAAACCGTAAAAATTTGTTAGATTAATAAATTACGTTTGCAAAAAAAAACATACTGAATAAATGAAAAAACTCTATTTTCTTATTATTATCTTATTGTTAACTATTCCAATTTTTGCTCAAAATAATTCTAAAATTACATTTCAGAAAAATAAATATGAATTAGCTGTTTCTTATTTTAAGAAAGCCGATTTTAAGAAAGCTATCGATTTGTATTATATTGCTGCCAGGATTATACCAGAAAATGAAATTGGTATTGAATCTCTTAAAAAAGTTGATTCTTTACGAATTATTTTAAGAGAAAAATTATTGGATAGAGCGATTGGAACCTGGAAAACGGTTGGTGACAAACCAACTTGGGCAATCAATCAGGCAAGCATTAATGCTGAAAAAACTACTGAAGAACTTGTAGAAATTAGTAAAACGCAGATTTTATATTTCGAAAAAAATAAGAAAACACAGGAAAAGAAACTTATAAAAACAGAAGAATTGGTTTATTATAATGGTGATGATTCAGATTCTTCGTTTTCAAATATAATCTTATCAAATGGTACTATTTGGCATTGTTCAATAAGTGATGGTTCAGATGAGCTACACGTAATCAACACTGCGAAAAAAGATGTGAACGGTACCGAAGAAATAAAAAACGATAATGAAGAGCGTTTTTACATCAAAGTAGACGAATAAAAAAAGGGAATCAAAATTTTGATTCCCTTTTTTGTATGATAAGATATTTCTATAAGAACTTAAATCCAAGTGAGAAATTCGAAACGGCAGTTTTTATATTTCTTCCTGAAGGATCAAGATCTGTAACACCTGCAAGATATCTGTAATCAAGAGTAAGTTTCCATAAATCGACACCAACACCACCAAGAATACTGCTATTGTTTTTTTCGAAAGCAACAATATTTAGATTGTTATTTGCACTTATATCTGAATAGTTCTTCCAGTTGTATCCGGCAAAAATACGTACGTTTCCAAGCTTTCCAAGAGGGACAATTTTAAAGCCTAAAAGCAAAGTTGCATCACTTCCGGATAACTCATAATCAGTTTCACCAATACCTGTTTGCGAAAGACTAAATTTTGATTTGGCATAGCCAATTTCGCCCTGAGCATAAAACATTAATAAATTAACTCGTGCAAATCCGGCAACACCATAACCGGTTCCGGAGCTTTTTGAGCTAAAATCATCAGTAAGAGGCGAAGTTATGTTATAAGAAAACTGAGGTCCAAATTGTATTAATTGTGCAAAGCCATTTACACTAATACACAAAAATACTGCTAAAATGAATTTTTTCATGACTGGATTTGTTTTTAGATGACATAAAAATAAATATTATAAATTAGATTCGAACGATTTATCTTATTTATTTCGAGTTAATCTGCGTTTTTGTTTTTTATATGTTTTTGATAATGAACAGAATGTGTATATATGTAAAGGAATGAAATACAATCTTTAAAAAACTTAAATTTGAATGTTTAAAAAACGAAAACAATGGAAATTAAAGCAATCAATGCATCACAAACCTGGGAAATCAGACATAAAGTAATGTGGCCTGATAAACCTATTGAATTTGTGCAATTAGAAGAAGATAATAAGGGTTTGCATTTTGGCGTTTTTGATCAGGAAAAATTAGTCTCTATTGTTTCTTGTTTTGTTGATAATCAGGAAATGCAATTTCGAAAACTGGCGACTTTAGGAGAATATCAAGGTAAAGGAATTGCCTCTGAATTGTTAAATTTTATTTTTGAAATTGCCAAAAAGCAAAATTTAACCAAAATATGGTGCAATGCAAGGAGCAATAAAAAGTCATTTTACGAGAAATTTGGAATGACAGATACTCATAAAATTTTCTCTAAAGAAGGACAGAAATTTACGATAATGGAAATTTTACTATAGAAAAAGAAATGAATTTTATTGAAATAAGATTAAGAACCTCAGCAGTTTAAGAATTTGATTGAATTCTCTTAAAAAACTTTTGAAAAATACAGTAATTGAAAGCTTCGATCATCCTTTGATGCTGTTTTAGCATAAAACGCTATGTTTAATTATTGAATAATGAGTGTTAAAAAATGAAAACGTTTTCGTTTGTTTCTACATGTTAAGACTTTCTTATTTTATTTTTTTTGTTCTAATCTTTTATTACTTTCGCACCCAAATGAGAAAGTTAATAGTATTTTTAGTATTCATGAATATGCTTCTGTTCGGCGGAGGGCAATATCTTAATGCTGGTACTCCTCAAAACTTTCATCAACACACTCTTGAGAAAAAGCACAGGATAAAATTCACAAATCAGGATCAGGGATCTTCAATAATCGAAGATGCTGATGTAGATCTTGAAGAGGAATATCTTGGAAATGGTGATCTTAAAGATGGACTTACGAATAAATTTTTTGCAACAAACTACAGTTTACTTGACAAATGGTACCTTTCCTTTTCAAGTCAGACTATTGTAAATAATTACAATCGTTTTAAATTCTTCGTGCCATTCTGTGGCAACTCAAATCCTATTTACATTACCCAACAGGTTTTAAGAATTTGATTCAACAGTATACATCGGTTACCTAAGTTGTGATCTGCATATCTTGTTGATGTATATTTTTTTTACTTCTTCTTATATGAAAGTTAAGTTCTGACTAAGGCTGGCTGATGCATTTTTTCATCAAAAGGAATCTCTGTATTCCAAGCATCCAATCGCTTAATTTCCAAACTAAATCATGAAAAGAATTATCTTGTTCACAGGCTTAATTGGCCTAGTGTGCCTTACTAGTTGTACAACTAAAAAAGAAGAAAAAGAAGAAGTGGAAAAATTTACCGCAACAAATCCGGTACTAATTGATACTTCGTTTGTAAAAGAATATGTTTCTCAGATTAAATCTGTACGTAACATAGAAATCCGTGCTCAGGAAAAAGGGTTTCTACAAAACATTTATGTTGATGAAGGACAGTTTGTAAAAAAAGGACAACTGTTGTTTAAAATTATGCCAAATATGTATCAGGCTGAATTGCTTAAAGCACAGGCTGAACAAAGATCAGTAGAAATAGAATTGCAAAATTCAAAATTACTGGCAGATAAAAATATCGTTTCTAAAAACGAATTAAGTGTTGCTCAGGCAAAACTACAATCAGCAAAAGCTGAGGTTGCATTAGCAAAACTTCACTTATCATTTACAGAAATCAGAGCTCCGTTTGACGGAACTATCGACCGTATTCCATTAAAATTAGGAAGTCTTATTGACGAAGGTGAATTAATGACAAGTCTTTCAGATAACAGTCAGATGTTTGCTTACTTCAATGTTTCAGAGCCAGAATACATTCAATACCAAACAGATGTAAAAGACCGTGCTGATAATAAAGTAAGCTTGGTTTTGGCTAATGGTGATACTTTCAAAGAAAAAGGAAAAGTAGAACTTATCGAAAGTGAATTTAATAATGAAACCGGAAATATTGCTTTTAGAGCAAGATTCCCTAACTCAGATAAATTGCTTAGAAATGGAGAAACAGGACAAGTAAAAATGTTAGTGCCTCTTAAAAATGCGATCATAATTCCGCAAAAAGCAACTTATGAAATTCAGGATAAAAAATATCTTTTTGTTATTGATAAAAACAATAAAGTAAATTCCAGAGAAATAACAATTTCAGGCGAAATCCCTGATTTGTATGTGGTTAAAAGTGGAGTTACTCAAAATGATAAAATTTTACTTGAAGGAGTTCAGAAAGTAAAAGAGAATGACAAAATTAAATATGAATTCCAATCTCCAAAAGAGGTAATGAATCATTTGCGCGTAAAAGCAGAATAGATTTAGGTTTTAATAGTTTCAAGTTTAAGGTTTCAAGTTTCATGCTGTAAAAACCTGAAACTTGAAACGTGAAACACTTTTAAACTTCAAATAAGTTTAATCATTAAAAAAATATAAAATGTTTAATAAATTTATTCAAAGACCTGTATTGTCGATAGTAATATCGCTTATAATTGTCTTTTTAGGGGTATTGTCGGTATTAAGTTTACCAATTACACAGTTCCCTACAATTTCACCACCAATGGTGAATGTTACCGCAGATTATCCAGGATCTAACGGTGAATTAATGATCAAAGCCGTTGTAATTCCCTTGGAAAGAGCCTTAAATGGAGTTCCCGGAATGAAATATATGGCTTCTGATGCCGGAAATGATGGTGAAGCTACGATAAAAGTGGTCTTCAACTTAGGAACAGATCCTAATCAGGCTGCGATCAACGTTCAAAACCGTGTAGCTTCGGTTACCAATAAATTACCTCCATTAGTTATTAGAGAGGGTATCAAAATTACCCGAGAAGTGCCGAGTATGTTGATGTACGTGAATCTTTACAGTACAGACAAAAATACTGACATGAAGTTCTTGTATAACTATGCTGATATCAACGTACTTTCTGAATTGAAAAGGGTAAATGGTATTGGTTCCGGAGATATCTTAGGAACACGTGAATATGCAATGCGTATTTGGTTAAAACCAGATCGTATGTTGGCTTATAAAATTTCTGCAGATGAGATAATGGAAGCATTATCAAGTCAGAGTTTAGAAGCATCGCCTGGTAAAACAGGAGAAAGTTCGGGTAAACGTTCTCAGGCATTTGAGTACGTATTAAAATATTCAGGACGTTTTACAACTAAAGAACAATACGAGAATATCGTAGTAAAATCAAATGCTAACGGGGAACTTTTACGTTTGAAAGATGTTGCGAAAGTAGAATTTGGAAGTTCTATGTACGATATTTATTCGAACTTAAATGGTAGACCTTCTGCGGCTATTGTATTGAAACAATCATTTGGTAGTAATGCCAATCAGGTTATTGAAGAGGTAAAAGCTAAATTAGAAAAAATCAAGCAAAGATTCCCTAAAGGAATGGATTATGAAATTTCGTATGACGTTTCTAAATTCCTTGATGCTTCTATCGAAAAAGTAATTCATACTCTTGTTGAAGCATTTATTTTGGTAGGTATAGTAGTATTCCTTTTCTTAGGAGATTGGCGTTCGACGGTTATTCCGGCAATTGCGGTTCCGGTATCCTTGATTGGTACGTTTGTGTTCATGACATTCTTTGATATTTCATTGAACTTAATTACATTATTTGCTTTAGTTTTAGCGATTGGGGTCGTCGTCGATGATGCGATTGTGGTAATTGAGGCGGTTCACGCCAAGATGGAAGAAGAGCATCTCTCGCCACTGAAAGCAACTAAAAAAGCGATGCACGAAATTGCAGGAGCGATTATAGCGATTACATTCTTAATGGCGGCGGTATTTATTCCGGTTGCATTTATGTCTGGTCCGGTTGGGGTATTTTACAGACAGTTCTCTGTAACTATGGCAACTGCTATTATCCTTTCTGGTATTGTGGCTTTGACTTTGACACCGGCACTTTGTGCGATGATGTTAAAAAACAATCATGGTGAGGTTAAAAAGAGAACGCCTGTAAATATATTTATAGATGGATTCAATAACAAATTCAATTTAGCGCAAGGAAAATACCAAAATCTATTGGCTAAAATTGTAAACAGAAGAGCCGTTACAATTATTGCACTTCTTGGGTTTTGCGCCGGAACATGGATGATTAGTAGTACTGTTCCTTCTGGATTTATCCCGAATGAGGATCAGGGTATGTTTTATGCTGTAATTCAAACACCTCCGGGTTCATCATTAGAAAGAACGAATAATATTGCAGAAAGACTGCAAAAAATTGCTGAAAAAATTGATGGAGTAAAATCTGTTTCTTCATTAGCAGGTTATGAAATTTTGTCTGAAGGTACAGGTTCTAACTCAGGAACTTGTTTGGTGAATCTTAAAGACTGGAGTGACAGAAAGCATTCTGTTCTTGAGATTATGGCCGAAATGGAAGAAAAATCTAAAGACATTGCAGGTGCTAATATTGAATTTTTTCAACCGCCTGCTGTACCAGGATATGGTGCTGCCGGAGGATTTGAGCTTCGTTTGTTAGACAAAACAGGTTCTAATGATTACAAAAAAATGGAGCAGGTAAATAATGATTTTGTGAAGGAGTTAAATACCCATCCGGAATTATCTAACGTGTTCAGTTTTTATAGCTCTAGTTTCCCTCAATACATGATGAAAGTAGACAATGATATGGCACAGCAAAAAGGAGTTTCTATCGAAAACGCCATGAATACTTTGTCAACTCTTGTGGGTAGTAACTACGAAATCAGTTTTATTAAATACGGAATTAACTACAAAGTAATCGTTCAGGCGTCTCCGGAATACCGCGCTCAACCAGATGATATTTTAAAGTTGTATGTGAAAAACAATCGTGACGAAATGGTTCCTTTTTCTGCTTTTATGAGATTAGAAAAAGTATACGGACTTTCTGAGATTACAAGACATAATATGTACACTTCTACACAAATTAGTGGTTCTGCAGCAGCAGGTTATAGTTCTGGTACAGCGATTAAAGTGATTCAGGAAGTTGCCGCTAAAAAATTACCTAGAGGTTATGATATTGACTGGGCAGGTATCTCTGCGGATGAGGTTGCTCAGGGTAATCAGGCTATTTGGGTATTCTTAATCTGTTTAGGATTCGTTTACCTGGTATTAGCAGCTCAATATGAAAGTTTTATTTTACCATTATCAGTAATTCTTTCTTTACCAGCGGGTATTTTTGGAGCTTTCTTATTATTGAAATTAACAGGATTAGAAAACAACATTTATGCTCAGGTAGCGATGGTAATGCTTATTGGTTTACTAGGTAAAAATGCCGTGTTAATTGTAGAGTTTGCGATACAGCGACATGCAGCAGGAAGATCAGTACTTGAAGCCGCAATGGAGGGAGCGAAAGCGAGGTTCCGTCCAATTTTGATGACTTCATTTGCTTTTATTGCGGGATTATTGCCACTTGCTTTTGCTACAGGTCCGGGTAAGATTGGTAACAGAACCATTGGTACTGCTGCTGCCGGAGGTATGCTTATAGGAACTATTTGCGGTGTATTCGTAATTCCTGGCTTGTATTTCATTTTTGCCAAAATTGCTGAGAAACATAAATTGGTAAAACATGAAGAAGAAAATCCATTAACAGAAGAAATTGATAACAATCATGTATAAATTCAAATCATATCAATATGGTATTGCATTAGGTTTATGTCTTACGGTTGCAGGGTGTAAAGCCCCTGCACCTGAGGCAGCGCCTACTACAAGTACGCCAGTTCCTGAATCATTTGGTCAGACTGCCCAAACTCAGGACGCAAACAATAACACATCTGCATTGCAATGGAAAGATTATTTTAAAGATCAAAACCTTGTTGACCTTATTGATGTTGCATTAAAAAACAATCAGGAATTAAATATCACTTTGCAGGAAATTGAAATTGCAAAGAATGATATCCGCGTTAAAAAAGGACTTTTATTACCAACTGTTGGTGTTCGCGCCGGAGCTGGAATTGAGAAAGTGGGTAGATATACCAGCCAGGGTGCGGGTGATGCTACAACCGAGATTAAACCGGGAGTAGAAACTCCTGATCCGCTGGGTGATTTTACAATTGCCGCTTACGCGAATTGGGAAGTGGATATCTGGAAAAAACTGCGTAATTCTAAAAAAGCAGCTTTAAACAGATATTTAGCTACAGTTGAAGGTAAAAATTTCGTGATTACAAATCTTATTGCTGAAGTTGCTGATTCTTATTATGAATTATTGGCTTTGGACAATCAATTGGATATTATAAATCAAACGATCAAATTACAGTCGAATGCTTTAGAGATTGTAAAAATTCAGAAGCAGGCTGCAAGAGCGACAGAACTTGGAGTTAAGAAATTTGAAGCAGAGGTTTTGACTTCAAAAAGTATGGAGTTTGATATTCGTCAGCAAATAAAAGAAGCCGAGAATAAAATCAACTTTTTGTTGGGTAGATATCCACAGGAAATTAAGAGAACAAGCAGTACTAATTTCTTGAGTTTATTGCCTGCAGCAGTTAGTTCTGGAATTCCGTCTCAATTGTTAGCAAATCGTCCGGATGTTAAACAAGCAGAATTAGAACTTGTAGCAGCAAAATTAGACGTAAAAGTAGCGCGTGCTGAGTTTTACCCTTCATTGGATATTTCGGCAGCGTTTGGAGTACAAGCATTTAAGCCAGCTTATTTGTTTACATTCCCAGAGTCAATTTTGTATTCTATCGCAGGAGATTTAGCCGCGCCATTGATTAACAGAAATGCAATTAAAGCTGAATTTGCAAGTGCAAACGCAAGACAACTTCAGGCATTATATAATTATGATCGTACGGTTTTGAACGCTTATTTAGAAGTTTCAAACCAACTTTCTAAGATCGAAAACTTACAGAAAGGATATGATCTGAAATCACAACAAGTTGATGCTTTAAATACATCAATTGATGTTTCTAATGATTTATTTAAGTCAGCGAGAGTTGATTATTTCGAAGTTTTAATGACTCAACGTGATGCATTAGAAGCGAAATTAGAATTAGTAGATACTAAAAAAGAACAACTGAATGCTGCGGTTCATGTTTACAGAGACCTAGGCGGCGGTTGGAAATAGAATGCCTATTTTAATTAGTTATTAGTAGGGGAGCCTTCCAGAAGTAAAATTTTGGGAGGTTTTTTTATGTTTAAAAAGAGATAAATGTAGATGAAATGTAAATGTCTTATTGAAATCAGCGCCCTAATCCATAAAGTAATTAGAAAAATCCGTTTTTATCAGCGTTTTCGCTTTAGCGAATCAGTAAAATCAGCGTCTAATTTTGACGCGGATAAAACAGATTTACTTTGTAAAAACGGATTTTATTTTCTAAAAGCTTAACTTAATAGCATTGTACGAGCGATAGCGAACTGACTAATCAAATAGCTCCTTATAAACAACTAATGATTTATATTTATTTAGGAATGGATATTTTTGCTCTAAATCCTTTATCAGGTTCTGTTTCAAAATCAATAGTTCCTTTAACAGCCTGAATTCTGCTTTCCATGTTTTTGAGGCCGTTTTTTACCATCTTAGTTTTTTCGGAACCTTTACCGTTATCTGTGTAGTTTATTAAGATTGATTTTGGATCATTTTCAAATTTTATAACAACCAGTTTTGCCATACTGTGTTTCTTCATATTCACCATTAATTCCTGTAAAATTCGGCTAATAGTGACCTTTTTAACGTCATCGATAATTTCCCAGTTGATATCATCCAGATTCGTAATCATGATATTTCTTTGGCTGGTATTGTAAGTCGAAAGCATTTCTCTTATAGTGGAAGTAAAATTTACGCCAGTATCAATTTTATTGTTTTCTTTTGAAATTCCTCTAACGCGTCCGTAAATGTCATCTAATTTTTGAAGAAGGTTCTCTTTTGTGTTTTCGTGCGATAATGTTTGAGATTCGGCAAAAGCAATCACATGATATACATCGTTTGCCAATTCATCGTGGATTTTTTTTGCAATTCTAGCTTCTGTATTGTACGAAGTCTTAAATTCTATAGCCTTGTTTTTGTTTTTATAATAACGTATTAATATGGCTATTAGAATGACTAAAAAGATAAAAATAATAACGAATACAATTCGTAGATAAGTTGCCTTTTGAAGCAACAATTCGTTTTCGGCTTTTTCTAAACGAAGTTTTGCATTTTCGTCTTTTTCTTTTTTAGCATCGTACTTTATTTTAGCAAACTTGTTTTTAAAATTATTTCTAACTTTAATAAGACTGTCGTTTAAGGTAAAATACCTTTGTACATATTTGCTGGTTTGGCTACTATGATTATTAGAAATTAAAATTTGCAGCGCTTCTAATCTTTCATCAACACTCTTTAGTTTCGTCGCTATATTGTAGGCCGCAAGACCATTCTCATCTGATTTTTGAATGTCTTTTTTAGCATAATAGTCTGCAAGGTGCAGATAACTTTCAATACTTCCATAAGTATCTTTAAATTCAATTCTGGTCTGGAGTGCATTCTTCATTAAACCTAATCCTTTTTCATCCATTCCTTTCTTAAAATAGGCATAACCCAAATTATCAATAAGTCTGGCTTCACGACTTTCCTGGCCTTTTTCTTTTAATAATTTGTTTTTTAAAAGAGATTCTAATAGAGTGATTGCTTGATTATATTTTTTTTGTTGGATATAAACAGCTGCAATATTACTTACCGGTATTAGCTTATAAATTGGATCTTCAAACTCGTTTGCTGCTTTTTTATAATAAACAATAGCATCATCATAAAGAGAAAGTTCTTTGTCGGCTATTCCTAATTTATTATTTATAAATCCTCTATCTTCAGCTCTTTTAACGTAGAGTAATGCTTCGGTAACTGTTTCCTTACTGCCATAATATTCGCCATTGATTTGCTGAATTGCAGCCAATTGAATAAGTATGTATCCAATATTTGCACTGTCCTTTAATTTTTCAAAAAGTAGTTTAGATTTGTTATACTCGTCAAATGAGGTATTGAAGTTTTGTTTTTCGAAATTTTCAATTGCTTTATCTCGTAAATTAAGAGCCTCTTTTTGTATAGATTCAGTGGTCGTATTAATTGTCTTTTTTTCTTTGCACGAAAAAAGAAAAAGAAACATAACAAAATAAAAAAACGGGGACCGTAACATATGAATTTACTTTCCCCGAAAATAGTAATTAATTAGATACTAAAAATATTTATTTATTAAGGAGTTGGTGGTTTTATAACTGGTGGTTTTCCCGACCCGTCATTATCACCAGGACCATCTGCGTAAATTGGTTTTTGATGATTGATCAATTTTTCAGTTTCCTTTTTTGGTTGTGTCTCATACTCTTCAGGAGTACAAGAAAATATTGTGAATATTGAAGCAAAAGCGACAAATAGTATGAATTTTTTCATTTTGATTTAATTTAGAAATTAGACATAGGTATTGCTGTCCGGGATGATCCAGAGTTTTGGTTGGCAATACCAAATTGGTTTTTGGGAAGTGAACGGTGTAGAACTGTAAGACGTTTTTTTATACTTCCCGAATAAATCCGGTCTTACGGTTTTTACACTGTTAAGTGGAACTAGTTTTTTGTTTTTGTTTTAGTCTGCAGACAAAACTTGAACTAATTTCTATGGCAAAGGAAAGGCGCTTTGAGGCCATTGTTTATAGGGGATTCCCAGAATTCCCGCATTTTCCTGAGATTCCCAAGAATTCCTGAAAAAAGAATACAGTGCACAATAAATTTAGGCTCGTTAGAGCGTGTTATGTGAATCTAAAACCAAGTTTGATCTTTATTTAATAGAGGTAAAAAATCTTAAAAAGGTTGTCTGGACTATTAAAAAAAAGTTAAAAAGTATATTGAAGAGATCAATAAATTGATTTTAATAGTAGAACAGGTCTAATTGTTGGAAAACGAGAAATAAATATTTAGATACTAAAAATAGATTAGTTTTTTGGTCTGATTTCCATACTTGTGGGAGTAGAAGAGAATAAAGCAAAAAACAAATTGTAGGCTGCAAAAAAATATTTTTTCCATTTTGGTTTAGATTAAAAATTAGGCATAAGTATTGCTATCCAGAATTTATCCAGAGCTTAATAATGGTAGTTCCTAGATTGTTTTTTGGGGAAGTAAACGGTGTTGAACTGTAAGGCGTTTTTTATACTTCCCGAATAAATCCGGTCTTACGGTTTTTTACACTGTTAATTTGAACTAGTTTTATATTTTTGCTTTCACCTGCAGACAAAACATGAACTAATTTCTATGATAAACAAAAGGCATTTTGAGACTTTTGTTTATAAGAGATTATCAGAATTTCTGCGGTTTATTGAGATTCCCAAGATTTCCTATAAAAAACCATATATACCATGCATTCCAAGACATTAGAAGAATATAAAAAAGGCATTAAAATTAAATATGAGATCGTAAAAGAAGGAGAACACTTCGATTACTTGTATAATCCTTCCCGTGGAAAACTCCGCGACTTATGTTGGCTTATTTTTGAGAATAACCCAACTCAAGATGATTTAAATGTCTTTAAAAATTTATTGTGCTTAGATTTTGATCATACTAAAAAGAATAAGTTTAAGGAGCAAAAAGATAAGTTTAGGCCTATTGAGACCTTCTTTAAAGGCGAAACGGATCCGTTGAATATTGATGCAATAAATCTTGCAGCAGTTATAGTTGATTTTCAACCGCGTCCTTTTAAAAAGTTTAACGAAAAGTGCAGAATCGAAGAAACCAAACAAATTAAGAATGTCGACAAAGTTGAGATAGTTGTTGAAAGTGAAAAAGAAGTCATAGAAGTTGATGGTTTTGTGAAAAATGAAAATGAAGAGTCGAAAGAGGATCCTAAAAAAGGAAATCTTTATTCTAATTTTCAAGACGTATTATCTAAAATAAAAACTCAGAAAATAAATCCGGAAAAAATAATTATGGTTGGAATTGGGACAATAGCTTTGGTTTCTTCAGCATGTTTGAAAAAATTAGATCGAATGATTTCTAAATCTAAAGGAAGTTCTGGAGAAGCATTGTGAAAGTGAAAAATAAAATACTTAAAGAAGTAAAAAGAATAATTTTTTGAGAAGTAATTTCGGAGTTTAAAAAGTCTGTTTTTCGGCATATATTTATCGTTATTTACACTATAAAGATAAGAAAAAATAACCGTTAAACCTAATGAAAACTAGTGAAATAACCGATTTTTCCGCTTTTTTTTAGCATAAATTTTCTAAAATTTTTGCCTGCTATTATTAATTTATAAAGCAAGAAAATTTGCTTTTTTCTGATGATAAGATTGCATCGAGATTATTTTTATGAAGGAAAATTTTTCACGCAGATTTAAAATGATTTAAGCAAATTAAAAATAAATCTGCGTGCATCTGTTTATATCATTTTAAATCTGTGTGAAATAAAAGCTTTTAATCTGTTGTCCAGTTAAACAATTGTTACGCCGGAATCTTTGTAAGGCTTTAAAATTTCTTCTTCCGGAGAAGCATTTGTTACCAGAACATCAATATTGCTTATTGGACCAATAAAATAAGATTCTGCGGTATCTACTTTTTCTATAGAACTCAATGCAATTACATAATTAGAATTTTGAATCATGGTCTTTTTAATCTGAGAATCTTCATGTATAACACCCGTAAGTCCACGATCATGATGTATACTGCAAACTCCCAGAATACAAATATCAGCTCTAAAATTTCGGAAGAAATCTATCGTTTCAATACTTGCGGTGGTAAAAGAAGTTTTGCACATTTTTCCGCCTGCAAAAATCAAATCAATATTTGGTAGATCTTCGATTAATGCCGCAACGGGAAAACTGTTTGTAATAACCGTTATTTTTAAATCGTAAGGAAAACTTGCCACTAAAGCCAAAGAAGTGGTTCCGCCATCAATAAATACAACCTGACCGTCTTTTAAATAAGAGATTGCTTTTTCGGCAATGATCTTTTTATTTTCGACGTCGTGTTTTTCTCTGCTTCTATAATGTAGCGGAATTGGAGAAGGAGCAACCGCACCTCCACGAACTGCTTTTAATAATCCCTGATCTGAGAGTTCTTTTACATCTCGTCTTATTGTGTCTTCAGAGACATTTAAGTATCCGCTAAGTTCGAGTAAGGTTACGCGATGCTCTTTTGATAAATATTCTAAAATTACTTTTTGACGTTCTTCTTTTTTCATGTGATGCAAATTTATATTGCAAAAGTAAATTAAATTTGCAATGTTTTGCAATATTTGCGTAATTTTGTTGCAAAATAAAATTGAAATGAAAAAGAAAACTATTGCTGTCGATATGGATGGCGTGCTTGCCGATATCGAGGCACATTTAATTGAGTATTATAATGAAGCTAATGGAACAACACTGACTAGAGAAAGTATTCAGGGTTTGAGTGAAGAAGATGCTTTTGTGGAAAGAGATCTTTTGAGAGGAATTTTGAATAAAGAGAATTTCTTTAGAAACTTACCCGTAATGGATGATGCTGTCGAAAGTTTGCGTCAATTGCAGGAAAACTTCGAAATATTTATTGTTTCTGCGGCTACTGAATTTCCAGTTTCTCTTGCTGAAAAAATTGCATGGCTTGGCGAACATTTTCCGTTTATTAAGTGGGAAAATATTATTCTTTGCGGGAGTAAACGAATTATCAATACAGATTATATGATTGATGATCATCCTAAAAATCTGGATCACTGCATGGGAAAACCTATTATGTTTACAGCATTTCATAATGTAGATAAAACGCATCATTTACGAGTAAACAACTGGAAAGAAGTTGTGGCAGTTTTAAACCAGGCTGTTTAATAGATTCTTAGTTTAATTTGTAAACAAAAAGCCTTTCGAAAGTAAACTTCCGAAAGGCTTTTTGCTTTTTTAAATGTTTAAAAAAGAACTATAAATGAAGATCGTTGTTGATTTCTACCTCATCAGATTCTTTATAGAAATTTAATTCTTCTTCAATTTTCTTGCGGTCTTTTTTATTTTGTTTTACCAGAAAGTAAACTAATAAAACAACGCCAATAACTATTGCGCTCAATACATACCGGTTGATTTCCATAATAATATTATTTAAGTTTATACTGAGTTTAATTCAATTAAGGTATTCTTAAATCTATTTTATGATTTGGGTTTTAGGATAAAAAATCACGAAACCATAATCCTGAATGTTTTATAGTTCTTTGTTGTGTCTCAAAATCAACATGAATAAGTCCGAATCTGGCATTGTAACCTTCAGCCCATTCAAAGTTATCGGTAAGACTCCAAACGAAATAACCGTCAACATTGTAACCGTCTTTTTTGGCTTTCAAAATCTGTTCTAAATGATCTTGTATATAATGTGTGCGCTTGATATCATAGACTTTTCCGTTTTTAAGAATGTCCGGGAAAGCAGCACCATTTTCGGTAATTATAATTTTCTTGATATTATAAGCATTGAATTTTTTAAGAACGTGATAAAGCGCCGGAGGATAAACTTCCCAACCCATATCGGTTGCAATAACATTTCTTTTTTCGGCACTAATTAATTCAGCACCAATATACGGAATTAATAGAGACGATTTTACAACTTCTCTCGTATAACATTGAAGTCCAATGAAATCAAAGTCAAAAGCGAGATTGTTTAAGTCATCTTCAAGAATATAATTATTCAGCTTTTTAAGAACCGGCAAATCTGCTTGCGGATAACCCAAACCTAAAATTGGCTCAATAAAAGTTCTGTTCAGTAAAGTATCTACACGTTTTGCGGCTTCTATATCTTTTGGAGATTGAGAAAATGGTTCAATATGTGTACACGAAAAAGTAGTACCAATATTTGCGTCAGGAATTAGATTTCTTAATTTTTTTGCACCGGCAGCTGTAGCTAAAGTTACATGATGCATGGCTTTAAGATAATTGGTAATCCCTTTTTTTCCGGGAGCGTGAATTCCTAGAAAATATCCTGCTCCGGTAAAAACAGAAGGTTCATTAATAACCATCCAGTTTTTGACGCGATCTCCAAAATATTGTGCACAAACGGCAACATAATCTGAAAACCAGGTAACAGATTCGCGATTTGTCCATCCACCTTTTACTTCCAGATCATGAGGTAAATCCCAATGATAAATTGTAATCCAGGGTTCTATTCCGGATGCGAGTAAAGAGTCTATAATTTTGTTGTAATAATCGATTCCTGCCTGATTAATAGGATGAGTTCCTGTAGGCATAATTCGGGACCAACTGATAGAAAACCTGAAATTCGGAATGTTTAATTCGTTTATCAGGTCAATATCGTTCTGGTAAGAATTGTAGAAATCGCAAGCGGTCAGGGCATGATGTCCATTTTTGATTTTTCCTTTTTGAGACGTAAAAACATCCCAGATAGAAGAACCTTTTCCGTCGGCATCATGTGCACCTTCAATTTGGAAAGCGGCGGTTGAAACACCCCACAAGAAATCTTGCCCAAATTGGTCTTTGTGTAAAAATGCGGTATCAATTTTATTCATTCAATTGTGCTTTCCTTTTTTAATTTTGAATTTCTAATTTATTAATGAAGGAAAGAAGATTGCATAGCTCTTAAAAAAAGCCATTCTTTGAATGAAACCAAAAAATTTAGATTGAAGAATTTCATGACGTTTAGTTTTATTCAAATTAACAAAACTAATGTGAATTTATTGTAAAGTGATTATTATCAAATGATTAAATAAGAATGTTGTGATCTAATACATCAATCTTCCCAACCGCAAAGAGTGAGTCCGTAACCTTGTGCCTGCGAAATAGAAACTTTTGTAATTTCATGTCGGCAGGCAGTTAGTCCACGGCAATTATCAGTATAATGGTATTTTTTTGCACCAGTTGCACCACAAATATATACTTTAGTCTCAACCGGGCAGAACGAGGTTAAGAAGACAAAAAAGAACATCAGAATATATTTCATTTTGATAAGATTTGGAGTAATAGAATCATTGTACTATTAAAAAATATTCATTCCCTTTTTCGTCAAAAGCTTTTAGTTTTCCGTACTCAATCCATTCGGTTTTGATGTTGAGTTCCGGCACAGAATCATTGATTAGAATTCCTGCACCATATTTTCCTTCAACATTAATATTTCCAAAAACAGAATCCCCTTTGATATCAACGCCTTTTACATTATAATTATATTCATAATGACCAGAATTTCCGGTTCGGTATTTATAATGATATTGCGTATCAACATGGTAGGTCTTGGCTTCTTCTGGAGTTATAGTTTTCCGGTCTTCAGCAGTAATTACTTCCTTGTAAAATGTGTTTATTTTTTGAGGAGCCGGAGCAGAAGCATGTTTGCAAGAAAGTATTCCAAGCGAAAGAAATGACAATAGGATTAAGTAGTTTTTTTGCACAGGCGTTTTGAATTAAGGTTTTGATTTTAATAGTTAACGATAAATCTAATTAGAATATAAATTTCGGGAACGCGTAGTTTTACGCGATTTTTGAAATAGAGATTCTTTTGCTTTAATTTTTAAGAATGAAATCTTTAATAATTTTATCCATATTCGAAGGTAAATCAGCATTTTTGATTTCAAAATGTTTGATTTTCATTTCAGTGAACCATTTCGTCCAGTACGCTTTTATTACTTTTTCTTCATACGGATTGTTTTTGACAGGATTAATTCCTAGGACCAAAACCTCCAAGTTTGATAAATTATCGCCAGCTTTTATAAAACCAAAATCCTGATCTTGTATTTTTTTGCTCCAATCACTTGAATTTAAGCCATTATTCTTAATTAATTTTGAAGTAATGTAACTTGTTCTGTTTTTATCTTTTGTTACTGAACTTTCATAAAACATATACCCATCAGTTAATATAATCAGTATATTTCTGTATCCACTTTCAATACATTGATCTTGTACTTTACTATCAAAAAAACTCCATATATCTGAGCCTACATAATTATTATCTTTTATAGCTGAATCATATATTTTTGCGGTCTTTGAAGCATAATTTGTATTTATAGAATTCAATATTTCTTTTGACGCATTATTTTTATCAATAGTAATTCTCAAATTTTTAGATATAGAATTAATCTCAGGATCCTGAGGTTCCGGATTAAAAAACAATTGCATCCGATCATCAATTTGTCTTATTCTTTTCGATCTTAAATGTTGCGTAAAGGCTTCGGAAACTGATTTTATATATCCCAAATCTCTTTGATAATATTCCATTGTTGGATTTGGATTTTTTGCAAGACTTATTCTATCTGATAAATCAAGAAGTATACTAATGTTATAATTTTCTACTGCCGGAGTTTTGTTTGCTATTTCTTTTTCTTCTTTATCAGAATCCTGTTTACACGAAAATGTGGAGACTAATAATAAAAATATTGCAAGAGTTTTTAGAGTATTTTTCATAAAATTAGTTTTTAGAATATACTAAATGTTGAAAATCCGGATCAACTAAATTTAGTTTACTTAAATGTTCTTCAGATGAAAGATCACAATTTTCCAGCAATTCTACTTTCTCTTTATGTGGTAAAGCGATTTCGGTATTAATAGCTTGAAACCAACCTTCTTTGTATTGATGGTGATAATGCAGATATTCTTTTACAGGAAAAACAAAACCATCTATTTTTGATTGAAGCTCAGAAATTTTCCCGCTAATCGAAATTATTTGTTCTTTAAAATCATTGATTTTATTCGTGTATTCAATTCTTAGTTTTTCTAAGTCAATAAGATTTTCTTTTTTTCCTCTAATAAAAGCTCTGATTTTGTCAATGTTTTCAAATTCTTTCATTACAAAATCGAATACAAGTCCCCAGATTATGTAAACAACAAACCCGGCAAAAATGATCATCCAAAATTCAGCTTCACCTAATGCAATATTTAAGTTATAAGGCAAAGAATCAGTTGTTTTGTTGAACTCGTATATTTTCTTTTCGATTTGATAGGCGAGAAGAGCATCAAATAAAAAAGTGGTTGTAAATAGAGCAACCATTCTGAAAATGTTTTTTAGCCCTTTTCCTTTTTGAACCATATGAATTACATAACCTAAACCCATAAATACAAACGGAATCGTAGTAACCAAAACTCCTTCAAGCCAGCTTGCTTTAAATGAATTTGTCAAAGCATTCGCATCAAAAATTGCAGCAGTTAAACTATCATTCGCAAATTCTTTAAAGAAAGCCGAATATGATGCTGAAATATAAAAGACAAGTACATAAAGTGTAATTGGAAGCAGTAAAAACAAACCAATGTAAAACTGAGCTTTTAAACCCTTTCCATCTTCAATCCCGTATTTATCCGGATTACGTTTTACTTCGATAATTTCATTTTTTATCTGATCAATGTTCTCGTTTAGATCTTGTTCTTTCTTTTCGTAAATGCCAATTGCTGCTTCGCATTTTTTGAGTTCGGTTCTATTTTTTTCCTGCTCTTCTTTGTACGGTTGTTTTAATCTGTCTTGTTCTTGTTTTTGTTTTCGGCATTGATCTTCAAAACTCATATATAAATTTTGAAGGCATGCTTTTAGAACAATTGGTTTTCCTGTTGCTTTTATTGAGGCAGCAAAACCACTTTGATAATATGTAATTCTAATTTGTTCTCTATCTTCTTCATTTTCATCAAAATTTGTAATCAGAGAATCTTCTGTTTTTTTTAAACTAAATAATTGAGTAAGTGATTTCATAGCTTAAGCGTTTAGTTGACTAATAATTTCTTCTTTCTGAATGTTTTTCTGAACACAATCGATGAGGTAATTAGAAAGATCATTGATGTTTTCATCTAGAAAATTAAATTTCCTGCAATACTTTTTAAGCATGTTTAACTCATCATCAGTAATTTTTCCGTCAGCCCAAATAATTCTTGTAAAATCATACAAATATTCGATTCTGGTATTTAATTCTTCAGGAACTATTAATTCTGTATTAATTGGATTTAGAAAAAGCTTATCAAGTTCGTCTCTCGGAATCCCTCTTTCGTCAGCAAAATGATACATCATTTGCAGTTCTAATACATCAAACTGATCGTCTGACAATGCCATTTGATATAATCTTAAAAAATGACTTTTTAGTTCTAGTGTTATCATGTTTAATTATTTTAGGTTTTCGCATGCAATTCCATCACCATCTGAATCCAGGTTTTTGTAGCATTTTTTATTGCTATTGTATGCAGATTGTGCTGCAGATTGAGATGAAAAATCGCCACAGGTTTTGGTTGGACAATTTGAACTTGATGAATCAGAGGATTCTGAACAAGAAATTATTACTCCTAATATTGTTAAGATTAAAAAAGCTCCTGTATATTTTATTCTATTTTTCATGATTAGTGTTGTTTTTAGATCATATAAATTATAAATGTTGTTACTCCTGCAAAGGCAAACAAAAGCAAGCAACCGCTATTTTGATATCGTACTCCCGATATACCGGTTTTTACAGAATAACCGCTTTTGCTAAATGTTCCCATTTTTGTTCTTAAACTTGGAGAAATTCCGGATCCGCTAATATTGAATCCAAGTCCTCCTCCAAGTTTGATTCTTTTTTGAAATCGAAAGCCCATGGTTTTTAGTTCGTATGACAGGCGTTGCAACACGTTTTGCAACCATTAGATTTAGAATAAGTTTTCTTTGCTTCGGTAACTGCAGGTCCACAGCTAGAAAACTCCCCTAAATATTTTCTATTTGCTGAAGTTGGCAAATATTGGCAATCTTCGGTGTGAACTTCATGATCTCCATTAGATTGTGCGTTTTGATTAACATAATACTTTTTCATGGTTTTAAATTTATTTGATTTATATAATTCAAACTTAAACCTATTTAAAACCAGTATTTTACGGAAATCCATAATCCCAAAACTTTTTAAATTTCAGCAATAAAAAAAGCCCCAAAAGGCAATGTCATTAAATTAAGGGAAAATTTACAAAATTGCTTAACCGTTTAATCAAGAAAGTAATTAGAAAAATCCGTTTTTATCAGCGTTTTCGCTTTAGTGAATCCGTAAAATCACCGTCTAATTTTGACGCGGATAAAACAGATTTACTTCGTAAAAACGCAGATAAAAACGGATTTTATTTTCTAAAAGCTTAACTTAATGACATTGCCCCGAAGGAGCTTGTAAAAATTTAAAACAGCATTATAATATGATTAAATAATACCCATATCTTTTGTAATTGAAACTAAATGAACGGTATTGTTTGCTTTAAAAAAGTCTTTTAGTTTAGAAAGTCTTTTTTCCATGGCACTTTTGCTGTTAGGTTTTTTACCTGATTCTTTAAAGATTTTTATAATATCATCTTGTGGAGTTCCTGATGATAAATATTTTAAAATCTCAATGTCTAAATCGTCTATTTCGAAGTTGTTTTTTTCCTGAAGCGCAGAAGCAACTTCATGCGAAATGAATCTTTGATCTGAAGTAGAAATAAGATGAATTGCTTTTTTTAGATCTTCAATACTATTTCGACCTTTTAATACAAAACCGTTAACATCTGAATTATCAAAAAGAGATTTAATACGAAAGCTTTTATCTTCGACAGAATAAGCTATGATTTTAATGTCAGGCTGTAATTCACGAACTTTTTCGATAAGTTCATCACCACACGAAATTTTTACATCACGATGGTCTTTTTTAAACGAAAGATCACTAATTAATAAGTCATACGGTTCATTGTCCAGAATAGCTTTTCGGATTTTTAAAAACGCATCATCACAATATTTTGCATGTTGAAAATTTACAATATCTAAATCTTTTAAGGTTTGCTCGATTCCTAAATTTATATCTTCCAGGTCTTCGGCAATTATTACTTTTTTAAACATAGGCTTTTATTTAGGCAGCGTTATTTTTACTTTAAACCCTTTATCTGGTTCTGTATCAAAAGTAATAGTTCCTTTTATGGCCAGAATACGGTTTTCCATATTTTGCAAACCATTTTTTATAATTTGTTCTTTTTCACAGCCTTTTCCATAATCAGAGTAATTAATTACAATACTATTTGCGATAGTTTCGAACTTTAAAAAAACAACCGAAGCTTGGCTGTGTTTTTTCATGTTGACCATTAATTCCTGTAATACTCTATAAATCGAAATCTTTTTAATATCGTCAATTGTATCCCAATTTATTTTCTCGATGCCATTAATACTAATATTTATATCGTTAGTATTATAAGTGGAAAGCGTTTCTTTTAAGTTTTTCCAATAATTTGGTCCGGTATCAATGTCATTATTTTCTCTTGAAATTCCTCGAACTCTACTGTATATATGATCTAGTTTATGAATTAAATTTTCTTTTGTATCTTCATTTGTAAGCGACTGTGTTTGTGTAAAAGTAATAGCATGAAAAACATCATTTGCAAGTTCGTCATGAATGTTTTTTGCAATTCTGGTTTCGGTATCGTAAGCAGTTTCTAATTTAATAATTTGGGTTTTGTTTTTATGATTTTTATTTACAAAAAACAGGATTAAGCCCAGAATAATAAATCCGGAAAGAAATAAGATTTTTTCCTTTTCTGATTTTTCTAATGCAAATTGATTCTCTACTTTCTCTAAACGCAATTTCTGATTCTCGTCTTTTTCTTTTTTGGAGTCGTATTTAATCTTTGCAAACTTGTTTTTGAAGTTGTTTCGGATTTTAATAATACTGTCATTTAAGAAAACAAACTTTTGAGCATATTTGGTATCATCGATATCAGAATCATTTGAAATTAGAAAAGAAAGCGCCTTTAATCTTTCATCAATACTATTAGATTTTGTAGCGGACTGATACGCATTTAGCGCATATTGATTTGATTTTTCGGGATTGATTTTGCTATAGTATTCGGCTAAATGAAGATTACTTTGAATCGAGCCATAAGAATCATTATCTCGATTTCGCATCTTAAGACTTTCTTCCATTAGAGAAAGACCTTTATCTAATAAGCCTTTTTTGAAGTATGCATAACCCAGATTATCCAGTATTCGGTATTTCTTTATATCATCTTGTTTTGTTTGGAAATTATTTTGACTAAGTAAAGATTCTAATATCTGAATTGCGGGATCGTATTTTTTTTGCTCAATATAAACAGCAGCAATGTTGTTTAATGGAGATCGTTTTGAAGCTTCATTGTCCAGTTCTTTTATAGATTCCTTGTAATACGAAATGGCATCATTATATAAGGAGAGTTCTTTGTCGGCAATTCCGAAGAAATTATTAATAGAAGCACTATAAATATCTTTCTTTTTGATATAAGGTAACGCTTCTGTTAGTGTCTCTTTACTGCCATAATAATCACCATTTATTTGCTGAATCGAAGCCATTTGAATGAGAGTATAAACAATATTGGCACTGTCCTTTAAATTTTCATATAGTATTTTAGACTTATTGAAGTTATAGAAAGCACTATTAAAGTTCTTTTCGTTGAGGTTTAACAATCCTTCCTCTCTTATTTCAAATGCTTTTTCTCTTGCAGCATCAACGTTGACGACTACTTTCGTTTTGTCCTTGCAAGAAAGGATAATTAGAAAAATGATGAAACAAAAAAACGGGGATCGTAGCATAAAAGTTACTTTCCCCGAAAATACTAATTAAATAGTAATTTATTAATAACCACCTTCTTTAAATTTATGGTTTTTTTGGTGGTGGTGGAACAATGATTGGATCATCACCAGGTCCCGGAGGAGTAATCGGCTCCGTCATATAAGCTTTTTTGATCTCAGTTGTTGCTTTATCTTTGTTTCCAGTTTCAAATTCGTCTGCTGTACAAGAAAATATTGTAAGACTCAATAGCGCGCACGCTCCCATTGTAAATAAATTTTTCATTTTTTTGCGTTTTTAATGATTTTTACTAAAGGGTATTGCCGTTCAAAAAGGTTCTGAACTTTGTTAAGGCAATACCCAAATTGCTTTGGGAAGTGGAGCACGTAGATCAGTAAGAGTAATATTTATACTTCCCGGATAAATTTCGTCTTACGGATTTCCGTACTTTTAATTGAACTAGTTTTGTATTTTTGTTTGAATCGCGATATCAAACATGAACTAATTTCTGAGACAAAGGAACAACGCTTATACCGCTGTGTTGATAAGGAATTCCTGGATGGATTAATTCTCCTAAGATTCTTAAAAAATCTTAAGAAAAATCCTAATAATCAGAGAAAAAATCCTGAAAATCCTGAAGGCCTATGAAAAAAAATACTCAAGAAGAGATTCGAAATGATTACAAGGAAGCTATTAGAAATAAATTTGAAAGTGAAAAAGATGAAGGAATACATTCACATTATTTAAGTAATCCTTCACAAGCACTTTTAAGAGATTTTTGCTGGGAAATTTTTAATTCAAATCCAAAAGAAGATGACTTGTTTATATATCGAAATTTTTTCAAATCTGAATTTAATCCGAATGAAGAGGATACTTCAATTGAACATACTAATAAGTTTAAAAAAATAGGTACCTTTTTAAGAGAAGGAAATAATCCAGCAAATTTTAGCACTGTAGAATTAGCTGCAATTCTCGTAGATTTTCATCCAAGACCTTTTAATAAGTTTAAAAAAGAAATATCTGAAGAAGATATGAAATTGATAAATGAATTAAGAGATACTAATTTTACTCCTAAAGAAGTTTCTCCTAATGAATTAATAGAGGAAAATCAAATAAAAGGCTTTGCAGATTTAAAGCCAGATTTGGGTAAAGAGGAGGGAAGTAAAGATTTGGAGCAAGTTGATGTTCGGACTATAGTTTCAGAACCTGTATCAACAGGTAGAATTGAAAGGATTAAGAAAACGCTCTCGGACTTTTTGTATAAATTAAAGAATACAGCAATTGCGACGTTACTTATCTTTGGTTTAATCAGTGCTGTAATTTATTTCGCTTTTTTTAAGAATGATTGTATGCAGTGGACAGGAAATCATTTTGAAGTGGTAGATTGCTCATCAAAGAATGATGAAAATGTGGTAATTCCAAAAAATGATGAACTTTTAGATTTTAGAAAATTAGAGGTTTGTGATACGACCAATTGTTTTAAGAAAGATGGTGAAGCTTTTATTTGGTATACAAAAACACCAGATGGAGGAATAGATTTTTTTAATGATCACGGCAGACATCCTGAATACAACAGACCACTGAGACCGGTTTCGCACTATATTTTTAATAAGTACATAAAAGGTAAGCCATGTAAGTAATATTGTTCTTTTTTGTTTTGATAACTTTTGTTTAAGTAAGAAATTACATTGATAAATAAAATAATTATGTAAATGATAGCGAATATTATATAACATCTTTCGTCGATGTTAGGTATAATTTAGCCATATACAAATAATTAATTTTAAAAGAAATCGAACATGAAAACTAAACGTATATTACTAGGACTATTATTGAGTATTGGATTATTTACTGTATCATGCAGCAGCGATGATAACGAAGGAGAAACAATTGTACCAATACAAGGGAAATACAATTTAAGCCAAACAGGAACAATTGTTGACGGGAAAGAAGTATTAATTGATGCTCCACAAAATGCAACTGGATGCCAAAGAGATTATTTAGATCTAAGATTGAGTAATGCAGCAGTTATAGGAGATTATCACGGTTCTGATTGTGCCTTAACAGAAACTACAGGGACTTATGCAAGATCTCATAATGATTTAACTATTTCGGTAGGTAATGTAAGTACTACTGCTGATATCATGAATCTAACTAACAAAGAGTTGAAGATAAAAGACAAAACTACTGGTGTAATTACAGTGTATACAAGGTAATTAGTCTACATCAGTAAAATAAAAAAAGGGAAATAACTTTAAAGTTATTTCCCTTTTTTTATGGATTTTGGTTTCTATAATTATTTCACCGGAATATAAATGTCAAACGTGGCGCCTATATTTTGTTCGCCTGTTGCGGTTATAATTCCGTTATGATTATCTACTATTTTTTTTACGATCGCAAGACCAATTCCCGTTCCTGTGTATTCTAGTTTTCCATGAAGGCGCTGAAATACTTCAAATATTTTAGAACTATATTGTTGTTCAAAACCAATTCCGTTATCTGTAATTTTTATATGGCAATAATTGGTTTCGGCATTTAGTTTGTCATGATCTAAAACAGATCCTTTGGCGATTTCGCATTTTACTTTTATAATACTATGAGTTTCAGGTTTAGAAAACTTAAGAGAATTACTTACCAAATTGTATAATAATTGCCTAAACTGAAACGGAATTACATCTGCATTGCATGTTTTTTCGACTTCTATAATTGCGTCTTGTTGTTCGAGTTCTTCTTTTAAATCGTCTTTTACCTCATCAATAATTTTAGCTAAATCTGTTTTTTCAAATACGCGTTCCTGGATATTCGTTCTTGAATACGATAGCAAATCATTTATTAAAGTTTGCATTCGCTGTGCGGCATTTTGCATTCGGAGGAATTTATCTTTGCCAGTTTCGGATAAATTATCCAATTCTTTCTCCATGATTTGAGTTGCAAAAGTTTGTATTTTCCTTAAAGGTTCCTGCAAATCATGACTAGAGATATAGGCAAAAGACTGAAGTTCTTTGTTCATTTGCTCCAGTTCTGTGTTTTTTTGTTCAAGTTCTAATGCGTTTTGTTTTAATTTGTCGTTCGCCCTCTTTTTTTCGGTAAGATCGTGCGTTACTTTTGAAAAACCTATAACCTGATTTTTCTTGTTGTGAATTGCCGTAATCACCACGCTTGCCCAAAAATGAGTTCCGTCTTTGCGAACGCGCCAACCTTCTTGCGTTGCTTTTCCTTTTTCGATGGCAAGATTCAGAAGTTTCTGCGGAAGATTACTTTTGCGGTCTTCTTCGGTATAAAAAACAGAGAAATACTTTCCAATAATTTCTTCGGCTCTATATCCTTTTATTTTCTCCGCGCCAACATTCCAGTTTTCAATTATACCTTCATGATTTAGATATAAAATGGCATAATCCTGTACTTCTTCGACCATTAAATGATAACGTTCTTCACTTTTTCTCAGTGATTCATTTATCTGGCTCAACTCTTTGGTTCTTACCGTTACTTGTTGTTCGAGTTCATGTGTAAATGCTTTTTCAGTATGAATATCGGTAAAAGCACCAACCCATTTTATGATTTTATTTTCTTTATTAAAAACAGGTTCACCAATTACGGCGTGCCATCTGTAATTTCCATCTTTTCGTCTTACGCGAACATCACATCTGTATACTTCGCCAGTTTCTAAACTATGACTCCATATTCTAACATTTTCGTCATAATCGTCAGGATGAATCATGGCTTTCCATTCGGCTTCACCAGCGGGTTTTATGCCGGTATATTCAAACCATTTTCCGGATGCAAATAAGGCAACTCCTTTTTCATCAGTTTCCCAAATTAATTGCGGAATACTCTCAGTTAACGAACGGAATCTTTTTTCGCTTTCTTCGATTTTTTTGCGTGCTTCAACCTTTTCGGTTACATCTATTAAAGTCATTTTTATTCCCGAAATACTACCGTCTGCTTCGAGTAATGGCGCATATTCAAAATCAATATACAATTGATGTTTTCCGTCTTTGGCATTGATATACAAAAGAGATTCTGACTCAGCGTGGACTTCTCCGGTTTTGTAAACTTTGCTTAAAAGCTGACCGTATTTTTGTTGCTCGAGCTCCGGAAAAATGTCAAATAAGTTTTTGTCCTGAACTTCACTGTTTGCTTTTTCCCATATATTATTAAGAAGCGCAACATTGGCAATTTCAATTTTCATATTGCTACCTTTCAAAATCGCTTTAGGAACAGGAGATTGCATTACCAGATTACGAAACCTTTTTTCGCTTTCTTCGAGTTCTTGCTGATGATTTTTTTCATCGGTAATGTCTCTTATTGTACCTATTAATTTCTCAGGATTATTTTGATCATCGTAGAAAACTTTTCCTTTTCCTTCCATCCAGTGAATAGATTGATCGTTCCAGATCATTCTGGCTTCATAATTTAAATATCCGGAAGTCAGTGCTTCTTTAAAAGCTTTATTTCGAATATGCATATCATCCGGATGAAGATGCTTAAGTAATTGTTCGTGCGTTAATTCGACATTATCAGTATAACCGCCAATGATTTCCAGATATCTTTTAGAATATTTAGGTTCTCTGGTTTTTACATTCAGTTCCCAGGTTCCTAGTTCGCTGGCTTCAACTATGATTTGGAGCCTTTCTTCGTTTTGTTCTATTTTTTTCCGAACCTCAACTTTTTCGCTGACTTCGGTAACGGTTACAATAATGCCCGAAATTTTTCCGTCTTCTTCTTTTAAAGGATAGTATAGAAAATCAAAATAAGAGATACTCAGTTTTCCATAACGTTTTAACGGAATCGGAACTTCATTTCCATGAAAAGGAATTCCGGTTGATAATACACTATTTAGTAATGAACTGACAGATTCTTCAACTTCAGGTAATGATTCGAATAAAGGTTTGCCAACAAAACCATTTTCTTGTCTGTCTACTAATTTTAAATAAGCTTCATTGGCTGTTTCAACTATAAAATTTGAACCGCGCAGAATCGTAATTCCAACAGGAGCTTGTTTTACAGTATTTCTGAAACGTTTATCTGCTTCTTCAATTTTTTTCTTTGCTACATTCAAATCGGTTAAGTCAACTCCGGTATTCATTACGGCATAAACATCTCCATTTATATCGTATAGCGGTGTTAAACTGTAGTTGAAATAGTAGGTAAGCGGTTCTCCATCAATGGTAAGATCGAGCGGAGTATTTTTTGTATGAAAAGATTTTCCGGTTTCCAGGACGGTATTAATTTGTTCAAATACCAATTGATTGTCCAATTCAGGAAGAACATCCTTAAATGATTTTCCGATGACATCATTACCTTTTCCCCATAATTTAATAATAGAATCATTTGCCAATTCTACAATCATTTCTTTGCCAACATAAACCGCAATAGGAAAGGGGGCATTCTCGACAAGTTGTCTTATTTTTTGTTCACTTTCTTCGACTTTTGAACGTGCTAAAATCTGTGGAGTTACTTCGATCGCTATGGCAACAACTCCGGATATAGTTCCGTCAGTTTCTTTTAGCGCTTCATAAACAAAATTGATATAAGTGGTTTCGACTTTTCCATTTCGTGGTAATAAAATAGGAAGTTCATTGGCAACAAATTTTTCACCGGTTTGATATACATTGTCCAGTAAAATTTCGAGATCCTGATTCTGAGCTTCGGGCAAGGCTTCAAAAATAGGTTTGTTAATTACCTTTTCATATTCTGTTCCCCATAACTGAATCATTTGGGCATTGGCAATTTCTACAATATGATTTTTACCTCTAAAAACACACATTGCGACAGGCGCCTGCATAATATTATTTATAAATCTGGTATTGCTTTCTTGTAATGCTTTGGTTGCTTTTTTCTTTTCGGTAGTTTCAATTACGGTTACTAAAACTCCGCCAATTGTTCCATCTTCTTTCTTGATTGGACTATAAGAGAAATCAAAATAGCATTCTTCATCAAATCCATTTCGGTTTAAGACAACCATAAAATCAGGAGAACTAAGCGCTTTTCCTGTCATAACCTCAGCAAACATAGGACCTATAGTGTCCCAGATTTCAGAGAAGGTTTCTTTCGAACTTATTCCTAAAGCTTCGGGATGTTTTGTTAAACCCAGAATAGGGCGAAATCCGTCATTGTAGAGTTGTGTATAGTCATTTCCCCAGGCAATATACATCCCAAACGGATTATTGAGCATTACGGCAACCATTGTACACAGACTCTGTGACCAGGTTTCGGGATTTCCTAAAGGCGTTTTGCTCCAATCTTTAGAACGGGATAATTCTCCCATTTCTCCACCATCTGCCAGAAAATAATGCTCGTTATTTGCGGGTTTCATTCCAAAAACTATTTAGGGTTGAAGAATAAATTTTGCCCTGATGGGTTGTTTGAAATTATTTTCAGATGTTATGGCTAATGCAGTGCCAATGACCTTTTTTAATTTAGAAAATTCGCCGGGTTTGCGAATGTAATAAGTAGCTCCTTTTTCGTACATCAAATCAACGATATCATTATCCAGAGAAGTCGAAAAAATTATTATCGGAAGGTTTTTAAGTTCTTCTTTGTTCTTTATTTCAGCCAGACATTCATGACCATTTTTGCGTGGCATATTGAGGTCAAGAAACAGAATGTCAGGGAGATTATCAGAGAAATTCTCTCCTAAATAATTCATTAGCTGCACACCATCATTAACAGTTACAAGAGATACCGGAAGCTCTAATTCATCTAAGGCTTCTTTAAAAAAAGCGCAGTCATCTTCATCATCGTCCGCTAGTAAAAGGTTGTAACTCTGTGTATTCATTTTATAGTAGGATAAAAATTTATAAGCCTAAATAGGATTTATTTCTGCTAAGATAGAGCTATTTCTATTACAAATAGTCAATATTATTGCGATAAATTTAACTCTTTTGAGTGATAATTCATAATTGATTTTTTAGAATATTACATCATTTGTAACAATTATAGAATATTGTTAGCTTCATATAGAAACAAAAAAAGAGCTGTTTTATGACAGCTCTTTTAATAAAAAAAAATAATCCAACAAATGATACTTTATTAGAGACATTCTACTCCAGAGATCTGAAGCAGAATGTTCTAATTAAAAAACAAGTAATCGCATTTGTTACAGCAAGCATTTCTGTCACTGTAAATTTTTAGAATACACCAATATAATGGTTTCCAGGTTTGTTGATTAGTTTTGCACCTTTAGTAACGGCTCCGCTAGGAATATCAATTACATAGATATTTCCGTCTTTTCCAACTGGTGTAACAGCTAAATAAAGTTCGTTTCCATCTACTACAAAACCTTGGTATTGACCAAAATCTAAAGCTGGATCATAAGCAATACCTTCTACTTTTTGAACTGTTTTTGCATTCAGGTCAATTCTGGCTACAAAACCTTGTTCGCCAGCTTCGGTGTGCGTATAAAGTGCATAAGCAATTCCGTTTCCTGCATATCTCCAGGCGTCGATATAAGATCCTTTTACGCCAAGCGCAGTATCTAAACTAAGAACAAAAGAGTTGTCGTATTCATTATTTTGGTTGATTCTTAAAATATAAGAACCTTTATTAGTGTCTCTTTGAGTTGCCTGATAAATATTACCATCTGTTCCTAAAAAGCTATTGAAACTACGGAAACCGCTTGTATCACCAAAACCAACTGTAGAGGTAATTATTTTTGGATTTTCTAACGAAGGATAATCTACCACAACAGATTTAGAACCTAAACGATTAAATGTAGTTTCGTTTTGTCCTGTAGCCGGATTTGTTTTACGCATCCATGTTCCAACGATTAATTTGTTTCCTGCTTTGTTTAATGTAGGCGCATCCAAACGGAAAATATGATGTCCTTGTGATTCTTCCTCGGTTGTCAATGGAAGTTCGTATTGTTTGTATCCTGAAATTAAAATATTTTTAAGATCTAATGCCAAAATCGTTGCGGTACCTCTTGTATATTTATACGTTTTATCGTCATTGGTTTTGATTACCGGAGGGCTTACATTTACCGCAACACCAGATTTATCTCCGTCAAAGAGTTTGTTCCATCTTGGTGAAGTTCCTGCATATTGCGAAATATTTACTGTAGTTCCTGATTGTGTAAAATTTTTGGCTCCGTTTACTTTATACGTCATAAACTCTCCACCGTTTGCACCAGTATAAGTTATGTTAAAAAGCGTACTTCCGTCTACAGACGATTGCAAACGTGCAGTTCTGTTAGATTGAACCGGCATTCCGTTTTCATAAACATTGATAGAATAATTAGGATCTTTTGCATTTTCTTTCGTTACGGCATAAACCATCGTTCCCCCGTTTCCGTCTCCGGGCGCATCTTGCATTAAAGCTCCCGAAACTGTGATCCAGCGATCTGGTGTTTCAGGATTTACAGGATCGGTATTTTTGTCGTCATTACTGCTGCAACTTACAGTAAATGATAATGTGCTTAAAACTAAACCACATGCAAGTAGTTTGAACGTACTTTTTCTCATATTCATTGTTTTAAAAAATTAGATATTAAAAATTATTGAGGGTATAATTCAGCTTTAGATAAAAAGCACGTCCGGGTTTTTGAACGGCATAATTATCGAAAATCTGTTTATCGAAAATATTTTTGGCATCAAAACTCACCACAAACTGCTTATTTGGAAAAGCATAACTCAAACCTAAATCCTGTGAAAATTGCGCAGGTGTTTCAGAGTTAATTACATCAATCCAAAGCGTTGCAAACGGATCAACATAACCGCAGTTGTAGTAGAGATTTAATTGTGAATTTTTTTGAATCAGTTCTTTAAAATTGTACTGAACATTTGCATTTACAGTAAAGAAAGGTTCATTTGGCAATTGTTTGTTGTAGTTTGACAATTGACCTCCATTATTGTCATATTGCATTTTGAACAACGAATTGAACTTTGACATATTCATCGAAATAAACAAACGATCTTTGAAAGCATAATCAAAAGAAGCTTCAAAACCAATAGATTGTGTTTTACCTAAATTCTCAAATGGCAAAGTTTGAATGGCATCATTTACACGATTTCCTGAAGTTCTAACAATTTTATCTTTTGCATTTCTAAGAAAACCAGATGCTGCAATCGAGATTTTATGTTGGTTTGTTTTGTAAGGACCAAATTGAAATCCAACATTTAAATTATCACTTTGTTCCGGTTTCAAATCAGAATTTCCGATTACGTTTTCACTCGGATTTCCAAATATTTCATTTTCGTTTGGCAATCGAATCGCTTTCTCTGCAGATGCCGAAATCATTATTTTTGGTGTAATAAAATAAGAAGTTGCAAGTCCGTATCCAAAAAATGGAGTAGTGCTTTGAGTCTTTTTTTCGACAATAACATTCTGACCGTTTTGGTTTACTAATTCCGGTTTGCTTTCGTTTACCTTTTGTTCATAGAATTTTCCGAAAATATTGGTTCTTAAACGAGAATCAAAAGCTTGCATTTCATACGCCAGAGAAGTAACCGTTTTTTGTAAATCGCGAGTTGCTTCAAAATTATTTTGAAATTCCGGTTTTATTAAATCGTCATCATTTCTGTCAACCGTATAAAATAAATTACTAAAAATAATTCTGTTTTTTTCATTGAGATTATACGTAAATATGCTTCTTGAACTTAAGATATTTTGCGAAATTTTATTGATTGTTGGACCAGCTTGTTGTGCACCAGTATTTGATAAAATTGGCGTGCCGTATAAACCAAGTGCTTTTTCTCCGTACCAATTGTAATTCCATTTTACGGTATCATTTACCATTTCATGTCTTTTACTAAAGACTGTATTTGTGGAGAAATCAAGACCTTTAAAAAGGAAATCTTTTTTGGAATAATTCAAACTTATTGCTGTTGCATCGGCTTCAGAAAAACGACCTTTATAGGGTTTTGTCATATATTGACCGTGCTGAATTTGATTGTGATCTTCGGACATATTTAAGCCAATCAAAAAAGTATCCGCCCATTTAACATCTGTAAAACCGGCTTCAAATCTTCCGCCATAAGATCTGTATCTGTTTTCAAAACGCTTTACTCGCACATAATCATATCGTCCGTCAGGCAGAATATTGTAAATAAATCTTCCCCAAACCTCATAATCGTTATCCGAATAATTATAAAATCCCGAACCTTTTAAAGTAAAACCTGATTTGTCGCGATAGGTTGTATTAAAATTAGATTGAGCAGTGTTGAAAGAGCCATAAGAAACAGAAGCATTTACGGTATTTTTTGCACCTTTTTTAAGTATAACATTTATAGCGCCACCCAAAGCATCATCTGCTAAATTTGCTGGCGTAACTCCTTTATAAACTTCAATACGCTCAATTAGTGCCGGCGGAATACTGTTGAGGTTAAAAGAAGAACCGTAGGTAGAAAGCGGAATTCCGTCAATAAAAATTCTAATCGAGTTTCCGGACATTCCGTTGAGGTTATAATTAACGCTCGAACCCATTCCTCCGTTTTGCCTTATTCTTACTCCCGCAGAGCGATCGAGTAATTCATTGGTCTGTAGATTTCTGCTGGCAGCATCTTTAGTTTCGATTACATTTACAGAGAAACCTTTGTTTTGAATTTCTTTTTTTACCGATGTTTTTTGAACAACTACTTCTTTTAATGCTTTTGGATCATTTTTTTCAAGAACAATATTTAGTTGTTGGGAAGCGCTGTTCAGAGCAATATTTATGGTTTTTGCTTTCGCTTCAAGCGAAGAGATTACGAGAGTATAATTCCCGTATGATAATCCTTTTAATTCGAATTGACCATCATTGTCTACAACAACAAATTTTTGAGTTTCTGTAACCGTTACCGAAGCTCCAAATGCAGATTCTGAACTTCCAAAAGTTACTTTTCCAGTGATATTTCCTTTTTGAGACCAACCTGAAAAATGAACGAACAAAAACACAAACAATAAAAAACGCATAACTTATTTCCTTATCAATAGAAGGACAAACTTACGTTGTTGTTTATATTTAATCTAAATAAAGCCGTTAGAAGATTATTAGAATTGCATTAGAAATTTTAATGTTGAAAAAGAGGGGTTTACTAGTTGATTAAGAGGTGAATATGAATTATAAAAAAACACTCGTGAGAGTGTTTTTGTGAATAAGTCTTAAATTTAAAGTTGTTTTCTATTTAAGAATCCAACCAGTTTTTGAAATTATTGATTTCCTTTTTACTTAAAATAATAGGTTCACTATCGGGAAGGGAAACATTTAAAAGCAATTCGATTTTCTGACTCGAATGTTTGATAATTTCCTGAATATGATGTCTGTTAATGATATATTTTCGGTTGACTTTAAAGAAAAGAACCGGATCAAGTTTATTAATTAAATCCTTGAGATTACTATTGTACAAATAGCTGTTGGCAGTTGTATAAATAAAAAGGTGCTTTCCTGTGGCAAAAAAATAGGTAATTGCCGTATCATTTATAGAAATGAGTTTGTCTCTGTGACTGACTAAAAAGTGATGCTGAATGTTGCTTTGATTTTCGATTTCAACAAGTGATTCAACAATTAAGTTGGTATTAAAGGTTTCTTTAATGTTTTTGTATTTGATTAAAGCCTCTAATAATTCTTCTTCTTCATAAGGTTTCAGAAGATAATCAATCGTAAAATGCTTGAAAACTTTTACAGCATAAGAATCGTACGCCGTGATAAAAATAACGGGACATGAAACGAGCGTTTGTTCAAAAATGTCCAGACTTTTTCCGTCTCCCAAATGAATATCCATAAAAGCAAGATCGACCGGATTTATTTTAAAAAAAGCAACGGCGTCTTTTACCGATTTCAGTACAGAAATTTCACTAATTGAAATTATAGTTTGTTGTTCCAGAATTGATTTCAGATAGCTTGAAGCAAGATGCTCGTCTTCAATAATGACAATTTTCATTTGGTTAATTTTTGAGCAAAGTTAAATAAAAACTTAGTGCTTTATAGTGTTCTTATTTTGTAATGCACTGCAATTTTTTGATCTTGTGAGTTTTTTGTTACTATAAATTGTCCTCTTTAACTTTAGATTTCTTCGCTGGTTCAAGTTTTTATTTTTATGTAAAATTTTCATTGATAGAAGCCGATTATCAACAAGAAAGAATAGTTTTGTTAATATTCAAAAAAGGAACTCTCAAATTATTATTTTTTAATTACACTTGTATTTCTTAAAGAACAAACAATTATTATTTGATGTACGTGTAGTAACATAATAAATATTGGAATACATAGAGAATATCAATTACTTTCAATGGTTCAAAATTATTTGATATGGATATATGTAGGATTACTTTTAAACTAAAATATATTTGTTATGCCTATCTTTTTTAGGAATATCGGAACATAAAATATTTAGACACTTTTAATTTTTAACAATGAAAATAAAAATAATCATATTCTTGAGCTTAATAATCAATCTTTGTAGTTGTGATAAGAGTCAAGTTTCGGAAAAAGCTATTGGTATTTTTGATATATCTAAAGATGATAAGACAATTCTCTTTTCTTATTTTAAAGATAATACATCATCAATATATTCTATGAATATTGATGGTACAAATATTAAAACGATAATAGAATCTAAAAACGGAAAATCATTTTATAATCCCAGATATTCAAGTGATAATAAGATGATATTATTTATAGAAAATGATGTTTCAGATAAAGAGAATAGCTCTTTATGTATTGCTAATGCAGATGGAAGTAATATAATACAATTGACCAATAATTTGAATATTATAACCGAAGCATTTTTTAGAGAAAATAACAACGAAATTATATTTTGTAAGGCAAATGAGTTCAAAAATTATTCTCCAATTGCTAGAAAAATGCCACATGGTTTTGATATTTACTCCATAAATTTAAAAACAAAAAAAACATCACAGCTTACTAAACTGGATGCTTATTCTATTAATTATGCTAAAGAAATAGAAGGGAAAATTGTCTTTCAAATAAAATCGAAGTTATATAATGGCGTTTTTGCGCTTGCGGACAATGTACATCATATTGTTCCTTTTATAGCAAATGGTGATTCTGAAGATGTAAAAGCCAATTCTGATTTTTTATTCCTTCCGGATAAAAAAGAAATTATTTACATTAGTAATTATGACTTATATAAAATGAATAGTATTACAAATAAAGAAGAGTTTTTGTTTACCTCAAATCTTGGAATTATTTCGCTTATGCGAAAATTTAATACTTCGGATAAAATTTTATGCTCCATTCAAAATGAAACGAATCTATGTATTATTGAGGATAATAAGCTTTCAAAAAGTATCATCCCAATAAATTTGTAGTGACATAATACAAGTGATACAGATGTTCTTGCTATTAATAAAAATAACTATAATCTATAAAAATAAAAAAGCCGTCTCATTTTTTTGAGACGGCTTTTATTTTAATTACAATTCAGGATTATTTAATCGTGCTTCTTGAGGAAATGGAAGCGTATAACGCGGGTCATTTTCTATAAGAGTATAATCTTTTTCACCAAATGTGTGGTTGATTTGTTTTTGAGTAGTTCTTCTTAAATCAAACCAACGGTGACCTTCAACCGCAAACTCACGTTGTCTTTCCTGAGCGATAAGATCAAGAAGCTGAGTTTGTGACATTGCAGCAATTGATGAGCTTAATGTGTTGTAACCTGCAGCAGTATATCTGTTTTTGATAAAAGCTAAAACAGTTGTTCTTGCCGCTGGAAGATCGTTCAATTGTGCTGAAGCTTCTGCTTTTGTCAAATATAATTCAGAAGTTCTGAAGGTACATTTTTGAGCGATATCTCCACCTTTTCTAAATTTGAATTTGCTTCCGCTTGCCTGATAATATAAAGCAAAACGTAAGTCGTTTGTTTTATCATAAGCTCCGGTTAATGTTGGTGAAGCATATGTAGTTCCTTTTAGAATATTGATAAAAGGATCTTCAAGCGCTAAAATAGATTCCGGTCCATTATAAAGGTTAGGAAGAGCAGGAGTAGCATTTAAGTCAATTAAAGCATTTTTGTATGTCATTGCTTTATTTGCAGCTTCAATAGCTTTAGCCCATTCTTTTCTGTAAAGGAAAATACGAGATTCCATTGCATAAATAGAAGCTTTAGAAAAACGGTAATTAAGACCTGTTGTTTGCGTGTCTAAATTCAATAATCTTTTTGCTTCTTCATTATCAGCTAAAATCTGATCATAAATAACAGCAACACTTTGTGGAACATAAGCCTGCTCTAAATCTATTTTTAAAGCCAATGGAACACCTTTGTCTGTTGCAGCTGTTGCAGCATTATAAGGTTTACTGAATATGTTCAATAAATCAAAGTAAGTTAAAGCTCTTAATGCATAAGCTTCTCCAAGTAATTGGTCTTTCTCTGCAGAAGGCGCTAATTTTTGGCTTGCTTCAGTGATAATTACATTCGTATAAAAAATTCTGTTATACAAAGCAGCATATGGAAAGCTGTTTGTAGTTTTATCAGGATTGACATCATTCCAGATATAATGATCTCTATAGAAAGTGGCATTATCATTAAATTCATCAAAAGTCAATTCGTCTGCTCTCACAGCTGACAATGCTTTATGAATTGCAGTTACAGAATATGCTTTTGTCATTACGGCTCTGTAATCTTGCAAAGTTTCCGGAATTACTTTACCAACTGGCTTAACATCAAGATAATTGTCGCAGCTTACGGTAGTAATCGCTACGCTGGCAAAGAATACGTATTTTAATATATTTTTCATTTTGAATCAGATTAAAAAGTTAGGTTACATCCTAAAGAAATTGATCTTGGGATTGGTTGTGCATAGATATTTCCGTAAGTTTCAGGGTCGAAGTAACCTTTGAAATCAGAGCTGATTACGAATAAGTTTCTACCTTCAATACTAAATCTAACATTCTCCATAAACAAACTGTTTACAGCTTTTTTAGGCAAAGAATATCCAAAACGAACACTGCTTACACGCATAAAACTCATTTCATGAACCCACGTATCTAAGTAGTTGTACATCGGAAGTTGATTTCCTCCAGAATACCATTGGTAAGCCATCCATGAATCTCCTGTTCCTGAAGTTTCACTTGTAATTCCAGGTATGTGTGAACCTGTATTAGTAGGTGACCATACATTAAGTGCATCAGTAGTATAGTTTTGACCACGATCTAATTGTGTACCATTGAAAGTAGGTTTTTCAACGACAGTTTGTTTAATATTGAAAGTAGTAGCAATTGTAAGATCAAAATTATGAACTTTGAATGTGTTCATGAAACCACCAGTAAATTTAGGATCTAAATCTCCTACATAAGTAAACAAATCTCTTGTTTCAGCATCTGTAAGTTTTGATTGAGATAGAACTCCCGGGAAAAAATCTGCATATGGGTCAAAAAGGGCAAAAAAGGTTTGTGAGTTTACAGTTTCTCCTTTTTTATTTACAAATAAAGGATAACCATTTTCATCAATTCCTGCAGTTTTTAATGCGAATACCGCATTCACCGGAAGTCCTTCTCTAGAAGGTAAATAACTGTTTGATCTTGTTTGAATACGATCTACATTACTCTTATTGTGAGCAAAATTAATTGTTGTATTCCATTTGAAATTTGGATGATCTATGTTTCTTGTAGACAAAGAAATTTCATATCCTTTATTAGTTACCTGCGCCCAGTTAGCGTTTGTATATTCAAATCCGTTTTCTACAGCAAGCGATTGTAAACCAATTAAGTCAGTACTTTTTCTTCCGTAAACATCAGTAACAATGTTGATACGATTTTTGAATAAACCAAGATCCATTCCAACGTTAGTATTGGTAGTTTTTTCCCATCTTAATTTATCATTTGGAGGAGATAATACTGTAATTATAGGTTCTGTTTGTCCTGGTAAAATAACAGTTGTTTGGTTGATACCAACTACATACGGTGAAGTATTTTTGTCGATATTTCCTTGTAAACCGTAAGACGCACGTAATCTTAAATTAGAAATCACGTCACTGTCTTTTAAGAAATTTTCTTCAGATACTGCCCATGAACCAGAAACTGCCCATAATGGTAAGTATTTGTATTTAGGGTCTGCACCAAATAAATCTGATCCGTCATAACGAACACTTCCAAAGAAAGTATATTTTCTGTCGTAAGTATAAGATGCTGTTGCAAAAAACGATGCAAATGCATTTTCGTTCTCAGTCTTTAAATATGTTCTGTAGTTTGAGTCAGCTGCATAACTTGCAGTTGGAAAAACAATTTGAGCAGTAGTCAATGTTTTTGGGTCAAAACCAAAACCTTTCGTAGCAATAGAAGTGCTTTTGTTTTTTCTTAATTCGTTACCAACCATAAATTCTAACTCATGTTTTCCTCCAAGAGTAGTACTATAGTTTACCATAGTTTTCCAGTTGTATTGGAAAAAGTCTGTGTTTGAATTTTGGATAATTCCACCAACAGGAAGGAAATAATTATAAGATCCGTTTGAAAATACACTTGTTTTTTCTCTTTCTTTTCTTGTATAGTAACTGTCTTTTCCAGCGTATTTTTCAGAAGAATTGTTATCAAACTGTAAACCAATTTGAGTACTTGCTTTTAAGCCTTTTGTAATAGTATAATCAACATCAAGTAATGCTTTTACAGATCTTGTTATTAATTCGTAATTCGTATTTTCTCTTTCTTCTAAGAAGTTAAAAGGGACATATACAGAACCATTTCCGTATCCTTTAACATCTTTATCATATTTATAACTTCCATCAGCGTTGAATGGAGTCAAATATGGGTTTACGTTTCTTGAATAATTAGAAGGATTTGTAAAACCATCTGTATCTGAAAGATAACTTGTTTTCTTGCTTTGAGTACCAAAAATTCCAACACCAACATGTAATTTATCAGTTACATCAAAGTTGTTTTTTAAGGTAAGGTTGTATCTGTCGAAACCAGTTCCTACAGTAGCACCTTCTTCATTGTAAGCACCTAAAGAGAAATAATAATCAGATCTTTCTCCACCACCAGATAAACTTAATCCGTATTGTGTGTTAAAAGCAGCTCTATACAACAAATCACCCCAATTGGTATTATTGTTTCTTAAAGCATTGATTGAGTTTTGTGTTGTTGGACTTAGAGACGAAAAACCTCCCGATCTATAGGCTCCTAATTCATTAGCCTGGTTTAGAATGCGGGAAATTTCCCCAGCCGTGTCTCTGTAAGTCAAATCTTCTCTCGAAGCTAGCGAAAGTTCAAAATCTACTTTTTGAGAAGAGTTTAAAAGGTTTAATTTAGAAAAATCAGGTTTTTGAGTCACAAAAGTATTAACGTTAAAGTCTACTTTCATGTTTCCTTTTCTTCCTTTTTTAGTTGTTACCACAATAACACCATTTGCAGCTCTTGCTCCGTAAATTGCAGTTGCAGCAGCATCTTTTAATATGGTAATATCTTTGATATCATCAGGGTTTAATCCTGCGATAGAAAAGTTACTTAATACATCTATATTGTCTTTGTCATAGTTTTGAGGAACATCATTTCCTTCAAGAGGTAAACCATCTAAAACCCATAACGGATCCTGTGCACCATTAAGAGATGCAGTACCACGAATTCTGATTTTTGAGATCGTTCCAGGAGCTCCCGTTTGTTGCGTTACCGCTACACCCGCAACCTGACCAATTAACATTTGATCCAAACTCGCAACACCCGCTTGTTTGATATCTGCCATTTCAACTTGTGCAACAGCCGATGTTAATTTTCTTTTCTCGATTTTTTGGTAACCAGTTACAACGATCTCTTTCAATTCTGCTACGTCAGATTTTAAAGAAATAGTGTAGTTGTTTTGTGATGAAATATCAATAGTATAAGGAAGGTAACCCATATAAGTTACTCTTAAACTTTTCATATTACTGTTGATTTTAAATTCAAATGTACCGTCAAAATCAGTAACGGTTCCAAGGCTTGAACTTTGGATCACACCTTTTTGTTGTGTGTTATTAGATACGGCACTGTTCTCGACAAAAACAGTAACACCTGGTATTGGCAGTCCGTCTTTGGCATCAACTACCGTCCCTTTAATTGTCCTTTCCTGAGCATACCCGGAAAGGGCAAGTAGGAAACTCAGCATGTAAAATAGATTCTTCATTAGTTTGTGTTTGGAGTTTGGTTAAAATTTTTATAATGTGTTGCTTAATGCCTTTTCAATACGTTGAATCAAGTCGAAATAATGATTCTTAGTTTCTTGGTTTCCGATGCTTCTTTTAGATTTCAATAATTGAAGTATCTGATTTAATTCGCCTTTTTTATCAGAGGTAACTTCTGTAACTCTTTTTAAAGAAGACTGATTAATGTTGCGTGCCATTTTTGATTCATCTAAATAATCACACAAATGAGGCATGCTTAATGTTTCTTCTAATTGAAGCGTTTTTTTAACATCCGTTTTTTCAAAAAGTTTATTAGTCGAAACAATCAATACATCAACATAATTTTTTTGAGTCATACGTTCCAGAATCGTTAACGACTTATTCTGGATTGTTGGAGCAAAAATGCTTTGACGTAAGGTTTGGAATAATTGCGTAACCGTAAATACATTTTCTTTAGCGCCATTACGCTGATACAATTCATTTTCGGTCATTCTCAATAAACGATCATCGCCTAACATTGTGTATAAAACATTGTATTGTAATTCTCTTACCAATGTATAAGGTGTATATTCATACGGTCCTAATGGTGAATCTTTCAATGCATTTGTTTTATCCAGAATCGGATTAAAAAACAACCATTCCGGAGTTGCAATTGTGTTCTTCAATAAATAAGCTACAGCTCTTTTTTGTATGGCAGCCGGAACCGGAACATAACTTGCTTTATTATCACCATGAACAGTAGTATTCAAATAAATACCACCCAAATTGTTTAATACATGATAGTTGTATAAATTCCATTGGCCAATTGCACCTATATAAAGTTTACCGGTTTGGTAATAAGATTCGTCTTTATCATAACTCCATTCCAGAATATTGCTTACAACTCTTTTTAAGTTCTTAAGACCATATTCACTCGCTTTCATTGCATCATCACCTAAATCTTCAGATTGCGAACGAGGATCTATTGTTTCGTTTCCATCTTGTTGTTCTCCGTAGAAATAAAGAGGATCATTTTGATGTTTTGCAATCAGATTGTTTAATGCTGTGTGCTCTTCAGTTTGATCTCCGTACCATCTGTAACCCCATTCAATCGCATATTTATCATATTCACCAATTTTTGGCGTAATAGCTTCTACGTGATCTTCAGGTTGAGCAATATAATTGTAACGGGCATAATCCATGATAGATGGAGCAGTTCCGCCCATTTTTGAAGTAAATTCTGGAGAGCGAAGAGATTCTACAGGATATGCAAAAGAAGCTCCCATATTATGTTTCAGACCAAAAGTATGTCCAACTTCGTGAGACGATACAAATCTGATAGCTTCACCCATATGTTCATCGCTAAATTTGTTTCCTCTTGCTTTTGGGTCAATTGCACCAGTTTGAATACGCATCCAGCTTTGCAAAGAAGTCATTACATTATGCCACCAGATAATATCTGATTCGATAATTTCTCCACTTCTAGGATCTACAACTGCAGGTCCCATAGCATTTGATTTTTGTGACGCTACATAAGTAATAACTGAATAACGAACATCATCAATATCAAAATCAGTATCTTCTGCAGTAGGTTCTTTTGCGATTACAGCATTTTTAAAACCTGCTCTTTCAAAAGCCACTTGCCAATCGCGAACACCTTCTATAATATAAGAACGCCATTGCTTAGGAGTCGATGGATCGATATAATATATAATAGGTTTCTTAGGTTCTACTAATTCCCCTTTTTTGTATTTTTCAACATCTTCTTTTTTAGGCTCTAATCTCCAACGCGTAATCAATTCTTTTTCAAGAACAGCGTGTTGACTGTCATTAAAGTACCAGTGTTTATCAGAGAAATATCCAATACGATTGTCTGCAAAACGAGGTTGCATAGGAACTTTGTCTAATAATATAATATTAGAAGTAACACCAATTGTAACAGACAATGCAGGGCCGCCTTCGCTTACAGAAGTAGTAAGCTGCGATTTAACAACGATATTTTTAGGAAATGTTTTCACACTTTCTATATACGATAAGTCCGATTTTACAGATCCGCCAAAGCCAATATTGCTTAATACATCATTGAAACTTTTTTGTTTTCCGTCAAAAACCTTATTTGCTTTGATAATAATCGATGTCGAATCATTATTTTTTGTTTCGATATCAAAGACCTCTATAATAGACTCAGAAAAGTTACTGTTTACAGAAGCTGTAATTGCATCGCCAACCGGAGAAGAAATTTTAGGTTCTGATGATTTTACCCAAACTTTTTTTGCAACTAGATCTTTATGAAAAGTGATGATTTTATTTTCGTAATTCATTCCTTTATTAAGACCTGCATCATTAACAGGTAAAGGAACATTTGAAATTTTATTAACCACTAAAAACTCTCTCTGAAAAAGGGAATCATTTATTTCTAAATAAAGATCCGTTTTAACCTGAATCGTATTGAACAATCCTTTTTTGAAAGTTCCTTGTTTTATAAGATCATTATATTTTTTTCCTTTTGAAGATTTAACAGTGTCTTTAGCAGCTTCTGTTTTGTCTTCTTTGTTCTTTTTATCCTTTTTTTGAGAAACCATCGTGCCCGTACTAAATAATAGTGCCAGAACTAAGATGATTTTTAGGGTTCTCAACATTGCATTTTTCCCCATTTAAAGTTAATTTTAGGTTAATTTTACGATAAAAATATAATGGCGAATTTGTTAAAAAAAACAAAAAGGAGTGAGTGGCTTTTTTTTGGGAGTGAATGTTTTTTTTCTATCCAATTAAGGGTAAAATGCAAGTAAAATCTCCGTCTTTTTTGAAGGTTTTAAAATCTTTTTTAGAGTAGAAATTGTATATACTTTCTAAATATTTGTGACCAAACTTGGATTCTTTTCCGAAGTTTTGCTTTTCGTTTAAGTTATTGGTAATGATTGCTACATTTTCTTTAATATCTATCGTTATTTTCAACGGATTTTCATCAGAAGCTATATTGTGCTTGATCGCATTTTCGACTGCAATCTGAAAAGCTAAATAAGGTACTTTTTTTGCCAGAATACTTTCGTCTTCTATAGTAATCGTAAAAACAAATTCCGATGTAAAGCGCGTTTGTTGCAGAAAAATATATTTTTCGATAAAAAGCAATTCTTCCTGTACCGTAACAATATTATTGACTGGCGGATTAATAAGGTATCGATAAATCTTAGAAAGATTTAAAGTAAATTTTCGAGCAACGCCAGTATTACTTTCAATAAGCATATAAAGCGAATTCAAAGAATTGAATAAAAAGTGCGGATTAATTTGTTCCTTTAATTGTTGCAGTTGGATTAACGCTTTCTCTTTATTGATTTTTTCATTTTCTAATAGAAGCTTATTTTTTTCCTGAGACAAGATTGCTTTTTCCTGAAAAGTTCTCCGCGTAAAAATCGTAAACAAATAAAAGAACACAATTAAAATTGAAGTCGTAATAATATAAATTAAGGAAGCATACTTTTTTACCGCATCGACATCTTCTGATGAAATCTTTTTAGGAAAGTTGACACACAAATACCAATTTGTACCTTTTAGATTCAATCGCTTTGTATAACGTACAATGTCCAAACCTAAATATTCCGAAAGGGCTATTTTTCGGTTAAAACTATCCTGATCTGTAAAAGTCGTATCCTTAAGAGCGATATTTGTAACCTTAAAAATATTCTTTTCCAGTAATTTTATTTCGGGATGAAAAATGATCGTTCCTTTTTTGTCAAATACAAAAGCATAAGTTGGTGACTTTTGATCGATCGTTGCAAAATAAGATTGCATTGATTTCAAATCAATATCATATCCGTATCGAATTATAGTTCCATTTGTTGCAACATATTTATAATAGATACGCCAGGAAAAATTTTGAGGATCTTCGACAATAGAGTTCGACTTATCCAGCATTCTGTTTTTAGCAATAAAATCTTTTATAGAAGATTTGATGTCGTCACTATTAATGGAAGAAGTGAATTCTAGTTTTTGATCATTAATCTGAAACCAATTGTTTTTGATAATATTGTCATTGGCGTGAATAGAACTTAGAACTTTTAAATTATCAGATAAGTTTTTAGAAGTACTCATCTCAACAATACTTTTCAGCTCGTTTTGAGTTTCAAGAAATCGTGATAATTCCTGAACCATAACTTCTTCCTTTTTTTGTAAACTGCGTTGTTCAGTCGCAATATTTGACTTTTCAGTGATTTGCGTCATTAAACCACTAAATATATAAATAGAAACCAACGTAAGGACAACGAAAATGATTCCTAAAATGAAGAAGTTCCTGCCGGAAAAAGTATTTCTAAAATTAAATTTCAAAGGTGTATTTTAAAACATAAAGACATCTTTTTTGTCCTTATAGCAATGTGGTATTATTTTTTTTCGTGCGCAAATATATAATTTTTTGACTGATACAGATTTAGTTATAAAAAGTTAACAGTATTTTCGACAATACGTTTAGTAAAAATCTTGTTAAGGGAGAAAAAAGTTTAAAAAAGTTTCAAGTTTTAGGTTCGAAATGAGTTTAAGGCTTGTGTAGATTTTTACCGCAAAGTTCGCAAAGTTTTTTTCTAAGCATGTTTTTGTAAAAACACAAAGTTCGCAAAGCTATATTTTTAAACTTTGCGAACTTAGCGTAAACCTTTGCAAGCTTTGCGGTTAAATATAAAGTGTAGTATTTCAAACCTGAAACCTGAAACTTGAAACCTGAAACAAAAAAATTAGTTCAAATTAATAACCTGCGGTCCAAATTCTTCATAGAAAATGTTTTCATGATTTACATTGAAGTCAATTAGTGTTTGGTATTGTTTCTTGATAAAAACTTCTGGTCCGCAGATATAGAATTTTGCATCTTCCAGTAAAATTGCTTCTTTACATTTATTAAGATCGACGCGACCTTCAATTATTTGGTTCGAATGATTTTCGGAACTTTCTAATGAATCATAAAAGGTGAAAGTTTCAAGCCATTTTACTTCTTGTTTCAAAGAAGCAATCTGATCTTTGAAAGCATGAACAGATTCATTTCGGCAACCGTGAACCCAAACCGTTTTTTTATGCTGAATAGAACTTGCATTTGTTTCCAGTATACTCAACATCGGCGTCAAGCCAACACCACCGCTGATTAAAACTAATGGATTTTCGGAATCTTTTTCTAAGTGAAATAATCCCGCTGGAGCCGAAATCGAAATTACATCTCCTTCAGTTTTTGAATGAAGTGTATTCGAAACTAATCCGGATGGATTCGAATCCATTCCAATTTCTTTCTTTACCGAAATTCTATAATATTCCGGATTAAAACCACTTGACAAACTATATTGTCTAGGTTGCATAAAACCCAATTCAGGAACAAAAATATGAACACTTATATATTGACCGGAATGGAAATCGGTGATTTTTTGTCCGTCTTCTGGATAAAGATAAAATGATTTGATTTCGCTGGATTCGTCGGTGATTTTTTTAATTATAAAATTTCTCCATCCGTTCCAACTTCCGGATTTTGCAGCGTTTTCTTTGTAAAGTTCTTTTTCAAGATCAATCATAATTTCCGCAAGCTGATTGTAGGCAATTGTCCACGCTTCCAGAATTTCCGGAGTTGCCGCTTCACCAACAACTTCTGCAATAGAAGCGATCAATTGTGTTCCTACGATTTTATATTGTTCAGGCTGGATATTCAAACTTCTGTGTTTGGTTCCAATTCCTTTTAATACATTAATTAATACGGCTGGATTTTCTATATTTTCGGCGTAAGCCAAAACAGCATTTGCCAACGCCGATTTTTGTTTTCCGTTAGCTTGATTTCCCATATTGAAAATGTTTTTCAATTCAGGATGATTTTTAAACATTCGGGTGTAGAAATAGGAGGTAAGATCTTCGCCGTTCGATCTCAAAATTGGAATTGTAGCTTTGATCAGGTCTTTTTGATATTGATTCATCTTTGAATAATTTGAATTTGGAATTAAATTTTAAAGTACTATAAACCCATTCAGAATTTATATTTACAAATTTAAACCCGCAATAAAGCTCCGTTTTATGATTCAAATCATAAGAGCCAAATTAAAAAAGAATAGTTTTTTGTGTTTAAGGTTTCAGGTTTCAGGTTTGAAATGTGTTTAAGGTTTGTGTAGGTTTTACCGCAAAGTCCGCAAAGTTTTTTTGCCAAGCAAGATTTTATAAAAACGCAAAGTTCGCAAAGCTATATTTTTAAACTTTGCCCACAGATTTAAACGGGTTAAACGGATTTACACAGATTTGAAATTAAGAATCAGTGTAAATCCGTTTAATCTGTGTCATCAGCGTTCCATTTTTTACAAAACTTTGCGAACTTAGCGTAAACCTTTGCGGACTTTGCGGTTAAATCATAAAGAGTTTCTATTCTCATTTCAAACATGAAACTTGAAACATGAAACTTGAATCAAAAAAAATTAAGAAATCTGAAGATGTTCTAAAGTTTTTCCAACCAAAGTTTTTGTTCCAACAGATTTGAAACCTAATTTTAAGTATAATTTTTTAGCATTCGGATTATCTTCATCAACCAATAAACCGAGAGTTTGATTGTTTTTGGTTACAAATTCTTCAATCAAAAATTGCAGTAATTTAGATCCGATTCCTTTTCCCTGATGATTAGGATTTACGCCAAGAGAATCTATGTAAAATTCTCCGCGTTGGGTCTCGTTTTCAGGATTAAAATCAGGATTAAAGTTGGCGTGAACGTATTCAATAATTGGCAACCTCAACGCGATTAAATCAGCTCCGTTATAGATATTTACAACACCAATAATCTCGTTGTTTTCTTCGACTACAAAACAATTCTGATACGAGTATTGATTGTTTTCTCTTTCTACAAAATACAGCAAAAAGTCTCTTGCGCTATCGTAATCTTTTTTTCTAATAAATTTATAGATGATATCTTCCATTGCCAATAACAAACATGGTGCAATAAATTTGGAATCGGTTTGAGTGGCTTTTCTAATAATCATTGTCTAAATTTTTGATGAATTACAAAATTACGTCAAGTTTTAGAGTTAGATATTGTTTTGAACTCTAATTAACATAATGTTTGAAATTGAACAATAAGTTGGTTTTGTATTTTGTAATAAGTCAAATCGAGGCCAAATCTATCTCTCGCAAAGGCGCAAAGTTTTTTTACAGTATTTTTATTCAAGGCTACATAAGGATTATAGAATATGTTCCGAAAAGTTTCGTCTAAACTTAAAAAAAAATAAAACTTTGCGCCTTTGCGTCTTTGCGAGATTATTACAATATTTTGCGAGAAATAGGCTTATATCTTTAATGATCAGAAATTATTACCCCCGGTTTTACCTTATTTGATTTGTTCATTACGAATAATAAAAGTGGTAATGTGATCACAAAGAATAATCCAACGATGACAAAAGCATCTCGATAACTCAACAAAGACGATTGTCTGAGAATGACATTTTCCATGAGTTTCAGGGCTTTTATTTTAGCTTCATTATAAGCAAAACCTTTGTGTTGAAAATAATTGATGTAAGCATTAATTCTGTCCATTGCTTTTACATTATCCGGCGTAACGTTGGAAATTAATACATTTCTATGATCTGCAAAACGATGCGCTATGTAAGTGTTTATAATCGACACGCCAAAAGAACCGCCCAATTGACGCATCATATTATTTAGTGCTGCGCCTTGTCCAACATCTTTGTCTTTGAGCGATGAAACCGCCAACATTGTTAACGGAACCGTCAGTAAAGCAAGTCCAAGTGCTCTAAAAATAAGTGCTGTAGAAACTTCAGAAGCGCTGGTGTTTAAGGTAATACCAGACATTCGCCAGTTAAAGTAAATAAAGAGTACAAATCCTAAGGCAATAATTGTAACTGGTGAAACGCTTTTTTGCAATAATGTGCCGCATATTTTTAAGGCTAATAATGCCATTAAAGCGCCGGGAAGTAAAAGTAATCCAGTTTGATAAGGCGAGAAATTTAAAAGACGCTGAACAACAACAGGACTTAGATATATAGAAATAAACATTCCAAAACCGGTTACAAAGGTTAGAATTGCGGCTATAATTAGCGATTTGCTTTTCAGAACCCGAAGATTCACGACGGGTTTATCGACTTTTAATTCCCAATAAATGAAAAGACATAAAGTGGTTACGGCAATAACGGTTAAAACAATGATGTATCTGGTTTCGAACCAATCTTCGACTTCGCCTCTTTCTAGAACCGTTTGTAGAGAACCAACTCCAATGGCTAATAATCCAATTCCTGTCCAGTCGACTTTTGCTTTTTCGGGTTTTACAGGAGGTTCTTGTAATAGAAAGTAACACGAAATCGCAACCAAAATTCCTATTGGAATATTGATTAAAAAGATCCACGGCCAATCGTAATTTTCAGTAATGTAACCGCCGAGAGTTGGACCAATAGTTGGACCTATAAAAATTCCTGCACCAAATAAAGCTCCGGCGGTTGATTGTTTTTCTTTTGGGAAAAGCTCAAATACCACAACCTGAGATATTGACAAAAGTGCGCCTCCGCCAATTCCTTGAAAAAACCTAAAAAATACCAACATCCAAATTGTAGAAGAATGTCCGCACATGAAAGAACAGAATGTAAAAAGTATCACGGAACCAATGTAGTAATTTCGCCTTCCGAGATTGGCACTCAAAAAACTTGTAATCGGAATAATAATTACATTGGCGATTGCATAAGCGGTAATTACCCAGGAAGTATCTTCGAGTGTTGCGCCCAGATTTCCGCTCATATGATATAAAGCTACATTGACAATTGAAATATCAATTAGTTCCATAATCGCGGCGAGGATTACAGTAAAGATGAGTAGTTTTCGTTGAAAAGGTGTCATAATATTAAATTATACCAATCGGTATATTTTTAGTTGGAAAAATATGATTTTGAAACGAAGTCACAAAGGTTTTGTCATTTCGACCAAAGGGAGAAATCACACTAGAAACTCCTCAATCAAAATCACTTATCTATGTCGATCAACTATTGTGATTTCTCCTTCGTCGAAATGACAATATTGCGTTTAAGCTTTGTGGTTTAACTTAAGAATTTCTTTTAGAAAGATCAGTTTTAAGCATATTTGAAGTAGCTCTGGCGATTAATCTGGTGTGATCTTCATTCCATATTTCGCATTGTGCATTTACCAGTTGTTTTCCTTTTTTGATTACAGATGTTTTGGCAAAAATGGTGTCTCCAACTTTCGCTGGAGCGAAATAATCAACGACAAGATTTATAGTAACATAAAAGCTATTTTCATTATAAGAAAACATTGTTGCGCCAATACAATCGTCTGCAATTGCTGCTGTAACTCCGCCATGTAACGTTTTAATTGGGTTTGACATTTCTTCTCTTATCAGATATTTAAATGTTACACTTCCTTCTTCGGCAGCGATTACAATTGGTCGCATCCAAAGCATAAAAGGCGATGGCGATGCGGTAAATTCTTTATCAATGTGTTTTTGGAGTTCTTGTAATCTCGAAATTGTTTCCATTTTAGTTTTGATTTTAATTTAATATACCAATTGGTATTTTTTATAATAAAAAAATAGTTGTTGCTTTATTCTAAGTCTTCAATGATTTTATTTAGCGAAAGCATTACTGTAGATAAATCGTTTAAATTTCCTGTAATTTTTGAAATCATTACAGCGCCTTCAATAAGTGCAATTATGGTTAAAGCTGTTCTTTCGGGTTGTATTTCTTTTGCTTTAAATTCGCCGGAAAGGATTCCTTGTTCTATCAATTGAATCAGTTTTCGCTTCCAGAAAAGAATAATGCGTTCTACATTTTTTTTAAGAACCGGATGCGTATCATCAGCTTCTATAGCGGTATTTAAAATTGGACAACCGCCTTTTGTTACTCTTAAATCCAAGTAGTTAGAATAGAGTCGGGGATATACTAAAAGTTTGTCTTTGAAGGTATTTTGCTTTTCGATTTCCTGAGAAAAAGCATCTTGCAGTCTTTTTACATTGTATTGAAAAGCGGCAAGAGCAACCTCATCTTTATTTTCGAAATTTCCGTAAATACTACCTTTTGTAAGTCCGGTCGCTTCTGTAATATCGCTCATAGACGTGCCGCTATATCCTTTCATATTAAAGATAGGAGCAGTTTGTTCGATAATAAATTGCTTGGTTCTTTCGGCTTTACTCATGACGATTAAATTGTGATACTGCAAATATATACCAATCGGTATAATTATAAATGTTTTTTTGAATTTATTTTATTATTTTAAAAATTTCACGCAAAGCCGCCAAGTTTATAATTTTCCTTTGCGACTTCGCGTCTTTGCGAGAGATTCATTCGATACAAGATAAAAAAAAACCTAATTTAAATGCATTGACTTTCAAAGATTAAGTATGAATCTAATAAAAACAAGTCCGCCAGTTCCAAAATTGAAACTGGCGGACTAAAAAAATAAAAAATAAACACTGTCTTTGTTAGAACGAATATCTAACCCCAAATTGTCCCTGGAATCTTGACGCTAACTGATCTACAGTATAAGGCGCTGATGTAGGTTTTTGGAAAGTATATGTTGGATCACCAGTGGCAACACCTCCAAGGTTTCCTGATTTTGTTAAACCAAGGCTCGCTGTTGAATTGTATGTATTTGGAACGAAGTAACTTCTTCCCCAATCTTTGTTGATAAGGTTACCAACGTTTGCCATGCTGAATGAAATTTGGAATGTACCTACTTTTGTAACTTTGATTTCATCCATTAATTTCAAATCTGCCTGAATATTCCATGGAGTTGTATCTCCATTTCTTTGTGTAAAAGTTCCTCTTCTGCTTTTCAAATAATCGTTTCCGTTAATGAAAGCTTCGTAATCTGCAACTTGTTGTGCTGCTGTCGCAGATGGAACTCCAGTTGAACTTACGCCAATATATTTCGCCGCTTCTGTTGCATCTTTAAAGATATAAGCCAATCCTGCTGCTTGTCCTGTTCCTGCAATTGTTGAGTTTACAAATCCCCAAGAGAACGGATTTCCTGATTGTGCATTAAAATATACATTAGCAGAGAAAGTATTGTTATCAGCCAATTTTACTGCATATCCAACATTCGAAACGATTCTGTGTTTGATATTAAAGTTAGAAGTTGCCAATTGCGGATCATTTGGTGTCAATGATTGGTTCATTTGGAAGTTACTTTCCATAGAATTACGAATTCCGTTTGTAACATCGCGAGAATCTCCGTAAGTATAAGCAACCATAAAATTAAGACCAAAATCATACGTTTTTGAGATCATCTCAGTAATGCTGTATCTGTAACCTTTGCTTGTGTTTGAAAGCAAGTATGCATTTGAAAAAGCAGGGTTGATATTGGCTGCATAAATTGGCATTTGGTGATTTGTATCGTAAGAGAAATAAGTTGGATTATCCAGTTTATTTACTTGTTGAAATTCCAGATCACGGATTACTTTTGTGTAAATACCTTCAGTTGTAAATTTATATCCGTCGATGATTTTATCGATTGCCAATGAGTTTCTTAAAACAGCCGGTATTTTGAATTTGTTATCCACTAAATCTGCCTGAACTTTTGGAGTTGCATCGTGATATCCGTTTAATCCATTGTTTGCCAATGGATCTCCGGCAGCTGCAACCTGAGCAGGAGTAAGGTTATTTTTGTCATAACTTCCGTAACCTACACCATCATTGTAGTATGCATAACCTAACCATGCAAACGGAATACGTCCTGTAAATACTCCAGATCCACCTCTTAAAACAAGTGTTTTATCTTCGTCAACATTATACGTAAATCCAATTCTTGGTGACACTAATGCAGTGCTAAAAAAGTTATTGTTTATTTGGCTTAATGGCGTGTATGTGTATGTATTACCATAATTAGGATCAGCAGGAGAATTTTGAACTTGCGGGCTTAATTTTGGTTTATTTGGCAAGTCTGTATAATCAACTCTCACACCTGGAGTAACTTTCAATTTATTACCAATTCTGATCTCATCTTGTGCATAAACACTATATAAATTCACTTTGAATTTAGCATAAGGATTGTTGAAGATTTCGTCTCTTGTAGAACCATCAAATGGGTAAGTTCCACGAACACGAGAAGGAAGTTTGTTAAGGAAATCATCCAATGATTTGTATGAAACTCTTCCGTTTAATGCATTTACAAATCCGTAATTGATGTCATAAAATTCGTTGTGAGTACCAAATAAGAACGTGTGATTTCCTGTTTTGTAAGTAAGGTTATCTGTGATTTCGGCAGTATTTTGTTTCATGTTAAATACTGTAGCTTCACGGTCATTTCCTAAGAAAATTGTTCCTCCTTTGTAACCAATTTCTGTTTGGGGAAACATGATATTGCTTGATTTTGGATCACGATAATCTTTAATTGCCGAATAACTTGCAATAAATGAATTTGACCATTGGCTATTGAAATGACTTTTAAGCTCTAAAACCGTACTAATAGATTGGTTTTTCTGCGTAAAATCCATGCTTGAGAATCTAAAGTTTGCCGCATCGCGCTCTAAGTTCGAAGCCTGAGAAACTACAGTATTATTTCTTAACGAAAGAGAGTGTTTGTCATTAATTTTCCAATCTAATTTATTGAAGAATTTTTGACTTTTTGCAAAGTTGTTGTATGCTCCAGAGCTTCCTACGTCAAATCCGTAGTTTGTTTTCACGAAATTCGAAATCTGATCTGCAGTTGCATTATCTACTAATGAAGTTAATTTTCCGTTAGAATCAGTTTGTCCAGCATTGTAAAATAATGGGTCAGTTCTCTCTGCATATTCCATATTGGTAAAGAAGAAAAGTTTATCCTTAACAATTGGCAATCCTAATCTAAAACCTACTTGATAATCACCAAAAGAACTTGGCATTTTTGAACCGTCGCCGGCATTATTTGGACCTGTAATCGCTGCATTTCTACCATAACTATAAATAGAACCGCTTACTTCGTTTGTACCGCTTCTAGTAACGGCATTTACGCTTCCTCCTAAAAAGTTTCCTAATTTAATATCATAAGGAGCAATATAAACCTGAATATCCTGAATCGCATCCAAACTTATAGAATTTGATCTTGTACTACTTCCAGGCATTCCGGAAGTTCCGGATTGACCACCCAAAGACGGACTAAAACCTATCGCATCATTGTTTATAGAACCGTCGATAGTTACGTTATTGTATCTAAAGTTAGTTCCTGCAAATGAGTTATTTGAACTTTGCGGAACCAGTTTTGTAACATCCTGAATTCCTCTGTTTATTAGCGGAAGTCCGTTTACTTGTTTTTCATTGATATTGGTTCCGTTATTTTTTGATGACGGTTTAGAACTCGTAATTACAACTTCTTCCAATACATTGTTGTCTGCTTTACTAACCACAATTGTTGGCAAATCATTATCACCAAGCGCTAAAAATATTTGTGCATTAGAATAATCTTTGGTGCCTGAACTTTTGATTTCCAGTTCGTAAGGACCACCGGCATTTAAATTTTCGAAACTAAATCTACCTTGTTTATCAGTTGTAGCTCTGTAAACAGCGTTAGTCGGTAAATGTGTTAATGTAACCTCAGCTTCAGTAAGTGGGCTGGTTCCATCATTAACCTTTGCAGATAATGACGAGGTTGTAATTTGAGCAAAAATGTTTCCCATAACAAGAAGCATAAATGCCGAAAAAAAGAGTTTTAGTTTTGTCATGTTGTTTTTAGTTTTTATTTGACAAAGAAACCCAGTTTGTTTCGATCAGATTTAACGCTTTTGTTAACTTAAAATGATAAAAATATTCATTGTTAACTCAAAATTATGAACGTGTCATTTTAGCTTTAATCAATTAAGCGTTTAAAATCAATAGCTTAAACAAATTGCTAAAAATAAGTAGATTAGGTTTGTATTTGAAGTAGATTAGAGAAAGATTAGAGTGTTAAATTAATGTTACCGATTGTAAAAATAAGCGTTCGTGGATTGTACTGTTCTTGCTGAAAAACATGTTTTTCAAAGCTAGTTTGCGCATTTTTGTCATCCCGAGGAACGAGGGATCTCCGCAAGAAACTCCACAAACAAAATCGCCAATCTTTGTAGAGCTACTCGTGGAGATTTCTCGTTCCTCGAAATGACAAATTAGACGAAAATATTATTATGAAAATGATTGCCCTAGCCCCGATAGAAGTGGAAATCCTTTTGTGGCGGGGTTCGCCACAAAAGATTGGAACGGATAGCGGGATTAGCTCCTGAAAAAAGATTTGGTTTTATCATAGAAATCTGGATGACAAGATTGTGGTTACGTTGCGCAAAATACCCAGTTATTAATCCTTTTAAGGAAATACCAAAGAAAATGTAGTGCCTTTTTCTAATTCAGAATCTACTATTAGATTAATATTATGAAGTTTTAGAATTTGCATTGTGATAAAAAGCCCTAATCCTTGTCCTTGAATATGACGCGTTCTGTCGCTTCTGAAAAAGAGATCAAATATAGATTCTTTATCCGTTTCTGAAATTCCCGGACCTTGATCTGTAATTTTTATCAGAAGCTTTCCTTCGTTCGAAAAAGCAAATACGTTGACTTGTTCAGGCGAAGAAAATTTAATCGCATTGTCTAGAATATTGTATAAAGCAATAAAAATCATGTGTTTATTTCCATGAATGGAAAGCAAATCTTCATCATCAGAAATAGCATCAAAATTAACCGAAACTTTAGATTCCGGATATTCGATCGCTTTCTTTTCCAGAACATTCCACAGTATTTCGTCAATCCTAACCGATTCCATTTGCTGTGGTTCAGAAAGTTCAAGTCCTGATAATACCAGAAGCCCTTCGAGAGTAGATTTGAGATGTAAAGTATCTTTTTTGAGCGATTTTAAAATTTGCTCATATTGTTCGTTGGTTCTTGGCTGTTGCAGCGAAACATCAATATCTCCAATAATAATGGTAAGCGGCGTTTTTAATTCGTGTGAAGCATTTTTCAGAAAGTTGTTCTGGATCATTATTCCGCTTTCTAATCTTTCCAGAAGATAATTAAAAGTGGTAACCAGTTCTTTAATTTCGTCTTTTCCGCTTGTTTGCGGGATTTCCAGCCTCGAATGAAGGTTTTCAGTCGTAATCGTATTTACTTTGGCTATAACTTGCTCAAAAGGCAGAAAAGTTTGTTTGGCTAAAAAGGTTCCCAAAAGATAATTTATCGGAATTCCGGCGAGATAAAAAAGAATAAACATAATACCCAAAATCTCCAATTGTCGGTTTCCTGCACGATCAATACCGGAAACCACAATGATAAAATCTCCCTGATTGTCTTTATAAAATAAACCTACAAATTGCCTGTCGCTGATTTTAAAATGTAGTATTTTCTCTTTTTGGATTAAATCCAGATATTGATTACTAAGCTGAACATCAACATTATCGTTTACAAAAAGTTTCTTTGTTTTGGCATCATAAACCCTGATGGATTCGTTATTTATCCGATTGTATTGTATTTCGATCTGACGATAACGCTCGCTGCTAATTTCTTTGATTTCGTCTTTTTCGAAGTAAAACAGAGCCGTCGTCATTGCATGATCTTCGAGATTATCATAATAAAGATCTTTCATGTGAGTTCTAAACAACAAGAAAGAACCCGCCATTACAAGTCCAACCGTAAAGGCAAAAAGCAAACTGGAATTAACCGCGAGTTTGTTTTTAAGATTCATGACTCTTTTGTTTGAGCATATATCCCGTTCCTTTTATGGTATGAATTAGTGGCGTTGCAAAGTTTTTATCTACTTTATTTCGTAGATAATTGATATAAACATCCACAGTATTAGAATTCATATCAAGATCAATGCTCCAAACTGCCTGCGCAATTGCAATTCTAGACAAAGCTGTTTCTCTGTTTTTCATGAAAAAAATCAGAAGTTTAAGTTCTCTCGAAGATAAATTAAGTTCTTTTCCGTCTCTCGTGGCGCTTTGTTCCTTCATATTGATCTCAATTCCGGCATAAGATTGAAAATCTAATATTCCGGTACTAAATTCGGCACGACGAAGCTGAGCGTTTATTCTCGCCAGAAGTTCTTCAAACAAAAAGGGTTTTGCGAGATAATCATCGGCACCGGATTGTAATCCTTTTACTTTTTCATGCGGAGTATCTAATGCACTTAAAATAAGAATAGGAAGAAGTATTTTTCTGTTTCTTAAGACTTCGCAAACCTCAAATCCTGTAATATCCGGAAGCATAATATCGAGAATAATGATATCGTAATCATTTTCCATGACTTCATTTATGGCGTCATATCCTTTTGATACTGATTTAACCTGATAGAGATTTTCTTCAAGTCCTCTCGAAATAAAGGAAGCAACTCTGGGATCGTCTTCAACTAATAAAACTCTATTCATAACCGAATATAATTGGGATGTGCAATATTATTTAAGTAATATAATAAGTATTTTGAGGACTTATTGGAGTTACTTTTTTATCGTTTAATTCTAATAATGTATTTTCTATCATTTGCGACATTGTGTCTAATGCAAGATCATTTGGCTGAAGTCCAAAAGGATTTTCCAATTCATCGGCAATTGCTTCAAGAGCGACGAAAGTATACGCTATAAAAACAATTATAAAGGGCGTAATCCAGCCCATTGTTTCGACAAAACCAAAAGACAATAAAAAGCAATAAATGTAAACCGTTCTGTGCAATAAAACGCTGTAAGTATAAGGAATTGGTGTTCCTGCAATTCGTTCGCATCCGCCAACAATGTCGGAGAGTTTATTCAGATTTTCTTCAAAAGCAAGTTGTGTAACGCTGTCAATCTTGTTTTCGGATTTGGCATTTTTTACCCAAACTCCTAATTCTCTTAAAATAATTATAGGTTTGAATTTGACTTCTTTAAGTTGTTCTGCAAGGTCTTTTGGCAGAAGCCGATACATATCATTCTCAGAGTTTGTTTCTCTAAGCTGATGTTTTAAACTGTAGACAAATGCAATAAGTAAATTGGTGAAATTCTCTCGTTTGGCTTCATATTCTGCATCGTTAATCAGCGTAATGCTTTGTCTGGCAAGAGATCGCGTATCGTTTAATAATGCGCCCCAAAGTTTTCTGCCTTCCCAAAAACGATCATAACTTACATTGTTTCTAAAACCTAAAAATATAGCCAATGCAATCCCGAATAAAGTGAAAATTGCGGGATTTATATGTAAATTATATTTAAGAAGATAAGGTTTGAAATAAACCACCAAAAGCGAAAATAAAAGCAATAACAGAAGCCTTGGAAGGAGTTGTGGCAAAACGGAACCTCTCCATTCAAAGAGCATTTTAAACCAGGTATTCTTTTTCTTTATTATCATTTGGAAAAAATGAAATTCTAAGATATAAAAGTAATTAAAAGTAGTATCGCTCGCAAAAAATCACAGAAAATATAATGGTCTTTATTTACGCTAGATTTTAAGGAGATTAATCATTCAAAAAAGCCGTCAAATTGTAGCAATAAGACGGCTTTTGAAATTAAAATTTTGAATATTTTTCTAAGTTGATAAAGTTAAACCTTTAGCTTTAAAATTACCAAAAAGTACTTGTCTTGCACTACTTATTGTTTCTTCGGTACGGTAAATACTGCACCAGAATTTTACTTGTAATTTGAATTTTCCTTCAGAAATTGCACTGTAATAAATCTGTGGTGTTTTTGTATTATTGACCATTTGCATGCTTTCAAGAGATTCTATTATAAGCGCATTAATAGCCTCAGGCATAACATCTCCCGACACTTCTAAGGTGATTTCTACCAGTTTAAAATTGTCTGTATAAGTCCAGTTTGTAATGTTTTGAGAAAGTAAATTACCATTCGGAATAATGATTTCGGCACCGTTTGGCGCATTGATTTTGGTGGTACGCAATCCCATAGATTTTACGCGGCCGGATTCATTGCTAATATCGATTACATCACCAATTTGGATTGGTTTATCGAAGATTAAAATAATACCCGAAACAAAATTGTTAACCACATTCTGAAGTCCAAGTCCAACACCGACACCTAAAGCTCCTAATAAAATACTTAGTTTGTCTAATGGCATTCCCGAAGCTGCAACTGCCAAAAGATAACCGACTATTAAAACCACAAGTCTTGTGATCAATAGTTTAGAATGTTGTCTTTTATTGACGTTTTCTTCGTTTTCATCGTCAATTTCGCCAAAAAAGTAAGCGACATAATTTTGCAATAAATGCGCTACCCAAATAATGATAAAAAACAAAACGATATTTCCTAAGGTAAAAGTGATGCTTCCGATAGTATTTGGATGGCTTAATAATGTGACTAAACCGGAACGAAGGGATTCCCAAGCATTTAAATTAGCTGCGATTACAACAATCCACATATAGCTAATGATGATAATGAAAGGTTTTTTGAGTGTTTCAGACAGACTTTCGTGATCGAAGATTTTTTCGATGCCACGTTTAATTCTGGTGGTATAAATCTGTAAAAGAATAACTTCTAAAACTATTTTCAAAAGAACACTCAAAGCCACAATTTGTGTCAGCGAAATAAACGCCGTAAGACTTAACATATTTGCCAATGAAACTCTTCCGAAAAGGTTGTTCAAAAGCGATAAAGCATTCAGACCAATGAAAATTATGGTTGCCCATTTAAAAAATCCTTTGATGTAAAGCTGTTCTTTTAAAGTTTTAATCTGAACTAAACCGTAACGGATTCCTAAAATATTGATCATAATAAAAGCACAACGCTGAATAAATCCTACTGCGATAAATAAGTCAAGGAAACATAAAACAAAGAATAGTACTAAAAGAAATATCCAGTTTTTCATGGCAACTGCCGGCCATCTATTCTTAAAAAGAACCGTAAGAAGTCCCAAAAGAACCAACTGAATCAATTCTATAAATAATGCCGGAGCATATAAATTACTTACAACGGCGATATTAAGACCAATCACTGCGACCGGAATTATAACGCCTCGATTTAAATATTTGAAGTTAAATTGTGCCAGATTATCGGCATGTGCATTACTGTTTAGGTATTTTAAATTGCGCGAAATATACCAACCCAATAATCCCATTAATAAAACCAATGTGATCAAACCGCCGGCTCTGTAACTTAGGTAATAAGCGGCGACATTTTCTTCGATAATGATCTTGGCTTTTATGTTTTGACCCACTATTTTTTTGGCAGTCGAATCGGTTTTGCTCCATAAAGAAGGATAATCTTCTTTCAGCATTCCGATTCCTGACTTTTCAAGTTTGCTGTCAACGGTGATTAAAGCATTCGAAACTGCAATTTTTCTTTCGACTGTAAGTCTTTTATTTTTGTTTAAAATACCTTGATTTTTGGTCATTAAACTGTCCGTACTCAAGTATCTGTTTTTAAGATTGGCGAATTCTTTTTTAAACTGTTTGCGACGAATCGTGTCTTTCAAAAGACTCATTAAAGTTTTGTCCTTGCGTAAATCAATTACTCTGCCTTTGATTTTTTCAAGAGCCAGATTACGCGAATTGATTGCTGTATTTTGTTCTTCAAGTTCCTGTTGAATTTCTTTCAGTACAATACGATACATTTGCTGATTGCGCACATTAGGATTTGCACCTTTTAAACTCTCCAGAATAAGATCAAGTTTACTTTGCGTTCTTTTGATATCACCAAATAAATGATGACTATTTCCATCAAATTCGGTGTCATTATGAGCAGATTCCAATACTTCTCCGGCTTTTTCGATAGCCATTAGATAATCGCTGTCCGTAGCACTTTCCTGAAAAAGCGAAGATTTGGTTTCTGTTTTTGGAGGAGTTGTCTGCGAATAGGCTAGTGGTGTGTAAAATAAGACTGCTAATAAGGCAAGTAAACAAATAGAATATCTTTTCTGAATCATAATTTAGGGCATAAATTTAAGGCTCAAATGTAATTTTTTTTAAAGAATTTATGATGAAGAGTATGATAAAATTTGGTTAAAAGAGATTTTGTGATTAATCTCGCAAAGTCGCAGAGTCGCAAAGTTTATGTACAATATTGTCATTTCGACGGAGGAGAAATCCTCGTGAGAAGCTCGACAAAGATTAGATTGTCGTTGTGGAGTTTCTTGCGAGGATTTACTTCGTCTGTTCGCTATCGCTCGAGTCTCCTTCGTCGAAATGACAAAATCTTTGCGATTTTGCGTCTTTTCGAGAGATTTATTCGCCATAGTAGTATAGATTTTTCCTTAAGTTAATGACATTGCTTGATAGCTATCGGAAGTGACCAGAAAAAAAGATAATTTCAGTAAACCTTTAAAAATATTATATTCGTACTCTCATACCAAAAATACCAAAACACCTAGAAAATGGAGAATATTACCGTAATTATCATGTTACTATTTGGCGTCGCTTTCCTGAGTCTTGTTAGTAAAAAATATAATTTCCCAATTCCAATTGTGTTGGTGCTTTGCGGAGTTGTGATTAGCATTATTCCCGGACTTCCGGTGATTGCATTAAGTCCCGAAGTTGTTTTTATCGTCTTTTTACCGCCGCTTTTATATCACGCAGCGTGGTACACGAGTTGGTCTGATTTTAAACAAACTATTAGGCCAATTACTTTAGCGGCTGTAGGTTTAGTACTTTTTACGACTGTTGCTGTAGCTTTTGCTGCACATATGCTGATAGATGATATTTCCTGGCCGTTAGCTTTTTTATCAGGCGCAATAGTTTCGCCGCCTGATGCAGTTTCGGCTACTTCTATAACAAAAGGTTTGGGTTTACACCCGAGATTAATTGCCATTCTCGAAGGCGAAAGTCTGGTAAATGATGCCAGTGGTTTGGTCGCTTATAAATATGCTTTGACTGCTATTACAGCCGGAAATTTTGTACTCTGGCAAGCCGGATTAAATTTTGTTGTAATGTCGGTTATAGGAATCGGGATTGGTTTAGGTGTAGGATATATTATGAGTTTTATTCATAAAAGATTTGTTTGCGACGAAGTTATCGAAGCAACTTTAACTTTATTAACACCTTTTGCGTCTTATTTAATTGCCGAACATTTTGAAGCTTCGGGAGTTTTGGCTGTAGTGGCGACAGGACTTTTTCTTTCGGCGAGATCAGGAACGATTTTCACACACGAAAGCCGAATCATGACAGGAACGATTTGGAGTGTTTTAACGAATATTCTAAACGGATTAATCTTTATCTTAATCGGATTGCAGTTGCGACAAATTATCGAAGGAATCGGGGATTATTCGGGTTGGTCTTTGTTTGTTTGGGGCGCTTCGGTAAGTTTGGTAGTGATTTTGGTGCGTTTTTTATGGGTGATTCCTGCAACATTACTTCCAAGATACATCAGTAAAAAAATCCGATTGCAAGAGGAATTCGATTTTCGAAACATGATTGTTTTTGGTTGGTCCGGAATGCGTGGCGTAGTTTCTATGGCGGCGGCTTTGGCGCTTCCGCTAATGATGAACGAAACTGAAGCTTTCCCGTTACGAAACCTCATCATTTATCTGGTTTTTTGTGTAATACTTTCGACTTTGGTTATTCAGGGATTGACATTACCGTGGTTAATCAAAAAACTGAAAATAGAAAAATATTCAATCCTGGCCGAAGAATACGAAATAAGAAACGTGATCGTTTCCCAAACCATTACCCACATCGAAGATAATTTCTCGTTACTCAACGACGACTTACTCCATAACATAAAAAGCAAATACGAAGTAAAATTTAATCGCCTTCAAAAAACCGAACTCCCAGCCAACTTCTTCGGAAAAGGAAATCTAATGGGAGGCGAGATTTTCAACGACTTCACTAAACTTCAAATCGATCTTCTAAATGTAGAACGTGGAAAACTAGAATCGATGCATAAATCTGGTTCTGTTAATGAAGAGATTTTTAGGAAAATTGAGAAGGAATTGGATTTGGAAGAGACGAGGTTGTGGATGGAGATGTATGAGGAGTAGGAGGATTAAATTTATGTTGACTTAATTTATTTAAATAATTATAACGAGTACGGTTTTCCATAATCGCTCCAGAAATAATTTCCATATCTTAGCTGACTCTTCAAAATGTATGCAAATTAGGAAATTTAGTATATACTAATATAAACTGAACTAATCTCAACTAGAAGAATATATTTCAAAAGTAGCTTGTAAAAGGTTTATTGGATGTTAGTTGTCTTTATAGATGGAGTTTTTCTATACTTTATAAACAAAAAAAGAGATGATGCTGAAATCAATAAAATTAAAGATGAAAACCTTAAAACTAATTACAGAAAAGGATAAACTTAAAAAATCATTTCAACCAATTGTAATTGGTACTTTGTAATCAATACAAGAGCATATCTTTAAGAAATAATATAATTAATTCAGATCTTTAAAAAAATATTATGGCAAAAGTTAATACAGATAAAATTGGTATCGATCTAAAAGGTAGAGTAAATCGATTAAAGTTAGCTGAAAGGAACATGTTACTTCCTTTATTTGAAGCCATAGTTAATTCTATCCATGCCATTGAAGACACTAAAAATCCAAAGGGAGAAATAAATATCAAATTGGTTCGCTCTAATCAATCCAGTATTGAATTTGAAAGTAGCCGATTAACACCTGAAATTATTGGGTTTGAAATTGAAGACAACGGTATTGGTTTTAATGAAGATAATTACGAATCATTTAAAAGAGAATATTCAACTCATAAAGCTGATCGAGGTGGTTTAGGTATTGGACGATTTATGTGGTTAAAAGCTTTTTATAATGTTTCTATCGATAGTGTTTATTATGAAGATCTAATGCCTAAAAAGAGAAGCTTTTCTTTTAATTTAAGAACAACTGATGGAATTGAACAACCAATTGTTAGTACACTTGAAGGTAAGCCAGAAAAGAAAACTTTAGTAATTCTTAATGGATATAAAGATCCCTATAAATCAAAATGTCCAAAGCGAATTGACACGATGGCTAATAGAATTATTGAGCATTGCTTAATCTATTTTTTAAATGATAATTGTCCAAATATAAATTTATTGGATGGTTCGGATAAAATTAATTTGAACAGTTATTTTGACAAAATAACAAGTGGAAATAGATTTACAGAAACCTTTAATGTGGGGCAAAATAAATTTAACATCACACTTCTGAAATGGTTTGAACATGAAGAATTTACATTTCATAGAATTTCAATGTGTGCCAATAATCGAGAAGTCGAACATTTTAATATTAATAAAGTACTTCCAGATGTTAGTACTAAAATTAAAGATGCTATAACAACTCAAAATTATCTAATTGTCGGATATATTGAAGGTAAATATTTTGATAAGAATATTAATGATGAACGAACCGAAATAACTTTTAGTAAAAATGGACTTCTTGATGAGGAATTAATTTCGGAAAGCGATTTACATAAAGAACTAATTCCTGTGATAAAAAAACATTTTAGTGAAGAAGTAGAAAAATTTAAATCTGAAAAATTAGAAAGAATTTCAGATTTTATTAATGAAAAAGCGCCACAATATAGAATATTAAATAAATATATTGAATCGTTTGATGATGTTGTTGTGACTGAAAATACAACAGAGCAAGATTTAGATTTAAAATTATATAGACTTTTGCAAGATGTTGAGTTCACGTCTAGAAAAGAAGTAGTATCTGTTTTAACAGAAGATACTAAGAATGAGACCAAAGACGATTTGAAAGAAAAATATTTTAAAATTTTTGAGGAATTAACAGATTTAAATAAATCAAAGTTATCTCAGTATGTTGTACACAGGAAATATATTTTAGAATTGTTCGAAAAATCACTTGGACTAAATGCTGTCGGTAAGTACGAATTAGAAGATACTGTCCACAGCATTATATATCCTACAAAAACAAGTTCAAATGAAATTGATTATAATAATCAAAATCTTTGGATTTTAGATGAAAGATTAAGCTTTCATACTTTTTTATCTTCAGATAAAGCCTTAAATACTATCAAAGATTTTGAAAATGATTCAAAAGACAGACCAGATTTAATGATATTCAACAATCCAATTTCTTATATTGAAGGAGATGAAGCACCGTTTAATTCAGTTGTTTTAGTAGAGTTCAAAAGGCCAATGAGAAGAGGGTATGATGAATATACAGATAATCCAATTGTACAATTGTATGACTATGTTAGAGAAATAAGAAAAGGTAAAAAGTTGACAAATGACGGAAGGTCATATGACATAAATGAACATACAAGATTTTACTGCTATTTAGTTTGTGATATTAACGATAAGATAATTGAATATTCTGAAAATGCTCAATTAGAAAGAACATATGATGGTCTTGGATATTATGGTTATAACAAATCGTTAAAATGTGTTATTGATGTTATGCCATTTAATCAAGTGTTATCGAATGCTAAGAAGAGAAATAAAGTACTTTTCAATAAGTTGGGAATATAATGCGAATATTGTTAAATATTAAAATCGATTTATAATGTTAGATTTAGTAAAAGTTCATGATGAAATATATTTATTCTTAATTGAACAAAGGAAAAAGAATTCTGAGCTAAGATTTACATTTAGAAAAAGTAATCATGCTAATAGACTTGAAGATGGTTATTGGTTTTATGGTAATGAAGGCTATTTAGCTATTTCCTTCTGGGAAGGAATGGATTGGAAAAATAGAACCCCTAATATATCTTTTATTATAAATAATATTGGAAATTGTTGGTTGGAAGTTAATGTTTCAGATTCTATTTTAAAAAAGGAATTTATTGAAAAATATTTTTTGCAAAGAACATTAAATTTAGAAAAAGTAGGACGAAGATATATCAGCAATTACAATAGTGGTTATTCCAGTTCAAATAACTTAAAATACGACATAAACGATTATATGTCTGTTTTTAAATATTTTTTAGAAACCGATAAAGAAAATATTGATGATGTAATAAATAGACATTCCGATTTTTTTACATATCGTGAATCAAATGAAAATATAATATCATTTATTAATTCAGAAGAGTTTTTAAAAAGACATAACAAAATTAGACAATATAGAAAACTTAAAGACGAACTTAAAAGTGAGGATGATTTTGTTATAAAAGAAGATAAGCCTGGGAAATTATTTTCAATTAATATTAAGGATTATGGATTAATTGAGAATATATCACTTGAAATTAATAGTAAAAAAAGTCAATGGGTATTTTTAACAGGTGAAAATGGATCTGGGAAAACCAATCTTTTAAGAGCAATAGCAACTACATTAGGAAATAGGATGTTATCAAAAAAAGAACTTGAAGAAAACCCTAATTTTGAAGCTAATGTAGAATTTACTTTTCAGAATGAAGTAAAATCGTATGAACGACTTGTTAATGGAGATGTAAAAGGAAAAAGGAGACCTTATGTTCAAGGATTAGCTATGTATGGTCCGTACAGATTAGATTTAGTAATAAATAAGATTACTAAAATAAAGTTTAATAAAGAATTAAATAAGGAGGAGTCTTTTAAATCATTATTTAAAACAGGAACTTCATTATTAAGTATAGATAAACAATTTGAATTTTGGAGAACAGGTTCCAAAAGAGAACAAGAGCTTTTTCAAAAAAGAGAATATTATATAAAATCTTTAATCATTGACGTAGTTGATAATTTAGTTGATATTAGATTTGCTCAAGAAAAAAACAAAAAAATAACAAAATATTTTTTTAATAATAATCTAAATCAAGAATATTCATTGACTTGGGACGAATTATCAACAGGAACAAAAAGTACAATAGCAATGCTTGGTGATATATTAATAAGACTTTTTGATCAACAAAGAGATATTTTCGATCCTGCTGAGTTGCGAGGAATTGTAATAATTGATGAAATAGACTTACATCTGCATCCTAAAGCACAGAAAGATATAGTAATTAATCTATCAAAGACATTTCCTAATATACAATTTATTGTTTCTACACATAGTCCGATACCATTTATAGGTGCTCCAAAAGAAAGTATATTCATCATTGTTGAAAGAGATTTTGACAAGGCTATTAAAGCTACAAAACTAGACATTGACATTTCTGATTTGTTACCAAACACAATTTTAAGTTCCCCTATTTTTGGTTTTAATTCTCTTATAAATGTTAAACATAATCCTTCGGAAATTTTGAGAACAGAGAATGATTATCAGGAAGCTGCATTTTACAAAATATTAGATAGAAAGATAAAAGAAAGAAAAATAGAACTAGGTATAGACGATGATTCAATTAACAAACAAGGATTATAATACTATTCCTGAACCTTTGACAAGGGCTGGAACATACAGGCAGATTAGCAGAGCTGTTCTAGCAACAAATGGCGAATTTTATAATACAACTTATTATAAAGACTTAGCGGTCGTAAACAAGCTAAAAGCATTTTCAGTTCACAGGAATATTCTTGAGCCAGGAGATAAACCAAAATGCTATTATTGTGAATCACATGTTGAGCATGTAGCAGTTTTACAAGTTGAACATTTTCGACCAAAAGCAAAAGTAGACAGTATTGATAATAATAATTTGCCTCACAGAGGATATTATTGGTTAGGATTGGAATGGAGTAATCTTTTGCTTTCTTGTCCAAATTGCAATGGTAAGAATGCAAAAGGTAACAGATTTCCTTTAGAAGATTTTAATAACAGAGTAACTGCTATAAATCCCATCATTTCGGTGCCCCAGTTACCTTTAGTTTATGATAGAACTTCTTGTATTGCTAATCATGCACCTTTGATAAATGAAAGACCATTATTATTAAACCCTGAGTATGAAGACCCAACACCTCATTTAACCTTTGATGAATTTGGTCAAATTTATGGAGTTGGTGATAAAGGAGAAAAAAGTGTTGAAATATACACTCTCGATAGAGACCCATTAGTTGCTGCTAGACAAGAAAAACTTAATGCAATAATTAGAGATATAAATTTGGCTTGTGCTGCAAGAGATAGAAACGCCATTGATAATAATAGTTTGATAATTTGGTTTGAAACAACGTGTACAAAAATTTTAGAATTAGATGATATAAGAAAAGAGTATTGTTTATGGGGTAGATACATTATAGCTAATTTTGAAAATTGCGTAGTGTCTAAAATTGATGAATATAAAACTGAATTAAGAGTAGCATTTCAAAATGTTAATATATAAATTCAGCAATTGGATTCGAAGAATCAAAAGCTGGATATGGTGCACAATGGAAGTTTATTTCATTAGCAGAGCTTAATAGAAGCGTGAACGAAGTATTGTTAAAAACTATATTAATTTGGTTAAATTCTGAAATTGCTCAAAAAAATGAATTAGCTGATGAATTTATTTATAAGAGTAATATTGATATATGTAAATAAAGGAGGTTTAGTAAGATATAATTAAGAATTTTTTAAATGGATGTATGGTGATAGTCGTTTGGAGAAAATAGTCGTTATGTTTCAGTTCGCTTAATCGATTTTGAAGATATTCATAATAATAGTTATCTAATAACAAATCAATATCGTATTGATCATCGAGAAACCAAAATTCCAGATGTAATACTATTAATCAACGGAATTCCTATTGTAGCTGGTGAAACTAAAATTCCAATTTGTCCCTTTATAAGTTGGTTAGATGGAGTGCATGAAATTTTACTCTATAAACTACAGAAATTATTACGTCAAAATGGTAAAAATTAGTTTGATAATTTTTACCATCGGGTGCAGTTGTTCGGGATTTCTGAACAACTGGTTTTTCATTCAGTTATTCTTTCTCTATGTTTTTCTCGTACAGTTATTATCCTTTTTTGAAATATATCTTATAATGAAACCATAATCCCTACAGTGGGAAATATTTCCTAGATGTTTTCTCGTAATAATTTAACATTGTTTTCTTGTATTTTTCCTTGAATAGCAACATATAAAGAGGTTAGTTGGAAATCCCGACACACCACTTTTTCGTTTAGTTTACCTTCTTTAAAAGACATTAGCATGCTCCATAATACTAGATTTTCCTTTGCCAAAAAACAATACGTATTTATACGTAAGTTTTTCTAATTAATAAAAAAAGTTCTCATAACCTCTAGCCCCGATGGAAGTGGAAATCCTTTTGAGCCGGCTTTCGGCACAAAAGATTAAAAAAAAACAAATTCCAAAAAATCTTCAACTACAATAATAAACTCTAAAAATCGTTTTTATTAAACTTCGTCACATTCAAAGACCACAAAACCTCAACTCAAAAACCTTCCCAAACCCCAACAAAAACTGTATCCTGTATACCAAAACGTATAATAATTACACACTCAAAAATCACTCGAAATACCTAAACTGCTAGAAACCAGTAAAAAATAATAATGGCACAACGCTTGCAAAATGGGATAATGTAAAATCCTTTCCGATAAATGAGAATAACGAAATCGGAGGGAAAGCAAATTAAATAAAAGCCCATAGAAAGCAATCAAAAGTAGTGTCATATGAAAAGTGAAACCTTAACATCAGAACAATTTTATACTTCAAATCCAGATCTTAGTAACGAACAAGCCTTAAAAAGTTCCATTTTTCGAATTAGTAATGACAATGTAGCAGCAAAAAAAGTAAGCGAGCGTACCAAAAGTAAGTTCGGTTTATTTGTGTTGATAAGCACATTTGCCCTATTGTTTGTTGGAGCATACTCCGTATATCATTTACAATCCGACTTTGATCAGTTTCAAATCGACCGAATGAATTCTTCTTGGGGATTTCCGTTTTTGGTCGTTGCAGGAATATTGTTTGTTTTTCAAACCGGAGTATTTCTGTATAATTTATACTTGTATTTTAACTACAAACCAATCGAATCGGTTTCGGATGAAATGTTGCCAACTTGTACCGTAATCGTTCCTGCGTATAACGAAGGAAAACTGGTTTGGGATACTTTATTGAGTTTGGCCGACAGTGATTTTCCGGCGCATAAACTAGAAATTTTAGCGGTAGACGACGGAAGTAAAGATGATACTTGGTACTGGATGCAACAAGCCAAAATAAAATTAGGTGATCGTTTAACGATTTTTCAACAACCTGAAAATAAAGGAAAACGTCACGCGCTGCACCGTGGATTCGAACTAGGAATGGGAGAAATTTTTGTAACAGTTGATAGTGATTCAATTGTGAAAAAAGATACGCTAAGAAATTTAGTTAGTCCGTTTGTAGTAGATGAAAAATGTGGAGCAGTTGCAGGAAACGTTCATGTTTTGAACAGTAAAAAAGCAATTTTACCAAAAATGCTTAACGTAAGTTTTGTAATGAGTTTTGAATTCATGCGTTCTGCCGAAAGTAAATTAGGTTCTGTACTTTGTACTCCTGGAGCAGCGGCAGCATATAGAAAAACTTCGGTTTTTGCTTGTCTTGACGAATGGATCAACCAAACTTTTATGGGACAACCATCAGACATTGGTGAAGACCGCGCGATGACAAATATGATTTTGAAACAAGGTCAGCATGTTGTATTTCAAAGAAATGCTTATGTATTGACAAACGTTCCTGAAGAATACACTGGATTGTACAAAATGTTCATTAGATGGAGTAGAAGTAATGTGCGTGAAAATATCGCAATGGCTAAATATGTTTTTACAGATTTTAGAAAAGAATCTAAATTTGGAGCCCGTCTTTTATGGTTTAACCAAGCTCTAAAAATTGTTATGGCATATCCGTTTATGATTTTTATGTTTGTGTTTATCGCCATGCATCCGTTATTGTTTTTAAGCTCAACATTATTAGGAATCTTAATTGTATCAAGTTTTCCGGTATTGTTTTATGCTAAAAGATACAATCTTGCAGATTCGCTTTGGGCATATTCTTATAGCGTTTTCTACACTTTCAGCTTATTCTGGATAACACCTTATGCCATCGTTACCGCCAATAAAAGAGGCTGGTTGACACGTGGTTTAGTCTAAAAATAATTGTAATTAAAAAAATAGAATTGATTTGTTTTTTTGCAACTCCTGTTCCTTTGAGCAGGAGTTTTTTTATGCACTAAAATGAGTTAAGTTTTTTAGCCACAGATTAAAAGGATTAAAAAGGATTTTTTATTTATAAGTTAAAATTAATTGGCTTCTATTAGAATAATTTCACGCAAAGGTGATAATCATAATAATCATTTTAATCTGTGGCAAAATAATTATCGTGTATTGGTGGTAATAATTACTTAAAAAAAATAATAAATAAAAGAATGTTCATTCATTTATTATTTTATCTTTGTCAAAAATAATCAGTATGAGAGTAAGAGATGTCGACAAAGAAAAATTGGTAATCGAAATGGCAATTGACCAAATTGTGCGTGACGGATTTCAAGGTTTCAGTATGAACAAGCTCGCGAAGGCGTGTTCTATTTCTGTTGGCACGCTCTACATTTATTACAAAGACAAGGATGATTTGATTCAAAAAATAGGTGCCATTATCGCGCTGAAGTTTTTTACCAGTACCGTAAAAGATTTTGCGCCCGAAATGTCATTTGAGGAAGGTTTATGGAGACAGTGGGAAAACCGCGCCAACTTTACCATGAAATATCCGAAAGAAGTTGCATTTTTTGAGATCATAAAACATTCGCCTCATTCAGAAACTATTCTGGATTCTATTAAAGAGTTTGCAGATTTTAGAAAGATTATGAGTGAGTTTATTGACAATGGGCTTCGTAGAAAAGAAATTGTTCCAATGACATTTGAGGCCTTTTGGTCTGTGGCTTACGGACCTTTATACACATTGTTGAACATGCATACTGAAGGTAAGAGTATGGGAGGAAGACCATTTAAACTTACCAAAGAGATTATGAAAGAAGCTTTTAAAGGTACAATTAAAGGACTAAAACCATGAAAAATTATGGAAACGAATTTGAATACAATACACATTTTCAAAACAAATATTAAACAAATCAATCCAGATTGCGATATGCACAGAACGCTGGATAATCATTCGGATATAGAACAATGGAGCATCGATCATGAAGATGTTGATTGCGTGCTTCGCGTCGTATCGAATGTATTAAAACCTGACGCTATTATCGAAATGATCAACGAATTTGGTCACGAATGTCAGGAATTATCTTAATCAAAAAAAAATAACCAATTTATATGGAAAAAACTTCTGGGGACAGCCCCGCTTTTACTTCACACCAAAAAATCATTATAGCAATATTAGCCCTTTTGCAATTTACAGTTATACTTGATTTTATGGTCATTTCTCCACTGGGAGATATCTTAATGAAAACCCTGAATATGACGACCGCAAACTTTGGTTTTGCCGTTTCTGCTTATGCTTTTAGTGCCGGAATTTCGGGATTAATGGCAGCAGGTTTCGCTGATAAATTTGACAGAAAAAAACTTTTAATCTTCTTCTATACCGGATTCATCATTGGTACCGTTTTCTGCGCCCTTTCGACAAGTTATATGATGTTGCTTGCCGCAAGAATCGTTACCGGACTTTTTGGTGGTGTAATTGGTTCTGTGTCTTTGGCTATCGTAACAGATTTATTCGTTATTCACCAAAGAGGACGCGTTATGGGATTCATACAAATGGCTTTTGCTACAAGTCAGATTTTAGGAATTCCGGTCGGTTTGTACTTTGCTAATAATTGGGGATGGCATTCGGCATTTATCATGATTGCCGTTTTGGGAGCTTTAATTCTTATTGCAATTATCACGCAAATGGAGCCAATCACAAAGCATTTAGAAGTGCAATCAGACAAAAGTCCGTTTTTGCATCTTTGGCATACTTTGAGCAATAAACGTTATCAGGTGGGTTTTGCATCGATTGCTTTTCTTTCCGTGGGAGGTTTTATGTTACAACCTTTTGGAAGCGCATTTTTGGTAAATAATATTCACATTAGCCAACTCGAATTACCAATGGTATTTTTCTTTACCGGACTTTCGGTACTATTTATAATGCCTTTGGTTGGAAAATTAAGTGATAAAGTAAGCAAGTTCAAATTGTTTGCAGCAGGTTCGATACTTTCGATCATTATGATTTTGATTTATACGAACTTAACTCCAATTCCACTATGGGAAATCGTAGTAATCAATATGATCCTGTTTATGGGAATCATGAGTCGTATGATTCCTGCAACGACGCTTAATACAGCAATTCCGGGATTGGAAGATCGAGGCGCTTATATGTCAATATCTTCTTCTTTACAGCAAATTGCCGGTGGAATCGCCGCTGTTTGTGCCGGATTTATTGTACATCAAAAAACGAAAACTTCTCCGTTAGAAAACTATGATATTTTAGGATATGTAATTGCGGTAATTACACTTTGTTCAATATTCTTTATCTGGAGAGTAAATCAGTTAGTAAAATCAAAAGATCACGATATTAAAGAATAACATTCTTCATTATCAATTCGGATATATTAAACCCTGTAAAATAGCTGTTTTACAGGTTTTTTTTTATGGAATAAAGAGACTGGTTTTGAGCGTTTTATTTATTTTGAAAAGTCTTATTGTGTTGTTATGTAGTCTTTTAAAGCCGTTTTTGTTTTTAAGTCCGATGTAAATTTGCAGACTGAAATTAAAATCTAAACAATAGTTGATATTCTGTTTTGTAAGTATCAAAATTGTTCTGAATTTTTAAACTGCACTTTATGAAAACATTGAATTTGATCCTATTTTTTACAATATCTTTTTTTGGAGGAATAAAAGAATACAACACAAACAATTTACTGACTGATACTGAACTCGAGAGGTTTAATAGTCAGGTAACTGAAGTAAAAACAATGATTCATGCTAAAAGTAATTACAATTCTAAAATTGCTTTTTTTGTTGATATGAAAATTAAATCCGGTAAAAACAGGTTTTTTGTTTATGACTTAGAAAATGATAAAATCCTGGATCAGGGACTTGTAGCCAACGGTTCGGGTTCCGAAACTACTGTTAGGGGAGATTTAAAATTTAGCAACGAACCCAATTCAAAAAGTACTTCGCTAGGCAAATATATTATCGGAAAATCCTATAAAGGAATGTTTGGCAAATCGTATAAATTGTTCGGTTTGGAGGAAACAAATAGTAATGCAATGATGCGGGCAATCGTTTTGCATCCGTATTCAGCGGTTCCGGAAGAAGAGCAGGATTATTATATTTCGAATAGTAAAGGATGTCCAATGGTAAGTGAAGGTTTCTTTAAAAGACTCGAGAAAATAATTGATGGTTCTAAAACAAGTATAATTTTGAATGTTTATTATTAGGGAATAATGAAAAAGCTTGTCGGTTGTTGACAAGCTTTTTTTTTGTTGTTTTTAATGGCACGCGGATGATGCTGATTAAACGGATTTGCGCGGGATTTTGTTGAAACTTTCGTTAGATGATAAAACTGTATGATGGATTAAAATCCATCCCTACAATATGTCTCGTTCCTCCGGAACTCTTTGTCAAATTCCGGAGGAATGGTTTATATTGTAGCAACGGATTTTAATCCGTTGAAACGACGATTTAAATGACAATCGTGGTGTGTAAATCCAATCTTTGTCGAGTTTCTTGCGGAGATTCCTCGTTCCTCGGAATGACAATGCTACGCTCAAATCCAATCTTTCAAGAATTCCAGATTCCGGTTTGTGCTGTTTCTTTCGCGTAAGCGGAAAAATCTTTTGCTTTCCTGCCCAAAACTTTTTCTATATCAGAAGTTATGCTTGAATTTCGCCCGTCTAATACTTGTTCGAAAAGATAATTTATTAACCAAATATGATCTTCGGGAACTTGATATTCTTTTAGCATTTGAGTGTATTCGTCTAATGCTAAAGGCTGAAAAGTGATGCTTCGACCGCTAACCTCAGCAATTTCATTAACGACTTCTTTAAAAGTTAATAATCTCGGACCCGTTAATTCATACGTTTTACCGTTGTGTTTCTCGTCTAAAAGTGCTGCTGTAACTACGTCAGCAATATCATCGGCATCTATAAAAGGTTCTAATGCTTCTGCTCTTGGCAACGTTACGATTCCGGCTAAAATTGGATCGAGGAAAAAGCTTTCGCTAAAGTTTTGGTTGAACCAACTTGCTTGTACAATCGTCCAGTTTTTGGCATTTTGTTTTACAATTTCTTCGCAAAGCTGGGCTTCTTTTTCGCCTCTTCCAGAAAGTAAAACGATTTTTTGAACACCTGATTTTGTGGCAAGACGAGTAAAATTCTCAATTGAATCTTCGGCTGTTGGAATTGCCAAATCAGGCTGAAAAGTAATATAAACCGAATCAATATCTTTTAAAACGGCTTCCCAGGTTTCCGGTTTTTCCCAATCAAAAGGGATTTTTTCATTTCGCGAACCTAAACGAATTTCGATATTGGCAACTTGCTCTAATCTTTCGGCTACTCTGCGTCCGGTTTTCCCATTGGAACCCAAGACTAAAATTTTTGTGTTTTTCATGATGATGGTTTTTTAATTGATTACTGATACAAAGTTGCAATCATTAAAAAAGAATCATTTGTCTGAAAAGAATTATGATTTGTTTGAAAGGAATTGTTGCCGAACTTCATTTGGACGCATTCCGAATTTCTTGTGAAAAGCATTCGAAAACGAACTTAAACTTTCGTAACCCACTTCCCAAGCTGATTCTTGTACGGTTCTTTCGCTTTCGCGGAGTAACTCATATGCTTTGTGAAGTCGTTCTTCCTGAACATATTTAAAAACCGGAATGCCAAAAAGTTCCTTGAAGTTCTTTTTGAGTTTGTTACTATTCAAACCTACCATTTGAGATAATTGCGTAATCGAAGGTGGTTTTGAATAACTATTAGTGACAATTTCTTTGGCTTTATAAAGTTTGTTTTTGTCTGTTTCCGAAAAATCAATTTTAGTTCCGGTAGTCAAAAGTGCATAAAAATGTGCCAATAATTCGTTGATCTGACTTTTTAAAAACAATAATCTCGTATTGCCTGTGTAAGTAGTATTGAAGATTTTCTGAACCGCCAATTGCATATCCAGAGTCATATAAAATGATGGACCTTCGACAAAATGCTCTTTTGGACTTAGTAATTCGGGAAGATGCTTTTCAAAAATTTCTTTTTCTGCCTGAGGTAAAGAATGCAGCTTTTTTGGTTTGGTAAAAATACTGATTGATTGCAGCGGTTTATCGGGTTCTATTTTATGTGCAAATTCTACTTTTTGATCTCCGAAAAAACAAATTGCCAAACCTGTTGTATTGGTCAAATACTTGGTTTGATTGTTATGTTTGATTTCCAATTCGACATTTCCGGATCCGTAAAAAGCAAATCCAACGGCATCGCCATCAATTTCACACTTCTGAACAAATGTTTTAGAAGTATTCGATTGTTCGATTAAAACAATAAAGTCATTTAATTCTATGATATCTGTTGTCATTGGTTTTTAGATATTTGACTACAAAAAGCATGAAAAGTTACCATTTATTTTTAATTCGGCATTTACAATTATCAAAGTTTATAAAGAAACGCTGGTACAATACAAAAACTTGTGAGCAATAAAAATTAAGAGTGAATTTAACCGCAAAGTTCGCAAGTTTTTTTATGCTTATCGGATTTTATAAAAACACAAAGTTCGCAAAGCTAGATCAACACAATCCCGATAGCTATCGGGATTGCGAACTTTGTGTTTTCTATTTGCGTAAAGTAAAATTAAAACTTTGCGAACTTTGCGTTTAAAATTGATTTAAAACAAAAAGGGAATAGCCTTGAAACTATTCCCTTTTGAGTATTGATACTTATAAAATCCGGTCAATTAATGTTCTGTAATTGTAGATTGATTAAGTTTAATAATTCGTATTTTTTTGTTTGTATTATCAGACAAGAAAAGTAGATCATTAAGTTGCGCTGTACTAACAATTGTTCCAAAAGGATTTTGTCCCATAATGTCAGCAACATTCACTCTTGCATTGTATTTTTTGTCTAAAAATTCAGCTTTAGGATAAAGACGTAAGTAATTTACACTTCCTAGATTTTCTGATGTAATTGCCCAATCTTTACTAAAATTGATTGCAATAGGTTTGGCATCAAAAGTTGTATTTGATGGTTTTGTAGGTTCAGTAAGCGAGTTTGCAGCATTTGCTTTAATAGACGCAATTGTATAATACAAATAGCTTTTGGCATCTCTTCCGGCTACGACTAAATTTCCTGCTTCAACATCCATAGAATAAACCTGATCGTAACCGCTTAAAGTGGTTAATTTGGCAATAGGTTTTAAATTCCACTCGCTGGTTTCTGTAATTTGTGTTGTTTCAAAAACTTTAATCGAAGTTTCTTTTTCTTTCACAAATACTAATCCGTCTTTTACCACAACTCCAAAAACGTGTACAAAAGTATTCCACCATTGACCATTTCCAACCGTGTTAATTCCGGCAGTTGTAAGTTCATCCATTACAAAAAGTCTTGAATCAACGCTTCCAACATAAATACGACCATTATCAACACTAACCGAAGAAAGTTTGGTAAACGGAATTGTAGTTGTTCCTTTTGTATAAGCCGTAAGTGTTTTTAGATGTGCTAAAGTCAGTGCATCAAAAATTTCAAGAACATCGCCATTACAAACGTACAATTTGTCGTTTGCAATCGTTATTCCTTTTGGATCTAATGTTCCTTTTCCGTCTCCAATTTGAGCAGCAGTAATAGAAGCTTCTTCAGTTGGGTAATAATAACTGGCTGTTGGTGATGCAGTATCTTCTTGGTTGTCATCTTTGCTGCAATTGGTAAAAAGGCAAAGTAATGCTATGAAAAAAGGTATTTTGTTCATGATAGTTTTAGTAGTTATTTCCATTTTCCTTCTCCTTTATATTTTACTAAAAACGTATTTTTAGGATTAATAGTAAATACAGGTTTTTTGTATGTCCCGGTTAAATAAGTCGTTTTTGTGTACGTTTTTAACACATCCGGATCAATAAAAGGAAGGTCATTTAAGTAAATCAGGTATTTATAAAACTCGGTTAGCATTTCCTGCTGACCACCACCTTCGCCACTATTTGCTAAGTTACTGCTATGGCTATAACCACTATGATGAGAATATTCGTGTGACCAAACCGACATTTCGCCTTTCCAGTGTCCGGTTACATAACCAGATTCCCATTGCGATGCAAGAGGTCCACCTCCCCAGGCCGAACCTCCGCCAACCATAGCCATATTCAAAGTTCGGTTATCGATGTAAGTAACATATGCTTTTTCTATTTGTTCTTTTGACAGATAATCATAAACTCCGTCTACATCTTCAGCATTTCCATGCCAGTTTAATGCGCCATTAACAGTTTCAATTCCGGCTGCTGTAGCTTGTTCTCTTTTGTATCGGTCAAAATTCATAAATGTATCGTAATACAAAGGATGACTGATCGCATAGGAATAATTGATAATCATTGTAATGGCTTCTTTCGCCAAAACAGGATTCATGGGTAAAAATTTATTAGGATCGTCAGCAGGATTATTAAGGTGGTACTGTGTACTGAATTGTACTAGTCGATTCGATTTTATTTTTTTGAATTTTTCGAATAAAGGATCACTTGATTCTACAGAAAACTGGATTGCGCCAGACGAGAATCCGTCGATTTTGTCAATCGTAACCGTTTTTCCGTTTTCTAATTTGTAATCGTGAGTGCCTTCTACTAAAGGGATTTGGTGTGCAGAACGATGAAAAGCCGGAACTTTTGTAAACTCATAAATTAAAAATCGTTTGTCGTAGTTGGCTAATTTTGCATAGACTCTTACATCTGTAAGTCCAACTGGAGAATAAAGAGAAATTTGTACAGAATCTTTCCCTTTTTGAATGACTTGCATTGGCTCATTTACGCGAAACCAACGGTCTTTATTGTCATACATTTTAGAAGAACTTTCAGCGTCTTCAAACATGGTCATAGGTTTATTACCTGCGGGTAAAGTAGTGGCATCAATACTCGCCAGATAATTGGCTTGGTAATTTTCGCCTTTTGAATCATCATCGCTGCAGCCAATAAGTATACTTGCGAATAATGCCAATGGCAAAAAATAAGAAATGGTTTTTCTCATAAGGTTTAGGTTAAATTTGGGGTTTTAATTCTAACACGCAAAACTATCAATATCCTTGCGGAAAACAAGAATATTGACAGAAAATTGCTGTTTTAATTTGTTAAGTAAGTAGGTTTTTTTAGAGTTTTGTTACATTCAAATTGTTTACTTACGTCAAATTTATTACTAAAGCGAATGTGAAAATGAATTGGAAAATGGACTTTTAAATTTGGTTAGAAGTGTTTTTATACTTCGCAAAATTCAACGTTTCTATTTGAGATAAATCTTCATTAAACTGAACAAAACTTGCCGGAAAACCTACTTTTATTTTCCCGATTTTATCTTCTAAGCCAATTGCACTTGCTACGTGTGAAGTCGCCATTTTGATCGCTTCATCAGCAGAAACTTCTAAATGATTGTACGCATTCTGAACGGCTTCTGACATCGAAATTGTGGCTCCTGCCAAATTTCCGTCGTCATTTCTGTAAAAACCATTCTCGAGATGTGCATCAAAATTATCCCATTTAAAGTTTTCTACTTTTCGACCTAAAAAAGTAGCATCACTAATCAAAAAGAATTTGTCCTGTTTTAATTTATATGCCAATTTTGCTGCAGCATAATCACAATGCGCACCGTCTAAAATAACGGGGGCAAACACATTTTCGTTTTCAAGAGTTGCACCAACCAAACCCGGTTCGCGATGTCCGAATTGCGTCATTGCATTGAATAAATGTGTTACAAGTTTTATGCCTTTTGAAAAATAAAGTTGAGCTTCTTTATGAGTAATAGTCGAATGTCCAATTGAAATTTGAATATCATTTTCGAGTAACATATTCAGTTGTTCGTCTGTAAAACATTCCGGTGCAATTGTGATCACTTTGATAATATCTTTACCAAGTCGGATAATTTCTTCAAGCTCTGTATCCGTTGGTTTACGAACCTCATCAATACTATGTGCGCCACGTTTTAGCGGATTTAAAATGGCCCTTCCAAATGCATTCCGATTACACCATTATTATGTTTTTTCATGTATTGGCGAACCGCTTCAATTCCTTGAAGAATTGTTTCTCTGGAAGATGAAATCAAACAAGGAAGCACGTGAGTTGTTCCATATTTCAAACTGGAATCATAAATATCCTGGATCGTTTCTTCGGTAGGATGTTGGCTGAAATAAAGTCTTTCTCCGCCATTAATCTGAATATCTATAAAACCTGCTGATATATGTTTTCCTTTTAAATCAATTATTTCAACTCCGTTTGGGATTTCATTTTGAACAGAATGAATGATTCCGTTTTCAATGATAATAACTCCGTTAGAAATGATTTCATTACCGGTGTGTACGGTCGTATTAATAATTGCTTGTTTCATTTTTATACTTTTATTTTTTAAACTGGATTAAAATCCAGCCCTACAAAATTGATCGAGCCGATGGCTCTTTTTTATTTGACGTTTTTGTTTTTTGTCAGATGAAGTTTTCATCGAAGGTACTAAGTTACAAATATTATTTGTCGGGTAATTTTGATTGAGATGTTCCGGCAGTATTTGATAAGTTGGATTTTGAATATTAAAAATATTTTTATGATTTGTTATTTTTTAGTATATTTTTATATAGAAAAAACCTGTAAAATCATGTTTTACAGGTTTTTTTATGGAGTAGGTTTCAGTTGAAACGTATTAATCTTAAAGTGCTACTATTGTACTGTTTTTTATAATTAAATCTTATTTTGTTTAAAATGTAATCATCAGTACTCCTGTAGAAGTTCTATAAAGATGATTATTTGGTAAAACGTTTTTGGCTAAACTATTATTTTCATAAACAGGGATGTTTTCGAATATTTTATTATTCTTAATCCAGGTTTGAGAAATCTCTTCGTCTATTTGAATAATATTACCGGTTTCTGTTGTAGTAAGTAATTTACTATATGGTCTTGTATATTTTTGTAATTTAGTTCCACTAGCTACCCATAATATACCATTAGATGCAATTTTGTATTTACTTATTGTAGTTGGAGCAATTACTAAAGTAGTAGCTAATTTAGTAACAGGATCCAGTTTTCTTAATGAATTACCCGCTGCATAATAATAACTTCCTCCTTGATAAATAATAGGAGTAGTGTTGACAATGGAATATGGTAAATAGTAACCTAGGTCAGTTGTAACCCCAGTTGTATTATCCATTGTATAATTAAATCCGGTATTAGTGACTAAACGAACATTGGAATCTAAAGGCCCCTGAATAATAGTACCACTTGTTGTACCTAATCTTGCAACAGTACCGGCCATTGTTGTTTTATAAATGTAGTTGGTCGAAAGTTGGGTAGTATATAAATTATCCGCTGCATCGATTGTTAAATAATTTTTATGACCAAATGGTAAAGTTGCAATAGCTGTTTTGATTCCGGCAGGAGTTATTTTAATTAAGGCGCTTGCACTTACCTGAGTATGTATAATAAGATTGCCTAAGGAATCGAATAACATATTTTTTGGCGATGCTATCCCTGTAGCAAATGTAGTTACAGCTCCTGCCATTGTTACTTTGGATACTGTATTATCTCCGGAGTTTGCAGTATAAATTATATCGTTTCCTATAACCATTGCTATTGGAGTCGATCCAACGGTAGCAAATAAAGTGGATTCTTCTTTATAATTAGTCTTGTAAATTGAACTGCCAACTAAATGATAAATATTTCCTGCTGTATCTTCTACAATATCAACTACAGCTCCAAGATCCCATTCGGCAGATTTGTTATAAGTATAATTAGATGAGTTTTTAAGAGAGTTAATATTTACAGAACTATTGATTTGTAGCGGCGTATCAAGTACTAATCTGTCCGATTTATAGAAATCATCCATTACAATTTCGCCAGTAGATGTAGTTCTATTTCCTCTATTTACTTTGGTAATGGTATTAAAAATTCCTGTACCCGAGAGAATATTAAATACTCCTTTTGGTGTCATGTTAAATACGCCGCCTGCACTATCATAGGTATCCAGAGTAGTAAGAGTCAAACCAACTGGATCAAATTTATTAAAGGTGGCTTCATCAAATTTAGTATAATAAATATTTCCTTCATATAATTCGACAGAATTCATTCTGCCATATGTAGATTGAACTAATGTTCCAATTAAAGTTGGAATACCTGTAGAAGATATTTTACTTACATCCCAGTTATTGCTACCAGTATAGGACTCCCCAAACAGATAAACCACATCATCAACCAACCAGATGAAATTGAACCCATAAGAATTTGTTCCTGGTCCATAAGCGGTATAGAGAATTACTCCTTCAGGGCTTATTTTGTAAAAACTAGCACCTCCTAATCCTATATCGGTATACATATTACTAGCTGCATCAAATAAGAAGTTAGTGTTTACAACATTAAAATTACTCGTAGGTAAGGTGATAAATAAGCTTACTGCCAGCGACGAATCAAGTTTATAAATTTCGGCAGTGCCATATTTCCCTAAGAAGATATTATTAGCTCGATCTATACCTATTTTATTAACCAGAGTTAAAGCAGTTTTGTCATAAATGGGTTCAGTTAAAACTCCTTTGGAGTCAATCTTGTATAAAATTCTATTATTACCAATAAAGTAAATATTTCCTAAGTAATCCTTACACCAAGTGTTGATGTAAACTTGTGCCGGAAACCGTATAATAGTAATTTTTTTGTCTGGAGTAACCTTGATAATTTGTGTTGTTGTGTTGTCTTGATAGTACGAATTTTCATTAATGTCAAGCCCGCATTTGGCACTTATAGATACAAAGTACTTACTTAAATCCAATTTAGTTTTTACAAACTTATCCTCAGAACGTATGTTTGTAAACCTAAGTCCGGATTTTCCATTATCTCCCTGAATTAGTAACTCATTATTATTAGATACCGCATTACTATTTACAATGTTATCTCCATTACTATTAAATTTAGGAAGATAATTAGCAGAACCACTAATTACAGCCCCTCCAGTAGGTAGTGTTATATTACCAGAACCTAATAATGAGGTTCCATTAATGGTTTTAATATTAGTACCTGACACTAATGTAGCTTGTTTCCCTGATAATGCCGGAACTGTTGGTGCATCTGCCGTTCCTCCTAAATCACCATTTAATCTGACCAATCCTTTTATCGAATTAGTAGCATCTTTTAAATCATTTGTAATCGCTAGGGTTGCACTTGTACTCGCTCCAATATCTGGAAAATAAAAGTCACCATTCCCACTTCCGTTTAATTTAGTATTTATTGTAGAACTGCCAAACTGTAATACTTTTGAATTTAATAATACCTGATTACCATCAGAATCATTAAATTCTAGCAAGTGACTATTTATAAAGCTAGGGAAAGTAACTCCTGGGGCAATAAAATTAATTTGAGTGCTTAAATTGTTATTATTATTTACCACATCCTGTAAAGTTGGAGGATTTGGAATTTCATCCTTTGTGGCTAAAGTATAACTCCCAGAAGGTTTTTCAGGAAATTTATATTCACTGTTTCCATCCGTAAGTTTCTTCCATACAAGTTTATTAGATTTTAGGTTGTCTTGTGTCGAATGTGTAACAGCATCTTTATAGTAGTTAGTATAATTATTTTCAGAATTGTTAGTTACTGCTAAACCATAAGTAAGTAAATCAGATCTTCTGTCAAAATTAACGTCAAGTGCCGATACATTTGTATTTGTAATAAGAGAATACAATGCATTTTCATCACCTATTGTCATAAAAGCATTGGTTGCATTATGGCCAGTGCCTAGAACAGATTGTAAGTCCTGAGAACCTCCACCTGATATATTAATATTTCCTGTTTCCGGATCAGGTTCATTACCGTTTACTGTTCTAATTCCGTATTTTTTCTTAGTCATTTTTGTGTGTTTTTAAGTTAGTCATTAATGTCGCTTATAACTAAATTATCCTCGTTATCGTAATAACGGATTTTAGTTGTACCATCAGGTCTATTGTATATTTCCTTTAAAATAGAAGGATTAAAAAGTAATGAATCTTCAATAGCAGAAACATTAAGAATGCTTGAGTTTTTAAGCAAACTTAAATTTGACATTGTAGAATTTGATGGTATTAGATAGTTTCCTGAGTTAGAGCTTTCTTCAAAGGTGCATTGAGTTTGTCCGGAATTCCTTTTAAATTCAACACCCTGTTGACTAGATCCTCCCGAAAAAGTTAAATATTCCTGATAACTATTTGGTCCAAATATGCAATTGGATTGCTCGGCAGAATTTAAAATTATCGATCTTTGATAACTTCCAACAAAATTAATGTTGTCAAAATAGGAGTGAGAAACTGTAATATTTGAAATTCCTTTATAAAAGTTAGAATTAAAAGGATTGCCAAATTGAAATGTTTTTATTGCAGATTCTCTACCAAAATTATCATAATCAGATTTAGTATAGATTACATCACATCCTGATTCAGTTTCGTATCTGCGAGAGATCCAATCGTTAGGATAATCATATTCAATTATATCTAAAACTTTGTTATAATTATCGTCATTATATTGATCTTTTGTCCAATCATAAGACAATGTGAATTGATCGTAATATTGTCCTTTTGCTCCTGAATTGTTTGTCCAGGAATATCCTCCCCAAATTGTTTTATCTCCTATAGAATACGACTGTTCTGGTTCATTTGTGGAAAGTTTAACAACATTGTTTGAATCCATGTTTATAAAATATAAATCGTTACCTGAAGAGCAAACAGCAAAAGGCGTGTAAAAAGAAGGATTGTCATAAATTACAGTTGATGAACCATCAGGAGTTATTTTGAACACACGTGAAGTATAGTTGTTAAGAACAATAACATTATCTTCAGAATCCAAACAAAGGCCTCTTGAGGGAACTGACGCGGTACCTATTGTTGCGAAAACACTTGTTGTTCCATCTGGCCGGATTTTTATTACTGGTCCCGTACTAGTGCTAACATATAAATTTCCAGTTAGGCTAGAAAAACAAATATCTTGCGGCCCTGTTCCTAGTGTTGCAAAAACACTTGATGTTCCATCAGGTAAAATTTTTGTAATACCATAGCCGCCTCCATGTGCAACATATATATTGGCATCGTCATCTAAACACATACTAAGATTTCCATTCCCACAAGTTCCATGAATTTTAAAGGATCCGTTTGGCGAAATTTTAATAACATCTTGATACGTGGAATTTGCAACATATACGTTTCCGTTTGAATCTACACATATGTCTCCATTACCATTTCTTCCCAAATCTGCCAATGTAGATAAAACACCAGATGAATCTAGCTTAGAAACTGTTCCTCCGAAATCGCCTATCATATAAACAACATCATCGGAATCTATACACAATTTATCTGTTCTGGATCTATTTGATGTATCTATATCAATTTTTGTTCCATTAGGTAAGATTTTTGTAACGCCACTGCCTCCTGGAACAGGGTTTGCGTTAGCCGTATAAACAACGCCATTACTATCAACAACTATACTTTGTGGATTATTTCCGGTACGGGATAATACTTGCTCATAATATCCGGCTTTATTTTGTATAAAAGCCTTTGAATTCCATATATTGAATCCATCGATCGATTGATCATATTTTGGATTATAAAATAATCCATGTCCTTCTTTAAATAAAGTGTTTTCTGTTAGAGCTTGTAAAAATATTGTAGTTCCACTCAAAGGTCCATCATCATATAAAGAAGGATGAACTCCGCTTATTTTGTAATAAGCACCTGGAATCAAAGAATTATTATTTATCAGATTATCTAACTCTGATTTAGTCACAGAAATAGCCGAGCCACCACCTAAAGAACTTTGAGGGATAAATTTCACAGTGTTGTCGGCACCTCGCACAAGTACATCATCTTCGTTACTGCCTTCATTAACAGACTCTAATTTTAGAGGCTTGCTAATAATCTGGACCTGTGAAGATGCTTCTTCAAGAGACTTATTAATATTATTTTTTATCATGTCGTATTTTGTTTTTTAATTGTGATATTTAAGTTTAAGAAGCAGATGTTATTTTATTTCGTAAAAACGATTAAACCATTCCTAACTTCATCAGATTCAAGAAAAGAACTGTTTTCGAGATCAAACTGAATGATAAAATCTGTTTTGTAGTCAAGTATTTCAAATTGTGATCCGTCTCCGGCAATGATTATGTCGAGGGATTTTTTTAGGTTTTCTATTTCCTCGTCACAAATCAATTCATTGCCGGATAAGAACAGATCATAAGTTTTTAGTTTTGTTTGTATTATGGCGGTAAAGGTTACTTTGTAAATTTCTGCGTTAAAGAATGCTGCAGATGCTTTTTTGTTCACAACAGAAAAGGATTCGCTGAGATCAATTGTGTTTTTTATTCTTCTAATCTTAAATATTCGTTCTAATTGGTAAGGCGCATTTTTAGTTTCTACTTTCAATTGGGTTGGTTAGTTTAAAGGCTGGAATTTAGATTCAGAAGAAAAGAAAGTAGTTTTTTTATTTTTTTTATACTTGCGTGAGTTGTTGCGGATATTATTTTGGGATGATATATTGGTTTATTTTTCGATATGGTATTTAGGATCGATTGTGATTAAAAGGCGTTTGAATAGTTGTATCAAACGTTCTCTTATTGATTTAAGAATCAAGGTCATTGCGTCGAAATTTTCGACTTCTTTCTTTGTTTTTATGGCAATTATGTTGCTGATTATAGAAATTCCGTCGCTAACAATAAGTAAATCCATTACTATGGTTACAAACCATTTAAAGTTGTAATTAAGTCCTTTACTCATTAATGCCAGAGCTGTTGGTATTAGCAATACGGCAAGTTTTGATACAAATCCCAAGGCTAATTTTTTAAAGCTAAAAGCATTATTTAATACGATGGTTTTGATTATGCCCAGAAAAGTATCCATTACCATTAAGTAAAACAGAACTTTGACAATTTCTACATCCATTTCCAGGTACATAAAGACTCCATAAAGCAGTAATTTTAGTTCATTTGAATATTCTGAGATTTTATGCATCATAGGTTTTTTTGAGTTTTTTAATCTTCTATTATAGAATTTTTGGCATGATCAAAATCAATTACTCCCAGTAAATTGGTAAACCTTTTTCCGAAATTGGTTAGTGTTTTGTCTCTTTCATTTTCGCCTAAATTGTCGCTTATAGTTTCCCGGATAACTCCAAATTGATTTGTAGAAGAAGCGATAATAAAATTGTCATTTAATAATGCATCGCCTACAATATTTCCGGTAATGTCAATCGATAAACTAAGTTTTCTTAGATAGCTTAAAAAGCCTTTCCATTTTGTAATGGAATATACAAAGCAAATAGGGTAGATGCCTAAAGAACAAATCAATGCAAACAAAAAAAGGGTCCATTCTGTATAATGTTTTTTCGAAATAAAAAGAGTTGGTAGAAGTAAAATAGTTAACGGTATCATTGCCAAGATTGTAATTGAAAGCCATAGCAATGCTAAAGCTGTAAAAATAAATTTCACAATTTTCATGTATAGTCTTTTTATGATTAATGATTTTAGAGTAAATAATCTTTTGGGGTTTTATGCCCCAAAAGATTATTATAGATTATTATTTATTGCATTTCTTCAGGTTTATTGTTGTGAGCAACAATTCCGGAAATAACATAATTATCAACGTCTTCAACATCCAGAAGTAATACTTCTAAAGGTTCTTCTTTAAAAACGATTGATTCAATAGCTTTTGTTTTTCCTGTTTTGTCAATTAATAACATGTCTTGTGACACATTTTTTACACAAACCCATTTTACATTTTCACCGTCTTCAGTCACCAATAGCGGGTGTTGTCCGGTAGCTTTAATAGTCGTATCTGTCGTTTTGATTTCGAAATAATTAGGTTGTAAACTTGCTCTTTTGTTTACGACTGTTACTTCTACTTTGGCAGCTTCATTTAGTTTTCCGTTCCAAATCATGTAATCTCCGTCAGATTCATCGATTTCATTCGGGAAAGAAAATCCTTGAAGTTTGTCGCCAATTTCAATATTCTTCAATTTTTTAGATTGTCCTGATGCCATAGTTACCAAAGATTCTATATCGAAACATCCGCCACCTCCGCCTCCTGAAGCGGTTAATGTAGTTTCTGAAACGACATTAGAAATACCAGATAGATTGTTGACAGCATCTCTGGCTACTATATAGTAAGAATATGTTGTACTGTATGCTAAATCAGTATCAGTATAATAATTAGTAGAAATCAGACCAGGAATTTGAACATAACCTCCAGCATTTCTTCTTCTCCATATTTCGTAATAAATAGCAGCTCCATTATTATTTGTTGAGTTATCCCACTGAAGATAGATTTCATTTCTATCTTGTAAATAACATAATACATTTTGTGGTGTTGTAGGCGCCACTATTGTCGATGTGGTTACCTCTACAACATTGCTGGAAGGCGATGTGTTTCCAGCTGCATCTTTTGCGACAACATAAAATGTGTAAGGTGTACCAGGAGTTAATCCATAAATAGTTCGGTTAAAAACATTACCTACAGAGATTGGCGAAATAGCGTTTCCATATACAATGTACTCAGTAACACCAAATTCATCAGTTGATCCTGACCAGTTTAAAGATATACTTGTAGTACCAATGCTTGCTGCTGGTGCTGTTAAAGTTGGTGCTGTTGGTGCTGTTTTATCACTTGGGCGTCCTGTGTATTCGATAAAATGAACTACTCTGTATGGGTTCAAAAATGGGAAAGATTGTCCTCCACCGGCAGGTCCAGATGCAATAGATTCATATCCTAAATGACCGTCATCACCAACCGCTTCAAAATTAATTATTGAACCTAATCCTTCTTTTACCCTTGTCTCCGTATGGGTATGAGTAGGCATTTCATTAATGCTTATTTTTTTGCCCATTCTTCCTCCGGCAGTTCCTATTCCTTCAAAAGGGAAAATTGCTGAACCATAAATATCTCTGTAATAACTAAGACCATTACCGCCATCTCCGTCTAGTGCATCACTTTTTTCTTCAGCAGTAAAAGTCTGAAGTCCTACAGGCATTTTTCCTTTCAACGGAACATATTCTTCCCATCCTTCTGGAAACGGCGCAGGTTTTCCCCAAATTGCCACCATTCCAAAAGGTATTGCCGATGCTGGTTGTTCCTCTAACTTAGTAATTCGCTTAAGTAATGAATCTAGCAGGTTATTACTTTTAAAGACTTGGCTTGCATTATCAGTTAGTAATAAAGAATGTGGTGAGGTTTTAGCAAGGATAAAATCTTCAGAACTTGTATTGGTATTGTCTAAATATATTTTTCCGCCTACATGAGTGTTTGTCCAGTTTGACTGATAATTTAGAGTAAGATTTGACGTTCCAGGAATACTGGTATCAACCAAAGCTTTTGCTAAATAACCATTTATTTGAGTAACATCACCTTCAATTGTATCAATGTTTGTTTCGATAGCATTGATGTTTCCTTTAATTGCAGTAACATCGCCTTTAATTGTAGTAACATTTCCTTCAATTACATCAATGTTTGTTTCGATTGCATTGATATTTCCTTCAATGACATTAATGTTAGCCTGGATTGCATCAATACTGGAATTTATTGCTGCCAGAATTTCATCGATTGTTTTGATATCTGTAACAGGCACCAAATTGTTTACATCATAATATTTGATTGTTTGCACGTCGCCACTTTTAGTAACCACAACCTCATCATTATATTTCTGTAAGCTATATTCAGCTTCATAATCATAATAAGCAGTTTGAGATGCGCTGGTTCCGTAGATTAAATTTATATCAGTTCTGATGGTTTTTAAATAAGGTGTTTGAGCTCCAATAGCAATAGGATACAAAATTCCTACCTGATTTCCTGGGTTTACGGGATCTTCCTGACGGATAACTGCCCAGCCTTTTTGCTGACTTGTTGCATGAGCCAGAATATAATCGTTAGTAAGATCTATGCTAAAATGTCTTTTTAAAGCTTCGTACAACTCAGACCTGTAAGCTGTTTGAAGTCTTTCTAAAGTTTCTTGCTCGAGAGGAAATCCTCCTTCATGATTAAAATTTACTTGTTTCATTTTTATGGATTTAAATGTCTGTTGTTTTTATATTATTTTCTAAAACTTCGGGTAAATAAACATAGCTTTCATAACTTTTACCAGCTAGTTTATAGAAGTTAAGAAGGTTATGGAATTCAATGTTTGCAATTCTAATCGCTGATGTCGATTGAGATTCGCCATTATTTGGTTGAATAATGAATGTTCCGTTTTTAGTTAAAATTTCAGGAATAAATACTCTGAAATTGGCATAAGCGACCGATGTATAATCTTTGAGATGAGCGAGATAAACAGGTTTATTTTTTTTGTATTTATATTCCGGATGCGTGTATATTTTAAGCTGCGGAATCAGTAATTCGCCTTTTACTCTTGTGCCATTTTCTAAAAAATAATCCGGTTCATAATACTCTTTGTGGAGATATACATATTGCAAAGTTGGCTTGACAGATTCGTCGATATAAATTAACTCGTTTGATCGTTTTTGATCTATGCTTGCATTTGGATCGTAAGTTTTAGTTGGATTAAAAGTTTCATTCAGAATTTTTTCCAGATAAATTACCTGACCCGTATGTTGCATTTTATAAAGAGTTTCTTCATAAATGGAACGAATTGGTGAGAGTAAAACATTGAGCCAATTTGCATGTGTTTTTTTCCTAAGAATAGGAGGAATGAGCCATAATAATAGCTTTTCCCATTTTAAAATCGTGTATTTATTCATTGTTTATGTATTAGACTATTGTTTATCTCTGTAAAATGTATACGGAATATAATTTACCTCAACCTCAAGAGTTTCCAGATCAAAATAGCCTGCCCTTGGAATGAAATATTCTATTTTAGTCACATCAGATGGTGAAGTATTTGGCTCGTCGCTTGGATTTGTTGCAGCAGCGGTTTGAATTTTTGTCAAAATCGGAATTTTAACTCCTTGAGCTTTCTGAATAGCATCAACCAGATATGTTTTGACAAAAGCGCCATTGAATTCGATATTTTTTAAATGATCATTGATTGCATCTAATACCGGAAATACGTCACTATCTGAGATCAATGAACCATTTAATGGATCTAATGGTTCACTTTCTTCTATTGCGATTAAACCTTGATCAGAATCCGGAGTCGAAATTTTTGACTGATAATATTCAAGATCTTTGGGGTTGATGTAAATACTCAAAGGATCGATATAAACATTCAGACTTAATTTTAGAATATCGCCCTGATCAGAACTTATGTAAACTTGATTTCCTGCGTCTTTAATTTTTGCAATGTATTCTTTGAAGGCAAAAAGCTGATTTGGAACATCAATTCTCGAAATTTTTTCGTCTTTTACTGTGGCAACTTTTATAAAAACAACTCCAACTTTGTTATGAAAGTAATCTGATAAGATTTCTTTTGGCGAAGAATCTGGATTAAGAACTGTTTCTAAGTCAATTTCGCTTACAGCGCAATGTTTGATTATTTTAGAAGCTTCAATTTCATCTTCAGAAAGTCCTTCTGTATCAAATTGGTATAAGCCATCTTTCCAAATCAAAGACATTTCGTTGCTGGAATCCGGATCTATAGGCATTCCGTAATGAAAATTTAAAGCCTGTTCTCTATACCAATTCAAGGTATGTGGTCTTGAAATCAAGGCATTTTTTTCGACTATTTTTTCGTGAACCCAAATAGCGGTCGCTACGATATTGATCCAAAGTTTCCAAATGGCTGTTTTAGAGTCATTTGTTAACTTTTCTAAAGAAGGTTGTTTCTTCTTTTCGGCCAGAATTTCATTCTGTATTTCAGCAATTGTACGTGCCATATTTTTATTTTTTAATATAGTTTAGCCTGTAAGACATGTGTAATATGCTTATAGATAATTGTTTATGTTTTTTTGTAAATACTACTGAGATGTAGTTTTCTTTTTAGAGAATTCTAAAAGAGCAGCTTTAAAAGTAAATTTTCAGTTTTTTAAGGATTTAAAACTGATATTTTGAAGAATTGAATTGAAGTTTTTTTATTAATAAATGATAAAATCATCTTCAATAATCATATAATCAATTCCGGAGAAATTGTCCAGTAAAAACTCCTCTTCTTCAGTAAGAGCCGTTGCTGGCTTTAGGTTTCTGGAATTGTAATATTCGACGATATCCTTTTTAAAGGCTTCTCTTCCAATTTTTAAATCCTGATATACAGAAATATCTTCTGTAATGCTAAATTTGTCATTGTCTTCCAGAAGGTCGAATACTTTTTCTATACTTCCATATTCTTGTAAAGAAAGGTCAAAAATGTTTTGGTTTTCTTGTGGTTTAATAGTTTCCATCGATTTTAATGTTTTGTAAATCGTTGACATCTAATGTTTTTACAAAGAACTTGTCATACGATAATTGTTTGTCTATTTCGTTTTCTAGTCTTAGCCTGGAAGTTGCATCCGGACTGTTAATATATTTTTTGATTCCCACGCCAAGTATTGGAAACTCTTTATAACTTCCTTTTTGACTTAGCAGTAAATGTTCGATGTTTTGTTGATCAGCTTCTTGAATAGCGAAATCTCCGTTGCCAAAAGCGTCCTCTATAATTAACAAGTCTTCATCTACGATAAAATCTTTCATATGTCGTTATTATTTGTTGTTTTATTAATTAATTTTCTCCTTTGAATTTGCGCGCCATATCCAAAAGATGTTGTTTTATTTGATACTGTAAAAATACGCCATGCTTACTCTTTAACCAAGATTTTGAAGCTTGTAAATCAGTAGTTTCAGTAAATGAAAACCGGATTTTAATTCTTTGATAATGAGGTTTTTATAATGTATTTTTTCTCTTGCTTTTGAAGATAAGAACAAGGTTTTTAAACCACCGGAATAATTAGCTCGAGAATAACTTTGAAGATTATTTTTGCAATATTATTTTTAAGCGTATTCAATCTGATTTTTGATATTCCGGCAGTTTGAAGCGTTTGCAAAGTCACTAAATCAAGCTGACTTTTTATGAGCCATTCTAATTCTTCTTCGGTAATGTCTCCAGAAGCCGAAAGCGTAAACCAGCGTTCGAGTTTTTCTCTTGATGTTTCCAAAAAAACATTTAAGTCTTTTTCTAATTCAGGTTTAAGATCTTTATAACTATTTGTTATAATCGTTTTTAGTTTACTTTTTAACTCACCTATAAGTTTATCGTTATCCATTGGTTTTTATGTATTTAGGTTGGTTAAGTTTAGAAGTTCATCTTTAGATTCTTTATCTTTTTTAATTTCATATTGAATAAGTAAGTCCAAAGCATCTGAAACCTGTTTTTTGGATTCCTCCAGAAAAGTCTTAGAAAGAATTCCTTTTGTTTCCCAACGTTTGAAAAAACCGGCCAAAAGATTTTTTTCTTTATCGTTCAAAATCTTGCACATCGCAAAAGTGATTTCGTTATTTGGTTTGTTTTTTTCATATTCGGCCAATTTATCAAGATCAAGCAATAAATTCTCAACCTCTTCTTTATGAAGAGCATAAGGCTGAGTTGCGACATTCATCAATTTTATTGTTTCTACTTTTAGTTCTGTAGTTTTTTGATAAGAATAGTGATCGTAAAGCGCGGTTTTTGTCGAAATACAAGAAGTAATTGTAAACGAAAGAACAATTAGAAATGATGCTAGTTTTAATTTTGAAAGCTTCATCTGTTTATTTGTATAAGATTACATAGTTTTTTCTGTCGCGTTTTAGCTTGCTAAGAACTTTCCAGTCGCTATATCCTTTTTTATCAAAATGCGGAAGATCTTTAAATGTTTTCCAGTCTCCGCCCCAGTTCCAGTTGTATTTGTTGAAAATTTTGACACATTCCTGCCAATCAGATATTTGGTCGTTATCCCAATCTTTAGCAGTATCCCAGGAAGCGGTTTTACCATCGATTATGAGACAAATGTCTACAGCAAAACCATAATTATGAACAGATTGTCCGCCTTTGGCATTCGTCACTTTTTTTCCGGGTTTAGTTCGTCCAAAAGCATAAAGATCTTCTTGTTCCTGAAAAGATCGGAGTCCTTGCGTAATTCTCACTTTAGCCTTTCCGGTTAAAGCAAGATCGCATTCCTCAATAATTTTGGTAACTTCTTCCCTGACCGAAGGATGAAGCAAATCAATGTGTTTTTTTGTTGTTTGATCCATATTTGTATTTATTAATGATTTCAACTTTTAAGCATAAAAAGCCTTTCCTGATTATTCAAAAACAGTCAGGATTTTTAATTATTCGGTAAGATTATTTGTGTTTTGAAACTTATTTTCGGTTAAAAGAATTCCTTAAATAAGTAGTAAAAATGTTCCTTTTTTAGAACAACAATTTTGATAGTATAAGTGCTTTTAATTACAGTGTAAAAATACGCCGAAATAGCGTGCTGAAAAAATAATATGATGTTGTAAATCAGTAGTTTCAGTAGAGGTTTTTGTGTTTTTTGTAGTTTTATTGTGTAGCCAAAAACGAAAATAAATGATAAAAAAAATCCCGTTTTTCAGAGTTGAAAAACGGGTGTTTGAGATAAATATAAGAAGTTCTTTTATTCTTTATCAGCTCTTGGAAAATCATTAATATCTAAACCATCCATTGTACTTTTGCCATTGATGATAATTTCACGACCACCATAATAATTTAAATAACCTAAATCATTTGGCTCATCATAATCAGATTTAACCTCATAAAATGGTGTGATTTCCATTCCTACTATGTTATTGTCTTCAAATAATTGTTTAGATTTCTCAGAGATAAGAAAAGAAGGAGCCATATAAACCCAATCTAATTCTAAGGTGAAATATTGTGATTGAAATCTTGAAAATAGTTCTTTTTCTCGTAAGTTAAATAATTCGTCACTATCTTTTATTTCTCCTGTTTTAAAAAAAGTAAGCTCTTCAGTCTCTACATTCAATCCGTAAACATTTGATTTGTTAAAATCAACATATGGAATCATGAAAATATCTATTTGTAATATATAATAAGGTAAATCTTTTCCGGTATCAATATTTAATGTAATTGGATAGAATCTGTGTTTAGGTAAGTTTAATTTTTCTAGTAACTCCTTTAATTTAAGAGATATTGTGTAAAAGCGCAAAGTTCTTGCCTGATTTGGTTTAAGAATTAGTGGCCCGTTATAAAAATCAATGGCTTCGTATAAAAAATCAGCAGTCATTTTTTTTTCGTAAACATCTCTTTCTAATCGAAAGTGTAGTTTATTTATTGTATCAGTAAAATCTTCATTTTCATTATAGTTTTCTCCAGAAAAAGGCAAATTATCTGATGGATCAATAGATTGAGTTCTATATATATATGGTTTAACCGGAGTGTCTAGTTTATATAAGTTCATTTTTTATAATTTTAAATTATTAATTTTTTTACTTTCTTCAATAACTTCAGTTATAATTTTTTCACGTGTTTTGTTTATATAATTTGATAATTTTTTATCAAATAAATTTTGATCGAAAAGGCCATATTCATCTAAACTTTGATCCTTGATGTCTAATATCCTTTTTTTACTTAAATTATTGTACTTTTTATGACTGCTATGTCCACCTAATTCAGGAAAATCTGCATCCAATTTATGTACAGGAATACCATTGTCCAGTCCGTTAAAATCAAAATTTTCTTTGTTTCGGGAAACGAAGTTACGCAATTCTACCATATCATCATCGAGCAATAAATCTTTTGGGATTATATGATGAGCTTCAAACTTTATGGGAATCAATTTGCCATTGTGTTTCATAAAATAATTATTTTTAAAGAGATTTTCAAAATGCTCGTCTGATAAATTGGCTACATCTATTTTTATTCCTTTAGCATCCCGTAAATCTACTTTTAGAAAACGTTCTTTATAGGTCTGAATTACTTTTTTATTGAGTGCTTTTTGTAAAACGCCTTTATTCTTTATGACTCTACCGCTAATGTTGTTATTTGCTAAATATTCCTGGACTACGTTTTGTGAAACCTCATCTCCTTTGTTTAAAAGTTTAGTTAGTTTTTCTTGTGCGACTTTGTTGTCGACTTTAGCAATTGCTTCCTCTAATTTTTTTACAGTTTTAGATTTAAATTTTCGTTTTACAAGATCTGTTTTTTCTCCATCTTTTTTTTCATTACTTGAAAAATTACTATCTACTGTTTTAGTTGGACTAGCGGTAAGTGTAATAGCATATATATTACCTCCCTTATGTGTGCTATCCCATTTAGGTTTTAATTTAGGATACAGTTTACCGGATAGCTTTAAAAAAGTCATTAATTGACTAATACTGTCTCCTCTTGCATCCATAATCTCTGCAGTGGTTCTGGCTTGAATTAGCAAAGCCGATCGCATCCAGTTTTTACTATCATCCAGATCATGTATATAATCTCCTTTTTCAAAAAGTTTTTTGGGTAGTTTGGATAGTAACTTCTCTTTTACTTCATGGGTAAATTTTTCTATTTTCATTAAAATTTTACCCAATTTCCCCAGTTTTGAGGCCAATTTTGCAAATGCTTCACCACCACCAGTAAATATTCCTACTATAACTTCTAGTAAAATTGTTCCCAGCAAGAGCCCTATTACTTTCCCTTTTTCATAAGAGGATGAAGAAAACCAATTTTCTATTACTTTTTTTACGCTATCTCCTATACTACCTAGAAAAGAGTATAAGATATTCTTTAGCTCTGACCAACTTGAATTAGCTAATTTGATAATAGCTTCATACATTTCTTTCAATTTGTCAAGAAACTTGCCTGATAATAAATCTCTAATCGTGTCTATTATACTTTCAATATATTCTATAATTCCTACCAAACTATCATATATGCCTCTTAGAATACCTTCTATGACCCCTACAATTAATCCGCCAACTCCTGCTAATATTTCTGCAATAATATCACCAGTTTTTATAGCGGTATTCATAAATTCGGAGCGAGAACTTAGATTGCCTATTTGACGTTGTAATTGTATATATTGTTGATTGGGAATACGTACAATGTGATTAGCAGATAATTGCAATTGGCTGTAGGTTATCCTTGCTTTATGAAAATCAGGATCATGAGCTGCTTTAATTGCTAATTCAAAGGATTTGCCAGTTTTAAGAGTTTCTTCCTTCAAAACAATACCGTGATTGTGATTGCTTTTGGTATTAATTAAATAGAAAGCTTCTGCCAAAGTTCTTCGATCATTTCCCGTTTCTATCTTATAATTTTTATAAAAAACATTGGCGATATTATTTTCAAAATTATAATTTGGTTTTACATATAGAAAAGTACGAGTGTATTTGTCTAAATAATTGTCATGCGGAATTAAAATAATGTTATGTGTTTCGATATAACCATATTTGTGATCAGCGGTTTTTATTTTATACCATCCTTTGTTGGTTAAATCTTCATGCATTACTACGACTTCACTTACTACTTTGTAAACTTTTCCAAAAATGCCTTTTTTGCTTAAGTATGATGTATCATTTGGAGAAGGTGTTGCGTGCAAGCGAATACCGTTTTCGGCTATTACAAATCCTCTTTTGTTAATTTGTTTTACAGTTGCTTTGTGTTGTGTTATTTTTTTTAAAGAAGTTTTTTGCTCCTTTGTGCTGTCATATTTTAAAGCAATGGGTTTTTCCATTTCTCCAGCATTTTTATCATCCTCAATCTGCTGACGCCAAATGCCAAGCATAATTTGCCGAAACCGGCCCATTTCAGAAGCGCTGATGTCTTTAAGTTCTAGTGTATGGTTTTTAATAATCATGATTTTGGTGTTTTACAGAGAAGAATAAAAAATGCTTGCCGTTACAGTATTTCTACTTTAACAGGTTTTGGTTGAATATGATCTGAGAATGCTGTGGTAATGTTGAGACGCAAATCATCTTCTTGCTCGATTTTGCCATCGCCGCCCAAATAACAGTTTTTGAATAATACTTCAAGAGCCTTGAATTCATCCATTTTTGAAGCTTGCAATACTGCAGATCTGATACTCATATCCGGTTTTTTGAAATAGGCAAATAATGTAGTTTCGTCATCATCAGAAATGGTCAGTTTAACTACTTTTTTATGCTTGTATTTCCATTGGTTTAGTTGTGCCTGAGTAATATTTCCGTCAAGAACATCGGCAGTTTTAGAGATTGTGTTTTCCATTTTGAGAGATATTGTTTGTTTTTATGATTGGGTAATTGATGTCAGATTTAGTGGTGTCTTTTGCTTTTGCTAAAATGCAATAGCAATGCATAATTCTGTGAGACACGGGTATAAATGTCATAATCAGTTATTGTAACTGATTAACGTTTTTCTATTCTTTATAGAAATTGAATTATTTATGAAAACTGATAAAAAAAAGAGGCTGCCTGAGTTATTTCTATTGAAGTTGAATACCCTCAAAGCAGCCTCCTGAAGTAAATTCCCTGCTTAAAACGGACGAATAAAGAGCGTGTAGAATAGTTTGCTTGCAAAAATCATGTTGCTTTTGAACTTCTTTTTTGCGTAACGCGTTTGATATTGGTTTTCTCTTTTTAGTCGGTTTTAGAGACAGGGAAGGGGATTATGGTTTTAGGAATTTATCGGCTGATTAATTCCACTCAACGTGAGAACAGATCAAGTCAAAAGAAACTGCAATTTTAGTATCTCCCTGGCTAATTCCTCTGCTGTTTGAGTTGAACTCACAGTTTCTTACTGTGTGCGTAATCACTTCGTTACTATCATCAAGGTAACTTACGATGATGCTAAAAGGATTGATATCCTGTAATCTTTGTCCTTTTGGTAAAGCGGCTAAAATTGCTTCAACTTCATAGTTGTATAAAGTGATTGAAGCTTTTGCCTCATATTTTCCTCTACCTCTGTGAACTGGCATATCTCCAGCTCCGTAATGGTTTTCTTTAGATACTGAGTCACTATAGTTTACAGCTGTAATTCCGGTAACGATGTTACCTGCAATACTTACTTCAATTGATGACCAGCTGTGTTGTTGTCCGTTAATTAATGGTAATTTATTCATATGTAGCTTTATTTGTTTTTTTAATAATCCCGATAACGTTCAGGAGCTATAACCTTGCTTCAGTTGCATTTGTCGCAAGCGAATTATGGCAATAACATTGGTGAATTTTTTATTGTTTTGTGAATGGTAAATTATGCTTTGTCGATTCCAAAAGGATTTTTGAATCCAAGATCAACCATAATTTTACGAGCAGTTCCAACCGGAGTGATTTCTGCTTTTACTTTTAATTCTGAAGTTGCTAAAATGTTTTGTTTTGGATCTACATAAACATCAAAAGCCGAAACTTCCTGATTTGCAATCATTCCTTCTAAAGCAGATCTGCATAAACCTTCAAAGCTTTTTGAAACTGATTGTGGCAATTTTCCATCAATATCTACTAAAACCGGAGAAGCCAATTTTGGTAATAAAGCAGTACGCAATAAACGAGTTGCTTTGTTGATTGTACGGTTGTTTTCTACATAAGCAAAGTCAGATGTTCCTGTAGTACAAGTTGCGCTATCGTTAAAATAAACACCTGGTAAACCTGTGTGAGTTCTTGCAAAAATGTATCTTTTTTCGTTTAAGTCTCCTAAGATTCCAAGAGTTTTAACTTCTTCTCCGCCTACAAAACCTGCTTTTGCAAAACCTTCACCAGTAAGATTGAATTTTTCGATCCAGGCGATGTTCTCAGATACTTTTGCTTTAGAAATTGCACCCAATGCTAGTCCAACTGCAGCAGAGTTTGGATATTTTTCTGATTTTTCAACGTCCATTGCAATAACCACAGATACATTTTCAGCTCCTAATCCAGCTAAAGAAGTAGTGTCGTCAGAGCTGAATCCTTTTCCTTCCAGGATAACTTCAAAAGGCATATAATCTTCATAAGCAAACTTAGCTTGTGTTTGTGCTGCTGCAACTGCGGCTAGGGTTTGTGCAAATGTTGTTGTTTCACCAGCAAATATAATTGCTAATTGGCGAATGTTTCCGTTTGCTTTTTCCTGCATATCTTTTGCTTTTCCTGCAATGTTTTCATAAGAAGTTGCTGCTGTTTTCATGATATACAAATCACCAGAAGGATTCATTCTGAAAAATTGTTGAATTTGGTAGTAAACAGATTGACCGCCTAAATCATTTGATTCTGTAATACCATATGCTCCAGCATCTTCTAATGAAGCTAAAAGAACTACTTTGTCAGCCTCAAGTTCGTCAGTGGTAACTCCGCTAAAAAGCAATCCTGAAACCATGTCTTGTTCTGGAGTTCTTCTTCCTAATCCGCCTGATAGTTTGTTAATTACTACATCGTTTAATTTACTCATAATATAAAATGTTTAATTGTTTAAAAATTTGTTTTTGGGTTTTTGCTCAAAAAAGGGCAAAAGAGGGGCTGTAACAAGTAGTGAAACTTGCTATAATCAATGGTTTATTATCTAAAATGCTATTTGTAATTCAGAATCCAAAAAGCAGAATTTCTATTTTTGGATGATTTGTAAAAACTGATTTTTTAATTGAATTTTGCTCTTGGCCAAGAGATAAATTTGCTTTTGATATCGAGTACAAATTTAAGATTCAATGTTGCTTTTTCCAATTTTTTTCGTGGTCAAAGTCAGTAGTTTCAGTGCTTTAAGCTTGGGCTTCAGTAGCGAGACCTTCATTTATAATCGTATAAATAGTACGCTCTGTCAGGAACAAAGTATCCGAAAGTTCAGATACTACAACTTTCATTTGTTTAGCTTGATTTCTATTAAGATAGTTAATAACATAATCTCTCCTTTTGTCTAATAGTGTTCTGCTTCTTTTCATCTGTGGTATTTAATGATGGGATTAATTTAATTATGCTTTAGGTTTTTTGGTGGCTTAGATTTTATGAGTTTTAATTCATAGATATTACAATTTTAGATGAATAAACTTTTTGATTAATTATTTGTATTTAGATCAATATCTCCCTTAACCTGATTTGGATTTATCCCGATTATTCCAGAAGTTAAGTCATATCCCAGATCTTCTAATTCTTCATTGCTTAATCCGTTGTTAAAAAGGATATATTTCTTTTTTAAGGTATTTTCGATCAATGTTGTTTTATAAGTGATCTCCCAGATGAAATAATCATTTTTGTTCCAGTAAGTATGTTCGTTTGTACATTGTTTTTCTCTAATTTTAAAAGTCGAATTCGTGTCAATAAGAGCGTTATTATTGCTATTAGACAATACGGCTTTGTCAATTCGTTGCGCAATGTCGAATGCATTTGCATAACTTGTTGAAGAAATAGTATCAACTGGTAATACGATATACAAACAAAATGACACATCTGCTTTGTAATTTTTTTCAGAAGATGTTTCCCAGTTTACAGTGTCGTATTTAAACATTGCTAACGGCGTTTCGATAGAAGTTTTAAAAACAGCATCACTATAAAGCTGAACTGTTGGCGCATTAGAAGTGAACTCTGCTTCGATTGCGTTCTTTTTTTCGGTATAAAAGTCTTTTAGAATCATATGATGGATTTATTTTCTACAAATATACAACATATGTTTTAAATTACACAACATATTACGCTAAAAAATGCAGTTATTTCAGTAATATGATTTAATTTTTTATCTCGAATGTTCAAGTAATACAATAAGAAATGGGTTACAAATAGCTTGTAAATCAGCTATTTTAAAGAAAAAATGTAAATGAGTGCAATTATTCAATATATATTATTTAGCTTTGCAACATATAGTGGAATGTTTTGTTTTATCTAAAACATATTACATAATGCAATAAAGACAACTACAACATGGAAATACATACTAAGATCAAACGTATTATAGACGAGATGAAGTTAAACAATAACTCATTTGCGAAGTTAATAGGAGTAACCAGTACTACAATAGATAGTATCACGATTGGAAGATTACAAGCTGACGGAGATCGAAAAAGAACAAAACCTGGTTTTGATTTGCTCCAAAGCATAATTACACATTGTAATGTAAATCCGGATTATTTTTTTGGAGACAGTGATGAAATTTTTACCAATAAAACAACTGCTGAAGTAGGTTTAAATCTGCCAAAGATTATTACGGTAAATGAAGACGGTGAAGAAAATATTAATTTTGTTGGAGTAAAAGCCCGTGCAGGTTATTTAGATGGATATTCGGATCCGGAATATATGGAAACACTTCCTTCATTTAGTATGCCAATGCTAAAAAACGGAACTTATCGTTGTTTTGAAATTAAAGGAAATTCGATGTCTACAACAATTCATGACGGAGATTATCTTTTTGGGAAATATGTCGATAATTTTGATGATATTCTTGACGGAAGAATTTATGTTATTATCAGCAAGAATGATGGAGTAGTGGTAAAAAGGGTTTTAAACCGAATTAGAGAAAGCGGAAAATTAATCCTTAAATCTGATAACAGAGACGGAAATTACCCAATGTATTCTATTTATGCCGAGGATATTCTGGAAGTTTGGTACGCAAGTATGTACGCTTCTAAACAAATGCCGGATCCAATTAATATTTATGAAAAGATTCATGATCTCGAAAGTAAATTCTACGAAATGGAAGAGACTTTGAGAAAGAAGCTGAATTAATGTTTTAAAGATAAATTTAAACTTCGATTTTAATTAAGTTCAGGTTTTTAAATAATAAAAATGCCTCTTGCAACAAATTGCAAGAGGCATTTTAAGTTTAGTTTAAGTTTGTTATGAAATTTCTCCAGTTCCGGTTCCGGTTTGAGCAGAAGCACTACCAGTTGTAGTTACTTTGGTAGTTACAAGTCCTGATCTGACAAATGTGTCAATTGCAGTTGCCAATTTTGCTGAGATATTATCTATAGAAGAAGAACCATCATCTGTTTTTGCTTTCTCTTCAATTAAAAGAGATTTTATTGCTTGTTCTAAAATTGCTTTATTTAAAGGCATGGTTTTATTATTTTAGTAGTTCTGTTAGTTTTCCTTTAATTGTTATAAGTTGAGGTAAATTGATGGGAATTCCTGATGGTCCGACTGGGGTGGTTACTGTAATTTTTCCAATTTCATCAATTAATTCTTCTAGTTTTGATTTTAAACTTTTTCCGCCTACGTCAATTTTAAATCGATCATCCATTTCAAGAGTTAAATTTCCTTTTTTAAATGAAGTTTTAGCATCTGAAATTATTGCTTCAAAACCGTCTTTGATCGTTACTTTGGCTTCATTATCTTTTAAATTGAAAATTGTATTTCCTTTTTCTAAGTTAATTTCAGTATGTAATTCGTCAAAAGTTATTTTTTGTTTTTCGTTGCCATCAGTATCTGAAAGTTGTATTCTGGCACTTGGATTATCTCCTGAAGAAATCGAAAACCTTACGCGTTCTCTCGTATTTTCGCCATTTATAGTGCTCAAAATAGTTTCTTGCATATTGCCATTAAAGAAATTTGTCGAAATTTCTTTGCCATTTTCATTGTAAAAAGAAGTTCTGAGACCTGGTTTTTTTCCATTAAATTCTAAATGTGCGATATTTTTGTATGTAGGTGCAGAAGTTGATGAAGGATCAGTACTTTCTTTTTCTTTGAACAACATTTCAAGTTTATCCACATTAGTGTTAATTTCCAAATAACGGTTTTGGTCATTTTTGAAGCGAATAAAAGTACGTTCGACTTCAGAAAACTGCGAAACAAAAGCTCTCGTTTCTACACCATCAATGATTGTGGCCAAAACCCAACTGTCTTTTGTTGGAATGCTAATAATTCCTTGTTCCAAATCAAGAATCGAAGCTTTTAATCGTACATTTTTTATGATAGCGCCATCAGCTCGCATTACATTTACAGTATAAGCATCTTCAGGATTGTGAAGCGATTCTGCTTCTGTATTTATTTCGATGACTTTTGCCGCAAAAGTTTCAATCATTTGATTTTTATTGGCGACATCTTTTATTAGATCTGTTATATTTCCCATTTATGTATTTTTAGATTGCTTCTACTCTTCGTCCTATAAAAATCCTTTGTCTGTACCCGTTTTCACCAAAACTTCGTTCTACTTTTTCGACCTGAAAAGTTCCGTTTTTTTCTTTGTCCTTTGCGTTTTCAAGAATCACTTTGTCTGTTGGTCGCACAAAAGGCTCACCAAAAGTCAGGAAAGAACCCTCAAACCCGCTTGGCTTAGATTCCATTGCTCTCAAAGCGGCATATTGATACAATTCTGAAGCAACTTGTGTTGTTACCTTTTTGAAAGCCGTTGGATCATTTGGCAAATCATCGGTGTCATTATGCAAAACATGGGTTTTGGTTAATTGTCCATTCGGATCGCCCAATTCAATGTAAATTGGAGTATTTGAGTTCTTAAAGTATTTCTCAACTCGAGTACGCGTGTTTTTTGTAGATTCGTTAACGACAACTAATTTGTCTTCGATAATATTATAACGAAATTTAAAACGTGCTTTTCCAGGGAAACTTCCGGAGATTGATTTCCCGGCTTTGTCCAATTGAGAACTTAAAATACTAAGTCCCTGATTGATTAATTTTTTGACAAGCGTTCCCGCCAATGGACTTTTGATGAAATTTCGAGTTATAAAACCACCCAATTCAGCAAAAGTGTGCTGTTGCGGATTATTGGTAATAGTAAGAACAGGACCAGTTTGTTCGGTTTTAAAATAAGTATAGATTCCTTTGTCTTTTAGCATTTCAAAAACCTGAGCCAAACTTTGGTTTCTGTTAACCAATATATTACCCAATTCTTCGTCAAGTGCATTTACTTTAAAAGGTAATTTTAGTTCTTTGATTCTTTTTTCGAAAAAAATCTTAGGATTAAATTTTTCAACATTTGTCGTTGGGTTTGTTGCGACAAGATTCAGAACGTCATTTTTGTTTTGAACATCGTCATCTTTTACGGCTTTTACTTTTTTGAAAGCATACATTGTGTCTTCACAAGTTATTGTAGCAGTTGTTATATCTGATTGAACTCCTGTAATATAACCTCTGAAAGCTGGTTTGTAATCGCCATCATATCCTAAGAATATTTCGATGTAATTTTCGATTTTAAAAAAATCATGTATTGTTTTTTCTTCACCGCTGGCATTTGCAAACAAGTTTTGGTCGAATCCTTTAGTATCCGTATATACTTTTTTGGGCATCACAAGAGTTGCCGTATCGGTCAGGGATTTGTACGAACTGCTTATGTCTACATTTTTGACATAAGTAAATTCATAATATTTAGGAGTTGGAATAAGTCGTATCGTTTCGTAGACTTTAATTCGGGCATTTAGTTTAAGCATTGTCTCTGATTATTAGTTCTACGGTTTCGTCTGATGTGGCGCTGGCAGTAAATTTTTGAATGTTTTTTGTTCCCGAAATTGAAGGAATCGAGTAGGAGTCGATTACTAATTCGTAAATACCAAATCGGTTCAAAATGGCGTGTGTTACTCTTAAAGAATAAGGAGCATTTAAGAATTGTTTCAATAAAAAAAGCTTTTCTTTTGGATATTCATCTCCGGTTTCATTAGCAATTAATCCTTCGATTGAAACGCTGAAATCACCATTTGTAATGTGCTCTTTTATAGTTGAATCTCTTCCTTCGATTCCTTCTTTTTTGATAACTTTTGAACGATTAAGATTTACAGTAACGGCATCGATTCGTAAACTTGGCAGATTAAGATCGCTTTTCGTTAGAGGTTCAAAAACTAAAGGAGCAAAGACTCTTAAGTTAAATTCGCCTCCGGTTTTATCGATAATAAAATCTTTCGATTCAGATTCGTTATAGTTAATACCGGTATATTCGGGATTTTTGGTATCTAAAACTTCGTTTACATTAAAATTGAATTTCATAATGATTTATTTTTTGTTTTTTAGTTTGAAAATGTTTGTGCAAAGGCGGTCATGAGAGTATTTTCCATTCTTTTCTCATTGTGTTTTTGTAACCAAAGAGCTTCTTCAAGAAGTTTGTAAAACTCATCCATAGAAAGTTGATATGGATCGACCTGAAAAGCTTGTCTAATAAGTGCAGCCGATTTTTTGAATTCGTCTTTTTGCGGAGTTGCATCTATCGTAAATTCACTGTCTTTTTTTATCATCGCAACAATTGAATTTCCTGCCGAAAGCATGAATTCATCATCATAATTTTCCTGATCAAGAACACATTCTTTAAACAAAAACAAGATCGCTTCATGCGGATTGTCTTTGTATATATTTTGATAGTTTAAGAAGGTATTGAACGAAGGTTTTTTGCAATAAGTAGCTGCTAATTCGTCGGCTGAGGTAAGTTTTAATACGGTTCCGTATTTTTCTTTTAGGTTTTGTATGGTTGTTTCGTCTGGCATTTTTTTGTTTTTTAGCGGTTTTATCTTTTGTTCTGGTGGAGAATTAAGCGTTGTAATTTTCGAATATTAGATATTAGAATCTCTGCTTTCTTTTTTAATGGCTTCGCACAGACTTTCGCTTTTTTCGGATACACTTAAAGGCGCGATGTTAAAGCTTTCTATAAAAATGCTTCCTGCCGATGCTTGGGTTAAAGGATTTTTGAAATTACTCATGTCTGGTGTTTTAGGTGTTTCTCCTAAATCTTTTGGTGTATAATCCATGATTAGTGTATTGTTTTAATTATTAATATGATGATTTGAATTACGTGTATAGTTGAGGTGTCCACTTTCAGAAATATTTTGAAAGCAGGAGTTTTTTTGCGCCTTTTCGGCAAACTAATAGTTGGAATTAGAGTATGTAAAAATACGGCAGAAGTGTCTGAAAAACGAAAAATTGGAGTTGTGTTTTCAGTAGTTTCAGTAGAAAATAAATTATATATAACTGACTGTTATTTAGTTATTTATTGTTGTTTTTGCGTGGTTATTTGGAGAAGGCTTAATCACCGGTTTTTTGGATTAGTCAAACAAGGTTTTTTGTGTCAAAAAAATACGCCAAAATTGAGAAAAGGGATTTTACTTTTCAATCGATTTTGGCGTAAGCTTTAGATTAATATTGCTTTTAAATATTTATTTTCTAATGTGAAGCTTAATTTAATTTCACCCACGCAGACCATGTTCCATTGTTGCAATTTCGAACATAAGTATTAGGAATTGTTCCCATCGAAATATAGGTTTGAGTACCATAATCTCCGGCATCATCTGTTTTACAACTTGTTAACATTCCCCATGATGGAGAAGTATCAGGAGCAAATTCGCTTTGATAATTTACCTGACAAGTATTAACAGAACTTCTTCTGTAGCTTGTAAATAAGGTATTTAGATTCGTAATACTTTTATATGGAACATCCGGAACGCCTATTTTTTCTCTTACTCCGCCATGAGTTTCCCATAATATTCCGTTCCAATCACGTTCAATTGCTCCATCTTGTGGAGTTGTAGTTAAATGTCCATTTGGAATTATCAGTGCAGGTCTTAAAGTGTCACCTGAGGGTGTTGTTAAAAAATCTCCTTTTAATGCCAGAGTTCCCGATTGGTTTGGAATTAAAAAAGTTCTGGAAGTTGTTAAATTATCTGTATTTAATTCTGCCTGAACAGCTCCTCGACCAAATTTTATACCTTTTGATGTTATGTCTGTTCTAAAGTCACCGTTAGAATTTTGGCTAATTACTATTCCATCCGGCAGTGTCATTATCGTATTGTATGCTGAATTAGAAGGTTGTTTTAAAAAGATAACTCCAGAGTCAAATAATACAGAACCATTAAACCATTTACTACCGTTTATAGTTTGATTTCCAGATGTTTTTACGTTGTCTAAATTTGTAAGTGCGACAAAAGTTGTAGTGGCTAATTGCTCATTGATTGTTCCCAATGCCGGAGTTGGAGCTGTTGGACTTCCTCGAAATGCTGGTGAATTAATCGGTGCATAGTAGGTAGAAGATTGTCCTCCAAGATTTATTGCATTATTTGCCGTTCCTGTAGTATCCTGATTTAATATTGGAAAATCACTTGCTGTTGCAATTACAGGAACGCCGGTAGCAGTTGTATTTTTTAAAATACCAGTTGGCAATTCTGAAAGTAAAGTTCCATTAATTCCTTTTACAGTTAAAGTTGTTGCGCCTGTTGCATCACCTGTATGGGTTGCATTTGATACTTTTGAATTTAATTGTGTCTGAATACTGGACGTTGCATCATTAAACGCTTGCTGATTTGCAGATTGGAATTTCTTCGTGGCTGTTTCAGTGATTTGATCAGCTGTATAATCTCCGGTTTGAGCTGTAATTGCTCCGTTACGACCAAAAACGGTTGTTACATCACTAGTTGGCGTAAGCAATTCTTGCCAATCTGATAATAGTGTTGGATTTTTACCTTTTAAGATAAAAGATTTATTTAAATCAGATCTCACTGCTATGTCTCCGGTTTCTACAGTTAAAGCTAGCATTTCAGTTTCTGAAGCAACTACAAAAGTGTCATTTATAGTTATCGAAGGAATTTGTGAAGAGATCAGTTTTCCGTCAACACCAAGTCCGGCATATCCGTTTGCAACATTTTTGTTAGCGATATTTTCAGGAGTAAAACCAAGTGAAGCTTGTTTAGCATTCCAAGTTGCTTTTTCAGCATCTGTTACAAATCTATTATTAACGTCCTGAGCGATAATACTTGGCGGATGATTTGCTGGATGTACATAATTAACGAGTGTTGCAAGACGGTTTATTTCGGAATCTGCAAGTAAACTTTTTCCTGAAGATTTGTCGACTTTTGTGGCTTGCAGTAGTTTTCCCATTTCAGCAGTCAAAGCTTTGGTTGTTCCGCCAGTTGTAAGATCATTTACTAAAATAGAATTTAATGAAGTTTGAACAACTTCAATGGCATCAACAATTTCCTGAAATGTGTTGAGGTTTAGATTGTCTGAAACCAACAATGTATTTATATTATTGATTTGGTTTTGCAGAATCACACCTTGCTCTGCGCTTAAAAGTGAAGTAGAACCACCAGAAACCAAGTCATTTATTATGTCTAAATATTGACTTGCCAATTTTGTAAAACTGTTTAATGGAGCATATCCATTAGAAACACCTTTTTGAGTTTTATCTTCTTTAGCATCAAATAAAGTAGCATGAGCAGATCGATCAAGTTTGTGACTTTCGAATTGTGATTCATCTGTTTTAGAATCCAGTGTACTTTTTAGATTGGTTATACTACTTTGTGGTATTGCTTCATCTTTATGCCAAAAGCTTTGCCAGGAATTCCAAAATTGTTTTTGAGTTGGTTTATTGCCAGTTTTAAACCAGCCTAAAATGGTATTAATACTTGTTGCCATATTATATTGAAATTGATTACGAAATTAAATTGTGGATTTTGAGAAACTCGAATTTTTTAAGTGTCGCTCTTGTACGAAATGTACTGTGATTTTAGAGTGTAAAAATACGGTAGAAGTGTCTGAAAAACGAAAATTAAGAGGTTTGTTTTCAGTAGTTTCAGCTGAAAATGGATTTGGTTAAGTTACTTGTTGTTAGCGTTTTATGTTTTATTTTTTACAAAAAGACATCAAAGTCTAAAAGAGGATTTGTGATCTTCGATAGACTTTGATGTATTAGTTAAATGGAATGTATTTTAGAGTAGATTCTTTTTTTAAGAGAATAACCTTTTACTGTTTTATGGTAAAGGAGCGGCATAAGTATTAACCGTTAAAACATCTGAAGCATTTCGTTCTTCATAGAATAATTTGTGGTTGTATTTATTCATCTGAATTTTAATTTCATTTAAATCAACTGAATTTACGTAAACATCTCTTCCGGATGCAGATGGTGGTGTATAAAAAACATTGCCTGTTATATCACTGAATATGATGTTTCCTAATTTAGATCTGTTGAAAATTGACATTGCAAACATTACACAATTATTGAATGTTAATTTAGTATCTTCATTATACGATAATGAATTCACATTGCGTTGATTAAGATAGAAAAACAAAGTACAATTACTAATTTCAGAGTTGTTAAAATTATAATTTGGTGTTGATCCGCCTAAAAGGACTTTGTTTAAAGTTGTACTTTGTAAATTTTCTATTTTTGGCCATCTAACTGAGGGAATAGGATTACCGTTGTAATTGTTACTATTAGCGCCAATTATACAACTAGAAATTTCAGATGAACTTGTCTTACTAACAATAAAAAATGGTAATACCTTTGTTTTAGAAATTGATAGCCCGGATTTAGCAGATGGAGACATGTAAAAACTATCTAAAAATAAGTTTTCTGAGATTTTGGTAAAAGAACCACTACTTACTGCAGAACAGACAAATGTTGTATTAGTTAATTCTTCGATATCGACATCAGCATCAAAATTCAGATCGCCCAAATTATTCTGAATTACACTATTATCAAAAGCCCCTGAAACTTTCATCTGCTTAATATTAACTGGTTGATGATTTTGATCTAATTCAAAAATCGTAAAATCTTTGGCAGCATCATAAGAACTAACCTGCATTGTAAAATCAATAATCTTAGTGTTAGCATCTATAGTCAAAGATTTACAATCTAAATCGTAAGTGATGTAAAATCTTTCAGGTGTTTGTTTAGTAGAATTTGTTGCTGTAAATTGATAGACACCGGCAAATCCGGTTAAAGAGGTAACAGGTTGATCCTGGTTAAGTATTTTTAAAATAGAATCAGCAGAAATTTTCCATCTTCGATAACGTTGTACTCTCCAGTCAATTTTTAAGTCAATGTTAAGAGCATTATTATAACGTCTTAATATTGTACCTTTTGTTGCAACATTGCCTGCAACAGGTAATCTGTATTCAATAATATCGTCAGGATATGTTACTGATTTTCCTTCTAATTCAAATTCGTTTGTAGATTTTGCTCTTAAAATAATTGATTCTAAAGGAACTCCTAAATTTTCATTAGCCAACATATTCATATATGGACTGTTGTCGTGAACATCAATATTTAATACACCTCCCGGGCGTACAATTGGTTTTCCATTAGCATCATTTACAACTATATTGTCTGCGATTCCATTAGAATATCTTGGCATTTCGTATTGAAATTCTAATTCTAAAACCCTTTCCATTCCATTAGCAAAACAGAAATAATAACCTTGATCGACAAGAGACACAGTTGTAGTTGAACCCACAGTTAACGCACCTGAATAACCTTCGGGAAGTTTTGTAATAGTTACATTTTTTCCAAGAGTTAAATTCAAATCGTATCCGCCATTTAGAGCAGCAGAATCTGAGATAAAAGAGTCTATTCGCTTTGTAGTTATTTTTGGAGAAGAATCTGAACCATTAATGGTATAGATTGTTTGAAAATCATTTATTAAATAATAATTACCGGGAATCAAAGAACCAGATTGTACTAAATTTAATACTTCTGCGGTATTTATGTTGTTTTCACTTTTTACAAATTCATTTACAAATTCATATACAGTCTTTGAAGATGGGTAATCATTGTTTGTTGATAATGAAGAAAGTATTAAGCTTTTATTGTTTATATTCTCTTTATTGTCGAGCACACTTATCAGATTGGTTATGCTGCTTTGAGGTATTTCTTCTTCTTTATGCCAAAAACTTTGCCAGGAGGCCCAAAATTGCTTTTGTGTTGGTTTTTTGCCGGTTTTAAACCAGCCTAAAATAGTATTAATATTTGTTGCCATATTATAGTGGATTTGATTGTTAAATTAAATTGTGGATTTGAGAAACTCGAATTTTTGAGTGTCGCTTTTGTACAGAATGTACTGGGATCTTAGAATGTAAAAATAGGATAGAAGAGCCTGAAAAACGAAAAATAAGAAGCTTGTTTCCAGTAGTTTCAGCATGAAACATAACGTTTGACTGTTTGTTTTAGAGCGCTTTTTTTTTGCTGTTTATGTAGGTTTGTGAATGTAATTCTTTCATAAGAATTCATTAAAAACGATACTATTGGAATTAAGCTAAATACTAATATAAATTCCAAGATTTAGCTAATAATGCCGTAGCTGTTGGTGTGCCTGTTGCTGCACCATTATGGTAAAGTTGTCCTGCATTTGGTACATTCACGATCCAATTTATTAAGGACCAGTCAAAATCAATTGCGTTTGTACTTAATTCTAATAGAATTAAAGAATTTAATGTTGAGGATGGATTAAATTTATCAGCACTTGTATTGCCTAAATAAAGATATTTTAAATTATTTAAATCTGAGGATGGATTAAAGTTGCCAATTGGATTACCGGTAAGTATTATAGTTTCTAAAGTAGGAGGTAGAACGGGATTAAAAGCAGTTAAAAGATTTTGATTAATTTCTAGAGTCTTTAAACCTATTGGTATATTAAAAGTACTTATATCTTTTATTTGATTAGCTCCCATAAATAAATATTCTAATCCTTCATTGAGAGATATTGCAGGAGTTATTTCTGTAAACTTATTATTAATAAGGAATAATGATTTTAAAGATGTGATTGCATTAATAGGATCAAACTTCGTTATTTGATTGTGACTTAATTCTAATTTCAATAAATTAGAAGGCATTGGTATTGACGGATTAAAATTCGTTAATAAATTAGAACCAATTTGCAATTCTTCTAGTGATGATGGTAACGCAATACTTGGATCGAAAACGCTAATTTTATTAGCATTAAGCCATAAGCTGGTTAACCCATCAGGAAGTGAAATACTTGGATCAAAAAGTTCTATGTTATTATTATATAAATGTATTGATTTTAAATTGCTAGGTAATTTAATTGAAGGATTAAATGTCTCTATAGAATTATTATTTAAAAATATGGCTTCTAAACCATCATTCAAACCTGTAGGATCGAAATTAACTATTCTATTATAATCCAAACTTAAAGATCGCAAACTATCAGGGAGAGAAATATCATTAACAAAATCTGTTAAATTGTTTCTATTTAATGCAAAACCATTTAAACTAGATAAAGTGCTTATATCAGGCATTTTAGAAATGTTATTTCCAGTTAAATACATATATTGACAATATTCAAATCCATTTAGGATTTCTAATTCATTTATTCCCATATTATATAGAAATATTAATTGCATGCCGCCACTACCTGTAAAAGTTGCAGTATTACCAGAAATTATTACAGAATCAAAAACTGATGAGCTTTGTGATATAAAATAAGAATTCCAATCCTCTATATTTAATTTATTAGTAATTTCTTTTTCTGAACAAGTTGCATTAATATCGTCAAATGTTAATCTTAAGATAGATCCTTGTAATTTCTTTACTACACAGACTATTGCATTATTTGTTTCTGCATTTATAGGAAGATTATATAAATCTCCTTCTACTAGCCCGGCTAATATTGCTTCTTTACTATTTTTAAATTCACCTTTTATCTCTCCATTTCCTCTAATAATTGGATTTTGTGGGTCTGTATTATCGACATTAATTCCTTTTACAGATTGAACGATATTTTCATTTGTGAGCATAATATCTCCGAAACCTAATATTGATTCACCATTGATTGTTTTAAAATCAGATTCGTCTGTCTTTGAATTAAGTAATTCGTCAATGCCTTCAATATCTTTTACAGGAATTTTTTCATTTTTATGCCGAAAAGAATCCCAAGTATCCCAAAATTGAGTTTGTGTTGGTTTTAAACCGGTTCTGAACCAGTTTTTTATTGTCTTTAATGCCTGTATTGCCATTTTTTTAAATTTCGTTGTTATTTGTGTAAGTTGATTTTTAGCTATTTAGAAATAAAAAACACTCAAGATCATCAGGTAATGTATGTCTCTAATAATCTTGAGTGTCTCAGTTTAAAAGCGACGTATTACTTTTCTTTTGAATACAGATTTTACTTTTCTTCTTTCAAAAATAAAGGTGTAATACTTGGTAATGCAGCCGATAAAAACAAACCAATCAATTTAATTCTGTTGATGGTTATCAATGAAAAACCTGCTTCTTGCAAAAGATCGAATTTAGTATCGATAAAGCCTGTTAAGACAATTAAAAGACTAACGATTACAGCAATTTTTGTTTTATACATATAATATTAGGTTTAAGTTTATTAGAATAGTGTAGTTTCCAGAGGGTAATCTATATTATTACCAGGTAGATAAAGCGGTACGAACCCAAGTGTTTGTTGCAGTACACACATAAATATGTGTACGAGTTATTCTTACTTCTCCTTCAGCACCTTTTTCGGTAGCAGATGCAGGAGCAATAACATCCGAAAAATTAACCTGAAAACTACCTGTACTATTGACAGAGAATAGATTGCTTGATGGAGAATAACCTCCAGAGCTTGCTTTAGAAACTACAAAAGGCGCCGAAGTACTTGTAGATTGTATGTAAATCGCCGGACCTTTTGAGCTTTTATCAAGCTCTATCATTGGTCTTGACGAAGCAGAGGTACCGTAAATTCCAATCGCACCTTCTTGATTGTTAAATGATATTGCACAGCCTTGTGAGTATTTGACAGCATTAAGCTGAGCCATTCCTTTAGATCCTTCGGAATCTATTAAAAGCATACCGTATTGGTAATTACCAGAACTTTGGTTGTAAATACCAATATTTGTGTTATTAATCTTTAAACCTACACCATTTGTGGTCATATCGATCAGCTTTCTATTTATAGACCCACCTCCATCGTCTTGCAGTATCTTTAAATTATCTCCTTGAGGATTTGTAATAAAATTTCCTACATTAATTACAGATTGCAAAGTAGGAGTAACGCCATTTTGAGACAATGTTATATTTCCATTTGCATCAGCAAAATTCCCATTAACAGATATTGGTAAGGTTCTGGTATAGTAGCTGGAACCAGGTTTTGGAAATTTTAATTCTAATCCAATATTAATACCATTGCTTTCAGATGTCTGCAATGAATAGTTTATACTTGAGTCAGAATAGGTTGCCTGAGCAGCTCTTCCTTCGTTACTTGGTGATTTTTGTTTATAATATTGAAAACCTCTGTCCGGATAAATAAAACAGTATGCGGTAAAAGGATTATCAGAATAACTTGCTCCATTTGTTGGATAGTTGGCGTTGATTACATATGGATTGTTTATATTTCCAGATCCAGTAATCGTTACGTTGTAACCAGCTGTAATATGAGTTGAAGCCCTATCGCCGAAACTACTTTTAGGCATAAACTTCACAATTTTATCTTTACCCCATACAAGTACGCTATCATTAGCAAAGCCTTGGTTTACTGTGGTTAATTGCAAAGGTTTTGTTATAATTTGATTTTGTGCACCTGCCATCATCCCAATGATTAACATGTACAGTATAATTACTTTTTTCATATTGATTATTTTTTGAGATGTATTATTCAGGTTTTTGTATTACATATTCTATCGAATCGTCAAAGTCACCAATTGTGTCAATTAATTTAATAATAGTACCAGGAGTTAATTCAAGCCATGATAATCTAGATATCGGGTATTCACCACTAGGGCGTGTACTTGAAAATTCTTGTTCTCCGGGTCTTTTAAACATAATATAAATTCCGTTATAGGCACCACAGCTATAATCTCTTTGTAGTACTTCACCATTCAGTTCGTAAGTAATAATATCACCGTAGTTTGGATTGTTAAAAGTGAATGATATAATTCTTCCTACACTATTGTTTGATTTAGTAAAACTGCTTATCAAACTTGTATCTCCACCGTAATACGTTGCTTCACAGAGGAAATTGTTTTCGCAGTATCCAATGACACTATCACCGATTTCTAATTCATCTGCTGTATTTGGATCAACTTTAAAAACTATAAATTGTCCAGACGGAACAATTTTATCTCCAAATAATGTATCAATCCCTTCAATATCTTTTGCAGGAATTTTTTCGCTTTTATGCCTGAAGGAATCCCAAGTGTCCCAAAATTGTGCTTGTGTAGGTTTTAAACCTGTTCTAAACCAGCTTTTAATAGTTTTTAATGTTTGTAAAGCCATTTTTATTTTTTTTAAATTATGTAATTAAGTTTTAATTCTTATTGTTGTTGCCTCTATAATGAGCGGGTTTTGGGGTTTATAGAGTGCGAAAATTTTCTTTGAATGTTTGATTTGGCAAAAAATGAAAATTATTCTTGTCAGGTATTTTGGGCATTTTAGTAATGCCATTTGGTAATACATAATCCATAATGGTTATCGTTTTTAAAATGATTAATATAAAATGATGTGATTGTTTTTTGAGAAAATCAGAGAAGGGTTAGCAACTTATTATGGTATAAAAACAGATGCCTCTATTTGATATTTGAGGGTGTAAAAGTAAGTCAGAAGAATGGAAAATAAAGAGAAAAAAGCCTACTGTTTTCAGTAGTTTCAGTAGAAAGTAAACTTACTGAAACTACTGAATACAAGTGGTTTGAAATTTTAAATTGACACATATCAATAGTACTTTTACATCCGGAAAAAACACTATAGCGATGAGTAAAAATGCAATTCACAATTTCAATCTTTCAATAAAAAATAGTGCTGATATAAAAAGTTCAGAGCACTTAACAGAAGCTATCATAAAAGAGTTAGCCAAAGTTTCAAAAGAAATAAATCAGCAAAAAGATATAGAGCAAATATGGCAGGAGCAAAAAACTTTAAATGTTACTGCTATTGCAAACAATTCTAGTACCTCAATTGGAGAAGGCGCTACAAATACTAATGTTGGGATAAACGAAAAACAACTGGTATCGGTGAGCAATACTTCTTCGGTTTCTGAGGGAATAAAAGCAAATCAGATAGTCTCAGCTGGAGAAGGCATCAACGGCGCATCAAAGTTGGTTGGTAATACTTCTTCAGTTGCAGAGACAGCAACATCAACTTCCAACGCTTCAATCGGAGAAGGCGTTGCTGATAACACTGGCGGTCCAATAGTAAGTTCTGCCGAATCAGCCAACATTACTTCTTCGATTCAGGGAGCCGAAAACAATGTTAACATTATAATGTCTGAGACTTATGCAAGTGTGGCAGCGCAACAAACCCTGGCAGTTCCTCAAATGCTTCAGGCTGGAATTGATGAGCCAAGTATCGAAATTATTAAAGAAGAAATCAAAAAGAAACTAGATCAGGCTACTGCTATCAATGATACTGCCGCAATAGACTATTGGACCAAGATTTCTGAAGCTTTTAATAATAAAAATACTTCCGCAAAAGATTTTGATGGTAAGCCTGAACATACCCTGTTTACACAAATGTATGCTGCATTAAAGCAAGCAAATCAGGTTATTACGGTGCAAAATTTTAACTGGGAGATCGTTCGCGAAAAAATGATCAAATCGATTGATGCTAATATACTTAAAGGTAAAATTTCTAGTGATAGTACAGCACGTTGGAAACTAATCCAAAAACAATTAAAGGATGATACAATCAATGTCGCAAATCTATTTGAACGATACAACGAACTATTTTTATTACTAAAGGAAGTTGAAGGGCTGGATTCATTACCAACCACGATTACAATAGCCACAAAAACAAAAATCTATCCTAATTTAAGTGCGGATAGACTTTATGCCGAAATTGGGAAAGAAAATGTTTATGTTTTCTTAAAAGAAATAAATGACAAAGAGCTCAAGGGAAGTGATGTAAATAAAGGAGCCGTTAAAATTAAAAATACTGGCGCCACTAAATTTATCGTTGGAGAAAGCCTGGATTTTATTCTTGATGAGGTTCTTGTAACGGATGGAGATTTTAAAAAGAAAGATATCAATTGGATTGTTTATAATAGTCAAAAGAAAAATGACAAAGGAATTATTTTTATAAACGAAGGAACTTCGTTTAGTTATAATTTTGATACACCAGGAAAATATAAAGTGGAAGCTTACGGTAAAAATCCCGGATCAAATAGTAAGAATAAGAAAAATTTAAAATTAGCGGCTTTTGTAGAAGTAGAAATAATCGCTCAGGAAATTACAATCGTAGCTCCGGCAACTATTAAAACCACTTTTATAAGACCTTCTACAGAAGAACAGTTGTTTAAAGTAGGATTAAAAAATCTTGAAGTAAAAACATTAAATCCGTTAAAACTTTATTATCAGATCGCTCATACAAATGCAGATAAAGTAACCACAGTTTCAGACGAACAAGAATTGGATTCTACAAGAATTGTTAAGCTTGCTATGCCAAATTTAGGAGAATACAGTATTAAAGTTTTTAGTAAAGATCAATATGCTTTAAATCAAAAATACACTATTAATACAATCAAAAACTTTATTAATAGAATAGAGATCGTAGAGAACAAGGCCGAAAAGGATATTTATTTATGGAGTAAATCAAATCAAGACGTTCATTTTAAAGCCCAAAACTTTAAAATTGAACCAGCGACTCCACAGGAAAAACAAAATATTAAATGGATGGTTTATGATAAAAATGGTAAAATATACGTTCCGGATCGTTTGCCATTGCAATTAGAAAATAATGATGCAGGAAAGCAATATTTAGTTAAAGGAGAATCTTTTACCTTTTCAATTCCTAAAAAAGAAGGTGAATTTACAATTGAAGCTTATAGTAATGTTAAACAAGGATCTAAATCAACATCAAGCAAAAAAATATTTGTAAAACATCCGGAAGTAACCGAAGCTTATTGGACTTATAATGACGGCAACAAAAAGAAAGCATCTGGTTTTGCCGGGGAGATTAATCATATCAAGGCAAGTATTCCAGGATATGTGAATCAAGCGGTAAGAATTAAATTCTATTTAAATGACAGCAAAGAAGTTAATTATCATAATGATACGACAACAAATGGTGATGGTGAAATCAATAAAATCTTAAAATTTGATGCCAATTTGCAGAAACATTTTGGACTTAAAAATGGAAAAACCGCTAAAATTAGATTTGAACTCGAAGGATTACAAAACGGAAATGTGCCCTATTTATTTAAGGAAAACGCCAACGCTTATAAAGAAACTTTATTAAATGTTACGACGAGTGCAAAAATAACCGATGCTTATTTCATGTATGATGGCAATCGTGTAAAAGCAGAGGATAAAATTCCGTTTAGTAAGGAAGGTACCACTGTAACCATAGTTGCCAAAACACAAAATATGGTTGGAAAAGAAATTGTATTAACTGCCCATAAAGTGAGCGAAAAACCAGCTTTTAGACACGCGGCAAAAGTAAATTCAGAAGGTGATGCTATTGTTAGTTTTATTATAATGCCCGCTAAAGGAGCAAAAAACGGAACAGTAAATAAGTATTATGTGGGAATTGAAGGGTATTCTACGAAACATTTGACTGATAAAATGATCAATATGATTGTGGAAACTAGTGTAAAAGTAGCTACAGGTAGTACAGGAAAAATAAATGAAGACGATCCGCAATTGATTTGGGGAAATAAAGTAAGTAAGGAATTTAGAATAAGAGTAGTTCAGATATGTAAAAATATAGAAAAGAAAAAAGGTGTTCCATTTTCTCCAAATGTGTTAATGAATATTATGGCATTTGAAACTCGTAATACATTTTCTCCTAAAGCGGGTACTTTTAAAAATGATCCAAATGATAGTAACGAAGGTGGATACGTCGGATTAATCCAATTTGGTAAAGATGCTTCGACTCACTTAAAAGTAAAACGTACTGAATTACTTAATATGACTGCTTTAAAGCAACTGGATTATGTTGAAGAATGGTTTTTATTAAAAACTAAAAATCAATTAAAAAGTGCAACTGATATTTATTTATCGGTAAATTATCCTACCGCAGCAGGATTAGGACATTTAGATCATGAAGTTGTGTATGGAGATCCAAAAGCTGCTTATCGTGCCAATAAACCTTTCTTAAGAGAAGCTGATGAAATAGATAAAGACGGAAATAAAGTAGGTAAAGCTGGTGGAAAAACATATGTATGGGAAGTTAGAGAAGCATTGGAAGAGAATCAAAAAGAAGGAGGGTATTCTAAAAACACTGTTTTAATGATTAAATCTTACAATTTGATAATGAGTAATCCAAAAGAAATTTTTAATTTGGACACCTCATTAACTTTCTGTTATTTTAGCGCCGCACAGATAAAAGAAATTAGAAAGGCTATTGATAAGTTAGGTTCGAATGAAGAAAAAATAAAAGCCTACCGTATTCTGCAATATTTTGTAGAATATAATAGCCAAAGAGACGCTACTTATCACAGTTTAGCTGATACAATGTGTAATGTAGTCAGCGAATCTATTGCATTGCAGTATTTAGGTCAGGTGAATCCCGCTCCCGATCCTAATATGAAGATGGAAGATTTTATGATGGTAATGATTAGAGATATTCTTAAAAAAGGTGATGATAGTAGATTCGAAGCTGCTATTAGAATAAAAATAGCGAATCAGCTTGGAATTAAAGGAGGATTTGAAGGTGTTGCTTCGATATATGACAAAAATGCTCATAAAAAACTATTAGAAGATAAGTTAAATAAAGGTTATGGAGTTTGTATGTCTTTATTGGGACATATAGTTAGGGTAGTAGATGTTAATGATGTTGGAATAATAGTTGATGATCCATATGGAAGAATACAGAGTTTTAAAATAAGAAAAGATAAAGGAGGCAAAGGAGGTTATAATGGAGGGAAGAATTATTCTGATAATTCGGTACTTAAAGGAGAATCAAATCTTTGGACTTGGCAACAACTTAAAGATGATAAAATTAAATTTAATTATTATGAATGGTATTATTTATAGAATGACAATGATTTGCACATTGTTTATTATGCTCGGCTGCAAAAATGAAACTATAAAAAAAGAAATTAAAAATAATACGCTTAGTATAAATAATATTCAATCAATAAAACTTCAAGATACATTAAGGCTTGATCCTGAAGGTGATGATCTTGGAGAAGATATTGATTTGGGTAAAAAGGAGTCTCAATATAAATCATTATTATTTGATAAGATAGTTTTAGATAGTGAAAGCTATGAACGATTTAAAAAGCTTGGATATAGCGATAAAAAGTCATTTGAGTGGATAAGGATTAAAAAGAGAATTAATCTACAGCCAAATTGTAATACCGTAATACTTTCGACACTTGAATCAGTTTACACGTTGTTAAACTACAATTCAAAAGACGAATTAATTGATTTTTTAGATTTATCAAAGTACAATCAGCAAATTTGCCAATGTACATCTAAAGTCTATATCGATAAAAATGGTATAATACACTGTCAAATCGAATCAGGTAAACCTTTTCATCCTAATGTGGATTATAAAGTGAATGATAAAGGAAAATTTGAAATTGTCGATCAGTTTAATTCTCCTAATGAAGATAAAATGGCCGCTCCGGAAAGACTAGGATATATTATTAAAAAAACTGCTGCTGTGAGTGGCGATGTTAATTTTAAATCCTATTTAGAATCTGATGAATTCGATTCATCAAATACTACATTTATCGATGAAAAGGATATAAAGAATGTTTTATTTTCCAAAAGTCCTTCTGCTAATGTCTACAAATTATTTTATGACTCAGTTGGAGAATATACAAATGAAGCTAAAAGTGTGAATGTTTTAGGGAAAGTTTTAAATAAAAGCAACTTATTGTTAATTTGTAATTTAAGCAGAGCAGACCAATTTGGGATAATATTTGTACTAAACAAAAAATTTGAAATTACAGATTGTAAAATTTTTAGTATTGAGAATCCGTTAACTGATGAAAGTATATCTGGATTGATGAAAGAATAAAATGCTATTCAGGATGGTTCTAAAACAGTACTAAACATAATATTTTTGTATAAAAAACTATGAAAAAAATAAAAGCAATTTTGATTTTATTGGTTCTGGTAAGCTGTAACAAGAATCAAAACCAAACAAAAAAGATTGATTCTGAAGAAATACAGAACAAAGAAGAATTAAGTAAATATGATTTAGTAGAAGAAAAAGAAGATAAGGATACTATAAAAAATTATTGGAATATAGATCTTGACACAATAAAAAGTTCACAAATAATACAAAGCAATAAAGAAGATTTTGAATTAAAAGTATGTAATTATAGTCTTAACGATAGTTCAATTGTAAAAAAAATTGGTGAAGATTCATATCATGTAAATTTTGATATTTATCATAATCGGGTATCTGAAATTATTTTACAAAAAAATAATAAAAATATTGTAACAAAGAAAATAGATAAAGATAATCTTAAAATTAAGGATAAGGAATTTAATAAATATTCGATTGTTAAATATACAGAATTCATGCACGAAAAGAATGGAGAGTTATTTTTCAGGTCAACTTTAAATGTTCCTGATACTGATTGGGTTGAGAAAATTGAGTTTTCAATACTAAAAGATCATCCTGATAAAATAAAATTAGTTCAAAATTAAAAACAAAAAACTACCTCTAACCGGGTAGTTTTTTGTTTAAAAGAATATTCTATTTTAGCATAAAAATAATAAGTATGAAATTATTAAAACAAACAGTTTAGCATGTCATAATGGGATTACATAAAATTCTAAAAAGGTGAATAATATTGGTAATTTGGTAACTGTTTTAATTCCTAAAGATTCTAATTTTTTTAAAAAAAACTCAAAATATATCCATCAGGATGATTATGAGAAATGGATGTAAATAAATAATTTATATGAAAAAAATATTTTTATTGGTTGTTGTTTTATTGTTCTCTTGTGGAAAAAAAAGTCAAACCGAGATTAATAAATTATCTAATGAACATGATACTACTATAAAAGAGAATAATTCAGTAGATTCTTTGCAAGTATCTAACAAAAAAAAGTCAGATTTTAAAATAGATGAGGTATACAAAGATTCTGATTTAGACTTGGCAGGTATATATGTAAATTACAACAATGGTAGATATAAATTTGAAGAAGAGAATCCAGATTTTTTAATTGATTCGACAATAACTGAAGATGAAAAACGTCAAAGTATATTAGTTTTAAACGATGAAAAAGCTAGTGATCAAAACGTAATTAAAATCAGAGATTTTGGTGTGCTAAATATTAATCAAAAAGGAAATCTTTTGACAATATTCTTTAAAAAAGAAAAAGGAGAGAAATGGAAAGTGATTGATATATTAGATATCGGTAAAGCAATAAATACTGATGAGCATCAATATAAAATGGAAGGAAACCAATATTTATCTTTTGACTGTTACAATAATAAACGTAATCAATACTTTGGTGTTGTAATAAATAAAATAGATTCATCTGGAAAATATGACAAAGTTATAAAAGCTTATAAATTTGATTTATTAAATGGAAAAATTGTTGAGATCGATTTGAAAAAAGAAAAAGTTGAATGTTTTCCTGAAATAGGGGATGAATAGAATACTATTTTAGCATAAAAAATATATAAAAATCAAAAGCGCATAAGTTGGAAAACTATTGCGCTTTTTTGTGATTTTAAACTTATAATTGATTGAAGAAGGTTTTAGAATAGAACTAAATACAGTATTTTCGTCTAAAAAATAATTATGAAGAATATCAAAATAATGCTCTTATTTTCTTTAGTTGCTTTTATTTCCTGTGATAAAAAAGAAGACAAAAAAACAGTTTCAAATAGTAATAAAATAGAAACCTTTAAATCTCGTGATAAGGAAAATTATATAAAAAAAGCGATCGAATTAAACCAGGCGGATTTTGTTCATTATATAGATACAACTAAAAACATAAATGCTTTTTACAAATTTGATGAATCCAATTCCTATACAATATTAGGATATTGCTGCAAATTTGGCAGATACGATTTTGTAAAAAGGCTTATTTCAAGAAAAGCCGATATAAAATTGGGTGAAGAGGATGAATATTATCAATATGATGCACTTTGTGTTGCAATAGAAAATCAACACGAAAAGTTAGTTGATTTACTTTTAGAAAATAAAGCAAATGTAAATAGTATCTATACAGAGGATGGTCTTACACCACTTTCTCTAGCCTGTCAATTTTCTAATTTTCATATTATTGAAGCATTAATTAATCATAATGCTGACATAAAAGGGAAGTATAATCCAGCAACTGATATGGCTTCGATTCCTATAATAGAAGCCGTAATTAGTAAAAACAAAGAAGCGGTTAAACTATTAGTAGAAAAAGGTGCAGATGTAAATCAAGTTGATTTAGATGGGATCTCAGCTTTAAGTTATGCTAAAACTAATGATCAGGAAATTTATAATTTATTGAATCTGTTGTTAAAAGATAAAGTAAAATTTAGCACTCCAATCACTGAAAAATTTCTAGGCAAATTTGAAGCAAACGTAGATGGCGAATATACTACAGAAGGAAGAGGGCATACCACTTATCATTTTACGATTACAACAAACGAAATTGTATTAAAATCAGAAGCTTTTATGGGAGATTTTTTATGTGAGGGAAATTATAAAGGAGTTGAAAAAGAGGATATTTTAGAAATGTATTACAACGAAAAGGATGATCGTTGTAAACAATCAAAACCTAATTATCGAATAAAAAAAGACGGCGAAAAATATTTTATCAGAGGAGTTGGAGGTGAAGGAACTTATAACGAATGGGTAAAAATTGATAAAAAATAAGTTATTAAATTTTGCAAAAAGCATATATATAAAGTGCCCCAAATAGTATCTAACTTTTTGGGGCACTTCATTATGGAAGAGTTTTTTTTGTTATTACAATTGATAAACAGATCCTCCACTAGCAGGCCATTTAGTATATGCCTGAGATAGAAAATTAGCATCAACATGTATTTTAGGACGTTTTGTATTTTGAGTAAAATCTTGAAGCGTTATAGCAAAATTATTGTTGTTTTTAATGCTTAAATCAGTCAATAATGTATTACCAAAACACCAAAGAGCAGTTAGTTGAGAGTTTGAGTCAAAATTTAGCGTAGTCCATTTATTTGACGAAACATTTGTCATTCCTAAAACAGTTAATGGAGCCAGATTCAATGAAGTCAACTGATTAGATTGAATGAATAAACTTGTAAGTTTTGTGTTTCCATTAAGATTCAAAGTAGTTAATTGATTACCATAACACCAAAGTCCCCAAAGGCCAGCAACATTAGAAGGAATTGTTAAACTTGTAAGTTGGTTACTGTGACACCAGATTTGAGTAAGATTAACGTTTGATGAAAGGTTCAAAGTCGTTAACAGATTATTTTGACATTCTAACCAGCTTAAAGTAGTAATTGCAGAAACATTTAAAGAAGACAGTTGATTTCCACTTATAATTAGCTGTTGTAGTGATGTAAAAGCCTGTATGCCAGTTGCATCGGCAATATTTGCACCAGCTACATATAATCCTACACGTGTTTTATCAATATTGATGTAACTATCGTTAGCTACGGCGTCTTCTTGTCCTGCACCTGCATTAATAAGTGCTAACCTGAAATTAGCATCAGGAACATAGGTATTAACCCAAACTGCCGCAGTTTTTCCTGTAGCAGAACCTTTTTTTAATTCAGCTATAGTTTTTTCATCTCGAACATAATTAGGGTCTTTTGAAAGTTTGTAATCTTCTGGAGTTGGATTCGGGTTAAAAACGCTTTTTGTTACTTGAGCCGAAGCAGTAGAAGCAGATTCATTGTTGTCTGTAGAACAAGCTACGAAGTTTAGCGCTAACGCAATAAGAAGTAATTTTCTCATAAAAATTCAATTTTTAATTAATGGTAATGTTAAAAGGTTGTTTAATGTGCTATATTTTCTCACAAATTAAATTCTTTCTTTTTTAAGATTAAATAAAAATAATGGTATTTTTCGTATAAGATTAAAATTGTTTTACATATATTATAGGAATTTTATGAGATTAAAATGCTTTTTGTTTAAGTCTGAATGCTAAAACGAAAAAGAAAAAATACAAATGTTAATTGGCTCAAAAAATTAAAAAAAAGCTATTTAGCATCTAGAGAATTATAAATAAATGATTGGTTATCAGTAATAAAGCTCTGTTGTATTACTACAAATCTTAAAAATATATTTACTTTAAAAATAGTAAGACTTTCAAAGACTTTATGCAACATTTTAACAGACTAATCTTATTTGTTTTCTTTAAATTTGAAATTCTTTATTTGAATTTTTAAATATGATGTCACGATTATTTTTCTTATTGTTTTTTATTCTTTCTTTTAGCGTTCATTCCCAGTCGACAAAAGAACTGATTGATAATTTAAATAGCATTAACGATCATCAGAAAAAAGCAGAACTGTGCCGTACAATTGCATTACGATTGAAAAAAACGGATTGGGACAGAGCTATAAAATACATAGAATTAGCCGAAACTGAAGCCAAAAACTCGCAGGTTTCAGAGGATACTTTGGCGAATATTTATATTACGGCAGGAAAAATGTATTCTTCAAAAGAGGTATTAGATGTTGCATTACAATATTATCTAAAAGCCTATGATATTTACAAAAACAACGGAAACCTTGAGGAAGCATCTAAGTTAGAGAACAATCTCGCGATTATTTACGGACAAGGAAAAAATAAAGATGAAGCATTAAAGTATTTCATAAAAGTATATCGCTATCAACAGATAAAAAATGATCCGGTTAAAGTTGTAAAAGTTTTAAATAATATAGGAACTACCTATTTAAGTATAAATGTAGATTCGGCTTTGTATTACTATCACAAAGCTCATTTAATAAATAAAACCATAAAAGATGATGTTTTAAAAGTTTACGTATTTACCAATTTAGCTCGGGCTTATGTTTTGAAAAACGACAAGAAAAATGCAGATTATTATTTTAATGAGGCATTTTCTTTAGCAAAAGATCCAATTGATCATTTAATACAAGCTTTTGTGTACGAGTCATATTCTGATTATAAGTTAAAAGAAAAAAACTATGATGCCGTAATTGTAAATGCAAAAAAAGCACTGGAATTATCAAAAGAAAATGAATATAGTATTTCAGGTTTAAACCTGAATAAAATGCTTTATGAAGTTTATATCAGCAAAGAAGATTATAAAAATGCAGTCTATTATTTCCAGAAGTATAATACAATCAATGATAGTATTCATGTCGAAGAAAAGGCTGTAAACCTCGAAAAAATAAAGCTGGAGCAGGATTATAAAGTACGAGCTCAGATAAAAACAATTAACGAAGAAAAGGAACGATTTAAGTATTATGTAATTGGATTAATCTTGATCGTTGGAATCTTGATTTTAATCATTTTCCTGATAAAATACCGAAACAAGAATATTAAAAGTCAACTTGAAAAAGAGAAATTAAAAACCAAAATGCAGGCTTTAAACCAAAATCTTGACGCCAAAAATAAGGTTTTGATAGGAAAGGCAATGGCCGAAATACATCGTACAGATACTATTAATGAAATTCTGACGGATCTTAAAAGTATAAAGCTCAAAACCGTTAATAAGGAAATGCAGCAAGCTATTGATATAGTTTTAAAGCGTCTCGAGAAAAATTTGAATACAGATATCTGGCAAGAATTTGAAATAAGTTTTGAACAGGTTCATCAATCTTTTTTTGATAAATTATCAGAGGATTATCCTTCTCTTACTCCAAAAGACCGCAGATTGTGTGCGCTTTTATATTTGGATTTAACTACAAAAGAAATTTCTCAAATTACAGGCCAATCCTTCAAGGCCATTGAAAATGCCCGAACAAGACTTCGTAAAAAGTTCGATTTGACAAATGAAAAAGTAAATCTTTCTACCTATCTAAATACAATTTAAGTTAATTAATTGTAAAGAAATAAACCAAACTAATGATCTGATTTAGTTTAGTTTATTTTTTTTTGAGTGCTTTTTGGGTGGAGCTTTTCTGCCTGAGAGTGTTTTTGCTATAGTCCTTTTTTTCCAAAACAAAAACGTCCATTCTACATTTACAACATCGATTAGTTATCTGGTCGGGAGTAAATAAATTATAATGAATCGGAAGAAGAAAGATGTTCCTCCTAAAAGTTTAGAGCAGCTTTTAGAGGAAACGAAAACAAAAAAAGAAACCCTGTTGAAATTACTGGAAAAAATAACAAAGGAAAATCCTAAAGATCAAAAACCGAATTGATTTTTAGAAGCCACTTTTATGGTTTTGCTATGAACCATCTAAGTGTAACGGCTATTAACTAAGCGCACTATATATTAATTTAAATTTTAAAACGAATGAACCAAATTTACTTCAAAACCAAGTATTTGTTTGTTTTACTAGGTTTCTTTGCCTGTTCCGTGGGAATGGCACAGTCACCTTTGCCAAACAAGAAAACGGGTAATGCGAAAACGGAACTTGAAGAACCGGTCGCAAAACAGACAAAAGATCAAGTTTATAATAAAACCAATGATCCAAATTTTAGTAATGATCCATATAATCTTTTAACTCAAAAAGAAGAAAAGAGAACAGGAAGGGAACTTTCTGAAGCAGAAAGTAAAGCAGTGTTGAAACAATCACAACAAAGTGAAAATTTATTTACGCAAAAAGTAAAGAACACAACTGCTAAAACAAATGCACAAGATTCGGTTAGCACAAAAGTGAGATCTTTTTCTAAATCTTCCGCTTTGACGGCAAAAAATATTTTTGAAGTTAAAAAAGGAGAATTTGATTTAGCTTCAACTGATAAAATGCAATTAAAATCAATCTCTGATAATAATGGCAGAACAGTAGCAACTTATCAGCAATTGCACAATTCTGTGCCGGTTGAAGGAGCAATTTATAAGGTTAGAGAGAATAAAACCAAAATTGATGCATTTGGTTCTACAGCAAAGAAACTAACTGTAAGCAGCAACTATAAAATAAATGCAGCTACAGCTTTAGAAAATGCATTAAAAACTGTAAATGCTAAACAATATATTTGGGAAAGTAAAAAATTAGGTGCTGCTCTTAATAAAAATATAAGCACAAAACCACAAGGCGAATTGGTTTATGTTGGACCTAATTTTGCTGCGGAATTAAAAGAGTACTACCTAGCTTGGAAATTTGATATCTATGCAACTAATCCGCAATCAAGCCAGACGATTTATGTAGATGCCAATACAGGAAAAATAATTTTGACTATCAATTTAAGTAGAGATTCCAACTTTACAGGTCAAAGTATCGGTAAGGGTAAATCACGTTATTCAGGAGATGTAGAATTTAACACCAAGCAATATGCTGATGGATTCAGACTAGAAGCATTGCAAGGAAAATACAATGTGCCAATCTATACCTGGAATATGAATCACGCTGAACAGGCTTCAGATGAGGTGATTACAGAATTTATTGACGAAGATAACATCTGGAATGAATTGCATAACAAGAACAATGATGAGGTTGCCTTAGATATTCATTGGGGTATGCAAAAAACGATCAACTATTATGAGGAAAAATTTAACCGAAATAGTGTTGATAACAAAGGAATGCAAATTATTGGTCTTGCGCATTTAGGTGCAAATGTCGAAAATGCTTCTTGGACTGGTGGATGGGCACAATTTGGAGATGGTTACGACACACCTTATGTTGGTTTAGGAATTACGGCACATGAGTTAACACATGCCGTAACACAATTTTCTGCTGGGTTAATCTACCGCGGAGAATCTGGAGCAATGAATGAATCTTTCAGCGATATCTTTGGTATATCAGTTGAGCTTTATGTTGGAAAAGATAAAAAAGAAAACATATGGATGCTGGGTGACGAATTGTACACACACGGCAGTATGAGAAGCATGTCTAACCCAAAAGCTCAGGGTCAGCCTGACACTTATGGAGGAGTAAACTGGGTAAATCCATTAGCTGTTAGTTATGATAATGGAGGTGTACACTTTAACAGCGGAATCACAAATTACTGGTTTTATCTTTTAAATGAAGGTGGTCAGGGTGTTAACGATCTTAATAATAGTTATGATGTTAAACCTATTGGTATTGCTAAAGCAGAGAAAATTGCCTATATCACACTTACAGAATATTTGTCACCTTCTTCAAACTTTAGTGATATGCGTCAGGCAACCCTAATGGCTACAGAAGATCTGTACGGATTAGGTTCTGAAGAGTATAAACAAGTAACCAATGCCTGGTATGCTATTGGTGTTGGAGCGCCTTATTCGGATAAACAAATAGCAATTGTTTCAGTTGAAAAACCTGCTATTACCTGCGCTTCTTTAAAAGGAGATGAACCGTTTTATGTTACCATTAAAAACACAGGAACTACTGTAATTAAAGCAAGTACTTTAAATTACAAATTACGATTAATGACACCGGGTTTTGGTGGTAGATTAAATAGTATTTATACTAACGATGGTACTATTAATTTAACTAAAGATTTGGCGGTAGGTGAAGAAACGATTTTAAAAGTTCAGGATAACATTCCTTATGTTGTAAGTCCAACTATTTTAAACTATGTCGAAGTTAAATTTGATTTTGTTCCTATTCAGGCATTTGGTGGAAAAGACGGAATTTCCTTTGTAACCAACTTTGTAAATCCTCCAGCGGCAAATGATTTTGATCTTAAAGTGGCGGGATTAAATCTTCCGGCATATTCAGGTGTGGCATTGTCAGCAAGCCATTCGCTAGCGATTACGATTTCTAATTTAGGTTGTCAGGATATACCAGCGGGATCTCAATTGAAAATTGGATATCAGGATAAAACATCCGGAAGTCAAACGATATGGAAAGATATTACGCTAGATACGGCTTTAAAAAGCAAATCAGAATTGACAATTGCTTTTGATGGGACAGTTGATTTATCTGCAGCTGGATTACATACATATGAGGCTTTTGTAACTTATAGTCAAGATCCTGTAACCACTAATAACAGTACTATAAATGCTGTTTACAGCAGTGTTGTAAATCAATTTCCTTATAATCAAAGCTTTGAAGGAACACCAGGAGGCTGGCATTCAGAGTCATTGGCTACAAACCAAAAATTTATATGGCAGGCATCTAATTACTCTTTTAGAGATACCAATTCTAAATATTTGTGGGCAACTACACAACTTAGTACCACTGAAAAAATGGCTCTAAATGCTGATTTTACATTAGAATCACCAGTATTCGATTTTACAAATGTTGCTTTTCCTTATATGGAGTTTGATATCATTTCATTGTTTCATAACGGATATGACGGATTAATCGTTGAATATTCTGAGGATAACCAAAACTGGAAAAAAGTTACAGGTATCGATTATCCGAGCACTTTACATTATGATGATGAAGGAACTTTAAAAGGGCCATGGTTTACAGGAATTAATAATGATTTTCAGAAAAAACCTTTTGGAATACGTCTAAATGAACTTGCAGGTAAAAAAGCAGCTATTCGTTTCCGTGTTGTCACTGATGATTACAACGATGGATTTTTAGGAGCCTTTCTGGATAATATTCATGTAGATAATGCACCTTATGATTTAGTTCTTCAGGACGTGAAATTAGATGCCGGTACTTGTACTATTGATAATAATAATGCAAAAATAACGACTAAGATCATTAATAATTTTGCAACAACTTCTGAACAGGTTAATGTTACAGTGAAAATTCTGGATGGTTTAAAAAATGAAGTTTTTTCAAGAACAGATAAAGCAACATTAGCATTTGCTAAATTCAGAGATACAATAACTTATTCTATTCCAAATATTAATTTAAAAGATATTGGAGAGAATACCATAACGGTTTCTGTTTTTCCTGATAATGTGACTAAGGATATCAGACCAGACGATAATTCGTTTGTATTAAAATATGATAATTGGAACAATGAAGATCTAAAAGTATCAACTCTTCCATATATAATGGATTTTGAAGATGCGAGTAAATATAAAGGCTGGAGAACTTCTGAAAATAAAAATAGTTCGGGCTGGAGACATGGAACAATTAAAGAGTTAAGCTCTCCCGGATTTTTCCTGACAGAACATACACAATTTATGGCAAGTAATGATGATCAATGTAATTGTGATGCTTCAAACGATATGTTAATATCTCCTGTATTTGATTTGAGCAATTATAAAGAAGCGCATTTGTCATTTGATGGTTTTGGAGATTCAAAGAGACTTTCGGATGGATATGTAAAGGTGAGCACAGATGGTGGTGTAACCTGGAATACGGTATTTAAAATGCCTTATGTTAATAATTGGATCGAGTATCATGTAGATTTAAGTGCTTATGCAGGAAAATCTTGCGTTGTTGTAGCTTTTCAGCATGATGATAATGGAATATTTGCCGATGGTTTTGCAGTAGATAATATTAAACTAAAAGATACAGCAGATTATTTGAAACTGTCTAATTTAAGTGTAGCACAAACGGTTTATGAGGATGCACCTTCTCATGAGTTTTTGATAACTGCAAAAAATGCATCGTATGGTAATATTGAGAAAGTTACTATCGAATATCAAATCACCAAAAATGGTGTTGCAGTAGGAGAACCAGTTGTTTTAGAAAGAAAAGGAGAGATATTACAATATCAGGGACTTGTTTACAGAATAGATAATATCCCGCAGTTAGCAGCAGGAAATTATGAAATTAATGTAAAATTAATTGCAGACGGAGAACCAAGAGAGTTGGCAGAAAATGTTAAAGCAACTTTTGAAGTTATTGAAAAAGCACCAAGTTTAGATACTGAAAATTTCTCTACTTTATCTGAAGGAGCATTATTTGGAACTAAAGGATTTGTTTCAGGACAAAGCGATAGAGATTTTCCATGGAAAGCAGTTGCTAAACCCGACAATAAGTATTTGTCTATTCCGGTGAAGGATCATACTGGAGATACTGCTGCAAAGATGCTTTATCATCCGCTGGAAAATGGTTCAAGATATGGAGAATTAATTTTCCCTATGCATAAGTTAGCTGAAACCGCAACGGCTGTTGAATTTTATTATGCAATAGAAAGTAACAGCGACAATTTTTTTGCTATAGATGTAAAAACCGTTGGAGGTCAATGGACTGAGGTATGGAGAGCCACTAAACAAGGGAATTATGCGGATAAAGTATGGCAAAAAGGAACCGCTAATTTAAATAAATATGCTGGAAAATCTGTAATGCTTCGATTTAGACATTCGCTGACACAAGGATATTCTTATATGGTTGTAGATGATTTAAAAGTAATCAACCAACCTGTGTACGATATTTCGATGCAAATCTTATCTCCAAAAGATGTATGTGGCGGAACTGATTTCAAAGTTAAATTAACCAATCAGGGACAACTTGCAATTGCTACAAATGCAGTTCAGTTAGATTTGGAATATGTAAACACGCATGAAACTATTTCAGAAGCAGTTGAAACAGCGATTCCAGTTGGAGAAAGTATCGAATATATTTTCAAAAAACAGCCTAAACTTGATTTAAGCGGCGACTCACATGTATTTAATATTAGTGCCAAATTGGAAAATAATCCAATTCAACAAAACAATGTGATTAAGAACTACATCTATCAGGAAGTAACATCAGATTTCAAAATATTTGATAGTGCATCAATTCACGGATTTGCAGGCAAAACTTTATACATTGATGCTTTAACTAATTTTAATGCCAAAAAACTTGGAGTTGCTTCATACACATGGAGTACAGGCGAAGTTTCTCACGGTATCGAAATAAACAAAGCAGGAGATTATACGGTAACCGTAGTTATGAGAAACGGATGTACACTTACAGAAAAAATTACTGCGACATTTGACACCTTTGAATCTGATTTAGAAAGTGGAGATCTTTGTGGTCCTGAAGTGGTTTTAAATCCTGGAAATTACAAATCTTACGAATGGTTTGACGGTTCAACAGAACCAACTTACACTACAAAAGAAAGTGGTGATTATTTCGTAACGGTTTATAATGAAAACGGAATTGGTAAAACTTTAAGTACAACTATTTCTATTCTTGAAAACAACATTGTGCCGGAAATTCAACTTGTAGGTGAGAAAAAATTAACAGCTTCGGTTGATGCAGCTTCATACCAATGGTTTTTGAATGACAGACCTATTCCAAATGCAACTGAAAAATCTATTATTGCAATTTGGGAAGGAAGTTATAGTCTTCAAATAACTAATGATAACGGTTGTAATAGAATTTCGACGCCATTTGATTCAAAAGGTATGTTGCTTGGAAAAATTACAAATCCGTTTAGAGTATTTCCTAATCCGGCAGTTGATAATGTAAACATCTTTTTAGGGGAAAAAATTGAAGGAGCAACAGAAATCAAAATGTACGCTATGGATGGAAAAGAGGTGTGGAATAAAACATTTACAAGTGTTCCTTCAAATATAAATCTAAGCGGAATAACTCCTGGAATTTATGTATTAGAATGTGTTGTAAAAGATGAAAAATATACAGCCAAGGTTATCAAAAAATAACAAAATACAGATAGAAATAAGGTAACTCTCCTTTGTGAGAGTTACCATTCTTAAAACAAATATATATACATATGAAAAAATCAATGCTCATTATATGCACACTATTTTTTGGTGTGACTGTTATGGCTCAAACCCAAAAAGTTAAACTAGGCATAAAAGCAGGTTTAAATTTGGCGAGCCTTAATTTTGATGAAAGTGAACTAAAATCATCAAACAAAGCGGGATTTACGGCTGGGTTTATGGTCGAAATTCCAATGGCGAAAAACTTTTCGCTTCAACCGGAATTGTTGTACAGTCAACAAGGATCAAAAACATCTTTTTCTGATAAAGATGTAACCAATTCGCATTATAAAAGCACAATAGACCTGAACTATCTGAACATTCCTGTAATGCTAAAATATTATGTATTCGAAGGATTAAGCATACAAGCAGGACCTCAAATAGGAATACTTTTAAAGGCTAATAATAAATATCAGGATAATTTTTTAGGATATGAAAATCACGAAAGTTTTAACCTGAAAGATTATTCAACAGGTATTGATACTTCTGTAAATTTTGGATTGGGTTATCAATTTAAAGATAAATTCTATACAGACGCACGATATAACATTTCATATTCGAATGCTTTCAAAGAAGGAGATCCAAATCACTTTATTAACAATGATATGAAGAATCGTGTTTTTCAAATAACAATTGGTTATTTTTTTTAATAGAATGAATTAGTTTTTTATGTTTTTAAAGCTAGTTAGAGAATATAGATCTATCTGGTTTTGACTTGTAGAGGTTATAGAAACGTATTTTTATTAAAGTAAAAAGCCCGTAAATATTTTATTTACGGGCTTTTTTTGTGGAATTGAAAGATCACAATTTAGTATTTAATTATAAGCTTTTAAAATCATGAATAGAAGAATGTTGTTATAAACTTGATGAGGTTTTGTAGACAAGATTTAATATAAGTTGTTCGTAATTTTACAATTTCCTGCCCTTCAGAATTGCTTACTTTGTTGGTATAAAAAACAAATACAATGAAAAAAGTACTTATTCTAAACGGATTATTGATGCTTACCTTTTTATGTAATGCTCAAACTGAAAGTCCAGCATTAAAGTCTGCAAGAAAGGCAATAGAAGCCAGCAATGAGATTTATGCAGATCTTGCTAACAAAAACGACGGATCTATCCTCACCAGATATACCGATGATGCCTGTTTGTTTCCGCCTAATGGTGAACCCGTATGTGGAAGTGCTCAAATGCTCGCATTCTTTAAAGGCGGACCCAAAGTGCATGTTAAGTTTACGATTCAGCATTTATATGGAGATGGTAAGACTTCTGTAACAGAGGAAAGTTTTTACGAGATGACCGATATGGATGGTAAAAAATTAGACGACGGAAAAGTGATTGTCATCTGGAAGAACACAAAAGATGGATGGAAAATGCATCGCGATATGTTTAGCAGCAATCATGCGGCAAAGTAAGTCTAGAAACCGATGTTGACAGCTTGCTGAAAATCTATATCATTTTTTAATAGAGAACTTCTGGAAGTAGAAGGAGTAATACCTGTAAACTTTCTGAACTCTTTGATAAAATGTGCCTGATCATAATATCCGCAGTCGTAAGCGATCTCAGTCAACGATTGCGGGGTATTTAGTACCAGTTGTAAGCTTTTGTTAAATCGCATTACCGAAGTAAAAGCTACAGGACTGATACCAATATTTGATAAATAAAGTTTTTGGATATATCGTTCTGACAACCCTGAATGTTTTGCCAGAGCAGGTAAATCCAATTGTTGATTATTAAATAAAAGCTGTTGATTTATAGCCTGAACTATCGATACTTTTTTTAATCGGGTTTCGTTTTTTTTCAGTTGTTGAAGAAAATGAGTTTCTAAGATCTTAATTTTAGAAGCCAGTTCATTTGCTTCCATAATGCGACCGTATAACGCTCTGTTTTCGTTCAATGCAACATCGTACATATCGGTGGCATAGTTCGTAAATTCAGATAAAGGATCGGAAAAAAATAATGCGCTGGCGTGCGGGTAAATTCGCGCTATAAGTACCGAAGTACCTTGCGCGACAGTAAGTCGGGTAGGAAGAGTAAGATGCCCCAGCAGTTCTATTGCCGGTGTATCTTTTCGTTTGCCATTAATAATAGTGGCGGCGGCACCTTCAGAAATATTGACAATAAAATCTACATATCCACTTGGATAAAAAACTTCGTTATCAAGATGTTTGTTAATCGTAACAACGGTATAATTCTTTATATATGGCGCTAAAACAGCGGAAGGTAAAATCTCCATAAAATTATTTTTTGCCGTAATTGTGGAATTAATCAACTGATTAATAACTTATTCGAAAGTAGAAAAAAATGTAATAGGAAATAATGTATAAAATAAAAAAATCGCAATTACCTAAAAAGATGGTTATTGCGATTTTTTTTGTGGAGTCGCCGGGAATCGAACCCGGGTCCAAACAAGCAACTAAAGAGCTTTCTACACGTTTATTTCCTGATTGAATTTTCGATGTTAAGCTAGGTCAGGAACAACCACTCAACACTTATCTTCTTAATTTCGAAATCCACCCGAAGCTCATGGAAATCTAGGTCTATTTTTACGGTTCCCCTGTACTGACCGCCACAAACCAAGGCTTTCAAGGAGAATCCAGCTTCCCTATCTTATAGGGACGTGGCTAATCTTACTATAATTCAGATTATGCAGCTAAAGCGTAGTTATTTTCGCCGTGTAAAATTGTAAGATCTTATATTTACGAGCAAGGTCTCAATGCTCGACGTGCTTACTTTTCAATTCGACTTGCTGTCAAAACCAGTCGACCCCAAAAATGAGTTTGCAAATTTATACTATTTGAAGTTACTTTGGTAATAAAATTTACAGAAAAATAATATTATTCTTCGTCTTTGAAATTAAAAGGATAATCACCAAAAATAGGAGCCAGTTTACGAACAGCATAAGTGTTTCTGGTCATCTTATTAGATAATGCAATAATGGTCACATGCTCTTTCATCAAAGGTATATAAGATGAGGTATTACCATGCCACCATCCATTGTGGAAATAATAATTTTGTCCGGTTTCCCAATTAATCATTCTAATTCCTAAACCGTAATTTTTAGTTCCTTTTCGTTCATTACTGTTACCGGTATAAACTTCTTTTAATAAAGCAGGTTTCAAAAAGTCAGGTGAATTTCTGGCTCTGTCAAATTTCAAAAGATCTCTAACGGTAGAGAAAATGTTTTTGTCTCCATAAACATTGTCCAAATAATCAAAACCAATTTCTGCACCATTCCCTTTATAAGAAGGAACAATTGTTTTACGATCTTTATCATCGTCAAAAACATAAGTATTTGTCATTCCCAAAGGCTTAAAAATCATTTGAGACATTGCTTCTTTATATTTCAAACCCGTAATTTTTTCGATTATAAGTGCTAGCATTGCATAATTGGTATTACAATAACCAAAACGTGTTCCTGTTTTTGACTCTAATCCAATATTTTTTGTAGCTAAAATGTCTAAAATATCTTGATTGGTAAGCTGATTATGTCTGTCCCAAACCGATTTATCATGATCTGTGAAATAAGCATAATTACGCATTCCGCTGCGGTGACTTAAAAGCATTCTAACCGTGCAATCTTCGTACGGAAATGTTTTTAAAATCGTATTTACCTTTTGATCCAAATCAATTTTGCCGGCATTTACCAGTTTTAAAACTGCAGTTGCAGTAAGAACTTTACTTACTGAAGCAATTTGAACAGGTGTATTTGCAGTTATTTTAGTTCCTTCATTTTTATTCGCATAACCATTATAACGTTCAAAAATAATTTGACCATTTCTGGCAACCAAAAAACTTCCGTTCATACTATTGTTTGGCCAGTTTTTGTTGTAAAAGTGATTTATTCTTCCGGCTACTGAATTTATACAGGCCTGTGAAATTCGTTTTTCAGGACCTAAAGGTTTCATTTTTGGTAAAGTATCTTCTATTGTTGAAGCTTTGTCAACGCTCGTTTTTTTATCTTTTCCACACGAACTTAAAACTAAAATTAGAATAAGTATTTGTGGTATATTTGTTCTCTTAAGGAAATTCATTTGCATCATTCTTGAAAAACAAATATATCGAATTCAATATTTATGTTTTGATATTTTTAGTTAACTAAAAAGTAGTTTTTAACACAAAATTAACTTGATTTTTATTTAGTCGATTGTTAACCAGCTTTTAACGGTTTTTAAAGATTCTAAATTGTATTTTGACAACAAAACTTTAACGAAAATTGTTATATTTGAAACAAATAAGATGTAAAAAGTTATATTAATAATTACTTCAAACCTATTTAAATGAAATTTGGAATCATAAAAGAAAGAAAAAGCCCACCAGATCGCCGTGTTGTTTTTGCTCCGGGAGAATTGGCAAAACTCAAACAAACGTATCACGATGCTGTTGTTGAGGTAGAAAGTTCAGATATCAGAATTTTTTCAGACCTTCAGTATAAAAGTATGGGGATTACCGTTACAGAAGATGTTTCCGGTTGTGATGTTTTATTTGGTGTAAAAGAAGTTCCTGTAGAAAATTTAATTCCAAATAAAGCTTATTTTTTCTTTTCTCATACCATCAAAAAGCAACCTTATAATAGAAAATTATTACAAGCGATTTTAGAGAAAAATATCGACTTGTATGATCATGAAACTATTGTTGATGCAGAAAATCGACGTTTAATTGGTTTTGGAAAATATGCCGGAATGGTTGGTGTTTACAACGGAATCCGTGCTTTTGGAATAAAATTTGAATTGTTTAAATTGCCAAAAGCAGAAACTCTTGGAGGTAAAGACGATTTAATCAAACATTTGAAGCGTATTACAATGCCAGCTTTAAAGTTCGTAATCACAGGAACCGGAAAGGTGGGAAGCGGAGCCAAAGAAATTTTGGATGCTATTAAAATAAAAGAAATTACGGTTGAGAATTATTTAACTAAAAATTACACACAAGCTGTTTATGTTCAGTTGGATGTTTTAGAATATAATAAGCGTATCGATGGCGAGGTTTTAGATTTTAATGATTTTATTGCACATCCGGAAGCTTATGTTTCTGATTTCGAAAAATTCACAAAAGTCACTGATATTTACTTTGCGGGTCATTTTTACGCAAGTGGAGCGCCAATGATTTTGACGAAAGAAATGCTAAATGCAAATGATTGTAAACTTAAAGTCGTAGCGGATATTTCGTGCGATGTAAACGGACCAATTGCTTGTACTTTGCGTTCTTCAACTATTGCAGAACCTTTATATGGTTATTTTCCTTTGGAAGATAGAGAAGTGGATGTTTTTCACCCTGCTGCAGTTGTAGTAATGGCGGTTGATAATTTACCATGCGAAATCCCGAAAGATGCAAGTGAAGGTTTTGGAGAGCAATTTATGGAACACGTAATTCCGGCTTTCTTTAATAATGATAAAGACGGAATTTTAAAACGCGCAAAAATAACTGAAAACGGAAAGTTAACGGAAAGATTTGCTTATTTGCAAGATTATGTAGACGGGAAATAGAAAAAAGTTTCAAGTTTCAGGTTTCAAGTTAAAAAGCGGGATAAAACTTTTAAAGTTTTATCCCGCTTTTGTTATTCAAATTGATTGCAATCTAGTTTCGCGATCCAGAACTTGAAACCTGAGACCTGAAACTTTTTTAAACAAAAAAATTAAACCATTTCCTCCGGTTTTACCCACGCGTCAAAATCTTCAGGAGTTACATAACCCAAACGAACGGCTTCGTCTTTTAGAGTAGTTCCGTTTTTGTGAGCTGTTTGTGCAATTTCGGCGGCTTTATAATAACCAATTTTCGTGTTTAGAGCGGTAACTAACATCAATGAATTATCTACAAGTTCTTTTATTCGTTTGTAGTTTGGTTCAATTCCTTGTGCACAATGTTCGTCGAAAGAGATACAAGCGTCACCCAAAAGTCTAGCAGATTGTAAAAAGTTTGCAGCCATTACAGGTTTAAAGACATTTAGTTCATAATGTCCTTGCATTCCGCCAACGGTAATTGCCATATCGTTCCCAATAACTTGCGCACAAACCATTGTTAACGCTTCGCATTGCGTTGGGTTTACTTTTCCGGGCATGATTGACGATCCTGGTTCGTTTTCCGGAATATGGATTTCGCCAATTCCTGAACGCGGTCCTGAAGCTAACATTCTAACATCATTTGCAATTTTATTTAAAGAAACCGCCAGTTGTTTCAAAGCGCCGTGTGTTTCTACAATTGCATCGTGAGCAGCCAGAGCTTCAAATTTATTCTCGGCAGTTATAAAAGGATGATTCGTGAATTTGGCAATGTATTCAGCAACTTTTACATCGTATCCTTTTGGAGTATTTAATCCGGTTCCTACCGCGGTTCCGCCTAAAGCAATTTCTGATAAATGTGCTAAAGTATTTTTAAGCGCTTTTAATCCGAATGATAATTGAGCAGCATATCCTGAGATTTCCTGTCCTAATGTTAATGGTGTTGCATCCATAAGATGCGTACGTCCAATTTTGACAACATCCTTAAATTCTGTTGCTTTTTTAACTAAGGTCGCGTGTAGTTTTTCGACACCGGGAATTGTGGTTTCAACAATCATTTTGTAAGCCGCGATATGCATTCCGGTTGGGAAAGTGTCATTTGATGATTGTGATTTATTAACATCATCGTTGGCTTTTATAAATTGTTCGCCTTCGCCAATATTAAATCCTTTTAGAACTTGTGCACGATTAGCAATAACTTCATTAACGTTCATATTGCTTTGTGTTCCTGAACCGGTTTGCCAGATTACAAGCGGAAATTCGTCGTTTAATTGCCCTGCAAGAATTTCGTCGCAAACGGCTGCGATTGCATCACGTTTTTCGATTGGCAGAACGCCTAAATCATAGTTTGCATAAGCGGCAGCTTTTTTAAGATAAGCAAAGCCTTCAATGATTTCGTGAGGCATTGATGCCGATGGTCCGATTTTGAAATTATTTCGGGAGCGTTCTGTTTGTGCTCCCCAATATTTATCGGCTGGAACCTGAACTTCTCCCATCGTATCTTTTTCTATTCTGTATTTCATGTTGTTATATGTAAAAGGTTATATGTGATTTGTTATTTGTTATTTGTAAAATGTAAAATGTAAAATGTAAAATGTAAAATGTAAAATGTAAAATGTGAGTTGTGAGATGTAAAAATATTTTGGTGAATGGGACGCGGATGACGCTGATTTACTTCGTAAAGACGCGGATTAAAACTGATCTTTTTCTTTTATGATTGAATCTTCTTATGAAAATGGTTGCCCTAGCCCTGATGGGAGCGGCATCCTTTTATGGCGGGGTTCGACATAAAAGATATACTGTACAGCAGGAAATAGCTCCTGAAAATACTTATCTTCTTCTGTTTTAGATTGTTTGATTATAAGGGAATTAATCATGTCAAAAAAAGCTTATTTAAAATGAGTTTAAATATACGGATTATTGTGATTTTATAAAAATTGATTTGGATTTTATTGCTAACGAAAAATATAAAACTTACATTTGTCCTTACATTCAAAAATTCCGGAAAACATGTTTGAATTTTCACAGTACTTAGGCTTTTTACTTTTCTTGACCATACTAACTATAGGGTTTTGGTTGATGTTTTTCTTAGTTGGTTTCGTATCTTATTGGGTTACGGGAGCAAGCTGGGAAATGTTCAAAGAGAAAAGAGCAAAAAAGAGACAAGAAGAGCAATCAATTTAATTTTAAATTGACTTCAATAAGAAAGGACCCGTTTATACGAGTCCTTTTTTTTTGTTTAATAAATTTCTATATCGAGATGGAAAACCTTAATGCTGATAAAATAGAGGGGTAAATTTAACCGCAAAGCACGCAAGGTTTTATCTTATCGTTATGATTATAAACGCAAAGTTCGCAAAGCTATAATTGATAAAGCTTTGCGAACTTTGCGTTTGTATAAAATCTTGTAAATAAAAAACCTTGCGTGCTTTGCGGTTAAATTTACGTTTAATTTATTTTTTAACTTAAATTATCCAGGATAATCTCCTCCGCCATCATTTCCGTCATTTTTAGGAGCTGCATTTTTATCTCGATCGCTTTTGGCTTTGTTAAAACGATAGGTAAATGATAAGTTGAATTGACGTCTGCGGAATTGCATTTCACTATACGCGTTTTGGCTTTCGTGTGTCACATCGTTTTCAAGATAAGTGTAAGACTTCATAATTCTTGAGTTGAAAATGTCACTAATATTGAAGGCAATTGTTGCTTTGTCTTTTAAAACATCTTTGCTAAACGCTGTATTCATACCAAACTGACCTAAGTTTTTACCTTGAGCTGTTTTTTGTTCACCATTATAAGTACCACTTAATTGCCAGTCTATTTTGTAAGGTAATGTTAATTTTGAGTTGATTCTGGCAAACCATGTATTAGCTTGGTTGTCCAGATTTTGAACTACTGTATTTCCATTAAAATCGATGTAAGTGTTATTTCCGGTAGTTTTTACGTTGTAAAAGTTGAAGTTACTGTTGATTCTCCATATTTTAAATGGTGTATAATTAAGTGTGAACTCAAAGCCAAATTTTTGCTCTTTTCCTAAGTTAATTGGTCGGCTTAAAATAACCGGAATTCCATCTACTGGCTGACCCGGTGTAGGAGTTATAACCTGGCCATCAGGAGTTACAACTTTACCTGTAGGAGTTCTCACGAAACTGAAAACGTCTTTTGTGTTTTCGAAATATGCTGAGGTATTAAAAGTTAATTTATCCCAACGTTTGATGTATCCAATATCGAATTTATCTGTCAAAGATGGATCTAAGTCCGGATTCCCCTGAAAGATATTTACGTTACTGGAGTAATTCGTTGCAGGATTCATGAAACGTCCTCTAGGTCTTGTCAAACGCTTGCTGTAACTTGCTGTGAAGTTGCTTTTGTCTGAGATTTCATAACTAACGAATGCACTTGGAAACAAATTATTGTATTTCTTACTGTTGAAATTGTTAGTGTCAAGCAAATTAACCTGAATATTAGTGTCTTCCCAACGCAGTCCAAATAAATAAGAGAACTTATTTACTTTGAAACCGTATTGTGTATAAATCGCGTTTATGTTTTCCTTGTATTCTAAAGTATTTGAAAGATCCGGATCTGGTTTACCGTCAATGCCGGTTATTACATATTCGTTGTTCAGGTCGCCAAAACTTCCTTTGTATCCGGCTTCAAACTGGCTTCCTTCGCCTAATGGCAATACATAATCTGCTTGTAATTGTATTTGTTTCTGAACCTGATCATTCAATGAAGTATTGAAATTTGGTGATGCTGTAATGGTGCTATTACTATCGTCTGTATTTCTTGAAATCGATAAATCGGCAGTAAGTTTGTGTCCTTTATCGTTGAAGTTTTTGATTAAGTTAGACGTATATTCTACGTTTTCACTTCCGGTTACACCATCATTTAATCGGTATGAATTACCTGTAAAAGCGTGTGCTGCGTCAAAATTACTATAAGTGATATAATCTCTTGTGTCGCCGGAATTCTTTTGATAATTAATAGCATTTGTCCAGAATGTATTTGGAGCAACAGTCCATTCTATACCAGCTCTTCCGTTAAATCCGTCAGAAGTTCTTTTAGTATCACGATCTTCGTCAAGATATCCTTTTGGAATTCCGTTTGCATCAAGATATTCAGTGTTCGTTAAACCTGCACCTTCGCTTGTTCTACGGTTGTAACCAAGAGTTGTGAAGTAGTTTAATTTCTCTGTTTTATAATTTAAGTTTCCGCTTAAACCATACGTTTCAGGAAGTCCTGTTGAGGCAATGAAAGTTCCGTTTAAACCTTGATTTTTTCCTTTTTTAAGAATAATATTGATGATTCCAGATCCACCTTCGGCATCATAACGTGCAGATGGATTGGTAATAACTTCGACTTTGTCAATAGCATCGGCCGGAAGCTGACGTAAAGCTTCGGCAACATTGATTGCGTTTGAAGGTCGTCCGTCAATTAAGATTCGGATATTATCACTTCCTCTTAAACTTACATTTCCTTCTGTATCAACAGAAACTGATGGTACATTGTCCAGAACGTCACTTACAGTTCCGCCTTTTACCATCATATCCTGACCAACATTATATACTTTTTTGTCTAATTTTATTTCTACTGTCGATTTTTCGGCACGAACCACAACTTCGCTCAATTGTGCTGCGTCTTCAGACAGATTTACAACTCCTAAATTAGTGTCTCCTGAAATATTTTTTCCTTTGATTTCAGTCGCTTTAAACGAAATAAATTCAACTTTTATATCATAAGTTCCCGGAGCAACAGCAACCTCAAATTCCCCTTTTGGATTTGTGATTCCACCAGCAATAACTTTAGTGTCATTTGGAGCCATTAACGAAATTGTAGCGTATTCAAGAGGTTGTTTACTTACTTTTTCGAAAACTTTTCCGGTAACTTTTACTTTGTTTTTACCAGCTGGAGGTTGTTGTGCATAGTTGTAAAAACTTGTAAAAAGGAATACAAGTAATACAGCGAATTTGATTTTTTTCATCGTTTTTTGGTTTCTTTTTCTTCTTAGACCGCAAATGTACCTTTTGGTTTAAAGACAAGAATCACAAAAAAATGTTAATATGGCTTTTTATAACTATTCTAAAAAAGAAGCGACATTCTCTAAATCTCTGCCAATAATAGCTTTTCCGTCTTTGATTACAATTGGGCGTTCGATTAAAATAGGATTATCGATCATCGCCTGGATAATTTCATCGTTAGTCAATTCTTTTCCTTTGTAATTTTCGATCCAGATTTTTTCTTTTACTCGAACTAATTGAATTGCATCTAAACTTAATTTTTTAAGTAAATCTTTTAGTTCATCAAAACTTGGAGTCTCAGTTAAATAAGGAATAATCTCATATTTTTGATTGGTTTGCTCGATAAATGCCAAACAATTTCTTGATTTTCCGCAACGTGGATTATGGTAAACTTGTATCATTTTATTATATTTAAGGTGTTCTAATTGAGTTAAAGTAAATTTTTGGTACTTTAGCAAGACCAAAAATAAGATTTACTTATTAATTTAAATATCTTTTAATGCTGGATTATTAAAGATATTATTTCTCATTTTTAAAATTTTGAATTTATGTTTCTAGAACAAGGAATTAAGCCTGAAAATGTTTTTTGGAAATATTTGATAGGATCAGTTTTTATTATTACGGCTTCATTCATCGGGCAGATTCCTTTTTCAATAGCGGTTTATTTTGGTTATAATGGCAAAGATGCTTTTCCAACAAATAATGATGCGGCTTTGAAAATCTTCGAGCCAAATGTAACATTGTTTTTGGTGATGATTTCTTTTGCATTTGCGCTTGCTGGAGTTTGGTTTGTGGTAAAATATCTGCACCATCAAACGCTTTTGTCTGTAACTACTTCAAGAAAAAAAACAGACTGGAATCGTATTTTGTTTTCGTTCGGTTTATGGTCTTTCTTTTCTATCTTGAGTTTTCTGTTTCTTTATTTTCAATCACCGGAGAATTTTGTGTGGAATTTTAAATTAGTTCCGTTCTTGATTTTGGTTGTGATTGGCTCGATATTAATTCCTATTCAAACCAGTACCGAAGAATATGTTTTTAGAGGTTATTTAATGCAGGGATTTGCCAATTTGGCTCGTAATAAATGGTTTCCTTTAATGATGACTTCGTTAATATTTGGTTCTATGCATATTTTAAATCCAGAGGTAGAAAAAATGGGCTACATTATTATGGTTTATTATATTGGAACAGGTTTGTTTTTAGGTATTATAACCTTAATGGACGAAGGAATGGAGCTGGCGTTGGGTTTTCATGCTGCCAATAATCTTGTTGGAGCTTTATTAGTAACTTCAGATTGGTCAGTTTTTCAGACAAACTCGATTTTCAAAGATATGTCTGAACCTTCAGCAGGTTTTGATGTGATTTTGCCAGTTGTAGTCGTTTATCCTATTTTGCTTTTTATTTTTAGTAAAAAATACAACTGGACCAATTGGAAAGAAAGATTAACGGGTGAAATAAATGTTTTACAATCAACAAATTAATAGTATAATGCCAAACTTAACACATAAAAATGTACATAATTATTTCAAGCTAAATGGTTATCATTTAAACGGAAAAGATTTATGTACGGTAGGATATAGTTACATCAAAGAAGGTGATGTTTATGAAAGAGCCATCGGTGAATTTTTGCTGGATTGGTTTGATGATAAAGATTATATCGAAATGACTACTTCCGGAACAACCGGACTTTCTAAATTAGTTCGTTTAGAAAAACAAGCTATGATTCAGTCTGCTTTAGCGACGGGAGATTTCTTTGGTTTAGAACCTGGAAATAAAGCTTTATTGTGCTTACCGGTTCAGTTTATAGCCGGAAAAATGATGTTGGTTCGAAGCTTGATTTTGGGCTTAGAACTTGATGTCGTTTCGCCAAGTACAGAGCCATTAGCAAATAATTCGACAAAATATGATTTTGTAGCAATGGTGCCTTTGCAAGTTCAAAATTCAATTGAAGGTTTGAAAAATGTAAAGAAACTGATTATTGGCGGTGCCAAAATGGACAGTGCTCTTGAAGAGAAACTTTTGCCATTAAAAACCGAAATCTACGAGACATACGGAATGACCGAAACCATTACACATATTGCTGCCAAAAAAGTAGGTGATAGCGTATTTTCGATTTTGCCAAATGTGAAAATTGCTAAAGACGATCGCGATTGTTTAGTTATTACTATTCCTTCTATTTCTGATGAACCAATTGTTACGAATGATCTTGTCGAGTTGGTAAATGAGAATCAATTTATCTTTTTAGGAAGAATCGATAATGTAATTAATAGTGGAGGAGTGAAGCTAATACCAGAGCAAATCGAAGCAAAGTTAATCGGAAAAATTGATGCCAGATTTTTTGTAACCGGAATTCCGGATACTATTTTAGGCGAAAAATTAATTCTGGTTATAGAAGGAGAAAAACAAGAATTTGCACCTGACTTTTTTAATGTTCTTGGGAAATTTGAAAAACCAAAAGAAATTGTTTTTGTTCCAAAGTTTAAGGAGAACGAAAACGGGAAGTTATTGCGTAAGCCAAGTTTACAAAATTAAAAAAACAATAAAAAAAATTCCAAATTCTAACTTTATAATTGGAATTTGGGATTTTTATTTTGGAATTCATTTATAATGTATAGTCCCTACGGGACAAATGTTTGTATTTGTTATCAGGTTTTTACCGATATTTAATCTCTACGAGATATATCTTAGGACTGATGTTATCTTATAATAATATATTTCAAATTTGATTATTAATATCTTAAAAATACTCCGTTAGGAGTTACATGTCGGTAGAATAGAAAAAAGCGACATGAAAAATGTCCCGTAGGGACTACACGCTTCGTTATGTTTGGACACAATACTTTAAATGAACTTACATCACTTATATGGTGAAAAACAAAAAGCCTTTAGATTTAATCTCTAAAGGCTTTCTTTTTGTTTTGATGTGTCTGAATTATTCAGTAATCACAGCATTTTTTCTTTCCAATAATGCCATATAGAATCCGTCGAAACCAGATTCAGAAGCTAGAATTTTACGATCTTTAATAAATGTAAATTGCTTTCCGATTTCGGTTTTTAAGAACTTTTCTACTTGCTCTTGGTTTTCAGATGGTAAAACAGAACAAGTTGCATAAACCAGTTTTCCTCCTGGTTTTACAATTTTAGAATAACTCTCTAAAACTTCAGCTTGAACTTTACGAATGTTATCGATAAATTCAGGTTGTAATTTCCATTTTGCATCAGGATTTCTTTTCAGAACTCCTAAACCACTACAAGGCGCATCAATTAAAACACGATCAGCTTTTTCGTGTAGTTTTTTGATCACTTTTGTAGTGTCGATAATACGGTATTCGATATTAAAAGCGCCATTTCTTTTTGCTCTTAATTTCAATTGTTTCAGTTTGCTTTCGTATAAATCCATTGCAATCAATTGTCCTTTGTTTTCCATCAAAGAAGCAATATGCAATGTTTTTCCTCCAGCTCCAGCGCAAGTATCAACAACACGCATTCCTGGTTTTACATCAAGAAAACCGGCAACCAATTGTGAGTTTGCATCCTGAACTTCAAAAAGTCCTTGTTTAAAAGCGTCAGTCAAAAATACATTTGCTCTTTCTTTTAAAACCAAAGCTTCAGGCTGATCTTTTAAATATTCTGTTTCAATATTCAAATCCATCAACGTGTTTCTTAGGCTTTCTTTAGTTCCTTTAAGAGTATTAGTTCTTAAAATAACTTTGGCAGGTTGGTTTTGAGCCGCAATTTCTGTCGACCAAACTTTTTCTCCTAATTCTTTCACACCCAATTCATCCATCCAATCTGGAATAGATTCTTTCAGTGCTCTGATTTTTGAAAGTTCATCAAAACGTCCTTTAATTTTTCTTTCAGGAGTTCCTTCTAATTGTCTCCAATCAGGAATTGGATATCCTCTTAAAACTGCCCAAACTGCAAACATTCTCCATAAATTATCTCTATCGAATGGTTCTTTTACTTCGGCAATTTCTGCATATAATCGTTTCCAACGAACAATTTCGTATATCGTTTCAGCAACAAACTTCCTGTCAGAACTTCCCCAACGTTTGTCTTTTTTTAAGGCTCTAGCTACCACTTTATCTGCATATTCTCCTTCATTGAAAATTGCATTTAAAGAATCGATGGTAGTATAAACTAAATTTCTGTGTAATCTCATTTTAATTATTTGAGTTGCAAAGGTACTATTAATTGATTGAAAGTTAAATTTTTAATTTTGATTGTTGTTTTAACTTTTTTTTAAAAGAAAAAAAACACTCTAATAAGTTTAAAAGAGTGTTTTTTGAATGTATTTGTAAATGCTTTATTTTATAATTCTCGTTAATCCGATATTTTCCGGGGCGTGAAGCACCATTGGGAATTTCTCTATTTTAACCGAACTACTATCTAAACCAAAAGCTCTTTCTTCAGATAAACTCAGTTTCTTGATAAAGAAGTAAGAGTTCATGATAATATTTTCGTGCCATCTTAAATCGTTATCATTTGATAGGAATTTCTCAGATAATACAAATTTGAAATCGCCAATAATATTGTTTTTGTTCAAAGATTCGTAACGGCTTGTAATATCGACTTCGCCACGTTTTACCATATCACGAATTACTTCTCTAAACATTAAATTGATTTTAGTAGGTTCTCTGAATCCTAAGTTAAAATCGATTCTGTAAATATCGTCTTTTGCAATTTCAGTAACTTTATATTGTGTTTTATAAGGTTCCGTAAGAATGTTTACGTGTACAAACCAGTAAATATCAGCTCTTTTTGGACGTTTTTGCAAAATCGAATAAATAACTTTTTCCTCTAGTTCGTCAACACGGTTTGCATTAGTCATATAAACCAAATGCGTTGCGTATTTCGGGATAGATAAGTCTTCGCTTAACTCCATTAATACTTTTTTATAATCGTCAATTTTGATGATTTTAGTATAGCTTTTGTTGATTTTCTTAGCCAAATACCAAATCGTCATAATCGAAATCAAAAGTATTGCAATGATTAAAGTTACGTAACCACCTTCGGCAAACTTTGTAATATTTGCAAATAAGAAGCTGAACTCAATCAATAAGTAAATAGTGATAAGCGGAACCATTAAATACAGTTTTACTCTTTTCATTATTAAATAATAATTAAGTAAAATCGTAGTCATGATCATACACAAAATGATTGCAAGACCATAAGCGTGCTCCATATTTCCTGATTTCTGAAAGTGTAAAACAATTCCAACACAACCAAAGAATAATAACCAGTTAATAGACGGAATATATAATTGTCCTTTTACTTCAGTAGGATATTTGATTTTTACTTTCGGCCAGAAATTCAAACGCATTGCTTCGTTGATCAAAGTAAATGATCCACTGATAAGTGCTTGAGAGGCAATTACAGCAGCAAGAGTTGCAACTACAATCCCAAATGGTAAAAACCAATGTGGCATGATTAAGTAAAACGGATTCCCATTTTCTCCACCTAATTGTTGTAATGTGCTTCCTTCGTGGTGAATTAAATATGCTGCCTGACCAAAGTAGTTTAATACTAAAGTTGTTTTTACAAAAATCCAGCTAATTCTAATGTTTTTTCTTCCGCAGTGCCCCATGTCTGAATACAAAGCTTCGGCTCCTGTTGTACATAAAAATACAAAACCAAGAACGAAAAATCCGTCAGGATGTATCGATAATAAATGATAAGCGTAATAAGGATTAATAGCTTTTACAACCTCGGGATGACTCATAATTTGAAGAGCACCCAATGTTCCCAACATGGCAAACCAAATTAACATCATTGGTGCGAAAAACTTACCAACTAGTTTAGTTCCAAATTGTTGAATTGTAAATAGAATAAATAAAATCCCGATAACAATATAAACAATTGTCTCTGTTTCCATCGTTGGATAGAAAGCTCTAATACCTTCTACAGCAGATGAAATCGAGATTGGTGGTGTTATAATTCCGTCCGCAAGTAAGGCACTTCCTCCAATAATGGCGGGCACAATGAGCCATTGAATCTTTGTTTTTTTAACTAAAGCATAAAGAGCAAAAATTCCACCTTCACCATGATTGTCGGCACTAAGAGTAATAAGTACGTACTTAATTGTAGTTTGTAAAGTCAATGTCCAGAAAACACAAGAAATACCACCTAAAACAATATCGGCATTAATTGCGTAATCGCCAAGTATGGCTTTCATTACATATAATGGAGAAGTACCAATATCTCCATAAATAATTCCCAATGTTATCAATAAACCTCCTATAGACAACTTACTATGTAAGTTTTTATGCGATGCGCTCATGTATGTTTTTATAAAAGACGGTTGCAAATTTACTGTTTTAAAACAAATTAGCATCAATTATAATTAAAAAGATAAAAAAAAGCACAATCGTTAAATTGTGCTTTTGTTTTTTATCTGAAAATGCGATTTTAATATTAACCTCTTCTTCCGCCATAGCTTCTGTTGCTTGATCCGCTTTCACGTTGAGGTTGGCTGCCTCTTGATTCCTGACTTGCTCTCGGAGCTTCAGAACGTTGTGTATTTTGAGGTGCTTGTTGTCTTGGTGCACTTGCTCTATTATCAGAATAACTTCTTGGAGATTCTGTTCTTTGCGGAGTCGCTCTGTTAGTGTTACCGTTGTTTTGAGAATCACCTCTATTATATCCTCCGTTGTTTTGACCGTAATCTCTTCTGTTATTTGTACTATTTGTATTATCAACTCTTACAGGATTGCTTACAGTTGCAGAATTATCTCTGTTTGCTGTATTTACACGATTTGTGTTGTAGCTTCTGTCAGAGTTTGTTCTGTCTACTCTTACAGGATTGTTTACAGTTGAAGAGTTGTCTCTGTTTGTTGTACTTACACGGTTTGTGTTGTAACTTCTATCAGAGTTTGTTCTGTAGTCTGTATAATTTCTGTTTGGAGTTCTGTTATCTGTTGGAGTAGAAACTCTTCCAGAATTAGATCTGTCTGTGTTGTATGTATTTTGAGTTCTGTTATAATCTCTGCTTGCAACACGTCTTTGATCAAGATCATATCTGTTTGTTACATTAGCATGTCTTTGGGAAAAACCATAGTCAGGACGTCTTGTTTCGTAACCATAACTACGTCTTGATTGGTATAAAACCGGTGCTACATAACTTCTTCTTGTACTTACATAATTGTAATGATTGTTTACGTTGATACATACATTTATGTTGTTTCTATATCTGTAAATTGGGTAAGGTCTCCATGCTGCATAGTATGTTGGATACATATTCCAACCCCATGTAGAATAATATGGTCTGTAATTTGTAACCCAAAATGAGCTGTAAATTACCGGAGCAACGCTGTAAACCGGCTCATAAATATAGTTGTCTCCGTACAAGTAAGTGTTACCAACAACCTGAACGCTAACTTTATTATAATTATCTCTTTCTACATCAATTGTAGCAACATCCTGATAAACATCACGATCAAGAACTGCTTGAATAATTACAACGTGCGTTCTGTTTTCTACTGATTCAATAACTCTTAAATAATCAACTTCATTGTCGTCATTTAAGTCAAGATTTGAAATTTGATATTTTGGATCGTTCAAACGTCTTTCAAAATCCTGAAGATTCGCTGATTCTCCAAACATAGAAGCAACGGCTCTTAAATCTAAGTTATCGCTGATATCTGAATTTTTTGCATATACAGTAGTTTGGCTTTGTACTGAACAAGAGCTGAAACCTATTGCTATAATGGCTATTAAAAGTAATTTCGTTTTCATGGCAAAATTATATTAAGATTGATATTTTGTAGATATCCAATTACTGTGCCAGAAAAAAAAACAAAACTTAAATTATATGTGATAAATAATTGTATTTTAGCAATAAATAAATCTTAACCTATATGAAAAAAGTATTATTGTTTTGTGGCGCTTTTATTTTGTTTATGTCTTTTAAAACGTTGAGTGAGAGTCATAAAAGAGTACTTTATAGTGGTTTTACCTCAATACAAATTGATACTTTATTTCAGGATAAAATTAGTATTAGAGCAATATCAATTGATAAAAATAAAATTTGGTATGGAGCTGATAATTCCCGTTTTGGATACTATGATTTAGATAAAAAAGAGAAATTCGAAGAGCATATTTATCGTGATACTTTAAAGTTAGAATTCAGAAGTATTGCTCAGACTTCAAAAGATATTTTTTTATTAAGCGTTGGTAATCCGGCGTTGCTTTATTCTGTTTCTAAAAAAACAAATAAAGTGAAATTGGTGTACAAAGAAGTGAATCCAAAAATATTTTACGATAGTATGCAATTCTGGAATGATAAAGAAGGAATTGCTATTGGAGATCCAACCGAAGATACTTTTTCGATTATTGTAACTCGTGACGGAGGAGAAACATGGACTAAAATTTTGTCTGATAAATTACCAACAAATGCAACTGGTGAAGCAGCTTTTGCAGCCAGTAATACAAATATTGTTATACAAGGAGATGATACATGGTTAGTTTCCGGAGGAAAAAAAGCACGTGTTTTCTATTCGCCTGATAAAGCAAAAACATGGAAAGTGGTTGAAACACCAATTGTTCACGGTAAAACGATGACTGGTATTTTTACAGCAGATTTTTACGATTCAAGAAACGGATTTATTGCCGGTGGTGATTATGAATCTCCAAACAAAAAATCAGATAATAAAGCTTTTACTAAAGATGGAGGAAAGACTTGGCAATTAATTGGTCAGGAAATGGGATTTGGTTACGCATCATGCGTGCAATATGTTCCGGGTGGAAATGGTAAAGAAATTGTTTGCGTAGGATCTGAAGGAATACAATATTCTCAAAATGGCGGACAAAACTGGACGCAATTGTCTACAGATTCAAAATTGTTTACACTTCGTTTTGTAAATAGAAACCTTGCGATTGCTGCAGGTCATAATAAAGTAGTAAGACTTCGTTTCAAATAGTCCTAAAATAACAAGAACCCTAAATAATAAAGTAAGTATTATTATATAGGGTTCTTGTCGCTGTTGTTTCTTTTAAGCAGGTATTTAATCTTTTCCTGCTTTGTCTCGATATTGTTTTAACAATTTTCGGTTAAAATCGTCTTCAGATTTTTTTAGCTTCAATATCTTTTTTGCCGAAAGTATCTTTTTTACATCTGAGTTATATTTGACTCTTAAAAGATATAATTCTTTGTCTGTAGCTTCCATTTGAGAAAGTAATGATGCTGCTTCTTTTTCAGAAATCGAATTGATATTATCATCATCTAATCGCTGTAAATACGTTTTCATTTTCTGATGTCTCAATTCGAATTGTTTATCATCATAAGCATTATAAATCGGCCAGAACTTCTCAGCTTCAGTAGAAGTTAATTCTAATTCAGTTGTTAAAAAAGAGACTTTATAAGCCTTGATTTTTTCGCGTTTCTCATCTGTTTTTCCGTTTTGAGCATAAAAAGAAAAGCTTACTAAAAACAGAATTATCGGAAGTATTTTTTTGATTTTCATCTTTTAAGTTTTGTTTTATTCGGAAATTAAATGTTCTATATTCGGACTTGATGATAAAATATCTTCAAGAGTTTCATCTTCTATAGCAACATTTTTATTTAGCTTTTGAATGTCTTTACTGTCTAAATTCTGAATCAAATCATATTGATTCAAATTAGACTGATACGCTAAATAGGTTTCTAAAGTATCTTCGTCAAGTTCTTTAGAAGTTGCGTTATAATTGTTTACTATCGGAATCATTAAGGCAATAACAATAATGGCGGCGGCGAGAATTGAAAGCACTCTTTTTCGTTTGTAAAACGGAATTACTTTTACTTCTTTTTTATCGTCGTTAATCTGTTGTAAAACTTTTGCCGAAAGATCATCAAAGTAATGATCCGGAGTTTTAAATCCAGTCGATATTTTCGGTTCGTTTTCTAATTTAAATGCTTTCATAATAACAATAAGATAGATTTTGTTACAAAAGGTTTAATTTGATGTAACATATATTTCAATTTTTTTTACAGCATGATGATAAGAAGCCTTTAAAGCTCCGACTGAAGTTCCTAAAATTTCTGCTATTTCTTCGTATTTTAATTCTTCAAAATACTTCATTTTAAAAACCAATTGTTGCTTTTCAGGCAAGGTAATTATCGCTTTTTGAAGTTTTATTTGAATTTCATCACCATCAAAATAAACATCGGCTTTTAGATTATCGATAGTTTTGTTTTGTAGCGCTTCAGATGTTATGCCGTTTAATTTTGCCTTTTGATTCAAAAAAGTCAAAGCTTCATTAGTGGCTATTCGATACATCCAGGAAAAAAGTTTACTTTCTCCTTTAAAGTTTTTTAGATATTGATACACTTTTACAAATGTATTCTGCAACACATCATCAGTATCATCATGATTCAAAACAATGTTTCGAATATGAGAATACAAAGGTTTTTGATATTCGGACAAGAGTTTTTGAAACGCAATATTTTGCGTTTTAGGATCAAGTAACTGTTGTATGAATTCCTTTTCGTCTATCAAACTTTTTGATTTATCAAACTTTACTATTAGAATGAATTTTAAGCAAAAGGTTTAATCAGTCGCACTTTTTTTTAAAATTCAGATTCTTCTTCAGGAGTTTTTGCTGGCGGAGTTGCTGCAGGTTTTGGTTGTGTAGGTTCTGTCGTTTGCGGTTTGTAAACCGGAACTTTTGCAACAGGAACTACTTTTGGTTTTGTTGGAAAATAGATTTCCGTCATTAACTTAGAAGGGCTTTTTACATCTAATTTACTGATCGTTAAAATTTCAAGATGTGACCAAGATAAATCCGGGAAGATTTTCTCATTATTGATATAAGCAGTTGTTTTTGCAATTGCTTCATTTGTATGTGAATAGTCTCCCGTTAAAGTTGTTTTTACAGCTTCAAAACCATTTAATTTTCCGCCTAAAATATCACTTCCTGATGTTGTTGTAATTTCTCTGCTTGTTGGTAAACAAATCGAAATTTTTGCCAATCCGGTTGTTGTGTCATAAGTATGGTAAATAATAAAAGGCTTTCCGTTTGTAGATAGACCATTGTTTTTACTGAACTCAATAAGTTTCGGAATTACAACTCGTGCATTTTTGTTTACTTTCGAAATTTCGCTTGTAAAAGTTTGTTTGATATAAGGAGTTTCAGTTTTCTTAACAACACCATTTACTTTTATAGCATAAGTTTTTGTTTCGAAATCTAAGTTTTTGTCAATGTTTGCAAGGCTTTTTTCGTAAATAGTTCCAATTACCTTATCAGAACCTCCGTTTAAAGCTGTATAAATTTTGAAAAGAAAACTCATTGTTCCTGTTCCTTTCCAGGTAACTTTTGTTTTTCCGGCAAGAGTATCTTTAAAAGTCCAGTTTACATCAGCTTCAGTTCCGTCGTATTTCATTTTTTGCTGAATGCTTTCACCTTCTTTAGTTTTAAGCGTAATTACATTTCCGGCACCATCTGGACTGGCAAAATAAAACGAAGCTCCATTTCCGGATGTTTTATTTGGGAATGTCATTTTTATCGAAGGATCTTCTACAGACCATGATTCAAAATCTTCATAATTTCTAAAATCATTTACATAATTGTACACAGTCGCTTTTGGCGAATTAATCACCTTACTTCTTTCTACAGAAAAAATCCCTTTTTGGGTAGCGACAAAAACAGTGAGAGCAACTAAGCTTAATAATAATAAAAGAAATAAATATTTTAGAATCTTCATTGTGGTAGATTGTTTGGTGTCGTAAAGTTATAAATTTTATTACTAGTCGCACTAATAGCGCCGCAATAAAAGTACACTTTATAAATTTATTTGATCAAAAAAAGTTTCAAATAAAACGATTTTGAAGAAGTTTAATTGTAATTTTTTGAGATTTATTTTATTTATAAATCCGATATATTATTTAAGGACTATCTTTTGAAAAAGAATTTGATTACAAACAAAATCGCAATAAAAAGCAAGAATACAATTAGTACTTTATAATTTCCTTTGTAGAAAACTTTGTGTAAAGCGAGATCTTTTCGATAAGCAAATATCATTACGATTACAAATGCAATAAAAAAACAGAGAGCGAATATTAATTGTCCTTGACTAAACATAGTTAAAAATTATTTTTGACAAATTTAGAGAATTGTATATGATTTGTTGCTAATTTGCCACTTCATTTAATCAATTAAAATCATGAGGAAACAACTTGATGCAGTAACTGAATTTCACACTGCTTTTAAAATAGGTCACAGTCAATCTCCAATTGCTGATTTGGGAGAATCTAAAAAACTGCTTCGTTATAATTTAATGAAAGAAGAAAACGAAGAGTATCTTGAAGCAGTTCAGAATAATGATTTGGTTGAAATTGCTGATGCGCTGGGAGATATGATGTATATTTTGTGCGGAACAATTATTGAACACGGATTACAAGATAAAATTGAAGCTGTTTTTGACGAGATTCAGCGTAGTAATATGAGTAAACTTGGCGAAGACGGACAGCCAATTTACAGAGAAGACGGAAAAGTAATGAAAGGTCCGAATTATTTTAAACCTGATTTTTCGAAATTATTGTAACTAAAATTAACCGCAAAGTTCGCAAAGTTTTTTTTCTGTAGTTCTTATGAAAAACACAAAGTTCGCAAAGCTTTGCGAACTTTGCGGTTAATCTTAGCGTTCTTTGCGGTAAAAATTAGCTTTGTATTTAAAAATAGAAAACCCGATAACTGTGAAGCTATCGGGTTTGTTTTTATGTCAATCTTTTGATTATTGAACTTTAACAGTCCATCCAAAAGTATCTTCAGAAAGTTTGTTTTGAAGACTAGTTAGTTTTTCTTTTAAAAGTGCACCATAAGTATTTTCAATTGGAGCCATTTCATAATAAACATCCTGATAAGAGAATCCTTTGATCACGCTGATAACTGCTGCAGTTCCTGCGCCAAAGATTTCTTTTAAAGATCCGTTTTTAGCAGCTTCTACTAATTCTGAAACAATTACAGGACGAACTTCAACTTTAAGACCTTCTTTTTCTGCCATTTCAATCAAACTTTTTCTGGTAATACCATCTAAAATTCTTTCGCTTGTTGGAGCAGTTAATAAAGTATCGTTAATTCTGAAGAAAACGTTCATCGTTCCAGCTTCTTCCAGTTTAGTATGCGTTGCATCATCTGTCCAGATTACTTGTTGGAAACCGTCTTTGTTTGCCAAGTTTGTTGGGTAAAACTGAGCAGCGTAGTTTCCGGCAGCTTTTGCAGCACCAATTCCACCATTTGCAGCTCTACTATAATGTTCAGCAATAATTACTTTTACCTCACCTGAATAATAAGATTTTGCAGGAGAAAGTAAAATCATGAATTTATATTCGTCAGAAGGATTTGCAATAACTCCGGCTCCGGTTGCAATCATAAAAGGACGGATATACATACTAGCTCCGTTTCCTCTTTGAATCCATTCCTGATCAATTTTTAATAATTCGTTCAAACCATCCATAAAAACACTTTCCGGAACTTCTGGCATTGCCATACGAACTGCAGAATTGTTGAAACGTTTGAAGTTTTCATCTGGTCTAAACAACCAAACATCATTATTATCATCCTTATAAGCTTTCATTCCTTCAAAAATAGCTTGCCCGTAATGAAAGACTTTTGAAGATGGATCCATTAAAATGGGAGCATAAGGCTTAATGACAGGATTTTGCCACTCTCCATTTTTAAAATCACATTCGAATAAATGGTCTGTAAAAACAGCACCAAAGCTTAAGTTTTCAAAGTCTACTTCGCTTATTTTTGACGAAGTCGCTTTTCTGATTTCAATTTTGCTTGCTTGAGTTGTACTCATAATAATGTAAGTTTTTTGTGTAATTTTCATTTCAATAAAAACATATATAAAGAAATGATGTGGTATAAATAGAATTTATTGATGCAAAATTAAGTAAAAATATATAATTTACTTAGTAAAACTGCATTATTTAGTGCCTTTAACTGAGATTTATTTATCTTATAATAAAGTCAAAAAAAACACTCAGTTTTATAAAGAATTTATGAAAAAAGCACGGATTTTTAAGGCTTTACGCATTTGTTTTGCCTAAATTTGACTCGGAAAAAAGCTTTAAAACGTACAAAATTGTACTACAAAATTTATAAATAGTGGAAAGAGAGATAATTAAAACGCTGGATGGGTCGACAACAATTCATTTGAAAGAATGGGATGAATGTTATCATTCTAAGCACGGAGCAATTCAGGAAGCAAAACATGTATTTATAAAAAACGGACTTTCATTGTTTGAAAGCAATCCGGTGAGTATTCTTGAGATTGGTTTTGGTACGGGTTTGAATGCTTTTATAACTTTTTTGGAGTCTAATGCAAAACAACAGAAAATCGATTATGTTGGAGTAGAAGCTTATCCGGTTGATGCCAATGAAGTTTTAGAGATGAATTATGTTACGGAACTTGGCGCATTGGAATTTGAGAACATTTTTGAGAAAATGCATAAATGTGAATGGGATAAAAAAACGGAGATTTGCGATTCTTTCTCGTTAACCAAAAGGAAACAATTTTTTCATGAAATAGACGATTTAGAAATTTTTGATTTGATTTACTTTGATGCCTTCGGATATCGCGTGCAACCGGAGTTGTGGAGTACTGAAATTTTTCGAAAAATGTACAATAGTTTAAAACCAAATGGAGTTTTAGTAACATATGCCGCTCGCGGAGTTGTTAAAAGAAGCATGATTGAAGTTGGATTTACTGTCGAAAAATTAGCAGGGCCTCCGGGGAAACGAGAGATGTTTCGAGCGTTTAAAAAGGTTTAAATGAGTTGTTTAGAATCGTTCTATATTGATTTATATTTATTAAGAAAACGTATTCGTTGCCAAAGTTTTTAAAAAAATAAGTTAAATTAAGTGTGTATGAATGATATTTGTTTAAATTTGTTGCGAGTTTAGAAATATAGATAACCCCCGAAAATCTTATTTTATTATGTCAAAAATGATGTTTGATTACACGAAATCAATACTTGAGAGAGTAAGTTTCGATCCGATACTTTTCTGCAAAGAACTAGAAAAAGCTATCAAAACACTGTTACCGTACGAAATGGAACAATTGCAAGAATGGTTATTAAATTTCATTATTGAAAAACCAGAATTAAAACAAAGTTTACTACTAATTAAAGTATAAAGAAAAAGGAGCCAAATTGGCTCCTTTTTTATTTTTATTTCTTTTGTAGCGGACTAATGATTTGAACGTTCTGAAAAACAATTGCTCCTTTTACAACTCCGGCGATTGTAGATCGTAATGCGTCAATGATTTGCATTTTTAATTCGCTCTTTGGGTAAATTAAACTTACCTCACGAGCAGGTTTTGGTTCCTTAAAGTTACGCAGTTTCAGTTTATCGGACTCTTTTAAGTCTAAGGTGTGCAAGTACGGAAGTAACGTTGTACCCAAACCTTCGTCGGCTAATTTTATAAGGGTTTCAAAGCTTCCACTTTGAATCTGAAAATTAGTCTGATCGATATCAGAACCGTTTTTGCATAAATTCAAAATCCCGTCTCTAAAACAATGTCCGTCTTGCAAAAGCAAAATTTCGTTGAGGTTTAGATCAGAAACTTCAATTTCTTCTTTCTGAAAACTTGCGTGATGTTCCGGGATATAAGCTACGAAAGGCTCAAAATACAAAACGATTTCTTTAATTTTTTCGTCTTCAAGAGGCGTTGCGGCAATTGCGGCATCAAGATGACCATTTTTTAGCTTCACAATAATTTCATCCGTGTTCAACTCTTCGATTAAGAGTTTTACTTTTGGATATTTTTTAATGAAATTATTCAGAAACATTGGTAAAAGTGTTGGCATAATCGTTGGAATTATTCCCAAACGAAATTCTCCTCCAATAAAACCTTTTTGTTGTTCTACAATATCTTTGATTCTGTCTGCTTCATTGACAATATTTTTTGCCTGATTAACAATTTTCTGACCAATATCAGTAAGCTGAATAGGTTTTTTACTTCTGTCGAAGATTAAAATATTGAGTTCTTCTTCAATTTTTTGAATTTGCATACTTAAAGTAGGTTGGGTAACAAAACATTTCTCTGCAGCAAGCGTGAAGTTTTTATGTTCGGCAACGGCTAAGACATATTGTAATTGAGTTATAGTCATTTTGATAGTATTTTTTGATGCAAAAATAAGTAAATATAATTTTTTTTTATTCTATTTTTAAAGAAGTTGTTTTAAATTTGTAGTAAACTTATTATAAAACGCATAACTATGAAAACAAATATTTTAGGGTTACCTGTAAAAGAGTCTGAATTGTTGGTAAAAGAACTAAATGTATTATTGTCGAACTTTCAGGTTTACTATCAAAATTTAAGAGGAATACATTGGAATATTCGTGGGAAACGTTTTTTTGATTTACATGTAAAATTTGAAGAATTGTACACGGATGCACAATTAAAAATAGATATGATTGCCGAGAGAGTTTTGACAATAGGAGGAACTCCATTACATACATTTGAAGATTATATTAAAAACAACAAATTAGCGGTTGGAAAGAATATCTCAAACGACGAAAAAGCAGTTCAGTTAATTGTTCATTCTTTGACTGATTTATTAAAAATCGAAAGAGAAATTCTAAAACAATCAGACGAAATCAACGACGAAGGAACTAATTCTATGATGAGTGACTTCATTGCAGAGCAGGAAAAAACGATCTGGATGATGAACGCATGGCTTGAAGAAGAGTTGTAATTAATTGTTCCTTAGATGAATATAAACAGAATATTGGCTTGCCTTCATTCTGTTTTTTTATGATTGTTAAATTTGTATAAAATTTTTGCTCTTGTCGCTTTGATATTATCAGTTTAACACTATTTTTGCTCCAATGAAATTAATCGCTCGCATATTATTATTCATATTTATTGCTTTCTTAGCAACCCCAACTATTGTTACGGTGTTAAAGAAAAGCAATGATACGTCTATGTTTTTCAGTTTTTCTGAAGAGGAGCATTCACACAAAGAACTTAAGGCAGCCGTTTATCCGGCAATACTTCAACACGAAGTTATAATTCCTGTTTATATTGAAAAAAAGACCATAGTGTCTGAAAATATTGTAAAACTAGACAATATTTCTCCGAGCATTTTTGCTCCACCTCCAAACTTGGCATAATACTTCCGATTATTTTGAACTGAACTGCATTTTTGAATAAATGTGGTCAATCTTTAATGAATAATTTTTTTAGTATTGTGTTATGACAAAAAAAATCAATCTTTTTGCCAACCTTAAATCTGATTTTGCTTCAGGTTTAGTGGTTTTCTTGGTGGCTCTTCCGTTGTGTTTAGGTATTGCAATGGCTTCTGGAGCGCCGTTATTTTCTGGAATTATCGCAGGTGTAATTGGTGGTATTGTAGTTGGTTATTTAAGCCAATCACACATCAGTGTATCTGGACCAGCAGCTGGATTAACAGCTATTATTTTGACCGCTATTTCGGATCTTGGTGCTTTTGATGTGTTTTTACTGTCTGTTTTTATTGCAGGACTAATTCAGTTAGCATTAGGATTTTTAAGAGCCGGAAGTATCTCAAACTATTTTCCAACAAATGTAATCGAAGGAATGTTAGCCGGTATTGGTATCATCATTATCTTAAAACAATTGCCTCATGCTTTTGGTTATGACGCAGATTTTGAAGGTGATCAGGCATTTGTACAAAATGACGGAAGTAATTCATTTTCGTTTTTATTCGATGTTTTAAATCACATTCAATTAGGAGCAGTCGTTATATCATTGATTTCACTTGTAATTTTAATTTCGTGGGAGAAAGTTCCATTTTTAAAGCGATTAAAATTAGTTCCGGGTGCATTAGTGGCTGTTATTGTCGGAATCCTTTTGAACGAATTTTTTGTTTCAACAGGAAGCTCATTGGCAATTGCAAAAGAACATTTGGTTTCTTTGCCAGTTCCAAAATCTTTTGATGAATTTAAATCTATTATAATTACTCCAAACTTTACTGCTATTACAAATCCGCAAGTTTGGGTAGTTGCTATAACAATTGCCATTGTGGCTTCTATCGAAACATTATTATGTATCGAAGCTTCTGATAGAATGGATGTTCAAAAACGTTATACTGATACAAATGTTGAGCTTAGAGCACAAGGAATTGGTAATATTGTGAGTTCACTTTTAGGTGGTTTACCAATGACATCTGTAGTTGTAAGATCATCTGCTAATAATAACGCTGGAGCGAAATCTAAAATGTCAGCTATTATTCACGGTGTACTTTTATTAATAAGTGTTTTGGCAATTCCAATGCTTTTAAACAAGATTCCATTGGCAACATTGGCGACTGTATTAATTTTAGTGGGATATAAATTAGCAAAACCAGCGACTTTCTTTCATTTCTGGGAAAAAGGAAAATACCAGTTTGTACCTTTTATTGCAACTTTAGTATTTGTTGTAGCGACAGATTTACTTAAAGGAGTTGCTTTGGGAATTATCATCAGTATCATTTTTGTATTAAGAGGAAACCTGAAGAGAGCTTACAGCTTCAAAAAAGAAGAGTATGAAGACGGAGATGTTATTCATATTGACTTGGCTCAGGAAGTTTCATTCTTAAACAAAGCGGCTATCAAATTGACATTGAATGAGATTCCTGAAAACTCAAAAGTAATCATCAATGCACATGATACAGAGTATATTGCGCACGATGTTTTGGATTTAATTCGCGAGTTTAAAGAAACGCGTGCTGTTGATGAAAACATTAAAGTGAAACTAAAAGGATTTAAAGAAGCTTACGAGCTTGAAAATTCACCAGACATTGGTAACCACGTTTCTATAGAACATTATTATGATGTTGCAAAAAGAGCTTTGGTTAAAAAAGAGACGGTAAAAGAAAACATTTAAACAAATTAATTTTAATTAAGGTATTTCTTGAGTGTGAGAAGTATTAAAAAATTAGATAACTTTACAGTAAGTTATTTTTGATATGTTTAAACATGTAGAAGTACCATTCAAAAAACAAAAAAATGAGAGAGTTTTATAAGCAGTTATTAGAAAACAACAAACAATGGGTTGAAAAATCATTAGCATTAGACCCAAATTATTTTGCAGATTTAGCCAAAGGTCAAACACCGCCTTTATTATGGATTGGATGTTCTGACAGCCGTGTTCCTGCAAACGAAATTATTGGTGCTAAGCCGGGTGAGGTTTTTGTACACCGTAATATTGCAAATATGGTCGTGCACTCTGATATGAATATGTTGAGTGTTTTGGATTATGCAGTAAATGTTCTAAAAGTAAAACACGTTATTGTTTGTGGACATTACGGTTGTGGTGGTGTAAAAGCTGCAATGGGTAATATGTCTGTTGGAATTATCGACAACTGGATTCGTCACATTAAAGATGAATACCGTTTACATGATAAATACCTAAATTCTATTGAAGACGAAACAGAGCGTTTTAATGCTTTTGTTGAAATCAATGCAAAAGAGCAAGTTTACAACTTAGCAAAAACTTCGATTGTACAAGGAGCTTGGAAAAACGGTCAGGATTTAATGCTTCACGGATGGGTTTACGGATTAAATTCTGGTTTTGTAACCGATTTAAATGTAAACATTGCTTCGAATGCTGAATTAGACGAAGTTTACCAACTAAGTAATCTATAAGAAATAAAAAATCGCCTCAAAAGGGCGATTTTTTTTATTCATTTTCGTCAAGATTTTCATTAAAAGCCGATGGCAACATTGTTGGAATAAACTTTATTAAAATCGGTAATAATAAACTTCCGCCCGGAAGTAAAAATATTGTTAGTGACGGAATCGTTTTGCAAATATCCAAAAGTTGTTTTTTTACCTTTTTCTTTTCCTTCGCATCCAAATCTCGGGTTGTAGAATAAGCCAATAGAATCATTAATTCTTTGCTTTGGACAATCTCTTTAACCAATCTGTTTTTATTTCTTATAATCAGTTTTACAACACTGTGCGTCATTTGATCATAAAAATGTTTTACAGGATTTGAGTAATTAAAATACGGAATCTTCTTTTTATGAGTAGTAATAAAGTTGTTGGTTGTCTCAACGCTTTTGGCTACAAATTCATCCGAAACCTGCATCATCGATCCTAATGAATACAAAAAGTAAGCTTCTTCATTTTCTACAACACCATCACTCCACAACGCCATTCCAGCCATATCAATTAAATAATATTGCTCGAGTTTATTACTGAAATAATCTAATTGTAAAGTTTCTAAAGTATCAACCGTAACTTTTGAAAACTTAGAATAGCGTATCGAAGCTTCAAAAAGTTTTATTAGTAAATCATCGTGTTGAGATTTTGCAGTTTTGGTTTTTAATGCCAAAGCTACAATACCAAGTACTGTTTCTTCAATACGTTTCAGGTATTTATCAGGAATTGATCCGTGTTCTAAATATTGTCTGAAAGCCAAAACATCAATAAACAAAAGCGCATTAGTAACTAAATGCGAAAAGTTTTTACTGATAATACTGTCATTCGTCTGAACGCGCTGATCTATTATGTTCTCTAAAGATAGGGAAGGAGTATCTTTTGGAAGTAAAATTTTGAAAATACTAAATCCTTCAGGATTCATTTCTTTATAAAATTTTAAAACTTCTGTGATAAAATTATTAGGTTCAGAACTTCTTTTTTCGATACAAAAAACACCGTACAAAGTGTTTAATAAGGCGACTTTTGAAATCTCGGTTTTAAACCAGCCTTTTATTTCAATTGGAATTTGAGAATCTATAGAAATGATGTGACCGTAAATAAAACCGGTTTCTCTGACTTTATAGTAGAACGAATCTGTAGTTTCAAAAGGAATAGCTTCTGAAAACTTTTGTTCACTAAAAAACTTGTCTATCCAACCTGGAGCTGATGGGTTAATCATTAACTTTAATTTATAGCTGCAAAGCTATATCTTTTTCTTGTTTTGGGATTAATTTTAAATGAAATAACCACTACATTTTGTGAAAATATAGTGGTTATCGTGTTTTTTATTTGATGATTCCTGCACAAGCAACTCTACCGCCGGCATTTCCGGTTGGTTGTGTCGTAAAATCGTCAGTTCCCTGATGTACGATTAAACCTTTTCCTAAGACATCTTTGGTTGCATCTCCACAACCAATACACCATTCGTCAGTAGTTAAAGTTATAGTTCCGTTTCCTTTTGCATCAGCAGTAAAGTTCCCGATATCTCCTTTATGATATTCAGCTGAACCCCATTTTCCGTGTTTTTTGAAAGTTGGATTCCAGTGTCCACCAGCAGAACTTCCGTCAGCAGCTGTACAATCTGATTTTTCGTGAATGTGAATTGCGTGAACTCCCGGTTGTAAACCAGCTACTTTTGCAGTAAAAGTTACTTTTCCATTTTTCTCTGTAAAAGTTGCAGTTCCGCTAACTGTACTATTACTTTTTGGTTCTAATGCTACAGTTAAAGTTTTGGCATCAGCCGATTTTGTATTGGTTTTACAGCCAATGACTAAGGCCGTTATTATTGCGAAAGAAACAATTATTTTTTTCATATACGATGCTTTTTGAATTAAAGATTAAGTAAATTTAACATAAAATTCCGACATTGATTGAAGCTTAGAGTTAAATAAATCTAAAACTATAAGCCATAATTTAATTATACTTTAAGCTAAAAACCCGAAATTATTATGTAAATTCGTATGGCTTCGAATTTAAAAGCTTGAGAATTAGTGTTTATTGTTTTTTAATTTAATCTGTAGAATTATGATAAAAAATGTTTTAACCTTAGTTTTTTTAGGAGTTATTTTAATGTCTTGCAATGCTTCTAAAACTCAAAAAGAAGATTCGGTTTCTAAACTTGAAGGAACCTGGGAATTAAATTATATCAGCGGACCAAGAATAGCTTTTGATGGTTTATATCCTAATAAGAAGCCAACAATTAATTTTGATTTAAAAGAAAATCGAGTTTCAGGAAACAGCAGTTGTAATAATTTTAATGGAAAATTAAGCGTAACCGGAAACAAAATTGATTTTACACAATCAATGGCAATGACCAAAATGATGTGTATGGATGGGCAAGGCGAACAGGTTTTTATGAGTACACTGCAAAAAATCACTTCGTATGATGTTACAGACAATGGTAAAACATTAAATTTTATCTCTGGAGATATTGCAATGATGCGTTTTACCAAAAAATAGAATCAGGCTTTTCTAAACTTTATTAAATAAATGTTTCATGAAAACTAAAATAACAGTATTGATGTTGTTTTGCTTTTTTAATATAGCTGTTTTTGCTCAGGAAAAGACAAAGAAAGAATTAAAAGCAGAAAGGGAATTACAAAAACAAAAAGCAATTGAAGATCTTATCAATTCTAAGAATTTTGTTTTTGAAGCACAAAAAGCACAGCCTTTAGGTTCAAGGCTGATAAACTTAGATTACAATACTTATTTTTTGAATTTTAATACAACAAAAACAACGTGCGATTTACCATTTTTTGGTCGTGCCTATTATGTGCCTTATGGAGGAGATGGCGGAATGAAGTTTGACGGCGTACCGGAGAATATTCAGATTGAAAAAAAGAAAAAAAGTTGCAACATCAATGCGACCGTAAAAGGTAAGGATGATGTTTATAGTTTGTATTTTTCTGTTTTTCCTGATGGAGGCGCAACGCTTTCTGTTAATTGTAATAATAAAGTTGCGATTTCTTATCAGGGAATTGTTTCAGCTCCTAAAAAAGACGAAAGCAAAAAATAGAATACTTAATCATTGTGTCCCGAATTTCTATTGTTTATGCCAAAAAAGACTCTTTTTATTTTGCCGCAGAAACATCATTTCATGGCGATGCTTTTATTCATTACGATAGCAGCTTTTAGTCAGGATTTAGAACCCAGAGTTTATGCCAATGTTGCCAAAAACCTAAATGTAATTGCTGTAGGTTATGTTTTCATGGACGGAAATGTATTGACAGATCCTTCTTTGCCCATAAAAGATTTTACGATTCAGAGTCATAATGTAGCAGCGAATTATATCAGAACTTTTGGTTTGTACAATAAATTGGCGCGTGTACAAGTTTCGCTTCCATATTCTTTTATGGATGGATCGTTAACCAGTACAAACGGAAATGTTTTAACAGGTTCAAGAACTGGTTTTGCCGACATGAAAGTGCGATTGGGAATTAATTTATTAGGTTCTCCAGCGCTCGATAAATCTGAGTTTAAAAACTTTGAACAGAAAACAATTCTGGGAGTTAGTTTGGTTACATCGATTCCTACAGGAAAATATTACGATGATAAACAAGTAAATATAGGCACAAACCGTTGGGGATTTAAACCTGAAATTGGAGTTTCAAAACGTTTTGCTCATCTCTACGCCGAAGCTTACGGCGGGATTTGGTTTTATACCAATAATAACGATTATTTAAAAGGCAAAAAATTAGAACAAAAACCAACGTATAGTCTGCAAGCGCACGCAAGTTATTACTTCAAAAATAATATGTGGATTGGTTTTAATACCAATTGGTTTTTTGGCGGAAAGACCATAATAGATGGAGTTTCAGACGATAGCCAAATTGACAATTGGAGAGTAGGAGGAACTTTTTCTACGCCGGTTGCAAAAGGACAATCAGTTAAGTTTCAATACCATGTAGGAGCGTATACTAATAATGGATTGAATTATTATGCATTGTCAGTCGCTTATCAATACTCGTTTTTTTAATCGTAAGAATATTTTTATGTAGTATTTTATAATAGCTTAAAAATCAGTATATTTGAAAGTAAGTACCCATTTATAAACAAATTAAACTTATAAGTATGAAAAAATTAAGTCTTATTCTTATTATGGCAATTGCAACGTTCTCTTCTTATGCTCAATCATCATTTAAAGAGGATGTTGATGTTCTTCAAAGTGTTTACGGTAAATCAAAAAGTGACCTTGTAAAACAATACATGAATTTGTCAGATGCACAATCTGCTGCTTTTACCAAAATTTATGATAATTATGAAACTGAACGTAAAGCACTTGGGCAAACGAAATTTCAGCTTATTAATGATTATGCCGCAAATTATGCAACCTTAACAGATGAAAAAGCAGATGAATTGGCAAAAGGAACTTTGAAAAATCATTTAGGGTATGAAAAACTATATTCTAAAACTTACGGACAAGCAAAGAAAGCTATCGGAGCGATAAATGCTGCCAAATTTATCCAATTAGAAGTATATCTTCAAACGATAATCAGAGCCGAAATTCTGGAATCAATTCCTTTTATTGGAGAATTAGATAAATCAAAAGTTCAAATAAATTAGAGCTTATTTTTTGATATACAAAAGGCAGTTATTAATTCAATAACTGCCTTTTTTTATTGTTCAGGAAATAGATTTATTTAGAAGTTTTAACTTCGTAAATGGCATTTACCATTCCGTTGCGCGGAGAATCGAGAGGAAGTTCCCAAAACATGATTCCACCTAATTTTTTAGCTTTTACATATTCTGTTTTTGCTTTTATAGAAGTTAAATCGTCTCCGGTAGCAAATGTTTTTTCTTTCTCATTGTACCAATAAGGCGCTTTGGCTTTATCATCCCAAAAATATTTCCACCCATTTGCTTCAGTATAAGTAGTTGCAAAGTTTTTAAAATCAACACCAGGAATATGTTCTCCGGCTTGGTATAAACCGTTGTTTATGTTTTCTACATTTTTCCATGTTCTCGTATAAAAAGCCCCTCCAATAATTAATTTTTCAGCAGGAATTCCTTGGTTTAATAAGTAAGTAACCGCTCTGTCTGTTGATTCCTCTTTTGGATTTGTACTGTATAAAGGCGTGTGATGTCCGGTAACTTTAGAATATCCGTTTACCAAGTCATAACTCATAATATTAATGCGATTTACAAGTGGCGCAACGATTTTCCAATCAATAGATTCGTCTAAATATTTTTGAAAACCACCAGCCGCAAAACTCAATTCATATTTTTTGCCTAATGTCGAACGTAAAATTTTGATTAATTCTGTGAAATTTGGTTTGTCAGCAGCTTGATATAAATGCCCAGGAAGTCCTTCGATTGCAGGATATTCCCAATCGAGATCTAAACCATCTACTTTGAAATAATTACTCACTTCTTTTACTGATTTAGCAAAAGTTAATCTTCCTTCGGCTGTAGAAAATGCGGCAGAACAAGGCTCACAACCTCCCCAGCCACCAAGCGAAAGAATAATTTTAAGCTGTGGATTTTTTGCTTTTAAAGAAACTAAATATTTAATAGTTGTCGAATCTTTAGGAGAATCAACACTTAGTTTACCATCTTTTAAATGACAGAAACTAAAGATAATTTGATTGAGTTTGTTAACCTCATATTCATTAATTAGTTTGTCATCGCCGGTATAGTAAGCAATAATGTCCATTTTTTTGTTTTTCTGGGCAAATGTATTTGTGGTACAAAAGCACAAAACAAATAAGACAATTAGGTTAATTTGTTTCATTTTATGTTTTTTTGAGTTTTTAGAATGTTAAATATAAAGTAATACATTCAATATTTAACTATTCTGACAACATCAGAAAGTCAATTTTAACAAAATTTTGCAAATTGTTGCAAAAATATTGCGAATCGTTATTTCATATTTAAACAAAAAATAGGCAAAAAATAAACCCGCACTGTTTCGGATTAGTGCGGGTTTAAACAAATTAAAAGCTAAAAACTATTTTTATATTAGAAGCAGTATTCGTTTTCTGCAACTAATTTAGATGTAATAACCTCTCTTAAAGCTACAACATTTGGATTGTTTGTATATTTTGTGAAACGTTTTAATCCCATTAACATCATACGTTGTTCGTCTCCTTCAGCAAAAGAAATAATTCCTTCTTTTCCTCTTGAGTTTACGATATCTACCGCTTTATACAAGTATAATTTTGCCATAGCGATTTGCTCTTGTACTTTAGCTTCACCTTGATTTTTAGCTAATTTTTCAGTTCTAAGAATAGTACTTTCAGCCATGTAGATTTCGATTAAGATATCAGAAGCAGCCATTAATAATTGTTGGTGAGAATCTAAATCTGGTCCGTATTTTTGAACAGCGCTTCCGGCAACCATTAAGAAAACTTTCTTAAGGTTAGCGATAATTCCTTTTTCTTCAGCAAACAATTCAGAGAAATCAGGAGTATCAAAAGATGGAATTCCCATTAATTCTTCCTGAACTTTCATTGCAGGGCCAAGTAATTCAACGTGACCTTTCATTGCCTTTTTGATCAACATACCTACAGAAAGCATTCTGTTGATTTCGTTTGTTCCTTCGTAGATTCTAGCGATACGAGCATCTCTCCAGGCACTTTCCATTGGAGTGTCTTCAGAGAATCCCATTCCACCAAAAATCTGAATTCCTTCGTCAGCACAAGATTGTACGTCTTCAGAAACTGCAACTTTAAGGATAGAACATTCGATAGCATATTCTTCAACACCTTTCAATTCAGCTTCCTGGTGAGAAGTTCCTTCTGCTTCACGAGCAGCGATTCTGTCTTCGATATCTTTTGCAGCACGGTAAGAAGCACTTTCTCCAGCGTATGCATTAGTTGCCATTTCAGCTAGTTTAGAACGGATAGCTCCAAAAGATGAAATTGCAGTGTTAAATTGGATTCTTTCGTTAGCATATTTAACTGCATTTGTAGTAACTCTACGTTGCGCATCTAAACAAGCAGCAGCCAATTTAATACGACCAACGTTCAAGGCGTTCATTGCAATTTTGAAACCGTTTCCTCTTTCAGACAACATGTTTTCAACAGGAACTTTTGTATCGTTGAAGAAAACCTGACGAGTAGATGAAGCACGGATTCCTAATTTATGCTCTTCTTCATTCATAGAAATTCCGTTAGCCGGATCATTTTCTACGATGAAACCTGTAATGTTTTTGTCATCTCCAATACGAGCAAAAACGATGAAAACGCTACAGAAACCTGCATTCGAAATCCACATTTTTTGTCCTGTAATAGAGTAGTATTTTCCATCTTCAGATAAAACTGCTTTAGTTTTTCCTGAATTAGCATCAGATCCTGCGCCTGGTTCAGTTAAGCAATAAGCTCCAAACCATTCTCCAGATGCCAATTTAGGAACGTATTTTTTCTTTTGTTCTTCAGTACCATAAAGCGTAATTGGCATAGTTCCAATACCTGTATGCGCACCAAAAGCAGTTGAGAAAGATCCAGTTGCACCAGAAATGTAATCACAAACTAACATTGTAGATACGAATCCCATTCCTAATCCGCCGTATTCCTCAGGAACCGCAACTCCTAGAAGTCCAAGTTCACCAGCTTTACGCATAGATGATTCAGTATAAGCATAATCTTTTTTCTCAAAACGATCTTTATGTGCCCATAATTCTTTGTCAACGAACTCTTTTACAGAGTCACGCATCATTAACTGCTCTTCCGAAAAATCTTCTGGTGTAAAGATATCTTCGCACTTTGTTTCTTTAACTAAAAACTGACCACCACGGGTTACGTTTTTTTCGATTGTATCTGCCATTTTGTTTTTGTTTAGATTAAAAGATGCAAGAGTCAAGAAGAAAGATTGTGGTCTAACTTGTTGATGAAACCTGTGGTCATCTTTTGAAATTCAATTATTTTGTTTTCTATTTCTTCAGTCTTTTCTTTTGATAAATAGTCGTTTTGACAAGCTATCAATAATTGTGTTTGTAATTCAAATGAAGAGCCTAAACTAATATTCAAATAATGCTGAAAATGCTTAGTACCTCTATTTGAGCCTTCAGCTATATTAGAAGGCATCGAAACAGAACATCTGTTCATTTGACTTGTCAAGCTATAGATTTCGAATTTTGGAAAAGTTAATGTCAGTTTATAAATATCATTCGTAATATTCATAGCTAAAATCCAAATTTTCAAATTCTTAAAATTATGTCTCATGTTTTTTTGAGGCAAGATAAGAAGAAAAACTAAAAGTAAGTTTTTTACTACTTTTAAAAACCTTATTTCTAGAATTTCATCATCCCAAAATTAAGTCTTGCCTCTTGCTTCTTTCCTCTTAAAAACTACAACACTTCGTAAATCCCTGCAGAACCTTGCCCAGTTCCCACACACATACTCACGATTCCGTATTTATTACCTCTGCGTTTCATTTCGTCGAATAACTGAACCGAAAGTTTAGCTCCAGTACAACCTAGAGGATGTCCTAAAGCGATAGCTCCACCGTTTACGTTTACGATTTCCGGGTTAATATTTAATTCGCGAGTTACTGCTAAAGCTTGTGAAGCAAAAGCCTCGTTTAATTCAATTAACTCGATATCGTTTAATGTTAATCCAGCTTGTTTCAATGCTTTCGGAATTGCTTTTACAGGACCAATACCCATGATTCTTGGCTCAACACCAGAAGAAGCAAAGTTTACAAGTCTTGCAATTGGCTCAAGATTTAATTCTTTTACCATATCCTCACTCATGATTAAAACAAAAGCAGCACCATCACTCATTTGAGAAGAGTTTCCGGCAGTTACGCTTCCGTCAGCAGCAAAAACAGGTCTTAAACCAGCTAAAGCAGCAACAGAAGTTCCGGATCTTGGACCTTCGTCTTGTTTTACAACATAAGATTTAGTTTCTTTTTTACCATTTTCATTGATGAAAGTCTGTTCAACAGTAATCGGAACGATTTGTTTGTCGAATTTTCCTTCAGCTTGCGCTTTCAAGGCTTTCATATGAGAGTTATAAGCAAACTCATCCTGATCTTCTCTTGAAATTTTATATTGATTAGCAACCGCTTCAGCAGTTAAACCCATTCCCCAATAGTAATCTTCGTGACCTGCAGCAGCAACTTTATAATCCGGAGTTGGTTTGTAACCTCCCATCGGAATAAAACTCATACTTTCTGCACCACCAGCGATGATACAATCTGCCATTCCTGATTGGATTTTTGCAGTTGCCATTCCGATAGTTTCTAATCCAGATGCGCAATAACGGTTAACTGTTACACCAGGAACATCTTCAACTTTTAATCCCATAAGAGAGATCAAACGTCCAACGTTAAGACCTTGTTCAGCTTCCGGCATGGCATTTCCTACCATAACGTCATCGATACGTTTTTTGTCAAAATCAGGCAATTCATCCATCATAAACTGAATGGTTTCTGCAGCTAATTCATCAGGTCTTTTAAATCTAAAAACCCCTTTTGGTGCTTTTCCTACCGCAGTACGGTAAGCTTTTACTATATATGCTGTTTTCATTTGTTTTTGTTTTTTTAAGATTTATTAGAAGAAAGAGGCAAGAGGCAAGAGAAAAGACAAAACTTCGTTTTGAAGTCTTGCATCTTGTTTCTTGCATCTTTTTACTCCTTGCATCTATTCTCTAATTACGAAGTGGTTTTCCTTTAGTTAACATATACTGAATTCTCTCTAAAGTCTTACGTTCTGTACATAAACTCAAGAAAGCTTCACGTTCGATATCTAATAAATATTGTTCAGATACTAAAGTCGCTTCAGATAAATCACCACCAGCCATTACGTAAGCCAGTTTGTTAGCGATTTTCTTGTCGTGCTCAGAAATGTATTTTCCAGCTTCCATTTGATCCGTTCCAACTAAGAACATTCCAAGAGCTTGTTTTCCTAATACTTTCACATCAGTTCTTCTGATTGGTTGTGTATAACCAGCTTCAGCCATTAACAAAGCATGTTTTTTAGCTTCAGCGATCTGACGATCTTTGTTTACCACAATTACGTCTTTTCCATGTTGAAGAAGTCCGGTATCAAAAGCTTCATAACCAGAAGTTGAAACTTTTGCCATAGCGATTGTCAAGAAATACTCTTGAAGAACGTTCAACTCCACATCATTTTTGCGGAATAAATCTGAAGCTCTCAAAGCCATTTCTTTAGATCCACCACCACCAGGAAGTACACCAACACCAAATTCAACTAATCCCATATAAGTTTCAGCAGCAGCAACCACTTTATCAGCGTGTAAGCTCATTTCGCATCCACCACCAAAAGTCATTCCGTGAGGCGCAACAACAACTGGAATTGATGAATAACGAACGCGCATCATCGTGTCTTGGAATAATTTGATAGCCATGTTCAATTCGTCATATTCCTGCTCAACAGCCATCATGAAAATCATTCCGATATTAGCACCAACAGAGAAATTCGCTGCTTGATTACCAATAACTAAACCTTGATATTCTTTTTCAGATAAGTCGATTGCTTTATTGATAGCCTGAAGTACATCGCCACCAATTGTATTCATTTTAGATTGGAATTCTAAGTTCAAAATTCCGTCTCCTAAATCCTGAATGATTGCACCACTATTGCTCCAAACTTTTTTGCTTTCGCGAATGTTGTTTAGGATAATGAATGAATCTTGTCCAGGAACTTTAGTTTGTGATTTTGTTGGAATGTTATAGAAATAAGTTGCTCCTTCTTTTACAGAGTAGAAACTTTCGCTTCCAGAAGCCAACATTTCAGTAACCCATGCAGCTGGTTCAAGACCTTCTGCTTTCATGATTTCGATTCCGTTGGCAACACCAATAGCGTCCCAAATTTCGAATGGACCATTTTCCCATCCAAAACCAGCTTTCATCGCATCATCAATTTTGAATAATTCGTCAGAGATTTCAGGAATTCTGTTTGACACATAAGCAAACATTCCGGCGAAACTCTTACGGTAGAATTCACCCGCTTTGTCTTTTCCTTTTACTAAAACTTTAAAACGATTGATAGGTTTATCGATAGTTTTTGTAAGTTCAAGCGTAGCAAAATTTGCTTTTTTAGCAGCGCGGTATTCTAATGTATCTAAGTCTAAAGAAAGAATATCTTTATCTACTTTTTTATAAAAACCTTGACCAGTTTTGCTTCCTAACCAATTGTTCTCCATCATTTTTGTGATGAAGTCAGGAAGTTTAAACAATTCGTGTTGTTCGTCATTTGGGCAGTTTTCATAAATACCATTGGCAACGTGTACCAAAGTATCTAAACCAACAACGTCAACCGTACGGAAAGTAGCTGATTTTGGACGACCAATAACCGGACCAGTTAATTTATCAACTTCTTCAATCGTTAATCCCATTTCTTTTACCAAGTGGAATAAACTTTGGATTCCGTAAATACCAATTCTGTTTCCAATAAACGCCGGAGTATCTTTAGCAACAACCGAAGTTTTTCCTAAGAATTTAGATCCGTATTCGTTTAAGAAATCCAATACTTCAGTAGAGGTTTTTGGACCAGGAATAATTTCAAATAACTTTAAGTAACGTGCAGGGTTAAAAAAGTGAGTTCCGCAGAAGTGTTGTTGAAAATCTTCGCTTCTTCCTTCGCTCATAAAATGAATTGGAATACCAGAAGTGTTTGAAGTAACCAAAGTTCCCGGTTTACGGAATTTCTCGATTTGCTCAAAAACTAATTTTTTGATATCCAAACGTTCTACGACAACCTCGATAATCCAATCAACATTGGCAATTTTTGCCATATCATCAGTTGTATTTCCAGTCGTAATTCTGTTAGCAAATTTTTGACTGTAAATAGGAGACGGTTTCGATTTTAATGAATTCGCCAAGTGCTCGTTTACTACACGGTTGCGAACAACTTTACTTTCAAGCGTTAATCCTTTTTTAGCTTCAGCTTCTGTCAACTCGCGTGGTACGATGTCAAGTAATAAAACTTCAACACCAATATTGGCAAAATGACAAGCTATTCCTGAACCCATAATTCCGGATCCAATTACAGCAACTTTTTTAATTGTGCGTTTCATATTTGTTAATTTTATTTCTATTGGTCAAATATGTTATCGCCTTTTTATTATTTGGAAAAAAATTTAATGTGGGCGATTTCATAAGTCGTTAATATTTGTTTTTGTTTGAATTTGAGGTTTCCTTATTCAATAAGGTTATTCATTTTCCTGTTTTTCTGTTTGATTAAATATGTTTTTATCCTGAATAAGTTCATTTATGATTTCTGAGACTTCGATAAAATGCTTCAGTTTTTCGTCAGAAACATGTTTTCTAACACTCTCATTAAATTTCAAAACCGTATTTTTAGATAATTCTCTTTTTTCTTTTCCAAAATCCGTCAGGTAGATCAAAACACCGCGACCGTCACTGGGATTTCTTTTACGAACAATCAAACCTTTATCCTCCATTGATTTCAATGTTCTCGTAAGGCTTGTGGCTTCCATACCCATTCTTGGCCCTAAAGCGGTCGATGGAGTTCCGTCTTCTTTATCTATACTCAAAAGCGCAAATCCTGTTGCCATTGTAGCATCGTATTTTGCAGCCTCTTCATTATACATTCTTGATACGGCTTGCCATGTAGCTCTCAAAATATAATCTATTGTTTTGTCTTTCATAATTAACTATATCGATTTCAAATATAATCAAAAAATACTATGCATGCATATTAATTTATGATAAATTTTTGGTTAGTAAAAAAATATCTCTGAATTAGAGGGGTTTAGGGTTAATTTTTAATTGAAATATACTATTCTTTTTTCGGATTTTAACAAAATTTAAGACTTAAAAAATGTTTTCCGAGTCAAAAAGTGTCTAAAATTCTTCTTTATGTAAAAAAAGGTATAATAAAGTGCGAATAAACTTTAATCTTCATATCGCTGAATCGCATTTTGAAGGATTTTTTTCATCCTGTTTCTCAGGCTTTCAGGTTGCAAAACTTTAATACCATCGCCAAAACCCAGAATAATCCGTTCCATTTCAAAATTCATAGAAATAAACAAGTGAACAATAATACTCTTATCCTCATTCTCCTGAATCAGTCTTTGCGTATGATGCAGCGGTTTTGTCAAAACATAAGGCGCGTTAGTCGCGTCAATCCAAAGTTCTATTTTTCTCGGTTTTAAACCAGTATTTACTGTCACGCCAATAATATTCTTATAATACACATCAGCATCAAAATCCTCCTCTATATAAGGAAGGTTAAAATCGTAATCAATCGCAATAATTCTGTCCAAAGCCAAATTCGTAATCGGTTGAGAACCTTTCGTCTTCCCAATCAAAAACCAGCGATTATTGAATTCCTTCAAAATAAAGGGATGAAAATGAAACTTACTTTCCTCCTTAGATTTAAACGATTTATAAGTAATCACCAAAACAATCTTCTTGATAATCGCCTGATACACTTCATCCAGATAATGCAAACCTTTTAAACCTTCATTTTTATCCAAATAAATAACAGGCTTCGTATGCGATTTTTCCGAGTAGATTTTATCCTCCAAACGCTGCAAAATATCCGACACATCATTAAACAGCGAAAAATCCTTAAACTGCTTCAACATCGAAACCGTCTCCGTCAAAACATTCATATCCGTTTCCGTCAGCGGAATATCCGTTATCGTAAACTCGTCGTCATCATATTTATAAAACTTCTTATCGTACACCACAATTGGCGCATTATACCCCAGTTTTTCACTTCGCATCAACTGAATATCCATTTGGATTGTTCGTTTGCTAATAGAGTTTTCGCGACCTTCATATTCGAATAAAGCTTCAGAACAAGCTTCGATCAAATCCTCCAAAGTCCAGTTCCGATATTTATTCTGCAGACATTTGTCTATCGTTTTGTACCGTATTAATGCATTTTTATTTTGTGACATAGTTTTCTGTTTATGTGTAGAGCGTATAGCAGTGTCTCGTTGTGGGCGATGATTTCTCGCAAAGTCGCCAAGTTTTATATTTAAAGCCACAGATTAAGTGATTAAATTGATTTAAAAATCTGCTTAAATCTGCTTAAATCTGCGAAATCTGCGTGAAACAAAACTTTGCGACTTTGCGAGATTAAAAAAGTCCCAACCTTAACTTAATAGCTTTATTTCTTTTTCAATATTAATTCTAGCCTTCTCTTCATATAAACCTCTGAATTCATCCGTTTGAAAAATAAACTCATATTCAAGAAAATGTTTCAACGCTTTTGCGCGTCCAGGTTTATAGAGAAAATCAGGATAAATGCGATATTCCTTTCGGATCTGTTCAAAGTAAATCTGATATTCATCCCAATTGCGGGCAAGAATTTTCAAATCAAAATCGATTAACCAATTAATATCTTCATTTGCATTATGCTGATGAAGTTGCGTTGCACAAATCGCATCAAAAACCAATTGTTTATTAAGTGAGATATTCTCAGGTAAAATAGACATAGCAAATTCGGCACTTTTGAGTTCATTATCTTTTTTAGAACTCTTATATACATAATCATGATAGAAAATAGAAAATAATATTTCATAAGGATTCTGAAGTTTATCAGAATACGTTTCAAAACAAAGAATCATATCCTTTATATGTGTTAGATTATGATAATGCCTTGATTTACCGGAATATGCTTTTTCTAAATCAAGCCAATTCTGCTCAATCGTTTTTTCAGTAAAGCCAATATTAGCAAGCAATTCAGTGTATTTTTCCTTTAGATTCATATCCTTTTTTACTCAAATATAGAATTCTTTTTTTACTGCGCAAAATAATTGCGTAGTAGTTCTGAAATCTTTGTAATGTCAAAAGGGAACAACGATAGATTGTTTAATTTTTAAAAACGAGAAATTATGAAATTCAATTTTTTAGCAAAAGAAAAAAACACCGTAATGAATTACGAAAATGCAACAGCATATACATTAACAACAGATTATGAATTGTATGCAGCGGTTGTAACAACAAGTTTGAATGCTTCATTTTATGAAAAAGATACAACTCGTTTAGAAAGAATTAAAGAGTTGATCAAAAAAGCCGATCCTGTTTTTGTTGCAAAACTTGCGGTTTATGCCCGAAACGAAATGCATATGCGTTCAGTTCCATTAGTATTAATAGTAGAATTAGCCAAAATATATTCCGGTGATTCCTTAATCAGTAAAATGATTACACAAGTTATACAACGTGCAGACGAAATAACCGAATTATTGGCGTATTACCAAATGGCAAACGAACGAAACGGAATCAAAAAATTAAACCGTTTGTCTAAACAAATACAAAAAGGTTTGGCGCATTCATTCAATAAATTTGATGAATACCAATTTGCAAAATACAATCGAGATGGTGCAGTAAAATTAAAAGACGCATTGTTTTTGGTACATCCAAAAGCAAAAGATGAAGCACAACAAACATTGTTCAATAAAATAGTAAACGATAGTTTAGAAACACCATATACATGGGAAACCGAATTGTCAAAAATAGGTCAGATAAAGTATTATAACGAAACCGAAAAGCAAAAAGCATTCACTCAAAAATGGGAAGAATTGATCGATAGTAACAAAATTGGTTATATGGCTTTGTTGCGAAATTTACGAAATATAGTAGAAGCCAACGTTTCGCGATTTCATATATTAAAAGTTTGTGATTATCTTTCTAATGAAAAAGCAGTTGCAAATTCAAAACAATTACCATTCCGATTTTTAGCCGCTTATCGCGAATTAAAAACTTTGGATTCTAAATATATATCCATGATTTTGGATGCTTTAGAAAATGCTGTTTTAGTGAGTGCGCAAAATATAAAAGGTTTCGATATCCATACATCAGTTGTAATTGCGTGTGACGTTTCGGGTTCGATGCAACAAAATATCTCACCAAAAAGTAAAGTCATGCTTTATGATATTGGTTTGATGTTGGGTATGTTGATGCAAAACCGTTGTAAAAATGTCGTAAGCGGTATGTTTGGTGATCGATGGAAAATAATCAATATGCCAAAACGAGCCATATTGTCAAATGTAAACGAGTATTACAAACGAGAAGGTGAAGTTGGTTATTCGACAAACGGTTATTTGGTTTTGGAAGATTTGATCAGCCGAAAAGAAATAGTAGACAAAGTGATGATGTTTACAGATGTTCAAATGTGGAATAGTAATTACACAAAAGATTCATTTGCAAACTCCTGGAACCGCTATAAAAATATCGCACCAAATGCAAAATTGTATTTGTTTGATTTGGCAGGTTACGGTCAGGCACCAATAAATATCGAAAAAAACGATGTGTATTTAATCGCCGGTTGGTCAGATAAAGTATTTGATGTATTGAATGCTTTAGACGATAAAAGCAGCGCTTTGAATTACATTAACCGAATAGAATTGTAAAAATAAAATCTACTGCGCAAAATAATCGCGCAGTAGTATTTGAATCTTTGCAATAGAAATGTTCATTGAAAATAAGAATAAAAAAAAAGAATAAAAAACAAGTGTCGTAGATAAGTGTTACTTCGCATTGATAACGCCCGGGACGTGGGTTCGATCCCCACCAATTCTGTTTAATTACAGAAATGTAGCTCAGTGGTTAGAGCAGGATATGTCACTTATTGCCAGTTGCCTTGTTTAAAAAATAAGTATTGGTTTCGTAGATAAGAGTTACTTCAGGGGAATTGTAGTACAGGTTCGAATCCTGTTCAGTTTAGGCTGATAGTGAAATGGTAACACACAATTATATAGTCTCTTATTGATTATTATCCAATACTTTAAAATAAAAAAGAATGTCGTAAATAAGGGGTACTTCGTCTCAAATTTGGGGAGGAATAGCGAAGTTGTAGAAGCAGCAAGGTTATCCAGTTCGACTCTGGCAAGACAAGCCCCGTTTCTCTTATTGCCTTTAACTTCTTTTTAATTCGAAAAATGTCGTGTGTGAGAAATACTTCGTTCCAAAAAGAATTCTCATCAATTGTTGCTTTTTCAAATTTATAAGATGCCGTGTATAAAGTGTTACTTCGCCTTAAATGAAAATCATCACTAATACAATATTGCTCTTAAAAAAAAAGAGTGTCGTCAGGAAATGGTTACTTCGTTCCAAAGAAAATTAAACCATTCCTAAACATTACCTCTTTTAAAATTATAAAAGCTGCGCAAAATAATTGCATAGCTTTTTTTGAACATTTGCTTTATAAATTTCCCGAAAATTTCAGGGTTTAAATTAATTAGATAATGAATGAAATAATTACAGTTGAAAATGGAAAAAGCATAATTGATATTGATTATGATGGTTTTGTAGGTTATCTTAAAATAGAAAAGCCAATAGGATATGATAAATATAATTATGATACGCAGCTTGATTATTATAAAACATTTTGGTTTAATGCAGATCATAAAAAAATTGATGAATTATATAGTTTTAATACAGTTTTAATTTTTGGTACTGATGAAGAAGTTAAAACTGAGATTTATTCCTTTTTAAATATTTTTTCATCTGGCAAATATAAAGTGAGAGCTCAAAGTTTGAATTTGAGAAATTATGACTTACATAAGGATTATTTACATCTTAAGGATTCCACGAATTATATCTACTCGTATGAAAGTAAAGCTAAATTTGGTCCTTACAATCGTGAACCATGCAATATTATGTTTACGATGCTTTATTCTGATATTTGCTATGAAAGAGTTCGTTTTTATAAAGATTTGATTGAGAAAGGTTTGAAACCTAAAATTGTTGTTAGTGGTTATGAAGATGTATTTTTTATCCTCGATGGGCATCATAAATATTTAGCATATCAGTTATTACACGTTCCAGCAGAAATTATTTCAATTACAAGATTGGGAGAGAATAGGGAAGAAGAAATGCTTAATTTATTTTTAGATTATCAGTTTATACTTTCAGATGCTGAAAAAATATATATATTTTCAGAATTAGATCCATTTTTACTAACTGATAAAAGCGACAAAACATTAAAATATAATGCATTATTTGATCATTATTTAAATGAATTTGATGGACAACTTTCAATCCATGTTTTTAGATTAATTCTTAAAGCTATTAAATCTGATAAAGAAGAAGAGAGAATTGTTGGTAATCAAAAATTAGATATTATCAGAAATAGGGATTTTAGTGTTAAACGAATATCTATATATAAAATTATTACACCTGGTAATGTGGGGATGATATATGTAAATTCTAAAGATGAATTCAATACTATTATTGAAGAATTATTGAATACTTCGGATGGTGATTCTTTTATTGGCCTTTAAAGTTTTTAAATTATGAACACGCCAATCTACCAAATATTTGGTTCCGAAAATTCACTCGATGTCGATGTCGTTTTCTTTGTAGAACAAATGCCGGAAACGATAGTAGAAAAACTTGCATTATCAAAAGAGTTTAGCAAGTTGATAACTTCATTTTTTCCTGAAAAAGGGATTAATGCGAATCTTGCTGTTTGCAAAAATGGACATTTAGTTGAGGTTTATAAAGGAACGACAGATGAATTAAATAATGCACTGTTTCATACTTATGATTTTCATGAACAAAAACAGGAAAACCAAATAGCGAAACTTTTGGTACGGGATGTTGATTTGAAGTTTTTGAGAAGCACCCGTATGATTCTATCTTTTCTAAGCAAAACACAATATCGGGTTTTAGTAAAAAAAGCTTTAACGGGAAATTTACATGAAAAAATTCAGGCTTTAGAAACTATAAATCTAAGTGACATAACTTCATTCGGGAAAGATAAAAATAGTCAGGATATCTTAAAATCAATAGCTTTTCAATTAGGGCAGACAATTGCACTGCAGGAAGGAAAAGAACTTTATACCAAAAATCAAATTGCAGCTTCTTTTCCCGATCTGAGAAAATATCTTTTCAGAGAAGGAAATGTCGATTTGAATGATTTGCAGAAATGGCTTTACACATTTACAGAAATCCTTAAAACAAGAAGCGCCTTGATGAAAAATACATTTGAGTATAAGTATGAAGATGAAAACGATTTTAATTACGCAAAATGATTGCGCACTAACTTTTGAATCTTTGTTCAAAGAAAAGAACTAATGAATACAATACTTTTAAAAGAGATGATTTCTAAAAATTATGTAAGGGTAAACAAGCATCCTAAACATGATTTATACATTTATAACTACACACAAAGTGCACAATTTGAGAGAATTTGGAATGATGTGACTTTAGCGTGCAGAGGTTTAATTTTGGACGAAAAAGAGAATGTAATTGCAAGACCTTTTCCTAAGTTTTTTAATTTGGGTGAAATGGAAAATCAAGTTCTTCCGGATTCTACTTTTGAAGTTTATGATAAAATGGACGGATCAATGGGAATCTTGTATTGGATCGATGAGGTTCCGTTTATGGCAAGCCGAGGTTCTTTTGCAAGCGCACAATCGGATAAGGCGAATGAAATGCTGCACGGAAAGTATAGAAATTCATGGTCACTTTTGGATAAAAATAAAACCTATTTATTCGAGATTATTTATCCTGAAAACCGCATTGTTCTAGATTATGGTTCGGCCGAAGAATTGGTTTTGCTGGCCATTATTGATACACAAACTGGTAAAGAATTTCCGCTTGACGATATTGGTTTTCCTTTGGTTGAAAAATATAACGGAATCAAAGATATTTCCCTTTTAAAAGAAATGGATATTGTGAACAAAGAAGGTTTTATTATTAAATATGCAAACAACTTTAGAGTAAAAATTAAATTTGAAGAGTATCTTCGTCTACACCGAATTATTACTCAGGTTTCTAATTTGAATATCTGGGAATATTTGAAAACCAATCAGCCAATGGAAGAAATTCTGGAACGAGTTCCGGATGAGTTTTTTGATTGGGTAAAAGAAACTAAGAAAGATTTAGAAAATAAATATGCGGTTATAGAAAATCAGGCCAAAAAAGATTTCAAAGTATTAGAAACTGTCAAAGAAACAGCCTTGTATTTTCTGACTTGTAAACATCCGGGCGTATTATTTGCAATGCTGAATAACAAAGATTATTCAGTCATAATATGGAAAATGATTCGGCCAACATTTGAAAAACCGTTTAATAGAGAAGAAGAATAAAATGAGAAAAGTAATTTTAATGAAAGGATTGCCGGGAAGTGGGAAATCTACTTTGGCTAAAAAGATAATTGCAGATAATCCAGAAACTTATAAAAGAATCAACAGAGACGATTTGCGCGCTATGTTTGATAACGGAAATACAAGTCAAAGCAACGAGAAATTCGTTAAAAAAGTACGTGATTTATTAATCGTAAAAGCTTTAGAAGAAAGAAAAAGCATTGTGATTGATGATACGAATTTATCGGATACTAATTTTAGACGCGTTTCACAATTAGTTCAGGAATACAACATAAAATTCAATGAAAAGGTAGAAGTTGAGGTTATGGAAGTCAATACAGATGTTGCAATTTGTATTGAAAGAGATGCTTTGAGAGAAAAACCGGTTGGAGAAAAAGTGATCAAAAAAATGCACCGACAATTCTTTAAAGATTCACCAGAATATGCAATCCAAAATCCGGATTTGCCAAAAGCAATTATCTGTGATCTTGATGGAACTTTGGCTTTAATGAACGGAAGAAGTCCGTTTGATGCAAGCAAATGCGATCAGGATTTATTAAACGAACCGGTAGCAAACGTGTTAAGAAATTACAAGAAATTGGGGTATAAAATATTGTTAGTTTCCGGAAGAGAAGACAAATACAAAGAACCAACACTGAGCTTTCTTGAAAAACACGAAATCGAATACGATGACTTAATCATGCGAAAAAGCAAGGATAGCCGAAAAGATTCGATCATCAAAACCGAAATCTATAACGAATCTATAAAAGATAAATACTTTGTAGAGTTTGCTCTTGACGATAGAAACCAAGTAGTTGATACCTGGAGAAATGACCTGAAATTACCGTGCTTCCAAGTATATTACGGGGATTTTTAATTTGAAGGTACTGAGGTTCTAAGGTTCTGAGATACTAAGGTTTGAGAAGTTAGATGCAAGATTAAAGATGAAAAAGGGTGAGAAGTAAGATACAAGAAGAAAGAAATGAGGTTTTAATATAAAGTCTTGCTTCTTGTCTCTTTCATCTTTACTCTCCAAAAAGCAAAAAAATAATAAAAAATAAGGTAACAGAGAGGAAAAAACCTTAGCACCTTAGCCTCTCAGAACCTTAGAAACTAAAAAAAAGAATGAAACAATACATAGACATAGGAATTAATTTAACCAATAAACAATTCCAAAACGACATAGACGATGTTGTACAAAACGCTTTAGACGCCGATGTATCTCAAATGATACTAACGGGAACAAGCGTAAGAAATAGTGAAGAATCTGCTCGAATAGCAAAAGAATATCAGGGAATATTATATGCTACGGCAGGAATTCATCCGCATGACGCGAAGAGTTTTGATGCGCAGAGTATTTCGAAATTGAGAAATTTATTAAAACAGAAACATGTAGTTTCGGTAGGCGAATGCGGACTCGATTTTGATCGTGATTTTTCGCCCAGAAATGTACAGGAAACGTGTTACAAAGCGCAACTTGAATTGGCGATCGAAGTTCAGAAACCTTTGTTTTTGCACGAACGAGCCGCTTTTGCAAAGTTTATGAGCATTACAAAAGAGTATTTGCCACAATTGCCAAAAGCCGTTGTACATTGTTTTACAGGAAGTTTGCAAGAAGCCAAAACGTATCTCGATAATGGATTTTATCTTGGTTTTACCGGAGCAATTTCAGACAGCAAACGTTTTGAGCATTTAAAAGAAGTAATTCAATACGTTCCGCTTGACCGAATAATGATCGAAACCGATGCGCCATTTATGCTTCCAAAAAATACTCCGAATAATCTCTTGAAAAAATACCACGAACGCCGTTGCGAACCCGCTTTTCTGCCTTTTGTTGCAGCGACAGTTGCACAGTTCAAAGGAGTTTCAGGAATTATAGTTGCTGAGGAAACGACGAAGAATGCAAAAAGCTTTTTTGATATTTAGGTTCAAATTGGCAAAGGTGCAGAGGGATAAAGGATAAAAACAAAAAAACTTTGCGACTCCGCGTCTTTGCGAGATTATAACCAGACCAAGAGAATAAAAAAACAAACAGTTTTATATCAGGATAGAATAGGAGATGTAAATATTTATTTAATTTGCCGAAAAGAAAAAATAATAATGAAATTCGTACTGCACAGAACCATAATCATAAAATCATTAATTGCCGCTCTGGCTATATTAGGAATTAAAAATTTTGTATTCAAAAACCTTTCTTTCTACGGACAGGATTTTCACGACTTGATAGAATTATCAGATATCACCATTATTTTTACGGGCGCATTTTTTGTTTTTGGATTATTATTGGCAGCAACAATGACCGATTTTAAAGAAAGCGAAAAAATCCCCGGAGAAGTTGCTTCAAATCTGGAAGCGATCAAAGATTGGATTTATCTGGCTTTTAAAGCGCCAAGAACAGGAACTTCTGATTTGTGTAAGGAAGATTTAAACCGTGCTTTTTTGCGCGAGGAAATGATTACCATTACCGATGGCATTATTGCATGGATATATTCGAGCGGAAAAGATTCTACCGTTATTTTTCCTTTAATTCGAAAGTCAAACGAAATCGCCTATTATTTTGCCGAAAGAGGCGTTGACAAAGAAGCCATAAAAGGCATACAGGAAAACACGAATGCAATGCGAAAACAACTTACGCGTGCTTATTCGATTTCGAGAAATAACTTCATCAAACCAGCCTATATTTTGCTTCAAAGTATTTTGTTTATCGTCATGTCGTTTTTATTGATTAGCAAATTCAAAAGCCCTTCAGCAGATTATTTGGTAACTTCTGCGATCACCTTTATATTTTGCTATTTGTATTTATTAATCAGCGGTTTAGACGATCCTTTTGATATTCATAACGGAGATACAAATGTTGATCTAAAACCTATTGATCGATTTAAACAACGATTGATTTCAGATTTTTTAGTTTGATAATTGAAGAAAAGCACGATTCATTTTGTCAAAATGCACACCTAATAATCTATTAAAGAAATACCACGAACGCCGTTGCGAACCAGCTTTTCTGCCTTTTGTTGCAGCAACAGTTGCGCAGTTCAAAGGGGTTTCGGGAATTATAGTTGCTGAGGAAACTATTAGGAATGCTAAGGAATTTTTTGGGATTTAGAATTGTAAAAAGTTTTATATAGATTTACATTAAAAGTAAAATATGGAACTAGGAAATACGGATTTCAGGATATTAACAGATTATATATTGTCAATTAATCTATGTGACGATTTTGGGTTTGTACTTGATTTTGATTTATTTGATTTTGATTTAATTGAAGATTGGGCAATAGAATTAATTAATTTGGGATGTGAGAATGAAGCTCTTTATAAGTTAGCTACTTTTTATAAACCCATTAATCCTGATGAAATTATGCCTTATTTAAAGCGTACTTTTTTAGAACTGAATTTAAAAGAAAAGGAAGAAGTAGAAGCTGAGATATGTTATGCGAGATATCATCTTACTAAAGTTGCAAAAGGAGAAGATGTGAAGATAAATTTATTTTGCGCTATACCATTCTGTGATGGAGATGGTCGAAACACACATCCAGACAAAGAACTTAATTTTGGTGTTCTTAGTGAAATTTGGCTTGATATGAAATATAGTGTAGAGTATTCCTATAACGGAGTTAATATAAATAATATTGAACAAGAAGTTATATCGAAGGCTAAATGGTGGTTAAAAAATAATCCTTTAAAATAAAAATATTTAGAATTGTAAAGTTGAAATGTGAAAAGAAAGCTCTGTAATTATGGAGGATTATTTGTTGACTTTTTAGAAGAATAAAATGAAAGAAGATATAAAATATACTTTTAGTGACGAAGAATGGCAAAGCTGTATAAAGGTTTTAAGCACGCTGAAAGAGAATCCGTTTGAGAATCCGGACAACAATTTGTTTGCGGGTTTGATTACTAAAATTCACAAAAATGCCAAAAAGAATATTCGGACAGTAAGTTATACTTCAAAAAAGCAGGAAGATCTTCAAACGAGTCTCAATGCCGAATTAGTATCAAAAGCTTTAAACGGAATCACTTTATTTTCGGAAAAAGAGAATCCTGACGAACAGCAATTTACCGAATTAAATTTGCCTAAAAACTGTTATTGCTGCAATCAATCTTATAAATTGGCGCATAGTTTCTACACGAGACTTTGTCCGGATTGTGCTGTAGAAAATTATGCAAAACGTTTTCAGAATCTTGATTTAAAAGGCAGAAACGTTATTTTGACAGGCGGACGCGTAAAAGTTGGATTTGCAACCGCGCTTAGATTGTTGCGAAATAATGCTAATGTTGTGCTTACAACTCGTTTTCCTGCGCTGGCTTTAGAACAATTTATGCAGGAAAGTGATTTCGAAAACTGGAAAGAAAACCTAATTGTTTACGGTTTAGATTTGAGAAATTTAAACGCGATTAATGACTTTATTTCTTTTTATAAATCTAAATTCCAGAGTTTGGATATTTTGATCAACAATGCAGCACAAACTATAAAGTATACCGATGAATATTATCAGCCTTTGATTAAAAATGAAGATAAATTATTGGATATATTTCAGTCGAATATAAATTTAATTGCAAATCAAACTGCCGTTACAAAAGAAGTAAAAGCATTAGAATATAGTTCTGGAGAAAAAACCGAAGTACAACTCACACGTTTTGGACAACCGGTTGACAATCGCGAAAAGACAAGTTGGAATTCGACTTTGGAAGAAATTAGTATGTATGAATTGGTTGAGGTTAATTTGATCAATCAAATTGCGCCTTATTTTTTAATAAAAGAGCTAAAACCATTATTTCTGAACTCCCATTTTGAGGAACGTTTTATTGTAAATGTAACCTCGTCTGAAGGGATTTTTAGTTATACCAACAAAACCATTTTTCATCCGCATACCAATATGACAAAGGCGGCGTTGAATATGATGACGCTAACTTCGGCGAAGGAATTTGCTGTTGATTCTATATTTATGACGAGTGTAGATGTTGGTTGGATTTCGACAGGAGCAAAAGAAAGTTTGCGAAAAAAACAATTTGAAGAAGGATATATTCCGCCGCTGGATTCTGTAGATGGCGCCAGTAGAATTTTTGATCCAATAGTTGACGGAATCAACGGAAAAAGTATATTTGGGGTCTTATTGAAAAACTATAAGGTTTCTCAATGGTAAAAATGGGATAGTAGTTTAACTGGAAAAACCACCGCTGCCACTGTAGTTGTTTTGGGTTCGAGTCCCAACTATCCGACAAAGGTGTTAGCTCAATTGGAAGAGCACTTGCCCATCAAGCGAGCGGTTGCGGGTTCGAGTCCCTGCACACCTTTACTTTTTTGAGGTTCAAAGACTCAGAGCAGCAAAGGTTCAAAGGTTAAAAACTTATGTTTTATTGCCTTTGTGGCAAATTCATATGAAAGCGTTAGCTCAATTGGAAGAGCAGCAGTTTGCTAAACTGAGGGATGCAGGTTCGAGTCCTTGCACGCTTTTACTTTTTTAGGTTCAAAGCTTAAAATAAAACTTTGTGACTTATCGCCTTCGTGGCATAAAAAATACAATCCTAATGAAGGTGTTAGCTCAATTGGAAGAGCGTTCCCCACCAAGGGGGAAGGATGCAGGTTCGAGTCCTAGCACACCTTTATTTTTTTTGGAAAATCTAGTGTAGAATTTTTTTGAGATTAAAATAGAATAGCTTTTAAATTCAGGTATTTATACTGAGTTTAGAGGCTTTTTGTTTAATTATATTTACAACATAGAACATTTAAAATCAGTTATAATGTTTATTCAATTGACTAAGTATAGCTTTGAAGAATAGTGAAAAATAAAAAACAAATGGAAAGAACTTTCGAAATTTTAATTCTTCAACAACAGATTAAGACTGAACTTTTTGTAAGTTCTGATGACAATATTGAAACATCTTTGAAACTAAATAAGACTGTAATCTTAAATAAAAATAATAAGATAATTGGTTTGAATTTAACACATTGTAATGTTGATAATTTAGATTCACTTATTAAATTTAGAGAGTTGGAATATTTAATACTTCAAGATAATCACATTTTTGAATTAGAAAAAATTAATAATTTTAAAAAATTAAAATATTTAGATTTAGGCTCAAATAAAATAGAAAACATTAGTTCACTTTCAAGATTAGAAAAACTTGAACATTTATATCTCGATAATAATTACATATCATTTATTCCGAAATTAAATTCAAAAGAATTAAAAACTTTAGTTTTAGAAAATAATACAATTGAATCAATTGAGAATTTAAAGTATCTTGAGAATTTAGATTTTTTAAATCTTAACAATAACATAATTAAGGATATTCAAATAATAAGCTTATTAAAAAAATTAAAGAATATTTCGATTTCATCAAATGACCTAAGTGATATCTCTTTTTTGACAGAATTTGATAGTTTAATATCACTAGATATATCTAAAAATAAAATTATTGATGTTTCAGCAATTAGTAATTTAAAATTAACCGAGGATTTATTTATCGGAGAAAATTTGATTTTTGATATCAGTCCACTTTACTATTCCTTGAAAAGAAAAAGTATTGGTTTTATGAATGCATTTGGTAATCCAATGGTTTATCCTCCTTTCGAAATTATACAAAGAGGTAATGATTTTGTCATTGAATGGTTTGAAGGTATTATAGATAGAGTACGAGACAGGGTTTATATAAATAAAGGATCAAAAAATCCTAAGCTCGATATTGGTAATATGGGATTAACCGATTTATCAATGGTTCCAGAATTATTTGCATTAAATCATTTAGAGGAACTCATATTAAGCAATGAATGGGCTGAATATGATAATGATAAAAAAGAATGGAAACCAGAATATTCTAATAATAAGTATTTAAGAAATAATATTATTAATCTTCCAAAAGAGATATCAAAACTCAAAAACCTAAAGAAAATAATTGCAGGAGGTGACTGGAATCAAGAGAAAGAATGGAATAGATGGCGAATAAATGATTTTTCTAATATTATGCTGCTTGATAAAATTGAATATGTTAATTTAAGTAATAATCAAATTACCAACATCAATTTGACTAAAAATTTATCAAACTTACACACACTTCATCTTAATAATAATTTTATTTCTAAAATTTCAATAACACGATCTAAAAATATTCAATATTTGTTTTTAAGTAATAATAAAATTGAAAAATTAGATTTCTTAAAAAACTCAACAAAACTATTAGCGGTTGATTTGCATAGTAATTGTATTACTAATTTAGCACCAATAAAAGATTTAATAAAACAAATTGGTATTCAGGATAATAAGTGGCTATTTAATACAATCAGTATATCTAATAATCCGTTGAAGAATCCTGGAATAGAAGTAGTGCAACGAGGTGTGGATGCTGTCTTAAGAACTATTGATTCAAATTTTGGAGTAAAAAAATATGTGAATAATCAAATAAAGTTAATATTAGTTGGAAACAGCGAAGTAGGAAAAACTACATTAACTAAATACTTAGAAAAAGATAAAAATTATAAAGAAAAACATCCTTTTACATTGTGGATGGATGAAGTTATAATTAATTTTAAAGGAAAGGAAATTAGAATTTTTGACTTTGGAGGGCATGAATTTTTCCACGATACGCATCATGTTTTTTTTACTAAAAACACATTGTATATAGTTCTTTGGGATAAAAGTTCCAATAAGTTTTCATATAGGGAGTTAAAACAATCAAATAGTGAAGGAAATATTGTTGAAAATTATACTTATGATTATCCGTTAAATTATTGGCTTGACTCAATCAAATATTTTGTTAAGGATAAAGAAATAGAAAACTTTTCTGATGATTTAAAAGATAATATTAATGAAATTGACAATGAAAATAATTATAAAGCTCGTGCAATAGTTATACAGAATAAAGTAGAAGAAAATAGTGATTTAGTTTTCTTAAATAATAAAAAACTAAAAAAGAGGTATCCATTTATTCATAATATAAACTCCGTTGATATTCATAATGATAATAATGTTTTTTTTATTGACAAAGGTCTGGAAGATTTAATAAAGACTCAAAAAACGGTTGGTAGTGAATATCCATATTACTATAAAAATGTTTTAGATAATATTGTAAAATTTAAAAGTTTTAATGGTAAAAGTGTTATTAATTTTGATGAATTTAAAAAACTATGCCAAGGATTTATTAGGAAAACGACATCTAATAACGAAATTTTAGATATTGCATATTTTTTAAAAAATCTTGGAGTAATCTTATTTACTAATGATGAAAATACTTTTTACCTTAATGTAAAAAAAGTTAGTGAACAGATATCAAAAATTTATTCAGGTCTAAATTTAGAAAATGGAATTTTTACATATGAGAAATTAGAAGAAAAGCAAATTGAAAATTGTGAAGAGATTTTAAAATTTATGAAAGATTTTAACATGATTTTCGAATTAAAATATGAGAAAAATAATGGGATAAATGTTGATATAAAGCTTGTCGCACCATTATTTCTTCCTGACAATCCTAGTAAGTTAGTTAAACTTTTACTTGAAAACAAGTATCTACCTTTTAGAAGAATTAAATATAAGGGCTTTATGCATAAAGGCGTGATTTTGCATATTTTTTCAGAATACAGCAATAAAATTGTTACTGAAGATTTAGACAGGAACTCATATTATTGGAAAAATGGACTGATTATAAAAGATAATGGTAATGTCGTGTTAATTAAGTTTTTTATAGGCGAAGAAAAAAAAGAGGGTGAGGAAAAAAAAGAAGGTGAGAAAAGAAAAGATTCATACATTGATATTATACCATTAAAAAGTGATTGTAATGAACATTTTTTGAGTAACATAGTTTTGAAGATTCTAGAAATAAATAAAATCAATAATTATGACGTTGATGAAATGGTTTCAGTTGATGGAGAGAATTTTATTTCCCTGAAAATATTACATAAAAATGAAGAAAGTAAAAACGAAGTTTTTTTGAATAAAGAAGATAAGAAATATTATAAGTTATATGATTTTAGAAAATATTTAAAAAATAAAAATTTAGGAATGAAAAAAGTATTTTTAAGTTACAGTAGACAAAATTTAAATTTTAAGGAAAGTTTGAAAACGCACCTGTCAATTTTGGAAAAATATGGCTTATTAAAAGCGTGGTCTTGTGATCAAATTGTTGCAGGTAAATGGAATCAACAGATTCAAAAAGAATTAGAAGAGTCAGATATAATTATTTATATGGTATCTGCAGATTTTATGAGTTCAAATTATATAATGGAGGACGAAGTTAAAAAAGGCATTGAATTGGTGAAAAAAAATCCTGAGAAGAAAATAATTTGTGTATTAGTTGGTGTTTGTCAATGGAATAATTGGTCAGCATTAGAAGAAATATATAATCAAAGTAAAGATCCAGAGGGCAGTTTTTCAACCAGTGATTTAAGTCAATTCCAATTTTTACCATATCATCAATATAAAAATGACCAAGGTATTGCAACTCGAGAAGAAATTGTTGCTTTAGAAAAATGGGGAAGACATCCTTATGATGTAATAAATGAAGCATACAATCAAATTGTTTCAAGAGTATTTAATGAAATAACTAATTAGCTTGAAGTCAAAGTCTAAATTCCACAATCAATTGTTTATATCAATAAAAAAATGCGCAATTCCCATTGCGCATTTTATATATAAGAAATTCTCTTATCAAGAATATTATTTCTCTTTCAACAACTTTTCTAAATATTCAACCTTTTCTTTTTCAGATTGAACCAAACGTTCGTAAAGCTCAACAACTTTATCAAGAGTATTAAACCGAAATTAAGGAACAATTACATTTTCAACAGGTTTTGGTTTGCTTAAATCAGATTCTTTTGTTTTTATAAACTTTAAATAAATAAAATATTCAACAAACGGAATCAGCAAAAACAAGAAGAAAAAGAACAATTCGTGTTTCAGGATTTCTTTAAAAATATAATCTAAAATAGCTTGCAATTTGCGTCCCATTTCAGATTGTATCGAATTTTCGATTCGTTGAGGTTCGATTTGATCTAATTTTTGCAAAAGCGATTTGAATTGTGTGTAATCAATATCTTTTACGTTTTTCATGTTGGCTTTATCGTCCACAACTTTCATAAAACCATATACGCACGCGCTGTAAACTTCGGATTCATATTTTTTGAGTAAATACGAAGTCGACGAATTCTTAAAATTATCTACAGAAGCGTAGCCACTATTATTTTGTTTGATGTAAATCGCCAAAGCCTGAGTCATGGATTTACTCACATTTTCAGACGACTTGGATAACGTTTGAAGCGAATGTAAGAACTCTTTTTTCTCTTTTTCAGACGAAAATGTTGAACCAATAGTTCTGGAATAAATATTAGAGGTTATACTTTTATTCTCAGATCTCAAAACAGAATGTACGCCGTAAAAAAGCCCAATCATAGAAGAGAAATACAGAAAAACAACCATAAAATACGGAATCCAAAGCTTGGCAAACCAATTGTAATATTTTCTGTCACGAAAGAAAATGTTTTTTCGGTACAAGAATACATTGAAAACGATTCCAAGAATAAGTCCAATAATTACAAATAAAACGATCCAGAAAATAAACCAACCAATATTGGGTAAAACATATTCTTTTGTTATTTCCCAAATTTCAGACCAATTAATGCTATCGATAAATTCTTTCATATGTAGATTTAAGTGAGATAAAAATAGTTAAAACTTTTATTCAAACTCAAAATATTTTGTGTTCTAAAGAAAGTATGATTAAAGTTGTTTGATGTCTTTATAAAATTAAATTAACCCCAATATTGTCATTTCGACCGGAGGGAGAAATGACAAACTTGACGGAAATGTTGTTATAGAAATCGAAATGATAAAAACTTTGCGACTTAGCGCCTTTGCGAGAGATTCATTCGCCACAGCATTACATATTTCCTTTAACTATTCTTTAACAAATTATGGAAGAAAAGTTATATTAATTAAAAAAATAAACTACATTTGCTCTCGAAATAAAAATAAAAGAATACATATGAACCTGTCAGCAATAAAAAATAGCAATCGTTTAGCGGAAGATTTTCCGGCTAAAGATTCAGGGCGTAATATGTATTTTATGGAATAGAAGAGTAAATTGTAGTTTCGAACTCAGCATAAATATATAAAAGCGCCCTAATTGGGGCGCTTTTTTTGTTTTATACGCGTTTCGATTTTGTTCAGATTGACAATAAAATGATAAAAAATAACCATTAACTAAAAATAATTAAAAAAATAATCGACCAAATGTTTAATGATTAAAATAAATAGCGAAATATAATCTTGAAAAGTAATCTGGTGATAAACAGTCATTTGATACAAAAGGAGATCTGCCTCAGTTGGCGGACAGGGACTTCTATCGATTTACTTAAGGGTTAACTATTTGATTATCAGTAAAATAATTTTAAAAAAGATTTGGATAATTGATTTTTTCGACTTTATCTTTGCCAAAGAAAATCTGTAACACGGATTTAGAATAATGACAACAATTTCAATTTATAATACAATACACAAAATGGATTTTATTAAAAATATATATAACGTACAAGCCCTATACCCAAGCTCAGAACTTGGACGTATAGCAATACAGGTGCATGAATACAGGCAATAGGATACGCATATCTTATTAGATCTCATGAAGCACCTTTAATCGGGTGCTTTTTTTATGCCCCAAAATAAATGATTCCGTATTTCAATTGGTAGAAAAGAGGTGAATAACTTTAGAATGAAGGTTCGAGCCCTTCCGGAATAACAAGTTCTCTAGAAAGAATGTTTGAAGGTTCTGAGATTTATAGGTACAAAGGTTCAAAGGTACAGAGGTTCAAAGGTTCAGAGTTTAAAAACTTTGCGACTTAGCGTCTTTGCGAGAAATTGAATAAGTAAGGTAAAAAAATGGCGAGTAATTGTCACGCAAAGACGCAGAGGCGCAAAGTAAAAAAAGCTTAGCAACTTAGAACTTCAGTACCTCAGAACCTTTAAAAAAAACTGAGAAGATAACGGTGGTTGTTTACCCGCTTTGGATGCGGGAGGTCGTAGGTTCGAATCCTACTTCTCAGACAAGGGTTATTTAAAGGTTCTGAGGCACTGAGTTGCTGAGGTACTAAGGTTTTAAAAAGGTGCAAAGATGCAGAGGTACAAAGGTTCAGAGGAAAACAAACTTAGCAACTTAGAACCTCAGTACCTCAGAACCTTCAAAAAAATGCTGGAATGGCGGAATTGGTAGACGCGACTGATTTAGAATCAGTATTTTGAGAGTTCGAGTCTCTCTTCCTGAACTAAGACGGAATTAATTCTGATTGAATGAATTCCATAAGTGAAGTTTAATTTAATAACAATGATTATGAAACAAGATTACAACCGAATTGCTCTTGTAGGAATAGAACAAGAAGAATATGATATTATAAAAGCCAGTTATTCTGGACATATTATTTGGCATCAATCAATTCCGAAAATTGTTGTTAAAGATGAAGTTCTTTATATGGAAAAATCAAACGGAATTGGAATGTTGCCGGAAGACAAAGTGGTTTACTATGGAATTTACGACAATGATTTCGACTTTATTTCTGGTTTAGCAATCTGGCGAGGTGCTTGTTATCCTAACGCCGCTGCGATGTTGGATTGTCGCTTTAAGATTCCGTGTTTGGTAAAAGCTTTAGCACATTCGAGATTTAGCGCGCCACGAGGATTTATTAGTGCAGGCGCTTCTGTAAATGTTGGCAATGATACTGTTGCTAAATGGGGAAACTGGCATTGTGGCGAAAATAAACATCGTTTTACCGGAGAATGGGAAAGCGAATTTACCGCAACAACAGAACCTTATTATGAAGGTGAAGCCGTTAGGATTATGATAATTGGAGATGTTTACTGGCAAATAAAACTGGAAGGTGATTCGTGGCTAAAATCAATTCACCCCAATAATGCCGGATTTATGGAAGTTGATCCTGAGTTACTTGCTGATACTTTGCATATTAAAAACACTTTGAATATGGATATGATTGGTAATGATTATATCGTTGCAAAAGATGGTTCTAAATATTTATTAGAAGTAAATCATATCCCAAACATAACCCGATTTGAAGACGTAAGACAAGTCTATTTATCGACGGTAATTGAATGGATTAAATAAATTTTTGCACTGCGCAAAATCATTGCGCAGTGTAATTTGAATATTTGCTCAGGAAATAAAAAACGTTCTTTTAAAAAATGAAATACATCAAAGGAAACTTTGATTTATAATATCAAACAAGTCTTGTTGCGTGTTTCTGTATAGCACCATTGTAGGGAACTTTTCGCGAAAGCGTATTATGTTTTTCTATGCAACTTGATTTGGAGGTTTTAGGTTGTTTTCCAAAAAACGATCACAATCTATGTGTTGTGGGTTCGAGTCCCATTCGCAGCAATGCGGTAACTCAATTGGGTAGAGTAATAGAAAATTCGCAGGTTCGAATCCTGCACCGATTAACTTCGGTTGGATGAGAGGTAAATCACCTACAGACTAAAAATCTGTATTTAGAGACCATCACTCTTAAAAAGATGACCATTGAAAAAAAACTGATTTGTCTTTGTCAGTGAAACCTGGATTTGGGGATCCAAAAGTTTCACACTCAAGATAAAACCAGCGCGAACAGAAACGTATTTTGAAATACTCTTTTTCTTTTCGGTTTGATTGTTTTAGCGATTTTTTTAGAATTTAGAATCGCTGTCACAAAATAGAATTGCAAAACATTTAGAATATACAAAACACCAACTATTCGTCCGTTTTCTCAGAGGAGAGAGGCATTGAGGTTTTTTTATTTAGAGAAGTAAGAAGCAAGATTTTAGAAGCAAGATTGTTGTGGATAGAATATAGAATATAGAAAATAGAGGCAAGATTTTAGAAGCAAGATTGTTGAGATTAGAAAATTGGCTTGAGAAAATAGAAAATATAAAATAGAACTAAGTTTTTACGGTTACAGAACTTGAAACTTGAAACAAAAAAACTTGAAACAAAAATTAGAGAAAATATAACTAAGTTTTTTTACGGTTGCAAAACATGAAACATGAAACCAAAAAAACTTGAAACAAAAATATAAAAAATGATAAAAAAAGTTAAAATCGAAGCGTACCAAGTAGGTTTGGTGTTCGAAAATAGAAAATTAGTTAACGTAATTGAACAAGGTTTACATTGGATTTTTGGAAACAAGAATGTAATGATTTACGATATGAATGCGAATTTCATTGCTCCATTTGAGTTGAATATTTTGTTGGAAAACGAAATGTTGGCTTCAATGTTAGAAGTTGTTGCGGTTGCCGATAATGAGATTGTTTTGCAATTCGTGAACGGGAACTTTAAAGGAACTTTGGCGGCAGGAAGATATGCTTTCTGGAAAGGAATTGTGAAAAACGAATTTACCAGAGTGGATCTTTCTAAGATTGAAATCACAGAGAATATCTCGCCGAATTTGTTAGAACACAATCAGTTGAAATACTATGTTCGAAAATTCATCGTCTCGAGCAACGACAAAGCTTTGTTGTTTGTGAATGGAACTTTCGTGAAAGAATTAAAAGCGGGAACGCATTATTTCTGGAACAATAGCATTACAATCGAAGTGAAAACTGTTGATGCAAGACAACAACAAGTGGAGATTTCCGGACAAGAATTGTTGACAAAAGATAAGGCAGGATTAAGAATCAATTTCTTTGTGAGATATCAGGTTATTGATATTATGAAAGCGCTTGTTGATAACAAAGATTTTGAGAAACAATTGTACGTGGCAATGCAATTGGCTTTAAGAGCTTTTGTTGGCGGATTGACTTTGGATGAGTTATTGGCGAAAAAAGATGCTATTGCAGAATCGATTTTGGCAGAAGTAACTACTAAAATTACTGAGTTAGGTTTGACAATTTCTGATGCGGGAATCCGTGACGTGATCTTGCCTGGAGATATGAAAGAAATCATGAATCAGGTTTTGGTTGCCGAGAAAAAAGCGCAAGCCAACAGCATTATGCGAAGAGAAGAAACCGCCGCAACAAGAAGTTTGCTAAACACAGCAAAGCTCATGGAAGAAAACGAAATGTTGTGGAAATTGAAAGAGATGGAATACGTGGAAAAAATCGCCGATAAAATTGGAGAAATCACAATTTCTGGAAGCGGAAACGTAATTGGTCAATTGAAAGAAATCTTCGTAAAATAGAAATCATCAGCAGTAAATGTTGAAGGTTTAATTAAAAAATAAAATTAAGAATGAATCAAGAAATATTATTTATGTCAGATCATCATTTTGATCAGACCAATATAATTAGGTTTAATGAGCATCCGTTTGCTTTTGTAGAAGAAATGGATTTGGATTTAGGGCTCATTAAACGTTGGAATCAAAAGTTAAGTACAAGGAATTATGTATCATTTAAGTGATATCTCTGATCAGGTAAAAGTGTTTTAAAAGCTTTGCAGATAAGGGATTCCCAGAATTCCCGAGTTTTTCTGAGGTTCCAAAAGGATTCCTAAAAGAAAATATATCATGCGTACTAATACATTAAAAGAATATAAAAAAGCGATCAGAAATAAATATGAGATAGAAAAAGAAAGAGAATACTTTGATTATTTGCAAAGTCCTTCTCGTGGAAAACTACGTGACTTTTGTTGGTTGATTTTCGAAAATAACCCAACAGAAGACGACTTAAAAGTTTTTAAAAATCTATTTAGTTTAGATTTTGATCCTGCCAAAAAGAAAAAGTTTAAAGAACAAAAAGATAAGTTCAGACCTATCGAAACGTTCTTTAAAGGTCAAACAGATCCAACAAATATTGATGCAATTAATCTGGCAGCAATTATGGTTGATTTTGAACCGCGTCCTTTTAAAAAGTTTCACGAAAAATGCAGACTTGAAGAAGCTAAACAACTTGGAAATAGCAATAAAGCTAATACAGTTGCTGAAAGCGATAAAAAAGTCATAGACATTTTCAAATGGCGGAAACGTTATAAAACTATCGAAAGAAATCTTCGTCAGGTAATGGCTCTTTTCTAGGTAGGAAATTATAAAATATTAAAAAATTAAAAAAATGAAAACTACAGATAAAATTATTATTATCGATTTAGAAGCCACATGTTGGCAGACTACTGTCCCGCAAGGTCAGGAAAACGAAATTATTGAGATTGGTTTGGCAGTTCTGGATTCAGAAACTGGTGCCATAACTCAAAATCAAGGTATTTTGATCAAACCACAACGCTCGATTGTGAGTCCGTTTTGTACGGAATTGACAACAATTACTCAAGATTTACTGGATAAAAACGGAGTGAGTTTTGAGGAAGCAATCGAGAAATTAGTTGACGAATATAATCCGGATTTATATACCTGGGCAAGTTACGGTCAATACGATCTCAATATGCTGAGAAAGCAATGTAAATCATTCGGGATTCCGTATCCAATGGGCGAGGAGCATATTAATGTAAAAACCTCGTTTGGAGATAAATTTGGTTTAGTAAAACCAACAGGAATGAACGGAGCCTTGCATTTGCTGGATATTCCGCTGGAAGGAACGCATCACAGAGGAATTGATGATGCAAAGAATATCGCTAAAATTTTGCATTGGTGTTTACAGAATTAGATAGCAATCTGTATTTCTATCAATTCGAAAAAAGCAATATTCAGTAAAAGAACTGCGAATTTTAGTGATTTGCAGTTCTTATTTTTACGATTTAGCAATCTTTTTTTATTCGAAATTTAATCAGATAATTGAGCCTAAAATTTTAAGAAACAACCAATATAATTATATATTTGTTAAGACACGTTTTTTGTTAAATTGGCTCATAAAAGCGCATTATAACAATTGCAATTACCAAAAAGAAGCATTACGTTTAGTAAAATGGAAAGCACAAAAACACCTTTTTTAGATACAATTTATCATCTCAGAACCATTGAGCAGATTATCTTGTACAATAAAATCATGACCGTTTCCCGAAGTGAAGAAATCGATACGACTTCATTCCTGGAAACAGAGTATGAAAACGAGATTTTAGAATATCCGGATGTTGCGCCAAAGTTTAATCCTGACGCTGCATTATGGGCTGCAAAAACTGTATATAGCGCTGCACAGTTATTATTGTTCAGAGAACATAAAATAAGTGAATTGCTTGATTTCTTGCCGAAATATCATGGCGAAATCGACGCTTCGGCTTTGTTGTCTGCCGATATTTGTCTGCGATTTTTGCCTCAGATTATTTTGGAAATGAAAAGATTGGATGCAGATGATTTGGTTATACCAATTTTAGAAAATCATTTGGTTGAGTTTCATTATTCCGTGATTGGATATGAGATTGACATCGAAAAGATAAATTTTGATATTCTGGATGCAAATGATTCTTTAAAAGGACTTTATCTTAATAGAATTGTCGAAAGAAAAGCAGTCAAATTTGCCGAACCGGATTTTATAAAGAAACAATTAGAAATAGGTTTTGGCGATTATAAAAAGGTATTCTGGCCACAATTATAAAGAGAAAATAAAAGAAATTAAGATAAAAAATAGAAGCAAAGTAAATGAGCGCTACAGATAAATTAAATGCAGTTTTAAAGCATATCAAGGAAACTTTTGTTGGAAAAAACGAAATCATAGATTTATTAGGAATTGGATTATTGGCTAAAGAAAATGCCTTTTTGTTAGGACCTCCGGGAACGGCAAAAAGTGCGATTATCAGAGCTTTATCAAATGGAATTGACGGCGGGAAAAATTTCGAATATCTGTTAACTCGTTTTACAGAACCTAACGAGATTTTTGGACCTTTTGATATCCGAAAATTAAAAGAAGGAGAATTAATCACGAATACTGACGGAATGATGCCGGAAGCTTCGATGGTATTTCTAGATGAGATTTTTAATGCCAATTCAGCAATTTTGAATAGTTTGTTAATGGCACTTAACGAAAAAATATTCCGTAGAGGTAAAGAAACCAGAAAATTGCCAGCGCTTATGTTTGTTGGCGCAAGTAACGTTTTACCCGAAGACGAATCATTAAACGCGTTATTAGACCGTTTTTTAATTCGTATAAAATGTGATTATGTAGAACCGGATTTGCTTCACGAAGTACTTTTGGCGGGTTGGAAATTAGAAGCTGGAAACAACAAAGAAGTTCCAACAATTCAGGCAGATGAAATTAGAGAATTGCAATTGCTTTGTCGTCAGGTTGATTTAACCGGAATACGCAATCAATACGTTGATATCATTCATAGTCTTAGAAATACAGGAATAAAAGTTTCTGATAGGCGTGCTGTAAAACTTCAGAATCTGATTGCTGCAAGCGCATTAATGTTTGGTCGAAATGAAGCGATTTTATCTGATTTATGGATTTTAAAATACATTTGGGATAACGAGGAACAAATCGAAATTCTGGAAGGAATCATTAATCAGATCATCGAAAAAGACGACTCGATTTTGGCACATCCGCAAGCAATGTATAATAAAACTCCGGATGCCGAAAGCGTGATGAAAGAGGTTAATTATCTAATCGAAAAATGGCAAGATGATAGTCTTTCGTTTGAAGAACAAAACGTCATTAAAGATAAATTAAGATACATTCAAACGCGTTGCGACTGGATTAAAGATGCCGAACAAAAGAAATACATTCAGAATCATATAGAATCTTTGTGGCAGAAAATCCTTCAAACTATTTAGTATGTATTTTTTAGAAATAAAAAAAGAACACAAGGATTTTCTGGGATCCATACGACATTGGGACAATCTGAAAACAGCTTTTGAGGCTGATGTTGTATGGGTAAAAGATTTTTTGCAGGAACAAATAAATGCTCCCGAAATTCAGCAGATTCCGTATAAAAAGGTCTATGAATTAAAGGAAAATTTGTTGTTTGAATATGGAAATCTTTTGCCTTCAAAAAAACTTCCGTCAGGATTGTTATGGACGCCAATTTTGCGTGCATTGCCGGTTTCTTTGCCTAAGTTTAATCATAACTTTTTTGGGATTGATCATCAACTTCAAATCACTATAAAAACTTCTGAAGAGGTAAAAGAAGCTTGTGCTTTGCTGGTCGATTATGACGAATTAAAACTGTATATAGAAACGGCACCAAGATATAGATTAGAGCCTTTGCAATGGATTGTGATCGATAAAAGTGCCTTAATTATAGGAAATCCATTGTTGCCAATAAAAGGGAAAACATATTGGTTAGCTGATAATTTTTTGTTGCCAACGGGATATAATTTTGAATGGTTTGCTTTAGCGAAAACATTTCAGGAAAAGTTAAATCCATCGGGAGAAAACCTAGTATTATGGAACACGGATAATAGTTATTCCTGTATTCCGAAAATAAAAATAAAACCACTTTCAATTAGTTCATTTCGCTTAACTTTTTCATAAAACAAAAATGGAATTTCAAAAATACTTTCAATCATACGAGGACTATTTCTGGGAATGGGACAATCAGATTTTTTCTGAAGACAGTGTGTTTGAATCACTCGCAATTCCGAATGGACAAACGATTGGTTACGAAAAATTTGTCTTTGAAATTTTAGAATATTTATCAGAAGACTCAATTCCACCATTTGGATCATTATTGTTGGCTATAATTGCCACAAATCCAGAGAATTGTGCTTCTGTTCAGATGATTTATGAATTAGCAAAAAGTAAAGATAAATCAGATTCTTTTAGAACTATAAAATCTACAGAAACCTCTGATTTTTTTAGAATTGGCGCAAGCATTGGTTTTATAAAAATATTGGCTTCTTTGCCGGAAGAATATAAAGTTGGGCAGAAAAGAATGAAACTTTTTCAGACGATATTTCACCAATGTCACAACAGAATTTCGGCAGAAAAAGCAAAGAAAATCATTGAAGAATATAAAAACCACCGACATCATTTGGCAAGAGCCGGAGTAAAAGATGCGTTTAACAATGCAAATTTTATAAAGGATTTCAGAACATTAGCTTTGCTAAAAGTTAAGTTTCCTACCGTTCAGTCTTTGTTAAAAGCAATGGAAGATATTCCGCATGAGGATTTAGGAGACAAACTGAAAGAAGAAGTTTTAGAAGAAAAAAACCTGTCTGATACTATAACCAGTTTTGTAGATCAGCTTATTGAAGAAGATAAAACGTTTCATGTTGGAAGTCTGATCAAACGACTTTGGTCCGGTTTGAACATTCCTTTGCATCACAATCATCCAAGCGAACAACCGTTGGGAGGAATCTCTGATTTGACCAATAAAGGCGATTTTGACAAACTCGTTATTTCTGAATTTGCTTATGACGATGATGTTTTTATGTCCAGAATCGCCAATAATGAAGCACTTTATATTCAAAGAGAAGTTCCGCCTGAAGCCGATAAATTCGTGCGTATTTTGTTAATAGATAGCTCGTTAAAAAACTGGGGAAATCCTAAAATTCTTTCTTTTGCTTCGGCAATTGCAATAGCGAGACATCCCAAAACAGATATCGAATGCAAAGCTTTTGTAGTTGGAAAAAACTACGAAGAAATTTCTTTTGACAATGTAAATAACGTGATTGATGCTTTGAGTAATCTTAGCGGAAAACTGGATTGTTCAGACGGATTGAATTCTTTTTTTCTAGAGAATAAAATCAGTAGTAAGAATCAGGAAGTATTTCTTTTTTCATCCGAAGAAAGTCTAAAATTGGCCCCAATGCAGAAAGTTACGAATGAGTATTTTGCAGATATAAAATACACATTCTCGATAGGAATGCAGGATGTTACCGTTTTTAAAAACCACAATAAAGGCAAAAAAATGCTTCAGCATATTATAATGCCGTTAGACGAATTGTGGGTTCGAAATAACAGTAAAATTGAAATTACTGATGTTGTAGAAAGTCTGGATATACATAGTTTGCCGCTATTGTATCCTGTGGAAAGATTTTACTATAATATTTTTCAAGACGGAAATGTTTTTTACCAATGTTTGGGACGTACTTTATTTATGTTTCAGAATAATTATGAGTTTAATAAAGCATTAAAAAAAATAACAGCAAACCCTGCTTTGTTAGGTAAAGGTGAATTTGCATTAAAAACGAATCCTGACAGAGAAAGAATTCTATTAAATTATTATTTCTATGATGGTGTGCACAATATTAGTTTTTTAAATCTTGAAATTAATGAGTTAAGGAGCCGGAAACTGAGAAAAGAGAATCTTCCTCAAAAGAATTTATCTGTGTTTGAATCTCATGGAATGTTTCATTTAACGGATAATATTAGCTTTTGGTTTCTTCAGGATGATTTCACAATTACGCATGTTAAAGGAGAAAATATAAAATTGGCATATGATGATTATTTTCAAAAAAGAGCCAATTTTATTAGAGATTACAAGGCAAGCAGAACTAAATATAATACGATTAAAAGACTTGAAACAGTTGCAATAGATATAAATGTCTTACTGATAAATGGATATTGTTTAAGAAGTTTAAAATTTGAAAAAGAAAGGTTAATTGGTCGACCAGATGGTGTGATATCTTTAACAGAAAAAGTAAATCTTATTTTAAAAAACAGAGGAAAGTCTGCAATGGAAATTATAAAAATCATAAAAGACAATACCGATAACGATTTGAGAGAGGCAAAAGAAATTGTCGATATGGAATTGGGTGTTGTTTTGAGTAATGTGACGAAAGAAATTGCAGAAAAATTAAAGAAAAAAATTGAAGCAGTTGGTGCAATCTGTTATATAGAAACGGCATTTTTTGAAGCTGAAGACGGAAGTAGAATTTCAAATAAAGATGGAATTTTAGTTTTTCAAAGTAGCGATAAGCGCATTGGCAGGTTTTATATTCCTTTTGTTTTAAATGTGCAATCTGCGATGGTATCTCTTGATGAATGGACTGGAAATCAATTCTTTATTTCAGAAGAGCATAAACAGGTAAGTACGGCATTAGAAAGATTTGAAGAAAAATACATGAAACCATTCATTCAGAATATTATAAATCATGGAGCTTAAGTTAAAAATACATTCAAAAAACACATTTCCTAAAGGAGGCATTTTTATAAAAAGTGCCTCGCCGGAAGTGTGGCTTCACGAGATTCAAAATATTGGTTTAAAGCTTGAATCGGTTAAGGTTTATCCTGTTCCCGGCGTAATAGCAAACGAATTATTCGGCTGTTTATTGGTTTTGAAGCAAAGAATGGATAAAGTCGATATTCGAGGAAATAATTTCTTGCAATTGATCGAAAATAAATTGTTTATTCCTGAAAACACAACGATTTCACCCGAATTAACAAAAGAAGAATGGCATAACTTATTTTCGGAAGAATATCATTTTTTACATCCGGAAATTGGTTTAGTCGAACTGAAAGATCAAGTCGAATGGACCGCTTTACTTCAACAACCAAAAGCTAAAGAAGTCGAGATTACTGAACCTTCAAAAACGGTTTATACGCCTCAGTTTATTTCGTCATTGCGTGTTGAGGTTGACAAGGAAAAGATTCTGGAAAATATTGAAAATCCGCCTTCAGAAGAAGAAATGATTGGAAAATTACCTTTTGATATGCAAAAAGTAATGAAAGGGAATCAGAAGGAAATGGATAAGTTCATGGCTTTTCTGGATAAAAATCCAAAGTTAGCTTTACAATATGCGATTCCGCTAGATACATTAGGAACTTCGAGAGGAGATAATTACGGGAAGTTTTCTTTTGGTTCCGGTGGAAATGTTTTCCAAACTGGTTTTGCTAAAATTGGAGATTTTTTTGATAGAAAAAGTGGTAGTTCAAATCAAAGTGACGGTTTAACTATAATCTTTAGAATGATTTTTGCTTTGCTGTTTATGTCCAGTATTCGCAGTTGCAGTTCTGGAAAATCGAGTTTTAATACTCAGACTTTTTTTGTATGTGTAGTTGTCATAATTATAATAGTTTTGATTATAGCACTTTTATCACAAGGAAAATCAAGTGGAAGCGGTTCAGGTTCAGCTTCGGGAGGATCTTTTATGGTCGATTCTCAGAGATTTACCACTTTGCAAAGCAAATATGAAAAACTCGCTGAGGAATTTATTGCGAAAGGAGACTATCAGAAAGCGGCACACATTTATTTGAAATTATTAAAAAATTATCAAAAAGCTGCTGAAGTTCTGGAAAAAGGTGAATTGTATCCGGAAGCGGCAGCAATCTATTTAAAGTATTGCAAAAACAAACTAAAAGCAGCCGAATGTTATGAGAAAGGTCACGCGTACAAAGAAGCAATTGAGATCTTTAAAGAGCTCAATAATGATGAAAAAGTAGGTGATTTGTATGTGATTTTAAAAAACAGAAAAGAAGCAAACAAGCATTTTAGAAAAGTAATCGAAAGCTATAAAGAGAATTTTCAGTATGTGAAAGCAGCATTGGTTTACAGAGATAAAATTGAAGATATAACCGAAGCACAAGAATTACTTATAGTGGGCTGGAGAACAAACAAAGATGCAGGAAGATGTTTGAATGTTTATTTTGCAAATATAAAATCGGCTGAAGATTTAGCTGTTGCGATACCAAATATTTACGAAAACGAAGTGAATTCAGAAAATGCGGTAACGTTTCTTCATTTGCTAAAACATGAATTTAGCAGATACGTAGCACTTGAAGAAATCACGAAAAACATTGCGTATGAAATCGTAGCAGATCGAATTGATGAAAAACCGGATATTGCTTCAGAATTATTGAGTTTTAATACGAGTAATAAATCAATGCTAAAAGATGTTATGAAGTATAAAATAAAAATTAAAGGGAAAGCTTAAAAGTATAAATTATTAAGTTAAGGAAAGTATTTTTAATGCTGTATAGAATAAATCTCTCGCAAAGTCGCAAAACCGCAAAGAATTTGTACAAACTTGGCGACTTTGCGGACTTTGCGAGAATTTTTTTATGCTGTTACTTTGGTATGTAATGCCATTCTGGTTGCCAAAATATGTTCACAAGGTCCTTTTCGTAATTGATTTGATTTGTAAAAAGAACATTCACAATTCCCTTCAATGAGTCGGTTGTCTTTGTCTATAACTGCCAGAGTCGTATAAGTAAAATTTTTATCAGTTACTTTTCCTTTGATTTGCAATTGATCGTTTTTTACATCTGAAGTAATTTTTATGCGATTTTCGGCTATATATTGATTCGCAATCTCTTCTTGCGGACTTGCAAAACGCAATGTTTTCATGTTCAAAGGTTCCTGAGTCAATTCGCGTACGCGATATAATCCTAGATTTAAATCATAGATTACTCTTCCGGCTTGCGTATAAGCGGTCAATGACGCAGAAACTGTCGATGGATCAAGATTTAGTTTTTTGGCTAAATTATCAGAAGTATCAAACCAGTTTTCTTTCAATGCATTGAAAACTTTTTCCTGCGTAAATAAATCAACGTTGTTTCTTGGCGCCATTAAATCGAAATTGCCCGCCGTACTCCAATCGTTTTTAGTCCAGCCAGATAATCCTAAAGTATAAGACATATCGCCTAAATCGGCAATGAAAAAAGAAGGTAAACCAGAACCTAATAAAACGACTTTAAAGTTCTTCGCAATCGGAATTAGTCTTTCTAAAATTAGTAAACGGCGTCTTCCCCAAATACGAATTGTTTTGGCTTCATTTCCTTGAAAAATCGAACGATGAAATGTGATTTCGTCATGCGTAGGTTCAAATATAGCTTTGATAGGTTTGTCTGGTTCCAGCACAAAACGCAAAGCTCTTGGTCCTTTCTTTTCTTTGAAACGACGCAAATATTGGCACAAACTAAAAATATCCATTGGATGCAAATCCAGCACAGTTGCCGGAAGTGTCATTGCTGAACTTACCTGCAAAAAGCCTCTAACCCAGGAATCCGGTAAATCTATTTTTACCTCTTTATAGACTTGTTCATTTGTGGTTTTTGCCTCAAAACCAGAAGGATCAATCTTAAATTCGGTTTCTTTATAATTTCTTATTTTCTGGAATTCGTTATACAATCCTTCTGAATAATCAATGTTTGTTGTTCCGCATTTAAAATCACTAATTTCTGTAAAAATATTATAATTACAGCTTAATTTTCCATAAGATGATTCGTCTTTACTGAAACATTCAAAAAAGACTTCATCAGGATGTACCGTAATTACCGGATCTAAAACGTACCAGGCATCTTTGTCATTTTTATAGAGATAATCAAAATAAGCGCTTTTAGCTTTGTTAAAAGGCCCCAGAATTCTACTTTTCTCTTTTTGAACGGTGCTTAATTCTTCTTTTAATTCCTGAATACGCGCGCGAACAGTTTCAATCTGAAAATCCGCCATATATTCGCTAAGCCACAATTTTTCTTGTTCTGCAGCCCATGATTTGTATTCTTCTTTATCCTTAGGGAAAAAACGTAAATCCGAAATCACCACATCATGAAGTGCCGAAATAGCTTCTCTAAAAGCGATTTTTTGGTTTAGTTTTCCAACAAAAAAAGTAGGTTCTCTCAAAGTATCCGGCGCAAAACTCATTCCGGTACTATTAGAAGTGTTATTTATAGTGGTGCTTCCGCTGTATTTATAATCAAATAACATAACTTAGTTTTTAAGGATTAAATGGGTATGCAATTGCGGATAAAGAGTCTTTAAATCCGTCAAAATAGAGATACAATTTGCCTTATCCTGTATGGTCACAGTTGCCGAAATTTCGTCGATAATTTGTGTGACAAAAATGGCTGCATCTTCATTTTTCTTTCCTTCCTGAAGTAAGAAATCGAAAATACGCTGTTTAGCAATTCTCGCTTTATGTACACGCGTTAATACAGAACGGAAATAAAATTCAAGTTCTCTCAACTTAGGCAAATTATCTGTTGCGTATGTATTAAGATAATTGGTCACAAAAAACTGAATGTTTACGCTTGGATGTTGGCTTAATTTGGTCAAATAAGTTACGCCATCATCAGGATTGAAATATTTGGTAATGATTTCTTTTCCAAATTGTTCAACTGCCGGCAATACAGAATCTACGATACTAATCAGACATTCTAAATCCCAATCTGTTTCATCAAATTCGGTTTTGAAAAAATGAAAAGCAAATGTTCTCGTATCGTCCCAAGTAGTGTCTAATATTGCTAATGCATTGTTTCTTTCAGCACGAATTCGTTCTTTTTTGTCCATAAAATAATTCCAACACCATTGACGAATGGCAAGGATTTCATGATTTCCTAAAGAGATAATCTGGCGAATTGTAAAATCGTCTTTACGAGTATATTTTTTCAGTATTTCGTAACCCGTTAATTGACTTTCTCTGTAATTAGCGTGAATCAGTTTTATAACATCTCGCGGTTCTAATGCTGTATTCCAGTGATTTGTGGTTTCTTCAAGAATGAATTTTTTGAAGATCAAATGTGCGCCTTCAAATTTTTCTTTTCGAATCATCGCATAAACCGTATTACGAAGTGCAATGTCGATAATATTAGAATTTGAGTTGCCTAATTGCGTAATGCGCTCTACAACAGATTCTAAAACATCTTGATTCTCATTGTTTAATAAATCTAATAAAGATTCAGTATTTGCCAATAAGTAATCGTTCTGATAGTTATTTAACAGCTGAATACCATTTTTTCTAATCTCATTATTTGTATCTTCTAAAAACAAAGCGATCAACGAAAACGGAATTTCCTTAGAATCTACTGTTTTAGATTTTAGAATTAGAATAGAACTCGCTAACAGATTATTCGTTTTTAAATCCGAAGAAATTAAACGTGCGACAATATCCCAACTTAATTGTTCAAGTTGTGGCGTAGCTATTTTTTTAAGTCTTTCGATTGCAAGAGTTGCAAGAGCATTGTTTGCATCAGATTCTTCAAACGTAAGAAGTTCAACAATAACTTTTCCGGTTATTGCTTTGGCTTTATCTTCTGTAAATCTAAAGTTTTCTAATGTGTTTGTGATCCAACTTTTTAAATCAGAAACTTCATTAAAAATTAGTTTTACGACAAATTCAGTATCACTAAGAAAAAGCTCTTTATTTGATAAAATGTGATTTTTGGCCCAATTTCTGGCAGCTTCGGTTTTAGAATTCAATACATCGCCAATAAAACCAATCTGAGTAGAAAGTGTATTGTTTTTCAGTACTATAGTTTCAAATCCTAAATTGTTTGGAATCCTAAAATTACTATTCAGTAAAGTTAAAATATTGGTTTCATCAAAATTATTGATGATCGTATTAAAGTCATTTCTCGCCTTTAAATTTCCATAAGCAAAATTATGAATGATATTCATTTGCGCTTCCATTATAAGGTGAACATAAGCTTCCGGAAAAGCATCCCAATGTTCCGGAAACAATTCTAAACGGCTTGAAGCGGTTTCTACAATAACTTTTGGTTCTTCGGGAACTATTAGACTTTGAGATTTTTGCTCTGTTTCTTTTTTACCAAAAAAAGTTGAAAATGCCTTTTTAGCAACGTCTAATACAGAACCTGAATTTTGATCTGTTGTCGTATTTGTTTTCTTTTCTTCAGTATTTACTTTACTGCTTACTTTGGTTGCCTGATTTATATCGAAATAATAATTTTTACTCGAGAAAACTTCCTGATTTAAAATGAATTTCATCGATGGAGTCAAAATTCGCTTCTTGTCATTCCCAAATAAAATGGTTGACAACAAAAGTAAATTCGAACACTCAGGATAATCTACAACAGTATAATAATATTTTTTATCATTATAATTGTATTGTCCATAAGTATTTAGAGGCTCTTTTTGGGCTTTGCTATAATCGTTCTCCGTATACTTTGATAAAATTGAAACGGAAAACTTCAGATATTTTTTAGCATCTGTTTCAGAATCCATTTCGTTTAAGAAGCGAAGACTGTTTTTCTGGAAATAGGTTTTGGTAAAATTCGAGAATGCAATTTTACTGTCTTTTCCTCTAAGTTCCTTTCCAATATTTAACCTTTCATTTATAGCGCTGATAAATTGCGAGTTATAATAATCATCTTCCAATGAAACTGTTCTGGTAAACATTGGAGCTTCATTCTCAAATCTATAAGCAAGAACGGCAATTACATCGGCATCATTTCTTAAATGTGCTAATTTGTAAATCGCTCTGATATGTTTGAAATATGGCGGTCTGAACGGAACAGCTTCCAGTAAGAAAACAATAATCTCATGTAAATTACGATCAAATTTCGCTACTAAGTATAAAGCTGTCAGATAATTGATTGCGTTGTTTTGTAATTCTTCTTTTAGAAAATTTACTAACGAATCATAATCTTTTTTATCGATATAATATCTTGCTTCCTGAGGAATTGTCTCAAGAATTGTAGAGATATGTTTTTTTAATTCCGTCTCTTTCAGGATTTCTAATAATCCTTCGTGAGCAAGATTTTTGATGTAATCTTTTTGTTTATTTTGTAAAGCGTATGATCTAAAAACTTCTTCGGCAGTATCTGATTTAAGTTTTATTAAAGCCCAAATCGCAGAGTAAGTTTGTAAATCATCTCCTTTTGAGGCTAATTTGATGATATACGGAATAGCTTCTTTAACTTCTAATAAACCTGCTTTCCAAATAACACGGCTGGTTTTCCATTGGCTTTTAAAACTGTTTTTGCCCATTACAGCATCTTCTAAACGGTGAAGAATTACACCGTTTATAGAATCTGGTTCGACACTTGCAAAAGAAGGAAGATCTATTAATGTTTCTATTTCTGAAGCATATCCTTTAACTTTTTTCTCATTTTCGAGTTTATCAAAAATGATTTGCGCTTTTTCTTCCGAAACATATTCCGGTGTTTTGGTTCCGTCTTTCAAAACGCTTCCTCTTCGTCCGTATCTAAAATTTACCACATAATTATTGGCATCGATACTGCACAAGTCGATTTCGTATACTTTATCTGAATTCCCTTCTTTATAGAAAAGTTTAATCTGTTTAATTAATTTCATGATTCAAAAAGGGTATTAATTAAAAAATATTCCACCAGTTTTCTGGCTTTTGTTCCATTTGTACTTCTTTTTTTTCCTCAGGAATAATCGCAGGAATTGGAATCACTTTTTCAGGAATATTTGTTTTTTCAATATGAGGCTGACCGTGTTTGGCAATAATATTTTTTAAATTTTGCTTGAAGAGTTGCCCTTTCTCAGGATTCACCATATTTACATAATTAATGTAACCTTCTATGGCATTAATCAAATGAATTGCTTTTCCCCATTGTTGGTCTTTCCATCCGTTTTTTTCAATATTATGCAATACGGCACGGAATTTTCGCAACTGAATTCTGTCAACATTTAGTTTCTTGTTTACAACAACTCCGGTCACTTTTTGTTGCATGCCTTTTCGCATGACGTGAACTTTATCGGGATGAATTACAAAACCTTCTGATTCAATGATTTTTTTGGTAAAAAACAATAAACGCGAAACATTTTGACTGTTTTCTTCAGTAGTAGAAAAGCTCATATCATCTGCATAACGCGTATAACTGAAGTTTAATTTCTTGGCTAATCCTTTGATTTTTTGATCCATTTTATAAACAATCATATTGCTTATGGCTGGACTTGCGGGAGAACCCTGAGGTAATTTGCGTTCGCCGGATTGTACATAATAAGTAACGCCGTCTAATGTGGTTTCGTTAATCTCAGAATGAGTGCATAACAGACTTAAAATTGTAGCAACTTCTTCAGAATAGCCAATTTTATGAAATAATCCTTTTACTCTTTTGTGAGTTACAGTTGGGAAAAAATCTTTTAAATCGATATTAACGACAATGTCTTTATTAACGTGAGGCATTGCATTGGTTACAATAGAACGTTCTTTTATAAAACCATGCGCTTCAACAGTGTAAGGTATTTTATGAAGTATATTTTCTAAAATCCAGGTTTGAATTTCTTTTAGTTTTGCTTTTGGAGCTGATATTTTGCGTTTGCCGCCAGATTTCTTTTCAAGCTCAAAAGTATGATAATGGTTAATTTTAGATACTTTTCTGTTGTAAGCAAGATATTGTAATGCTTTCAGATCGATTTGCATGCTTTTGGCTAAAGCCAATGCGTCTTCAAAAACAGGTAAATTATATTTTTCTAAAATTTGAGAATTGGTTTCTTTTATATTTAAACCTTTAGATACGGTTTCACCCAAATAAAGAATTTGCTGTTGCTGAACTAATTTCCAGTTTTCAGCTTTCTCGAGCCTTTTTTTCTCTTGGTTTAATTTGGTTTCAGCCCTTTTTTCTTTGGCGATTTTCATTCGGGCTTTACGCATTTCGAGAATCATTGCTTCTCGATTGCTAAACTTTCTGTCTTGTGCCAAAAGCTCATTTAATTCCTTCTCAACTTTTGCTTCTTGTTTGATAAGAATTTCAGAGAGAGTAGGTTCAGATCCTGATTGCCAGAATCCTAAACGTTGCATTTCTTCTAATATGTAGCTATCTTTTGAGGTAGCTTTTATTCTATCATAAATTTGTTGTTTACTAAGCTGTTCAGACATATTACAATCGCTATTTTACATTAAAAAGCCCTATTGAAGCAATAGGGCTTAAAGTTTAAAACCTTCGTATTTTCTAAGGACTATGTCTATCAACTCCCGAGAAAAGGTACTATGCGTACAGTTAATCTCGAGGAGGTGGAACCGAAACTGTACGCATAGTACCTTTTCTCATCCATAAGATAGAAGTAGTGCTGAATGTTAAATAATCTTACACCGATGACGAAACATCATCATTTTCTTTATACAAGAAAAGCAAGGTATTTCTTAAACTCAAAACAAACATACTAAAAAACTTTTAATTGAATACTACTAAAAGTAAAAATAGATTGAACTTTTTTTAACATTTTTAGGAATCTAATTCTGAAAGAAAAATAACGCTTTACAGACCTTATAAAATGAGTTCTATTGGGCTAAAATTAAAAACGGCTGTTCCAAAAGAACAGCCGTTTTCGTGGTTATATTATTCTGATTTATTAATTTTGACCATAAATTTTAACGTAAAGATCTTTGTAGATTTCTTTAATGATTTTACGTTTCAATTTTAAAGTAGGAGTAAGTTGTCCGCCATCGATTGACCAAACATCCGGAGTTAACTCAAAACGTTTGATTTTTTCCCAGTGTCCGAATTTTTCATTAATTCCTTCAACTTCTTCATCAATACGTTTGATAACATCAGGGTTTTCACTGATTTCTTTGTCGGTGCTTCCTAAAGTGATTTTATGAATTTTTGCCCATTCTTTTACGAATTCAAAATTTGGCTGAATGAAAGCACCCGGCATTTTTTCGCCATCTCCAATTACCATGATTTGCTCAATAAAACGAGATTGTTTCATGGCATTTTCAATCAATTGAGGAGCGATGTATTTTCCGCCAGAAGTTTTGAACATTTCTTTCTTACGATCCGTAATTTTCAAGAAACCTTCGCTGTCAATTTCACCAATATCTCCCGTGTGGAAATATCCATCTTGTAAAGCTTCGGCAGTTTTTTCTGGATCTTTAAAGTAACCTAACATTACGTTTGGTCCTTTGCAAAGAATTTCTCCATCTTCAGCAATTTTTACTTCAACATTGCGAATTACTTTCCCAACAGTTCCAATCTTGAAACCTTTGTTTCTTTGATCGTTTACTGCAATTACAGGAGAAGTTTCAGATAAACCGTAACCCTCCATAACCGGAATTTCGGCAGCAGCAAAAACTCTTGTTAAACGTGGTTGTAAAGCGGCACTTCCGGAAACCATTAAATCTAAATTTCCTCCCAAACCTTCTTTCCATTTACTGAAAATAAGTTTTCGTGCAATCTTCAATTGAAACTCATACCAAAAGCCATTTGCTCCGTATGGTTCGTATTTTAAACCTAAATCAATCGCCCAGAAAAATAGTTTTTTCTTGATACCGGTTAATTCAGTTCCTTTTGCGTAAATTTTATCATAAACCTTTTCTAAAAGTCTTGGTACAGCTGTAATAACAGTCGGACGAACTTCTTTCAGGTTATCACTAATCTTGTCGATTGATTCTCCAAAATAAACAGAAACACCATAATATTGATAGATGTATAAAATCATTCTTTCAAAAATATGGCAAATAGGCAAGAAGCTCAATGCAGTACTTTTTCCCGGATCGAATGGAATTCTTGGCGCACTGTCCAGAACATTCGAAACAATATTTTTATGAGAAAGCATTACACCTTTTGGTCTTCCTGTAGTTCCTGAAGTATAGATAATTGTAGCCAAATCATCGGTGTGAATACTATCTTTTCTGGCATCAACTTCGCTTTGATTGCTTTCGTCTTCACCCAATAACAATAAATCGCTCCAGTGTTTACAACCCGGAATTTCGTTAAACGAATAAACTTCTTTTAAAGTAGGAACATTTGCCTTAATAGCATTTACTTTTTGAAGTACTTCATCATCAGATACAAAGCAGTAAAAACTACCGCTGTGGTTTAATATATATTCGTAATCTTCTTCAGAAATTGTTGGGTAAATAGGAACGTTTTGCGCTCCGGTTTGCAGAATACCAATATCCATGATATTCCATTCCGTGCGGTTATTTGATGTGATTAATGCAATCTTATCATCTTTTTGAACGCCCATACGCAATAACGCTCTTGAAACGGCATTAGCTTTTGCGATATAATCCTGGCTAGATGTTTTTTCCCAGACTCCATTTTTTTTGGTTGCCAAAGCAACTGGTAAGTTATAAGTTTCTTGTTGATAATAGGGAAAATCAAAAAGACGTGTAATTGAAGCCATGTTTGTTTTATTGAATTTTATTGCAAATTAAATAAAAATTAGGTATAATTTTTAATTTTGTGGAATTTTATGGTAAAATTTATAAGTACTCTTGAAAATCAACGAAAACGTTTTCTTTTTTGTAATATTTTTTCGAAAAATCAAGAAATATTTATTTTTTGCTGTAAGATTCAGGTAAGCTATTGAACATTGTAATCAACATATTCTTTTACGCGTTCTCCCATCAAAAACATTTTTTTCTTGGTAAAATGAATGGAGAATTGAGAATAGATCCAATCGTCACTATCATTGTTTCTGTACCAAAATGTGTATGATGCGCTATTAAAACCTTCTTTGAAAACAGGAACGCCTTCTTCAGTACATTCGATTCCCCAGTTGATCTTTTTTTTGCTTAAATCATCAGCCTGAATAACTCCTGTACCATCAGGATTTAATACTGTAGTTGGTTCTTTTTGCCCCGCAATTTGAAAAGTTCCCGGAACAGGATAACCAATTGTTGTTGTAATATAATGATCGCGACCATTATAAGTAATTTTATCTACCTGAACTTGAGAATAAGAATGTGTAGAAACAAAAAATAATGCAATAAATAAAAGACGTAAAGATTTCATTCTTTGTAGGTTTAATTGTTTTTGGAGTTTCAAAAAAGAACCAGTGGCGGGATTCTTTTTTGCGAATATAGTTCAAATTTCAATAGAAAAATGAATCCCAATTACAAGAATGAATTTATTTTTTAACATTTTGATTTTGCCTGAATATTACTCTGTAGAAAATTGATTTTCTAATAATTTTTCTTTAAAATCAGATTTAAAAGTATAAGCAAATGTCAGCATTAAAGCGCGCGTATCTGATTTATTTGTTCGGTTGTTGCTAAATAAAGCTGTATTGTTTTTGTATCCGCTTTCAAGCGTATTAAACATATCTGTAACAACCAATCCTAAACGGGCATTTCCTTTTCCAAGTTTTTGTTGAAAACCCATATCTACATTATATATAGGTATTCTTTTTCCTTGCGGCGTTGCCAATGCGGAGTTGTAATTACCAATTATCTGAAGTTTTCCGCCTTTCCAGGGAACAAAATTATTGATGATTTTTCCGTACCAGTTAAAAGCATTGCTCACCACATCTTGCGCCAAATTTGAAGCGTTTATTTTTTGCTGAAAAGCAGTTATGCTAATATTAGCGTCATAGAAACCAATTGGCTTCAAGCTAAAAATTGTTTCAACTCCATAAGTAATAGTACTTCCAATATTTTTAGGCATTAATAAAATTACTCCATTGTCTTTTAGTTCTGCATATTGCCTGATTGCATCAGTTGCATTTCTGTAGAAAGCATTTGTCGAGAAAGAGTATTTTGACCAATCTTTATTATAGCTTAACTCAGCAATATGAATAATTTCCGGTTTTAAATATGGGTTTCCACTATGCGGATTCAAAGCGTCTGTAATATCCATAAACGGATTCAAATCATCTAAATCCGGACGATTGATACGTTTGCTATAGCCAATTTTGACAAAATCATTAGATTCTAAATTCAGTTGCAAAGAAGCCGAAGGAAAGAGTTTTAGATAATCATTATTAAAGCGATCGCTATTATTTTGTGTTGCGCCATTATTAGAAACATTTTCGGCGCGTAAACCTAAATTGTATTTCCATTTTGGATTTTCCTTGTCACCAATAAAAGAGTTCAACATTCCGTAAAAGGCATTTATCTGTTCATTGTACTTAAAACTATTGCTCGAAATTGGATTAATAACATATTCGCCATTAACCAAATCAGCACTTTGAAAATCGGAATCAAAAGAACGGAATGTTCCTTTATAACCCGTTTCTATAATTGATTTTTCAGAAACCGGAAAAGCATAATTTACAATCGCATTCGAGATGTTTTCGTGTTCGTAATTGTGTGTTCTTTGCAAAAAAGCATCGTCAATTTGTTGCTGATATTGATCGTAATTATAAGTGTCTATATTCGTGTTTTCTTTGTGTCTGTTAAAAGATGAGGTAAGACTCACGTTCAGACTTTTTCGATCATCAGCGAACTTTCGATCATAATTAAAAGCCAATTCACCTACTTTCGAACGTTCCAATTCCAGAGAATGTCTTCTGTTGTCCGAGTAAAACTGGTTTGTACTTGTATTAACGTGTGTGTATAAAGTTTCGTCATTATCCTGAGTTTCCAGATTTCCTAATGCTTCAAATGAAAAACTGTTTTTGTCATTTGGAGAAAAATCAATATTCAGTTTTAAATTCTGTAAACCTTCTGTACGTTCGTCATTTCGCCTTTGATTAATGAAATGTTCATCATCAATAAAATAATTGGTTCGCTCTGCATTTATCTTTTTGGTTCGGCCGGCAAAACGATTGTCATATCCAAGACCAAAATTCCATTTCTCTGTTTTATGATTTAAAAGGATAGAACTGTTTACTCTTCCTTTGGCACCAAAACCACCGCCCAGAACCATTGCGCCATTCATACCGCTTTGGTTATTTTTCTTTAGTTTGATGTTGATGATTCCGCTTTCTGCATTAGCATCATATTTTGCCGTTGGATTACTAATGATCTCAATGCTTTCAATACTGCTTGCCGCAATTTGATCCATATTGGTAATCGCAGAATTTTTTCCGTTAATTAAAATCATCGGCGATTTACCTCTCAAAGTTATTCCGCCTTCAGCATCTACAGCAACGGTTGGGATATTTTTAAGCATATCCGTTGCAGTTCCGCCAGATTGAGAAATATTCGAAACAGCATTAAAAATAAAACCTTCATCCGTTTTCTGAATTTGTTTTTTGGCAGAATTAACGACAACCGTATTCAATAAATTGGTATCGTTTTGCAAAGTGATTGTTCCTATAGAAATAGCAGAACCTGAAAATTTTACTTTTTGAATATTGGTTTTAAACCCAATTAATTTGAATTGCAGTTGATAATCACCATTTAGAATATTGTCTAATGCAAAATTTCCTAAAGCATCAGTTACGGTATAAGCTGCGACTTTTGTAGAGTCATTTGCATTTTTTAATATAACATCTACAAATTCTACAGGAAGCTTTCCGTCAGAAATAGTTCCTTTTATAGCTGCCTGATTTTGACCAAAAGAAAGTTGGCTTATTGTAAATAAGAGAATAAAAAGTAAAAGGTGTTGCTTGCAATTTTTCATGAGACAAAGATATTTATCCCAATAAATACGCTTGCTTAAACTGCCTTAAGATATTATTAAATTAGTCTTAGATGCTATTTAATTTTCTGAAGCGAAAGGTTTGGGACTAAAAAAAGGGTGTTTTTCCCCTATAAGAAACAGGAAAAACCACCGATGATTTGAAGAACGACAACAGTATTTTTATTTTATTAAAATGCGAAAGCCGAAAAGCAAAAGAGTAGGCATTAATTTAATACTAAATCAAATGTTAACTGCTTTTTTAGCAATGATCTGGTGGGGAATTGTATGTCAGTATTGCCACAACTTTCAAAAAAAATAAAATAAAAATGCCTCAGTTTTAGGGATAGCACTGAGGTATTTTTTATATAAGGATTACAGGTGGTTTTTTATCACGAATTTTTTTGATTTCATGAATCTGTTTTTTGGGGAAAACTTTATTAGTGAAATTGTTTCGCCAGTTGGTTATTATCCTTAACCGTGGCAAAAAAAAAAGCGCTCAAAATTTTGAGCGCTTTTTTAATAAAAATATATTTTTTTAGATTTTCTCAATCCATTTTCTTGCGTTAACAAAAGCTTCATGCCAAGGCGAAACTTCGTCGTTTCTGTCTTTTGGATAATGAGCCCAGTTCCATTGGAAAGTTGAACGCTCAATATGCGGCATCATAACCAAATGTCTTCCTGTTTTATCACACATCATTGCTGTGTTGTAATCAGAACCGTTAGGGTTTGCAGGATAACCTTCGTAAGCGTATTTAGAAACAATGTTGTAGTTTTCTTCCGCAAGAGGCAAATTGAATTTTCCTTCTCCGTGAGAAACCCAAACTCCTAAAGTGCTTCCAGCCAATGTCGATAACATAACCGAGTTATTTTCCTGAACTTTTACAGAAGTAAAGATACTTTCGTGTTTCTGGCTTTCGTTATGAAGCATTTTTCCGTGAACTTCATGCTCTGGATTAATAACTTCTAATTCCATAAACAACTGACATCCGTTACAGATTCCAACAGATAAAGTGTCTTCTCTTTTGAAGAATTTATCCAAAGCTGTTTTTGCTTTTTCGTTGTATAAAAATGCTCCGGCCCAACCTTTAGCAGAACCTAAAACATCTGAGTTAGAGAATCCTCCAACTGCACCAATAAACTGAATATCTTCAAGAGTTTCGCGACCAGAAATTAAATCCGTCATGTGAACGTCTTTTACATCAAAACCTGCTAAGTACATAGCATTTGCCATTTCACGCTCAGAATTACTTCCTTTTTCACGGATAATAGCTGCTTTTGGTCTTGGTTTTGAAGCGTCGATTACTGGTTTTTTTCCTGTAAAGTGCGCTGGGAAAGTATATTGTAAAACTTGATTTTTATAGTTTTCAAAACGTGCCTTAGCTCTTCCGTTTTTAGATTGTTTTTGATCTAATAAATAAGAAGTTTCAAACCAGATATCTCTGTACTTCGCAATATCCAAATTGTAAATTCCAAATTCCAAACTTGGTGTGCTTTGAACTGTACCTAATTTGAAGAATTCGATATTGTTTGCTTTCAATTTAGCTTCAACAGCTGCATCAGATTTTGCCTGGAAAACGATTCCGATGTTTTCGGCGAAAAGGATTTTCAATAAGTCTTTTTCCGCGAAAGCGCTGAAATCAATTTTTGCTCCAAGATTTACATCAGCAAAACACAATTCTAATAAAGTAGTAATTAAACCACCGCTTCCGATATCGTGACCCGCTAATATTTGGCTTTCGCCGATTAATTCCTGAACAGTATTAAATGCATTTTTGAAGAAAGCCGAATCTTTTATAGTAGAAGTTTCGTTTCCGATTGTATTTCTGATTTGTGCAAAAGATGAACCTCCTAATTTGAAATCATCCTGAGACAAATTGATATAATAGATAGAATCTCCGTTTTTCTGTAAAACCGGTTCAACTACTTTTCTAATGTCTGTACAGTTTCCTCCAGCCGAAATAATAACCGTTCCCGGCGCGATTACTTCGTCGTTTGGATATTTTTGTTTCATCGAAAGTGAATCTTTTCCTGTTGGAATATTGATTCCCAATTCGATTGCGAAATCTGAACAACCTTCAACAGCAGCGTACAAACGAGCGTCTTCACCTTCGTTTTTACAAGCCCACATCCAGTTTGCAGATAACGAAATTCCTTTTAAACCATCTTTAATTGGCGCCCAAACAATGTTTGATAACGATTCTGCAATAGCATTTCTACTTCCTGCAACCGGATCAATCAAAGCAGCGATAGGAGCGTGCCCAATAGAAGTTGCGATTCCTTCTTTTCCTAAATAATCCAGAGCCATAACCCCAACATTATTCAAAGGCAATTGAAGCGGTCCTGCATTTTGTTGTTTAGCCACTTTTCCACCAACACAACGGTCAACTTTATTTGTCAACCAGTCTTTTGATGCAACTGCTTCTAAACGTAAAACGTCTTTTAAATATGATTCGAAATCTGCAGCGTTGTAAGCAACATCCGCATATTTTCTATCGATAGTTTTATCCGTCATAACCGTTTTAGGAGAACTTCCGAAGAAATCTTCTAAAGCATAATCCATTGGTTTTAAACCTGTAGTTTTTGATTCGAAAGTAAAACGGTGATCTCCCGTTACATCTCCAACCTGATACATTGGCGAACGCTCTCTGTCAGCGATTCTTTGTAAAGTATCAATATCTTTTTGACCAATAACCAATCCCATTCTTTCCTGAGATTCGTTACCAATAATTTCTTTCGCAGAAAGTGTAGGATCTCCAACAGGCAATTTATCCAAATCGATTAAACCTCCTGTTTCTTCCACCAATTCAGAAAGACAGTTTAAGTGTCCTCCAGCTCCGTGATCGTGAATCGAAACAATTGGGTTATTGTCGCTTTCTACCAAACCACGAATGGCGTTGGCAGCACGTTTTTGCATTTCAGGATTAGAGCGCTGGATTGCATTTAATTCAATTCCTGAACCAAAAGCTCCAGTATCTGCAGATGAAACTGCAGCTCCACCCATTCCGATTCTATAATTTTCTCCACCAAGAATTACAATTTTATCACCTTCTTGTGGTTTCTTTTTGATTGCCTGATCTAATTTTCCGTAACCAATTCCGCCCGCTTGCATGATTACTTTATCGTAACCAATTTTACGGTCGTTTTCTGAATGTTCGAAAGTTAAAACCGAACCTGTAATAAGCGGTTGACCAAATTTATTTCCAAAATCAGAAGCTCCGTTTGAAGCTTTGATCAAAATATCCATTGGCGTTTGGTACAGCCATTTTCTTTCTTCAACAGCATTTTCCCATTTTCTGTCAGCGTTCAAACGAGAATATGAAGTCATGTAAACTGCAGTTCCAGCCAATGGCAATGAACCTTGACCACCAGCTAAACGGTCACGAATTTCTCCTCCAGAACCAGTTGCAGCTCCGTTGAAAGGCTCTACAGTTGTTGGGAAATTGTGCGTTTCTGCTTTTAAAGATAAAACCGAATCAAATTCTTTTATCTCATAATAATCTGGTTTGTCAGCTGTTTTTGGTGCAAACTGCTGCACTTTTGGTCCTTTTACAAAAGCAACGTTGTCTTTGTAAGCAGACACTATATCGTTAGGATTTTCCTGTGATGTCTTTTTGATTAATTTAAAAAGAGAAGTTTCTTTTTCTTCACCGTCAATTACAAAAGTTCCGTTAAAGATTTTGTGACGACAGTGTTCTGAATTCGCTTGTGAGAAAGCAAAAATCTCAGAATCCGTTAACTTTCTTCCTAGTTTTACAGCAAGATTGTCTAAGTAATCAACTTCTTCCTGGCTTAAAGCCAAACCTTCTACTTTGTTATAAGTAGCAATATCATGGATTTCCAAAATTGGTTCAGGCTGAACATTAATCGTGAAAATCTCCTGATCTAATTGATTGAATTTTTGTGAAAGCATTGGATCAAAATCCGTGAAATCTTCCGTTGCTGGATGAAATTCTTCAATTCTGATAATGCCCGGAATACCCATATTCTGAGTAATTTCTACAGCATTTGTACTCCAAGGTGTGATCATAGTGGCACGAGGACCAACAAAAAAATCCGTCAAGGCGGATTTTTCGATCTTATTAGAGTTGGCAAAAAGCCAGTTTAGTTTTGAAATGTCTTGAGCCGAAATTTCGTTTTGCGTTTGTACGGCAAAAACAGTTTTGCTTTGGTTTTCAAAGAAATGGATCATTGTGATGTGTAGTTTGTTGTATTGAGGTGCAAATTTAGTGTAAATAAATAGTAAGCGCAAATTTGAAAACAAACTCTTTTGAAAAAATATATACGGTGCTTTTTTGAATCCTATATGGGTAGAGACGCACAGCAGTGCGTCTATCTAGCAAACAAGTTTTTTTTAATCTCGCAAAGACGCAAAGTCGCAAAGTCTATTTTTTAAGCTTGGTATATAAAAAAACTTTGCGACTTTGCGTCTTTGCGAGCAAAATTCACAAAAAAAAGCGGCAATATTGCCGCTTTTAGCTTAGTAAGCACTCATTTTTTAATTAGTTGATTAGGATCTTTTTGTTGAAATTTTCAGAACCTTTACTAATATGAACAATGTAGATACCTTTCGGTAAATTATTTATCGTTGATAATGAATCTGCGATATTTGATTTCTCAAATATTTTCTGACCTAATACTGAAATTATCTCGATAGAATAGGGTGCTTCTGCATTATTAAAATAGATTGTGAAGTTTCCGTTAGAAGGATTTGGATATAAAATGATTCCTGTTGAATCTACAGTTTCTGGTGTTTCAAGAGCTGTATCTTTAACAAGTTTTGCACCTAAGTTTGAACATGTATCAGTGGTGAATGAATCCCATTGTGAACTCAAATTGAATGTTGTTGTTGGAGAAGTTACAGTCGATTTTCTTCTTAAAGTAACATCAGCAGCAAAGTTTGCTGTTCCGCCATTAAAAGTTCCGATGATGTCTATTAAAACTCCGTTTTTGAATAAACCAACAGCGTCATTTCCGTTAAAAGTCAATTCTGTGGCAGTTGTAGAAATATTTGCTGAACTTGTAGGATAACAGCTTGAAGCCATTGAGCTGTTTACAATCGTAAATTTACTTCCGGTTGCTAATGTTCCGCTCAAGGTTAAACCTGTGCTCCATGCTCCGGCACCATTCGTTTGTTTTTTTACTGTGTAAGCAGATAAACTTACAGAAGCGCCTGTATTATTGGCAATTTCTAAAGCTTTATTGTTTCCTGAACCTTCAATATATTCAGAGAAAAGTAAATCAGTTGCAGTTCCTCCAGTACCACCACCGCTGCTAGTTGTAACGGCAATTGTGTTGCTTAACGCAGAAGTATTTCCTGCAGTATCTTTGGCACTTATGTTAATATTATAACTTGTAGAAGCAGTTAAACCTGTTATAGTTGCTGTCAAACCTGTAACAGTAGTTTTCAAAACGCCATTTGAATATACATTGTAACCTGTAACGCCAACATTATCAGTTGAAGCATTCCAGCTAACAGAAATAGAAGTAGATGTTGTTGCTGTAGAAGCTAAACTTGTTGGAGCAGTTGGAGCCTGAGTATCTGCAGAAGGATTCCAAATTTGATTAACATATTCCGGATGATCGATGTATGGATTTCTGTTGTTTTGACGTGCATAAATCGCATTATTTCTTGCAATTTCTCTTGCGCTAACTGGATCTTGCGCGTTCCAGGCCAAAAGGATATTTAAAAAAGCAGTTGTAAATACTTTGTTACTTGAACCGTCAAACATTGCATAAGTATATCCTGCAACTGTATTTTCATAACGAGTAGCAAAATAAAAGTACATTCTGGCAATGTCACCTTTAAATTCATTGATTGGTTCAAACACAGTTCCTGAATATCCTGATGTTGAATTTGGACCCAATTTTCCTCCGTTTTGAGAAATATAAGTTGGTGTACTCACAACTCCGTGTGGATAATTTGAACGTACTCCGTTTACTTTGCCATCTGTAGGAGTAATAAAATGAGCATCGGCAACCATTGGAGATTGTTCATTAAATACTGATTGCGGAATAATATGTTCTCTATTATAACAATCACCTTCTACTGAATAATTCCCGCATCTTTGTGTGCTTCCTGTACTATAATTATAAGGATCTGTTCCTGATGGATTTTCAGAATACATGTCTAAAACAGTTCCGTCGTTTTCATAAAAATTATCAACATCAGAAGTTTGATATGTAGTATACAAACCAGCATATCCATTATCAGTATGTCCTTTAATGATGTTGTACAATTGAGTTTTTAAAGTGTAACCTGTTCCGGTTGCTGTGTTATAATAACCAGACGGAATTTGAGCAAATGTTGCCGTAAAAACCAGTAATAATAAAAAAGTGTAGAGTTTTTTCATAAAAATGTAGGTTTAAGATTTGAGCTAATAATAAATTGATTTTTAGTAAGTTAATTTAGTTATTGTAGCAAATCTACTATTTTTATGAATGCGTTGCGTTAAGGAAAGATTATTTTTAGATATATTTTCTTACGCGTGTATTTTCACCGTGTAAGTTATATAAGTTTATTTTAGAAAGGTGCTGAAATAATCTCGCAAAGACGCGAAGTCGCAAAGTTTTTTACCATATAAGTGATATAAGTTCATTTAAGTTTTAGCTTGTGGACAATTTGTTTTAATGCGTAAACATTCACATTCTTTTACTTAGAAAAAAACTTTGCGCCTTTGCGTCTTTGCGAGCGAAAAAAAACTTACAGTCTTCGTAACAAAACTTTACTTGGGTTTAGGAAAAGCCGCACTCTGATAAGCGCCTAAATCTGGTGGAGAAGTTCTCGTGGCTCCAATAATATCTAATGGAATGATATAATCCTGATTTCCTTTCGCGAAAGCGGCAGAAGTATTATCGATATTCAGTTTGTTTTGAGAAACATTAAAGAATTTTGGACTCTGATTTAGGATAATCTGATTGTAATGTTCGGGATCTTTGGTGAATTGATAATCCGGATTTGTGTTTGAACTGCTAAATTTCAATAGACAATTGTTTAATTGATAGACAAATGCTGCACTGGTATTTTTATTCAAATTAAATTCATTGGTATTTGAACCATAAATAATGCAGTTATTGAAAGTTGCCTGAGTCAAAGGATTTGTTTCAGGAGTTGCTCCAGCCAAACTATTACTTAAATTCAGGGCTAATTGTGCACTTGGCCAATTGTTATTAAAAGTACAATGCGTAAAAACATAATTTCCGCCATAAACACACGATAAACTTGCTAATCCAGCATAACTAATTGCAATGTTTTCGCCATTAATTCGGGCATTTTGAGCTAGAATTCCGTATTCAGCACAATTGTAAATCTGAGTATTTTTAATTTGAATTGTTGTATTGTCTTGGTTTCTAATGTCTAAACCAGTAATAGCGTTTTTTAAAGTCAGATGATTTATCGCGTGATTTGTACTTCCGCTGGATAATATTACAGATTTCCATTGTCCAGGAATATCATCATAAAGTGATTCTAATCGATCGCCTTCAAAAACAACTTCATTTTCAAGTTTTTCGGTTGTTGAGGTAGTTCCGTTTATTTGCAATGAAGCTTTATTATCGACATAAAGTCCTGAACTGGCGTGAAAAAACACTCGCGCTCCGGCTTCAAAAGTAACTGTTTTATTTTCTGGAACTCCTGCGTAACCATAAATTACATAAGGTTTTTGTTTGGTAAAAATCAGTTCGTTTCCGTTAACAGGATCACTTTCGTTTAGATAAAATCCATCAACATCTTTGCCGTCAATTTTGATTTTTTCTTTAGTTCCGTCAGCATTTTGTTTTGGATAAAGAAAAACAGCATCCTGAATTAAGGTTACCAGCGCCACTTCCTGAAGATTTGCGCCGCTGTCAAATTGAATTTCATCGGTATATAAAAAATCTGTTGGATTCGCGTCAGTAATATCGGCTGTGGTTTCTATAAAAATGTACAAACTATCTTTCGCTAAAAGCGTAACATTATTAAAGATTTTGCCATTATTTCCGATCATTCCGTCAACAGTCATTCGGTATTTTGAACTTAAGCCTTTTTTGAATTGAATTGTGGGAATCGAAATATCGTTTTTGGTTTTATTATAAACTTTAAGTTGGTACGTGCTTGAGCCAATGTTTTTAAAAACAGTATCTAAATAAACGGTATCCTTTGAGAACTTTAAATCTCCGGAACTGGCAACGGTGTCAAAATCTGTTCGACATGAACTGAAAGCTAGAAGGAAACCGAAAATGAAGAGTATAAAGTATTGACGCATTTAAAATCTTTTTTGTAAAAATAGCAAAAAACTTACACGTTTGAAGATGATTTTTAATATTAGAAATGTATTTTCTAATTTGTATCTCATCTTTTCTTTAATTTTACGATTTTAAAGCCTATTTTAAATGAATTACACAAAAGAACAAATATTAGAGCGTTGCAATCAGTTTTCTAAAAATACTTTGATGGAAACGCTAAAAATTGAATATATAGACGCAGGCGAAGATTTTTTAACTGCAAAAATGCCTGTAAATCCAAGCGTTCACCAACCAATGGGATTGTTACACGGAGGCGCTTCGGTAGCTTTGGCTGAAAGTGTAGGAAGTGCAGCATCTTTCTTTTTTATTGATCCAAAAGAACAGGAAGTCCGCGGAATTGAAATTTCGGCAAATCACCTGAAAAGTATTCGCGAAGGTTTTGTTTTTGGAACGGCAAGAATCATTCACAAAGGAAGAAGTATTCATCTTTGGGAAATTAAAATTACTGATGAAGCCGGAAATCTGATTTCGCTTTGCAAATTGACGAATATGGTTTTAGACAAAAAGAAAGCGTAGAAAATATGAATGACTTTTTTTCTACTGTAAAAAAACATCAAGAGCAAAATTTACCTTTTGTAATCTATTCGAAACCTAATTCGTCCAGTATTTTTGCGCTTTTACAGCAAAATGATACTTTGTATACGGTTTCAGATTATAGCGAGAAAGGTTTTGTTTTTGCTTCTTTTGATGAAAAACAACTGATTTTAATTCCGGAAGAAGAATCAAAAATTATTAGTGCCGAACAAACCAAGATCAATTTTGATTTTAGTGAAATCGAAGAAGTAAATTTTGATGTAGAAGCTAAAAATCAATATGAAGATTTGGTTTCAAAAGGAATTGAAGCTATTAAAAACGACGAATTCAAAAAAGTGGTTTTATCCAGAAGCGAAACGATAGACTTGGTTAATTTCGATTTCAGTACCATTTTCCAGCGTTTGATTCATTTGTATCCAACGACTTTTTCGTATTGTTTTTTTCATCCTCAAATTGGACTTTGGATGGGAGCAACACCGGAACAATTGTTGAAAGCAAGCGGAAATGTTTTTGAAACGACAGCTTTGGCTGGAACTCAGAAAGCGACGGCAGAATCTGAGATTCTTTGGCAGCAAAAAGAAAAAGACGAACAGCAATATGTTACTGATTTTATTGTAAAAAGATTGCGTGAAGTTGCGGCTTCGGTTAATGTAACTGAACCTTACAGTTTGAAAGCCGGATCGATCTGGCATATTAAAACTGATATTTCAGGAGTTTTAAACGATAATTCAACGCTTGAAGAAGTTATCGATACTTTGCATCCAACGCCTGCAGTTTGTGGTTTACCAAAGAAGAAGGCAAAAGCTTTTATCATCGAAAATGAAAATTATGACCGAACTTTCTACACTGGATTTCTGGGCGAATTAAATAGCAGTTTTGCTAATAAGACAGCAAGCTCTGATTTATTTGTAAATTTACGCAGCATGCAAATCAAGGATAATAAAGCAATATTATACATGGGTTGCGGAATTACAAAAGAAAGTATTCCTGAAAACGAATGGGAGGAAAGCGTCAATAAATCAATGACGATGAAAAGAGTTTTGGATGTGAAAAAAAATAGTAACTGTTAGAGAAAAGTTTCAAGTTTCAGGTTTCACGTTCTGAATGTTAACTTGAAACCTGAAACAAAGAAAACTTGAAACAAAATTAAAAGTATGAAATTAGATATATTAGCCTTCGGGGCACATCCGGATGATGTAGAATTAGGTTGTGCGGGAACAATTTTAAAAGAAGTATCTCTTGGGAAAAAAGTTGGTATTGTAGATTTAACGCGTGGTGAATTAGGTACGCGAGGAACTGCTGAAACCAGGGATTCTGAAGCTGCAGATGCGGCAAAAATATTAGGTGTTTTGGTTCGCGAAAATCTGGAGATGCGCGACGGTTTTTTTGTAAATGACGAAAAACACCAATTAGAGGTTATAAAAATGATTCGTAAGTATAAACCTGAAATCGTATTGTGTAATGCAATTGACGATCGTCATATCGATCACGGAAAAGGCAGTAAATTGGTTTCTGACGCTTGCTTTTTGTCAGGATTGGTTAAGATCGAAACTTCGGTTGATGGAGAGAATCAGGAACCGTGGAGACCAAAAGTGGTTTATCACTATATTCAGTGGAAAAATATCCAACCTGATTTTGTAGTGGATATTACAGGTTTCGAAGAGAAAAAGGTAGAAGCAATCATGGCTTATAAAACTCAGTTTTATGATCCAAATTCAACAGAACCTGTAACGCCGATTACGAGTAAAAACTTCTTTGAAAGTTTAAATTATCGTGCGCAGGACTTAGGAAGGTTAGTTGGGAAAGATTTTGCTGAAGGTTTTACTGTTGAAAGATGTTTGGCTGTCAATAGTTTAGAAAATTTGATGTAATTTTTCTAAAAATTTTTCATTTTTTTCTTTGTAGAAGTAAACCTTTGTTATATATTTGCACTCGCTAAGCAAAAATGGTGGTTGTAGCTCAGCTGGTTAGAGTAGCGGTTTGTGGTGCCGCGGGTCGCCGGTTCGAACCCGGTCAGCCACCCAGAAATTTAAAGCCTTGAAGGAATTCAAGGCTTTTTTTGTGCGTATAATTTTCTTTTACCATATAAGTGATGTAAGTTCATTTTAGAACTAGATACATTAGTGCATCTTAAAATAGAAGAGGATTCTCTTTTTGTCATTTCGACGGAGGAGAAATCACACTCGTGGATCGACACAGATTGGCGATCTTCTTTGTAGAGTTTCTGGTGTGATTTCTCCTTCGTCGAAATGACAAGATTGTGTTTGCCTAAAATGAACTTAAATCACTTATATGGTTCAAAAAAACGCAACAAAGCACAAAAAAAAGCATGACGTTTAAGTCATGCTCATTTGGTTGTTATATTTGGTTTGCGGATTAACGAATTTCGTCAAAAGTATTTCCTTGTTTGATATCGCCGGTTTTAAAACCTTTTTTGAACCAGTACATTCTTTGCTCAGAGGTTCCGTGTGTGAAGGAATCCGGAACAACATGACCTTGCATTTTGCTTTGAATAGCGTCATCACCAACGGCATTTGCAGCGCTCAAGGCTTCATCAATATCGCCAGCATCCAGATTTTTCTCATTGTAATGTGCCCATACTCCGGCGTAAAAATCAGCTTGTAGTTCTAATGCAACCGAAAGTTTATTAGCTTCGGCTTCGCTTTTTCCTTCTTGTTCCTGACGCATCTTGGCTGAGGTTCCTAATAAGGTTTGTATGTGATGGCCAATTTCGTGCGCTATAACGTACGCAATTGCAAAGTCACCACCTTTGGCACCAAATTTAGTTTTTAGTTCTTCAAAGAAGCCTAAATCCATGTATACTTTTTGATCTCCCGGACAATAAAATGGCCCTGATGCAGATGATGCTCCGCCACAAGCTGTATTAACAGAACCTCTAAAAAGTACTAGTTTAGGATTTTTATAAGTCATACCATTTTCGGTAAATATTTTGCCCCAGATGTCTTCGTTATCGGCAAGAATAACGCGGACAAATTGTCCAATTTCTTCATCTTCTTTGCTTAACGGAGCAGCTGCTTCAGTTGTTTGCTGTTGTCCGCCTTGTATTTGTTCCAGGGCAGATCCTATAGTTTGTCCCGTTTCACCGCCAAAAACATTTAGTAGCAAAATTACTATTCCAATAATACCGCCGCCAACGGCTACTTTTCCGCCAGAAAGCCCTCTTCTGTCCTCGACATTATCACTTTGTCTTCTGCCTATCCATTTCATATGTATATCGTATTTAAAATAATTGTAGGGTAAACCTCTACGAATTTATATTTTTTTTTAGAATTAGAGACTAGTCAATCTCATTTACTTTTAATTATTTTAACCATTTTGTCAAAGCATCTTCTACAGTTCCTTTCATTATTGGCTTCGAAATGTAATCATTCATTCCGGCTGAGATACATTTGTTGCGTTCCTCTTTTTCTGCTCCGGCAGTAACGGCAATAATGGGTATATCTCTGCCTCTGGTAGTATTTCTAATTGCTTTTGTGGTTTCGTAGCCATTCATTATTGGCATTTGAATATCCATAAAAACCATATTTGGATTGATGTTTTCGAATTGCTGCACGGCTTCATATCCATTTTCGCATTCATAAATAAAAGCATTATTGTATAAGTTTCTGATGATAGTTTTTAAGAGCATCATATTTACTTTGTTGTCTTCTACAATCAAAAAGGTTAATGATTTATCACTTAATTCATTAACGCAATCAGATTTTGAGTTCATTTTCTTTAACTCAGCATTGTATTTTTCATTAATGCTTTGATTGCTTGTTTTTAGATTTAAATCAAAATAAAAATTACTTCCAATATCTATTTTACTTTCCAGTTGTAATCGGCTTTCCATGAGAGCCAATAATTGGTTTGAAATTGTTAATCCTAAACCGGTTCCTCCAAATTTTCTCGTTGTAGAACTATCTTCTTGTGAAAATGCCTTGAAAATTTTCTTTTGGTTTTTTTCTAAAATTCCAATTCCGGTGTCAATTACAGAGAATCGAATCACACAATTGTTGCTTTTGAATTTTTCCAGAACCGAAACATTTAGTTTTATTGAACCTTCGTTGGTGAATTTTACTGCATTCGAAAGTAAATTGATCAAAATTTGTTTGATACGTACAATATCTGTCCAAATGTATTTTGGAACATCAGGATCTACATTGAGTTCTAATTGAAGATTTTTTTGATTCGACTCATAAACAATCAAATCAAAAACCTGACCGAGTACTTTTTTAATATCGTACAAATCAATGAAAAGCTCCAGTTTTCCGGCTTCAATTTTAGAAAAATCAAGAATGTCATTGATGATTTCCAATAATGAATGTGCCGACTGATTGATTGTAGTCATGTATTTTTCCTGAATTTCTTCAAGTTCGGTTTTCATCAATAAATGTGTAAAACCAATTATACCATTTAGCGGAGTTCTGATTTCATGCGACATATTGGCCAGAAAATCAGATTTGGATTTATTGGCAGCTTCCGCTAATTGTTTGGCTTTTATCGCGTCTTCAGTTTCTTTTTTGTTGGTAATATCAAAATAGATTCCGCCCACAAATTCAATTTCGTCACCTTTTTTGATTACATCGCCAAATTCTTCTACCCAGATATATTCACCTGTTTTTCGTTGAATTCGATATGTATTATGAAGAGGCGTTCCGCTTTGCAAATTATCAATCTGGCTGTTGATTACTTCGTCTTTATCATCCGGATGAATTAGGGATAAAAAGGACAAATTGTTCTCGATAAACTCTGATTTTGAATAACCTGTTAAATTCAAAATTTCATCATTAAGGAATATTTTAGTCGAAAAAGCATCAAATTTGGATAAATAAACGGTTCCGGGAATGTTATTGGCTATTAATTTGAATTTTTCTTCACTTTCTAGAATTTTGTTTTCATTCCGATTTCGTTCTAAAGCAGAGGAGATATTATTGGCAAGAACCTGAAAAATATAAATCTCTTCCTCAGACCATTTTTTCTCATTGGTACAATCATCAAAACCTATAAATCCGGTAAATACATCGTTAATATAAAGCGGTAAAATCAAAATTGATTTGATTTCATTATCAATCAAAAGTTGCTTAAAAAAAGTGTCGTCAAGCTTTCGCGTAAGCGTATTAAGAATTTTTTTGCTTTGAGCGACGCTATAAATTTCTTTTAAATTATCTTCTGTAAGCTGTCTTAATGGAGTAATTTGATGTGTAACGCCGCTTTTTGACCATTTGTATTTCTGACTTACAGTATTGGTTGTAAAGTCTCTTTCATAATAATACATATGATCTACTTTGGCGGCTTTTCCAATTAAATCATAAGTTTCCTGAAACATTTCCTGAGTCGTTTTACTTAGCAAAAATTTCTCTGTACAAAGCGAAAGCGCAGATAATAATTGACTTTTAAATTCTAATTTACGCTCCGCTTCTAAACGCATTTGCGATGAAATAGCTAGCGAGATTACATCAGAAATGGTTCGGGCGTAATTAATGTCTTCGTTGTCCCATTCTCTTTGTTCTTCGGTGCTTTCAAAACAAACAACACCCGCCAGTTGTCCGCTTAAAAATACCGGAACATCAAGCATCGATTTAATATGATTCTTGGTAAAATAAAGTTTCTGAAATTCAGAAGTTTCTAGCTTATTAAAAACATCCGGAGCATTAATAATAGCTTTGTTTTTTAAGGTTTCAAAATAAATTGGATACGATTCTTTATCTAATATATTTTTGTCGTTTAAATTTTGATTATCAAGGCTAAACAGGTTTTTGCAAGTAATTAAGTCTTTGTAATATTTCCAGAAACTTACTCTGTTTGCTTTGCTTACCGTTGCAGCTTCCTGAACGATATAATCAATAACGGTGTTTAAATTATCGTATTTACTAAAGTCTGTTGTTGATAGTTTTTTGGTTGAATTATTGTAGGCTTCAATTTTCTCGAGACGTCTTTTTTTCTCGTTTTCGATATTTCTAATTTCAGTGATATCTCTGGCAATTCCCGCAAAACCAACAGTTTCGCCAAGATCATTTTTGCGAACAATAATCTTTTGAGAAATCCATACTTCTAATCCGTCTTTCTTTATAACCGGAAATTCTATCGTGGGAAAATTATTTTCATTGATGACCAGATTTTCGTAAAAATCTACAGCACCTCGAATGTAATTTTCGTGAATAAAATTGGAATAATGTTTTGATATAATTTCATTTTCAGAATAGCCTAAAATTGAAAATCCAAATTCATTAATAAACGTAAAATGTCCTTCAGAATCAATTTCAAAAATAATATCAGTCGCGGTTTGAATTAGATTTTTATATTGATCCTGAACATTGATTTGTTCTGTAACATCCTGACCAATACTGATAATTAAGTCTTCTGAGAATTTTTTATCTTTCCATTGAATGTATTTATATTCTCCATTTTTACTCTTTAATTTTCGAATATAAAGTTTGTTTTCCTGATAATGTATAGGGAAATTATTTTGGATGAAACCTTCGTCTTTAGTAAGTTTCCAAAAGTCATAACCCATTACTTCGTCCGGTAAATAACCTAAAATAGAACTTACCGTTTCGCTGCAAAATAATATGGCGCCTTTTTGATTTGTGGCAATTGTCAATGAATTTCCCTTATGAACAATTTCGTTCGCAAATCTAAAATTATCCCGATTGTTTAATAAAACAGCATATTTTACCTGATTAATAATGAAAATCAGAATGCAGAAATTAATTAATAATACGGAAGATTTTATAGGAATTAAATGAAAAGTAACTGTTGTGAGAAGAAAAACAAAAACCAGAGCAACGAAAAACCAGTACGTTTTTATTGGTTTTAGAATATTATAAGAAAAGAAAAAGGAGATTAAAAATACAATAACCGGAACAACATCGTTTACCAGACGAACAATATTGTAGCAAACATAGGTTATGTATATAAAGAAACAGAAGATGAAAATTTGCTGAATTCGATCCCGAAGCCATTTGATTTTGTCAGTTATTACATAAATAAGGAGAACTGTAAAACCAATGCAGACGTTTACGACAAGTAAACTTTTTGGTCTGATTTTGAAGATTTCATTAATTATTTCGATAACAATAACTGCAATTCCAAAGAACAAGATATACAATTGATATTCCTTGCTTGCTGTTTCGGCTTCTTTCTTTTTTTCGATAAAATAACCAATTCTGGCTTTTATTCTAAAAAACTGATAAACTAATAATGCCAGAAATCCCAAAAGAGATAATCCTAAGACGATGAGTTTAGGATTGTTGTAAAAAATTATGTCAGAGTTGTAAACATACCAGTTTGTTATAATTGATTTCAGGACATTGCCAATTAAAGCAATTCCTGAAATCAATGAATTGAAAAAACTACAGTTGACTACCATAGAATTCGGGGTATGTTGGTTTAGTAAAATAGCATTTTTGAAAGTTCTAAAAAGAGTAGGTTAAGCTCTTTTTTACTTAGAAATTTCGGTTTTATTCAAAATCGGATTGTCCAATTGAATCAATTACATCTTTCTGCTCTTCTTCAGTAAAAATCGAGAAATAAGTTGCATATGTTACAGAAGTATTAAAAACAATAGTAAAAAGTACTCCAATACAACATCCAAAAATACCAACTATAGAACCGATTATACCTGTGATGAATAATGCGAAAATTAGCAGTGGATTTTTACTTACTACAATTAAACTTCCTTTTATGGCATCTACTGCACTTAAATTTCCAAAAACGACTAACGGAATTGCTATAAAAGTGAAAAAGGATATGAAAATTGAAATTGCATTTCCTAAAAGCACAATTCCAAAGCTCTCAATAACAGCTGAAATAGCATTACTTACTAATCCTATTATTAGAGCCATGATAAACAACTGAGCAAAATATGGCGCTTTGTAATACGTAAACATGGTCGAAACATTAAATTCTTCATCTTTATCTGCACAATCTGCCATTTTAAGAAATCCAGCTCCAAAAGGTGCCAATAAAGCTGCAAATAGAGAAACAGCACCAATAGAAAGTAGCTGCTCGAGATAAGAAAGTTTCTGGTTTTCTAAATTCAGAATAAAATCTTTACTTATTGCTGCAACACCATAAAAGGTAACAGCCAATCCCATGGCAAGAACTGCCATAATAACTGAAAAAACCAATATAATAAGCCCGGAATAAAGTGCTATTTTTTTATAGTTTTCGAAAGCGTAATTAAAAGTGGACCCAAAATCTATGGTATATCCATTTTTTTTGATGTCTTCAATTTGGTCAAGTGTAGATTTCATTATAAATAAAATTGTTTTATATTCTTGTAATTTAAGCTATTTAATCTGACGTAAATATAATATTTTTAATCAATTTCGTATGATAATCTACAAAACATTACGAAATCGTTTTTTTATACTTACATCCAGTCTAATAGACGTTTAATTGAAGCCAATTTGTCTTTATAAGGTGCATATCGCATTGGTAAATCAAGCCAGTTTCCTTTTTTTACGATCGCTTTATGATGAGAGAAGATGTCAAAACTTAATTGACCGTGATAAGCGCCAATACCGCTGTGACCAACGCCGCCAAATGGTAATCTTTTATTCGAAAAATGAACAACAGTATCGTTGATACATCCACCGCCAAAAGAATAAGTTTTAATTAGTTTTTTTGCAAAAGATTTATTTTCGCTGAAGACATAAAATGCAAGCGGTTTTTCATATCGGCTAATTACGTTCTGAAGATCGGCTTCGGTTTCGTAAGCCAGAATTGGTAATATTGGACCAAATATCTCTTCCTGCATAACCGGACTGTCCAAAGCAGGTTCTTCGATTAATGTTGGAGAAATATAGAGTTTATCCGCATCTGTTTCGCCTCCAAAAACTACTTTTTCTTTTTCGATCATACTATCTAAACGAACCCAGTTTTTAGTGTTGATAATGCGAGCGAAATCTGGAGATTTTTCCATTTTTTTGCCGTAAGCCTTTATGATTTCTTCCATTAAAAAAGAAAGAAAATTGACTTTCATGTTTTTCTGAATCAAAATATAATCCGGAGCAATACAGGTTTGTCCGGCATTTATGAATTTTCCCCAGACGATTCGTTTTGCGGCTAATTTTAGATTGGCAGTTTCATCAATAATACAAGGGTTTTTTCCGCCTAATTCTAATGTAATCGGAGTCAGATTTTCGGCTGCAGCTTTGGCGATGATTTTACCGACAGAAACACTTCCGGTAAAGAAAATATAATCCCAGCGTTTTGCCAGTAATTTATTTGAAACTTCAACACCGCCTTCAAAAACTTCAACATGATTGACGTGAAAGGTCTTTTCGATAATTCTAGCAATTATAGAAGAGGTATTCGGGGTAAGTTCTGATGGTTTTAAAACAACTCTGTTTCCTGCGGCAACGGCAGATATCAAAGGACATAATGCCAATTGAAAAGGATAATTCCAGGGCGCGATTACCAGCACATTTCCGTAAGGTTCTTTATAAATATAATCTGTAGAAGGAAAGTTGAGAAGAGAAGGCAAAATACGTTTTGGTTTTGCCCAATTGTGAATGTTTTTGATCGTGTCTTTTAGTTCAGAAATGACATAATTCGTCTCCGTTAAAACCGCTTCAAATTCTGGCTTTTTAAAATCATCGTATAAAGCTTTTACAATTAAATCTTCGCTTTTTTGAATGTTATACAACAATTTTTTGAGCGTTTCTTTTCTGTATCCGATGTCGTTTTTATAGTCCATTTTTATGATTCACTTGATTTTTGTCTATGCAAGTTAATCGATAAAAATTAAAAAATTAACAATTGTATCATAAAAATCAAATCGCATTCCAAATTGTTTCGTCTGGAGTAGGAGCAATGATTGTAATGTTTTCTTTAGAAACCGGATGCACAAAAACTAACTTTCTGGCATGAAGATGAATTCCGCCATCAGGATTACTTCGGTCAAAACCATATTTTAAATCTCCTTTAATTGGAGATCCAATTGCAGCCAATTGAGCTCTAATTTGATGGTGACGACCTGTATGCAAATTAATTTCCAGAGCCACATAATTTTGAAGTTCTTTGAAAACAGTATAATCTAAACTGGCAATTTTACTGTCCGGAACTTCTTTTAAATGTGCTTTTGAAGTATTGTTTTTCTCGTTTCTTTTGATATAATGAACCAATTTAGCCTTTGTTTCCTGAGGTTTGTTCTTAACAACAGCCCAATAGGTTTTTTGAGTTTCACGATTGCTGAACATTTCGTTCATGCGTGTTAATGCTTTACTGGTTCTGGCAAAAACAACAATTCCGGTTGTGGGACGATCTAAACGATGAATCACACCCAGAAAAACATCGCCAGGTTTATTGTATTTGTCTTTAATGTATTCTTTAACAACATCAGATAAAGGTTTATCTCCGGTTTTATCACCTTGTACAATATCGCCTACGCGTTTGTTAACCACAATTATGTGATTGTCTTCGTGTAGAATTTGCAGGTTATTTTTATTAGAGAGTACTTTCATTATAGACGTAGTTGGAATTTTAGATAAGTGATTTTAGATTGAGAGTTGTAGCGCTAAAATCTCTCGCAAAGACGCAAAGGCGCAAAGTTTAAATTTGATTCTTTGGGACTTTGCGTCTTTGCGAGAAATAATTATAATAGCCTATTTAGTAGTATTAAGAAACCTTTGAACCTTTGTCCCTTTGCATCTTTGAACCTTTGAAAAAAAAAGCCTTAGAATCTTAGCAACTTAGTCCCTCAGAACCTTAAAAACTAATATTGTTCCCCAGAATTTGGGAAATCGCGAGATTTCACATCCGCTGCATATTGACCAATTGCTTTTGTCATTTCTTCGTATAAGTTTAAATAACGACGCAAGAAACGCGGACTGAATTCATTATTCATTCCTAACATATCGTGAATAACCAAAACTTGTCCGTCAACGCCACCTCCGGCACCAATTCCGATAACCGGAATCGAAATACTTTTAGCAACTTGCTCAGCAAGATGAGCAGGGATTTTCTCTAAAACAACCGCAAAACAACCTACTTTTTCTAGTAATTTGGCGTCTTCGATTAATTTTTCGGCTTCCTGATCTTCTTTTGCACGAACGCTGTAAGTACCAAATTTATAGATAGATTGCGGAGTTAAACCCAAGTGTCCCATAACTGGAATTCCGGCGTTTAATATTTTTTTGATTGATTCTTTAATTTCTTTTCCTCCTTCAAGTTTCACAGCGTGACCGCCACTTTCTTTCATGATTCTAATTGCAGAACGCAAAGCTTCTTTTGGATCAGATTGGTAACTTCCAAAAGGTAAATCTACTACAACTAAGGCTCTTTCGACAGCGCGAACTACAGACGAAGCGTGATAAATCATTTGATCTAAGGTAATTGGCAACGTCGTTTCGTGACCCGCCATAACATTTGATGCTGAATCTCCCACTAAAATCACATCGATTCCTGCGGTATCAACAATTTTTGCCATTGTATAATCATAAGCAGTAAGCATAGAGATTTTTTCTCCGTTACTTTTCATTTCGATTAATGACTTTGTTGTGATTCTTTTATAATCTTTTTTTGCTACTGACATTTTGTTTTTTTTTGAAGGTGTAAAAGTATTGAATAATTATAGATTGAAATCAGCATTCGATAAATATTTCAATAGGGAATAGCTTCTTATCTTTAAAATCAATTATGAATTGAATGTTTTTCATTTTAATGGAAGAATAATAATGTGGGGATTTTTTTGCCACAGATTAAAGGATTTAAAAAGATTTTTGTCCTTGAATCTGTGTTAATCATTTTAATCTGTGGCAAATAATTATTTTAACAATCCGCCATATTTACAGCAATTGCCAATCCGCCTTCAGAGGTTTCTTTGTATTTAGAATTCATGTCTTTAGCCGTTTGCCACATCGTATTAATTACTTTGTCCAAAGGCACTTTTGCATTTTTGGAATCAGTTTCAAGAGCAAGTTCGGCAGCATTTATGGCTTTTATGGCGCCCATTGTATTTCTTTCGATACACGGAATCTGAACCAAACCACCAATTGGATCACAAGTCAAACCAAGGTGATGTTCCATAGCGATTTCGGCAGCCATTAAAACCTGAGCAGGAGTTCCGCCCATTAATTCGCAAAGTGCCGCCGCAGCCATTGATGACGAAACACCAATTTCCGCCTGACAACCACCCATTGCAGCAGAAATTGTAGATCCTTTTTTGAAAATACTTCCTATTTCTCCGGCAACCATCAGGAATTGTTTGATTTCTTTTTCGCCTGCATTATGGTTTTCAATCACCAAATAATACATTAAAACAGCCGGAATTACACCAGCGCTTCCGTTTGTAGGAGCCGTAACAACACGACCCAAAGAAGCATTTACTTCATTCACGGCAAGTGCAAAACAGCTTACCCATTTTAGAATCTGGCGAAATTTTACTTCGGTTTTTCTAATTTCTTCCAGCCAGCTTTGCGGATTTGAATAATTAGATAAACCTATTAAGTTTTGGTGCATATCAAAAGCTCTTCTGCGAACGTTTAATCCGCCGGGAAGAATTCCTCCGGTATGACAGCCAATATACATACATTCTAACATCGTGTTCCAGATGCGCATTAATTCTGAGTGAATTTCGGCTTCCGGACGCATTGATTTTTCGTTTTCATAAACAATTTCTGAGATCGATTTGTTTTCTGAAATCGTATAATTTAAAAGCTCAACAGCATTTTGAATCGGGAATGGGAAAGCACATTTTATTTCCTCTTTGATTTTAGCATTTGTGCGTTCCTCTTTAACCACAAAACCTCCACCAATCGAATAAAAAGTAGATTCATATTCAGAATCATCTTCTTTATAAGCCGTAAATTTTAATCCATTTGCATGGAAAGGAAGAAACTCTTTATTGAAGACAATATCCTGAAGAAAGTAAAACGGAACTTTGAATTCGTTAGCCAGAATAATTTCGTTTGTATCTTCGATTGTTTTAATAATTCCGGCGATATTATCAACAGGAATATATTCGGGATCTTGCCCGCTTAAACCCAACATGACCGATAAATCAGTTGCGTGACCTTTTCCGGTTAAAGAAAGTGATCCGTACAAATCGACTTTTACTCGTTTAATCTGGTCTAAAATTGACTCGTCTTTCAGCTCTTCCAAAAAACGTTCTGCGGCTCTCCAAGGTCCTAAAGTATGTGAACTTGAGGGACCAACACCAATTTTAAGCATATCAAAAACAGAGATACATTCTTCCATTGCGTAATTTTTATTAAGACAAAGATAATTGAATAATGCAAAGATGATTTAATTTGAATTAGAAATCTTGCGATTTTGTTAAAATAAATATTAAATTTTATTAATTTGGTAACGAAACAAATTTTATTGCTTAATATGCGGTTTTCGTGAAAAGTTCGCATTTTTTTTAGGTATTTTTGTAAAGAAGCAATCACTAAAGAATCCGATTTGATTTAAGATAAATCGGTACATAATAACTTCTGAAATCTCATTTTAATTTGAACTTCCTTTCGCGAAAAATTAAAATACCACAAAGAAGATAAAATTATAATATGATAGAATTTTTCAAGCATTTCATACACGAATTCGAATTACCACTTACTAACCCAGTATTGATTTTTTCGTTAATACTTTTTATAATACTCTTGTCTCCAATTTTACTTAAAAAAATAAATATTCCCGGAATCATTGGGCTTATTATTTCAGGAGTAATCATTGGACCTCACGGACTAAATATTCTGGCAAAAAATTCTGCAGTCGATTTATTTTCGACAATTGGACTTCTCTATATTATGTTTATTGCCGGACTTGAACTCGATATGAATGAGTTTAAAGCCAATCGAAACAAGAGTTTATTATTTGGATTTTTCACCTTCATTTTTCCTCTTTCGATAGGATTTCCGGTTTGTTTTTATTTACTGAACTACGATTTTAACGCCAGTTTTTTGACCGCAAGTATGTTTGCAACACATACTTTGGTAGCGTATCCAATTGTGAGTAAACTAGGAATTGCAAAAAATCAGGCAGTTGCCATAACTGTTGGAGGAACGATTTTAACAGATACAGCCGTTTTGATTATTTTGGCCATTATTATGGGAAGCAGTCAGGGAAATCTGAATCAGGCATTCTGGATAAAACTAACCGTTTCATTGGCAATATTCTCGGCAATTATGTTTTTTGTTATTCCGAGGATTGCAAAATGGTTCTTTAAGAAATTAGAAAGTGAGAAACACGCCCATTATATATTTGTACTTTCTGTGGTTTTCTTCGCCGCGTTTTTGGCAGAAGTAGCAGGAGTAGAGCCAATTATTGGAGCGTTTGTTGCCGGTTTGGCATTGAATCCTTTAATTCCGCATTCGTCAGCATTAATGAATAGAATTGAGTTTATCGGGAATGCATTGTTTATTCCGTTTTTCCTGATTTCTGTGGGAATGTTAGTTGATATCAGCGTGATTCTTAGTGGACCAACAGCGTTAATTGTTGCCGGAACTTTGAGTGTTGTAGCTATTTTTGGAAAATGGATTGCGGCATTTTTTACTCAAATTGTTTTTAAATATACAAAGACTGAAAGACAACTTATTTTTGGATTAAGCAGTGCGCACGCGGCAGCAACTTTGGCGGTTATTTTAGTTGGATTTAAAGCAAAAATTCTCGACGAAAACATCTTAAACGGAACCATTATCTTAATTTTGATTACTTGTATTGTAGCTTCTTTTGCTACTGAAAAAGCAGCTAAAAAGATTGCCATTTGCGAAGAAGAAGTTTCGCATGAAGAAGCAAATAGTGATCAAATTTTAGACGAACATATTTTAATTCCGTTAGCAAAAACTTCGGCTACAGCCAGTTTATTAGATTTTGCACTTTTGATTAAAGATAAAAAATCAGCCAATCCCGTTACTTTATTAACCATTGTTCCTAATAACGATCAGGCGGAAAAAAATATATTAAAGTATCGAAAAGCCGTTGATAAATTTGTAATTCAGGGATCTGCTTCAGAAGTAAAAATCAATACGATTGCCAGAATTGACCATAATCCTGCCAGCGGAATTGCCAGAACTTCAAAAGAAATCATGTCTGATATTGTGATTGTAGGCTGGCCTAGAAAAACAGGTTTCCTGGATAAAATTTTTGGTGAAAACGTTGATTCAATTATCAATAATGTAGACAAAAGTTTATTTATCTGCAGGTTTCAAAAAACATTTATCGAAGAGAAAAGATTGGTTTTCATTTGTCCTCCTTTTTCAGAAAGAGGCGTTGGATTTCATCTTCTGTTACAGAAAATCTGCCGATTATCACAAGAATTAAGTATTCCGATTGTGATTTATGCCGAGTATAAAACGCATCAGGCAATTCAGCAAGTTGCTGCTAAATTGAAGCTGAATGCGAAGTTAGGTTTTAAAAGTATTTTGGATTGGGATAATTTTGAATCAATTTCAGATGAAATAAAACCAACGGATTTGATTGTTTTCAATTTATCCAGAAAAGGCTCCGTTTCTTATCATTCTATATTTGATAAATTGCCTCAGAAATTCGAAAAATCTTTCAGCGATAATAACTTGATTTTGGTTTATGCCCACGACGATCGCAAAGAAACTTCGATGGATGCTTACGAAGATTTTACCGCTACGCCATTGACAAAAGGTCTTGAAGCGATCGAGCAAATTGGTCGTGGTTTAGGCAATATTTTGAAGAAAAGTTAGTTTCAAGAGATAATTCTTACAATTTAAATAAAATGACACTGAGGTTTTCCCTAATTACATTGCTGTTTTTGACTTTTACAATAACGGCACAAAACAAAATGAAAAGCGCTGAAGAACTTATAGATAAAAAAGATCCGGCCTGGACAACCGTTGAAGATTGGATAAAAACGGCAAAAAACAAAGTTGAGGTTTTGCCCGTTGATGCATCAAAAGCCAAAGAAACATTATATAAAACCCAGGTAACAACCCGTTCGTCATTGGGAGCAGTTATTTTTATGACTGGCGGAATTTTGGTTGATGATGGCTGGATTAGAATTTTGGGTTCTGGAAATTCAAAATTTAATCGCACACTTTCAGATTGGAATAAAGGAAAAACGTTTAAAGAATTTGGTGAAACACCTTCTTTTGTATTAATTGCGGATGATGCAATTGGTGGTTTTTATCTTTTAAATGGAGGCGGATTAGGAACTGATTTAGGAAAGGTTTATTATTTTTCTCCGGATAATCTCGAATATGAACCTCTTGATATTACATATTCTGAATTTTTAGGATTTTGTTTTAGCAATGATTTAGATAAATTCTACGAAGGGAACAGATGGAATGGTTGGCGACAAGAAGTTTCGAAATTAAAAGGTGATGAGGTTTTTAATTTTTACCCTTTTCTATGGACCGCCGAAGGAAGCGATATTAATAAAAACTCAAGAAAAATAATTCCGGTTCAGGAACAATATAGTTTAAATCTGGATTTAAGAAAACAACTTGGTTTTGAGCAATAGGACTTGGTTTTATGAACAAGACCAATTGAATTTTTGATTTTTATGAAGAAAGTTAAAGCTGCAAAAGAAAATCCTGAATCAAAAAAAGATTGGAAATGGAAGTTTTTTTATTTTTCAGTTTTTCTGATTGGTCTTATTTTGTTTGTTTTTGAAATAGCCATTTATAGAAAAACTTTAATCGCATCCTATATCCCAATTTCTATTGTAGCAGTAACAGGTTTTATTGGTTTTTATTTTAGTAATGAACATTATAAAAAAATATATTCAACTGCTGGTGATTTTATTACATTAGTACAGAATTTAGGTTCTTGGGGTTTTATTTGTTGCTATTTATTTATGGCTGCAAATTATTATCTGGCAAATCCAGTTGTTAAAAATTATGAAGCAAAAATAATAGAGAAAAGTTCCATGCCGGGACCAAAAGGAAGTCGAAGCGAAAGAGAACCTCTAGTTAGATTTAAATATTTTGATTTTGAGAAAGAACTTGTCTTTAAATTTAAAGATACCGAGAAAGTTAGTTCAGCCGATAGTGTTAAAATTAATATTAAAAAAGGTGCACTTGGTTTTGAGGTTTTAGAAAGTTATGACGTATTTTAGAGTTAAAGTTATTTTAATCTTTATTACATATTATGAAACACAAAGCAGTATCAATCAGACCATTTATTGGAGCCAAAGATTTTGAGATCTCCAGAAGTTTCTATCAGGATTTGGGTTTTGAAGAAGGCGTTTTAGATTCAAAGTTTTCTGTTTTTAAAACAGGAGATTTAGCCTTTTATCTTCAGGATTATTATGATAAAAGCTGGATTGAAAACACAATGATTTTTCTTGAAGTCGAAGATGTTGATTATTATTACAATGAACTTTTGAAACTCAATCTGACGGAGAAATACGGCGTAAAATTAACTCCAACGAAACATTTTGATTGGGGAAGTGAATGTTTTCTTCACGATCCATCGGGAGTTTTATGGCATTTTGGGAATTTTTCTGGTAAAGAGTATAAAAAATAGTTGCCACGAATTTTTGAACATAGTTTTTACAAGTAGATTCAAAATAAAATTCGTGAATTCGTGGCTTTTTTTTAATTTGTCAGATGAAAATCTTCTAAATGTATTGTGTTTTCTTCTCTTTGATACCAATCATTATAAACCAATTCCAGATTTTTGACTTTAAATTCTCCGAAATCAAAATCACGAAATTTCTCTGCAACTTCTATTAATTGTTTTGGATTTTGAAGCTTTTCCTGAAATCGTAAAACAGTAGAATGTGCAGTTGCAATGGAATATCGACTATCAATACTTTGTTGTAAAGTGGAGTTTTTAAAATTCTCACGTAGTTTATCACGTAAGTTATTTAGAGATTCATCCGTTGGAAAACCTTGAATCATCAAAGCAGAAGGTGAGGCTGTAACGCCTTGAAATTTAATTTTGATTTCGTTGACATCAATCAGACTTTTTTGGATGATTTCAACGTAATCTGCAATAGCAATTTTGTCTAAACTAAAACCTTCATAACACGAAATAATCGACATTACAGTAATATGAATATCAGAATGGGGATAATAATATTGTAAAGGATCAATCGCTTTTAATTCGTCTAAAAACAACTGAATATTAGCTTTAATAGTTTCGTTTGGTCTGATTAATAATGTAATCCCAAAACGTGAATCATATTTGTTATTAATTTGAGAATCCAGTTTATAATTTCCGGACAAAATAGCTTCAGAAGATTTTTTGTAGAGTTCGTTATAATGTTCTTGTAAGTTCATTGTATTGTTTATTCAGCTTCAAAAACAGATTTTAAAAGCTGTTGTAAATCATGTTTATTATTCTCGCCGCCACCTTTCCACTTTCCAATAATGACTCCGTTTTTGTCAATCAAAACCTTATGTGGAATTCCGAAAACAAAGTAGTCATTAACAATCGTGGTTTTGTTTTCAGTAACAGAAAGATGCTTCCAGGATTCGATTTTTTCTTTCGTAATAGCGTTTTTCCAAAGATCGGATTTTTCATCTTTAGTAACACTAATGATTTCAAAACCTTGTTGGCTGTATTTTTTGTACAATTCTTTGATGTAAGGAAGCTCTTCAAGACATGGGGCGCACCAACTTGCCCAAAAGTCTATTAGAACATATTTTTTTTCTTTAAAATCACTTAGCGAAACGGTTTGACCATTAATATCTTTTAATGTAAATGCTGGAGCAATACTGCCAACTTTACTTTGTTTAAAGTACTTTAGTCGTTCTGCCATTTCTTTGCCTTCTTCAGAATTCTTTAATTCGGGAGAAAAATTTTGGAAAACTTCCACGAAAGTGTCATAAGAATTCATTCCTGTAAAACGAGCAACATTTATTTTCATTATTTGCAAAGCCTTTAATGAATTTGGATGTTTTCTGGCAAAATCAAAATCAAGTTTTAATTCGTTTATATCGTTTTGATCTTTTGCATTCCAAAGCGTGTCTAAACGAAGTGTATGGAGATTTCGTTTAATAGAATCTGTTTCAAGTTCGATTTTAAGATTACAATCTTTCATTAATTTCGAAATCGAATCTTGAATTTTTCGGGTTGGTTTGTGCAATTCCGCAAGTTCTTTTTCGATTGAAACTTCATTTTGAGCGATAATAAAAGGACTTGTAAAAAGTGAAAGAAGTAAAATAAAAATTTGTAATTGTTTCATAGAATTGGTTTAGTTCGGTTTGTGGTTAGTTTATAGAACATAAGAAACAACGTCAGGAAATCTTATTTATTTTTTGCTTTTTCGAGATTTTGCTTTACTCTGAATTTTACAATTTTAGTGATTAAGTCAAAAGGCATTGGTTGATTTAAAGGAAATTGTACAGAACCTTTTCCGGATTTATATTTCGAAAGTTCATCCGCAAAAGCTTCGTGCCCGCTTGGTAAAGCATATAAACCAATATGATTTTTGAAGGCAGCAAAATAAACCACAATTCCGTTTTGCTCAAAAGCCGGCATCGAATAACTGATTTTTTCTTTGGCATCCGGAGCCGCTTTTTGGATTGTCATTCGAACTTTCTCCAAAATTTCCTGAACATCATTTGGGAATGCGCCAATGTATTCGTCGATATTTGAAGGTTTCTTGGTTTCCATTTTTTTTGTTTCAGGTTTCAAGTTTCAGGTTCTTATTGTAACGTAAACTTCAATACGTATCTTTTGTTTTTACCGCAAAGTGTGCTAAGGTATTTTAATCGAGAGACTTATCTGTATCTATATTAAGTTCGCAAAGCTTTGCGAACTTTTCATTTTAATGACTTCAAAAAAGCTTCGCGTGCTTTGCGTAAATCTTTGCGTTCTTTGCGGTTAAATACGCTTTCTAAGCTAATCCTTTCGGAAAACGATCCAAGACCAAATTAAGCAAAATATTATGTTCTAAATACGCTTTGGCTCCAGCCAAAACTAACGTAAAACCTTCTGTAGAATTGCGAACCTGATCGATTATTTTATCTGAATCTCCTTTTAAACCTGAATTTGTAATGCTCACAAAAGTCTCATTTTCGTTTAACGGAGTAAAAATCCATTCGACTAAAGTGGTTTCATCAGGATTTCCCCATTCGATTACAATTTTTTTATTTTCCTGTAAAACATGCGTTGTCACCGTTAACGAAAATCCATACATTTCCCATGTCCATTCGGTTTTTGTGTCCTGTTCTAATTTTCCGGAACCTTTGGTAAACCAAAATTTACGTGTGATTTCCGGATCAATAAAAGCCTGAAAAACTTCTGAAACTGGTTTTCTAATCAGCATTTCGGCTTTTGCGAAGTGGTTGTTTTCTACTTTCATTTTTTGTTGGTGAGATGTTGTTTGTAAAATGTGAAATGTTGTTTGTGAGATGTAAAATGTTATTTGTAAAATGTGAAACACGTTTAGTTTGTCATTCCTCGTTCCTCGGAATGACAGAACTGGCGCATAAACTTGATACTTTTTTTCGAACATCTAATTTAAGAAAGAAATTCCAATTACGATTAATAAAAAAAATCCACACAAGTTTTACCTGTATGGATTATAATCTAAAATCTAAAATCAGCAATCTAAAATATATTTGTTATTCTCTTATAGTTGTTTTGTCGTGCAAAGCGATTTCGGCGATTTCGTCTTTTCGTTTAAAGCTTACGCCTTGATGTTGTTGCATGTATTTTATAAGATCTGTTGACGCTTTTACCATTTGTGGAGTTCCGCCAATGCGATCATGAAAACTTATAGACATTTGTCGGCGTTGCGTTTCACTTTCGGCATAAAGTTGGTCAAATTCCATTTTGGCTTGTTGTAAAAACTGATCTGCCGAAAAGTTTTTTCCTTCAATTAAAACAATATCATTGCATCGAATTGTATACGGAATCACGGCAAAATCTTTGTTTTTTACCTGAATAATAAAAGGTTCATCACGACTTAAATCATCAATATGATATTTAAAACCAAGTTCTTGAAGGATTTCTAAAGTGTTTGTTCCGCGGCGAAGCCAGTTTGCATTGTAACCAACAGGCGTAAAACCTGTTACGCTTTTTATGGCATCAACTCCATCTTTTATGAATTTCTTTTCTTCGTCGTATGGCATTGTATATTGTGTGCTCCAGCTCATTCCGTGTGCAGCAGCTTCATGGCCTCTTTGTACAATTTCTTTGGCGAGTTGTGGATTTTTCAAAACAGCAGTTCCTACCATATGCGAAGTTACTTTTACGCCTAATTTATCCCAATTGTCCAGCATTCTTGGAACGCCTTCTTTATAACCGTATTCGTACCAGGTTGCAGCGGGAAGATCAATATATCCTTTTTGTATATTTTGAGGAAATGGACTTTCTGCATTTTGGGGTTGTCCACCAGCTTCAAATTGCATCGAAATAGAAACAATTAATCTGGAACCATCGGCCCATTTTGTTTTTTGAGGCGTAAATAAAGGAGCCGTTTTTGAAACTTCCGAAAAAGTTTCCAGAGGATTCATCATTCCAACCATACCGATAATTCCGGTTTGTTTTATAAAATTTCGTCTTGAACTCATAGTTTTTATTTTTTAATTAATAAATCAATTGCCCAGCTATTCGAATCAATAAAATGTAATAATAAGGCAAAAAATGCAATATGAATAAGTTGTGATGGAACTGCTTCCCAGTTCTCAATCATTGCTGTTCCAAATAATAAGGCAAGCATTACAATTCCTCCGGCTATTAAAGATGGTTTTGTGAACAAGCCAAGTAATAAGAGTAAACCAATTGCGAATTCGGCTATTGGCAAAATGTAGCTAAAAGGCGTTACGATGAATTTCGGTAACATTGAATTCTCAAAACTGCCAATCATCCAGTTACTGAAAGAGGTTAGTTTTGGCAAGCGTACCAATCCGTGTCCAAACATGCTAATGGCGATGGCAAGGCGTAATAATAAAAAAGAGGTTGTTTCCATTTTTGTATGATTTTATAGTACAAAGTTGCGAAGAACAACTTTGTAAAATTTGTACAATCATGGGATTAATTTGTATTTTTGGAAGATGGAAATCAGAAATCTATACCATCCTTTTGAACTTCAGTTTTTGGAAGTTTCGGAATATGAAGTCAAAGAACGTAAAAATACTTTTTTTGAAATGGTTTTTGTGTTAGAAGGAAAAGGAATTCAGATAATCAACGATCATCGATTGCCTTATAGCAACGATAAATTGTTTTTGATTTTTCCGCAAGATACGCATAGTTTTGAGGTTATCGAGAAAACGAAGTTTTTCTTTATCAGATTTCATGACAGTTATCTCAAAACGCAAAGTAACGACTGGATTCAGAAATTAGAATTTATCTTTCACAACCACAATCATTTACCGGGATGTATTTTGAAAACCGTAACCGATAAACCTTTGTTGCGCGCAATGGTTGAGGCGCTGATTAGAGAAGAAAGCAGTAATTTTCCGCAACAGCAAGAAGTTATCAAACAGATTTTGAATACTATTATTACGATTGCTGCCAGAAATATTTCACTCATTTCGCCACTTGCTCTTAATCAATCTAATGCAGAACCTAGTTTAGATTTATTGAATTATGTGCATCACAATATTTATCAGCCTGAGGAATTAAAAGCTAATAAAATGGCTTTAAAATTCAATGTTTCTCCTACTTATATTAGTGAATATTTTAAAACCAAAACCGGACAAAGCATTCAGCAATATACGATTGCCTACAAAGTAAAACTAATCGAAACGAGACTGAAATTTACGAATATGCAAATCAATGAAATTGTGTATGAATTCGGTTTTAGCGATGCGAGTCACCTGAATCGATTGTTTAAAAAATATACAGGATTGAATCCGAGCGATTATAAGAAGCAATTTAAAAATTAGAACAAACCATAAAATTACGATTTGTCCTTATCAATCCATTTTCCCACTGTAGGCGGCACATAATTTTTCATTTGCGCTAACAAGTCATCAATGTTATCGCTTACTAAAAGCATATTTTTATTAGCATCTTTCAGTAAACCTTTTTCGACCATTGTTTTGGTTAATTCAATTAAGGAATCATAAAATCCATTGATGTTTAGAATTGCGATTGGTTTTTTATGCAAACCTAATTGTGCCCAGGTCAGCATTTCAAAAAGTTCTTCGAGAGTTCCAAAACCACCCGGAAGCGCAATAACGCCATCACATAAATCGTTCATTTTGGTTTTTCTTTCATGCATGCTTTCGACCAAAATTAATTCGGTTAAACCAAGATGTGCAATTTCTTTAGATCTCAAAAAGTTTGGAAGAACACCAATTACTTTTCCGCCTTCGTTAAGAACACCATCAGCCACAGCACCCATTAAACCAACGTTTGCGCCGCCGTAAACTAATTCTATATTTTGTTTGGCAAGTGTTTGTCCAAGTAATGTTGCTTGTTCTTTATAAATTTCTTCGGTACCAAAACTTGATCCGCAGAAGACTGTTATTCTTTTCATTTTTTTAGTTTTTTATATAAGGCAATCTTGTCATTTCGACGGAGGAGAAATCACACTAGATGATCGACAAAGCTTGACGATTTTGTTTACGGAGTTTCTAGTGCGATTTCTCCTCCGTCGAAATGACATAAAATACGAACGCAAAACCCGTGGGCAAATTAACTAAATCTGTTTAATCTGAACACAAGAAACATTCTCCATTTTAACTTCTTTTCCGGTTTTTTTAAGCAATCCAGTTTGTGAATTTCTTTTAAAAACTACTACATTTCCTGTGAGAACATTGGTTGCAATAAGAAATTTTCCGCTTTCATCGATAGCAAAAATTCTAGGATGTTTTCCTAAAGTCGATTCATAACCAATGTTTTTCAAAAGACCATTTTCGTTAATAGAAAATATCGCGATATTGTTTTCTTTCCCTCGGTTTGTTGCGTATAGAAATTTTCCGTCAGGCGAAATATGAATGTCAGAACTTTCAAAACCTTCTTTAATTTTATCCGGATGTGTGTTTGTGCGCTGAATTTTGGTCAAAACACCATTTTCATATTGATATACGCTTATTGCTCCGGCCATTTCTTCGATACAATAACCAAATTTCTGATTGGGATGAAACGTAAAATGTCTTGGTCCGGCTTCTAAATCTGTTTTAAGAAAAGGATGATTTGTTTCTACCAAAGGTTGCTTTTGAGTGGCGTCAAATTGGTAACAACGTATTTTATCGGCACCAAGATCAGGCATAAACAAATAATCATTTTGAGGCGAAAATACAGTCGAATGAATGTGTGATCTCGTTTGTCGTTCTTTATGAGTACTTCCGTCCATGTATTGAAAATTTTGAGCAAGAGAATCTATTTTTCCGTTTTCTAAAAGCGGATGGACAGAAACACTTCCTTCCGTATAATTGCCATTTACAAGCCATTTCCCGCTTTTATGAACGGCAACATATACAGGATTTTCACCACCGCTTTTTTGACTGTTTAAAAAGGTTAAAGTTTTATTTTCTGGATTAAACTCAAAACTACTGACACTTCCGGCATTTGGCGTTTTGGTTTCGGTACAAGCATATAGATATTTTCCGTTTGGAGACAAAGTCAAATACGACGGATTTACAACATTCTTTGCAGAAGTTATTTTGGTCAATTTTCCCTTTATAGTATCTAATTGATAAACCTGAATAGATTCTGCGGTTTTATCACGATTATAAGATCCCAGAAAAACATATGTATTTTGAGAAAATGCATTTACAGCAAATAGAAGCGCAATTGCTAAGAAGGATATTTTTGGTTTCAAGGTTTGTTGCCGTTTTTTATTATGAAATAATCTTTAATCTAAATCCAAAAACAGCCAATTCTCCCTGCATAAAATCCAGATCTTCAGAGCTTTTAAAATCTAGATTTTCATACATTTTCCAGGCGGTTTTCATTGCCAAAGTTGAGTGAATTATAAGTTGTTGACGTTTATTATCCGTGGCTTTTTTGATGCATTCCTGCGTTAGAAATTTACCAATTCCTTTTCCTCGAGCGTTTGTATCAACGCCTAATAATCTAAAACCAGCTGCATTTTGTTCATGAGTTGCGATTCCGCCAGAACCGTAATATTTCATGTCATTAAAATAAACAACAGCACCAAGAATAGTATTGTTTTCGTCAATTGCGACTAAAAGTTCTGTTTCGGGATGATTTGTAAAATCGCCAATATTGGCAAGCATTTTATAGTAATTTGGTTGCTCATTTTCTTTCGGAAAACCATCTAATTGAGAATAAACACTAATCAATAATTTGCCTATTTCTTCAAATTCTGAAGGAAAAGCATTTCTTATAGTATAGTTTGAGGTATTCATTTTCTGTTTGTTTATGATAAAATTGTCATTTCTATTTCGATGATATTTTTTTTTTTGGAGCTAATCCCGCTATTCGTTTCAATCTTTTGTGTCCGCCGCGGCGGACACAAAAGGATTTCCACTTCTATCGGGGCTAGGGCAGACGTTTTCATAAGAATATTTTCGTCTAGTTTGTCATTTCGACCGGAGGGAGAAATCACACAAGTAACTCGACAAAGATTACTGCTTTTAGGAACGTAGTTTCTAGTGTGATTTCTCCTCACGTCGAAATGACAAAGTAAACGTGTTCCAATCTAAAATCTATATTCTATACTCTACTTGACCCCTTCCCACCATTGCTTAAATTCTTGTTTTCCATTTTTTAATTCGACTAATTCACCAATCATTGGTGTTACAAGCGGAATCGGTTTTTCTGAAGCTGCGTTTAATGCTGTTACTTTTTTCAGAGGTTCGTCCCAGGAATGAAGCGACAATGAAAATTTAGAAGAATGAACCGGAAAAACTCTTTTTGTATTTAAGTCTTTTATGGCTTTTATAACATCTTCAGGTAAATTATGAATGTATTTCCAGGCAGGATTATATTGCCCGTTATCGATAAGTGCAAGATCAAAAGGTCCATATTTTGCACCAATATTCGCAAAATGAGAATCGTAACCGCTATCACCGCCCAAGTACATTTTAAAATCTTTGGATTCTAATATAAAGGAAGTCCAAAGTGTGTTGCAACGATTAAAGCTTCTGCCCGAAAAATGTCTCGACGGAGCGGTATAAAGGGTCAGATTTTGGTCAAGTTCTACTTTTTCGTGCCAGTCTTTTTCTATAATATTCTGAGTTGGAAAATCCCAGAATTCGAAATGTGAACCAACTCCAAGCGGACAAACTATTTTTTTAACTTTCGATTTTAATTTTATAATCGTTTCATAATCTAAGTGATCATAATGATCGTGCGTGATTAATAAAAAATCGATTTCCGGAAGTTCATCAACGGTATAAATATCGGTTCCTTTAAATGCTTTTGTTGTGCCGGCAATAGGCGAGGCGTTCCCGCTAAAAACGGGATCTATCAAAAAACGTTTTCCTTCAAGCTGAATATAATAGGAAGAATGTCCAAACCACACCAAAACATCTTGATTGCTATCCAGTTCGAGTAAATTTGTTTTTATAGACGGAATTAAATCGGTTGGAATTTTTCGATCTACTTTTTTAAATAAAAAATCAGAGATTACAGAAAAGTATCCGTAACCTTCGGCAAGTTCCGGAGTGAAATTTTCGTTTTGAAATTTTCCGTTTTTATACTGTGGCGATTTTTGAATCAATTCCAGTCTTTCTCCTGAAGGTGCTTTTCCAAATTTTGGATGTTGTAAATAAAAGTAAAGTGCAATTCCTAAAGTAAAAATTATAAGTAATAAGGCTGTGATCATATTTTAGTTTGTGTAAAATTATTGGCAACATATTTTTAGGATAAAATCAAAAGATAATTTTATGCAAATTACAATTATCATAAACAATCCCAGATATAATCTAAAGCTTCGAAAATCATTAACAGGGAAATGTTTTTTGAAAAATTCACTAACATTTTTGTAGTTATAAATGCAATAGAAAAGGAGCGCTATGAAAATAAAAAAGAATATAAACTCTAAAATTAGATCATCATTTTGTTTTTGAGAGTTATTCTGCAGGAATATTGTATTCATTTAAGTTTTGAAAAATTATTTATCAGGATATAATTTCTTTGTGTTTTCTATCGAAAGAGAAATCATTTTCTTCAGAATTTCGGCGTCAATATCTGCTAATTTTTTCACATAAAGACATCCTTTTGAAGCTTTGTGTTTTCCTAATTTCGAAAGTAATTCTTCTTTTTCATCAGAAGGAGAATAGACGTAAAGTGAAATTGCTGCTTTTCTTGGAGAAAATGCTGCCAATGGTGCGTCACCTTCGTGACCGCTGGCATATTTGTAATGATAACTTCCGAAACCAATAATACTTGGTCCCCACATTTTGGGTTCAAAACCAGTGACTTCCTGCATGATTTTGATAAGTTCAAAAGAATCTTTTCTTTTGGTTTCATCATCAACAAAAGAACTTATGAAATCTTCGACATTGTTTTCTGTTTCTGTTGTTTTATTTTTTGCCATTTTTACTGGTTATAATTGTTTCAGGTTTAAAGTTTCAAGTTTTCAGCTAATACTGAAGATTAAAACATGCCGTTTTCGTTTTTTATATCTTTTGGAATCGATTGTCCCAAATCCCAAAGTTCTACTATTTTATCTGATTCAAATTTAAAAAGATGTACAACAGCTGCGCCTAAATCAGTTGAGTTTTGTTTTACATGCGAATGCACGGCAACCATATCTCCGTCTCTTAAAGCGTGATGAATTTTAAAAGTTTTATATGGATTTTTTCGTGATGATTCGTCCATTGCGAGCATTAAAGTTTCGGCATCGCCCTTAAAGTAAGCATTATGATGTTTAAAATTCTTGCCTACATAAAGTCGAAAAGCTTCGTGAGAATGCCCATTTGCTGCGAGTTTTAGAAATTCCTGAGCAATATATTTCTTAGTCATGATTTTAGAATTTAAAAGCTAACTAAGTTATGAAATTTACTTCTCTGAAATAAAAACAAGTACAGATTTATTGCCTTTTATTTTTAGGATAAAATAAAGTCTACAATGGCTTCTGAATGGATTTTTGTGGTATCAAAAACAGGAACTGAAAAGTCATTTTGATCGATTAGCATTGGAATTTCGGTACAACCCAAAATAATACCTTCTGCTCCACGTGAGACTAATTCATTTGCAATTTTAATATAGTTTTGCTTAGAATCCGGATTTATAATTCCTTTACCTAATTCTTGTTTTAAAACTTGCTGTATATAATTTCTGGTTTCCTGATTTTCGGGAATCAATACATTTAATCCAAAACTTTTTAGGCGATCTTTATAGAAATCCATTTCCATAGAAAACGAAGTTCCTAATAGTCCAACAGTGGTGATTTTTTCTTGTGTTATGGCTTTTGCAGTTTCTGTACCAATATGAATTAAGGGTAATCCAATTTCTTTTTCGATTTTGTCCGCATGCATATGAGCCGTATTGGCACAAAGTACAATGGCATCAACACCGCTTTTCTTTAAACTTAAGCAAGCATTCAATATTAGTTCGTATGAGTTTGGCCAGGTTTTTTCCTGAATATCACCAAAGTTCAAAGAATAAATCAGGCATTCTGCAAATTGTAATCCGCCCAATTTTTTATTAACGCCTTCGTTAATGAATTTATAATAATCGATTGTAGAAACCCAACTGGTTCCGCCAACAAGTCCAATTTTTTTCATTGATTTATTCTGGATTATTCTTTAAGTTAGATTACAACTTTTTCTTCTGTTTTTGAGAATAGTTTTATTGCCAGATATGCCATTGGTAAATAAGCAAAAACTAAATCTACAATGGTAAACCAAAGAGGAGAAGGCAGTGTGAAAGTATTTACAATACCGCCCAATAAAAAGAAACAACCAATTATTAATGCCAGTTTTGCTTTGGGAGCTGCGGCAATTAAAACAGTTGTTATTGCGCCAGCAAAAGTTCCGAGTGCGTGTGCTAAAAATGGAAAAATAAAATGTTTTGGTTCAAACAAATGTATAGTTGCTTTTAAACCTGCTACAGTTGTAACGTCGGCGCCATTTGGAGCAGGAATAATCGAGTTGCTCAATAACAGGATGAACATATTGACAACACTTCCCACAAAAAGACCAATAATAACGGCCAAAACACTTTTAAAAATCGGATTCATATCTTTCGTTTATTAACGACGAATTTAGGGAAATTAATGCTATTGTTCTGCTTGCATTGTGTTAATTAATCCGATTTTATAACCTAATAATTCTGTAAATGATTTGGCTTATAAAACATATAAGTGTAATCCCTACGGGATATTTTTATTTTAAGAGTTTAGTTTTTTTTACCAATATTTAAATCCTAAAGGATTATCTCTTAGTAATCAAATTATTGAGTTTTTTTGAACCGTATTTAGATTCTGAAAATCATATATCGTAGAGATTATATATTGGTAACAAATAATTAGGAATGCAATATTTGTCCTGTAGAGATTATACTTAACTAAAAGATTGTCTGAATTCTAAAGGCGAAACATTTGTCTTGATTTTAAATAATTTACTGAAGGATTGCTGGTGTTCAAAACCTAATTCGAAGGCAATTTCGCTAATCGATAAATGAGTTGTCGAGAGCTTTTCTTTGGCTTTTTCGATCAATTTATCATGAATATGCTGTTGTGTGCTTTGACCGGTATGTAGTTTTAATAATCCGCTTAGGTAATTTGGGGAAACGTTTAAATTTTCAGCAATATAATGAACGGTTGGCAAGCCTTTTTTGGCTAAAGAATCGTTCGAAAAATAATCTTCGAGTAAGTTTTCCAAACGTTCCAGCATCTTATGATTGCTGATTTTTCGGGTAATGAATTGGCGGTTATAAAAGCGTTCAGAATAGGTAAGTAGTAATTCGATTTGAGCAATAATTACATCCTGACTGAATTTATCAATATTAGATTGATATTCGTGCTGAATGTTTTTGATGATGTTGATAATCATTTTTTCTTCTTTATCAGAAAGATGTAAAGCTTCATGAACTGAATATCCAAAATACTCGTATTGCTTAATTTTTTTGGCAAGCGGCGTATTCCACAAAAAATCAGGATGGACCAATAAGGACCATCCTGTATGCTGAAGTTCTGCATTTCCTTCTATAGAAAAAACTTGTCCCGGCGCAATAAATAGCAAAACACCTTCCTTAAAATCATATTCTTGCTGACCGTATCTCATGGTTGCATTTGCATGACGTTTTAATGCAATCGAATAAAAATCAAGCATTAAACTTTTAGGTTCCGCTTCGTTCAGATGTTTAAGATCTTCAAAATTATAAACGCTGACTAACGGATGTTCAGGCTTTGGCAAATCTCTAAATTCATGAAATTCGCTTATGCTTTTTATACGATGAGGTTGTTGATTTGCCATGTTACAAGTTACTTAATTTTGGTTATATAAAGCCGCAAAATCTTTTGCATATTCTGCCAGTTTGACTTTTCCCATTTCTGCAGGTCTGTTGTTATAATAATCTTCTCCAAGTGTACCATTGTAAAGTCCGGCGTACATTTCGACCAAACCTGCTGCGATTTTTGGTTGCATTCCAATAGTTACCAAACCATCCAGAGTTTGCTGATCTGTTGATAAAACCCATTTTAAATCCGGTTTTCCAATTGCTTCACCTAAAATTCTGGCTGTTTCATGACCTGTTAATTCTTCGCTTGCAACATAACGAATTTTTTTCCCGTCAAGCGGAGTTGTAAGTTCGTCAGCAATTGCTTCTGCGATATCATAAGGCGAAACCCACGGAATAATTTCGTCAGCACCATAATTGGCAGTAATATGACCTTGAAATTTAATCATAGGAATATAGCTTTCCAGATTATAATAGAAAGAAGTTGGACGCATAAAAGTAATCCCAACATTTGAAAGTTTGTTCAAGACACTTTCAATTTCGTTATAACGCTGAATTATTCCTGAATTTTTCTCTAAATGTGCCCCAATACTACTTAAGAAAGCCACACGTTTTACGCCTGAATTTTGGATAGCTTCGGCATAATTATTTCCGATTTTGCGGGTAAATGCATCCAAATCAAGATTAGGATCAAAATAGTTGGCGCGCGGAATCATGCAATAAACGGCATCTGCACCCGTAAAAGTCTGCGTTAGAAAGTCTGCATCTTCTACAGATCCAATTGCTGCTTTGGCTCCTAAAGTTTCAATTTCTTTTTGTTTTCCTGCATCGCTTGTAATTATCGAAACGTCGTGTCCTTTTTGAACTAATTTCGTCGCCAATGGCTTGCTGATGTTCCCTAAGGAACCTGTAATTATAATTTTCATCGTTCTATTTTTTTGTTGTTACAAAGTTCCATAACAACAAATCAATTGCTTTAGCCAAATCTACGATTGTCTTAGCCTAAAATAGTACTTATATTATTTTGCAGAAAGTTTCTTCTCATTTTCGGTTTGAGGTTTGTCTTTTCCATTTGGATTTCCGGTTCCGGTAGTAATTAAATTTTTTAGACTTTTCTGAATATAAGTTGACCAGGCGTCTCTGCAAATATCAAAACACTCATATTCCGGAACCAAACCAAAATGCGTGAAACGAAGTTCGGTTTTGCCATCTTTCGCGGAAATTTCAAACGTTGGTTTTGTGTTGGTCCATTCGGTTTTGTCTTCTGTAAATTTGAAATAGTTTTTCTCGATTAGCCAAACAATTTTCTGATTCGGAATCACTTCGATTAGTTTTATTTTACAGCGATGAACATCTTCATAATGATACTCAAATTCATCGTTAAGTTTTGCAGTGTTTCCGTCAATTTCTTCTGACCACCAACCACGAACATTGGTAATGGCATTAAAAACTTCCTGAGGAGATTGGTCTACTTTTATAGTTGTGGTAAAATCTGATGCACTCATGATTATTTGTTTTTTGAAATTAATATAACAAATATACTTTCTAATAATCAATATATTAGGGTGTTAAGGAGACAATCATAAGGGGGATTTCAGACAGATTTAGAATTTTAGAATATAGAATATAGATTTTAGAATATAGATTTTAGAATATAGATTTTAGAATATAGATTGTTGAAGTCTGTGATTATAGCTCATTAAATATTTTTCTTTCTAAACAATCCAATCAATAAATTGATAATATAAATTGGTGTTGCAACCAGCATAATAAGTAAAAGTTCATAAAACAAAGTAATGTTTATTAATTGGTGATCATCAAAGAATTCTGGGAATACTAGATTTTGTAGAAACAATTTTCCGTAGAAAAAAGCAATCCAGTAAATTATAAAACTTCCAATTAAAATTACAGTATGAATTATCGTTAAAGACTTTAAAAGCTGTTTTTTAAATAGTTTCTGAACTAGCCAATATCCTAATCCCATTAAAAAATAGGATGTAAACAAAAGAATGGTTAAATGATAATTTGCAATAACATAATAAGTATCATGAATGTTGATATCTAAGATAGAATTGGGATCATTAATTTGATAAATAAATCCAATTATTAAAATAAGAATGGAGGTAATCCAAAATAAGTCATAAACTTTAAATTTTTTGATATTCATTATAAATTGATATTTATTGTTTTTTTTTAACTGTCATTCTATACTCGACAGATTTTTGTTGTAAAAGAAAAAGAGAACTGTTCTTTAATACTAAAATCGGAATAAAAACTAGTCGGCTACAAATTCTAAAATATCGCCTGGCTGGCAATCCAACACTTTGCAGATTGCTTCAAGCGTACTAAACCGAACCGCTTTTGCTTTGCCTGTTTTTAAGATCGAAAGGTTGGATAAAGTTAGATCTACCTTTTCAGAAAGTTCGTTTAATGACATTTTTCTTTTCGCCATCATTACGTCTAAGTTTACTATTATTGGCATAGTTTATATCGTTAATTCGTTTTCTTTTTGTAATTCAATGCCTTTTGCAAAAAGCTGAGAAATAAAATACAATATCATGGCAAAGAACAAAAAGGCATCTCCAAGTCCTATATGTTCCATAATATTTGGAAGAGGTATTTTCATATCAGTAAATTTTTCAGAATAAGAGACTACTACTTTACTGAAAATCCCAATTATCAAAGCAAATGCACTCATTTTTTGAATCAATTTACCAATAGTTTCATGAAAAGGACTAACCATATTAATCTTCATGAAAATCTGAATTAAGGTATAAAACAGCAGTGCTTCAAAAATCGTAATTACAATAATGCAGAAAACCATTATTGTATAATCTACTTCATCATAAGCTTTTAATTGCGATAAATCTAAACCTATTGACAAATTTTTTGCTGCAATTTCGGGATAGTACTTAGTTATAAAATAAGATACTAATAGTGAACCCGCTTTTACACAAGTTCCAATAAATGCAATCCATGAAACAACATTCAGGACTTTTAAAATGATGGTTGATTTTGTTGACATGATATTTTGATTTTAGATAAATACAAGGCAAATATAAATAAAAATTTATTGATAAACGATAAATTTTTATTTATAAGTATAAAATATTTGCCTTTAAAAAGTTTTTTGGCTCTTTAGAGAATGCTTGTATTCAATAAAATCAAGGTTTTTTAATTTTTTTTTAGGAGCAGAAAAAACATTTTCAAAAAGAGTTTTTGTCCCGCTTTCCACTATATCTTTTCATCCGCGAAAAGCGGATGAAAAGGATGCCGTTTCAATCGGGGCTATGCCAGAAATCTATTGTTTTTAAGACCTTCTTTCATTTTGCGGCTGAAAATAAATAGTTCTATATTTTTTAATTTGCTTTAACCAACAGTAATTTTCTGCCTTCATTAATCATTCTTACGCCGTAAGAAATGGTTGCAATTGCACAACCTAAACTAACCACAACGTTTGCAAGATTTACAGGTATTACTTTTTGAGTTATTAAGTAGATACCGATTATAGAAAATAGGCAAGTCCAGGTTCCCATATAATAATCAAAAGTACGGTTGAAAATTTTGGCTAACGGGAAAAAGTGCAAACCAACTGCCAAAGCAAAAAACGAAATAAACAATTCGTCATGATTAATGTTCATTAAAACATTTTTAGCCACAAGTATTCCCAAACCTTCTAAACCAAAGATGATTAAGAACCATTTTTCTTTAGCTTTTTCTTCGGCGGTTTTTTCTTCGATGGTATCTACAAGTGTTTTTTGTGCTTTGGTAAACGTAAAATAGAAGTATAAAAAGGCTGTAATGATAAAGCCTAAAAGAACTCCAACAAGTCTGTAATCTTTATTTTCGAGATAATATTCGGCTATAAAAGCCCAAATTGCCGTGTTGATAATCATGAAGAATAATCCTCCAATTGGTTTGTCGATGTCTTTTTTGGTAATTGGTTTCATTTTGGGTTTTTTGTTGGTTTTTGAATGATGTTTTTTTTGAATATATTTATCTTAAAATATTTTAAATAGAATCCTTGAAAGTTGGACGTTTAATTTCTTTTAATATTACTGCATTTATTTTATTTTGGATATTTTTATTAATTCTATCGTTTGGTTCTAATTTTATTGCTTTATCAATTATTTCCTTCGCACTTTCATCTTTTCCTGCAATTAATAAATTCATTGCATGATTTCCCATTAAAGCAAAATTATCCGGACTTCTTTGTAATGCTTCATTAGAATATTCAATTGCTTTGTCAATTAAATTTAAATCCATAGCAACCAAAGAAGCTTCTTGCGGAAGATTATAATTTTCTTTTTCAATTTCTAAAGCTTTTTCAAAATATGACAATGCTTTTTCATATTCAGCAAAACGTTGATATATTTTACCTATAAAAAATAAACTTGGAAAATGATGAGGGAAAATAGCCAAAGCATTCTCAAAATGTTGTAGAGATTTTTTAGCTCTCATTTTTTCAAAAAAACCGATTTTTTTTGGTCTGTAATTTTCTAAAATTACAATTCCTTCCATTTTTTTTGTAGCAACTTCATAATGATAATTGAACTGATTTGCTTCTTGTTCGGTTAATTCCATGTTTGTTATTGTGTAATTTATTAGTATGTTCTAAAGTTGAAATGTTAATTATAATTCTTTTAATAATTCAAAAAGTATATATCCGCCATGTTCAGATTGTCCACGTTCTACTGCGAAGAAACCTTTTTTGAGATAAAACTCGACGGCTTTTGTATTGTTTTCGAGACATTTTAAAGTAATTGGAAGTTTGGTTTTCTGGATTGCAGCTTTTATTAATTCGGTTGCGATGCCTTTTCCCTGATGATTTTGATCAATATATAAGTGATGAATAAAATTGCCTTTCATCCAGATCGAAATAAAACCAACGGGAATATCGTCAAGAATAGCAACCAATATGACTTCTCCTTTTGTATATCGATCGAAATCATTCAATTGGAATTCTAATGGATCAAGCCAATGAAAAGTGTTTTGTCTTTCTTTTAGAAACAACTTTCTTAAAGAATCATAGTCGTTTTTTCTAATCGGTACTATTTTCATTTGGTGTAAAACAATTTTTTATTTAAAAGCTTTGGATTCGTTTTTGAGCATTTTTTCGATATTAAAAAGTATCTCCCTTATACACGCCTTGTTAAATAACGATGTTATTTTAACCGTTCTAGTACTCCCTTGCGTTTGACTATGTTTTTATAATCCCATTGTATTTCTGTGGCTTTTTTGAGCCAGCGTTTTAAGTCTTCTTTATTTATTTGCTCTGCAGCTGTATAGCGAATTTCTGAAGCTTTGAACGAACCTTCGTTTACCAGTTTTTCTTCGTCAAAAGATTGTCCGCTCCAGAATAATAGGCGAACACAATTTTTGAGTTTGCTGTAGCCTACAATTGGATTTCCGTCAAGAAACCAAACCGGATGTGCATGCCAGATTTTGTTTTCGTAATCAAACAGGTTTTCGTTGATTATAATAGCCAATTGATTACAGATTTCTTTGTCTGAATTAGTTTGCGAATTATTATAATCTTGTACGGCTGCATTCATGATAATGAGCTTTTTATTTGAATTGGAACTGATGAATAACTTGTTTTTGAGTCTTTTTTGAAGTTATTTCTTATAGCTAAATTAGTCTTTTTTTTATTGCAATAAATCAATCTAAAATGAATATTGTTTTGAAGTTTTGTGTTTGCGTGAGGGATTACTTCACATTTTATTTATTTTTATTGGAGTTCAGTGAATTTTATTTGTAGTGAAAAGCCCACAGCCTGACAAAGGAAGTGCGAGGACTTGTAGCGAATAGCCCGGCCCGGCGAAACACGCTCAAATAAAAAAAATCCGACTTGTTTTCACAAATCGGATCTTGGTATTTTATGTTGAATGTTGTCTACAATTGCTCCACTTTTCCGGTATGTACATCATATCGCATAGAAACAATTTGAACTTTATGTTCTTTTACGATTGGATTATCCTGGATTAATTTTGTAGAATGTTTGATATTAGCATCAATTGCTCCTAAATAATTTGTTGCTTTTGGAGTGATTTTATCTGCGTCGATCTCTTCTTTTTCTTGTGATATTGTTTCAACTATATTATCAATATGATTGAAATGTTTTTTGTAAGCTCCGTCTTTGTCATTAATATATGCTTTTACGGCGCCACATTCAGTGTGACCAAGAACAACAATTAATTTTGCGTCAAGATGTTCGATAGCATATTCGATACTTCCCATATCGATATCAGAAATTAAGTTTCCGGCATTACGAATCACAAATAAATCTCCAATTCCTTGATCGAATACAATTTCTGGTGAAACTCTACTGTCTGAACAAGTGATAATAACAGCAAAAGGTTTTTGTCCGTCCTGATTTGCTAATACACTTTGTTTGTTTTGATGTGGATGAATTGATTTTTCGTCTAGAAAGCGTTTGTTTCCTTCGGTTAGTTTTTCTAGTGAAGTTAATTCTTTGCCTGTTTTTTTTGTATTGCTGTGTTTACAGCTAAGTATTGAAAAAATTATTGAAAATGCTATAAATGCAAGAATTGATATTTTTGTTTTCATGTTGCTGATTTTTAAGTTTTTAGATGTTTTTGTAAAACTGTGCAAAATTATTTCGCATCTACTTATAAAATAGCCACTAGAAGTTTTTAAAATATCAAATAAATCTAATTCTTTACTAAGTTGAAAGTATTGGTAATATTTGAAACAAAATCTTTTGTGTATTTTCCGGTTAGGTCCAAATCAGGGTCGAGAATTGTTATTTCGAGTCCGCTTAGTTTTTCACTTTGAAATAAATAGGAGGTGAGTTCATTAAACTCATCATAAGTCAGGCCATCAGGAGTTCTACTGTCTACACATGGCATTATTGAATCGTTTAAAACATCAATATCGATATGAAGCCAAAAGCCATCGAGATTTTTGTCTTTAATCTGTGAGAGAAATGATTGTACGCAATTTAAGATGCCTTGTTCTCTTAATGTATTTAGACTTATATAGGTTGCTGAAGAGTTTTTGATCTGATTTTCGTATTCGTCATCATATTCTCGATTGCCTACGCACCAAAGATTTTCTTCTTTTATATAAGGAGATAAATTGAGGATATTGGTAAGTTTTTCAGGTCCGTTTCCGGTTACAATAGAAGCTGCCATTCCGCCAACTCCTCCGGTTTCAGAAAGTGAAACATCCATGAAATCAGTATGTCCGTCGAGGTAAAATAATCCGTAATTGCCTTTTTGTTTTAATGCAATTGCAGGTCCTAGAAGAATACTGCAATCTCCGCCAAGTACAAAAGGAAATTTGTTTTGGCTCAATAAATTATTTATTAAATAGGCTTGTTCCCTTGCATAATCGACTAATGAATTTGCATTGAGAATATTGGTTTCCAGATCTCTGATATTTGAATATTTGGGAGGATCTAGCCTTAGAATGTTTACAGGATTTATAGCTTTGTGCAAATTGTGTTTCCAAAACCAATCTGGCAGCTTTTTTACGCCGGGTTCTTTTCCCGGTTGTGGTTCTTTTAAACCTAAATTAGATGGAAATTCAACAATGCATATTTCTTTCATAACCTGATTATTTAGTATAAAGTTATAAAAATATAGACTATTATGGATTTTGTGTGGTTAAAAGTCTTTGTAAAAAATAACGCTTTGAATCAAAAGGCTGCCCTTATTTCTTATTCCATTTTTTTAATAATTTGATGTGTACCTTCGTATAAACCTTTGTAGTAATCCCCTTTTTTTAATTCCGGAATTATATAAGCAGACACAACATCTTTTATTTCCTGATCGCTTATTTTAGTTTGCCTTTTGTCAGTTCCCTGAACTCTAATTTGTCTTAATTGTTTACTAATCACGATTAAAACTGTCGTATCAATATTTAATTTAGACATCAGATATTTATCTAAATCTAATGAATAATCGCCCAAATCTGTATATGGCGCTATAGAAGATGTTGTTACGATCAGGACTTTGTTTTTGTTTTTTGTATCGTTTGATTTTAAAAAATCGTTTAAAGTCTTGACTTGATCTGCGGTAAGAATTTTTTCAAAGTCATTTACATAAGTATATGATTTTGCAAAAATACTTTTTGTTTCAACTTTTGTTTGTGCAAATAGGTTGTGTGATAAAAAAAGAGACATTGCTAAAAGGAGCACTAATTTTTTCATGTAGATTTGTTTTTTGGCGTTGCAAAATTAGTGCTTTATTATTAAAAATCAGTTTCTATATTGTTCTATAATTAATTTTTATTTCTATAGAATGATAAAAAAATCCGACTTGCTTTCACAAATCGGATTCAATATTTCAGCGGAATATTACTGTCATTAAGTTTTTATTACGCCAGGAGGCGTCCATTCATTTTTAATTACTTTTTCTTCTGGGCCATAACATCTGAAGTAAAGACAAAAAATACTTTTTGGAGCTGGTAACCAATTGGCTTTTTTGTCACCTGTAGGTTCGGAATTTTGGACGTAAATAGTAAGCGATCCATCAGCATTATATTTTAAACTTTTGTTTTTTGTACCCAACGAATAACGTTTTATTGGGTTGGGTGAAAAAAAGTGTTGTTCATCATATAAAGTAAGAGACCAAAAACCTTTTACAGGTGGCATTTTGTCTTTGGCAAAAGTTACTGTATACTGATTGGCTCCATTCAATCTTATTCCGGCTGAATCAAGATCCTGATAGAAATATTTTGTTTCGGCTCCGGCATTCACCAGTATGTTTGATTTTGCAATAGCGGTACGCGTAAAATAATCTGTTCCAAAAGCGGCGCAGTTATTAGCAGTTGTCCAATTATTAGAAAGTGGTATTCCCCAGTTTCGGAATTGTAATAAAGGATCTATAAGTTCCTTATCAGCCTTATGAGCTTCTTCAATTATGGCTTTTTTCAAAGCTGGATCTTTTTTTGCGGCTTCAATAACGGCTAATACTTGTGCATAACGGGATTCTTCACCAGATAATGGTGGCGCATCTTTTAGAACAATGGGAAGTTCGTCAAAAAAGGTGTCCGGAAATACCCATTTGGTTTCACCAGAGCCGCCATCTTTTGTAGGTGAAGCGAGAGATGGAAGTTTACTCCAATCCTGAACTTTGACTTTTCCATCGAATTTATCTAAAGGATATACATCAATATTGTTTATTATCTTTTGTATTGCTTTCCGATCTTCAGGAGAATCATCCTGAAATACTCTTGGTACAATAAAAGCCGTTCCTGTTTTACTGCGAAATGTTTTTGTAATTCCTTTAGGAATTTCTCCTTTCCAGTTAGGTCCTGTCAATAAATAAAATCCGGGTTTAGTTCCATACATTTTACCTAGTTGGGCAAAGGCATCCGTTCTCAAATCAACAACCTGATATACCCAAAAACGATCTCCAAAATCAGGTACTTGAATCACGACTGGAGTTTCATCTAATGCAGCAATGGCAGCACCATATACAACATCCTGATTAGGACAAGCGACCCAACGTTGTTCTGGTTTTATGTAATCGTGCAGCATGGCTAAAGAGTTTAGCGGTGCAAAAGGCAGTACTCCATTCATAAGTCCAACTTTTGGAGATTGTTTAAAAGCAAGACGTCTGTTATAAATGTTTTCCAGTGGCCATGCCCAGAAATAAGCATCTCTTGCAACCTGTCTGGCATATGATTCTGTGATTTTAACAGTAACATCCGGACCAGGCGGCAATTGACTTGTTGACGTACTGTCAGTTTCTGTTGGAGTTGTGTCAATATCTTTGTTTGTATTTTTATTGCAGGCTGTAAGCAACAGCACAGATAAAAAAGAAAGAAGTACTTTTTTCATAATAGCAATTTATTGTGATTACAAATTTTATGATTTGATCTTTTTCAGTCTTTAAAAAATAAAGTGGACGAACATGAGTAAAACTTCTGATGATCGTGAAAGAAGTTTATTTTTTTAGTGTATGTAAAAACTATTTGGCGAAGATAAATCTGATTGGAGATCAGATCTTTGTGAAAGTTAAATGTACGAAAAAAGATCAAATTTTAAAATATTTGCATCTATCTAATTGTATTGCAGTTTTTTTTTGAAAATAGAATAGTATCAACTACAAACAAAAAAAATCCGACTTGCTTTCACAAATCGGATTTTAAATAATGTTATTTTAAGAGTGGAATCAAATGATCCCATTTTAATTGTTCTGCAAAATCTAATGCAGTTTTGTTGTTATAAGTTTTTGCATTTTTATCTGCTCCTGATTCTATTAGAACTTGGATAATAGAACTATTTCCGGCAATCGCTTCTCGATGTAAAAAGGTATATCCTGATTCATCTTGCGCTGTAAGTTCATTCGGATTTGTTTTTATGAACTCAACAAGACTTTCTTTCATGTTTTTACTCATAGGATGTTCGATCACATTCTCTGGTTTTTCTTTTTGCTCATATGCAACGAGAATATCATTGAAGTCACCAAAATTTAAACCCCATGCTTCGTCATGTTCTTCTCTTTCGGTTTCGCTCATTTCTGATCGCATCGCGTGTATCGTAAAACCTCCGTATGTTTTATCATCTGTAGCAAATAACCAGTCGCTAATTTGGTTTACCGGAATCTCGACATAATCACCATTAGCAACATTTGTTAATTCGTTTGGATGATTTACCAAGATGCCTTTTATTTTTTCGCCATCAAAATTAATCTCATTTATCCACATATGCTCAACTGCCGTATCATTATTTATTTCTTGTGTAAAGGCTAGTTTTACACAAGCTACATCTAGTGCCGGAACTATTCGGCGGTATTCCCATGATAATTCTCTCCAAAAATATTTAAAAGTTTCTTGTGCTTTTTTAAATGCCTCAATCATTTTAGGGCTTTCTCCGTCTGCAAAAAATATTGGTGTATTTTCCATTACATGTATTTTAAGATAATTTTTTTTATTAGTTAAATATAATTTTTTTATTACAAAACAGCCAAGGCTAATTGTCGATTTTATGAATGTTTTATGTATTTATGGATCAACACAAAAAACTGTAGAGAAACATAAAATATTTTGTCTTGACTAATTATTTTACCCGCAAAGTGTGCAAAGGTTTTATATAAACACAAAGTTCGCAAAGCTATATTGATAAAGCTTTGCGAACTTTGCGTTTAATGAGCGTAATCTATAAAAAAAGCTTTGCGCCCTTTGCGGTTAAATTCATCCTTAATTTTTATAGCTCCACAGGGTTTTCGTATTGATCCGTATTTATACCTGCTTTTTTAATAGCGCAAAAAAAATCCGACTTGCTTTCACAAATCGGATTTTAAATTGAAAATAATATGTAACTCGCATTAATGCATTTGCATCAATACAATATTTTTTACAAGTGAATTACTTCGCCGTAAGCATCAGCTACAGCTTCCATAACAGCCTCGCTCATTGTTGGGTGAGGGTGAATAGATTTAAGGATTTCATGACCTGTAGTTTCTAGTTTACGAGCTACAACTGCCTCAGCAATCATATCTGTAACACCAGCACCAATCATGTGGCAACCTAACCATTCTCCATATTTTGCATCGAAAATTACTTTTACGAATCCGTCTGGAGTTCCGGCAGCTTTTGCTTTTCCTGAAGCTGAGAATGGGAATTTACCAATTTTTAATTCGTATCCTTTTTCTTTAGCTTGTTTTTCTGTTAAACCTACAGAAGCAATTTCTGGAGTTGCGTAAGTACAACCAGGAACGTTTCCATAATCGATTGGGTCTACGTGTAAACCAGCAATTTTCTCCACACAGTTAATTCCTTCAGCAGAAGCTACGTGAGCCAAAGCTTGTCCCGGAGTAACGTCTCCAATTGCATAATATCCAGGAATATTAGTTGCGTTGTAAGCGTTTACTAAGATTTTATCTCTGTCAACAGCGATTCCAACTTCTTCTAAACCTATGTTTTCAATGTTAGTTTTGATTCCAACTGCCGAAAGAACGATGTCAGCTTCAAGAACTTCTTCTCCTTTTGCAGTTTTAACAAAAGCTTTTACTCCCGCACCAGTTGTGTCAATACGCTCAACAGATGAGTTAGTCATAACTTTAATTCCGGCTTTTTTCAAAGAACGCTCAAATTGTTTTGAGATATCTTCGTCTTCTACAGGAACAACGTTTGGCATAAATTCTACAATAGTAACATCAGTTCCCATTGAGTTGTAGAAATGTGCAAATTCAACTCCAATAGCTCCAGAACCTACAATAATCATAGATTTTGGCTGTGTTGGTAAAGTCATTGCTTGTCTGTAACCAATTACTTTTACACCATCTTGTGGCAAGTTTGGTAACTCACGAGAGCGAGCTCCTGTTGCGATGATAATATGATCAGCGCTATATTCAGTAACTTTATTATCTTTATCAGTAACGTCAAGTTTTTTACCTGGTTTTAGTTTTCCAAAACCTTCAATAACGTCAATTTTGTTTTTTTTCATTAAGAACTGAACTCCTTTGCTCATTCCTTCAGCAACACCACGGCTACGTTGTACAACTGCGGGGAAATCTTTGTCAAATTCAGAAACTTTTAATCCGTAGTCAGAAGCATGTTTTAAGTAATCAAAAACCTGAGCTGATTTTAGTAATGCTTTTGTTGGGATACATCCCCAGTTTAAACATACACCACCAAGGTTTTCTTTTTCAACTACAGCTACTTTAAAGCCTAATTGTGAAGCTCTAATAGCTGTTACATATCCGCCAGGACCACTTCCTAAAACAATAACGTCGTATTTCATTTTTTTAGTTTTTAGTATTTAATACCGAATAATGAAGTTTAATTCCGAAACCCATTTTCCGATTTACTCTTTTGTTATTTGTGATTGCGAATTTAAGGAATTATTTTAAAAAAATAGTAAGATGTAAAAAAGTAAATAGTAAGATGTAAAAAAGTAAAAAGTAAAATGGGAGATGTAAAAATTTTAAGATGCAAAAAGAAAAAAAGGTAAAATGTGAAATGTTGATTTAATATTCAAACATTTCACATTTTACCTTTATCATTTCACAAAAAAAACAATTAAACCTTAACGTGTCCCCAGTTTTCTCCGCTGGCAATACGTCTTATTTGCATTTCGCTTACGCCAAATTGTTTTGCGATCATTTTTAGACGTGTTTTTTGTTCCGGACGAGCGAGGATTTTTTTGATCAACATTACTTTTGTGGTTGTCAATTTTCGTCCGTCAGCTTTTAAGTTGTGTTCAATAAGGTTTTTTTTTGCCTGAATCACACGCGGACTTTTACGGCTGTGTTCCATCATTTCGGCTTTTGTTGCCCAACGTAAGTTTTTTTCATCATCATTACTTCGGTTGTAATCCAGATGCAATACATATGTTTGTTCTTCTGATTGTTTCGGAAGAAAATATTGGGCAACTAATTTGTATAAAAAGAGATATTTATTGACAATTTTGTCGTCTTTTTTGACCTTAAATCTAAAAGTTGGATATCCATCACTTAATCCGCCTTTTAAGAGGCGGCCGTTTTCAATTTCATCAGTAAAGCTTATTAATCGGCCTCTGTTTGAAATGGCATAACGTAGTTGTAATGAAGCATTTATTTCTATTTCTTTAAATTGTTCGTTTGGATAAAATCTGTTTTGTGGCATTTTCTTTTACATTTGATTTCTGTATCTCAAAGATAAAGAATCCATTAAAAAAGACAGCTATAGTGCTGGTTACGAACCACCACATTTATGATTCTTATAACGCTAATTTAACTTTTTTAAGAACTTTTTTAGCATTTCAAATCTCAGTTGGCGACTGAAAATTGCGAATCGTATAGATTTTTATAGTATCCGTCGATTTTATTGAGCAATTCGTGATGCGTTCCTTGTTCTACAATCAAACCTTTATCCATAACCACAATTTTGTCTGCATTTACAATCGTAGCCAATCTGTGTGCAATAATAATCGAAGTTCTTCCTTTTGTGATCGTTTCGGTTGCACGCTGAATTAATTCTTCAGAATAAGTATCAATCGAAGATGTAGCTTCATCCAAAATCAAAATACTTGGATTACTCACGTATGAACGTAAAAAGGCGATTAATTGTCGTTGTCCTGACGAAAGCATTACACCACGCTCTTTTACATCAAAATCATAATTATCCGGTAGGCTCATGATAAAATCGTGTACACCAATTTTTTTGGCAGCATTCAAAACTTGTTCGCGTGTAATCTCAGGATTATTCAAAGTGATATTGTTGTAAATTGTATCGGCAAACAAAAATACATCTTGTAAAACCACAGCAATTTGTTTTCGTAAAGAGGCCAAAGTGTAATTCTCAATATTATGACCGTCGATAAAAATAGTACCACTATTAATTTCGTAGAAACGATTCAGTAAATTAATAATTGTCGATTTTCCTGCTCCCGTAGATCCTACAATGGCAATAGTTTGCCCCGAAGCTACAGATAAATCGATACCTTTTATAACTTCTTCTTCCGGAATATAACTAAAGCGAACGTCTTTAAATTCGATGCTTCCGTCAAAAATTGGAGCTTCAAGAGTTCCCGTATCCTGAATATGATCTTCTGTATCTATGATATCAAAAACACGATTGGCAGCAATCATTCCTAATTGCATTTCGTTGAATTTATCCGCAATCTGACGCAACGGATTAAACAACATCCCGATAAACATGGTATAAGAGAACAAATCTCCAAAAGTCGTAAAATGATCTCCGTTCAGGATTTTAAATCCACCGTAAACCACCACTAATCCCAATGTAATAGACGAAATAATATCGGCAATTGGGAAAAAGATCGAGTTATAAAGAATCGTTTTGATCCATGCAACTCTGTGTTTATCGTTAATAACTCTGAAGTTTTCGGCTTCAATTTTTTCACGATTAAAAAGCTGAACAATCTTCATTCCCGTAACGCGCTCTTGTACAAACGAGTTCATGTTTGCAATTTGTGTACGAACTTCCTCAAAAGCAACTTGCATTTTACGTTGAAAAATTCTTGTAATGTAAACCAAAATAGGCATTGCAACAACCACAATCCACGTCAGTTTCCAGTTCATATAAAACATAAAAATCAAAACAACCAGCATTTTCATCAAGTCACTTATAATCATAAATAAACCTTGGCTGAAAATACGTGCAATCGATTCAATGTCAGAAACTGATCTGGTAACCAATTGTCCGACCGGAACCAAATCGAAATATTTCATTCTAAAACTCAAAATATGTTTGAAAAGTTTGGTTCGAATGTCTTTTACAATATCCTGTCCAAGCCAGTTTGCCCAAAACACAAAATAGAACTGAGAGAAAACTTCGCACAATAATACAATGCCCATCAATATAATGTACATCAATAAACCATGCTTATCATGCGTCTTGATATAGCCGTCGACCGTTTGTTTTAATAAATAAGGACGAAGTGCCGCAAAAATCGAAAGCGAAACGGCAAAAATGATAACGCCATAATAGCGCCATTTATAAGGTTTAGTATATTTTAAAATTCGTTTGAATAATCCGGTATCAAATGCTTTTGCTTTCATTTATTTTTTTTATGCTTTAAGCAATAGGCTTTAGGCAATAGGCTTAATACTTAATGCTTAAAGCCTATTGCTTATAACTTACAGCTATAAATAATCGTAATCAATTTCGGTTAAATATAATCCGTGTGCCGGAACCGAGAATCCGGCTTTTTCTCTGCTTTTACTTGCAATAATGCTTTCCAGATCATTCAGAGAAATTTTATGTAAACCAATATTTACCAAAGTTCCTACGATGGCGCGAACCATATTTCGTAAAAAGCGATTCGCCGAAATCGTAAAAACTAGTTTGTTGTTTTCTTGTTTCCAATATGCCTCAAAAATCGTGCAATCAAAAGTGTTTACATCTGTATTAACTTTCGAAAAACATTGAAAATCGGTATGATTCAGTAATATTTTCGCGGCTTCATTCATCAAAGCTACGTCTAATTTTTGGTTAAAATACCAACTCAATTCCTCCGAAAATGGATTTTTAACAGTATTGATATGGTATTCATACGTTCTTTTAGTAGCGTCAAATCTGCAATGCGCATCATCATGAACCAATATAATGTCAAAAATGGCAATGTCTTTTGGTAAATATGAATTCAGTTTGTGCACTAAAGTCGGAACATCAATAGGATTCTCAAAATCAAAATGCCCGTACATTTCCTGCGCGTGAACACCAGTATCCGTTCTTCCGGCACCCATTATATTAATAGGAGCATTTAATAAAACCGAAAAAGCTTTGTTTAAAGTTTCCTGAACAGAAGAAGCGTTGGGCTGAAATTGCCAGCCATGATAATGTGTTCCGTTATAAGCAAATTGAATAAAATATCTCATTTTAAGGTGCAGAGGTTCTAAAGGTGCAAAGGTACAAAGGTTTTTTTTAAAAGTTGCTAAGGTTCTGAGATGCTAAGGTTCTGAGTTTTTTTCTTTTTTAGGTTCAAAGAAACAAAGAGGCAAAGGTTCATAGGTTTTTTGCGCATCGAATATCGTAGAGGCGCACAGCAGTGCGTCTAACACAACGTGATAACGTTTTTACCAATTTGAATCGCAGCCATTTTACGAAAAACCTCAAAATCTCATAGAAAAACGGGTATTTTTCTTTACAGCCCGATTTCAAAAATTTCAAAAGAGAAACTTAGTCCCTTAGCATCTCAGAATCTCAGAACCTTGTCAAAAAACTGTTAAAACCAAAAATACCAATCATAGTTTATCCAACAAAAAATCGTGTCAGAAATTGACAATTCACACGATTTAATCAAACCTTTTTTTTAACAATTTTTGGAGAAAATTGGCAAAAGTTAATTTTTAAAATATTTCATTTTAACAGGAACTATTTCTACTATGTTTGTAGTCTAAATATCAAAACTATGAATGAAATTACTTCTTATTGGTGGATACTTTTAATCTTATTCTCCATTATTTTTTACAAATTTATTTTACGCGTATTCTTCGGAATGGTAATGGTTCCAGAAGATAAAATTGGTTTAGTGACCAAAAAATTCGTTTTGTTTGGTGCAGACAAGTCACTTCCTGATGGTCGTATTATTGCGACAAAAGGAGAAGCAGGTTATCAGGCAAAAACGCTTGCTCCAGGTTTGTATTGGGGAATGTGGATTTGGCAATATTCAATTGATATGACGGGATTTACAGTTATTCCCGAAGGAAAAATTGGACTTGTTTTAAGTAAAGACGGACAGGAAATCCCAACAGGTAGAATTTTGGCTAGAAAAGTAGACAGTGATAACTTTCAGGATGCTACTTTTTTCTTAGACAATGGCGGACAAAAAGGACGTCAAACAGCATTTATTACAACAGGTTCGTATCGTATTAATACGTTCTTATTCGAAATTGTAATTGCAGATCAAATTAAGATTTACGAGAACATGATTGGAATTGTGACAGCTCTTGACGGAGAACCAATTCCACAAGGACAAATTGCCGGAAAATTTGTTGAAGGTCATAATAACTTTCAGGATTTTGATAAGTTCTTAGATACTGGCGGAAATCGTGGATTGCAGCCTCAGGTAATGTTGGCAGGATCATACTACATCAATACTTGGGGAATACAAATCGAGCAAAACCCAATGACTGATGTGCCAATTGGTTATGTAGGTGTTGTGATTTCGTATATTGGTGAAGACGGGCAAGATGTTACCGGAGATACTTTTAAACACGGAAATATTGTTTCGAAAGGACAACGTGGTGTTTGGATGGAACCACTTGGACCAGGAAAATATGCTTTGAATAAATACACGACTAAGCTGGAAGCTGTTCCAACAACAAACTTGGTTTTGAACTGGGCAAATGCAAGAAGTGAATCACATGATTTAGATAAAAATCTTTCGACAATTACTGTTCGTTCAAAAGATGGTTTCCCGTTTAATCTGGATGTGGCGCAAATCATTCACGTTCCGGCTGCTGAAGCCCCAAAAGTAATTGCACGTTTTGGAAGTATGAACAACTTGGTTTCTCAGGTTTTAGAGCCAACAATTGGTAACTATTTTAGAAACTCGGCTCAAGATAGCGATGTGATTTCGTTCTTAAGTACAAGAAAAGAACGTCAGGAATCGGCTAAGAATCATATCAAATTAGTACTTGACGAATACAACGTAAATGCTGTTGATACTTTGATTGGAGATATCGTTCCGCCAGATTCATTAATGAAAACTTTAACTGATAGAAAGCTAGCTGAAGAAGAGCAAAAAACGTATCAAACTCAAAGAATGGCGCAGGAACAACGTCAGGGAATGGAGAAAGAAACGGCGATTGCAGATATGCAAAAAGAGATCGTTCGTGCTTCGCAAAGTGTCGAGATCGCACAACGTACTGCAGATGCAACCGTTAAGAAAGCAGAAGGAGATGCAACTAGTTTAAAACTGAATGTAAACGCTGAAGCTGAAGCTACAAAAATGCGTGCAAATGCAGAAGCCGAAGCTACAAAAGCAAGAGCAGGAGCACAGGCAGAAGCAACAAAACTAAACGCAAGCGCAGAAGCTGAAAGAATCTCTAAAACAGGTTTGGCTGAAGCTGAAAAAATTATGGCAATTGGTAAATCTACTGCAGAATCATACCAACTTCAAGTTAGTGCAATGGGTGGTGATAACTTCACCAGATATAAAGTAACAGAAGAAATTGGTAAAGGAAACATCAAAGTAATTCCAGATGTTTTAATTTCCGGAAACGGTGGTTCTGATGGATCAATTAGCGGTCTGTTAGGTTTGAAACTAATGGAAATGATGGATACTAAAGATTCTAAAGATTCAAAAGATGTTAAGAATCCTAAGAAACAGTAATTGTTAATAGGTGTTAAACGTTAGATGTCAAATGTGAAGATGTGAAAAAAACGCATCTAACATTAAATATGAAAATCCGATTTGCGAAAGCGAATCGGATTTTTTATATAAAAAAAACTTAGAATCTTAGCAACTTAGAACCTTAGCATCTTTAAAAAAAACCTTTGTACCTTTGAACCTCTGAAACTTTGCCCCTCAAAAAAAATGAAAAAAATCCTCTTGCTTTCCGATACTCACAGTCATATTGACGATACTATTTTAAAATATGTTAATCAGGCCGATGAGGTTTGGCACGCTGGAGATATTGGAGACTTGAATGTTACGGATACTATAAAAAAGCTTAAACCTTTACGTTGTGTTTACGGAAATATAGATGATGCGCAAGCGAGATTAGAATTTCCATTGCACAATAGGTTTTTATGCGAAAATGTTTCAGTTTGGATTACACATATCGGTGGTTATCCTGGGAAATATAATCCTGCAATAAGAGAGGAAATGGCATTGAATCCGCCTAAATTATTTATTTGCGGACATTCACATATTCTGAAAGTGATTTTTGATAAGAAAAATAATTTATTGCACATGAATCCTGGTGCTGCTGGAAAAAGTGGTTTTCATCAAGTTCGTACAATGCTTAGATTTGTTATTGACGATGATAAAATTAAGGATCTTGAAATTATCGAAATAGGGAAGAAGTAAGGTTTCGTTAATTTTTACAGATTACTTTGAAGTCACATTTGTTGAGCAAACAAAGACGTGATGAAAGTTATAAAACGGATTTAATGGAATATTTGAGAATAAAGATTTTAGAATATAATTAAGCATTAATCAAGTTATTTTTAAGAGCATATTTTACAAGGCCAATTGTGTTTTTGGTTTGTAGTTTTCTCATAATGTTTTTTCGATGCGTTTCGACTGTATTGGTGCTGATGAAAAGATATTCACCAATTTCTTTTCCGCTGTATTCAAGTGAAATCAAAGTGATGATTTCTATTTCTCTTGGGCTTAAAGTATGATTTTCAGTATGGATTTTTTTATTTAATTCAGAATTGTTTTGTGTGAAGCTGTTGAATATTTTTTCTCTTACAGTATTACAAAAATAGTCCTGACCCTGATGAACGGCTTTAATCGCTTCAATGATATTTTTACCAGCACATTTTTTTGTGAGATAACCGCTAACACCTAGTTTTATGGAATCTTTTATGGTTTTTAGATCATCATAACTAGACAGAATAATTACTTTGCAACGAACTCCATTTTGATTTATTTCTTTTAAAACTTCGATACCATCTTTTTTAGGCATGCTTATATCCATAACCAAAATATTGGCGTTGTTTTGTACAATATCCTCATAAATAGTTGAACTATCATTAGAATTGCCTACAACCTCAAAATTTTCGATTGTACCTAATAAGTTAGTCAAACCATCAATTAGTATTTGATGATCGTCAGCAAGATGTATCCTTATTTTGTTCATCATTAGCGTTTATTGAGATTTGCAACAAACTTAAAAAGTAATGATATTTTATAGAGGTCTTTATAAGGTTAATTAGTATCAATATAAGCTATAAAAATAAGGCACAAAAAAACCCGAATATAAAATTCGGGTTCTCTTCGCACAAAAAAATTAAGTTTATAGGTTTACCTCAAACGGTCTACAGATTTTACAAGATCTTCATCCTTCTTGATGGCTTTATTAGCTAAAACTAATAACACGATAGCAACAATAGGTAGAAACATCCCAATACCTTTCTCTGAAACAACAGTTTCTCCAGATAAATTTAGAGATCGATATACAAATAATCCTAATAAAATTAAATTTAATATTATGTTCAGTCTGTTCATCACAAACTGATTTTGTCTTTTCTTATATGAAATAATACTAACAATAGTCAGCATTGTACTTAGACCTAATAAAATGGTATAAAACTGGTCCTGCATAAAATAAAATGGCTTACCGTTTAATGTCCATAGCGGTATAAAAAACAATAGCACCGCTGTAATTATAAAGGTAAGAATTAAATATACGGTCTGAATTCTTTGTATCATGATCTAAAATTGTTTTACAAAAATATATTTTCTTTTTTTAAAATACTATTGTATGATTAAATTTTATTCGTATTATTGCATCATAATACCGTAAGCACTTCATACTGCGGGCAATTGAAATAAAATATCTACCTATTCTTTTTACAGTATTTCCTTTAAAATAATTAAATTCATAGAACATTCATGTTTGATATTTCTGCATTAAAAGAAATGAAGCTTTCTGAGCTTCAAGAAATAGCTAAGTTAGCTAAAACTATAAAGTTTAATGGCGTTAAAAAAGAGACTTTAATAAGTCAGATTTTAGCACATCAGGAATCGACTGTAGAGCCGACGGCTAATGCTGTGGCCGAAAAAGTGGAGGATGACAAACCTAAAAGAGCAAGAATAGTTCCTGCAAAGAAAACTGCTATTGCCAAAGATGCTCCGGTTTTAGAATTTGATAAGGTAGAAGAAGCTCCTGAAAAAGTAAAAACTCCTGCGATTTCAAAAGCAACTCCAAAAGCACAACAAGCTCCAAAAGTAGCAGAAATACAAAAAGAAGAAATTACACAGGAAGTTCAGGAAGCTTCTGAAAATAAAGAAATACAAAAAAAAGGACCGAAAATTGTAAAGTTTAATAAATCAGCTTACGAGAAAAAGGTTGCTTTGCAAAAAGAAAAAGAAGCTACAAAAGAAGTAGGTTCTGAAGAGGTTGGAGAAATTGCTCCTGAAGCCCAAATTACTGCAGAAGAAAAAAAGGAAATCACAGAAAAAACAGAAGTTACTGCTCCTGTAAAAAAGATAAATCCTAACCAGAATAAAAATCAAAATCCAAACCAAAACCCGAATCAGAATCAAAATCCGAATGGGAATGGAAACGGAAATAATGGGAATCAAAACCCAAATCATAAAAATAAAAAGAATAATTTCAGAGATTCAGATTTTGAATTTGACGGAATTATCGAAAGTGAAGGTGTATTAGAAATGATGCCAGACGGATACGGATTCTTACGTTCATCAGATTATAATTATTTAGCTTCTCCGGATGATATTTATTTATCAACTTCACAAATCAGATTATTCGGTCTTAAAACCGGAGATACCGTAAAAGGAGTGGTTCGTCCTCCAAAAGAAGGCGAGAAATTTTTCCCTTTAGTTCGTGTACTTAAAATCAATGGTCACGATCCGCAAGTTGTTCGTGATAGAGTTTCTTTTGAGCACTTGACACCAGTTTTCCCTTCTGAAAAATTTAAATTAGCCGAAAAAGGCAGTTCAGTTTCAACACGTATTATCGATTTATTCTCTCCAATAGGAAAAGGACAACGTGGTATGATTGTCGCTCAGCCTAAAACGGGTAAAACAATGTTATTAAAAGACATTGCTAATGCAATTGCTGCAAATCACCCTGAAGTTTACCTTATTGTTCTTTTGATTGATGAGCGTCCTGAAGAGGTTACAGATATGCAACGCAGTGTTCGTGGTGAAGTTATCGCTTCTACATTTGACCGTGAACCACAAGAACACGTGAAAATTGCAAATATCGTTCTTGAAAAAGCAAAACGATTGGTAGAATGTGGACACGATGTTGTAATCTTATTAGATTCAATTACACGTTTAGCAAGAGCTTACAATACCGTTCAGCCTGCATCAGGAAAAGTATTAAGTGGAGGTGTGGATGCAAATGCATTGCAAAAACCAAAACGTTTCTTTGGAGCGGCAAGAAATGTAGAAAATGGAGGTTCGTTAAGTATCATCGCAACGGCATTGACTGAAACTGGTTCTAAAATGGATGAGGTTATCTTTGAAGAATTTAAAGGTACTGGTAATATGGAATTACAATTGGATCGTAAAATTGCCAACAAACGTATTTTCCCTGCAATCGATCTTACATCGTCAAGTACACGTCGTGATGATTTATTATTAGACGAGAAAACTTTACAAAGAATGTGGATCATGCGTAAATATCTATCCGATATGAATCCTGTAGAATCCATGGATTTTGTAAACGATCGTTTCAAGAAAACAAGAAACAACGAAGAGTTTTTGATTTCTATGAATGACTAAGAGGAAAGGTTCTGAGGGACTAAGGTTCTGAGGTTCTAAGTTTTTCTTTTTGGAATCTATAAATATAAAAAAGGGATGAGTTTTAAAACTCATCCCTTTTTTGTTTTTGTCAGGTTATAGACTTAAGTCTATAAAGAAAAACCTCAGAACCTTAGCATCTCAGAATCTTAGTCCCTTTAAAAGCTATTTCTTGTCAACTACCGGTCTGTTTTCTCTATTTGCTAAATCCCAGGCAACAACAAATGCTAGTTGTGTTCTTTTGGTTAAAGCGTCGTATTCAATTTTTTGAGGTTCATCACCTTTTCCGTGGTAATCTTCGTGAACTCCATTAAAGAAGAAAACTGCTGGAATACCATGTTTTGCAAAGTTGTAGTGATCAGAACGCTCGTAAAAATGATTCGGATCTTTAGGATCATTAAATTTAAAATCTAAATCTAATTTCGTGTATTTATCGTTTTGAGCTACAACAGCATTATGTAAATCTGAAGATAATCTGTCAGCACCAATAACATAAACATAGTTATTTGTTTTTGCATGCTCTACATCGCGACGACCAATCATATCGATATTGATATCTGTAATTGTGTTTGCAATAGGAAACAATGGATTTTCAGAATAATAACGAGAACCGTGTAAACCGTGCTCTTCGCCAGTTACATGAAGAAATAAAATAGAACGTTTTGGACCATGACCTTGTTTTTTTGCTTTTGCAAAAGCCTTAGCAATTTCCATAACCGCAACAGTTCCGGAACCATCATCATCGGCACCATTATAAACTTCGCCATTTTTTATCCCTACGTGATCGTAATGCGCTGAAATAACCAATACTTCATCCGGTTTTTCAGAACCTTCAATATAAGCCCAGATATTCTCAGAATCCGGTAGGTTTTCGTTACGTTTTGCATTCAAGAAAGCTGCAGGAATATGTTGGTAGTAATCTGTTGCTCCTTTTGGAAACGAAACGCCATTTTTTTTGTATTGTTCGATCATGTACAAACCTGCTTTTTTCTGACCTTTAGATCCGGTTTCGCGACCTTCCATTTCGTCAGAAGCGACAACATAAAGCATTTTTTTTAGATCTTTTTCCGTAATAACTTTTATGTATTTAGTCGGATCTGAGTTATCTTTAGAAACAACAGCTTGTGTGTTTTTACAAGAAAACGCTGAAGCAACTAATAATAGAACTACAATTTTTTTCATTGATTAGTTAGTGTAAGTTGATAAATATATATAACATATAAAAAACAAGTAAAAATAGGATAAAAAAGAAGTTTATAAAAAATAAGATGAAACTTTTAATAAATGAAACTATCCTGGTTTCGCCATAAAAACGATGATGTGCGGGATAAAAATAATAAGACATCCAAAGAATACCTACAAAATTAATAATATTTGCTACGACCGTAAGCGGACTGTCTTCTCCAAAAATTCCAATTATTTTGTTGACAATGAATAAGATGAGAAATATTAAAAGCAAAAAGGAGAAATAGTGTAAGGTAAAAATACCGTGATCAAAATAGTACCATTTCTTTTTGTTATGAAAAATCCATAAAAAGAAAGCAAAGAAAGGCATTATAATGAACAGAATTTTTGGAATATTATGAATGAAAGATTCTATGAATTTCTCAATGATTTCCTTTTTTGTATTATGTTCAGTGACATGCACTGCTTTTTCATAAGTCCAATAGGCAAAATCAGAAAGTTTTTCGCTCTCTTTTCCATACTTTTGAATAGAGTCGATTTCTTTCATCGACCTTAATTGAAAGTATTTTTTATCGAGTTGTTTCATCGTTTTGTCTTCCACGTAGTCTTTCTTGCCGTGTTTTTCAGTTTTGTCTTTGCTGGATTTTTCAAAATTTGAAGTTATTTCTTCCTGACTTTTGTTAAGATTCTCACTTACTTTATTTGGAAATAAAGCAATTAAAAGAAATGTAATAAAACTTATAAAAATATAAAGACGAACAGGAGCAAGGTAAGATAGTCGTTTTCCTGAAAGATATTCTTTGGTTAAAGTAGAAGGCTTAAAAAGCAGGTTTTTAATCGTTTTCCAGAAAGCATTCTCATAATGCGTTAAATCTTCAAAGAAATGGATAAACAAATGGTGAAATGTTTTTCGGCTATCTGTATTTTCCTGTCCGCAATTTGGACAAAATTTTTGTTCAACAACATGTCTGCAATTTAAGCAGGTTTTGTCTTTTCTAATCGGACTGTGTGACATTGGTTATTTAAGTTGGTTTGATTTTTGGTTAATTGTTTGCCCACGGATTATAAGGGTTAAGCGGATTTACGCTGGTCTTTTTGCCACGAATTGCACAAATTAGCGCGAATTAATTTTATTAAAATATCTGCGTAAATCTGTTTAAATCCGCGTCATCTGCGGGCTTAAACTTTATTTTTTCAAAACTTCATTCAGGAAAAGCTGTAAATGCTCAAAAGATCTTTTTGCTGCAACTGCATTATAAGCAGCTCCTTTAGAATTGTCATTTCCGGCTTCAGGATTTGTAAAAGAGTGAACAGCATTTGCATAATAAATCATTTGCCAATCGGCTTTTGAGTCACGCATTTCTTGTTGAAAAGCGGTGATTTCTTCCTTAGATTCAAACGGATCATCGGCACCGTGACAAACTAAAACTTTAGCCGTTATAGGTTCTACAGGACGGCTTGCATCTTTACCTAAACCACCATGAAAAGAAACAACTCCTTTTACATTCAAATGTGCGCGCGCAGCTTCAAGAACTCCCGTTCCTCCAAAACAATATCCAATTGCAACAATATTATCTGCATTTGCTCCGGATTTTATTAATTCCTGTAACGCTAGATTGATGCGTTTATGATATTCGGTATAATTAGTTTTAAAGTGACCGGCTTGTTTTCCTGCTTCTGAAGTATTTTTAGGATAATTCCCTTCTCCATAGATATCAGCGATAAAAACTGTATAACCTAATTTAGATAACTCTGTTGCAATATCTTTTGAAGCTTTATCAATTCCAAGCCACGCTGGCAAAAGTAAAATTCCTGGATTATTGCTGCTTTTTTTAGCAGATTTTATAGATAAACCATTTAAGACCTGAGCTCCGTCAGCATATTTTACAGATTTTAATTGTGCGCTTATAGTGTTTGAAAACAGTATAGTAGCAAAAATAACTAGGGCAGAATTTTTCATGATTTTACAATTTTTAACAAATATCAGAAATATTATGTTACAAAAAAACCTCAAAAGCTATTTCTTCTGAGGTTTATAATATTTAGCCTTCTGAATTGATAATCTGTTGAAATCTTAATTATTCTGAATGTTTTATAAGGTAATATTTCGTTTAAAAGCACATCCCAATTCCACCATTGAATCTGTTTTTGCAATTCCCGGAATATTATCAATTTGCTCGTATAATATCTTGCGCATATGCTCGTGGTTTTTTGCTGTAATTTTCAGGTAAAGCGTGAAAGATCCCGTCACAAAATAACATTCTGTAATTTCGGGAATTTCTTTTAAAGCTTCAATAACCCTTTTTGAATCAGAGTCTTTATTAAGCGTTATTCCTGTGAAAGATGCCCAATCGTAACCAATTTGTTTTTCGTTTAAAATAGGTTTGATTCCTGTAATAATTCCTTGTTCAAATAAGCGGTTAATGCGTTGATGAACCATTGTATTTGAAATTTTTAAATTAGTAGCGATAGTCGAAAATGCAATTCTACCATCTTTTTCTAATTCTTTTATAATTTTTACGTCAAACTCATCTAAAATATCCATGCGTTTATTTTTAATTTCTGTAAAGATAAAAATAAGTCTGATTTAGTATAAGAATCTAAAATTCAAAATGACTTATATTCTTGCTAAAATAAGTGATTTTAATTTAAAATAAGCTTAATTTGAGTTAAAACATTTGATTTATGGTGCTTAAATAAATAAATTTTATATTTTTGTTCCAATAAAAATAATTATCATGGGACATAAGCAAGAAATACTTTCATCAAAGTCTGAAGTTTTGATTGAAAAAGAAAACAAATATGGAGCTCACAATTATCATCCACTTCCAGTTGTTTTAGAAAGAGGAGAAGGAGTATATGTTTGGGATGTTGACGGGAAAAAGTATTACGATTTTTTATCTGCTTATTCTGCTGTTAATCAAGGACATTGTCATCCTAAAATTGTGAAAGCAATGGTTGATCAGGCTCAAAAACTCGCTTTGACTTCTCGTGCTTTTTACAATGATAAATTAGGAAACTACGAAGAATATGTAACCAATTATTTTGGTTTTGATAAAGTATTACCAATGAATACTGGTGCAGAAGCGGTTGAAACTGCTTTGAAACTTTGTAGAAAATGGGCTTATGAAGTAAAAGGAATTCATGAAAATTTAGCACAAATTATTGTTTGTGAGAATAACTTTCACGGAAGAACAACGACTATTATTTCATTCTCAAATGATGAAACGGCACGTAAAAGTTTTGGTCCGTTTACAGAAGGATTTATAAAAATTGAATATGATAACCTTGAAGCTCTTGAAAAAGTTTTAGAATCATCAAAAAATATAGCAGGATTTTTGGTTGAACCAATTCAGGGTGAAGCCGGAGTTTATGTTCCGTCAGAAGGATATTTGGCGAAAGCAAAAGCATTGTGTGAGAAACATAATGTATTGTTTATTGCAGATGAGGTTCAGACTGGAATTGCACGTACGGGGAAATTATTAGCGGTTCATCACGAAAATGTGCAACCGGATATTTTGATTTTAGGAAAAGCAATTTCTGGTGGAGTTTATCCAGTTTCGGCAGTTTTAGCCAATAATGAAATCATGAATGTGATTAAACCAGGTCAACACGGATCTACTTTTGGTGGAAACCCTGTTGCCGCCGCCGTTGCAATCGCTGCTCTTGAAGTAGTTAAAGAAGAAAACTTAGCTGAAAACGCAGAACGTTTAGGAATCATTTTAAGAAAAGGATTAAACGAAATCGCTGAACGTAACAACTTAATTACGTTAGTAAGAGGAAAAGGTTTATTGAATGCGATTGTGATTAATTGTGGTGAAGATTCAGATCTTGCTTGGGAAATTTGCCTAAGATTCAGAGATAACGGATTATTGGCAAAACCAACTCACGGTAATAAAATCAGATTAGCGCCGCCTTTGGTAATGACTGAAGCTCAAATTCAGGAATGTCTTGAAATAATTGAGAAGTCATTAAATGATTTTAGAGACTAATTATTTTTTTTTCACGCAGATTTCGCAGATTTTTCGCTGTTGAGAGAAAGACGCTTTATGATTTAATCTCGCAAAGTCGCAGAGTCGCAAAGTTTTTGAAGTAGATTCTTTTTAAGTTAGTAACTCTTTGTCAAAGTCAAAAGTACTTTCTTGAAATCTGTGGTTTTAAAATGCATGGCCATGTTTCTATGTGTTAAAAAGAAAACATAAGCATTTTTACTTATCTTTATTATATAAAAAGGCGTTCACCGCGGTGAACGCCTTCAGGTTATAATTACTTAAAATATCAAAAAAAGTAACTATTTCTTAAAAGCCAATGTTTATAAAGCATTGGCTTTTTTTATTTTTAAAACTTAAATTTTTTAAGTTCCCACAAAGTTTTGATAAAGGTATCAACGTCTTGTGTTGTATTATAAAAGGCTAACGAAGGACGAACAGTTGTTTCAACGCCCATTCTTCTCAAAATTGGCTGAGCGCAATGATGTCCGGTTCTTACAGCAACACCTTCTTTGTTAAGCGCTTGTCCAACCTGATCGTTTGAATATCCTTGCAGATTAAAAGAAAGTACACTCGCTTTATCTTTTGCAGTTCCTATCAATCGTACACCCGGAATTTCTTTCAGCAGTTTTGTGGCGTATTCTAACAAATAATGCTCGTATTGGCCAATAGCATCAATTCCTAGTTTGGTTACATAATCAATTGCAGCTCCAAGACCAATTGCATCGGCAATGTTTCCGGTTCCGGCTTCAAAACGATTCGGTGCTTTGTGGTATTTTATTTCCTCAAATGTAACATCCTGAATCATGTTTCCGCCTGCTTGATACGGTTCCATTTCGTTCAGCAAATCTTCTTTTCCATATAAAGCGCCAATTCCTGTTGGACCAAATAATTTGTGTCCGGAGAAAACCAGCCAATCCGGATTCAAATCCTGAACGTCAACTTTCATATGCGAAACTGATTGTGCGCCATCTATTAAAACTTTCGCTCCAGCGGAATGTGCCATTTCGACAATTTTCTTAGCGGGAGTTACAGTTCCAAGTGCATTTGAAACCTGTGTAAAAGCAACCAAACGTGTCTTAGGATTTAGCAATTTTGCATATTCATCAAGTAAAATCTGACCGTCATCATCTACCGGAATCACACGTAGTTTCAAACCTTTTTTATCAGCCAATCTTTTCCATGGAACAATATTAGCGTGATGCTCCAAATTACTGACTATGATTTCATCTCCGGCAACCAAATTATGATCACCCCAACTTTGTGCAACAAGATTGATACCTTCGGTTGCACCGCGAACAAATACAATTTCGTTTACCGATTTAGCATTCAAAAAGGTTTTTACTTTTTCGCGAGCAGCTTCATAAGCATCAGATGCACGAGCGGCTAATTCATGAGCTGCACGGTGAATGTTCGAATTTTCATGTTCGTAGAAATACGCAATACGATCAATTACCGATTGTGGTTTTTGAGTCGTTGCGGCATTATCAAACCAAATTAGCGGTTTTCCGTTTACAGTTTCACGCAGAATAGGGAAATCTTTCTTGATTAATTCTGCATTAAAATTTGTCCCGATAATTCCGTTCAATTCTGTTGATCCAAGTGTGCTTCCTACAATTGCATTTGGACTTTTTTTGTCAAAAGCAAAAGGATTCTGATCTAAGAAATAATAGTTGTTTCCCGGTCCATTTCCACTTGATGGAGAAATATCACGTCTTTTAAATTGCGTATCAACCGTTGCCAAAGCCGCTTGTAATTCAATTTCAAAAGAAGAATTTTCGGTTTGAAAAGGCAAATATTGATTGTTCAGAAGCAACTCTGAGAAAAACTTGTCTTCTGTCAATTGTGGCGGACCTCCATTTTTTAAATTATGATCATAAAAACCAGTCTGCGGATCGTTGATATTCAGATTATAATCTTCCTGAATCCCTGATGTCGTAACGCCACTTTGTGGATTAAATCCCGCTCCTGCATTTGGATATAAAGCCGAAGCACCAGTATTACTGCCATAATTAGCAATAGTTGGCGTTGCTCCAAAACCAGTGAAGGAATTAGGAGTTGGCGCTATATTTACCGGATTTTGCGTCGGACTTGGAGCTAATATAGTAGCGCCTCCCGATTGCAATAACGTTTCGGCAATTTTAGTCGCACGAGGATGTTCGCTTTTATCCGGACTCAACGAAATCTCTTTTGGGAATTCGTTGGGTAAAGCCTTGAACAATTCGTTTGCTAAATTTTGCAAATCGTCAATGTTAGGTAAACCGTTGTTGTTAGTATTTATACTCATGATACTTTCCTATTTCTACATCTTCAAGAACTGCGATGGCGTCATCTACTAAAACTGCTAATGAGCAATAAAGAGATACAAGATAAGAAGCGATTGCTTTTTCATTTATTCCCATAAAACGAACTGATAACCCTGGAGATTGTTCGCCTTGTAATCCTGGCTGAATAAGTCCGATAACACCTTGACGGCTTTCTCCGGTTCTTAAAAGTATGATTTTTGATTTACCATTTACGATTGGCAATTTATCAGATGGAATAAGCGGAATTCCTCTCCAGGTTAAAAATTGTGATCCAAATAAAGAAGTTGTTGGAGGCGGAACACCACGACGTGTACATTCACGACCAAAAGCAGCGATTGCTAAAGGATGTAACAAGAAGAAACCTGGTTCTTTCCAAACTTTAGTCAATAATTCGTCTAAATCGTCCGGAGTTGGTGCGCCAGTTCTTGTTTTTATGATTTGAGAAGGAGCAACGTTGCTCAACAATCCATAATCTTTATTGTTGATTAATTCGCTTTCCTGACGCTCTTTAATGGTTTCGATAGCCAAACGAAGCTGCTCAGAAATTTGATTGTACGGTTTGCTATATAAGTCAGAAACACGCGTATGTACTTCTACAATAGTTTGAACGGCAGCAAGATTATATTCTCTTGGATTCTCAATATAATCAACAAAAGTATTTGGTAAAATTCTTTCGTCTCTTGCAGAACAATCTACTTCGATATGGCTTCCGTCTTTTACTTTATTCAAACGGAAAACTCCTGATTCTACCGGAACCCAATGTAAAAGATGTGTGAGCCAACGTGGAGATATTGTCCCGATTTGCGGAACCGAACGTGTCGCAATTGCTAATTGTCTTGCTGCTACATCGCCTAATGCGGTTTGTTGTTGTTTAGATTCAGCCATGATTTAATGGTTTAAAGGTTAATTTATTTTTTGTTTAAAAGATATAATAGGTCTTCAATTGCATAGCCTATTTCTTATAAGTGAATTTTTATTAAAGATAAAGATTTCTAAAAGTAAATGATGTTTAATTTGCTTTAAAAAACTCTTAAGTTGTTGAATTTCATTGCTAAGAGAAGAACCCGAATAATTCTTCAACCGAAAGATATCTTTCGCCAGTATCATAATTAAAAGTCAGGATTACAGAACCGGTTGGAATATCTTTTAGCTTTTTTGAAACTCCTGCAAGAGCAGCTCCAGTTGAAACTCCTCCAAAAATCCCTTCTTTCTGCGTTAGTTTTTTAGCATAATTAAAGGCGTCATTTTTCTCAACCGTAATAATTTCATCTACATATTCTCTATTAAAAACTTCGGGAATAAATCCTGCGCCAATTCCTTGTAACGGATGCGGAGCCGGAATTCCTCCGCTTAAAACCGGAGATAAAGCAGGTTCTACAGCAATGGTTTTCAGATTAGGGAAATGTTGTTTTAATATTTTAGAAACTCCCGTAATATGTCCGCCCGTTCCAACGCCTGTAATCAGGTAATCAATTCCGTCCGGAAAATCGGCAAGGATTTCCTGAGCTGTTGTTCTTTCGTGAACTTCGACATTTGCAGGATTTGTAAATTGAGAGGGCAAAAAAGCATTGTTAATAGTTGCCGCTAATTCCTTTGCTTTTTCAACCGCACCCGATGTTCCTTTTTCTCTCGGAGTCAAAACATATTCGGCGCCATAAGCTTCAATGATTTTTCGGCGTTCAACGCTCATCGATTCCGGCATTACAATAATTACTTTGTAACCTTTTACAGCTGCAACCAGCGAAAGCCCAATTCCGGTATTTCCCGAAGTTGGTTCTATAATAATCGAATCAGGATTTAAAAGTCCTCTTTTTTCGGCATCTTCAATCATTGCCAACGCAATTCTGTCTTTGATGCTCGAACCCGGATTTGATTTTTCGAGTTTAATCCAAACTTCGTGATCCGTAAAAAGTTTGTTCAGTTTAATGTGAGGCGTGTTGCCAATGGTTTCTAAAATGTTTTGGTATTTCATGTTTGATATTTTTGATATTTTGGTTTTGGTGTTTTCTATTTGGAATAAAAAATCGGTTCGGGAAAAGGTTGCCTTTATTGTCTTTTTAAAAGCGCTCCGCCAGGCATTACTTCCGGTTTTAATTTGAATTTACTGTATTCTACAACACCTGTTTTGTCTGCCCATTCAAAATAAGAAGCCGAAAGTTTGTTTACAATTCCCGGGTTTTGTTGCGCCACATTTGTGGTTTCTCCTCTGTCCGTTTCAATATTGTAAAGTTCCCATTCATAAGAAGGATAAGTCGAAACCAGTTTCCATTTTCCATCTCTAACAGCTCTGTTTCCGGCTCTTTCCCAGAATAATGGTGTGCCTCTATCGACCTGCGAAACATTATTAAATAAAACAGGCAACAAACTGCTTCCAACCAAAGGGTTTGTCGTCACACCATTATATTCCTTGGGATATTCGATTCCGGCCAATTCGTAAAAAGTAGGAGCGAGGTCAATAATATGTCCGGTTCCTTTATCAATTCTTCCCGCTTTAATTTTAGACGGAAACCATGCAATAAACGGAGAACTGAATCCACCTTCGTGCATATTATTTTTATATTGTTGTAATGGTGTATTCGATAAATAAGCCCAGTTTTGTTCCTGATAATCAAACGATCCCGAAGTTCCAACTGGTCCGTCATTTCGAACCAAACCTCTTCCTAGCGGATTATAAGTATTAAATCCGCCTTGAGCGCCATTGTCAGAAATGAAAATAATCAGCGTGTTTTTATCCTTTTTTAAAGCTTTTAGTTTATCCAAAACTTTCCCAACATTCTGATCCATATTATCGACCATTGCAGCGTAAACTTCCATTTTGGCTTTCCAGAATTGTTTTTCGTCGTATGATAATTTATTCCATTCCGGAACTTCAGGATCTCTTGGCGCAACGGTTTGGTCAGCAGGTAAAATGCCGTTTGCTTTTAGTTTTTCGATTCTTTTTTCTCTAAGAATATCCCAGCCTTCGTCGAATTTGCCTCTGTATTTGGCAATATCGACAGGTTTTGCTTGCAAAGGCCAATGTGGAGCGGTAAAAGCTAAGTATAAAAAGAAAGGTTTATTTTCTTTGTTTTGTTCATCTAAGAAAGTCACCGCGTTATTCCCAATTTCATCTGTAAAATAATACGAATCATCTTTTGGATGTAACTCTTCATTATTGCGAATTAATTTTACCGGATAAGGCGTTTTCCCGAAAGGCAAAGGTTTCGTATCAAAATAATTGGATGCACCTTTTAAGATTCCGTAAAACTTGTCAAAACCTCTCTGATTTGGCCATTGCGATTGATCTTCAGAACCTACGTGCCATTTTCCTGATAATAAAGTGCTGTAACCGCCAGAACGGAAAACTTCGCCTAAAGTCAAAGATTCTTTGTTTAAATAACCCTGATAAGCCGGCAATCCCAGATTAACATCAAAAAATCCCATTCCGGCTTTATGTTGATATTGCCCCGTTAACAAAGATCCGCGAGTTGGCGCGCAAATCGAGTTATTGTAAAATTCGCGTAGACGTAAACCTTCATTAGCGAGTTTATCCAAATTTGGCGTTTTAATTTCTGAACCATAATTTCCCAAATCAGAATATCCCATATCATCTACAAGAATCAAAATAATATTTGGCTTTGATGCGTTGGTTTGGGCGTGGCTAAAAGAGCCAAATGCGATTAAGAAATTAAGGGTAATAATTATTTTTTTCATTTTGTTGTTAGATATAATTTGATAACTCTTTTGATACAAAATTTGTAACAAACAGTGTTTGATAATTGGCAATAAGAAATTTAGGAGATCTTGAAAAAGATTCGTTTTTCGACTTTATATTAGAAATAAAACCCAACGCTAAACGAAATTATAAGAACAGAATTAGCAACAGAAACACATATAACAAAAGGTGTTATAGACGTGCTTTTTAGGAAGAATGGAATACGATATGCTTTCTGTTGTTTTCAAAATTTAGTCTATTTGATTTAAATGATATTTAAAACTCTACTAATTCTATAGACAAAGTTAAATTTTAAATAAAGAAATCCAAATAAATCTGTAATTATTTTTGAAAATAGAAAAGTTATCAGGTTTAGTTTGTTGATTTTTAACTGTTTAAAAAAATGTTTGTTTTGAGATAAATTAAAAAAGAAGATAAAAAATAAAAAAAATCTCGCAAAGTCGCAAAGACGCAAAGTTATTTTCTTGGCGACTTTGCGAGAAAATTGCTCGTTGCAAAGGGAAAACTTAAATTGTATACTTTGAACTATTTTCCAAATAACAAAAAGGCAATAATCAAAGTCACGATAACATTGAATAATTGCGCTATTAAAAAAGCATACAAAGGCTTTCGGCTATTATTACTCAATAAATCTTTAAAATTAGTTTCTAAGCCAATACTCGTAAAAGCCAATGCAAACCAAATTCCCTGAAGATTTTTTAAACTGTCTTTGACTTGATCGCGAACTTCAGGAGTAATCAGGAAAGAGAAGATTAAGGAAGCCAAAATAAAACCAATAACAAACTTAGGAAAGCGTTCCCAGATTACACCCAAAGTAGGTTTAGAAGCCACAACTTCCTCCGATTTATTATGCGTATAAGTCCAATAAACGGAGATTGCAAAAGCAGCTATTCCTAACAAAACATTTTGGGAAAATTTTACAATTGTGCTAATTTTTAAAGCCGTTTCACCAACCAAAGAACCAGATGCGACAACAGCGCCTGATGTATCGATACTTCCGCCAAGCCATGCTCCGGTAACTTCTTCGGGGAAATTGAAATATTTAGCAATTATAGGCATGAAAATCATCATTGGTATTGCGGTTACCAAAACAATCGAAATAACATAAGAAAGTTTTTTTGAATCACCTTTAATCGCACCTGAAGTTGCAATTGCAGCAGAAACTCCGCAAATGGAAACGGCACTCGAAATCATCATCGTTAATTCGTCATCGACTTTTAGTTTTTTACACAACCAAAAAGCAAAATACCAAACGGACAAAACGACAACCAAGGCTTGGATTAATCCCAAAGAACCTGCTTTTAGAATGTCTGTGAAAATAACGCTGGTTCCTAATAAAACCAATCCAATTTTGACAAATACTTCTGTAGAAAGCGCTGATCGAAACCAGTCCGGAAGTTTGAAGAAATTGCCAATTGCAAGACCAATTCCTAAACTGAATATTACAGCTTCAAGATTCAGTCCTTTTACGCCTGTATTTCCTGCAATAACAAGTGCGATAACGGTTAATATATATACAATTGGAAAACCTAATAAAAAGTATTTTACAGATTTCCCGATCAAAAAAGCTCCAAATGTTCCGATAGAAATGAAATATAAAAATTGGAATGCGAGGATTTTTAAGTTTCCAGAATCAAAAACATCTTGTAATAAATCGGTTCCGGTAGACCATTTGAAAACGGGAACTTCGGGAAGAAAAACAAAAAGAGAAATTCCGATGATTATAAATCCGAGAATTACAACGGTCCAGTCTTCGTGAATAGTAAATTGTTTGGTTGGGGTTGACATTTGAATGTTTATTAATTTGTTTTCCTAACAATTCTTTTTAAATCTGTTAGGTGTGAAATTTATTGATAATGAAAATCAAGTTTAAAATGTGCCGCTAGGCACTAAATATTGGTAGAAAACAGGGATTTGTTTAACATTTAGCGTGCCGTAGGTACGCAACGATTATCGTTTTGTTGCGTACCTACGGCACGCCAACGATTTCTAAATCTACTCTCTACCAATATTTAGTGCCTAACGGCACTTACTTTGAATATGGAAATATTTGTTTAATAATAAAATTCACAAGGTTTTGAAAACCTTGAAGGATTATCAATATTTAATTAGAATTTACAAATCGACAAAATATTTTTGTTTGCCAAAATCAAATTCATAATGCGTTAGATTTGGCCATAAAGGTTTTACCAAGCCTTTTTCCCAGTTTTGTAAAGCAACGTGTAATTTCTTTACTTTTTCCGGATTTTTTTGAGCAAGATCTGTCACTTCCGATTTATCTGAAGCTAAATTATAAAGCCATTCTTCGTGCGTTTTTCCGCTGATGATTAATTTCCAATCACCGCTTCTGATGGCTTTTGCATCACCCGAACGCCAGTACAAAGTTTTGTGCGCTTCTTTGTTTTCGTTTACGGTACTCACAAGATCTACACCATCATAAACACGATCTTTTGGCAAATCAGAATGTATTGCAGCGGCAATTGTACTGAATATATCCAATGTACTTACCGGAGTTTTATAAATAGTATGAGGTTTGATTTTTCCTTTCCACGAAAGTGCAAACGGAACATTTACGCCACCTTCGAAATGAGAAAACTTTCCTGCTTTTAAAGGTGCGTTTGTGGTTGCAAAAGTATAATCGGCGCCACCGTTGTCGCTGGCAAAAAAGATTAAGGTATTATCTTCAAGACCTTCTTTTTTGACTTTGGCTCTGATTCTTCCCACGGCATCATCAAGTGCGCTAATCATAGCAAAATAAACACGTTTGTTTTCGTCTTTTACATTAGGAAAACGATCGTAATATTTTTTACGAACCTGAAAAGGCGTATGTGGCGCATTAAACGGAACGTAAAGTAAAAATGGTTTTTTCTTATTTTTATCAATAAAAGCTTCTGCTTCATCAGCAAAAGTTTCGGTTAAATACGCTTTGTTGTGAATGATTGTGGTATCACGACGAATTTGTCCGATTCCAACGCGGCCATTTCCCCAAATTGTTTTATCGGTAAAATCTTTGTGATGATGGTTGATAATATCCGGATTATCATCTTCAGGCGTATAAAGCGAAAATGCCTGATAAAATCCATAATGGTAATCAAAACCTCTGTCTAAAGGAAAAAACCCTTTGTTATGTCCTAAATGCCATTTCCCAATAATTGCTGTGCTGTAACCTTCTCTTTTGGCAAGATCAGCAAACGTAATTTCAGATTGTGGCAAACCTTGTGTGGCTATAGACGCCTCGTTTGGGTAATTTATTTTTGGATTTAATCGCCAGTTATTGGTGTTGATTAAATATTTGAATCCGTAATATTCCAGATTATTTTTTGGGTAACGATCACCGGGTTGAAATTCATGCCCAAAACGTTCCTGATAACGACCGGTTAAAATACCCGCACGCGAAGGGGAACAAATAGAAGCGGAAACATATCCATCCTGAAAAGTTACTCCCGAAGCTGCCAGCGAATCGATTTGAGGCGTTGGTGTTGTTTTTCCTCCGTATAACGAAATATCATATTTCCCTAAATCGTCTGCAAGTATAATAATGATGTTTGGTTTTTTGAAGGAACTGTCTGTTGGAACTTTTTCTGATAGAAATTCCTTTTTCCCTTCAAGTAATTTCTGGTCCGGTTTTATTAATGTTCCGTCTGTATTGATAGGCCAGAATAAAAATATCGCCAATAGAAAAACAATAGCAACTATTGGGAGAATAATCTTTTTTGCTTTGGATAATGCCATGGTTTGGTTTTTGGTTTTTTGGAAATAATGGTCTTAACGAGAATCTTTGTTAAAGGTATAAACTTTTACAAAGATTTGCATACTAGAATGTTATGCGCATTTTTTGTCATTTCGACGAAGGAGAAATCACACATCTAGCTCGACAAAGATTGTCGACATTCTTTGCAGAATTTCTAGTGTGATTTCTCCTTCGTCGAAATGACAATGATTGAGATTACTTAGCAGCCAAAGCTACATCAACATCATTTTTCAAATCGCCTAAACCGTCTTTTTTGAAAACAATTTTTCCGTCTTTGTATAAGATCAAAGTGGGGAAAACTTTTACGGTTTTTAAATCAGCGATTACTTGCGGACTATCTTCCAGATCAATTTCTACTACTTTTAGATTAGAACCGTATTGTGCTTTGATGGTTTCTAAAACTGGTTTTACTTTTTTGCAAGCGCCACAGTATATAGATCCAATATCAACCAAAACATCTTTGTTTTCGGCAATGATTTTTTTGTATTCTGCTAAAGTTAATTTGCTTTTAGAATTAGCATAAAAAGGTTTTCCGTTTCCAATCCAGTTGGCGATTCCGCCTTCTAGACTGTAAGCTTCTTTGAAACCGTTTTTAAGTAATGCTTCTGCTAACCAAACACTTCTTCCTGCGCCAATAGAATAGGTGAATACAGGTTTCGTTTTGTCTAATTTCGCCACTTGAGCCGTATAATCGTTAGATTCCAAATTAAAATTTACAGCGCCATTAATATGGTTTAATGCAAATTCTTCGGGACCACGAGCATCAATTATTTGAGGCTTTTTCTCGCTTTGAATTTTAGTATAATACACGTCTAATGAAACCGTAGTTGGACTTTTTTCTTGCGAAAAACCTATAATTGTAAACAGTAAAAAGATAATTGTGAAACTGTTTTTGAATGTTTTATTTTTCTTCATGATTCTTAAGATTGTGCCTGTTCGTAATAAACCGGGCTTTGAGTAACATTTTCTACTGGTTTGGTTTTTAATGGAAATGCTATTACACCTTCGGCAAGTGGACTTCCTTCTTTTTTAGATTTGAATATTGGCCATAAAAATTGTGCGTACCATTCTTCTTGTTTGTACGATTTTGTTCCGTATGATTCCGGGAATTTACGCGTGATTAATCCAGTTCCGAAAATTACATCCCAGATAAAAAACATGTTTCCAAAGTTTCCTTTAAAGTGTCCAACTCCGTCCCCGCTAGTATCTGCGTGATGCGCGTGGTGCGTTGCAGGAGTAGAAATCAAGCGTTCTAAAACCCATGCAATCGGATGTAAAACTTTGTATTTGTAAAATGGCTTGTCCCACGCAAGACTTGAGTGCGCTCCAAGAGTGATGATACTTTTGATTACTAAAACGAATAAAGCTGGTAATCCTAAACCTAAATAGGTTAATGTAGCAGTCAAATAAATTTGAGAAAAGAAAACCGTATAAATAAAGTTTTGTCTTGAAGCCATCGCCATTCCCATATATGGAGCCGAGTGATGTGTTCTGTGAAATCTCCATAAAAACGGAACCTGATGGTGTAAACGGTGGTACCAGTATTGCGTTAAATCATCGGCAATTGCAATAAGGAAAAATCCTCCCCAAAACGGAACCCATGAAAGTGTATTGGCTAAATTCGGAATTAAATAAGGCAAAGCTGTTAAGCTAAAAAATGCAATTACCGGTGGTAAAAGCAATTTTGGAGCAAGAAAACAAATGATATCTACTTTGCGTTCCTGACCTGTCCATTGGTCGTCGTATAAACCTGCTCCAAATTCTATAACGCCAAGAACAAGCATGAAAACGGTTAATCCCCAGGTTCTGATGTGCTCGAAAGCTGGTTTAGAAAATTCTAAAAATGATGGTAATGCAATGTGCGATTCTGCTACAACACCATTTGTTAATTTAAAATAAAGGAAAATTGCCACTACAGGCAAACTGTATATTAAAAGACTGATCAATAAATCTTTTGTTAGTTTTTCTCGTTGTACTATTGCCATGATTTCTTATTTTAAAAATTGATTGATTAATGCTAAACCTCCCGCCAATATTACTAGCGGAACTAAAAAAACGATCGCTCCCACGATGATTTTTTTTCCTATTATTTCATAGTCTACTCGTTTCATAATTGGTAAATTTTGTAGTTATATTTTGCTTTTTTGACAAGCAACCAGTTTATTTTTTCTCTGAACCCGAAAAATTGATTTGTAATGTTTGCAGGCAGACTAAAATAAACCTACAAGGTTTTGAAAACCTTGTAGGCTGTATAATTTCTATTAGTTAGAACTTCCGGTTTTTGCACCGTTTTCGGTATTTCCGCCTTTAGTTACTTGTTTTACTAAATCCTGAAGTGTTTTTCCTTTGTCTGCACCAGAATTATGAATTCTTCTGTTGTACACATCTTGCCAGTCGATTAACGGATAAACGTTGTTTTCTTTGGCTTGCTCGTCAAATACTTTTTTAAGCTCAGCTAATTTTTCAGGGTATTTTTTAGCAAGGTTATTGCGCTCGTTAAAGTCTTCGTTTAAGTTGTATAATTCCCAAACATCGGCATCAAAATTACTTGCGACAGGTTTTTCATTTTTGCCCAAAGTATTTTTTAAGGCAAATGAATCCGGTAAATGTGCTGCTCCGGCTTTCCATCCATCTTTGTAAATAGCTCTGTTCCCGAAGATATAATAGTATTGCACTTTGTGTAAAGATTCTGCTTTAGCATCATTCAATGAAGCATATAAAGAAGATCCCTGAATAATATCTTGTTTGATATTTTTGATATATTCCGGAGCTTTAATTCCTGCAATATCCAAAGTTGTTGGCAATAAATCCGTAACGTGGCTGTATTGGTTTCTGATTCCGCCTTTTTCTTTGATTCCTTTTGGATAAAAAACAATCAACGGATTGTGTGTTCCTCCTTCAGATTGTGCGTCTTGTTTCCAGTTTTTGAAAGGTACATTTGTAGCTTGTGCCCATCCTAAAGGATAATTGGTATTAAGACCTTTTGCCGTACCAATTTCGTCGATATTAGCTAAGTTTTTCTTCAGATTTTCATCGTCAGATGTTCCTTGAGAAAACAAACTTTGATTAATTGTTCCTTCCGTAGTTCCTTCTTTACTAGCTCCATTGTCTCCAATAGCAACGAAAATTACAGTATTTTCTAACTGATTAGTTTCTTTTAGATAATTCACAACTCTTCCAACTTCATAATCTGTATATGTCAGGAATCCTGCGTAAACTTCCATAAAACGAGCATAAACTTTCTTCTGATCCGGAGTTAGTTTTTTCCAATCTGTGATTAACGGATTACGTTCTGGTAAAACCGCGTTCGCAGGAATTGCACCCAATTTCTTTTGGTTTGCAATTACTTCTTCGCGATAAGCGTCCCAGCCTTTGTCAAATTTTCCTCTATACGGATCGCTCCATTTTGTAGCAACCTGATGAGGTGCGTGCGCTGCTCCCGGTGCATAATACAAGAAAAATGGTTTTCCAGGTGCTGCTTTTTGTTGTTTTTGGATATAACTAATCGCTTTATCGGTAATCAATTCGCTCAAGTGACGTCCGTCTGGCGTAATATGAACTTGATCTTCCACTAAATCAGGATTGTATTGATCCGTTTGAGAACCAAGGAATCCATAGAAATGATCAAAACCTTTTCCGGTTGGCCATCTGTCAAATGGTCCTGCATCTGTAGCATCTTCGTCCGGAGTTACGCCATATTTACCAACGGCAAAAGTGTTGTATCCATTTTCACGTAAAATCTCTGCAATTGTTCCTTTATCAGATGGAATTCTACCATCCCAACCCGGGAAACCTGCTGATAAAATAGTGTGTGAAAAACCGCTTTCGTGCACTCTTCCAGAATTTCTTCCAGTTAATAATGCAGCACGTGTTGGCGCACAAATAGCTGTTGTATGAAAGTTGGTATAACGCAAACCGTTATTTGCCAATTGGTCAAAAGTGGGAGTTTGTATCAAACCTCCAAAAGCGCTTGAAGCTCCAAATCCTACATCATCAAGTAAAATCCAGATCACGTTTGGTGCACCTTTAGGAGCTTTTACCGGCTCTGGCCAATATTCTTTAGAATCGGCTAGAGTTTTACCAATTACGCCTTTAAATTCTTCTTGTTTTTCTTGTGCAAAGCCCAGTTGTGCAACTAGCAATGCAGTAATCAAAAGTCCATTTTTAGGACTTTTGATTTTTGAGTTAATTTCAAATTTTTTCATTATTTCTTTTTTTAAATATTTATTCATCTATGGATTTAGTAGAGTTTTTGAGTAAATTTTTTTTACTTGTTTGCTTTAGTCAATAATTCCTGAGCAGACTTTCCTTCGGTAGATGGCGTTTTGTGTATTTTTCTTAGGTAAACATCCTGCCAGTCGATTAACGGATACAGGTTGTTTTTCTTGGCTTGCTGATCGAAGAGTTTTTTTAATTCAGCTACTTTTTCAGGATATTTTTTAGCCAAATCTTTTCTTTCGTTAAAATCTTCGTTGATGTTGTACAATTCCCAAACATCTTTGTCAAAATCACTTGGCGGAAGATTTACTTTATTATTCAAAGCTTCTTTTACTTCAATTGAATTTGGATGATGTGCCGCGGCAGCTTTCCAACCGTCATTATAAATGGCTCTTGATCCAAAGATGTAATAATGTTGAATTTTATGTAAGGAAACAGCTTTTGCATCATTCAAGGAATTGTAAAATGAATATCCCTGAATCGTGTCTTGCTTAACTTCTCTAATAGATTCTGGTGCTTTTACGCCCAAAATATCAAGAGTTGTTGGCAAAATATCAATTACGTGGCTGTATTGCGTTCTGATTCCCGGAGTTTTGATTCCTTTTGGATAATAAACAATCAACGGATTATGTGTTCCTCCTTCAGAATTTGCATCTTGTTTCCAGTATTTGAAAGGCGTATTTGTAGCCTGTGCCCAGCCTAAAGGATAATTGGTGTAGGTTTGAGGAGTTCCAATTTCGCCAATTCTATTTAAGTTATTTTGGAATACTTTTTCTTCAGTATCACCATTTACATAAGTTTGTCTGTCTACAGCTCCTTGCAGAGTTCCTTCTTTACTTGCTCCGTTATCGCCAATTAAGACAAAAACTACGGTATTTTCTAATTGATTACTCTCTTTTAAATAATTAACCAGTCTTCCAATTTCATAATCGGTATAAGTCAAATATCCGGCATAAACTTCCATGAATTTTGAATATACTTTCTTTTGATCTGGCGTTAATTTTTTCCAGTCTGCAATAATTGAATTACGTTCCGGTAAAACAGCATCGGCAGGAATCACTCCTAATTTCTTTTGGTTAGCCAATGTTTTTTCGCGGTAAGCGTCCCAACCATCATCAAATTTTCCTTTATAAGGATCACTCCATTTTTGAGCAACCTGATGAGGTGCATGAACGGCTGCCGGAGAATAGTACAAAAAGAACGGTTTTCCCGGCGCTGCTTTTTGTTGTTTCTGAATGTAACTAATTGCTTTATCTGTAATTTGTTCGCTAAGATGTCTTCCGTCAGGCGTAATATGAGCCTGATCTTCAATTAAATCTGGTTTGTACTGATCTGTAGCAGAACCCAAAAAGCCGTAGAAATGTTCAAATCCTTTTCCGGTTGGCCAATGATCAAACGGTCCTGCATCTGTTGCTTCTTCGTCAGGCGTAATTCCATATTTACCTACGCCAAAAGTATTGTATCCTTTATCGCGTAAAATCTCTGCAACGGTTCCGTTTTTAGAAGGTAATCTTCCATCCCAACCCGGAAATCCCGCCGACATTATGGTATGAGAGAATCCTCCAACATGCACTTTATGTGAATTGCTTCCAGTCAATAAAGCGGAGCGGGTAGGAGCACAAATTGCCGTTGTATGAAAATTGGTATATCGCAATCCGTTGTTGGCTAAACTCTCTAAAACCGGAGTTTCTATCTGACCTCCAAAAGCACTTGAAGCTCCGTAACCAACATCATCCAGAATAATCCAAACGACATTTGGCGCGCCTTTAGGAGGCGTAACCGGTTCAGGCCAATATTCCTTTGATTCGGCTAAGGTTTTGCCAATAACTCCTTTAAATTCTTCTGGTTTTGTTTGTGCAAAACTCACTTGTGCCAGAAGCAATGCAGTAATCAAAAGCCCTTTTTGCGGACTTTTGATTGCAATGTTATTTTTAAACTTTTTCATTAGATTAAATTTTTAGTTATTTAATGCGTAATCACTGTTTAACTCTGCTATTTTATTTTATTCCAATCTTCGACGCCTACTTTTTTCGACCATTCTTGGTGTAATTCAATCAGGGATTCGAGCAGTTTGGGTTCTGATTTTGCCACGTTTTTTGTTTCTGTTCTGTCTGTAGCAAGATTGTATAATTCCCAAGGCTGATTGTTTTCGGCTACAGCCTTCCAATTTCCTTTTCTAACTGCTTTGCTGCCTTCATGTTCCCAAAACAAGGCTTCATGTGCATCAGATTGTTGTCCTTCAAATTCTTTTTTTAAGCTAATTCCTTCTAACGGTGTGAGACTTTTTCCTTGAAAATTCTCCGGATATTGAAAACCTGCATACTCCAAAAGAGTTGGGAAAATATCAATCACATGACTTACTCGATTGCTTACTGTTCCTGCCTTAATATGCTTTGGATAATAAGCTATAAAAGGAGATGCAATTCCGCCTTCGTGCGTGTTCTTTTTAAATAATTGAAAAGGCGTGTTGCTCACATTTCCCCACGGAGTTTCATAACTGTCAATTGATGCAACAGAACCTGGTGTTCCATTTTTTTGTGTAACATAATTCCAGTTTTTCACATCATCGGCACTTCCGCCATTATCCGAAAGAAAAAGAATAATTGTATTATCTTCTTCTCCCAACGACTTTACTTTTTGCAGAATTTCTCCAATTCCGGCATCCATTCGGTCAATCATGGCGGCGTAAATTGCCATTCTTGTATCCCATTTATCTTTTTCTTCGGCGCTTAGTTTTTCCCAATCCGGTACTTTTTCAAAACGATTGGATAAGTCCCAATTTTTATCAATGATTCCCAGTTCTTTTAATTTTTCAAAACGACTTGCTCTCAATTTATCCCAACCTTGCAGGTATTTGCCTTTGTATTTTGCAATATCTTCCGGCAATGCCTGAATTGGCCAATGTGGAGCATTATAAGCAACATATAGAAAAAAAGGTTTTTGCTCGTTTCGCTGTTTTTCTAAAGAATTAATGGCGAAATTGGTAATTTCCTGAGTCAGATAAGTTGAAGTATCCGTGCGGATGATTTCTTTATCTCCTTTTAGAAAAGTGACTTTTCTTCCGTCGTTATACAAAGGCTGCGAGTTAAAATAACTGCTTCCGTTGTTTTGTAACGTAAAGGAATCATCAAATCCTCTATTTACCGCCCAGGCTGAAGGTACCAAACCAACATGCCATTTTCCTGAAACAATTGTACTGTATCCTGCTTCTTTGAGTCCTTGACCAATCGTGATGCAATGTTCGTTTAAATATCCCTGATAAGCTGGAAATCCTTTGTCCTGAACCATATCGCCAACGCCTGCTTGATGCGGATATAAACCCGTGAGCAATGAAGCGCGGGAAGGACAGCAACGTCCTGTATTGTAAAACTGCTTGATAATAAGTCCGTTTTTGGCGAGTTTGTCCAAATTGGGAGTTTTGATTTCTGAGCCAAAAGCGCCAATATCTGAGAAACCTAAATCATCAGCCAAAATGACGATGATATTAGGTTGTTTTTTCTGTGCAAACAGCTGAAATTGTGTAACAACCAAAAAGGCTAGTATGAACAGTTTTTTTATCATTTGATTAATAACCTGGATTTTGTGGCAATCCTACCGGATCAATATTTCTTTCGCTTTGCGGAATTGGATATAGATTATTACGTTCTGAAACTGAGTTTTTTGCCGTTACTTTTTTCACTTCAGTTACAAGAGTTCCCCAACGTACTAAGTCAAACCATCTTTGGCCTTCCTGAACAAATTCTTTTTTGCGCTCTTCCTGAAGGGCAGCTCTAAAAGTTGCCTGATTTAATCCCACTAAATCTATTGTTGGATCTGGCGTATTAATTGGTTTTGCAAAAGCCCTTCTTCTTACTTGATTAATTAATTCGTAAGCTTCTGGAGTTGGACCTCCTTGCTCATTAATAGATTCTGCAAGAGATAATAAAATATCTGCATAACGAATAAGTGGAAAATTGATCGCAACGTTTCCTGGTGTTGCCAAATTGGTTAAGTCAAGATATTTGCTAAAAATTGGTTTTGGAAAAGTATAAAGTGTTCCGGTTGCCGGATTCAATAATTGTTTTTTATAACTAACATCTCTACGAACATCTCCGGCAGCATAAATATCATAGAATAAGGCTACGTCTGAGATAATATCTGCGGGCTCTGTAGCTGTAAATCCTGTAAATGAAGTAGATTGAAAAGTACTTCCGCTTGATCCGTTTCCTGCTTGATTAGCTTCGAATTGTACAGAGAAAATATGTTCTTTTCCGTTCTTTTTTGTTTTAGTAAAAATATCCTGAAAGTTTTCGAATAATGCATATCCGTAACCTCCATTAATAACTTCTCTTGCTTTTAGAATTGCATTTGGATAATCTTTTCTGGTCAAATATACTTTCGTCAAAATTGCTTTTGCAGCTCCGGAAGTTGCACGTCCGGCATCAGTTGCAGGATATGTTGCAGGCAAATTTTCGGCAGCATTTAAGTCTGAAATGATTTGTGTATAAACCGCATCAACGGTTTCTCTTCTTGATTTAAGACTTTCTAATTGTATAGAAGTTGGTTCGTGCAAAACGATTGGAACTCCGCCCCAAATACGAACAGCCTGAAAGTACAATAATCCTCTTATGAATTTTGCTTCATTGATTAATCTGGTTTTTATAACTTCGTTACCAACTACTTTAGGCACATTATCTATAGAAACATTGGCTCTGTTTATTCCAGCGTAAATTTGGCGCCAAGCTACCTGAACACGATCATTTGTTGCATCATGAGTCAAACTGCTCATCGCTCTAACCTGAGGATTTGTTGCAGAAACTCCTGCTGCTGCATAATCAGATCCCATGTCTGTAAGGAAATACAGGTTTCTGCCAAACAAACTTTGTTCTCCCGGATCAAGACTCAAAGAAGCATAAACGGCAGTTACACTTGCAATTGCATCATCCTGAGTTTTAAAGTAATTGTCTTCGGTTACAAAAGAGGTAGGTGTTACCTCTAAATCTGCGCACGACGAAAATAAACCGGCGCTTAATAGTATTGTTATTATAATCTTTTTCATTGTGTATATTTTTTTACTTAGAAAGTTACGTTTAGACCTGAAATGAATGTTTTGGAGTTTGGATATGCACCAAAATCAATTCCCGGATATAAGTTATTTTGCTCATAAGAACTTACCTCAGGATCAAAACCGGTGTATTTTGTCCATGTAATTAAGTTTTCGGCAGAAACATAAAATTTGATGCTCTTTGTTCCCAATCTTGACGAAAGGCTTTTTGGTAACGTATATCCTAAAGTGATTAATTTTAATCTTAAGAAAGAAGCATCTTCTACGTAACGCTCAGAAACTATTCCAAGTGGAGAACTTGTTGCTCTGGGAACATCAGTATTTGTGTTTGTTGGTGTCCAGCGATTATCCAACGTAACATTCGCATTTGTTCCAAGTGTAGAAATTTCTAATTGCTGATTTAAAGCGTTAAACACTTTTCCGCCATAAGCGCCCTGAAAAGAGAAATTAAGATCAAAATCATGATAAGAAACCGTGTTGCTAAAACTTCCTACGAATTTTGGTTGAGAACTTCCAAGATTTCCTTTGTCAAGTGCAGTAATTACACCGTCTCCGTTTGTATCAACGTATTTTCTGTCTCCAATTTTAGTATTGGCCAAACTGTTGATTTTAGGTTGTGTATTGATTTCTTCCTGAGTCTGGAAAATTCCAGCAGTTCTGTATCCCCAGAAAGTCCCCAAAGGCAATCCAACTTTTACAGTTACAGGTTGTTGTTGCAATAATGATCCGTTTGGAACTACCGGAAAAAATTGATTAACACCATTTCCTATAGAAACTACTTTGTTTTTATTGGCAGAGAAAACGAAGTTCGAATTCCAGGAGAAATTCTCCGTTTTGATGTTCTCTGTAATCAAGCCAATCTCGATACCTTTATTTTCAACACCTCCAATATTCTGAAGTACTGTTGCATAACCGGAAGTAAGCGGAATTGGTACATTGATTAATAAATCGTTTGTTTTTTTGTAATAAACATCAAACACAAAATTGATTTTTCGATCTAATAAAGACAAATCCAAACCTACGTTGTATTGATTTGTTTTTTCCCATTTCAAATCCGGATTTGCTAATCTCGTTGGTGCTAAACCTGTTTGCAAAGTACCTCCAAAAGAATAGTTTACAGATCCCATTTGAGCTAGAGAAAGATAGTTACCAATCTCTTGATTTCCTGTTGTTCCTGCTGTAATTCTAAGTTTTGCTTCGGTTACGCCTTTAAGGTTTTTAGCAAAATCTTCATCAGTAATATTCCATGAGAATCCTGCTGAAGGAAAATAACCCCAAAGTGATTCTGATCCAAATCTTGATGAACCGTCCGCACGCGCTGATACTGTGAAGTTGTATTTTCCTTTATAAGAATAATTAACTCTGGCTAACCATGATTTCAATACACTTTCAAATGCATCGCTATAAGGTTTTACCGGAACACCATCCTGCAAGGCGTTGTATGTATTTGCATCGTTTACAAATGTTTGTGCTCCTGCATTAACAACTTCACCTTGAGTGTATTGAAGTGTATATCCTCCTAAGGCTGAGAATTTATGGTTTTCACCGAAATTAGTATTATAATTTAAGGTATTTTCATTCAATACAGAACTTACAATTCTGTCTCCAACAGATGCTAAACCTTTTGTTCCGGCTCCTGAAGTTGTAGTCGATGGCGCATAATAATTTTGTTTTGTATTGATAACATCTCCACTAACGGCAACTTTTGCAGTCAGTTTTTTTGTGATTTTGTATTCACCAAATAAACTGGTCAAAATCCTATTGATTTTTGTTTCATTCGTTGTACTAACCAAATCATTAATTGGGTTGGGAATAATACCATTTGTTGCAGTTGCGTATGGATTATTGGTTAGATTATAACTTCCGTCAGGATTTTTAATAGGAACTACCGGTGGTTGATATAAAGCTACAACCAATGGATTTGGCTGTCTTCCTGCAGATGCGCCGCCATTTGTACCAATACCATTTGAAACTGAATTGCTGTAATTGGCGTTTACACCAAATTTAAAATTCTGAGAATAGTTTCTTTCGTAATTAGCACGAAGCGAAATTCTTTTAAAATCAGATGCAATAACAATTCCGTCTTGTTGAAAATAACCTGCCGAGATTGCATAACGAGAGCGATCGTCTCCACCTGAAAATGATAATTGATGATTTTGAATTGGCGCTGCACTTCTAAAAACTGCATCTTGCCAGTCATAACTTCCAGAAGTTTTAAAAGCTTCTATTTGTGCTGGTGTAAAAGACGGTGCCTGACCAATACTTGCCTGAACATCATTACGCAAACTTGCCCATTGGCTGGCATTCATTAAATGTAATCTTTTCGAAACATTTTGAAATCCAAAATATCCTTGATACGAAATATTGTCTTGTCCTTTTATTCCTTTTTTGGTAGTAATGATTACAACTCCATTGGCACCACGAGATCCGTAAATTGCTGTTGCCGAAGCATCTTTCAGAACTTCGATAGATTCTATATCTCCTGGATTAATAGTCGACAAAACATTTACAGTTGCACCGGCATTAGTAACGCCCGCCGTACTATTATTATTGTCATTATAAATCAAAATACCATCTACTACATATAGCGGTTCATTACCAGCTGTAATAGAGTTTCCTCCTCTAATACGAACACTCGATGAAGCTCCGGGACGACCAGAACTTTGTGTAACTACCACTCCGGGAATTGCACCGCGTAAAAGATTATCTGCAGATGAAGTTACTTGCGATAAATTGGCTTTTGGAACCGAAGCAACAGAACCCGTAATGTCTTTTCTCTTTTGAGAACCATAACCTACAACTACTAATTCATCTAGTTCCTGACGTTCTTCTTTTAAGTTAATAGTAACAGGATTTTTGTCAACAACAACTTCCGCTTTTTTATATCCTATGTAAGTTATTATTAAAGTGTAAGGGAATTTTTGTCCTGTTTGAAAATAAAATTTTCCTTCAGCATCCGTCTGAACCCCGTGTGTTGTACCTTTAATAACAACAGAAGCTCCAATAATTGGCTGATTTGTAACATCATCAACAACAGTTCCGTCAAGTTTAGATTGAATAAGCGGAGTGGTATTTTGGGCATGAATTCCTGCCGAAAATAGCAGGAGAAAAAGCAATGAGTATATGTTTAATTTTTTTTTCATTTCTTTGTATTGGTTTTAAGTAATTAACAAGGCGCCTTGAAAGTTGAATTTTCAACTCTCTATAGGTATTCTTGGTTTAGTGATAAATATTCTTTAGGCCTTGCCATTTCTGTTGCCGCAGAAATGGCTTTTTTTATTTACAGCAACAGGTTTGCATCTTTTTCATTTTAGTTTTGTTTTAGTTATTAGTCATTTTTTTAATTTATAGGTATAGTTTCAAGTATCTTTTTAATACAGATTAATGCATTAAACAGACTTTTGTTATTTTCAGTAATAAGGTAATTTTGATATATAAGAGATTCGATTTTTAAATCTGATTTGTAAATAAGGAAATCAGATGACGAATATATTGTGGTGGGAATTAGCAACAGAAGCACATATAACATAAAGTGTTATAAGTATAGTTTTCAAGTAGATTGTTATACGATATGCTTGCGGTTGTTTTCAAAATTTAGTTTTTTTGGTTTCAAATATTATTTTAAACTCTACTAATCCTATAGACAAAGTTAATTTTAATATAATAAAATCCAAAAATTTCAGAAGTTTTTTTTTAGAAGAGGTATAATAGGAGTCTTTTTAGTGATGATTTTTGTTACTAAGTAATTGATTGTTAATCTATTATATGTTTTTTGATTTCGAAAAAAATGTTAAAAAAATAGTTCTGAAAAATATTGAAATGTAGTATTTTTTACTTGGTTTTTGTGTTTTTAAACTTCTTCAAAATATTGAAAATGAGATAAAAACGTCGAGCAGTGACCTGTGTGACACCAAGGATGATTTTTTATCTATTGAATAACTTTTCTTTTTATGAGTTAATTTAAGAATGAAATATCTGGAAGTTAAAAATCTACTTCATATTTAAAGTAGTTATTACATAAATAAAAAAACGGCTTGTTTTGTTCGTAAATAATTAATTTTCAATTGCTTAGTTTGGTAATTTTACTTACATTTATCATATTAACTTTTTTTAATTTGTAAGATTAAAAGAAATAGTATTCCTCACTAGAATTTTATAAGCCATAAAAGAATTCAAAATATCTCCAGGAAATTATAGATCGAAATTATTCTTAGAAGAAGATTTCAAAGTAAAAGCCTTTATAAACAAAACTATTATTTATTGATTTAAAATACTTGATAAGCAGGTGTTTAATTTATTTTTTGTATTTCGGATAAGAATGTCTTTTAATATGATATATGTCATATTATGTAAGAATTTAACGTTATAATTTTGCTTTTTAGTTGAGGAAATCAGTATTGATTGATCTTTAAATATCTTAAAAAAATTATATGAGTAATCTATCTCAATCCCATAGAATTCTATTTTTAAATACATTAGCATTTACGATTTGTTTTGCCTGTTGGACCTTAAACGGTGTTTTGGTAACTTATCTTGTTGATAAAGGAATCTTTAACTGGACAGTTGTTGAAACAGGCTGGTTACTAGGAATTCCAATTTTATCAGGTTCAATATTTAGACTTCCAATAGGGATTTTGACAGATAAATATGGAGGTAAGGTAATATTTTCGATTCTGTTAATTCTCTGTTCAATTCCACTTTTCCTTCTCCCTTTCGCCAACTCTTTCTGGAGTTTTGCAGTACTAAGTTTTTTCTTTGGGTTAGTAGGTACAAGCTTTGCGGTAGGAATTGGATATACTTCGATTTGGTATCCTAAAGATTGGCAAGGACGAGCACTAGGAATCTTCGGAATGGGAAATGCGGGTGCTGCAATTACAACTTTTGCCGCCCCAACATTATTAAATAACTTCTCAGAAACTGATCCACAAAACGGATGGAAAATGCTGCCATTTCTGTATGGTGCAGTATTAGTAGTTATAGGTATACTTTTTATTGTTTTTGCGAAAAATAAAACTAATCCCGGAGTTTCAAAAACAATGAAAGAACTAATGTCTCCACTTAAAAACATTAGAGTTTGGAGATTTGGAACCTACTATTTTTTAGTCTTTGGATGTTTTGTAGCTTATTCACAGTGGTTGGTTCCTAATTTCATGAACGTTTACCATACTACATTGGTAATGGGTGGAATGTTTGCAACCATGTTTAGTTTACCATCCGGAATTATCAGAGCCTTTGGCGGATATTTATCAGACAAGTTTGGAGCAAGAAAAGTAATGTATTGGGTTCTTGGCTCATCGATAGTAATTAGTTTTTTACTGATGTTCCCAAAAATGGAAATTTTGACAGCAGGTCCCGGAGTTTTAGCAAATACAAACGGCGTAGTTACCGAGATTTCTGCTAATGAAATAGTGGTAAATGGTAAACCTCATAAAATCAATAAAAAAGAAACTTCAGAAAGTCATGATACAGCAATTTTTCCTGTGAAAAATTCTTGGCAGGAAATCGTAGTAAAGCAAAATCAAGAAGTAAAAAAGAAAGAACTATTAGCTCAGGGTATTACGCAAATTAAGTTTAGCGCCAATCTTTGGGTGTATGTAGTTTTGGTAATCCTTATAGGTATTTCATGGGGAATTGGTAAAGCTGCGGTTTACAAACATATACCAGAATATTTCCCGAATGAAGTTGGGGTAGTAGGAGGAATGGTTGGTTTAATAGGCGGACTTGGCGGATTTGTTGGTCCTATCATCTTCGGTTATCTACTTAATTATACTGGACTCTGGACCAGCTCATGGATATTTATTTTCGTCATTTCTGTTCTTTGTTTGCTTTGGATGCATAGAACGATCATAAATGTAATGCGAACAAAATCGCCAAATTTCACCAGAGAAATTGAAGATAATCATTAAAAAAAATAATTTAAACATACACAAATATGAAAACTTGGTTAGACAAATGGGAACCCGAAGATGATGCTTTTTGGAATGCTGCCGGAAGTAAAATTGCCTGGAGAACTTTAACAATAACGACATTAACATTAATATTATCCTTTGCTTCATGGTTTATGATGAGTGTGATTGCTGTTAAATTACCCGGATTAGGATTTTATTTTTCCAAAGATCAGCTTTTTTGGTTAACAGCGATTCCCGGTTTAGCGGCAGGAGTTTTGAGAATCATCCATACGTTTATATTACCCATATTTGGAACCAGACATATTGTATCTTTTGCAACAGCAATTAAATTAATTCCGGTAATTGGGATAGGTTTTACAGTTATGGATACCAGTACACCTTTTTGGGTATTTGCGGTATTGGCTTTTACAACAGGTTTTGGAGGAGGAGATTTTTCCTCTTATATGCCAAGCACAAGTTTATTTTTTCCTAAAAGACTTAAAGGTACAGCACTTGGAATACAAGCCGGAATTGGAAATTTTGGTGTTTCAGTAGCTCAATTTGTTACTCCACTTATTATTAGCGTTAGTATCTATGGTGCCGCATCAGTATTTACAAGTATCGATCATAAAGAAGCAATAGTTGTTTTTCAGAATGCCAGTATTGAAAAACAAAAAGAAGTTTTTGCCGGTCTAATTCCTGAGGTGCAAGCCCGAATATTAACAAACGTAAGCGAAACTATTCGAGATTCCGTAAGTGCATCAATTAAATCAGATGATAAAGTGGCTCTTTTTACTGCATTGCCTGTAAAAGCAAAAGCAAAAGCGATCGCAAATGCAAACCCTAAAATGGCTGAAAAAATATTAAACGATATCAGTCCTGAAAATACGGCGGTTAACAACAAGGAAATCTACTTACAGTCGGCAGCATTTTGGTACGCTCCCTTTTTAATATTATTGGCCTTTATAAGTTGGTTTTACTTAAAAAGTATTCCAATGAAAGCTTCTATAAAAGAGCAAATGGATATTTTTTCTAACAAGCATACTTGGTATTGTACCATTACTTATGTAATGACTTTTGGAACTTTTGCAGGATTATCAGCAGCTTTTCCATTAATGATTAAGTTTTTATACGGAGATTTTCCAAATGCACCAGATCCTTTAGTATATGCTTTTTATGGTCCGCTTATAGGATCAGCGAGTAGAATTGCTTTTGGTTTTGTAGCAGACAGAGTTGGTGGAGCGATACTTACTACAATTACAGGTTTAGGAATTTTAGCAGGATCAATTATTTTAGTTACAGAAGGATTAGTTGCACCAACAAGTATGGAACAATTTCCACTATTTGTAACAGTGATTTTAGCAATGTTCTTCTTTACAGGAATTGGAAATGCTGGAACATTTAGACAATACCCAATTATTTTTGCCGAAAATCAACGTCAGGCAGCCGGAGTTATTGGCTGGACAGCAGCAATTGCAGCATTTGGACCTTTTATATTTTCAAAATTAATAGGTAATAATCTTTCAGCCAATGGTACTGTAAATCAATTTTTTATAGGCGTATCTGTTTTTACTCTTATTGCTACTGCGATAAATTGGTGGTTTTATAATCGTAAAGGTTGCGAAAAACCTAGTTAAAAAAGTAATCATTAAATTTAATTAAGGATGAAAAATAAAACTTTTAATACCAAAGCCTTACTCGTTGCAACATCGGTTTCGGCATTGACTATCGTGTTAGTGTTTTACGGATCCAGACAATTGCAAAATTTTGATGCAGCGTTAGTTACTTATTTGTTTGGGACAATATTTGCTTTCTTCGGAATTGTATATCGTTATACAGTTTGGTTACAGCGTCCGCCAACATGGATGTATTTCAAACGCAGTCTTAAATTTCTGTTTACCGGAAAAATATTCTCTCACTTATGGTTTTTAGGAAAAGAAACAGTAGAAAATGTAGTAGTTCAGAAATTCATTTATCCAAGAAGTAAATATCGTTGGGCAGCTCATTTTTGTATTGCCTTAGGATGTTTGTCTGCATTTGCCATAACAATCCCGTTAACGTTTGGCTGGATACATTTTACATTGGCACAAGATTCCATTTCGATTTATGAAGCCCATTTTTTTGGCTTTAAAATGATGGATTTTAAGATTGGATCTTTCCTGGCATTTCTAATTTTTCACGCCCTAAATTGGTCTTCATGGTTAGTAATATTTGGATCTGTTTATTATTTAAGAAGACGATTAACAAATCCGGGATTAATTGCAACACAATCTTTTGAAGGAGATTTATTGCCGCTTATTTTATTGATAGCAATATCAGTTACTGGTTTGTGTCTTACCTATTCTTATCAGTTCATGAAAGGATTTGCATATGATTTCCTTGCAGTAATTCATGCCGTAACAGTAATCATGTTTTTAATATGGATTCCATTTGGAAAATTTTTCCACATTATTCAGCGTCCGGCACAGATTGGAGCACACATTTATAAAAAAGAAGGAATCAAAAAAGGAATGGCAGTTTGCCCACACACGGGCGATGAATTTGCAACTCAACTTCATATAAACGATTTAAAAATTGTGACAAAACAATTAGGATTTGATTTCACACATGAAGACGGAACATCACATTTAGATTTAAGTCCCGAAGGAAAAAGATCCCGCTTAGCTCAGGCACATTTAAAAGCAAGATTAGAGAACGGCGGAAAGTTATTTGGATAAAAAAATATGGTTTCAGGTTTCTTTTGTTTCAGGTTTCAAGTTCGCACTTTGTGTAGACTTTAGTTTATAAATAAGCTATAAAAACTTGAAACTTGAAACTTGAAACAAAATAAAACAAACAAAAAAGATGGCAAAATTACCCGTATCAACCGAGAAAATTATTGAAGATTTTGGTCCTCATTTAAATTATGCGCCCAAAGATGGTTACGCAGGTAGAGATGAGCCAGATAGTTTAGTAAAAACACATTGTTGTTTTTGCGGAATGCAATGTGGGATTCAATTATCAGTAAAAGATAATAAAGTCGTAGGTTTTGAACCATGGATGGAATTTCCTTTCAACGAAGGACGTTTGTGTCCAAAAGGAGTTCAGCGTTATTTGCAAAATAATCATCCGGATCGTCTTTTACATCCCATAAAAAGAGTAGAAGGAAAAGGCTTTGAAAAAACGTCTTGGGATGATGCGATGGATAAAACGGTATCAGAAATAAAAAGAATTCAGGAAAAATACGGTAAACATGCTTTTTCGATGTTATCAGGTGTCTCGCTAACTAATGAAAAAAGTTATTTAGTAGGGAAATTTGCCCGTGTAGCATTAAAAACCAGAAATCTAGATTACAACGGAAGACTTTGTATGGTAAGTGCGGGAGCAGGAAATAAAAAAGCTTTTGGACTAGATCGCGCTTCAAACAATTATTCTGATTTAGAATATGCCGAAGTAATCATTGTAGCCGGAGCAAATATCAGTGAAACTTTCCCAACATTAACACATTGGATTTGGAAAGCCAGAGATCGTGGAGCGAAACTAATTGTAATCGATCCAAGAATGATTCCATTAGCAAGGACTGCCGATGTGCATTTAGATGTAAGACCGGGAACAGATTCTGCATTATACGGTGCGATGCTTAAATACCTCGTAGATCACGATATGTTGGATCACGATTTTATTGACAATTATACATCAGGTTTTCAGGAAACGATAGACGCTGTAAAAGATTATACACTTGAATGGGCAGAAGAAGTTACAGGTATTGACAAAAATAAAATAAAAGAAGCCGCTGAATTATGGGGAAAAGCTAAAACTAGTTTCCTACTTCACGCACGCGGAATCGAACACCATTCAAAAGGAGTTGATAATGTTTTGGGGTGTATAAATCTTGTTCTGGCAACCGGAAGAATTGGTAAACCATATTGCGGATACGGAACTATAACAGGACAAGGAAACGGACAAGGAGGAAGAGAACATGGACATAAATGTGATCAATTGCCTGGAAACCGAGATATTGAGAATCCGGAACACAGAAAGTATATATCTGAAGTTTGGGGAATCAATGAAAAAGATATGCCCGGAAAAGGACTTACTGCTTATGAAATTATAGAAGCCATTCATAGAGACGAAATCAAAGGACTTATTTCAATTTGTTTCAATCCATTGGTTTCATTGCCAAATAATAATTATGTACGATCAGCACTCGAAAAATTAGAGTTTTACGTTTGTATTGATTTCTTTTTGAATGAAACGGCTCGTCATGCTGATATTGTTTTAGCAGGTTCTTTGCAGGAAGAAGAAGAAGGAACAACAACTTCGGCTGAAGGTCGCGTAATCCGAATCCGTCAGGCAGTAACACCTCCGGGAGAAGCAAGAACAGATACTTCTATTTTGCTGGAAATAGCAAAACGTTTAGGGGAAGAAGATAAGTTTACTTATGATAGTAGTGAAGCTATTTTTAATGAGTTACGTGTAGCTTCAAAAGGCGGAACAGCTGATTATTTTGGAATATCCTATAAAAAAGTAGAAGATAATATGGGTGTTTTTTGGCCTTGTCCAACAGACGATCATCCTGGAACACCGCGATTATGGGAAGATAAAAAATTTGCCACACCAGATAAAAAAGCACATTTTAATCCGGCACCTTATAAATTACCGGGTGAAGTTACCGATGCTGAATATCCTGTCATTCTAACTACAGGACGTGTGGTTTCTCAATATTTAAGCGGAACTCAAACACGAAGAATTGGTAAATTGGTAGATCAGTTTCCAGAGCCACTTTTAGAAATTCATCCGGAAATGGCTTTAAAATATGGAATCAAACAACATGAATTAGTACGAGTTGCAACACGACGTGGAGAAGGAATTTTCCCGGCAAATATCGTTGAAACCATTAGAAAAGATACTGTTTTTATACCGTACCATTGGCCTGGAGCCAAATCAGCAAATCAATTGACACCAGGAACTTTAGATCCAATTTCAAAAATTCCGGAATTTAAAGTTTGTGCCTGTTTATTAGATCCGTTAGGAGAAATAGCGCCATTATCGAAAGAATCGCAAGCATATGCAAGTATTTAATCTATAAAAACGAAATTATGAATTTGACTAATTTTAATAAAAACGAAGAGTTTTTTGTAGATCTGCAACGCTGTATTGGTTGTAAAGCCTGCGAAATGGCTTGTGCAGAATGTGAAACTAACGGACAGGAATCTTTGATTAGCGTAAACTATGTCGAGCGCTCTTCAACAATTCAAACCACAGTACAGGTTTGTATGCATTGCGAAGATCCGGTATGTGCAAACGTATGCCCTGCAGATGCAATTTCACAAGACGAATTTGGAGTTGTTCATACCGCAAATACCGAAAGATGTATTGGTTGCTCAAACTGTGTTATGGCATGTCCGTTTGGAGTGCCTAAAAAAATGGAAGAATATGATTTGATGATGAAGTGTACCATGTGTTACGACAGAACAAGTGTAGGAAAAAAACCAATGTGCGCAACAGTTTGTCCAAGTGGTGCTTTGTTTTACGGAACAAGAGCAGAAATTGAAGAAATGAGACCTAATAGTTCGCCAGTCAATACATTCATATTTGGAAAAGAAACAGTCAATACTAAAGTAAACATTATGATGCCTAAAGGCAGTAATGAATTAAGAATATATTAAATCTAGATCCATGTCAAAAGAAGATAATTTAAATGAAAACTGGAAAAAAGATTTCCCAATAAAAAAACAGGAATCCACTCAGGTAAGCCGACGTGATTTTGCTAAGTTCCTGACCTTTGTTTCTGGAGGATTAATGGTAGGAAGCGGTTTTGTTGCTGCAAAAGCTTATTTGTTGCCAAGTGAAGGTGTACAAGGAGAACATTTTATTTGCAATATAGAAGATGTACCAGTAGGAGGAACCCGTGGTTTTGTAATTGAAGGCAGCACAATACCTTATATTTTAATACATCTCGAAAGCGGAGATTTCAGAGCTTATGAACAAAAATGCACCCATTTATCCTGCTCCGTTTTCTATAAACCAGGAACAGGAATTATACATTGTCCTTGTCATGAAGGCTCATTTGATGCAATGACAGGCGATGTAATTGCAGGACCGCCACCAAGAGCTTTGCCGCAATTAGATGTGTTTTTTAAAGAAAACAAAGTCTATGTAAAAGCACATGTTGAAAATAAAGATAGTTAGAGTAATCCTAAAAATAAATCGATATGAGTACTTTTAGAAGAAGTCAAAATCGCGCAAATCCCAATAAGCTGAATAACATACTTTCGACACTTATATTTATTTTGATTTTGAATGTAAGCATCCAAATTTGGTTGTTATATGCTTCCCTAAATAATGCATTAGATAATAATAAAGAAATATTGTTACCCGCATTTATAGCTTCGGCAATTCTGTTTTTTATAGGTTTTGCATGGCTATATTACTTGCCAACCGGAAATTTCAGAAAGAAATAATTTGAACTTTCTATAATTTCAATGCCTTATAAAAGCTATTTGATTGGTTTTTCTGAAATAATTTAAAGAATAAAGCTTAAATTTATAATCTTTTAAAAATTTAGAAAACCAATGATTTTAACTAAGTATAAATACTTATATTTGTAATAAGTATTTTTTGCGGTAAACAAAATAGCAACCATGATTCAAGTTGAACAAGCATTATCAATTATTGCAGAGAATAGCACAAACATGCCAACTCAAAAAATAGCGGTGCGTAAAGCATTGGGCTACATTTTGGCTGAAACAATTTATTCTCCCATCAACATGCCGCCATTTCGGCAATCGGCAATGGATGGATATGCTTTTATTCACAGCGAAAGACATCAGTATGATATTGTTAGTGTTTCGCAAGCAGGAGATCATTCTGATATAAAACTGAATCCAAACGAAACAGTCCGCATTTTTACAGGTGCTTTTGTACCTCATAATGCTGATACTGTAGTGATGCAGGAACATGTAATGGCAAATGAAAAATCAATTTTGATTACTAATATGCCAAAGCAATTTGCAAATGTTCGAAATAAAGGAGAACAAATCGAGAAAGAAGATGTTGTCTTTGAAGCTAATACTTTGATTACACCTGCAGCAATTGGATTTTTGGCTTGTTTAGGAATTACAGAAGTTGAAGTTTACAAAAAACCAAAAGTTGCCATTTTAGTAACAGGAAATGAATTAGTAAAGCCAGGAAAAAAATTACCGAAAGGAAAAATTTACGAAAGCAATTCAGTTATGTTAGAAGCAGCGCTTCAAACAATTGGAATTAAAAAGACAAAAGTTTATAAAGTAAAAGACAGTCTGAAAGCCACTAAAAAAGCGCTTAAAGATATTTTAGATAAATATGATATAGTTTTAATTTCTGGTGGGATTTCTGTTGGAGATTACGATTTTGTAAAAGAAGCATTATTAGAAAATGGAGTAGAAGAGCTTTTTTATAAAATCAATCAGAGACCTGGAAAACCAATGTTTTTTGGATCTAAAAAAGAAACTTTAGTATTTGCATTACCTGGAAATCCAGCTTCGTCACTGACTAATTTTTATGTTTACGTTTATCCTGCAATCAAAAACAGGATGGGATTTTCTGATACACATTTGCCAAAAATCGTTCGAAAATTAAACTCAGGATTTACCAATACAACCGGAAAGACATTGTTTTTAAAAGCATTATATGATCAAACAAACGTAACAATTTTAGAAGGGCAGAGTTCAGCAATGCTAAATACATTTGCAATTGCAAACAGTTTATTAATTGTTCCAAATGATACAGAAACCTTGAAAAAAGGACAGCTTGTAACATTATTACCAATTGATTAAAGAGAATTAGAAAGAATTAGAAAGAATTAGAAAATTAGGCAATTAGAATATTAGATAATTGAAATATGGAATGCGGTATGTAAAATTAAACACACAGCATAAACCTGAAACCTGAAACAAAGAAAACCTGAAACAAAATAAAACAACAAATGCAGTTACTTAGTTCCGAAAATATCCTATTATTCAGTTTTGCTTTAATCGTGATTGCTTTTTTGTATTCTAGTGTTGGGCACGGCGGAGCATCGGGATATTTAGCGTTGATGACCATTTTTGCATTTCCAATTTCAATAATGAAACCATCGGCTTTATTGCTTAATTTATTTGTTTCGAGTATTTCGTTTTTCTTTTATTATCGAATGAATTATTTCAAGCCAAAGTTGTTTTATCCGTTTGCAATAGCATCAGTTCCAGCGGCATTTATTGGCGGATTTGTGACTTTAGATAATACGATTTATAAAGTTATTTTGGGTGCTGTATTGGTTTTTGCAGCATTAAGATTATTTGGAGTATTTAATTTTAAAGAAAAAGAAGCAGTTCAGATAAACTTACCTTTTGCATTAGCGATTGGTTTTATAATAGGATTATTATCAGGAATGTTGGGGATTGGCGGTGGAATTATCCTGAGTCCTATTTTATTATTTTTAGGATGGGCTTCAATAAAAGAATCGGCTGCAATATCAAGTTTATTCATTTTTGTGAATTCATTTGCAGGAATGTTGGGTTTCTTTCTGGGAGGAAAAACAATTCCCACAGAGAGTTTTTATTTAGTTCCGATTGCCGTTATTGGAGGAGTTTTAGGCGGATTTTACGGAAGCGGTTATTTCTCTAACAAAACATTAAAAATGGTTTTAGGAGCAGTAATTTTAATGGCAAGTATAAAATTGATTTTTCCATAAAAAATGAACCGCAAAGGGTGCAATGTTCTTTTGCTGAAATAATTTATTGAAAATAGCAAAGCTTTGTATTGATTCAGCTTTGCGAACTTTATTTTAAAAATTAAAAGTTAATAATGCATAAAACCTTGGCGTTCTTTGCGGTAAAATTTTTATCCATTTTAACCTGAAACAAACAAAACCTGAAACAAAAATTAGTCATGGAAACTCTAACAGTATTTATTCTTTGCGGTGGAAAAAGTTCCCGAATGCAGTCAGAAAAAGGACTTGTTTTGTTCCAGAATAAACCATTTATAGAACACATAATTAAGGCTATTTTACCTATAACCAATAAAATAAAATTAGTAACGGCAAATAAAGAATACGATTATCTGCCTTATGATAAAATTCCGGATACTGTTACAGACAAAGGTCCTTTAGGAGGTATTTATACCGCTTTGTCCGATTCTGAAACCGAGTTTAATTTGATTCTCAGTTGTGACATTCCGTTGATTTCAACCGAATTATTATCAGAACTAATTTCAAAACATAATGAGGAAGCCGAAATTACAGTTTTTGCTTCTGAAAGCAGAATGCATCCTTTAATTGGAATTTATTCGAAGAAATTATTATCCGTTATCAAAAGCGCAATTGATAACGATGATTTAAAAATGATGAATTTAATCGCGAAGATTCCGCATCAAATCATCACAATAGAAGAAAGTGAAAACTTTCATTTGACCAATATTAATTCGATTGACGAATTAAACGATCTGAATATCAATTTAAGTTAATAATTATGAAAAGCTTAAAAACTCCCCGATTAACAATTGTAGGCGCAGGTCCTGGAGATGTTGAACTAATTACTTTAAAAGCAATAAAAGCGCTGGAAGATGCAGATGTAGTTTTGTACGATGCATTAGTTAACGAAGAACTATTGCAATATGCAACAAATGCAGAAATTGTTTTTGTGGGCAAACGCTTAGGATGTCATGCTTATACACAAGATCAGATCAATGAATTGATAGTTTCGATGGCAAATCGTTACGGTCATGTGGTGCGATTAAAAGGTGGAGATCCTTTTATTTTCGGACGAGGAAGTGAAGAAATTGAATATGCCGAACAATATAATTTAGAAACCGCAATGGTTCCGGGAATTTCATCAGCTTTGGGCGTTCCGGCTTCGGTTGGAATTAGTTTGACACAACGCCAAATTGCCGAAAGTTTTTGGGTAATTACAGGAACAACTTCTAATCATGAATTATCTAAAGATGTTCATTTAGCGTCAAAATCCGCTGCAACGGTTGTTATTTTGATGGGAATGCATAAATTAGAGGAGATTATAGCAATTTATAAAGAGAACCGTAAAGATGATTTGCCAATTGCGATTATCCAAAACGGAACAAAAAATACAGAGCAGAAAGTAGTAGGAACTATAAGTTCAATTGCTAAATTAGTGTCTGAAAATAAGATTTCATCTCCGGCAATTATTGTAATTGGCGAAGTGGTGAAAAATACATCAAGATTAACATCTTATTTTCAGGAGCATTTTGATGACGAATTTATCTTTCAGAATTTAAATTTAAAATAATGATTGAGATTAAATATTTTGGAGCTGTAGCTGAAAAAACCAAATGTGAGTTTGAGAAAGTTTCTTTTTCAGATATATCATTAGAGGAATTATTGCAGGATTTAGAAAAGAAATACCAGTTTGATTCGCTTTCATTTAGTGTAGCGATCAATCAAAAAATAGTACCAAAAGGAACAGGTTATAAGTTGCAAACAAGTGATGTAGTTGCTTTATTGCCTCCGTTTGCCGGAGGATAATATAAAATTTCATGAATACACAACGCTATAATCGACAAATAATTCTTCCGGAAATCGGAGAAATGGGACAGCAGAAACTAACAAAAGCTAAGGTTTTAATTATCGGAGCCGGAGGTTTAGGTTCGGCTATATTGCCTTATTTGGCTGCTGCTGGTGTTGGTGAAATTGGGATTGTAGATGATGATGTTATTGAGATTTCAAACTTGCATCGACAAGTAATTTATAAAAGTTCAGCAGTTGGAAAATACAAAGCTGATGAAGCTAAACTAATGATTACTGAATTGAATCCGTTAGTGAAAGTTTATGCAATTCCTGAAAGATTATCGGCAAAAAATGCGATTTTATTATTCGAAAAATATGATATTATTGTTGATGCAACAGATAATATTGCTATTAAATATTTGATTAACGACGCTTGTATAATTACAAACAAACCAATGGTTTATGGATCTATTTTTAGATTTCAAGGTCAGGTTTCGGTTTTTAATTATAAATACGGACCAACTTACAGATGTTTGTATCCAGATGAAAATACACAATCTGCAAGTTGTGAAGATGCCGGAGTAATTGGGATTTCGGTTGGAATTATAGGAATGCTCCAAGCCAATGAAGTTATCAAAATGATTCTGGAAATAGGAGAAGTTTTAAGTGGTAAAATATTAGTATATAATATTTTAAATAATGAACAGCAGAAATATGACTTCGAAAAGAATACTGATATTGTAATAAATAAAGAGGTTTTCGATGAAAAATATAATGAAGCTAAAAATCAAGTAGAAGAAATTTCTGTGAATGAAATTTTGAGAGAAATTGATAATGATGAGGTTCTTTTTTTGGATGTTAGAAACGAAGATGAAGTTCCAAAAATAAATTTCAAGAACGTAATTCAGATTCCGCTTTTAAATTTAGAAAACGTAATTGAAAAATTGGATAAAAATCAAACGATTTATGTTTTTTGTCAATCCGGAATAAGAAGTAAAACAGCAGCTGAATTGCTTCAGAAAAATCAATTTAAAAAGGTTAAAAGTATTTCGGGTGGAGTTTTAACAATGAAACTATTATTAAAAGAAAAAGTTGCAGATTAGAGAAATTTTTCCGCCACGAATTCACGAATTAAAAAAGTATTCATTCGTGAATTCGTGGCGAGCAAACTTGACAAAAAATAAAAAACAATGAGTAAAAATGTATTTGTAGAAGGACCAATTTCTTCAGAATTTATAGCAGAATCGATTGCAAAACACCAATCAAAACGCACAATTGGTGCGCATAATGTTTTTTTAGGACAAGTTCGCGCTGATGTTATTCATGACAATACAGTTGTTGCGATTGATTATTCGGCATATACGGATATGGCAAACGAGGCTTTGTATACAATTCGTGAAAAGGCTTTTGCTAAATTCGACTTAACATGCATGCACATTTATCATAGTTTAGGTGTAGTAAAAGCGGGCGAAATTTGTTTGTTTGTATTTGTTTCGGCAACGCGACGTAAACAAGTTTATGAAGCGACGGAAGCAATTGTAAATTGGATAAAAACAGATGTACCGATTTTTGGAAAAGAAATGTTTGAAAACGATACATTCACCTGGAAACAAAACAATAATGGTTGATATTACGCATAAAATAAGCACTTTAAGAGCCGCAACGGCAACGGCAATTGTCAAAGTTAGTAAACAGGAAACAATTGATGCTGTGGTAAATAATCTTGTACCAAAAGGGAATGTGTTTGAAATGGCGAAAACCGCTGGATTATTTGCAGTGAAAAATACCCATTTATCGATTCCGGATTGTCATCCCATTCCAATTGAATTTACTTCGGTAGAATATAAAATTGAAGGTTTGACAATTGAGATTATTTTCAATGTAAAGACAGTTTATAAAACCGGAGTTGAGGTTGAAGCAATGCACGGCGCATCAATTGTTGCGTTGACAATGTACGATATGTTGAAACCAATTGATAAAGAAATTGAAATTTCGACTATTAAATTGATAAATAAAGAAGGCGGAAAATCTTCTTTCAAAAATAAATTTCCAAACGTAATTAAAGCAGCGGTTTTTGTTTGTTCTGATTCAATTTTTGCAGGAGATAAAGAAGATCGCTCCGGAAAAATTATAGTTGAAAAATTAACTTCTTACGGAGTTGAAGCGGCGCATTATGAAATTATCCCTGATGAATTTGATATTATTCAGGAAAAAACAAAAGCTTTCGCCAAAGAACATCAACTAATTATTTTTACCGGAGGAACAGGATTATCGCCAAGAGATGTAACGCCGGAAGCTTTAGCACCATTGTTGGAAAGCAGAATTCCCGGAATCGAAGAAGCGATTAGGGATTATGGACAGCAAAGAATGCCGTATGCGATGTTATCCAGAACAGTTGCAGGAACATTAGGAAAAAGTTTGGTTTTGGCTTTGCCGGGATCAACAAACGGAGCGAGAGAATCTATGGATGCTGTTTTTCCGCATGTAATGCATGTTTTTCATATTTTAAAAGGTAAAAATCATGATGCCCTCTAAAACCATTTTAACGGATGATTTTGGACGAAAACACAATTATTTGCGTATTTCGTTGTTAGAGAAATGCAATTTGCGTTGTACGTATTGCATGCCTGCTGACGGAATCGCATTATCTCCAAAAGCCAGTTTAATGACGGCTGACGAGATTTTTGATTTGGCCCAAATTTTCGTAGAAAATGGCGTAGATAAAATAAGATTAACTGGCGGAGAACCTTTGTTAAGAAAGGATTTTCCTGAGATTGTATCTAAATTATCAACTTTAAATACTTCGCTTTCAATTACTACAAATGGTATTCTAATTGATCGTCATATTGATGTTTTGAAGCAAGCTAATATTAAAAAAATCAACTTAAGTTTAGATACTTTAATTGCTTCCAAGTTTAATTCTATAACGTTAAGAAATCAGTTTGATAAAGTAATTGATAATATGCATTTGCTTCTCAATAATGATTTTCGTGTAAAAGTAAATGTGGTTCTAATAAAAGGATTTAATGATAATGAAATAGTTGATTTTATTAAACTAACTCAGTTTTTACCCATTTCAATTCGTTTTATAGAATTTATGCCTTTTGCAGGAAACGAGTGGGACAGAAGTAAAATGGTATCACAAAACGAAGTTTTATCAGAACTCGAAAAAGCTTTTGCATTAGAAGATATTCAAAAATTGGAAGACGAAAAAAACTTCACAGCCAGAACTTATAAAATAAAAGACTTTCAAGGAGATTTCGGGATTATCAGTTCAATTACAAATCCGTTTTGTGATGGTTGTAACCGAATCCGTTTAACAGCAAATGGAAAAATTAAAAATTGTCTTTTTTCGCATTCCGAAACAGATTTATTAACGCCTTTTAGAAACGGTGAATCTATCACAAATTTGATTTCGGAATCAATTAAAAACAAGAAAAAAATCAGATCCGGAATGGTTAGTATTTCAGAAATGGATGATCCAAAACTTCATTTTGATAATCGCAGTATGATTGCGATTGGGGGGTAAATTTTTTTAGATTTTGCGCAATATTGTCATTTCGAGGAACGAGAAATCACACACGTAACTCCGTTTCTAAAGTTGCCAATCTTTGTCGAACTTCTTGTGTGATTTCTCCCTTCGGTCGAAATGACAAACTAAACAGATAAATTTTTACTTGACATAAAAAAAAGGTTCAACAATTAAGTTAAACCTTTCGGGTATTATTTTTTCTTTTTAGCTTTTGACTTTTTTTGAGACTTAGCTTTCTTTTTTGCTATTTTTTTCGCTTTCGCTTTATCTTTCGCTTTTTTTGCTTTGTCTTTTTTCTTTGCTGCAGCTTTTTGTTTTGCTTTTTTAGCTTTCTCTTTCTTTTTGTCTTTTTTAGCTTTTTCTTTTGCCTTTGCTAATTTCTTTTTCGCTTTGTCTTTTTCTTTATCTTTCACTTTTTTCTTCTTTTTATCTGTTGATTTATCTTTTGTATTTTCTCCTTTTATTTCTGTTGCGTCTTCTGATGCTCCTTCTACTTTCTTTTCTTCGATAATAACTTTTGGAGTCGTTATTTCTTTAGGTTTTTCAACTGCAGCAGGAGTAACTTTTCTTACCGGTGCAGTTCGAGTTCTTTTAATTGGAGTAGTGGTGGCACTTTTTACGGTGGCAGCCGGAGTCTTTTTTACTACAGGTGTTGGCGTTTTCTTTACCGTTGCAGCAGGAGTTCTTTTTACAGGCGCAGGTTTTTTTACAGGCTGCTCTGCTGGAGTAACGGATTCTACAGGTGGCGTTAAATCGGTTTGTTCAGCACCGTTTTCTGTTGTTGGGTTTGTCATATCTTACAATTTTTATTAATAAAACATTTTGCATTTAATTAATCTTCATGAAGTTACAATTGAAGATTAAGAAATTGTTAACTGGTTGTTATGTAAATGTAAGTAATAAAAAACTATTCCAATGTTAAGTTTTTCTTTAAATTAAAGGTTTAAAGTATTGATTGTTAGTATTTTGTTTTTTAGATGGAATTTTAAAATGAAAATCTCTTAACAATTCCACTGACGAAAAAATGAATAATCTTATAATTCGGGCTTATTTTCCGATTATTTTAACTAGGAAATAAAAAAAATGAAATAACATAGTAATTATTGTAAGTACACTTATTATATTTATACTTATTAATTTTAATTTAAAACAAGATGTGGTCAAAATCTCATTCAGTAGTAACAAAAGCGGTAACTAAGGAGCAAATGTGGAACTTATTTGTAGATGTAAACAATTGGCATACTTGGGACGCAGGAATTGAATATGCCAAATTAGTTGGCAATTTTGAAAAAGGAAATCATTTTTTACTACGACCAAAAGGCGGTCCGAATGTAAAAGTTGAATTATTGGAAGTTACAGAAAACAAAAGATTTCTGGATGTCACTAATTTTCCTTTAGCCAAAATGTATGATGAACATTTGTTTGAAGAAACTCCTGATGGACTAAAAATTACGAATATTATAACGGTAAAAGGATTATTAGGTTTTCTTTGGGTGAAATTAGTTGCAAAAAAGATCGTTGACGCTTTACCAATTGATGTTCAGGAACAAATTAAAGCAGCTTCTAAATTATGAGAACGAAGAAATATTGGGTCGCAACTATATCAAAAGAGCACTCGCAAAGAGCTATAAATGGCGGATTTATTCAGGTCTGTCATGGAAAAGAAGGACCGTTGAAGAGAATGCAAAAGGAAGATTATATTTTAATTTACTCTTCTAAAGTAACAATGGAAGGAAATGAAAAATGCCAATGTTTTACAGCTTTAGGAAAAGTAGTTGGTGATGAAGTATATTCATTTCAGATGACTGAAAATTTTGTGCCTTTTAGGCGAAATATTCAATTTATGAAAGCTAATGAAGTTTCGATACTTCCATTAATTGAAAATCTGGAGTTTATACCCAATAAAAAATCCTGGGGATATCCATTTCGTTATGGGTTCTTTGAAATCAGCGAAAATGATTTTAACTTTATAACTTCAAAAATGATTTCTAAAACAAACGTTACCGATAATTCGTAACAGAAAAAATAAAAATGAGTAAAGCAGAAGATAATACCTTTAGTGTTGAAAAACCGGAAGAAAGTTCTGGTTTTTTGCTGTGGCAAGTAACGAATCTTTGGCAACGCGAGATCAAAAAGGCTTTAGAAGAACATAATATAACGCATTCGCAGTTTGTATTGATGGCAAGCATACATTGGCTTACACTTCATAAACAGGAAGTTACACAGATTATTCTTTCGGCACATACAAAAATTGACCCAATGACAACTTCAACAGTTTTGAGAACTTTGCAGCAAAAAAGCCTCATTACAAGACAAGAACATGCAACAGATACAAGGGCAAAAGTAGTTATACTTACTGATTTAGGAAAAGAGATTATTAAGAAAGCAATTGTAACGGTCGAAGATTTTGATCGAAAATTCTTTTCTGTTACGGGAGTAAATACGAAAGATTTAAACCAAAATTTAATAGCATTATTAGAGCAGAAATAAATCAATTCTACTCAACATGATTATAAGGTCAGGCTCAGTAGAGGCAAAGTATTAATTTGCAATAGCTTCAAGAATCTTAAAATTACTTTTTGGAGATTCACATAAGGAACAGCAAAAAGTTTCCGGTAAATCATTAAATAATACTCCCTTTGAGATTCCCTGAGTTTTATCTCCGTACTCGGAATTGTAAAGCGTTAAGCATTCCTGACATTGGTAAATATCAAGCTGTGGTTTTTCTTTTTTCTGCGAATTTTCTACTGTATCAGGAATAGAATTTCCGAGTTCATCGAAATATTTCCGACTCAACTCGATCAGGATTGTTGGTAATTCAAGTTTATCAATATCTTGCGAGTGTACTATATATTCTCGCGTATTCGCGTCGAAATTCTTTGCAAATAAAACATTATAAGTATCTCTGATTTTTATCGATTCGAGGTCTTTTGGCAATTCATTTTTTTCAACAACAATCGAAGTAAAATAATGTCCGTCGCGATTGTATTCAGATATTCCAAAAGTTAATCCATACGTGCTAATGTCAAATTGGTCCAACGTTCGAACCAGAAAAGTTTTAAGATTCAAAGCCCATTCCATTGCAACAGGCAAATGCCAATTCAATTCTAATAAAGAATGCCGAACGTTGATTCCTCTTTTTCCTAAAAACTTTTCCCATTCCAGTTTTCGGTCTTTCGGAATTCCTTTGATAATAAATGATTTCCAAGGCGTGATACATATTTTTCCAATTTTGCAATCGAAACACAAATCACACATTTCCCTAAGAAAATCTAAATCGTACAAATTATTTCTCCAATACAAGCCAAGCCAATATTGATCGATTCCCATTCTGTTCATTCCCTCATAATATGGAAACGGATAAAACGGAATATTTAGCGGTTTATCAATCGTTCTGTTATTTGTATCTAAAGTTTCGCTGACTAAACTAAAAAGTACATCGATATCATAAGATTCCTCGTTTGTGATTTTTTCAATTTCATAATAAAGCTTCGAAATATCCCAACTATAAATTAAAACAGGATAAACTTCCATGCGTTCCCATTTTGGTAAACGAATGTATAAATACCAATAATCCTCATGTTCTGAAGCTATAAAGTTGAGATGACCCGTAAACAGCGGAACAAGTTGCTGTTTTGGATCATTGATATTAACTTTTAGTTTTGGCTGTTCTTTAAATTGCTCTAAAACGTACAAAAACTTGTTTCCGGTTAACCAGTTCGTATTTCTGAAAATATCTGTAGAAACATAAGAAGAAACAATATTATTGCCGCTTTTTTCATTTGGAAGCACAAAATGATGTTTGCCAATTTTTTCTTTGTCTATAGTTTTTAATCCTTTCGGGAAAATAATATCTTGTCTTGAACCAAAGGAAATTGAATTTAAACCTTGATCCATAGCGATATTAACTATTTCTCGTAATTCTCCCGGCGAAATAACGCCTCCTTTTACTATTAATCTTGTCAATTCCATGTGTTTATTTTGTTTCAAGTTTATTTTGTTTCAGGTTTGCTTCGCCTGTTCGGCTTTCAGCCTCGGGTCAGGTTTTTGGATTGTGTTGATTTAACCGCAAAGTTCGCTAAGGTTTTTCGCAAAGTTTTAAAGGTTTATATGCTGTATGTAAATTGTTTTCTATCGAAAAAGTTCACAAAGCATACATTTAAATCTTTGCCCAAAGCTTTGCGAAACTTTGCGAAAAACCTTAGCGAGCTTTGCGGTAAAATTTATGTTCAAAGTAAAGTAACATGAAACATGAAACATGAAACATGAAACATGAAACATGAAACCTGAAACAATTTTTTAAACTTTACATTTCGCTAAAATCTCTTTCACTTCGGTTTTGCAACTTCCGCAACCTAATCCGGCTCCAGTATTTTTACATAAATCAGTGAAATCGTTTACACCGCTTTTAATTGCGTCTTCGATATTTCCTACGCCAACCTGACTGCAGGAACAAACTAATTTTCCTAAAACAGGTTTTGCATTTGAACTTCCTCTTAGTAATGAATTTCTTTTATCTGATAATTCGATTTTGCTTTCGATCATCGTTTTAAACTCAGCAAATTCATTTTTATCGCCCATTAAAATCGCTCCAACAAGCAAATCATCTTTTACGATGCATTTTTTATAGTAACGTTTCTTAAGATCTGCAAAGACAATTTCTTCGTATGAATCGTCGTTTTCGGGAATCGTAAGATCTCCAATACTACATAAATTAATATCTTCTAATTTTAGAATATTCATCAAAATAGAACCTTTGTAGAAACTACTAATATCGCCCGCCATAAAATTAGCGAGAATATTTGCCTGTTCTTCAGCGGCAGAAGTGATTCCGAATAATTTATTATCGAATTCAGCTATTTCTCCAATAGCATAAATATCTGGATTTGAAGATTGTAAATACTGATTTACTTTTACGCCACGACCACAGGCAAGACCGGTTTCGCGAGCAATTTCAATATTCGGAATTGTTCCAATCGTATAAACAATTGCATTTGCCGTTATGATTCTGCCACTTTTAAGGGCAATTTCTATCTCATTCGGATTCTCGGTTTCAAAAACCGTACTTACTTCATTATCAAAATAAATCTGAATGTCACGAAGCTGAACTTCCTCTGCTAATAATTTACTCGAAATTAAATCCAATTGACGCTCCATCAAACGCGAAGCTCTTTGAATAATCGTTGTTTTTACTTTTTTATGTTTTAAAGCTGCAGCTAATTCTAAACCTAATAATCCTCCACCAATAATTACAACATGTTGTTCTTCAGGAGGTAAATTGGTGCTGTCAAGATGTTTTTTTAAACGATCGGCATCTTCTTTTCGTCTTACCGTAAATCGTCCCGGAAGATGAAGTTGTGCATTTTCAGGTATAAAAGGACGGCTTCCGGTTGCCATTATCAGAGAATCGTAAGTATGAATTTCGCCAAGACTATCGATTATTGTTTTTTCTTTGGCATTTATTTTATCAATTGCAACGCCGGCTTTCATGGTAATGTTCAGCTTATTTAAAGCTTCGCCATCTTTAACTTTTAATAATTGTTCCCACGTAAATTCGCCCGTCATATATTCCGGAAGCAATACGCGATTGTAAAAGGGATTTATTTCATTCGAAAAAACAATAATTTCATCTGTAGAATTAAATTCCCGATAGTTCTGAATAAATCGAAAAGAAGCTGCTCCGGCGCCAATAATAGCAATTTTCTGAAAAGGCTTTACATATTTGCTAATCGCAACTGTAGTATATTTAAAATCAGGTTCTTTAGAAACCGGATCAACAACTGTATTGGTTAAATTATTAGTTCGGTTCAAGTCATTTTCCAGTTGTTTTCCCCAATGCATGGGCAGAAAAACTACTTTCTCTTTGATAGAATCGGTCACTTTTGCTTTAACCCGAACTTCTCCGTTTTTGCTGGAAACAACAATTATATCACCATTTTTTATATCATTTTTATAAGCATCAATAGGGTTTATTTCTAAAACAGGACTTGGCGTATGCGTCATTAATCGTGATACTTTTCCAGTTTTGGTCATAGTATGCCATTGATCGCGAACTCTTCCGGTTGTTAGTATAAATGGAAATTGCGGACTTGGTTGTTCTGATGTATTTTCAATTGCTGTTGGTAAATTGAAAATGGCTTTTTGCGAAGGCGTGTAGAATTTTTTATCAGTAAAAAGGCGTGGAGTTCCCGGATGTCCATAATCCGGAACTGGCCATTGAAAAGTGCCTTCAGTTTTGAGTCGATGATAATTTAAAAATGAAATATCAATGTTTGTGTTTTTGGTTAGCGCACAATGTTCTTTGTAAATTTCCTCGGCACTATTGAAATTGAAACCGTGGAAATTCATTTTTTTAGCAAAGCGAATTAAAATTTCAATGTCCGATAAAGCTTCTCCAGGCGCATTAATTCCTTTAGGCAAATAAGAAATTCGACGTTCAGAATTGGTCATTGTTCCTTCTTTTTCTAACCAACCGGCTGCAGGCAATAATAAATCGGCATATTTTGAAGTATCCGCATTATGCGAGATATCCTGAACAACAACAAATTTGGCATTTTGCAAAGCTTTTTCGATTCTGCGGGAATCCGGTAAACTCACCATTGGATTGGTACAAATAATCCAAACGGCTTTCATTTTTCCTGATTCTAAAGCTTCAAACATTTCTGTTGCCGTTAAACCCGGTTTGTCTGAGATTTCATTAACGCCCCAAAAATCAGCAACTTCTTTTCGATGTTCTGGATTTGCAATGTCTTTGTGTGCTGCGAGTAAAGTTGCCATTCCGCCAACTTCTCGTCCGCCCATTGCGTTGGGTTGTCCCGTTAATGAAAACGGACCTGAACCCGGTTTTCCAATTTGTCCGGTTAATAAAGACAAATTTAATAAAGCTGTATTTTTATCAACGCCAACTGCACTTTGATTTAATCCCATTGCCCAAAGCGAAATAAATCCTTTTGCTTTCCCGATAATATCTGCGGCAAGTTTGATATCGTTTACCGAAATACCACAAAGTTTAGAAGCTTTTTCGAAAGAAGTATTTAAAACAAGGTCTTTATATTGTTTGAAATTTTCGGCATTATTTTTTACAAAATCATGATCTACGTATCCTTTTTCGATAATGCGTTTGGCGATTGCGTGATACAAAATAATATCAGATCCGGGAAGAATCTGTAAATGCAAATCGGCGAAAGCTGCCGTATCTGTTCGTCTGGGATCTACAACAATGATTTTTATTTTCGGGTTTTTCTCTTTGTGTTTTTCAATTCTTCTGAATAAAATAGGATGACACCAAGCCGGATTTGCGCCTGTAATCAGGAAAGTATCGGCCAATTCAATATCATCATAAGCAATTGGAACAGAATCTTCTCCAAAAGTTTTTTTATAGCCCACAACGGCTGAACTCATGCAAAGTCTGGAATTGGTATCGATATTATTGGTTTTCAAAAAGCCTTTTACAAGTTTGTTAACCAAATAATATTCTTCGGTCAAACATTGCCCTGAAATATAAAAACCAACGCTGTCAGGACCGTGTTTTTTTATAATAGAAGTAAAAACTGCGGCGGCACGATCAAGAGCAGTATCCCAACTTACACGTTCCAGCGGATAAGATTTACTACCGCGCATTTCAGGATATAAAATTCGGTCAGAAGTATCATTGACTACATAATGCAAATTCATTCCTTTCGAACACAACATTCCTTTGTTGACAGGATGATCTTTGTCGCCCGAAACCATCACGCCATTTTTAGCATCATTAGTCACGATAATTCCGCAGCCAACGCCACAGTAGGAACAAGTAGTTTTGATTTTGGTATTTTGCATTATAACTCGTTTTTGAATACTAAATATGAATTTATATCTATCTAAGATGATTCACGTATATTGTTGTAAACAAAAATAAGTATTTTTACGTATAAATACGTAATTTTTGAAATTTTATTTTAAGTTTTTTATAAAAAGTAAAATGGGAATTGTAAGAGGTAAAATGGAAGAATATTGTAGGAGGTCAGTTCGTAGAGACGCATTGCAATGCGTCTCTACATGATGTGTGTAATTTATTTTTTCTTTCCTATAAATCGAATTACAGAACCTTTTCCGTTATGGAATAAACCTTCGTTTAGTTCGATTTCTTTTTCTTGTAATTCAATGATTTCATAATCAGGAAAATCAGCTTGAATTTCTTCGATAGAAAACAAGGATTCAATATCTTTTGGTCCGCCAACTTTGTCGTTTATGGCAAGATATTCCAGGTGTTTTTTGCTGAAAGCTTCAAAAATAATCATTCCGTCTTTTCGCAAATAAGTCTCCAGTGTTTTGTGAATTGCTGATTTTATTTCTGCCGGAAAATGAGCATAAATTAAAGCAATTGCATCAAATTGTTCAGTCTGATAATTTAAGGTTTCTAATTCTCCAACCTGATAATCAATTGCAACATTGTTAGCTTCGGCAAGTTTTAAGGCTTTGTTTTTTCCTTCTTCGCTTATATCAAAAGCTGAAACTTTCCATCCTAATTTTGCAGCATAAATTGCATTTCTACCTTCGCCTTCGGCAGGAAAAAGAATTGTTCCGGGGTTTAATTTTTCAATTTGTTCTTTAAAATAATTGTTGGGTTCTTCGCCGTACGCAAATTCTTCGCTGCTGTAACGGTCGTCCCATCGCTGAGTCCAGTTGTTCATAGTTTATATATTAAATTTAATTATTAACGGTTTGTGATCACTATGCATCGTCCAGTCTTTGTAAGTGCCAATTTCGACGCTTTCTAAAACTTCTATAAAATCATTTGATGCAAAGCAATAATCAAGATGATAAGGTTTGTTTTCGTGACGGTACATATACAAAGTAGGATGTTGTTCCTTGCCTTGTATCTGATTGTAATATTTATGATAAGTACTAAAAATCTGTTTTGACTCTAATGTTTGAACAACCGTCGAATGATTTCCTTCTCGTCGCGGTTTATCCCAAATCGTATTGCTATTGAAATCGCCTATTAAAATTGTTTTTGTTTCTTGAATCAAATCTTCATAATAGTTAATTGCTTTCCAAACCTGAGTGACATAAGCTCCATCTTTATCTTCGGGATTATTAGCCCAAACGGCAAACAAAGTAAAGTCAATTTTTCCGCCTGTTACGGCAATTGGTAAAATATTTTTGAAACTTGGATTATGACAATCCAACAATTGAAATCGAAAATCGCCATAAGAGAAAACACCAAGTCCTTTATGTGGATTTGTGCCATACCAAAGTATATCTGTTGGAGTTTTTATTCCGTTAGCGAACTTTAATTTTTCAGGATTTTCACACTCAGAAATTACAGCAATATCAGGATTATAAGCCAAAATAAATTCGGCTTTTTTTCTGAATGCCATATTGCAATTCCAAGCTATGATTTTCATTGGATCAAAGATTTTGATTGTGTTCACGAACGAGACACTCGTGCTAGCGGTGAATGGGGTAATCAAATATACCAATTAAAACTCCAAAATAATTTATGTAAAGCCAAAAAAAATACCCTTTTCCACAAAATGAAAAAGGGTAAAATATATAAGAAAGTTTAGAATCTATTTCTTAAGACTAAAAACTCGGCTTTTAAATCTTAACCAACAAGTTTTGTTAGACCACTATTTATGTCGACTTCTGCAAAATTATGCTTTCCCATAACAACAAGTAATTTGTTTGTATTAAATCCGACATATCTTATTTCAGGTTCACCGTTTTTTGGTTTTCCACAAACAGAAACTACATTTATCTGCCATTTTAGTTTATTTTTTTTATAAGCAGATATTGTCTGCAAGTCATTTTCGACAAAGTAAATAATGTTGTTTTTTTTAATTCCTCTTTTTTGTGTTTTTGCAAAATTTATTTCTGAATCTTTTGAAATTAAGGTATTATTATATTTTTGCGAAAAACCTGTTTGAGTAACTATAAAAGTTAGCATCGATAATTTTAAAAATTGTTTCATGGGATAGAATTTGGGGTTCATATTCGATTCAAATATAACTAATTAAAGCATAAAACAAGTTTTCGAAAGGATAAAAAAAATACCCTTTTCCGAAATAGGAAAAGGGTAAAATATAAAGGTGAAATTTGAAGAAAAACTATTTTTTCCAGCTAAAAATTCTAGGATTAACAGAAATCATTAACCAAGCCCAATTATTGGTATGTCCAGCATCTCCGCCTTTTATGAATTCCATAGTTTTAGACCCAAACATTTGAGAATAACCACCAGAAACATTAATGTCTTTTCTGAAGCTATATCCAAAAGTAGCATCAATCTCAGTTCCTAAGTAAGAATCCATTTTTTCGTTTAACGGAGTTACTACATCTGCAGCTGCTAAAAACACATGTGGAATCAAAGCAAATTGCCATTTGTTAGAATTATAGTTTAGTTTTAAGAAAGCATCTTGCAAACCAACATTTTTTAAATGATTACCAACATAGAAATAATCCATATAACCGTTGAAACCATGATTGGTACCAAATATTGGGTTGAATGATTTAATTACCGTGCTTCCGTCATTTGTGGCTTTTCCAGAAAGAAATTCATAACCTAAGCTAGTTTTAAAAGAATCAGTTATGCTATATCCAACATTTATTGCAGCATCCCAAGCGCTAACTTGTTGGTCAGTACTTTTTCCGGTTTGACCATAGAAACTTAAGTTACTGTCAATTTTTCCTGTTTTGTAGGTTAAATAAGTTCCAAATGTTTGCATGTAATCTATGATTAATTCAGGATTGGGTGTTCTTGAAAATTCATAACCTGTATTTAATAACAATAAACTTGCTCCAATTTTATCAAAAGTGGTATGATACCATGCGTATTGCATTGTTTTGTAATTGGCAATTGTATAAGGTGTTTGAACAGTATTTTCGGCATTTGAATTATAAGCTAATCCCATGTCAAGTTGATGGTTTTTTGGATGAAAAGAAACCATTAATGCATCGTGGCTTTGTCCTTGTTGCGCCCAATCCATTTCTCCCATAATACGTTGATTATCGTATGAAAGTACCTGGCGTCCCATTCTGGCGCTCCACTTTTCTGTGAAATCGTATTGTGCCCATCCTTCAAAAACTGCTACACCATTTTTATCTGCCGTGGCTGTAGTTGCTACATCTCCCCAGGTTCTGGTATTCTGGAAAGTTAATTTTACAGTTAATTGATCTTGTTTGTAATTGAAATTTAATCTTGAACGTTGTGAGATTTGCGAAGTTCCTTCCTGACCATCCAGTAAAAGTGATTTATAACCATTTCGATATTCAAAACGTGGTCTTATTTGTAAATTTACGTCTAATTCCTGTGCCTGACTATCAACACTTATTCCTGCTAATAGCAATAAAAGAATTATTTTTAGATTTTTCATAATTTGGTCTGTTTAAATAATGGGATAAAAGTATAAGAAAAAGATTTCTTTTTTTGTGATAATAATCATGTTCTTAATTTTTTAACTTTTAAGGAATTTAATTTCGGTCAATTACTCTGGCTAAAATTGGTTGCTTTTCGTTCATGATTTTTGTTATTGTATAATGCATCCAAATCAGGCAAAGGGCAGAAAATACAAAGATAAAAATCCATGAACTCGACCAGATTCCGGTTGCGGTGAGCAAATATCCGAAAATTATTGGACCAAAAAAACCTCCTAAACCACCAATCATTCCAACCATACCGCCAACAACACCAATTTCGGTCGGGAAATATTCCGGAATGTGTTTATAGACAGCAGCTTTCCCAATTCCCCACGAAATTCCGATAAGTATTACCAGAACCAGAAAAACCCACATATTAGCATCAAATTTAATTACTGTAATTCCTTTGGCTAATAATTCTTTCTTTTTTACGGTTTGATTTTGCTCTACTACAACTTGCTGCCAGGAAGTCTTAGTTGGCAAGATAGCATTTTCATTTTGATTGTCTTTTCTCTGAGCCACTGCAAAATCAGTATCTCCAATTTTAATTTTCTCGTTTGAAACAGAAGTTATTGTACCTTTTTTAGTAGCCAGAACGCCCGGACCAGTTGTTGTAATTTCCATTTTCGGAATCATTAATAAAGCACTTAAAATTACCGAAGAACTCAAAACCCAATACATCACTTTTCTTGCTCCGAATTTATCCGATAAGTAACCGCCAAAAGCTCTGATTACGCCAGATGGCAAACTAAAAAGCGTCGCAAATAATCCGCCCATAACAAGACTGGTTTGATAAACGTTCATAAAGTTGGGTAAAAGCCATTGTGAATACGCAACAAAACATCCGAAAACCAAAAAGTAATACGCTCCAAAACGCCAAACTCTGGCACATTTTAAGGATTGTAACATTTGAGAAACCGTTTTGGTATTGTTTTCTATTTTTTTGTTTGTAGCAAAAATTAAAAAGGCGATTCCAATAATGACTAACGCAATTGCATAAATAACAGGAAGTATTTTCCAGCCATTTTGTGGATCATTAATAGAGAAATGATTCAATAATGATGGCGCTAAAAAAGTTGTAATTGCGGCTCCGGCATTTCCCATTCCGAAGATTCCAAGTGCGCGTCCTTGCCATTCTTTTGGATACCAAATAGAAGTATAGCCAATTCCGACAGCAAAACTGGTTCCAACCATTCCGAATAAAAAACTTAAGATTGCAAACGTTACAAAACTATCTGCATAAGGCAATAAAAATAACGGAATCGAGCAGAGTAGCAGTAAAAGGGAAAAAACATATTTTCCGCCATATTTATCTGTTAATATACCAATTGGCAAACGCATAATAGATCCGGTTAAAATTGGAATTCCCAATAACCAACCGACTTGTACCACGCTCCAATGAAAAATGCCATTGTCAACTAAAAAAGTTACCAATACACCGTTTAATGTCCAACAAGCAAAACATACGGTGAAGGCTAAAGTATTCAAAAATAAAATCTTGTGTGATTGTGATAAAGAGTTTGTATTTTTCATAGTACTTAGATTTGTTTTACCAAATGTAAATACTTATAAGTATTAATACGTAATTTTATCTAAGTATTTTGAATTTAATAAGTAGATTTACCAACATCACAAAATTGATTCTCTATTTTATTAAAATGCTATTTTTAAAAGGTCCTTTTTATCGTTTAAACAGAATTATAAAAGGGAATATTCTGCTGCTTTGTTCGAAAGTTCCATCAAATTCTTCACTTTAAGCTTTTTCATTAGATTAAAACGGTGAACTTCGGCAGTTCTCTTGCTAATTTCCAGTGCTTCAGCGATTTCCTTGTTGCCTTTTCCTGATAATAAAAGTGTTAGAATTTCTTTTTCTCTTTTGGTAATCATCATTTCTTCGCCTAAATTTTGCTTAGGTTCCAATGAATTTGAAGTATTTGTCAATTGACTGATTAATATTGAAGAAATATCTCCGCTAAAATATTTTCCGCCCGCTGCCACAGTATGCAGCGCTTTTAGGAATTCTTCCTTGCTTGAACCTTTTAGTAAATAACCATCGGCTCCGGCTTTGATAGATTTCAATACGTATTCTTCAGATTCATGCATCGAAAGCATAATAATTTTTACGTTATTACTTTCGCTTCTAAGTTTTTCTACTACCTCAATACCCGTTAAATTTGGCATACGAATATCTACTATAAGTAAATCCGGTTTACTGGTTGCAACAACTTCAAGAGCATCAGCACCATCAATAGCTTCGCCTACAACCTCAATGTTTGCTTCGTTTTCCAGTAAAGATTTTATTCCATCTCTTACAAATACATGATCATCTGCCAGAACTACTCGAATATTATTGCTCATGATTTACTTAATTTTGATTCTTGATTTTTACGTATATTCATCTAAAAAGAAGATGCTAAGATACGTAATTTTTATAATTAGATAATTTGTCAATTAGAAAATATCTTAATTAGAAAATGTGTCAATTAGGTAATTAGATAATTCATTGTAGACTTTTGTTTATTTTCTTTTTTGAACAAGTATTTTGTGTTTTTTGTCATCTTGATCCCGAAACTTCGGGAGAGAGATCACACAAGTTGATCGACAAAGATTGATTTTTCTGCGTGTTCTAAACCCGACAGGTTTTTAAAACCTGTCGGGTTTGGCGGAAGTACGAGTTTCCGGATAAGACAAAGATTGCGAAAAACTTTGACAAAGGTCTACATGTAGAAAATTATCTAATTATCTAATTGACACACTATCTAATTGGCACATTATCTAATTCCTAGATCGGAATATTAAAAGTAATCCTAGTTCCTTCACCGGGAATCGATTTAATAAAAACGCGTCCGTTGATGTATTGAATTCTCTCTTTCATGAACAATAATCCCATTCCGGATTCGCTGTTTCGTTTTTTGTCGACGGCGTGAATATCAAAACCTTTTCCGTTATCGTCTATAATAATACTTAACAAAGTATCACTGTGCGAAAGTTGCACAATAATATGCGATGATTCGGCGTATTTTATGGCATTATTAATTGCTTCCTGAGTTAGGCGATAAATATTGATTTCGATTAGAGAATCCAGACGCTGATTAAAATCGGTTTTATTGTAGAACAGAATTTCTTTTCCGGTTAATTTCGAAAGTTCCTGCGTAAGTTTTGCGAGAGAAGAAACAATACCGTGATCGCTTAATTCTGGCGGCATCAGGTTGAAAGTTGCCGTGCGAACACCTTTGATAATATCAAGCGATAATTTCTTTAAATATTCTATTTTTTGAGCCGCTTTTTCCTTGTCATCCAGATTTATACTTTCTAAACTGAATTTTAATCCCGTAAGCATTTGACCAATTCCGTCGTGAATTTCTTTGGCGATTCGGTTTTGTTCGTTTTCCTGATTTTCGACAATTTTGCTCGAAATAATCTTCTGCTGATTGATTTTTTCGGTGCTGTTTTCAATGTTCAAACGCTCAACTTCGCGTTGCGCTTTTTTGCGTTCCGTAATATTGAAACAAACAATCAAAAGTTCTAATTCGTCCTTTTTAATCATTACAGGAACCATCGATAAATCCAACCAAATTGTTTGCGCTTCTTTATTCACGATTTTGATTTCGCCCTGCCAGCCGCTTCGTTGTTTTTCGAAAATAATGCGGTCAATATTAAGCTGTTCTTTTTCGTCGGTTGTTAAGATTTCTGAGAACTTTTTATTGGATGAAAACTTAGTGTAATTTAAAAGTTTTGCAAATTTTTCTCCAACATGAATAATCGAACCGTCGGGAGCAATGCGGCAATAAAGCAATGTGTTTTCCATTGCATAATTGAGCGATTTTAATTCTTTTACCGAATTTTCTTTGATTTCACTGATAATTTCTGTGTCGTGCGCCAGTTTTAAAGCTTTCTTTTCAGAAGATAAAAGTTTAGCGATCAGTTTCTCGATTTTCTTATTTGTAGGTTTAAAAATAAAGAAGAATTCTAAGAGTAAAACCAAAAGTGTAAAACCAAAAATCCAATATTCGATCTTGCGTTGTTCCGTAACTTTTTCGTGCGCTTCGAGATCGTATTGCGTTACAATCTGATTCATTTTTGAAAGGAAAACACCTTCGTTTTCGAGAATAAGCTGAACCAGTTTTTGGTTATTGGCTAAGTTGTTTTTCTGTTCTAAATTTAGCAGAAACAAATCGGTTGTTTCAGCAATTGTTGTAAAATTTGGTTTTATTTCACGATATAATTTTGTGAGTGTTTCGCTTTTTTCTTTTGGAAAAGCCAAACTATCACTGCCATTTTCTAAAGCATTTTGAGTTGTTTTCCAAAGGGATAAAACTTCCTTTAAATGCGAAATTTGTTGTGGAGAAGCATTAGCAGAAACATAATGTAAAATCAATATTTCTTTGACAATTTTTTGGCTCAGCATTCTTTGCTTTCCCGAAATGTTGATGATTTTAGAATCGCTTAATTGTTGTTTTAGATTGTATTGAACCAGAAACTGACTTAAAATGATGGTTATAGCAATTGTCAGAAGTGCAAAAAAATACAGACGTCGTAAATTTTTGAAAGTGATTTTATCTGCAGCTTCCTGATTGTTTTTTTTCATTCGAAAATAAGATCTGTCTTTTTTGGCGAGAATGTAATTTGCTTTTAATTGATTTTACAAAAGCATTTACAATCCTAAAGATGCTTTTATTAAGTTTAAGTTTTCTTCAGAATAATTAATTTTTAAAGCTTCCTGATGTCCTTTATCAGACATTTTATCCCAGGTTTTTTTGATGATATTTTTTAGCTTTTCTTCGTCGTGTTTGTGTACAAAAGGATCGAGATAATATTCTAAAAATACCAAACAAATTACATCTTCAAGTAATTGAGTTTCGGCATCTTTTTTAAGTAATTTTTTTTCGATTAAAAACGAAACACGATCAATAAATTCTTGCGTATATCCTGCTTTCTCTAAGATTCCTGCGGTAGTTTTAGCGTGGAATTTTTTAAGTTCTTCGCGCCATTTCAAATATCCAACACGATCCATTGGATAAGATTCTCTTGCAACTTTCCATCGGCAAATGTGTTGTGCTTTTGACGCAATCTGAATTTCTTCTGAAGCTTCAGGTTCAAATTGCATTAATCTTTCGTACATCCTGTTTGAATATAATAATTCCTTTGGATATTCGACATTTTTGTCAATTTCGATATTCGGATCCTGAGCATTTTCAGCATCAATCCATTCGCTTGCTTTTTGAAAAGGTGTGTTCATTTTTTTTGGTTAGATAATAGATTTCAAAGATACGGAATTAAGTAGAAAAGTTTGAAGTTGAAAGTCTAAAGGAGATGAAAGAAGCAAGAAGCAAGATTTGAAAACTATATTATCTTTCATCTTGCTTCTTGCATCTTTACATCTTGTTTCTTAAAAGTCTAATCTACAAAACCAACAAACACTTCATCTTCAATAACTTTAACCGGATATGTTGCAATTTTAAAATCGTCGCCATTTAGGTTCGAACCGTCTACTAATGAGAATGTTTTTTTATGCATTGGACACGCAATTTTTGGGATATCATCTGTAGATCCGGTCATTCCTCTTGCGAGAACCATTTCCATTTTGTGCGGACAGGCATTTTGGCAAGCATACCATTCGTTGCGGCGTGCGAAATTGAAAATAGCAATTTGTTTGTTTTTATATTTAATGCAACCACCACGATTGGTTGGGAAATCTTCTGTTTTTCCGGCTTTGAACCAAATTGTTGCATCACTTGGGTGAACGGTTTCATATTGATTTAAGATTTCTTCCATTGGATTCAAATTTTAGTTTCCTGTTTCTTATCCCTCTTTTTACAATCAAGAGAGTTATGATGGCGCAGTAAAAAAGAGGGTAAGAGGACAGCAAACGTTAACGATATTTTTTTCTTTTTTTTGGAGCTGTATTTTTTAATTAAAAATTGAGAATTAAAAATTAAAAATCTTTTAAAGCTATGTGTGTTAAAACTAAGTGAAACGCCTTTGTTCACTTCTATAAACTATGTTTCTATGTGTTTAAATTTTAAAATTTACGACCACGCTTTTGGCGCTTTTTGATCTCTTAACGGAACAAAAACAACATTATCATCTTTCTCTTCAGAGTTTACAAAATGATTGAAGCGTTTTAATAATCTTGGTTTTTCAAGCACTTGTTTCCATTCACATTCAAAAGTATTTACCAAAGTCTGCATTTCGGCTTCCAGCGTTTCACAAATTCCCAGAGAATCTTCGATAATTACTTCTTTCAAATAATCCAAACCTCCGTCGAGTTTTTCCAGCCACGTTGCGGTTCTAACAAGCGGACCAGCCGTGCGGATGTAATACATTAAATAGCGATCCATGTATTTGATCACGGTTTCTTTGTCGATTTTCTCTGCCAGCAAAACAGCGTGTTTTGGATTTGCTCCACCATTTCCGGCGATGTATAAGTTCCAACCGCCTTCGACTGCAATTAATCCAAAATCTTTTCCTCGAGCTTCGGCGCATTCGCGAATACAAGCCGAAACGCCACCTTTAAGTTTATGCGGAGAACGAATTCCTTTGTATCTGTTTTCTAATTCTATAGCAAATCCTGCGCTGTCGTCCATTCCGTAACGGCACCATGCATTTCCTACACAGCTTTTTACGGCGCGAAGGGATTTTCCATAAGCGTGACCGCTTTCAAAACCATTATCGATTAGTATTTTCCAAATTTTTGGCAAATCACTTAAATGCGCTCCGAACAAATCGACACGTTGCGCTCCGGTAATTTTTGTATATAAATCAAATTGTTTGGCAACTTCTCCAATCACGATTAATTTCTCGGCAGTAATTTCACCTCCGGCAACTCTTGGAACCACAGAATAAGTTCCGTTACGTTGAATATTGGCCAAAAATCTATCGTTTGTATCTTGCGTTGTGACATGTTTGTTTGCAGTATCATTATAAATACTCGAGAAAATAGAAGCTATAACAGGTTTACAAACTTCGCAACCATCACCTTTGCCGTGATGATCGATAACTTCGTAGAAATTCTCGTATTTGTTGATTTTTACCAAATCGAATAATTCCTGGCGCGTATAGCTAAAATGCTCGCAAATAACATCTTTGACTTCTTTTCCTAATGATTTTTGAGTGGCTTTTACCAAATCAGAAACCATTGGTTTACAACCTCCACAGCCAGAAGTAGCTTTGGTATGTTTGACAACATCGGAGAAATTAGAACAAGTTTCGTCTAGAAGCGAACAACAAATAGAACCTTTTGTAACATTTTCGCAAGAACAGATTACGGCTGTGTCCGGTAAATCCAGAACGCTTCCTAAACTTGATCCTTCAGAACCATCACGAGAACCTAAAATCAAATCTTCTGGATTTTTGGGCAACGCCATTGCATTACTGTAAATCTGAAAAAGTGAATTGTAATCGCTGGAATCTCCAACTAAAATTCCGCCTAATAAAGTTTTAGAATCTTTGGTGACGTTGATTCTTTTGTAAATTCCGCTTAATTTGTTTTCATAAATGATTGCGGTTACAGCATCATTTTCGACAAAAGGATCACCAAAACTCGCAACTTCAACACCAATTAATTTCAATTGTGTCGACATATCGATGGTTTCTCTCATGGTTTTTGAACCATTTAAGATTTGCTCAGCGGCTACATCGGCCATTTCGTAGCCCGGAGCAACAAGTCCGTAAATGTTTTGATTGTATAAGGCAACTTCGCCAATCGCAAAAATAGAAGGATCTGATGTTTGCATTTGATTGTTTACCACAACGCCGCCTCGCAAACCAACTTCAAGACCGGAAACTCGGGCTAATTCATCGCGAGGTTTAATTCCGGCAGAAATAACCAACATGTCTACTTTTAACAATTCTTCGTCAGCAAACATCATTCCCGTTATACATGCTGCACCGTCGATATATTGTGTCGCTTTATTAAGATGAATACCAATATTTAATTCTTCTATTTTGGATTGCAGCATATCGCTTGCGCCTTTGTCTAATTGTCTTGGCATCAGTCGTGGCGCAAATTCTACAACATGTGGGTTCAATCCTAAATCTCTAACAGCTTTTGCAGCTTCAAGACCTAATAATCCGCCGCCTAAAACTGCTGCTTCTGTTGCGCCCTTTTGTTTTATTTTTTTGGCGTAAGCCATAATCGCATCCAGATCTTCGATAGTTCTGTAAACAAATACACCTTCTTTTTCGACACCGTCAATAGGAGGAACGAATGCCGAAGATCCTGTTGCAAGAACTAAGTAATCGTACGTATGTGTTTTTTCTAAATGTGTATGTATTGTTTTTTCTTCTCTGTTAATGTCCGTAATTAACTCCGAAGTATTTAGAGTAATGTTGTTTTCGGCATACCATTCACTGGTAGATAACGAAAGATCATCAGCTGTTTTTCCTCCAAAGTATTCACTTAAATGAACTCTGTCATAAGCGCGTCTGGGTTCTTCGCCAAAGACTGTAATCTGATACTTTTCCTGTCCTGATTTTGCAATGAATTTTTCGCAAAATTTATAACCAACCATGCCGTTTCCAACTACTATTACTCTAATCATGATTTCTTTAATTAAGTATTACTAGGCAAATATAAGTATTTGTACTTATAAAAATACGTATGTAGGTATTTTTTTTAAGTAGTGGTTTATTTTTTTCTACGTATTTTGCTTGAATCTTTTAAGTAGCGCGGGTTCGAAGTATTTTTGAATTTTAGATTTTTTTTGTAATTGTGTTATTTTTCTTAAATTTATAAGGGATTTGCCCTAAAAAAATCATAAAAAACGGGGCTTGACTATTTTTGGCTCAGTTTTTTCTAACGTGAAGGCATAATAAAAATTAAATTATATGAAAAAAGTACTTTTACTATGTGTCTTAACAACTGTTGTGTTAAGCTGCAAGTCAGTCGCAGTTAAAAATTCGAACATGAAAGAAACAACTTCTAAAACAACTTCAGACGAAGAAGATCTAACAGTTTATTTTAAAGCTACTGGAAATGAACCATTTTGGGGATTGAAAATAGGAAAGGACCAAACTGTTTTTACATCATTGATTGAAGGAATGGAGTCTGTTAGTTTTAAATCTGTTGAACCTATCAGAGCGATGGATGCTAATGTAAAAATGTATAAACTTGACAATGGAAAAACGTCTGCCACACTTACAATTCAGCAACTTGACTGTCAGGATTCGATGTCAGGCGAAAAATCTCCTTATACAGTTAAGGTAGAAATTAATAATAAAACCTTAAATGGCTGCGGAAAATATATTACAGATTACCGCTTGCATGATATTTGGGTTTTGGAAGAATTAAACGGAAAAAAAGTTGCTATTTCAGATTTTCAATGTGAATTACCAAGAATTGAAATTTATAGCGCTGAGAACCGATTTTCTGGTTTTGGTGGCTGTAACCAAATTAATGGCGCAATCTTTTATGAGAAAGATTTATTGCGTTTCACAAATGTTGTTTCGACTTTAATGGCTTGTGGTAATAACAATAATAAAGAAGGTGAATTTATTGAAGCACTTCAAAGTACGACCACTTATTCTATTGGAGATAACAGATTAACGCTTTCTAATCCTTCAGGTAAACTTTTGGTTCTTAGAAAGGTAGATTAATTTGAAATGTCTTAATCTGTTTTAAAAATAACGTGCAGTGTACGACGATGCATTATAGTTGAAATATTTTTGTAAAATAAAACTTATAAAAAGTTATTTTACATGAAAAAGATTTTAATGCTATTTATTGCAGTTACATTAGCTTACAGCTGCAAATCAACTAAGAATGCAAATGCAACTACAGATGCAAGTTCGATTGAAAAGAAAATACAACAAACTTGGATTTTAGAAAATCTAAATGGGAAAGTAGTTACTGAAAAGGATTTTTCAATCTTACCAAAAGTCGTATTGAGTTCATCAACATTTTCAGGTTCTACAGGATGTAATGCTATAAAAGGGAATTTATTTTCGAAAGGAGCAGGACAAATTCAGTTTTTGAATTTTACGTCAGAAACTAAAAAATGCGATGCAAAAAAAGAAGGTGAGTTTTCGCAATTGCTAAAAACAACTTCAGGTTATTCAGTAGAGAATAATAAGCTGATGCTTTCAAATCAATTTGGATTGACGATGTCTTTCAAAAAAGGTTAATTAAAAAGCAACTTCAAAATAAAAAGGCTTCGATTAATTTCGAAGCCTTTTTTGTATCATTTTGTCATTTCGACGGAGGAGAAATCACACGTGTGAATCGACAAAGATTGGCGCCTTTGATTGCGGAGTCTCTAGTGTGATTTCTCCTCCGTCGAAATGACAAGATTGCTAATAAAAAATCTGTTTAAATCCGCGTTTTCGCTTTAGCGAATCCGCCTAATCCGCGTGCTAATTCACACGGTTATTCCAATAATTCTTTAGGATCTTCATCATCACCTTCAACAAAATCCAGTTCCAGAGCACGTACAGTCTGAACGGCATTTCCGGCAATACCGCGAATAGAACCGTACATTCCTAATGTATTGTGAATTACCTTTTCGATTTGTTTTTCACGTTGTTTCCAGATACGTTGCATCGCTCTTTTCTCAGAATCAAGATCGCTTTGCATTTGCGTAAAACCTTCAACAATACCTTCAATTTGCAAACGGAATTCGTTGCTTGTTAAGAAATCATACAACATCGACATTTTATCACCCTTATTTTCCTGCGCCTGAACCGCCTGACTTACCTGAATTAAAGACTGACGTAAAACGGCACTTAAACCTTTAAACTCTTCATAAGTACAAATCCAGATTCCGTCGCGCATTCCCATTCGGTCCATTCCGGCAGGCATAACTTCCGTTACTAAAACACCAATATTCGCTCTTTTGGTTCTAATGTCATTTTTAAACTTCTCAATCCAAGCAGGCTGAAAAGCTTTTGTACGCTTACTTTCGTAATAAATAGAACCGCAATTTTGTAATTCGCGCGTATTTACAATTTGAAGACAATCGGCACCATTTGCGCCTTTTTTAATTTCATCAATAGTATCTAAAGGGAAATTATTTGCCAGCCATTCTTCAATCGCCAATTCCATTACTTCGCCCTGAAGCTGCATAGAACCTTGTTCCTGCTTGCGTTTCATTTCTTCAATCAGTTTCTTTTGATCGTCTGATTGTTTTTGATATTCTTTGATTTTTAGCTCGTTTTTTTCTTCTTCCTGTTTTCGGATTTTATCACGTTCCAAAACCAAAGTTGCATTAAGTTGCTTTTGAGCTTCGGCTTCAATTGCTTCTTTCATTTCCAGTTTTTCACGCTGAAGCTTAGCAATTTCACCTTCCATTTTATTAAGTTCGCGAAGTTTCTCTGATTTCTCAGAAAGTTCTTTTTCCATCGCAAGCAAACGATCTTTATTTTCTTCGGCGAGTTTATTTTTTACTTTTTCAGTAATCTCTTTTTCTGCTGTCTTTTTCTCGCGTTCTAAGCGTTCTGCAAAAAGTTCATTTTCCTGTTTCTTTTTGGCTTCAAATTCGGTTTTTGCTTTTTCGAATTGCTCGTTTTTAAGTTCTAATTCTTTGGCTTGAGCATTTGCCTTTTGTTGATATTCTTTACGAATACTATCTTCTAACTGATGCTTTAAAATATCATTTACATCGATAGTTGTTCCGCAGTTTGGGCACTGAATTGAAGATTGCTCTGCCATTTTTATTTATTTTATTGAGTAGAATTATAATTTGCTAAGGTATTTAAAAATTGAGGTTTTTTTGCCATGAAATTTAATTAATCTCGCAAAGGCGCAGAGGCGCAAAGATTAATTTAAAGCCACAGATTATTAAGATTAAAAGGATTTCCACTTCTATCAGGACTAGCACAAATAGTTCGTCTAATCAATATTTATAAAAAACTTTGCGGCTCTGCGACTTTGCGAGACTATTTTTAAAGTATGCAATTTAAGTACTTATAAAAACTAATTTTTACGGATTTCCATATTAAAAATAATTCGCGAAAATTTGTGCAATTCGTGGCAACTTTACTTTTTAAAATTCAATAAAAAAGCCACAGCCGATTTTGTAATTTCAGAATCGTCTTCTTTTGAAGTGATTAGCGAAACATCCGTATATAAATTGACCTTTTTTAATTCGATAAAACCAATTTCCGAATCTTGATTGTTCTTGGCAATGTTAGAAGGAACAATCGAAATTCCTAATCCGTTTTTGACCAATTGTACAATCGAATTGATATTGTTTGCTTCGTGAACTACTTTTGGCGTAAAGCCATAAAATGCACAAAGTTCCAGTAAAACCTCATGATAATGTGGTGCATAATCTTTATTGAAAAACACAAAAGTTTCCTCTTTTAGATTCGGGATTTCTTTTTCGGAATTAATTTGAATCAGGCTTTTATTATAAACTACCGAAAATCCGTCCTGAAACCATAATTGTGATTTTATTTTGGGAGATTTTATCGGAGAACGAATAATTCCTAATTCGATTTTTCCTTGTTCTAAAGCGTCGATTTGTTTGGTTGTTGAAACTTCAAATAATTTGAAATTTACATATGGAAATTGTTCTTTCAGATGTTTTATTAATTCTGAAATTACAGCTGAATAAATCGAACTTATATAAGCGATTCGGAATTCACCGGAAACATTTTCGGCTATTTTTTTCGTTTTCACGGAAATGCGCTCGAGATTCTGAAAAAGTTCTTTTACTTCTTTTTCGAAATATTTTCCGGCTTCTGTAAGCTCTACTTTTTTATTGTTCCGAATGAAAAGCTTCGCGCGAATTTCTTCTTCCAATTCGATAATTTGTCGGCTTAAAGGCGGTTGCGAAATAAATAGTTTTTCGGCAGCTTTGGTAAAGTTTAATTCTTCGGCTACAGCCAAAAAATATTTTAAGTGACGTAATTCCATAAATACCTATTAAGTATTAATAATTGACAAAATAAGTATTTTTGAAGTATATATCAAAGTGGTAGTTTTGATAAAAAAATAGATGGCACGCTGATGAGGCGGATTTGAACTGATTAGTGCGGATTTTTTATTTAAACGCTTTATATTATTTAATTAAAAAAAAGAAGATCATTTTGCATCTGCTTAAATTTGTCTAAAATCTGCGTGAAAACCTAAACAAAAAACTATGAAAAAATCAACTATTGAAGAAATCAGAGAACGATTTGACAATGATGTCGAGCGATTTTCGAATTTAGAAACGGGGCAAGTGGCGACAATCGACGCTACAATTTCTTTAGAATTAATTACGGAAGCTTCTAAAAGAATTGTTCCAAATGCGGTTAATGTTTTGGATATTGGATGCGGCGCCGGAAATTATACTTTAAAAATGCTTTCGAAAGTTCCGAATTTGAATTGCACTTTGGTCGATTTGAGTTTGCCAATGTTAGATCGTGCTTTTGATAGAGTTTCAAAAGAAACCAATGGAAATGTAGCAATAAAACACGGTGATATTAGGGAAGTAGATTTACCTGAAAACCATTTTGATATTATTTTGGCTGGAGCGGTTTTGCATCATTTACGTGATGATCAGGATTGGGAAACGACTTTTACTAAGATATTTAAGTTATTAAAACCGGGCGGATGTTTTATGATTTCGGATTTAATTACTCAAGATACTGAATTATTAAACGAATATACATGGCAGCGTTATGGTGATTATTTAGAAGGAATTGGCGGCGCAGAATATCGTCAGAAAGTTTTGGATTATGTAGAGAAAGAAGATTCGCCAAGATCAATGAATTATCAATTGGATTTAATGAAGAAGATTGGTTTTAGAAGTGTCGAAATCTTGCACAAGAACATGTGTTTTGGTGCTTTTGGCGGAATTAAGTAGAAAAAAGTTTGCCACGAATTCACGAATTTTATTTTTAAAATCTATACGCATAGTATTTATTTTAATTCGTGAATTTGTGGCTAATAAAATTATGCTTCTGCAGGCATCGGAAATTTGTTTCTGAGATCAAATACCAATTCTGAAACTCCATTTTTCTGTAAATAATCTAATTTCTCAACAGCTTCTTCTAGAGTCGGAATATGTCCTTTTGGAATCCACCACATAGCAGTATGAGCTTTTCCAAATTTTAGAAACCATTCTTTACGGCGTTTTAAAAAATCACTGTGAAAAGTTTTGTACATATAATATTCCAGAGTTTCGATATTCTCCCAAACCGAAACATTTACAATTATCTGCTCATCATTATACGGATTCAGATTTGTGGCATTATAACTGTCATCTTTTAATCTCCAGACAAATCCATCACTATTTTCGGCTAAAGTATTGATGAGATCTAAATTGTCTACAAATTCCTTCATGATTGGATCGTTAATATCGACTCCTTTCATTTTGGCAATATTAATTTCGGCAAGATGATAATGACTCATATTGGTATGGTTTTGAATATGAGGCAAGTTAGTTTTTTTGAAGTATTTTTTAAAGTATAATATTAACAATAACTTTTTTTAATGTGAAAATTAGTTACATTTTGTTGACGTAATCAAGGTGTAATCCCTACGGGATAAATTGTAAGTGTAACAGGTCTTTTTACCAATATTATGCTCCTAAAGGAGCTTTTAAAGAAGGATGATGTTTTTTTTAAAATGTCCCATAGGGACAGAATATTGGTAGAAAAAAAAGAAGCAAGCAAAAAAAATGCCCTGTTAAGGGCATAACCATTATAGTTTTCTTTGGCTAAAAAGTTGCCACGAATTGCACGAATTTTCACAAATTTTTATGCATCAAGAATATAAAAATTGATTCGTGTAAATTTGTGAAATTCGTGGCCAAAAACTTAAACGATATCTACAACAATTTTTCCAACTGCAGAACCATCACTTACAGCTTTATGCGCTTCCATGGCATTGTCCAAAGTGAATTTTCTTGAATCGATAATTGGTTTTAATTTTCCTTCTTCAATTAGTTTTGTGGTTTGTTTCAGGATATCTCCGTGATGTTTTCTTCTTTCATTACCAATCATTGGATGAAGTACAAAAACGCCATGAATACTTGCAGAACGAAGCGAACTTGTTGCAAGAGTATGTGTTCCAAAAGCGTAACAACTTGCGATTTGACCGTAATGACGAATGGCTTTTAAGGAATCATCAAAAGATTGTCCGCCAAGCGTATCGTAAATAACATCAAAACCGTTTCCGTCTGTATATTGATTTACGTAATCTTCAACTGGAGTGTTTTTGTCAATTGGAGTTGCTCCAAATGATTTTACAAAATCTGCTTTTTGTTCAGAAACTGTTGCGTAAACATCGGCACCAAGATTTTGAGCAAGCTGAACCACCATATGACCAACGCCTCCGGCTCCTGCATGAACCAAAACTTTGTCACCTTTTTGTACTTTGGCTCTGTCAATCAAACCTTCCCAGGCTGTAAGCAATACCAACGGAACTCCGGCAGCTTCTTTCATGGTTAAGTTTTTTGGTTTTATCGCTAATAAATCAGCGTCGACGGCGGTATATTCGGCTAAAGTTCCCTGAAGTCCTAACACACCTCCGGCAAGTCCGTAAACTTCGTCTCCAACTTTAAATTCTGTAACGCCTTCGCCAATTGCTTCGATTACTCCGGCAAGATCTGTTCCTAAAACGGCTGGCAAAACCGGTGAGGCATAAGGCGAAAGTCCAAGTCTGATTTTGTTATCGATTGGGTTTACGCCACTAGCATGTATTTTTACTAAAACCTCTCCTTTTTTAGGAGTTGGTTTTTCGATTTTAGTGCTTACAAATTCAGATTCGTAAGTATTAGTTAATAGTGCTCTCATTGTTTTCAGATTATAGTATTTGTACTGTTTTATAAACCTGAATTGGTGCAGCGACTAAACTTTCGCTTTTGTCGACAAAATCAAGTAAATACGGTTGATTATTATGGATATCAAGACCTGGTTGATCTTTCCATTCTTCCCAAATAATAAAAACATTATCGCTATGGTGAAGATCGTAACGAACGCAAGCTGCTTCTTTTCTGGTTTCGGTAACCAAATGATTTAACATGCTTTGAACTTGTTCTATATTTTCGGTTTTACTTTTAAAAATTGCTGTAATTGAGATCATAATTGTGAAAAGTTAAAGGTTAAAAGTTAAAAGTTTTTTCTAAGTGTTTTGTGTAATTTTCCTTAAAAATGCTAATATTTTCGGCAGTTGCACCTTTTTCAACGTCATGAAAGTGGAAACCGTCCAGTTTTTCCATACCTACAAATTTATTCATTTTATGGAAACCAAACATAGCTCCGTCATCTACAGATGTTTCTTCGAAGAATTCTCCCGGAAGTGTAAAAGCTGTTGCAGGCGCATTCCAACTTGTTGTTAGCATATATTTACGTCCGTGTAGCATTCCGCCAGTTCCGTAATTGATGTCAGGATTTACTCTGCTTCTTCCGTCGCTTTTGTAAATTCCTTTTTGGTGTCCGGCAGTAAAAACGTCGTCGATGTATTTTTTGAAAAGGTTTGGCAATTGAAACCACCAAACTGGTGTATGATAAATTACTGCATCTGCCCAAACGAATTTTTCTACTTCTTGATCTAAGTCGAAATCTTGTTTAATATCGGTTGTTTTGATTTCGTAATTTTTACTTTTTAAGTACTCGATTGTCCAATCGGTAACGGTTTCATTGAATTTTCCGCCTGAATGTGCAAAATTTTGACTTCCGTTGATGATGAATATTTTCTTCATTTTATTTTTTGTTCTTATGAATCTGGGTTGCGTGAGGGATAGGAGCGATATCCTTTTTCTTTTTTCTTTAAAAAGGAAAAGATTTAGCGGATAGCCCGGCCCTTGGGACACGCCCAAATTGTTATTATTTAATTTTTGAGATTTTTTATTATTTCAATTTTGAAATTGCCTGATTAATGAAATCTAATTCAGAAACAGATAAATCAAAATCTAATGTTTTTGCGTTTGAAATGGCTTGTTCTGCGTTTCTTGCTCCGGCTAAAACAATTGTAATTCCTTTTTGTAAAGTTGTCCAACGCAATACTAATTGTGAAATTGAAATGTGTTTTGCGTTTGCCAATGAACTTAATTCTTCGACTAAAGTTTTTACTTTTTGAAGATCAAATTGACTAAAATATCCGTTTCTGTGATCGTTGTCTTTTAGTTTACTGTCGGTGAAATATTTTCCGGTTAATAAACCTCTTTCCATTGGACTGTAAGCAATGATTCCGATGTTTTCCTGAATTGTTAGCGGAACCAAATCAGTTTGAATTGCCTGATTTAACATACTAAAAGGTACTTGATTTGAGGCTAGTTGTATTGTTTTTTGTGCTTCTTTAATTTGTTCTGCACTATAATTACTAACTCCGGCTGCTCTGATTTTTCCTTGCTGAATCAAGGTTTCTAAAGCTTCCATTGTTTCATGAATTGGAGTTGTAGCGTCTGGCCAGTGAATTTGTAATAAGTCGATATAATCGGTTTGAAGGCGTTTTAAGCTTTCTTCGACTTCTTTAATGATATTACTTTTTGATGCGTATTTGTAAACCGGGATTTTTTTTCCGTTGTCTTCGGCATCAAAAAAGAATTCTCCTTTGCCTTGATTGCTTCCGTCCCAAACAAAACCAAATTTGGTTAATAATTGAACTTTTGAACGATCTTTTGATTTTAAAGCTTCGCCAATCATTTCTTCGCTTAATCCAAATCCGTAGAATGGAGCGGTGTCGATTGTGGTTACGCCGTGATCGATTGATGCGTGAATGGAGTCGATTGAATCTTTCTTTTCGTTCCCGCCCCACATGTTTCCGCCAATGGCAAATGCACCGTATGTAATAGTTGATAATTCAAGTTCAGTATTGCCTAATTTTCTATATTCCATAATCTTATGTTTTAATGCTTAAAAATTGTTTGACAAAATTATACCATTTTTAAGACTGTTAAGTTGTATATATTTGTTTTTTTTATGTAAATTTGTAGCCGAATTAATAAAGTGCATTATGAAAAAAGAAAATTTATACGAGCCTTTTACGGTTTCTTTTGAAACGCTGGACGAATATCCGGATGTTGGTGATCGTCATAATTTCTTTGAATTGGTTTATATTTTAGGCGGAACGGGAAGGCAATGTATCAACAAAAATATTTTTGAATATGATGCAGGACATTTGTTTTTATTGACGCCTGAGGATTGTCATAATTTTACGATTGAGACAAAAACGGAGTTCTTCTTTTTGAGATTTAATGATATTTATTTGAAGAATTCGAGTTTGCAGAATGAGAATATTCAGCGTTTGGAATATATTCTGCAAAATGCCAATCATCAACCGGGTTGTATTTTGAAAAATCATGCTGATAAATGTCTGGTAAAAGTGATGGTTGAAGCCATTATTCGCGAACATCAAGATAAGGATGTTTATAATAAAGAATTGATTCAGCAATTGGTGAATACTTTGATTATTGTGGTTGCCAGAAATATTGCCAAGTATTTGCCGGAACAAGTAAATATTGGTTGTGAGGCCAAAGCAATGGATATTTTGCAATATATTCAGAATAATATTTATTATCCGGAAAGAATTAAAGCGGAATCGATTAGTGATTATTTTGGTATTTCGAATACGTATTTAGGGCGTTATTTCAAGAAACATGCAAATGAAACAATGCAACAATATATTAGTAATTATAAAACGAAATTGATTGAACATCGTCTGCAATTCAGCGATAAACGAATCAATGAAATTGCGTATGAATTTGGTTTTACGGATGAAAGCCACTTTAATAAATTCTTTAAAAAGCAAAGGGGAAATAGTCCATCTGAGTTTAGAAAAGTAATAAGAATTAGTGCGTGATAATGTCACGCGGATTTTTTGCCACAGATTAAAGGATTAAAAATGATTTTTAAATCTGTGTTAATCTGTGAAATCAGTGGCAAAAAAATAAATAAATCTGTGTAAATTAGTGTTTAAATCTGGAATCAAAAATCATTTTTTTGGTGCTTAGAACTTTAATTCTTGAAGCATCTTCGTGATTTGGATTGATCAAATAATTAAATTCCTGAGGTACAATACTACTTGGGACTTTTAGTATTGCAGTTTCGTTATAATATACAAAATCATCACCAATAGTCTGTGTTATTAAAGATGGTGGTTTTGAATTCCAAATATCCGGTAAATCTTTAATGTTGACTTCCTGAATCAACATATCGTCCGGAATTTCAATTTCTACATAAAAACGATCAGAAGGTAAGTCTTCGCTTAAATCCAAATGTACGGAAACCTCAAGTGTTGCCAAAGCTCTGCTGTCAGCCGTATAAACTATTCGCGTGTTAAGACTATTCCAGCGATAACCTTCGGTCATTGAAGCTCCAATTCCGGTTAGGGTAGTGGTGAGGTATTTTTCTCTTTCGATTCTAAATACTATCATTACGCCAGATTTCCGAATTCTAATCTGTTAAGGCTGAATTTTACTTCGTTGATTCCTGTCATCGTATCGAGCATATTCTCAGGTGTGCTTCCGCCAATAGAAAGGTTTGGCTTTTTTAGCCATCTCTGAAATTTTTCTTCTTCATGGTTAAAAACCTCTAAACCGTAATCTATTAATTCATTTATAAGAATTACAAGTTCACTATCTCGGCTGTCAAGTAATAAATGTTCGCTTTTTTTCTTGTTGTAAGTAGTTTGAGGAATACCTACAATAGCTAAAACTGATTTTACGGGATTGTTCAATCGTCGGCTAATTTCTTCGATTGAATCGTAAGGAATACCAGATCTGATAACTCCTACGCGCTCCAATTTATTACTCCAACTGTATTCCTTTCCGCCAGAATAAAGTGTAGATTTTCTGATAGATATGACTTTTCCAGAGGCATTATCAATGCTTCTTTGAGTGTCAAAAGGTTTTGTTTTTGGTGCTATTTTAGCCATGATACAACTGATTTGTTGTAAATGTACAACAATTTTGCTGTTCGGCTAAATAGTTTATTTAAAAATTAACAAAGCCAAGCGTAATTTTTTTTTAAATCTTGGATAAAGAATTAAATAATCTTCTTGATTACACGCAAATTATGGGTGTGTTTGTTGAGTTCCGGATTATAGATTCCTAAATGATCTAAACGGTCAATGCGTACTTTTCCACTTGCGTGAATGATATAATTATTGTCCATTATTATACCAACGTGAATGATGTTTCCTTCGGCATTATCAAAAAAGGCTAAATCTCCTGCTTCGCTTTCTTCAATAAAGCTCAAAGGTTCACCTTCAAGAGCTTGCTGCGAAGCATCGCGATGAATTTTGTATCCGTTTAGTTTGTAAACCATTTGGGTTAAACCTGAACAGTCAATTCCAAAAGGTGTTTTTCCGCCCCAAAGATAAGGTGCGTTTAAATACATAAAAGCGGTATTTACTATTGCGCTTTTTGGTTTTATGCCACTTGTTTTTGTGCCTTCGAAATCAAAATTTGCAGTGTTGATTTCGCTATTATTCAAAAATGATAATGATGCACCAAGCGGAATTGGTAATAATAAATTATCCGGAGCACTGATATAATCAATCAAATCTGCATTAAGAATAATGGCGTCATTGCTTAATTGCTTATAATTTGCCTCTGAAATAATTTGGTATTGTTTAGAATCTACCCAACCTTCGTAGTCATCGAATTGTATTTTTATTCGGGCCCATTGATTTTGGCGTTCTAAAATCTCGATGTGTTCGCCAAACAAAAGTTGTGTAACGATTTCACTTCTGTCACTTGGCTCAGATCGAACGGGTACTATGGCTAGATTGCAAATTCCGAACATTTAGGGTAATTTATTAGTTGAAAAAATTAGGAGTCATTTTTAAATGAAATAACTCCTAAAGATATATTGTTTAAGCTCTTTCGATAACAATTGCTGATGCTCCACCGCCACCATTGCAAATTGCAGCAGCTCCAGTTTTTGCATTATTTTGTTCTAAAACATTAAGCAAAGTTACAATGATTCTTGCTCCCGAACATCCAAGAGGATGTCCTAAAGAAACTGCACCACCATTTACGTTTACTTTATCGTTATCAAGACCAAGGATTTTTGAATTGGCTAATCCAACAACTGCAAATGCTTCGTTGAATTCGAAATAATCAACATCGCCAATTGCAATTCCTGCTTTGTCTAAAGCTTTTGGTAATGCTTTTGCAGGACTCGTAGTAAACCATTTTGGCTCTTGAGCAGCATCTGCATAACCTTTTATGTAGGCTAGAGGTTTTAATCCTAATGCGATTGCTTTTTCTTCAGACATTAAAATCAAAGCTGCAGCTCCATCATTGATTGTTGAAGCGTTTGCGGCTGTAACGGTTCCGTCTTTTGTAAAAACAGCGCTTAAAGAAGGGATTTTATCTAATTTTACATTAGTGTATTCCTCGTCTTTAGAAACAATAACTGGTTCGCCACGTCTTTGCGGAACTTCTACAGGAACAATTTCGTTGTCGAATTTTCCAGCATCCCAGGCTTTTGCACTTCTTTCGTAAGATTGAATAGCAAAATTGTCTTGTTCTTCACGGCTAATGTTGTATTCAGTTGCACATAAATCAGCGCAAACTCCCATTGCGTTGTTATCGTAAGCATCTGTCAAACCATCTTTTTGCATTCCGTCAAGCATTGTCGCAGGACCAAATTTAGTTCCGCCACGCATTTGTACGTAGTGCGGAATCAAACTCATGTTTTCCATTCCTCCGGCAACTACAATCTCAGCATCGCCACAAGCGATTGCCTGTGCAGCAAACATAACAGCTTTCATTCCTGAAGCGCAAACTTTGTTTACTGTTGTTGCAGCAACCTCATTAGATAGACCGGCGAAAAGTGCAGCCTGACGTGCTGGTGCTTGTCCAACCCCGGCTTGAACCACATTCCCCATGAATACTTCATCAACTAATTTTGGGTCAAGGTTAATTTTTTGTAGTGCTCCTTTTATAGCGGCAGCACCTAATTTTGGTGCGGGTACGGTAGATAAACCTCCCATGAAACTTCCGATAGGTGTTCTAACGGCAGAAACGATAACAACTCTTTTGTTCATTTTCTGTTAATATTAGTTAATCAAGCAAATTTACTCTTTATTTGAATAAATTCAAATTTTGGTGCGATTCGATTGGATTTTAAATTTAATATCAATTTTTTGTTAATTCTATTTGTTTGATTGTTAAGCGGTTTAAAAAAAAGATTAAAAAAAGTAAAAAAAAAGCGCTGAAATAGTTGTGAGATATGGAATGTTGTCTTACATTTGCAACCGCAAAACAGAACACGTTTCTTGAGCTTGGAGAGGTGCCAGAGCGGTAATGGAGCAGATTGCTAATCTGTCGACGAGTAATCGTCGCCAGGGTTCGAGTCCCTGTCTCTCCGCATAATAATTTGCTTATTGGGTATTGAAGAAATTCGATTATCGTGTTAAAAGCACAGATAGAATTTTCGGGGTGTAGCGTAGCCCGGTTATCGCGCCTGCTTTGGGAGCAGGAGGCCGCAGGTTCGAATCCTGCCACCCCGACAAAAACTTTTCCATAAAGTTTTAAAACAAATGGACGCATAGCTCAGCTGGATAGAGCATCCCGATTTCCAATCGGGACGATCAGAAGGTTAAGTTTTGAGTTAAAGAAAAATGGACGCATAGCTCAGCTGGATAGAGCACCTGCCTTCTAAGCAGGCGGTCGAAGGTTCGAATCCTTCTGCGTTCACGAAAAGCCATTCAAATCGAGTGGCTTTTTTGTTTTAATTCGCGTGATGAAAGAGTTTAGTTAGATGTAATTCTAACTTTTTATAAAGTTTAAAAAATAAGGACGCATAGCTCAGCTGGATAGAGCATCCCGATTTTCAATCGGGACGATCAGAAGGTTAAGTTTTTACAATAAATGGACGCATAGCTCAGCTGGATAGAGCACCTGCCTTCTAAGCAGGCGGTCGAAGGTTCGAATCCTTCTGCGTTCACAAAAAAAAGCCACTCAAATCGAGGGGCTTTTTTGTTTTATACTGAAATGGTTTAAGTGGATAGCTCAGCTGGATAGAGCATCCCGATTTTCAATCGGGACGGTCGAAGGTTCGAATCCTTCTGCGTTCACGAAAAAAGCCACTCAAATCGAGGGGCTTTTTTGTTTTATACTGAAATGGTTTAAGTGCATAGCTCAGCTGGATAGAGCATCCCGATTTCCAATCGGGACGGTCGAAGGTTCGAATCCTTCTGCGTTCCTCAAAAAAAACAAAAAATTATATGAATTTTTTCTACATTTTATTCTCAAAGAGATTAAATCAATATTATATTGGTCACACATCTGAAGGTTTAGAAGAGCGGTTACGTAAACATTTATCAAATCATTCAGGATTTACAGGAAGAACAAAGGATTGGATTATAATTTACTTTGAAGAATTTGAAACCAAATCATTGGCTTATAAACGTGAATTAGAAGTGAAGAAATGGAAAAGTAGAGTACGAGTTGAAAAACTGATAAATGAATTGAAGCAATAACTCAGCTTGATTTCAAAGGATTTATTTTTTTTGTACTTTTTTGTGTCTGTCACTCCACTCAGAATATATTATAGTGCGATTTTATATCAGGATAGATGGGTTTTTATTCTGATGTAAAATCTTTTTTGTTCAATTGTATTGTTAAAAGTAATAATATTAAAATAGAGTAAATTATTTCGCCAGAGAAGCTGTAAGATTTAGCTTTAAAATTTTGAGTATGCCACTAAACTATATATAATAATATTACGTATATTTTTGAAAGTTATAGTATTCATTGATTAAAAATTGTCAAAATGACATTTCTGATACTTTTTATGGAGATAGATTATAGAAGTCTTAGAAAATTAATAATATTGTAAAATCTAATAATGACTTTGATATGGCTATAAATTCTAATCTTGACGAAAATAAACTTTTGTTTGAATTGTCTCAGGGAAATGAAATAGCCTTCACAACTTTATACAATCGATATAAAAATGTTGTTTACTCATCTGCTTTAAAAATCACAAAATCCAAAACGCTTTCTGAAGAAGTAGTTCAGGACGTATTTATGAAAATTTGGCTCAGAAAAGAAGAACTCCAAGATATAACAGATTTTGAAAGCTATCTTTTTATTTCGGGTAGAAACCAGATTTTTAATATGATTAAAAAAATCGCAAGAGAAGATACTTTTAAAAATGATCTAAAACATAGTGATTCTTCATTTAACGCAACGGATTCTTTTTTAAAAGATGAACAGTATAATGTACTTTTAAGTCAAATCTTGCTGAAACTTCCTCCTCAACAACAAAAAATATATCAAATGGCTAAAGTTGAAGGACTCAGCCACCAAAAAATTGCAGAAATACTTGATATATCACCCCTAACGGTGAAGAAACATATGGCACAGGCCTTGAAACTAATTCGGGTGCAACTTGCTCGTCATATAAATCTTATTATAATAAGTTTTGGTTATTTTTTTACTCAAAATATGTAATGTAATTGTTTGTTTTTAAGCTGATTATTCTTTTTGTTTAAAATAATTTTACTTTTTTTTAACTTTAGACTACTCCTTGTTCTCTTTTAAATTGTCTTTATAATATATGGGCATCATACACTTCTAATATGAAAACTGCTTTTTTCAATTTTAGAAATGTTGATATTAATTGCCTAAATAAAAACCTACTATAAATAGTAATTATAAAGAGATGCAAAAAGAAGAATTCGAAAAATTATTTGATCGTTATCTGCAAGGTGAACTTTCAGATCAAGAATTGGAACAATTCATGCAAGTTGTAAAAACCGATCAATATGATGTTTTTATAAAAGATGAAATTTATTCTTCATTAAAAGGAAATGAAGTTTCAGATTTTATGGATGAGGAGCAGGGAGAAATTATTCTTAATAACATTTTATCCCAATCAAAAAGCGAATCGAAACTAATCACTCTTTCTCCTGAAAGAAGAAATAGAAAAAAGACACTTCGTATTCTTTTTGCAGCGGCTAGTATTGCTTTATTAGCAGCTATCGGCAATACTTTTCTTTTTAAATCAAACCCTATAGTTCCTGCTCAGGTTGAAGAAAAGGCTGTGGCGGAAGAAAGTGCATTAATTGCTTTCAGCGGAAAACAATTAATTCATTTACCTGACGGAAGCACTGTTCTTTTGAATGATAACAGCAGTCTGGAATACAACAAGAACTCTTTTGACGATAAAACACGTGAAGTAACACTTACCGGTGAAGCTTATTTTGATATTCATCACAATGAAAAAAAGGCTTTTATAGTACATACCGGTAAAGTGCAGACTAAAGTTTTGGGTACAGCCTTTAATATTAATGCACGCAATTCGTCTGCTAATATTGAAGTTACCGTTACAAGAGGTAAAGTACAGGTTGGTGACACTCAGAAAATATATGGTGTAATTACACCTAATCAACAAATTAAAGTTGACAAAAATACATTGAGTTTCGAACAAAATAATGTAAGTGCTGCTGTTGTGACGCAGTGGAAAAGCAATTACCTGATTCTGGATGATATTAATATGGAAGAAGCGGTAGCGCTCATTTCTCAAAAATATAAAGTGAAAATTCTGCTGAATGAAAATATTAAAAATTGCAGAATAACAGCCAGTTTTCTAAATGATGAAGATTTAGATCATATTCTAAAAGTAGTCTGTAGTGTTATTGAAGTCAATTACCGCTACACTGATTCAGGAACAATCATGCTGGAAGGAAAAGGCTGTCAATAAAACAGAGTCTGAAAAATTAAAATAAATAATAATCTAAAACTAAAAAGCCTATAAATACATAAAAAAAAACCATCTGGCTTCTGACCCCAGATGGCGAATATTCTTAATAATTAAAATCGAACTAACCATTAAAAACATGCAAATTTATGAAATTACGCTGTAAAACAACCATGTTTGACAAGGAAAAAAAATCATCTTTTTTTCACTTGTCAAAAAAAACCATTATGATCATGCGCATCAGTTTATTCCACATTTTCTTATTGACCTGCGGCGCTCCAATGGTCTTCGCTACAGAAATGAGCAGTCAGAATTTAGAATCAATATCCGTTGATATAGAACTTCATAATCAGGATATTAAAACTTTATTTAAGACAATAGAAAATAAAACAGGATTACTGTTTGCTTATCAGCCTCAGATCATAAAAGATTTCCCGAAAGTTAACACTCCAAAAGGACGCAGAAGTGTGAGTGATATTTTAAACATTGTATTTCAGGGCAGTAATTTAGTCTACAAACAAGTAGATAAAAATGTTGTGATTTACAAAAAGGAAATTGTTAAGACTGATGTGAATGCATCGAAAAAAGAAAATCTAGAAGATGCAAATTACATGCTTAACGGAAAAATTCTCGATGAAAATGGTCAGCCATTGCCAGGGGTAACAGTTATGCTTGTAGGAGGGAACAAAAGTGGAATTTCTGATTTTGATGGTCAATTTTATATTGAATTACCTTCTGGTAAACATGTACTTAAAGTGTCTTATTTAGGATATAAAACACAGCAGATTACAGTTGAAAATCAAGTTTCTATTACCATTAATATGCAGCCTGATTTGGCAAAATTAGATGAAATTGTAGTTATTGGTTATGGAACAACAACCAAAAGGACTTCGACTGGATCTGTAGTTAAAATTACTGCTGAAGATATTGAAAAACAACCTGTAACTAATATTTTGCAAACACTGCAAGGAAGAGCTCCGGGAGTTTTTGTAACGCAAACTTCAGGTTATGCAGGTAGTGACATGAATATTAGTATTCGAGGAAGAAATTTTATTGCGGGAAATAATTTGCCTCTTTACATTGTAGATGGAGTGCCATATATTGGAGACGATATTAAAGAACAGGTACAGGATCAAAATGTTATTAGAGGTGCTCAAAAATCGACTAGTCCTTTGAATATTATCAACCCAAATGACATAGAAAGCATTGATATATTGAAAGATGCAGATGCTACAGCAATATATGGTTCAAGAGGTGCTAATGGTGTGGTTCTTATTACCACTAAAAAAGGAAAAGCAGGAAAAACAGAGTTTACAGTAACGACTAACTCAGGAGTTTCTGAAGTTGCTCATATGGTAAAAACATTAGGTACACCTGCTTACCTAAATATGCTGCAAACAGCTTTGAACAATAATGGCGATGTTGCTGATGTTGATAGTAATGGTATTGCTATTACAGACTGGGACCCGAATGCTCAAACAAACTGGCAGAAAAAATTAATAGGCGGTACTGCTAATTTTAATAATTATTCGGCTTCTTTGAAAGGCGGAAATGATACAACAAGTTTTCTCTTAAGCGCTGCTTATCATAAAGAAACTACAGTTGTACCGGGAGATTTTAGCTATGACAAATTTTCTACTAATTTCAATATTAATCACAGTACTCTGGATAAAAAATTAAAAATTGGAGCTTCTGTAATTTTTGCGGCAGATAATAATAAGTTACCATTTTTTGATATCACAACTTATGCAATCGGTACTGCTCCAAACCGTCCGTTATACAATGCAGATGGCAGTTATTACTGGTCACCAGATTACTTTAGCGATATAAACCCGCTTGCTGCTTTAGAAAAAAGAGTAGAGGATAAAGGAATAAATTTAATAACAAGTTTGAGCCTTCAATATGAAATTGCAAAAGGATTTTCTTTTAAAACAGATTTAGGATACGGACGAGCGCAAATGCAGACGAAGCAGTTCATGCCATCATCAGCAACAAATCATGCTTATGCTGAAGCAAACGACATGAGTTTAAACTTTCAAAGATCGTATACCGTTTCAACTAATAATACTAATAATTTTACTGTTGAGCCTCAGCTTAATTATACTACAGAATTATGGAAAGGTAACTTAACGGCACTTGTTGGAGGTTCATGGCAAAACAGAAAGTCTGAAATGCCTTCTTATGTTAGTTCAAGTGGCTATAGTTCAGATAATTTAATTGGAAATCTGGCAACTGCAGAAAACATAACGGCTACTAATGGGAGTGTAGAATATAAATACATTTCTCTTTTTAGCAGGCTTAACTATAATATTGCTAACAAATATATCCTGAATATTAACTTTAGAAGAGATGGGTCATCACGTTTTGGAGCTAATAACCGTTTTGGAAATTTTGGATCTGTAGGTGGTGCGTGGGTCTTTACTCAGGAAAATTTCCTAAAAAATGTTGACTGGTTAAGTTTTGGAAAAGTGCGTTCTAGTTATGGAGAAATAGGAAGTGACGAAATTGGAGATTATCAATATGCTGAAACTTTTGATACCCGAACTTATGGTAACGGAAATGCATCTATGTCTGCAGCCAGAATTGCAAATCCTAATATCAAATGGGGATTAACAAAGAAATTTGAAGTAGCACTTGATTTAAGTTTCCTAAACGATCGTATTTCTTTTACTACAGCCTATTATAAAAATATTTCGAGTAATCAATTGGTAAATTATACTCTTAGTGCTCAGGCAGGTTTTACGACTTACACGGCAAACCTGCCAGCTAAAGTTGAAAATGAAGGATGGGAGTTTACACTTGGTACAACAAATATTCGTACTAAAAACTTTAACTGGTCGACCTCTTTTAATATTTCGACAAATTCAAATAAATTACAATCATTTCCAGGTATAGAGTACACAAGCTATTATTCTCAATATGTTGTTGGAAAACCTTTAGGCGGCAGGTATTTATATAATTTCACAGGTGTAAACGCTAATGGTATTGCTCAATTTGAAGATTTTAATGGAGACGGCAGAATCTCTAGTGGATTTGCTGAGACAGGCAGAGGAGACAGAAAATATTATGGACCTACATATCCGCAATATTATGGTGGTATCTCAAATACCATTAGTTATAAAGCTTTTACACTCGACTTTTTGTTTCAATTCGTAAAACAAGATGGTACTACCTTAATGAGTTCAACCGGAGCACAGCCGGGTTATCCTTACTCAACTGCCAATTTTCAAGTGGATGAGTACAATGATTATTTAGCACAAGGAAATGTTTTAAGTTCAGGTTTCCAAAATAGTTTTTATAATTATATGGGATCAAATGCTTCTATTGTAGATGCATCATATATCAAACTTAAAAATGTAAGTGCCTCTTACCAAATTCCTTTGGATGAAGCTACTAAGAAGTTTTTACAAAGTGTTCGTGTTTCAGTACAAGGACAAAACTTAGTAACTTTTACTAAATACAAAGGACTTGATCCTGAGACACAAGGATTGGCTTTGCCACCATTACGCACAATAACTTTTGGAACTCAGTTTACATTTTAAATCTAAAAAGACATGAAAAATATTTCTACTAAATATATATCTATATTTTCGTTTTTTCTTTTATTAGGACTTACGAGCTGTGATAATGCTTTAGATGTTGATCTTCCAAGCAATCAATTATCATCAAAAACGGTGTATGCTTCAGATCCAACCGCCGAGGCTGCTGTAAACGGAATCTACCAAAGCATGGTTGCTGATTTTTATTATAACAGAGTGCATTCTCTTCTTGGGCAAACAGCTGATGAATTAGTACCAAGAACAGGTATTGCAAATGTTTATAGTTCTAATGAAATCCCTGATACTGACGGAACAATAAACGGTAATTGGGGCGAATTGTATAAAACAATCTATAACGCGAACAATGTTATCGAAGGAATTAGTAAAAGCACGACACTTAATGCTGCCAAAAGTAAAAAATGGATCGCCGAAGCAAAATTTTTAAGAGCTTATTCTTATTTTTATCTGACCAATCTTTGGGGCAATGTACCATTGGTACTTACTACAAATGTAGATGTATCGGCATTATTACCACAATCTTCGCAAGAAATTGTTTATGCACAAATTTTGCTTGACTTAACTGATGCTTCAAAAGATCTTCCAACAGATTATAAAGATTATGATCAGGAAAGAATAAGAGCTACAAAATGGGCGGCTGAAGCTTTATTGGCAAGAGTAAATCTTTATTTAGGAAAATGGACTGAGGCTGCTGCTCATGCTACTACAGTAATCAATCAGTCAAGCTCTTACAAAATGATTACTGATCTTAAAGAAAATAACAGCCCGTTTATTGCAGACAATGACGAAGCGATTCTTCAAATACCATATTATAATGTTGCTTATACTTATGAAGGATCTTCGATATTCACAACCGGCGGGACTTTCTTGCTAAGAAAAGGTAATGCACTTTTTGAATCTGGTGACGCCAGAAAAACAAATTGGACAGTCGATATTAAAGACAGAAATGGTGTATTCTTAGGTATTGCACCTTATAAATATCACAATGGTTTTGGTGATTCACCTTCAGAACGTTCGACTTTATTAAGATTAGCAGAACTTTATTTAATAAGAGCCGAAGCCAGAGTAAAATCAAATGATATTACCGGAGCTCAGCAAGATATTAATGTAATTAGAAACAGAGCTTTATTGGGATCTACTACTTTAACAGATCCAAATCAATTGTTAGATTTAATTGCTCTGGAAAGACAACGTGAGTTTTTTGCAGAAAACGGAAACCGTTGGCTGGATCTTAAAAGAACCGGAAAAATAGATGAAACACTCTCTGTTTTATCTGATAAAATCTGGAAAAGTACAGATAGTTTATACCCTATTCCGGAGCCGGCTATTCGTTCTAATCCCTTCTTAATCCAAAATTCAGGATACTAATATTAAAGTAACGCAAGAATGTGTTTTCAGTAAAAATACATTCTTGCGATTTTAAAAAACACTATGGAAACAACAATTGTAAGAGTTGAGGACTTGTCACATCAATACAGTAAGGATTGGGCAATACAAAATATAAATTTTGAAATCAAAGAAAATAGAATTTTAGGGCTTTTAGGTTCTAATGGAGCCGGAAAATCAACCACTATGAATATTCTTTGCGGAGTATTAAATCAAACCAAAGGGAATATTTTTATTGACGGAATTAATCTGAAAGAAAATCCTGTTGAAGCCAAAAAACTAATTGGCTTTTTGCCTCAAACACCACCTTTGCACCTGGATTTAACCGTGAACGAATATTTAATTCACTGTGCAGAATTACGTCATGTAAAAAAAGAAGATTTGCACAAAGCTGTTGAAAGAGCTAAAGAACAATGCGGTATTGCACATTTCAGTAATCGTCTTATAAGAAATCTTTCTGGAGGATACCGTCAGCGTGTGGGAATTGCTCAGGCTATAATTCACGAACCAAAATTGGTAGTTCTGGATGAACCTACAAACGGATTAGATCCTAACCAAATTTTAGAAGTTAGAAATTTAATTAAAAAAATTGCTAAAGATAAAGCCGTGATTTTTTCTTCACATATTCTTTCTGAAGTTCAGGCAACCTGCCAGGATATCAGAATGATCGAGAACGGACATATGGTTTTCTCTGATACACTTGAAGCTTTCAACAATTATATTGAAGCAGATAAATTAACAGCTAGTTTTGAAAATCCTCCTAGTATTGAAGCATTAACGGACATTGCCGAAATTACAGCGGCTGTTTTTCTATCTCCTAAAAAAGTACAGATAACTTTTACCGGAACGCAGGAAATTGCCGAAAAAATTATTTCGCTAAGTGTATATAACAATTGGAAGTTAAGAGAAATTCAATTCGAAAAAGTATCTCTTGACGAAATTTTTGCTCAATTATCTAAAAAAGCGCCTTCTAAAAACGCTATTCTTTCTTAAAACAAAAAACAAATGAAAACAATATATAGAATTGCTAAAACAGAACTCAACACGATGTTTTATTCGCCGGTTGCGTGGGTTGTTTTAGTTATATTTTCAATCCAGTCAAGCTGGAAATTCTTTGACTCTCTGGAACGCTTTGAGAAATCTCAAAAAATGGGAGAAGGAATGAGTAATTTATCGCAAATTATTTTTTCAGGTTTCAGTGGTTTATACACTGAAATGCAGAATTATTTATACTTATATGTTCCGCTATTAACAATGGGATTAATAAGCCGTGAGATCAACAGCGGTTCTATTAAACTTTTACTTTCATCTCCCATAAAAATAAAAGATATCGTATTAGGAAAATATCTTGCCATTGCAGCTTATTGCTTATTATTTGTTGCAATACTTGGACTACAGGTTACTATCGCTTATTTCTCTATTGATCATTTAGATTTAAAATTTGCCATTTCAGGATTAATAGGCTTGTATTTATTGGTTTGCACTTATGCTGCAATTGGTTTATTTATGTCTTGTCTTACTTCTTACCAAGTCGTTGCCGCCATAAGTACTTTGGTTGTTTTAGCAGGTTTGAATTTTATTGGAAAACTTTGGCAGGATATTGAATATGTAAAAGACATTACCTATTTCCTTTCGATTGCGGGGCGTGCCAATGAAATGCTCGAAGGCCTTTTGATTAGTAAAGATGTATTATACTTTATTTTGGTAAGCGGTCTTTTTATTGGATTAAGTATTTACAAATTACAAACCGGTCGAGATGCACAGTCTGTTTCGCAAAGAGTGGTAAAATACACCGCTTTAATAAGTCTTGTTCTGGCACTTGGTTATATCACATCAAGAGCGCCATTGACGATGTATTATGATATGACCAGAACAAAAGACAGAACCCTTACAGAGAACAGTTTAAACATTGTTAAGAAAATAGACGGCCCAATTAAGATTACGACTTATGTAAACTTATTAGATATCAATTATTATATGGCTATGCCGTATTCTCAAAACCAGGACATTTCGAGTTTTGAAAACTACACCCGTTTTTTGCCCCAAACAGAAATGGAATATGTGTATTATTATGATACTTCAGGCAATGAAGCATTGTATGCACAAAACCCGGGATTAAATAATAAACAGCTTGCTGATAAATTAATCGAAACGCAGGATTTAAAGCTGAAAAAATTATATTCTCCTGAGGAAATTAAAAAAGTTATTGATCTAAAATCAGAACAAAACCGAGTTGTAAGAACCGTAGAATATAACGGAAAGAAAACATTTTTAAGAATGTATGATGATCTGTTTAAAGTTCCGAGCGAAAAAGAAATCTCAGCATCCTTAAAACGATTAGTAGTTTCTAGTCCGAAGATTGTTTTTACAACCGGAAACATGGAACGCAGCATTGACAAAAACGGAGATAAAAATTATAAAACAGGATTTAATGAAATCACTTTTAGATATTCTCTAATCAATCAGGGATTTGATGTTTCAAATGTAGATATTAATGCACAAGATATTCCGCAGCAAACCGCTATTTTAATTATTGCCGATCCAAAAACACAATTGAGTCAGGGTGCAATTGATAGAATTTCTAAATATATAGACGAAGGGAAAAATTTAATGCTTTTAGCAGAACCGGAAACCAATTCGGCTTTAGCAGCAGTTACAGATAAATTAGGTTTAAGTTTTACAAAACAAACATTAGTGCAGGAAAGCGAAACCAATTCTCCTGATTATTTAGTAACAGATTTTCTAAAAGAGGCGAATCCTGGTATTATTAAATTTAGTAAAACCAGAAATAACTATCCAATTCCGCTTTTAGGAAGCAGCGGAATTAAAACCACCAAAGATGCCGGATTTAAAGTAACGACACTTTTAAAAACCAACAATCAGCCTGCTTGGGAATCGCAAACAGGAATCACTTCAATTCCTGAAGATTTGAAAAAACAACCTTCTGTAACAGGAATTCCGCTTGTTGTGGCTTTAACGAGAAATGTAAAAGGAAAATTTCAAAAAATAATTGTAGCCGGAGATGCTGATTTTATGGGCAATGCCGAGTTAAGCCGTGCCGGATCTGGAACTTTTCAGTTTGTAACCGACGTTTTTAGCTGGTTTAGCAATTACGAATTCCCAATCGATACAACACGTCCGGAAAATACCGATAAGAAAATAACTGTAAACTCAAATCAGGTTTTCATTAATAAAATTGTATTCATCGGATTATTTCCATTATTGATCATATTAAGCGGTGCTTTTATACTTATTAGAAGAAACAGAAGATAAAAAAAATCAAAATGAATACGAAAAAAAATATCATCCTAGGAATTTTGTTTTTGTCTTTTAGCGGAGCATTTGCTCAATTCAAAACCACAATTCCGCTGAATAAAAACGTTACAACCGGAAAATTAAAAAATGGGTTAACGTATTATATCCTGCACAACGAAGAGCCAAAAGACAGAGCAAGTTTTTATTTTATTCAAAACGTTGGCGCTATTTTAGAAGATGACAATCAAAACGGATTGGCGCATTTTCTGGAACATATGGCTTTTAACGGAACTGAGCACTTCAAAGGAAAAGGAATCATTAAAATGCTGGAAAAAAACGGAGTAAGTTTTGGTAAAGATATCAATGCTTTTACTGCTCAGGACGAAACCGTGTATAACATTAGCACGGTTCCGGTTACCAATCAAAAGCTAATTGATTCTACGCTTTGGGTTCTGCACGATTGGTCTGGTTCATTATCCTTAACAGATGCTGAAATTGATGCCGAAAGAGGTGTAATCAGAGAAGAATGGAGAACCAGAAGAACAAGTGATTTCCGTTTAAAACATCAAACAGATGCCGTTTTATACAAAGATTCGAAATACAGTAAAAGAGATGTTATTGGCGATTTGAATATCATCAATAACTTTAAATATCAGGAACTGCGTAATTACTATAAAAAATGGTACAGACCAGATTTGCAAGCTGTTATTATAGTAGGAGATATTGATGTAAAAGCGATGGAGCAAAAAGTAAGAACAATATTCTCAGGAATTCCGCTTGCAAAAAAAGCTGCCGTTAGAACTTATGAAATAATACCAAAACACGATGATCTGTATTTTGGAACTGCTTCGGATAAAGAAGCTTCATCAACAGCAATTACTTTAAGATATATTTTTGATGAACCACTGCTAAGAGACAGTATTACAATACGAAAAAATGTAATGAACTCTTTTTATACCAATATATTAAACAATCGTTTTAAAGAATTGATTTTGAAAAATCAAGGTTCAAGTTTGAATTTGAGCAGTTATTTTAGCGGAGTTTCAAGATTAAGCAACAGCTATAATATTTCGGCTTCAGCCAAAAAAGGAAAAACTTTAGAGGCATTTGAAGAAGCGTATACTGAAGCAGAACGCTTAAACCGTTTTGGCGCTGTACAAGCTGAATTAGACCGAACAAAAAAACTTTTCATTAGTTCATACGATGATTTTATCAGCAATAAAGATAAAGTAGACAGTGATAGCTGGGCAGATAAATTGACCGATTATTTCTTAAAAGCAAAACCATTTCTAACACCAGAAGACGATTATAAGCAAATTGTAGGCATTATAAACAGTATTTCGCTTGACGAATTAAACGCGTATGCAAAAACGATTCAAAAACCTGTAAATCAAGTTGTTTTAGTAACTGGTTCTGATGAGGATAAAAATAGTTTTCCTACCAAAGAAGCAGTTGTTAATGTAATGAAAAATGTAGAGAGCAAAACGTTAGAGCCTTATGTCAAAAAAGTAAACAATGCGCCATTAATAGAAAAAGAACTAAAACCTGCTGCTATTAAAAAAACATTTGAAGTCGCTGGAATCAAGGATGCAAAAGGATATATTTTAGAAAATGATGCTAAAATTATTGTATTGCCAACAACATATTCTCAAGATCAGATTATTTTTTCGGCATATTCAAAAGGAGGGAAATCATTGGTAAAAACAGAAGATCTTTCGTCTGCAGAAATTGCGACTACAATTGCAAGAGCGTCTGGTTTAGGAAATTTTGATAACATTGGTTTAAAAGAAAAACTAACTGGAAAAGTTGCGCAAGCCAATGCATTTATTGGTGAAAACACGCAAGGTTTTCAAGGAAGTTCAAATAAAGCCGATTTCGAAACGATGCTTCAATTGCTGTATCTTTCTTTTGAAGCGCCTCGTTTTGACCCGAATATCTTTAACATTCTAAAAGAACAATATAAAAACCGTTTAGAAAATATTAAAAAAGATAATGGCAGTGCTTTTAAAGATTCAGTTGATTTAGCAAATTCGAATCATAATCCAAGAACTTTTTTATTCAACGATAAATTTCTGGAAACAATTGATTTGAAAAAAGCGGAGAATATCTACCGTGACCGAATTAAAAACGCATCTGATTTTACATTTATTTTCGTTGGAAATATCCCCGATTCAGCATTAGAATTAATTCAGAAATACATCGGAAATATCAATTCTAATCCGGCTTTAAAAGAGAATTTTAAAGATCATAATATTGAACCTGCAAAAGGTAAAACAGTAGTTCATTTCAAGCGTCCGATGGAAGTTGTTAAATCGACTGTTTATCTTAGTTTGTCCGGAAAAGCGGAATACAGCAAAGAAAACGCTTTAAGTATTTATATCATAGGCGAAATATTATCAAAGCGATTTTTGCAAACCATTCGTGAAGAAGAAGGCGGTAGTTATGGCGTAAACGTTGGAGGAAATCTGGAACTTATTCCAACATCTAAATTTGAACTTTCTCTGACTTTTGATTGTGATCCTGATAAACAAGAAAAATTAATGCAGATTGTCTGGAAAGAATTAAACGATTTAAAAACAAATCCGGTCAATGCAAATGATTTAGAAGATATAAAAAAAGCACTTTTAAAAACCAGAGAAGAATCGCTTAAAACCAATTCTTTTTGGAACAGTACTATTTACAATAACAGCTTAAATCAGATTCCGTTTTTACAGGATGATGAGTATAAAAATTTAATTTCTAAAATTAATCAAAAAACTATTCAGCAGTTTAGTAAGCACGTCTTGGATAGTTCTAGCAGCGTCGAAGTTATTATGAGCCCTGAAAGCCAATCAGGGAACTAAAATACTTTAGATTCAATTTTATTTTATTAGTCATTAAAGGTTGTCTTCCCCAAGGCAGCCTTTTTTGTTTCTATTTCGTACTGAAATTATTATCTCTTACTTCTTTTTAAATGGTTGAATATTATGTATTATCCTTTTTCTGGATGATATTCAATTCCTTATTAAAAGAATTTCTATATTTTTTGATATATTCTGAAGGCTTCATTCCGAATAATTTTACGAACTGTTGACGGAAATAACGCTGATCTTCTATACCAACCTGAGGACCAACCTGTGCGATATTAATATTCTCAGTAAGCATGATTACCGCTGCTCTGCGGATTCTGATAGATCGGATAAAAACATTTACCGTTTGTCCTGAAATTGCTTTAATCTTTTTGTAAAGACTTGAATGACTCATTCCCATTTCAGCCGAAAAAGTCTTTAGATTAAAGTCGTTATTTTCAATATTAGCTTCTACTATTTCGATGCATTTGTCCAGAAATTCTTTGTATTCAGTAGGAACTTTATTTACATTTTCACGAAGCGTGATACTGTCTAAGAAATATTTACGCAATTGTCCTCTGTTTCGAAGAACAGAATCTACTCTTGCGAGAAGTATATCGCTGTCAAAAGGTTTGGTAACATAATCATCAGCGCCTTCTGTAATACTTTGCAAATGGATATCATTACTGGTTGTTGCCGTTAGAAGTATCACCGGAATATGGCTTAAATCATCATTTTGCTTGATTTTTTTGCATAAATCCAAACCGTTCATACCTTCCATAGAGATATCGCTTAATACAATATCCGGCATATGTTTTTCTACAAGTTTTAATCCTTCAAGACCATTTGCTGCTGAATAAACAATATATTTTTTGGTGAAAAGCTGCACGAGATAATGATTCATTTCAGGATTGTCTTCAACAATTAGCAATACTTTTTTTGTACTGATTATTTCCTCCTGTATCGTTTCAGGACTTGATTGTTGATTATTGCTTTTAGGTGTATTTTGACGATCGGCTGGCATTCCTTCAAGAAGTTCACCAACAAGAGGCGACATTTGCGGATGATTCTCGTTTATGCTCATTTCTGCAAAATGACTATTTCCTTTTGGAAGTGTAATAATGAACGAAGTACCTTCTCCAATTTTACTTTTACACTCTATTTTGCCATGATGTTTGTTCACGAAATATTTGGCAACATAAAGTCCTATTCCAAAACCATTGCTGGCTTTTGATTGACTTTGTTTGAATTTTTCGAAAATAGTGTCTATTTCATTTTCATTGATTCCGCTTCCGGTATCAGATATATTAATCGAGACATCAGCAAGATTCTCGATAATCTCAATAGTTATTGATCCATTATTAGGAGTAAATTTGAAAGCATTGGAGATTAAATTGAAAAGTGTAATCTCTAATTTTTCATAATCGCCATATATTTCGGTCGGTGTTTTTTCTTCAATAAATTGATAATTTAGACTTTTTACAGCCGCCATTTGTGTAAAGCTTTCGTAGATTTCACGACAAAGCGAGTTTAAGTTAATCTTCGAAATCTTTAGTTCATCAAGATCAGTTTCTGCTTTTCTAAACAATAATAATTGATCGGTAAGGCTCAATAATCGTTTCGCATTTTTATAGGCAAGATTTAAGTCAAGATCGTCTTCAGAACGATTTTTTCTTTCAATGGCACTTTTAAGCGGATTTATAATTAAAGATAATGGAGTGCGCAATTCATGCGCGATATAAGTAAACATAGAAAACTGCTTTTCGGCATGTTCCTTGTCTTTTTTATGCTCCATTCGGGTAAGTTTTATTTCGTAGCGAAGTCTTTCCTTGTTTTTATGATAACTTACGTATGCATAAATGGCGGCGATTGCGGCAATGAGATAAAATGTATATGCCCACCATGTTCTGTACCAAGGCGGAAGAATTGTTACCGTTGCCAGCGTTACTTCATTGGTCCAATTTCCAAAAATATCAGTTGTCTTTACTTTAAAAAGATACGTTCCTTCGGTTAATCTGGAATAATTTGCTCTGTTATCTTTTGACGCATAATTCCAGTTTTTATCCCAACCTTCGAGAAAGTAAGCGATATTGATTTTTTCGGAATTGACATAATCAAGGTAAACAAAATCAAAACTCAATGCCGATTTTTCATAAGGAAGCTCGACATCGCTTATCATTTCGAGTTTTTTTCCGGTTACATAAGGACTGTCTAATTTTAGAGACTGATTGTTTACGAGTAAATCATTCAATAAAAATTTACCCGTATTTTTTTTGTCTTTTATATTCTCAGGATCAAAAACATTGAATCCGTTTATACCTCCAAAAATAAATTCTCCAGTAGAAAGTTTTGTGCCCGCATTCCAGCTAAATTGATTTCCCTGCAATCCATCAGCCACGCCAAAATTTCTAAAAGTAGTATTCTTTGGATTTAATCTTGAAATCCCGTGATACGTACTCATCCATAAATTTCCTTTTTTGTCTTCTAAAAGACGAAGTACAGTATTACTCGAAAGTCCGTTTTGAGTGGTATATTTTTTAGAAGTGCCTGTTTTTCGATCCAATAAAAGCAAACCGCCTTCTACGGTACCAATCCAAAGATTTTTATTTTGATCTTCAGTAATACATCTGATTGTGTATTCAGAATGATAGGTTTTTACTTTTTTTGTTTTTGTATCTATCTCAAAAAACGAATTGAATGTTCCGCCCCAAATTTTTCCGTCTTTGGTTTCATAGAGACAAGTTACATCGCGCAAAGTGTTGCTGTAGCAAATGAATTTATTTTGTTTTCGATCAAATTGATATAAGGCGCCTGCGTTAGTTATCGCGAGCCACAAGGTTTTTCTTGAGTCTAAAAAGAGCAGCCAGGATTCTTGTTCTGCTTTTTTAGTGAATTGATTATAAATCGAAAAATTCTGAATCACTCTTGAATTTGGATCAATACGACAAACTCCGCCTTTCCACATGGCGACCCAAATTGCATTATCAGAATCTCTGACTATGCTTGTAACGAAATTACTTTGCAGTTTTCTTCCGCCTGACGATGTTGTAGAATAAACGTCGTAGGTATTTTGTTTACGGTTCCAATATCGCATTCCCGCGCCATCTGTACCAATCCAGATATTTTTTTTGTCGTCTTCGCAGAAAGAAAGCATGAAGTTTGCGGCAGGATCTTCGTCTTCTTTATTCGTCAGCGGATCTTTGCTTTTAAAATGATTAAAATAAAGCGGTTTTTTTCCCATCATACTTACACCGCCACGGAGAGTTCCAAACCACATTTCTCCGTTTTTACTTTCGAATATATCATAAAGAGATTTACTGTTCAATAACGAAACAGGACCGCTTGCTTTATATAAAAGAGGAGTAGACTGGTTTTTTGCAATCGTAAAAAGACCAGCGCCGTCAGTCGCAATCCAGAGTCTGTTGTCTTGCTGATAAAAATCGCGTACAACTGTTTTTTCCTGAAAGTAATTTTTAGAATAAGTATTCAGATTCGCATTATACAAATAAGCACCTTCATCAGATCCAATCCATAAACCTTCATTTGTGAGCTTTATGCAATTTGCGCCTGTAATTGTATTGTTAAGAAGCGTTAGTTTTTTTGATTTTAGATCATATTTACAAAGACCCGAACCGGTTATAAAAACATAGAAGATTTTTTTCTTGGCATCATAAGATATTGATCTTGCGATATAATTTAATTTTCCGTTAAAAGGTATTGCTGTTCCGGTTTGCTCGCCTTCTTTATAAGCGACGATCATTTCTTTTGTAGCAACGAGAATTATATTTTGAGAATGCACAGCAATTATTTCGTAAGCCGTAATTTTTAAAGGTTTGACTTTTTTATCAATTCCAATATATTTTAATGGAGTAAAAGAGGAGCGTTCTGCATTAAAAACAACCGGACCGGCTGTTGTTCCAATCCATAAATTATTTTTATAATCACCTTCAATACAGCTTATAGCATTTCCCTGAATAGAATTTGGATCTGTATGAATATGTCGGTAAATTTTAAAGTCATTTCCGTCATATCTGTTAAGTCCGTCAAAAGTTCCAAACCACATATAGCCATTTTGATCCTGATATATCGTTGCAACCGAATTATTAGAAAGTCCTGACGAAATATCAAGATGTCTTATTGGGTAATTCTGCCCAAATGCACTTATGGAAAGAAGGCAAATAACAAGAAAGGACTTTAGCTTATTCATAGAATTTTTTTTAAAAAGCTTGTGGCTCTTTGATATACGAAAAATACAAGGAATGTGGTCTGAAAGCTGAATCAATTTTTATATGAATATAGGTAAAATAGTTCTAATGCTTCGAGACATTGTTCGGTTTGTACCTTTTTGATTTTCGGCTTAACGAAAACTCGATGCGAAACCATAATTCCGTTAAATTACACACTAGTTTAAAACGGCTGTTCGGGATATTCTTATTCTATAGCTAATATTCTTTCTGCTTTATTATTCCAAAGTATTATATTTTGCTCCATACTTGATGTAATAATTTTATTTCCTTGTTTATTCCAGGAAACACCCCATAAATAGTCTTTAGAATTGCCTTCAGAGACAAGTTTGCCGTTGGTATCCCAAATTCTCAATGCATCACTCGCAGTTGCTAATCTGCTTCCTTTTGAATTCCATGTTAAATTTCTATATTCCGCTTTACTTATATCAATTGATTTTAATAGTTTGCCGTTTTCGTCCCAGTATTGAAGTAGAGATTTGTCTTTTTCATCACCATAATCGCCTGTAACAAAAAAAGTACCTGATTTGTGCCAAGCAACACTCAATAACATCACTTCTTCTTGTCTGTGTTTTATTGATGTTAGCAAATTCCCGTCAATGTCATAGAAACGTATTTTGTCTGTAACTGTTGTAAGAATGTTTTTTTGAGGATGCCAATCAATAGCCATTATGCCCTTGGTATTTTCATTATTAAACTTTTTAATTAATTCACCTTTTATGGTATAAATTAATATTTGTCCGTCATTGTCTCCAACAGCTAAATATTCACCTGTATTGTTCCAGTCAATTCCTCTTGCTCCATCTGGTGAAATTCCGTTTAATTCAATTTTTTCATTCGTATCCAAATTAATAATACTCGATTTGTCGCCTGACATTTGTGTCGATACAGCAATTATATTTTTTGAAGGATGCCACTTTATACGAGTAATAGTGTTCTTTATATGGTATGATTTGAATGGTTTTAGATCCCTTTCATTATAAATTTTTAAAGTGTCAGTATTTCCGCCAATCGCTATGAATTTCCCATTCGGACTCCAATCCGTTGTCCAAAGAATTTCCTTTGTTATCGAATTTTGGGCAAATGCCTGATTGCATAAAATAATAATCAGAAAATTTATAATTATCAGTATTTTAATTCGGTTCACCATTTTGTACGTTTTCTTTTTAGGGTTGCCACAAACTGTATAGTTTGCGAAATTAATTTATTTATTATATAATGTGTAAAAACAACATTTGTTTTTTAAGTTAATTACGGTTTGTTATTTCTATGATTTTTGAATATTAAGATTTTTAGATTTTTTCAGGTGAATATTATGGGAATATATTGCGTAAAAATTACAGTCTAAGTTAATTATTAAAAATATTATTTTCATGGTTAATTATTGGTTTTGTCATTTTTTTTTGAATGAAAAATTGCATAATATGTTTTTATACGGCGTTGTATGCGGGTTTTTACGAAAATGTCCCCTTTTATAAATGAATTTTTCCCTGTCTTAAAAACTTCTTCTATCCTTAATTTGCAGAATGAGTTGACCAGCTACAACGTTTGAAAAATAATGTTTTGTTTTTTGTTCGTAGCAAATCAATGAAAACAAACTAACCAATTATTTTAACCAAAAAAAAAATTAAACATGACTAACATTCTAATTAAAACTTATCGGGAAAAGCTTTTCTTCATTCTAAGAAAAATAGAGTAAGCTTATTTCAGAAGGAGATCATAAAGGAAACGATTTCTACAGAAACAATCATTAAAAAAAACAGGCATCGTTTCTCTAAAAAAAAATATATCTCTGGAATCAATTTGTGACCAACACTTATTAATAAACAAACTAACTTAAACAAAACCAATTTTTAAAAAGTATGAAAAGAATTAAAACCAAATTTTTACTTTTATTACTCTTACTTCCTTTTTGTGTTTTTGCTCAGAACACAATTAGCGGTATTGTCTTGGAAAAGTCCACCAAGCAGCCCATACCGGGAGCCAACATAAAAGTATTAGGAACAAATATAAGTACCACGACTGATTTTGACGGAAAATTTCAATTATCCGGAGTAAAAGCAGATAGTAAAATTGTATTTTCTTATACTGGTTATACCAATCAGACTATCGCGGTTGCCGGACAGAAAAACATAACAGTAAGTCTTGAAGAAGATAATAATCAACTGAAAGAAGTTGTTGTTCAGGTAGGATACGGAAGTGTTAAAAAGAAAGATGCTACGGGATCTGTTACAGCACTTACGACAAAAGACTTTAACAAAGGAAATAATATTACAACTGAGAATTTACTAAATGGGCGAGTTGCTGGTTTGACAGTAAATTCAACTGGTGCTCCGGGTTCTAGTTCTCAAATTAGAATTCGAGGTGGAAGTTCACTTTTCGCAAGTAACGATCCGCTTATTGTAATTGATGGATTACCTCTTGATAATGCTACAAATACAGGTTCGTCTTCGTTTTTAGCATCGTTAAATCCTGCAACTGTTGAATCTATTACGGTTTTAAAAGATGCATCGGCTTCTGCAATTTACGGTTCTCGTGCTTCAAATGGTGTAATTATTATTACTACTAAAAAAGGAAGCAAAACATTATCTGTAGATTATAATGTGCAATATGCAGCAGGAACACTTACTAAAACTGTTGATGTTTTTAGCGCAGATGAATTTAGAAGTGTTATCGCAGACAGAAGAAGCGATGACTTAAATAAATTAGGAACTGCAAATACAGATTGGCAAAGAGCAATCTACAGAAATACTGGAACAGTTGATCAAAGTTTAGCAGTTAGAGGAAGTTTATTCAATATTATTCCAACAAGTTTAACGCTTGGTAATACGGATCAGCAAGGTTTACGCTTGACGAATGAATTTAAAAGAAATACCGTTGGTTTAGTAATGAATCCGGTTTTCTTTGACAATCATTTAAAATTGAGACTTTCTGCGAATTATACAAACGAAAGAAACAGATTTACAGATGCTGTTGAAGGAGCTGCTATTGGATTTGATCCAACACAACCTATAAAAGTTGATGGCGCGCCTTACGGAGGATATTTTGAATATACTACAGGCGTTGATGCAAACGGAAAGTATCCATTGGTTTCAACAGCGGCAAGAAATCCAGTTTCACAATTGTTGAATACAAACGACAGAGGAATAAATGACAGATTTTTTGGAAATTTTGAAATTGACTATAAATTTCACTTTTTACCGGCTTTAAGGGCCGTTGTAAATGTTGGTTTTGATGAATCAAACGGAGAAAGAAGAAGATTGGTTGGTGCTGATGCAGGTTCGGCTCCATCAAACAATAATATTCCGTATGGTACAAATGAATATACAGAAGCAACCAGAAGAAATAAATTATTAGATACTTATTTGGTCTATAATAAAACATTTAAGTCATTGAATGTTGAGGCGACAGCTGGTTATTCGTATCAAAAATTTCAAAGCTCAAAATTTGAAACGGGTAATATTTTAAACCCTGATTTGCCATCGACATTTCCTGAAACTACTTTAGATACAGATGTTGTTTTATTAGGATTCTTTGCGAGAACAAACTTAAACTTCAGAGACAAATATTTATTGACACTATCTTATAGAAGAGACGGTTCTTCAAGATTTGAAGAAGCGAATCGTTGGGGAAATTTCCCTTCTGTAGCATTTGCATGGAAAATCAAAGAAGATTTCTTTAAAGAAAGTACGGTATTATCTGACTTAAAATTAAGATTAAGTTACGGAATTACGGGACAACAAGATATTCCTGAGCCAAATGGATATCTTCAAAAATACCAAGTTGGCGGAGGAAATTCGGAGTACTATTTTGGCACAAGTCCGGTTCCGGTTGCACTTCCTTCAAAAAGAACAAACAATTTGAAATGGGAAGAAACATCTTCTTACAATGCAGGTCTTGATTTTGGATTTTTAGACAATCGTTTATCTACCGGACTTGATGTTTATTACAAAGAATCTAAAGATTTATTGGTAAACGCAGCAATATCTGACGGAAGTAATTTCTCTAACCGTGTGTATCAAAACGTTGGTAGTTTCACGACAAAAGGAGTTGAGTTTACGATTAATGCGAATGCTATTAAAACCTTGGATTTCAACTGGAATATGAATTTTAATATTTCAAAATTCGAAAGAAGAATCAAAAATCTGGTTAACGGAACTGATATCTTTTTAGGAGATAATATTGCAGGAACAGGAACTCCGGGACAAATTTTCAGAGAAGGATATACGCCTTATTCTTTCTACGTTTACAAACAATTGTACAACAACGAAGGAAAACCAATCGATGGCGCTTTTGCAGATTTGAATGGTGATAATATCAAAAATGATTCGGATAAATACATTTATAATAATCCAGATCCGGATTTTACATTGGGATTTGCCTCTAATATGAATTACAAAAAATTCGATTTTTCATTCAATTTAAGAGCAAGTATTGGTAATAGAATTTTTAACGCCGTAGACGCGAGCAGAGCACAATATGATGCGATGGAAAACGGAGGTGTTTTAAGTAATATTCCTAAACAGGTATTGGATACTAATTTTCAAACGACTTCAAATGTAGTATTGTCAGATCTTTATATTGAGAATGCTTCTTTCTTGAAAATGGATAATATTACTTTAGGATATACGCTGAATAACTGGGTAAACAGTAAAGCTTCATTAAGATTGTCAACCGGAATTCAAAACGTTTTTGTACTAACTAAATACAGTGGTTTAGATCCTGAAATTACAAACAACGGTGTAGACAAAACGATTTATCCAAGACAACGATCAGTATTATTTGGTCTTAATCTTAAATTTTAATAACGAAATCATGAAAAAATATATTTTAATAACAATAGTTGCATTGACTGTAATTTTTCAGTCTTGTACAGATGATTTAAATGTAGTCTCAAAAGATGACGACGTTCTTTCTTCTGATGTGTTATTTTCTACGCCTGCAGGATATAAACAAGCATTTGCAGGAGTATACGGAAATTTAACTTTGACAGGAGTTCTTGGTCCTGATAACTCTTCGCTTGAAGGTGTAGATGCAGGAACAAGTCAGTTTACAAGATGTTTATTATACATGCAGGAATTAACTACAGACGAATTGGTTTGGAGTTATGAAAATGACGGAGGAACAGCAGAATTGCAACGTAATATCTGGACAGCTGCAAATCCTGTTATCTTAGGAATGTTTAGTAGAACGATGGTTTCTGTTGCTTATGCAAACGAGTTTTTGCGTCAAAGTACACCAGAAAAATTAAGTTCAAGAGGTATTACAAATGCTGCAACCTTGGCAGATATTGAGCTTTGGCGTAAAGAAGTTCGTGTTTTAAGAGCGTATGCTTATTATAACATGATGGATTTATTTGGAAAAGCGCCAATGTATACTGAAAACGATCCTGTAAATTTTGCCGGACCAGAATTCAACAGAAAGCAATTATTTGATTTTATCGAAAAGGAATTAACAGCGGTTTTACCAGATTTAAAAGCAGCAAGAACAAATGAATACGGAAGATTAGACCAATCTATGGCGCGTATGATTTTGGCTAAAATGTATTTGAATGCTCAGGTTTATATTCAGGCTGATCGTTTTAATGATTGTATCACAATGTGTAACGAAATCATTGCTGGCGGTTATACTTTGAAACCAAAATATCTGGACAATTTTAAAGCAGACAATAATACTTCTGCCGAAATCATTTTCGGAATCCAATCTGATGGATCGGTTTCTCAAAACTGGGGCGCAACAACTGTTTTAACAAACGGACAAATTGGTGCCTGGGAAAATAATGGTGCTGATTTTGGAATTGGCGGATGGACTGGAGCACTTAGAATCAGAAAAGAATTTGCTCAGAAATTTGATGGTGCTAAATTCAGTCAGGATACCAGAAATACAATCGGAAAAGGAGTTGCAGGTGATCCTGGAAAACAAAGATCTATTGATATTGAAGATATTGGTGTAAAAACACAAGGTTACATTTTGTCTAAATTTTCGAATAAAACTTCAACTGGAGTTAACGGAGTAAGTTCAACTTTTGCTGATACTGATTTTCCATTATTCAGATTAGCCGATGTTTATTTAATGTATGCAGAAGCAACTTTAAGAGGCGGAAACGGAACTTCGGCGAAAGCATTAGAATATGTAAATGCTTTAAGACAAAGAGCCAATAATAATTCGACCGTAGGAAATATCACTTTAAGTGAATTAACCCTTGATTTCTTAATTGATGAAAGAGCTCGCGAACTACACTGGGAAGCGCACAGAAGACAAGATTTAATTCGTTTTGGAAAATATACCGGAGGATCTTACAATTGGGCGTGGAAAGGAAATTCTTCAAAAGGAGTCTCTATTCCTGCTTACATGAGCGTTTTTCCTATTCCGGAAGGATCATTGGGAGCCAATAGAAATTTGACTCAAAACACGGGTTACTAAGACTTTTTTTAAACTTAAACGATACACAAAATGAAACTTATATATAAAATATTTATAGCTGTTGTTTTACTTACAGGATTTTGGTCTTGTGAAAACGAAGAAAATTTAATGATTTTAGAGCCACAAGCGGCTGCTTTTTCTATCATAACTCCGGAAAGTGGTTCTTCGACAATTCTAAATAAAGATACACCAAACAATATGGCATTGACATTGACTTGGGAAAAAGTAAGTTACGGAACCCCAACAATTGTTACTTACACAGTGCAATTTGCGGTAAGTAATACAGAGTTTGCTGCACCGGTAGATATTACAACTTCTACAGTAACTCATGCGACTATTACAGTAGCAGAATTGAATGCAAAAGCACTAGAACTTGGTCTTACACCAGATGTTGAAGGAACAATCGATGTTAGAATTAAATCTACCGTTGGAACAACACTTTCAGAACCAAAACTTTCTACTCCAATCACAATTAATTTAACTCCTTACAGAGGTGTATTCCCAAGAATTGATTTGTTTTTAGTTGGACCTGGAACTGCTGCAGGCTGGAGCGTTACAAGCAATAATATGCCAATTTACAGAGATACAAAAGAAAATGCGAAGTTCTATTATACAGGATTTTTTAATAAAGATGGTTTTAAATTAATCGAACAAATAGGTTTCTGGGCTCCGGCTTACGGAACAAATGGAGCTGCAGTACAATACAGAGCAACGGAAAGCGATACTGATCCGGGAGTTTTCCCTACGACAGCTGCAGGTTATTACAGTTTTGAAATTAATCTTGAAGAGTTAACATACAAAATCACACCTTATACAGGACCAATGACAACGTACGCAACAATTGGTTTGACAGGATCTGTATTAACAGGTGATGATGCGGGATGGAATACTGAAGTTCCTTTAGTAAAATCTTCATTTGACGAACATATCTGGAAAGTTACTCAAACTTTTAAAGCCGGAAAAATGAAATTCAAAGCAAATGGCAGCTGGGATGTAAGTTGGGGAGATAATGGCGGAGACATTATTGTTGAAGCTGGAAAATACGATATCTGGTTCAATGATTTAGACGGTCGTTATATGTTTATTCCAGCTCCATAATTGAATTAAAAAAAATAAAGAAGCCTCGATGCTATTATTCTGAGGCTTCTTTAAATTAAAGTTTTTTAAAATTCAACATTTCACCAGTTATAACTTCTATCATGAAAAAATATATAAAAATTCTTGGGTTACTTGCCATAACTGCAATTCAGTTTTCGTGCTCAAGTAATGATGCTGCAGACAAAGAGGCAGTTAATCCGCCAGATGCAACGGATACTTTTATCAGAGCATCAGATGTTTCTTTTCTTCCTCAAATGGAATCTTTGGGGACAAAATTTTACAACAATGGCAAAGCCGAAGGAATGCTTACAACACTAAAAAATGCAGGTTGTAATACAGTCCGAATTCGTTTATGGAAAGATCCTGTAAACGGTCGTTCCGGTCTAGCCGAAGTAAAACAATTGGCGCAACAAGCAAGACAAGCCGGTTTAAGAGTTTGGCTTACCGTTCATTATTCTGATAATTGGGCAGATCCAGCCGTTCAGACAACTCCGGAAGAATGGAAAAATCTAAATTTTGCTGATTTAAAAACAGCCGTTACAAATTATACAGCAACAATAATTACAGAAATTAATCCTGATATTATTCAAATTGGTAATGAAATCAACAGCGGATTATTGTGGCCACAAGGAGATCTAATCAGTAACGAACAACAATGTCTTGCAATATTAAGCGCTGCAAGTGCAACAGTTCGCAGTAAAGCACCAAACACGAAAATAATGATTCATTATGCAGGTGTAAATGGTGGTGCTACAGATTGGTTTTTTAATAAAATGAAAAGCGTTGATTACGATTACATCGGATTATCCTATTATCCAGTTTGGCATGGTAAAGATTTAGCAGAAGTAAAAAATACAATCGATGCTTTAGGAAAAAAATTCAGCAAAAAAGTACTGATTGCAGAAACTGCTTATCCATTTACTTTATTACACAACGATCAGACAAACAACATTGTTGGTACAAGCGATCAGTTGGTTCCGGGATATCCTGCAACTCCAGCCGGACAAAGAAGTTTTGTTATGGATATTAAAAATATAGTAAAAACATCAGAATTCGGACAAGGATTTGCGTATTGGGGAGGCGAATGGGTTGCTTTTAAAGGGCCACAATCTCAAAGCGGTTCAACATTCGAAAATCAGGCTTTGTACAGTTTTGATAACAATGCTTTATCAGTAATGCAAGCCTTCAGTAAAGAATAAAACATGAAAAAATCACTTAAAATTGCTTCTTTTTTAATGCTAATTGGTATTGCTTTTACTTCGTGTAAATCAAAAATGATTAGCAAAAAAAACTCCTTTTCAAATGGAGCAGATGTTGGCTGGCTGCCGCAAATGGAAGCAACTGGTTATAAATTTTATGATGCAGACGGTTCTCAAAAGGACTGTCTGCAATTATTAAAAGATCGCGGAATAAATACGATTAGATTAAGAGTTTGGGTAAACCCGAATAATGATAAAGCAAGCGGACATTGCAGTCCCGAAGAAACAGTTGTCATGGCAGTTCGTGCGCAAAAAATGGGAATGCGAATTATGATCGATTTTCATTACAGCGATTCCTGGGCAGATCCCGGAAAACAAAAAAAACCTGCTGCATGGGAAAAACATTCTTTCCCAGAATTGTTAACCGATGTTTATCAGCATACTTATGATGTTTTGAGAATGTTGAAAAAAGCCGGAGTAACTCCGGAATGGGTTCAGGTTGGAAATGAAATTCCGGGCGGAATGCTTTGGCCGGAAGGAAGTACAGATAATTTCAGTCAGTTGGCGCAATTGCTTGATAAAGGATACGAAGCTACAAAAGCGATCGACCCAAAAATTAAAGTAATTGTTCATTTGGACGAAGGAAACAAAAGCGAAAAATTCAGATGGTTTTTTGATAAAGCCACAGAAAATAAGGTTAAATATGATGTAATTGGATTGTCTTATTATCCGTATTGGATCAAAACCGATTATCAAAGTACCATTTTAGATTTAGAAAATAATCTAAAAGATATGGCTTCACGTTACAATAAAGAAGTGATGGTTGTTGAAGTTGGCGGTGATTTTGAACAAGTACAAAACACCAAAGAAATGCTTGAAGCTACTATAAAAGCGGTAAAAAGCGTGTCTAATAATAAAGGTTTAGGAGTTATTTATTGGGAACCACAAGGCGAAAAAAGCTGGAGCGGTTATCAACTTAATGCCTGGCTTTCTGACGGAAAACCTTCGCCGGCATTGGATGCTTTCAAAAATTAAATACTTTTTAAATTAAAAATTAAATTTTACCATTAAGACATTAAGTTTCATAAAGCTAAATGATCTTAATATCTTAATGGTGAAAAAAAGAAAACAGAAAATGAAATTAATTTTTAGATCAATATTCTTCTTATTTCTGCTGATTTTTTCGTCTGGAAAAATGATGTCACAATCCACTAGTGTTGTTTTAAAAGATAACTGGCGCTTTTTTGCAGCCGTAAAAGGAGATGCTTTTTCTGTAGATTTTGATGCTTCGAAATGGGAGAAAGTAAGTGTTCCTCACGATTGGGCGATTTACGGACCTTTTGATAAAGAATGGGACAAACAAGTTTCGGCAATTGAACAAAACGGAGAAAAAGTTCCTACCGAAAAAACAGGTCGTACCGGAGCACTTCCGCATATTGGAACGGGCTGGTATCGCAATACATTTTCGCTTCCGGAATTTAAAAAAGGAAAGAAAGCACTTCTTATTTTCGAAGGCGCGATGAGCGAACCTCAGGTTTATTTGAATGGAAAAAAAATAGGGAATTGGGGTTACGGATACAGCTATTTTTACATTGATATTACCAACGATCTCAAAGTAGGTCCAGAAAATGTATTGGCTGTGAAATTGACCAATATGCCCTTTTCTTCAAGATGGTATCCCGGAGCCGGTCTTTATAGAAAGGTTAGTATTGTAGTAAAAGAGGAGGAAAGTTTTGCACAATGGGGCACTTTTATTACAACTCCAGACATGAAAGATAATAATGCTGTTGTAGATATTAAAGCTGAGGTTCTTGGCAGTAATACGTCAATGGTAACTCAAATAAAAGATGCCAGTAATAATGTAGTAGCAACACAAAAAGATACAGAAATTAAGGATGGAAAATTCCATCAGATAATGTCAGTTGCAAACCCTCATTTGTGGAGTCCTGAAACGCCTTATTTATATACTGCGACAACTAAATTATACGCAGCCGATGGAACTTTAAAAGACGAACAAAACATAAAATTTGGTATAAGATTTATAAAATACGAAGCCAATAAAGGATTTAGCCTTAACGGAAAAGTGACCAAATTTAAAGGAGTTTGTCTTCATCATGATTTAGGACCTCTTGGCGCGGCGGTAAACAAAGCGGCACTTCGCAGACAATTGACGATTCTAAAAGATCTGGGATGTAACGCAATCAGAAGTTCTCATAATATGCCTTCTTTTGAACAGCTTGAATTGGCTGACGAAATGGGATTTATGTTTCTTGCAGAAAGTTTTGATGAATGGGCAAAGCCAAAAGTACAAAACGGATATCACCGCTTTTTTGAAGAATATGCAGAAAAAGACATCGTAAACTTAGTGAGAGCCACAAGAAATCATCCTTGTATTGTAATGTGGAGTTCAGGAAATGAAGTTCCGGATCAATATGGAGCCGAAGGTTTGACAAGAGCTAAATTTTTACAGGATGTTTTTCATAGAGAAGATCCTACGCGTCCTGTAACGGTGGGAATGGATCAGGTAAAACAAACTATGGCATCAGGTTTTGGATCTTTATTAGATGTCCCAGGACTGAATTATAGAGTTCATCTTTATGAAGAAGCATATAAATCATTTCCCCAAGGATTTATATTAGGATCAGAAACAGCTTCAACGGTTAGTTCAAGAGGAATTTATAAGTTTCCTGTTGTACAGCAAAAAGAGAAACAATACGATGATTTTCAATGTTCTTCTTATGATCTTGAAGCTTGTAGCTGGTCAAATGTTCCTGACGAAGATTTTGTGCTTCAGGATGATAAACCGTGGGTTATTGGCGAATTTGTCTGGACAGGTTTTGATTATTTAGGAGAGCCAACGCCTTATGACGAAAAATGGCCATCAAGAAGTTCTTATTTCGGAATTTCTGATTTGGCTGGACTTCCTAAAGACCGTTTTTATCTTTACAGAAGCAGATGGAATACGACGGATAAAACGCTACATATATTGCCACACTGGAACTGGAAAGGAAGAGAAGGCGAAATTACTCCGGTTTTCGTTTACACCAATTACGACAGCGCTGAGCTTTTTGTAAACGGAAAAAGTATGGGAATTCAGAAGAAAAACAATTCAACTCCGCAGAACAGATATCGCCTAATGTGGAATGATGTTAAATATGAACCTGGAACTGTAAAAGTTGTAGCTTTTGATTCGAATGGAAAAATAGCAGCAGAAAGTGAAGTAAAAACTGCTGGAGATCCATACAGAATTGTACTCAATGCAGATCGCCAAACTATCAAAGCTGATGGCGAAGATATTTCTTTTGTAACGGTTTCGGTGCTTGATAAAAACGGAATTCCATGTCCTACGGCAGTCAATGAATTGCAATTTAAAGTTACTGGCGCTGCAACTTACAGAGCGGCGTGTAATGGCGATGCAACATCATTAGAAATATTTCATGACAATAAAATGAAGCTTTTCAGCGGTAAACTGGTAGTTTTAGTTAAAGCAATCAAAACTCCGGGCGCAATCCAATTGGAAGTTACAGGAAAAGGACTTCAGAAAGGGAAGATAAATTTGAAGTCTGAACTTTAATAATTACAATATTGCAATTACATTAAATTGTTTGCAGAGATTAAGTTAGTTACTTCAAAAGCCACTCGATTCGAGTGGCTTTTTTTGTTTTGTAGCACTTACCAAAACATAAAATTGCATCAATCTCGACAGATTGCTATAAGCATAGAGATGAGTAGATTAATACTTTTGGGAAATTATTTTTTATAAGGTTAATCTTAAAAACAGGTATTATTACTTGGTCTTGATTTAAAACACTGTATTATATTTGTTAAGGTTTATTAGTCAGATATTTATGACGTGAACTATGTACTAGTTTTGGAGCTTGATGCTTCTAAAATAAGCCAATTTATTAAATCTTATTTTTTACAGTCAATAAGTATTAAAATTTAGCAAATCTGAAAGGGAAGGCAAGGTAGAGGATTGGTAATATTACGTCAATAATAACATCTGTTTTCTGTATTGCAAGTTTTCCAACGCTATAATTATCCAAATAAATTTAATAACGATCTGTTTTTTTTGAAAGTTTAAAAAAAATAAGAACCCAATCTCTTATAAATATGAAAAATACTGTAAATTTCTTTCTAAATGGAAAACCTACTACCATAGAAAATCCGTCACCTGATTTACTTTTAATTGATTATTTAAGATCTCCTGAAGTAGGTCTTTCCGGGCCCAAAAAGCCATGCGGTCAGGGTGGTTGCGGTGGTTGTACAGTTATTTTATCGGAATGGAGTGATAAAGAAGATAAAGTCAATCATTTGGCCATAAACTCCTGTCTTAGACCTGTATGTGCTATAGGAGGACTTTCTGTTACTACTGTAGAAGGAACCGGTGGTGTCCGTAAACCTGATCCGAAACATTTCATACAAAAATCCAGTTCTACGCGTAGTAATGTTACTCTGGACGAAGACAATTCTCCTGTGTTAGAAGCAGCAGAAAAAGAAGCCCAGTACAAACGTATTGCTGTTCAGGAAGCTATTGCCAAAAGCACTCAAAATGTAAGTTATTCTGCAGAAGTAATGGTCGTAGAAGAAATCTCTGAATTTCCATCTGAAGAAACACATTCTGGAGTAAATCCTGTCGCTTATCAATTAGCATTAAACAACGGAAGCCAGTGTGGTTATTGCAGTGTTGGATTTGTAATGAATATGTCCGAATTCATAGTCAATAACCCAAAAGCAACAAAAAGAGAAATCGAACAGGCATTTGATGGAAATTTATGCCGTTGTACCGGTTATAGATCTATCCTTACCGGAATGAAAACTTTTGCTTCTGATTGGAATGCTGTTGATGAAAAAAAAAGAATGCCTTGTAAACTAGATCCTGTTACTAAAGCTCAGCTTCCTGCCAATGTCGAAATTCCTTTTCCTGTAGAAGCTAAACAGCCGGCTTCAGGAGTTACAAGTGGTCGTTGGATAACTCCAACTTCATTAACAGAACTGGCTAAAATTCTAAAAGACAACAAAGATACTCGACTGGTACATGCTAATACTTCTTATGGTATTTACAAAAATGAGTATTTAGATACTACTTTTTATGCTGACATTCGGTTTATTCCAGAGTTAAATACAAAAAATGAAGTAACAGATGGACATCTTCAAATCTCAGCAAGTACCACTTATAGCGATTTGATTAAAATACTTTCTGAAGGTATTGATAAAGCGAAACACAATAGTAAAAAAATATCCAAATCAGATGTTACTATTTTAGAAGCGTTAGATTATATGGCGCGCAGAACTGCAGGGCGCATTGTTCGTAATGCTGCTTCAATTGGAGGTAACACCATGTTGGTACTAAAGCATATTCCGATACACACGGGCGAACCATTTCCATCTGATCTTTTTACAGTTTTATTTGCTGTAGGAACAAAAATCAGCTATTTTTTACTAGAAGAAAATGACGAATTCAAAGCCTATACAAAAACAGCCGAAGAACTTGTTGAAGCTATTATAGCTGATCCAAAACTTGCCGATCGTATTGTTCTTAGTTCTTATGAAATTCCTTTAAGAGACAGCAATGACATTGTATTTGCTCAAAAAGTTGCGCTTCGTGAAGTAAACGCTCACAGTATTGTAAATGGAACTACGAATTTCAATATCAGCGATGACGCTACCATTAAATCGGCAATAATTGTATTTGGTGGTATTGCTCCTTATCCGTGGAGAGCAATAGAAACTGAAAAAGCAATGAAAAACAAAAAATTGACATTAAAAGATGTCGAAAGCCTTTCAGAAATTCTGTCAAAAGAAGTCTACAAAGAACTTATTGCTCAGGAAGAACGTATGAAGGAAGTTCCTAATGAAGGTTTCACTTTAGAATATCGTACACAATTAGCCGTTTCTTTTTTTTACAAATCAATTGTAAATGCTTTAGTTGCTAAAGGAATTACAATTCCGAAAAACCTGAATTCAATAGCAGAAAACAAATGGGGTAATTGGCCTGTAAGCGATGGTGTTCAAAATTACCACACACAAGATTATAAAGCTCCTGTAGCGCAACCTTATATCAAGGTTACGGCCATGTATCAAACATCGGGACAAACTCATTACACGCATGAGCTTCCTGTGCCGCCACTTACTTTAAACGGGGCATTTGTACAAAGTCAGAGAGCACTGATGAATTATTCATTTGCTTTAGAAAATAAAGAGGCAACGATAGAGCAATTACGAACATATCTAAAGAAAAAATACCCAACTTTTAGTGATATTATTACCCAGGAAAACATTAAAAACGGAGGGCGTAATTATCAGGGAATGGGAAATGACCAACCGCTTTTTGCAGAACAATTAGTAAGTTATGTAGGTCAGACTATTGCTATGGTACTTGCCACGAACGAACAAGATGCCATCAAAATTGCATCACACGTTTCTACAGAATGTCTTCAATATACAAAACCAGGAGCTCCCTGGACAGGAGAATGGAGCGAACCTATTATAGATTTATTTGATGCTATCAAGAAAGATAGTGTTTTTCCGGATGCACCTGTTTCTGCTGCTTATTCTTCTCATATCTGGAAAATAACACGTCCGGGAAGTCAATTTGACTGGGTAAAAAATCATCCGTCAACCACTCCAAAAACTCTTATACGAGAGGAAGAAATAAATGCCCGAAAAGAGGATGTAGACAATATTCCTTGTACAGTTGTCAGTTCCTCACAACTTTGTGGAGGACAAGCTCATTTTTATATGGAACCACAAGCCTGCATTGCAACTCCTATAGATGAACAACGTATGAAAGTTCAACCATCGGTTCAAAGTCCCGGAGGAATGCACGAAACTGTTGCTTCTGCATTAGGAATATATTATAATCAAATTGAAGTCGAAGTTCCGGCTGTAGGAGGAGGATTTGGAGGAAAAACAGAACAAACGCGTTTTGTTGCCGGACCAACCGCAGTTGCTGCAAAAGCGACTAAAAGACCTGTTAGATTAGCAATACCTCGTGACGAAGATACTGCAATGATAGGAAAGCGCCATGCCTATTATGGGGAATATGAAATTGCCGTTGATACCGGAAAATATAATGAAGAAAATAAAGGAATCATACATGGGTTTCAATTAAAAATGTGGGGTGATGGAGGTGCATTTTATGACTGTTCCTTTATAGTATCCAATTGTATTCAATTGCGCACAGACAATGCATATAAGATTAAAAATTTTCAAAGTCAAATTGATGTATGCAGAACCAATACCGCTCCTAGTACAGCAATGCGTGCTTTTGGAGATGTACAGGGAAAAAATATTGTTGAAAATGCCATCGATGATGCCGCTGTTTCAATCAATATGAGACCGGAAGACTTACGTGAAAAAAACCTTTACGATCGTGGTGATGTAACTCCATTTGGGCAAGCACTTACCTATTGTTATATGAAACAAGTATGGGCTTACGCTAAAAAAGTCTCGAATTTTGAAGCCAAATATGAGGAAGTTCAAAAATTCAACAAAGATAATAAATGGATTAAAAGAGGTATTTCTATGATTCCTGTAAAATATGGCTCAGGATATAATTTCCTTGCACTGGAACAATCAACTGCTATTGTGGCCATTAATCCAGGTGATGGAACGGTTGTTATTCATCAGGGTGGTGTTGAAATCGGACAAGGATTGGTCACTCAGGCACAACAAGTTGCAGCTTATGTTTTGGGAATTCCAATGGAGATGATATTTATTAACAATGTAAATACCAATGTTACTCCAAATCCAACAAGCACAGGAGGTTCTACGGGAACACCTTATTCTTGTGAAGCCGTAAAACAAACCTGCGAAGAAATGCGAGCCAGACTAATGGAATTTGGTTATCAAATGCTGAAAGATAATGGCGAAGAATGGTGTAAAACTAAAAATATAGACTTTTGGAATTACGGTGCCGGAGAAAATAAAGGATGGGCTAAAAAAATTAAAACTGGAGATAAGGAAACAATGATTTGGCAAAATCTAATCAGTTTAGCGGCCTCAAACAGGGTCAATCTTATTGCTACTTTTAATGCTAAAATAAAAGGCGGTGAGGTTCAGATTCCGGCTATGACTTTCAAAACCGAAGCGGATCAGCCTAATATTCCGGGTGTAGATCGTGTTAAAGATGCAACCCTTGGCGGTGGCGTTGATTCATTTGTTGGTTTTACCTATTCAGTTGCATGCTCTGTTACTGAAGTAGATATCCTCACTGGAGAAGTAAAAATCATTAGCTCTGATATTATTTATGATATGGGATGGAGTATGAATCCTGCCATAGATATAGGACAAATAGAAGGTGCTTTTGTTCAGGGTATTGGATATCTTTTAACTGAAAAGTTAGTATCAGAAACTGAAGGACCAAATATAGGGCGATTAAATTCGACCAACACCTGGCGTTATAAAATCCCTGCTATTACAACTATTCCTTTAGAAATGAATACGTTTCTTTTTCCAAGGGATGAAGATTCTGTAAAAAGTATTCCTGAGGATCCTAATCAAATATTTTCCGCCAAAGAAGTTGGTGAGCCTCCTTTAGTATTGGCGAACAGTGTCTTCTTTGCTATAAAAGATGCTATACGTGCTTCAAGAAAAGAACGCAATCTGCCAGCTCTTTTTCGTTTAGATGCCCCGGCCACAGTGCAGGAAGTACGCAAAGCTTGTGAAGTAACTCAAAAAAATCTAGTAGAATAATAACTAACAACCAAATCGACTATTTATGAAACATTTAAAACCACTTATTTTAGCAATTTCCATCTTGTTGGTCTCCTGTAACAAAAAACAGGAAGAACCAGCTGCAGCAAAAAAGAACAATGCTTTAGCTAAATTAGAGCAACAAAATTATGAAGAAGATGGATTTCCTGATTTCGGTTACATGGTAAGCCCTCAGGAATACAGAGACAAGTATTCGGATCAGCCAATATTTCGTCTAAAAACAGATTTTCCAACGGAACTACCTAAAGATATGCCTAAATTTCTGGATATCGATTTCAAGAAAGAACCTTTAAAATATATAGAAGCCGTTCGTGATTACGGCTTTGAGGGAAACACAGAAGAATGGAATCCGTACAAAAATAAAGTTCGCAACTGGTATCATATTCCATGGCTGCATCCAAGTGTTGAAGGGCCGGGCGCTTATCCGCCAAACGGAGGTACAGAAGGTTTTCATGGTCTTATTAAAGAAGCACCTCTGGGACCTCTTCAATTAGGACCGGGATTAAAAGGAGTTGAAGGCGATTATTCTGTTTACGCCATTACTTTAATCAATGATAAAGCAGGTTATGCGATGGGCAAAATGTGGAAATACCCACAAAATCCTAATATAAAAGTATTGGATAAACGTTATGATGATGGCGGATTTCCAACCGGAACTGTTTTTGTAAAATTACTTTTTACCGATGCACCAAAAGGAACAGATTTCGTAGATTATCTTGTAAATCCATTGACATGGAAAGCTTATATTACAGAGAATTTTTGGAAATCAGACAAAAGAGTCGTTTCTGAAGTACATCTTTTGCAAATGGATATTTCTGTTAGAGATCCAAGAGCAGACAGAAGCCCGACCAATCCTCAAGGAACCGGCTGGGTATTTGGAACTTTTTGTTACAATGGTAAATTAAATAACAAAAATAAATTAATGAACCTTGTGCCTGTTGGACTTACATGGGGGAATGATCCTGAAAACAAAATCAACAAAACATCACCATATCCACCAATCAAGACTGAAGTAAATAAAGATCTAAAAGAAACGGTGATTTTTGAAAGTCCAAATCTTCCGCCTCAACACCTTGGATGGAATGGTAGGTTAGACGGGCCTGCTGATTTGAATACTGTTTCATGTATGTCATGCCATAATGCAGCCCAATATCCGGCAGTAACATCACTTGTTCCTCCTAATGCCGCTCCAGATGGTGGTCCAACTCCTCCTGTAGGTGGTGGTGGTGATAAATGGATGGAATGGTTCCAGAATATAGAATGCGGTACCTCTATGAATAACAATGTATATTCAACTGATTTCTCTTTTCAGGTCGCTATTGCTTTAGAAAATTTCTTTACTGCAAAAGAAGCTGCAGATAAAGGGAAATTTGCTTCTCAGTACAAAGCCGTTCATGTGCCTATCCGTCGTGGAGATATTGCGCCTAATAAATAATCTTACAGTCAAAATTAATAATTCATTATAGTATGCCGATTCGGGTTTTAGATAACCTGAATCGGTATATATACATGATGTTATGCGAAAATTGTAAAAATTGTTTACGGAATAATTAATTAGTACCAAAAGCTTAAATCCTAGAACAAATGACCCACGAATTTTTAAAAATAATAGAGTCATACAAAAGGGCTGCCAAGAAGAATACACGAACCGTTCTTGCAACCATTGTTCATGTAGAAGGTTCTTCTTATCGAAAAGAAGGAACCCAAATGCTCATTGATGAATATGAAAATATAACAGGAGCATTAAGTGGCGGTTGTGTCGAAAAAGAAGTTATCAGACAAGCAGATAGTGTATTTTCTACCAGTTGTCCAAAAGTATTCAAATATGACGGTCGTTTTAGATTGGGGTGCGAAGGAAGTATTTATATTTTAATTGAAGTCTTTCGTCCAAGTGATGTGCTTCTCCATTTAATTGATGATGCTATCCAGCAAAGAAAAGCTTTTTCTTTATCCTGTTCTTTTCTGACAGACGAAATAAGCAAACCAGATTTTGGAACTTCTTTTGAATTCAATACTATTACTATTTATCATCCTAATTATAAAAAAGAGACCAATAATCGGATTTTTACACAGAAAATAGAATCACTAAATCGGTTATGTATTTTTGGAATCGAACATGACGCACAGAAATTAAGCCAAATGGCCAACTTCTTAGGATGGGAAGTCATCATAATAGGTTCTGAATACAGTAGCGTAAATGGTACTGATTTTCCATTTGCAAAAACGGTTTTAACCATGAAGCCGGAGGATTTGGATCAGAATTTATTTTGTAAAAATACCGCCATTGTAGTCATGAGTCATAATTTTTCCAAAGATTTACGTTTTTTGCTCCAGATCATTACTACAAAAGTTAAGTATATAGGTCTTCTTGGTCCCATGCATCGCAGAGAAAAATTACTAAACGCAATCCTTGATACTGATTTAATGATTGACGATTTAGTATTTGACAAAATTCACGGTCCCGCTGGCATTTCCATCGGAAGCAAAACTCCGGAAGAAATAGCATTATCTATAATGGCAGAAATTACCAGCATTTGGCGAACAAACCAAAAAGAAGTCGAATACGCTTGTCCTTCAGGTAGTAAATAGAATGTTTACATCTTTGTATTTTTATACTGTATCGCACAAATCTCTCGCAAAGTTGCTAAGCCGCCAAGTTTACTTACTTACTTTCTTTGCGACTTTGCGACTTCGCGCGATTTTTTTTTAAGTCATAATTGTCTAAAAAAAAGCTTAACTTAATAAGATTGCTCGTAGGTTATGATTAAATATGAAAAAAATATTTCTTTTTTGATTTTAAAATATACTTTTTAGTATATTTGCAGTCTAATTGCAAAACAGAATGCTTACAAAAGCCGAAAAGACAAAACAATTTATATTAGAAACTGCAGTGCCGCTTTATAACGAGAAAGGTATTTCAGGAGTTAATATTGATGATGTTTTGGAGGCAACTAAGCTTACAAAAGGTTGTCTTTACGGACATTTTGAGAATAAAGAAGATTTGACTGAACAAGTTATTGACTTATCGCTTAAAATGGTTTCGGACAAAATTAGAGCTGCCGTTTATAGCGGAAAAACCATAAAAGGTAAAATAGTTGCTTTTTTAGATTTTTATAAAAATCCAATCGAAACTTTTATTTCGGGCGGATGTCCCATATTTAATACCGCTGTAGAATCGGATGATAATTATCCTTTTATAAAGGAAAAAGTTGCCAAAGTATTAAAAAATGGTCAACTGGAATTAACGGCGCTACTTCAGGAAGGAATTAATATTGGTGAGTTTTCTAATAAACTTGATCCTGCCGTTTTTGCTTTTAAATTGGTAGCTTCTGTTGAAGGAGGAATTGTAATGTGCAGAGTTATGAATACAGCAAAACCCATGCAAGGTCTTGTTAAAAGTCTGAAAAATGAATTAGAGCAATATGTGATCTGATTTTTTTTATTCTAAAATATACCAAAAAGTTTATTTTAAAATATACTAAAAAGTCTGAAAAGTGAAATTGAAATTTTAAATAAAAAGATATGAATATCAAAGGCAAAACAATATTGATTACAGGAGGTGCTTCCGGAATTGGACTAGAATCTGCAAAACAATTTTTAGGCGAAGGTGCAAATGTTATTATTACAGGTAGAAATCAAGCGAAATTGGACGCTGCAAAAAAGCTATTACCATCATTAATAATTATTAAAAGTGATGTTGAAAATGAAGAAGATGCTAAGGCACTTTTAGAGCAAGTAACTTCTTTGGGCGGAATCGATATTTTGTATAATAACGCAGGAGTTGGAAGTCCGGCGCTTAACCTTGGAATTGCAAATGATCAAATCCTGAAAAATGCAGTTTATGAAATGAATGTCAATTATTTTGGTGTTATAAGATTGAATAATCTTTTTATAAACATGCTAAAATCACGAAAAGAAGCTGCGATAATCAATACAACTTCGATTTTGAGTTTGGTTCCGGCTCTTGAAGAACCAACTTATGCACCAACAAAAACGGCTTTGAGTTTTTATACCAGAACGCTTAGAAAGAATTTAGAGATTTTAAAAAGCAACGTAAAAGTATTCGAATTGCTTCCTCCGCTTGTCGCAACAGAAATGACAGCGAACAGGAATGATAAGAAAATCACACCGGAACAATTGGTAAAAGCACTTATTTCGGGAATTAAAAAGGATCAGTTTACAATTAGAGTAGGTGATGCAAAATTGATTTATTTCGTGAGCAGATTTTTCCCAGGTTTGGCATTCAATTTAGTAAATCCTAAAAAGATATACTCAAGTCTAAAACAATAATTTGAACTTTAAAAATATAAAATGAAAGCATTTATAATTAATAAATACAGCAAAAACGGAGCGTTGCAACTTGCAGATATGCCTGTTCCTGAATTAAAAGACAATGATGTTTTAGTTGATGTTTATGCAGCAGGAGTAAACCTGTTAGATTCTAAAATAAAGACGGGAGAATTCAAACTCATTTTGCCTTATAAACTTCCATTGATTTTAGGACATGATGTAGCCGGAATTATTACGAAAGTTGGAAAAAACGTAAAGAATTTTAAAGTTGGTGATGAGGTTTATTCCCGTCCGTCAGATCATCGTATTGGTACATTTGCCGAATCAATAGCTATAAATGAAAAAGATGTTGCCCACAAACCAAAGAATCTTTCTATGGAAGAAGCAGCTTCAATTCCGTTAGTGGCTTTGACTGCCTGGCAGGTTTTGGTAGAAAAAGCAAACATTAAACAGGGAGAAAAAGTATTTATTCAGGCTGGTTCCGGAGGAGTTGGAACAATTGCAATTCAGCTGGCAAAACATTTAGGAGCTGAGGTTGCGACAACGGCAAGTGCCAAAAGTTTTGATTTCCTTGAAAAACTCGGAGCTGATGTTATTATTGATTATAAGAACAGTGATTTCGAAAATCGATTAAGTAATTATGATGTTGTATTGAACAGTCAGGATCAAAAAACGCTCGAAAAATCATTACGAATATTAAAGTCAGGCGGAAAATTAATTTCGATTTCAGGACCGCCAACACCGGATTTTGCTAAAGAAATTAAAGCGCCTTGGTTTGTAAAAATTATTCTTTCATTGCTAAGTTCAGGTATTCGTAAAAAAGCCTCTAATAAAAATGTAGCTTATTCTTTCTTGTTTATGAAAGCCGATGGCGAGCAATTAAGCAAAATCACAACACTTATTGAATCAGGAATTATTAAGCCGGTTTTAGATAAAGTTTTTCCTTTCGAAGAAACAAATGAAGCTTTATCCTATGTAGAAAGTGGTCGTGCGAAGGGTAAAGTTGTTATTAAAATAAAATAAACAATATTTTTTAGAAAATTGATCACACACTTCCAATTTAAAATGAGCACCTAATTTACCACGTAGTTATAAATGAAAGTTTTTTGATTTTCATTCATTGTGGCCCTATAAAGTAAATTTAAAGAAAATCAATTATGATTTAAATTCGGGGACTGGAATTTAACTGATTTAAGCCAAAACCGAATGCTTGTTTTGAATTGGAAGTGTGTGATTTAATAGCATTAAAGACTATCGTTCTTTTAAGGTATATTGCTACTAAATTTCATTTTCAAAACATTTTTTAAAAGTTTCAAATTTAATCTACGCGTCTCTGAATGTTTGCCTTTTAAAATGCTTCAAAATCTGTTTTGGCGCTGCAATAACTTCTCTGCGAATAGAGTCAAACCATTCTACTTCTTTAACAACTTCGGCACAACATTCGTTTTTTGAGTTGAAAAAACAACTTTTAATATTGATTTTATCTTCTACATAGCAATATCTCATTTCCACAAAAAAAGGTTCGGTAAACATTAGATTTTTATGACAGACTAATGCATGATTTCCTTCTTGTAATCCAAGATGCAAAGCATTGAGTTTCTCTCTTGAAAAACCGTTATGAAATAGAAAATGATATAATAATCTAAGTGTGTATGAAATGTAGGCAGCATCTTCCATAACCATAAAATCATTTACATCTTCGCCGGAAACAACATAATTTTTGCAGATCATTTTAAGTGTAGTTAAGATTAAAAAAAGAGGTCAGCTTAGTATGAAACTGACCTCATAACATTAGTCATGTTTGCTGATCTTCCAAAATCAAAATAAAGTATTCAGCTAATATGTAGTGGGTAAAATCTATTATCTAAACATTTTATTTTTTTAAAGGCGATCAATTGGTTAGTAGAAAGTTGTAACTGATTTTTATCTTATCAGCAATTTTTTTTCTGACAAGATTTGGTATTTCGATATCATAATCTTCCGGTTTTACTTCAAATGAACCAGTGGCATTTACTCCGTTGGCAGCCTTTGAAATTTTTACGATTACGGTAATAGGTTTTGTTTTTCCGTGAATCGTAAGATCTCCTTTTAAAGTAAAATTTTTAGCCGTGTTTGTAATTTTAGAAATATCAAAATCGTCTATTTTACCTTTTAAAGTTGCTTTTGAGAACTTCTCAGAGTCCATATAATTTTCATTGAAATGTTCCTCCATTAAAGCAACCTTAAATCGGAAACCTTTTATAAGAACCAATGCGGCAAAATCTCCTGTGGATTGGTCTAAAACTGCAGATACACTTTTGTTTTCGGCAGCAACTTCTTCATTATTTGGCGTTGAAGCCTGAAATTTTATACTTCCTGTTTTTGTGATCAGTTTTTGAGCAAATCCATCTGTATTTGCCACAATAATAAAGAGAAGTGCAAATAAATTTAGAAATGATTTTTTCATAATAATTAATTTTCTTTTAGTCCGTCAGTATTCCATTTTACAATTGCGTCAATATTGGTCTGAGACATTCTCCCACCTTGAGGCATAAGTCCTTGCTGACCATTTTGCAACTGAATTCGAGTTAATAAACCAGCACTTTCAACCGCTGTTTTAACTTGTGCATAAGTTGTTAAAGGTCTGAAAGAAGCTGATCCGCTACTGGAATGACAACCGGCACAACTTGCGTCTATAATTGCTTTTACATTTTTATTATAAGTAAATGCGGTGGGAGTTGTAGGATCTGTTGGATTTGTTGGCGGCGTTCCTGTATCTATTGGTTTTTCAATATCCTGGTAAGTATCAGAATCACTACAGCTTGCAAATGCTGCCAGTAAAATTGTAAGTGCTAGTGTTTTTTTCATAATGTTTATTTATATGTAGTTATTAAAATACTCGGTAGAGGTTAAAACCGAAAAAGAAATCTCCTTTGCCCCAATCTCCGCCCGCATTGGTCAGATATCCGCTCTCACTCATGGATTGCGAATTGGTAAAGATTAACTGAAATACGTGCCCGCCGGTTTCGACATCAAGACCAACAGAAAGTGGATTTTTGTAAAACTCGGGTTTGTCAAAATTGTGCATGTATTCTAAATTCACAGACAATCTTTTGGTGATTTTATAACGTCCGCCTCCTCCAAAAGAAAACTGATTGTCTCTTTCGATATCAGGATTGTAAAGGTTTTTGTGTATAAATGAAGGCACCAATTCTAAAGATAGTTTTTGGCCAATTTTTCTGGAAATCAGTAATTGTTGCACATAAGTCATACGATCTTTAAATTCTAAACGTGGATATTGTTCTTTTTCTAAAAACGTATTAATATCCGCAACGCTGTAACCAACAATGTCAACAGGGAAATTATCGCTTTGTCTTGCCATTCGGTATTTTAATCCGGTTTCATACATTTTGTTTAGTGTATGTCTGGATAAACTAACAGACAACCAATCAGTAACACCGTAAATACCGCCCAGTTTTGTAGTAGCATTATCAAGACCAAAAAAACTGTCAAAGCCATCTTTTACGCTTCCAAAACGGTGAGAAACCACAAAGTAGAATTCTTTTTTTGCAGCCATTTTTGTGGTTTGTAAAGTTACCAGCTGTAAAGCTTTGAAAGTTGCGGTAGAATACGTGTCTTCTACCTGAGTAGAATCAAGACTTTTTAGTAAATCATCTTGTGAATAAGACATCGTGACTAAAAAAAGGCAGATTGTAACTAGAAATTTTTTCATAAATCGATTAATTGGTTTGTTTATTAATGGTGCATTGGTCTATTTTAACCTCTTGAAACAGTTCGTCGTAACCAATGCATTTGCCTTTTACCGTTACTTTATTATTTAAAAGCGATGGCTTAACTTTTTGAGTAAACAGACAAAAAACTGTGTTTTCAAGTACGATCACAGAATCTGTTTCTTTGGTTACTTTGCCTGTTATTTCAATAGTTTTGTTGAGGTATAATGCGTCTGCTTTTTTGGGATCGGCATCATAATCTTTGAGTAATTTTGTTGCCGATATATTGAAATCCGGCATCTCTGATGCTATATTTCGGGCTTCTTTAAAGAGAAAGCCGTAATAAAAATAAATACCCGCCGAAGCCCATATTAATAAGGCCGCAATTACATATACTATTTTTTTTCTTTTCATATTTTTTCATTTGCTAATAGACAATAGTCGAACATCCTTGGTAGAAATTACGCTGCCAAAGAATTGTTATTTGTAATAAACTAAAAGGAGAAAACAAGATTCTTTAAAATCCTGTCAGAATAGAATTCTAAGATTTTTAAATTTCAAATTAGTCCAATAAAGCATTGAACTAATCTGAAATTTGCTTTAGTATTTTATAAAGAGATCAATGCTTTTAGATCGCTAGTGGTGAATCTTTTACCGGTACAGGCCAAACAGCCGGAGCAGGAAAACTGATTCCTTTATTTGAACCTCTTACGCTTGCATCTTGTCCAAAATAGTATAAAGGCCAACCGTTGTAAGTTATTTGAGATTTACCAAAAACGGTGATAATACTAAATTTGGCTTTGTCAAGAACAGAAGGAACTACAATTTTATCCGTTTCATAGATTGGCCAAACTCCATTGTTTGAAAAGTCTGATTTTGTAAAATTGTTTTTCTTGAAATTATCATTTTTGAAAGTGTACAAAGTCAAACCTTTAGCATCAGTAAAATAAGTAGTTACGCCATCTCCAACCGTATAATCTGATTTGTAGTTTTTACCGTCATGACCTTTAAGCTGGCTTCTTACAAGCATAATCGAATAATCTGGTTTTGCAATAAACCAAATACCGCCAACGCCGTCTCCAGTTGTTTTTCCGGCAGCTTCCGGCATATTTTTACCAGCGTTTCCATATCCATCGTCTCCAGAAACTGGTGCATAATAATACAACGGCCAACCTTTATAAGTTACTTGTTTTTTGCCGGAAGCATTGGTTACAGTACCAAAATCTGCCAATGTTAATCCTGCACCTAATTTATCTGCAGTTAAATTATCTACTACAAAAGCAGGCCATAAAGCTTCACAACCACCTGTACATGAAACTTGTCCGTTTGCATCTGTTCCAAAAAAATATAAAGATCTTCCGCTTTTATCCGTTAGATAAGAACCCAATGTTGCACTCGTAGAAAGATTAACTTCTGTTTTTAAAACCGGAGGAGTAGGAGTATCATTGTCATTGCTGTTATCACTACTGCAACCAGCGAAAAATGTAGTTGCTATAAGAGCAGCCAAAACGAGTTTAATTTGATTTAATTTCATTGTCTTTTTGATTAGATTAATTTTATAGAAAGGGAAAAAATATACTTTACAGAATTCGTAAAGTCTTTTTGTTTGATTAGATATCAAAAGTTGTATCTATTTTAATGAGTATTTCGTTCTCCTATTTTAGGTTACGAACTGTCATAAGAAGAAAATATCAATTTTTTTAAGAGAGCCATTTTTTATTGTTTTGATGGGATTCAATAATAAAACAGTCTTGTAGTAAATTACCCTACCAAAAAAATGATATTTTCTAAAAAAAAAAATAAAAAAGAAGACAAGGATTTGTTAAAAACCGTGTAGAAATAATGTTATAACGAAACTCTAAAACTCACATTTGGAGTTCTTTGCAAGGCAAATGTTTCAACTTCTTCTATAGAATTTGTCAAAGAAGTTATTCTGTAATATTCGCTGATTTCGTTCTTTCTGTTCAGGATATTCAAGATGGAGATTCCTAATTTGTACTGAATTCCGTTTGCAGAATCCCATTTATAAGTAGAAGAAATATTAACCTGCGAAAAAATATGCAAATTCGTATTGTTTGGTCTGTTGTAAATCAATACGGGATTTGCAAGATCGATTTGAGAGATATCCGGAGAAGTTTTTGGGCGTCCGGAAGTCCATTTTGTTCCCAAAGCGATTTTGAAATTATTTTTCTCATAAATTCCCGCCCATGAAACGCTGTGCATTAATTCGAAGTTATTTGGGAAAACAGGGAATTCATAATCAGGAAAATGATAATTATTATGATTGTACGTATAACTTAACCACGTCAAAAAGTGATTCATTCTTTTTTGAACAAGCATTTCTGCGCCCCAAATTTCATAATCGCCAGTTGTTCTAACAAACTCTAACTGATTCTGAAAACCTTGGCTCGAAGTAGTAATTCCGGTTACTTTTTTATAGAAATTTTCGACATCAAGCAACCAGTCATTCTTTTTGTAGAATAAGTTTAGAGACAATTGTCTGCTTCTTTGAATAGGAATTGTAGAGTTATTTGAGATAATCCAGCGTCTTTTTTCAATACCAAAATAATCCTTTTGTAAATCAATAATTTGTTGCGAATTTTGACTTTTTAGCTCGCCAAGTAATTCCAGATTTAGGTTTTTATTAATGCCATAACTAAATTGAACTCGCGGTTCTACAATGAATTTTTTAAATTTTTCGATGTAATTTATTCGCGTTCCAACTTTAAAATAAGTTCTGGAAAGTGTATCGTTGTATTTTCCTTCCAAAATTAAAGCGTGAGTTCTCAAAACGTCTTTTACTTTACGATAGAAATCAGGATTTGTAACTTGTTCTAAATTAGTAATGCCCAATTCGTTAAATTGATATCCATCGTTAAAAGTAATTTTAGAATTAATAATATGATTGTTTTCTAAATTAAATCCGTTATTGTTTACCGTATTTTCCTGAATTACGATTTGATCTCCCATCGTAGTTTTTTGGTTTGCCAAAAGTTCATACGAAGAATTGTAAACATTAATTTTAGTCGTATTAAAGTTGTTCCAGTTTCTTTTCCAGGACAAATTTCCACCATAATTTTGCTGACGTAAAATATTGTTTTCAGATTTGTTCATGTCATAAACTGTCGCGCTTTGAAAAACTTCGAGATTATCCTTAATAGTAATTAAATCAAGGATTAATTGATCTTTATTTCCAATTTTTTGGGCGTATTTTAGCGTAGCATCGTAGAAACCAAATTTTTTGTCACTTCGATAATCGACATTTTGTTTTTCCGAAAAATCAGTGATTGTTGTGTTTTGAAATACTTTATTGAAATATTCTTTATACGTAGGTGTTTCTACAAAATCAGTAATAGATTTACGTGCCGAAATTTCTATATAACTCTTTTTCGAAAGATTATATTTCCCGTAAACATCCGCATTAATCATATTGATTCCGGCGCTAAAAGAGTTCTTTTCGGTAGTTTCCGGAGTCGAAGAAATGGCGACAACACTAGAAACACTTTCGCCATAAAAAGCGGAACTTCCGTTTTTATAAATAGAAATAGTATGCGCCAAATTGGGATTGAAAACAGATATTAAACCAAAAAAATGTCCGGTTTGAAACATTCGGATTCCGTTCCATAAAAATAAATTCTGATCGTGAGTTCCGCCGCGAACATTAATACTCGATACACTTTCGTCGAGACTGTTTACGCCCGGAATTTGCTGCATAGTTTGCAAAGCATCAGGTTCGATAAGTCCGGGAAGAATACCAAATTTCTTCGGTTTAATTTCAAATGATCCATCATTATTCTTCGAAATTCCCGACGCTAAAATTGCAGTTGTTTTAATTTCTTCAAGTTGTGTGATTTCGGGTTCTAATAGTATTTGAAAACAATTTTTAGGATCAGGATTATCTCCCATAAATCTTTTGGTTACAAACCCAACGTGACTAACTAAAAAGCTGTTTTTATCTTGTTCTTCAAATTCAAAATAACCGCTGGAATTAGTAGAAACCTGATTTTTATTGGCTAAACTAATATTGGCGTTTTCAATAGGTTTTTTATCTGTACTTGAAAAAACGTAACCACAAATTACTTTAGATTCAATGTCTTTTTTATAAATATTGATGAATTTGTTTCCGATATTTTCGAAAGATAAATTAGTGTTTTGTGCCAGATATTGCAGTTTTTGATCTAGCGAAAGTGATTTTTTAGGAGGGTTTATTTGAAGATTAGCAATTAAATCTTCGGTATAATTAAAGGTTACTTTATGTTGTTGTTCAATTTCAATTATGATTTTTTTAAAAGGCACAAGTTTTCCTTTGTCCTGAGCAAAAAGATTCAGGACAAGGAAAAATGTAAAGAACAAAAAATGAAATTGTTTGGGGGCCAACATTTATTTTTCGTCAAAAATTATTTTATTTTTTGAGACTTTTTTAGCCTCTAAATGATAAGTTGTTCCAATAATATGCAATGCAATATCCAGATTTTTGGCTGGTAATTTTCCTGTAAATAAGGAGATTGTGTCTTTAGTTTTCAATTCGATTTTAATGTTATATTGCCTTTCAACTTCATCCAGCAGCGTTCTTATATTTTCTTTATAGAAACATATTTGGTTTTCTGTCCATTCCGGTTTCAATGAAGTTATGGTCATTTTTATTTGTTTTCCGTTTTCAAAACTCACGCCTTGTCCGTGCGTTAATAAAATTTCGGTGTTTCCGTAATTTACCTTTACGCGTCCTTCATAACATACGACATCAAACCTGTTTTTTCGGGCTTTAACGTTAAATTGAGTTCCTAAAACCGATACTTTCCCAAGATTGGTCTGTACTTCAAATCGGCGTCCTTTTGAAACTCTGAAATAAGCTTCTCCTTCTAATTCAAGTCTTCTGTTATTGTCCCAGTTCCATTTTTTATAATTTATTTCAGAACCTGAATTCAGCACCACTTCAGAATTATCTGGTAATGAAAAAGTCGTTTTTTCTCCAAAATCTGCTTTTTCTGTATGCGGCACATACACTTTCATTGTAAACGTAATTCCAAGTGCCAAAACAAATATTGCAGCCGCTCGAAACATCCATTTTTTATATAAAGGAACCACTTTTGGAGTCACTTTTTTCTGCTTCAAAATGTTCGATAACATGGCATTTTCGTCAAAATCATCTACCGCCAAATGTTCTGTATAATTCTTTATTTTTTGGTATTTTTCAAAATCGGGACTTGCTTTAAATTCGGCTAATTCGTCTTCCGACAAATCATTGTTGAGCCATTTTGCTAATAATCGATTTTCTTTCATTGTACTAGTATTATATATTAAAACAATTGGAACTAATTTTACCCTACTTTTATAAATCAATTTCTTTACGAAGACTTAACAAAGCCAGATGAATGCGCTTTTCTACTGCTTTTACGCTAATGTCTAACTCCAAAGCAATTTCGCTGTATTTCTTTCCGTCAATTCGATGCATCAAAAAAGCGATACGTTGTTTCTCGTTGAGGTTTTCAATGGCTTTTAATAACTTGGATTGAAATTGTTTTTCTTCTAAAAGATATTCGGGATTTTCATTTGTTTTGTCTAAACCGGTGAAGTTTTTTTCATATCTCAACACCACTTTCTGATGCGCAATTTCGTTGAGACTACTATTATTGGCAATCGTATAAAGGTAAGATTTTGCTTTTTCGATTGGTACAGAAGCGCAGTTTTGCCATAGTTTTACAAATGCTTCCTGAGCAACATCTTCTGCCTGATCGCTATTGCCGAATTTGTATAAAAGAAAATTTCGAAGTGCTTTTACGTGACTTTTGAAAAAAGACGAAAAGACGATTTCATCGCAAGTGTTTGATTCGGGTTTATTTGGCATTTGGATTTTCAATTTGTACCCAACAAAAGTATTTGTTTTTAGTTTAAGTAGGGTAAAAGTAAAGATGATTGTTTTATAGAAGAATAAAATGGTATTGGCTTTTGATAATTTAGTACAGATGCAGCCATCGAAATCCTTGATGCCGAATTTATTAAAAAAACAATTTCTCTTAATTTTATTATCTTTGTAAAAACATAATTATGTTCCCTTTAAAAAAATATTTATCAATAGTAGCTTTCTTGTTCTTATTGTCTTGCCAAAGCGATATGGAAGAGCAGAGTTATAATCCGCAGGGAACAGTTACTAATGTTTCGCCGCTTACGACCTATTTGCAAAGGGTTGCAATGGTCAAAACGGTGCAGGATAATGTCATCGACAGATCTAGTTATTGTACCATAAAACTGCCATATTCTGTTACCGTAAACAGCGAAAAAATTGCCGTAAATACTACCGCTGATTATCAAAAAGTAATCGATAATATCAATGCAAATAATTACGACGATGATATTGTGAAAATAGATTTTCCGGTAACAATGGTTTACTACAATTACATTCAAAAACTGATTCCAAACGAAGCCGATTTTGATTCTTTAATCGATTATTGGAATCATCTTCCGGATCTTTTATCCAAAATAAATGGTCTAAATATCAATTATCCTATCACCATTAATATCTATAACAGCGCAAACCAAATTGGCAGTTCTGTATCGATTGTTAGTGATGAAGCGTTTTTTAATTTTATACAAAATTTAAATAGCAGTCAGTATATTTCATTAAAATATCCAATTTCGATAGTAGATTACAACAATCAGACAAAATCAATTACAAGCAATTTAGATTTCGAAAATGCGATTAAAAATGCGATTGATTATTGTCCGGAAAACAATATTGTAACACTTGATTTTGTTGCAACAATAACAAATGGTTCGTGGTCAATACCGTATTTCTTTGCTGATTCTGATAAAACTTCTTCTTATAGCGGATATTCATTTGTATTTAAAAGTGATAAATCTGTGGTTGCAACCAAAGGCGGAACTTCAGAAACTGGTCAATGGGACACTACTTTGCAATATGGAGTTAGGGATTTAAAGCTAACTTTTAGTTCAGAATTACTTAGTAAATTGAACAATAATAGTTGGAAATTGTTTGAGTTTAATAATTCCCAAATTAGATTGCGTGACGTAAGTTATGGCACTAAATATCTATATTTCGAAAAAGAATAAGTTTAGATTTTTTTGAGTTAACCCTTGTTTTTATTGCGTCAATAGAATTTCTTAGAATAATAGATTTTTATAAAAGTTATTTTAATTAAACTTTTATAAATGCATTTCAAATATCTATTGGTCTTTTTTGTTTTATTTTCGATCCAATCTCATTCACAAATTGTAGAAGATAAGAAAAATTTTCGCGCAGCAGATTCCCTGTTAAAGGAACCAAGTTTTTCGGTTCACAAAGACAATTATTTTTTGACAGGAGTTCCAATAAATGAACCTATTACCAGAAATAATGCCGATGTAAAATATCAGGTAAGTTTTAAATTACGACTAAAATCGAAGCCTTTATGGGGCGGTTTTTTTCCTTATTTAATGTATACTCAAAAAGCTTTTTGGGATATTTATGCAAGCTCAAAACCATTTTCTGAAATTAATTTTAATCCCGGAGTAGCTATCGTTCGTCCGTTTTATTTAAAAGGCGGAAGACTAACTTACGGAACAATTTCGCTCGAGCACGAATCAAACGGAAGAGATTCTATTTATTCCAGAACCTGGAATATGCTTGCGTTTTCTTTAAAATCACAGATTTCTCCACGTTGGGTTGTTGGATTGAGAGGATGGATTCCGCTTGTTGACAAAGAAGATAATCCCGGATTGACCAAATATGTGGGATATGGAGAAGCGAGTGCAACGTATCAAATACAGCCCGGAAGATGGAGCGCAGATATTCTTTTCAGAAAAGGAAGCGGTCTGATCAATTACGGATCTTTGCAGACACAAGTAAATTGGAGACCATACAAAAAAGAGAATTATTATCTTACGCTACAATGGTTTGTAGGTTATACCGAAAGTTTGATTGATTATCAGGAACACAAAAGTATGATACGTTTAGGATTTACAATCAAACCAGAAAGTATGGGAATATTTTGAGTTTCTTTTAGACAATTATGACTGTTTTTTTTCGCGCAAAGTCGCAAAGTCGCAAAGTTTTTGTCATTTCGATTTCTATGATAAAACCAAATCTTTTTTCAGGAGCTAATCCCGCTATCCGTTTCAATCTTTTGTGGCGAACCCCGCCACAAAAGGATTTCCACTTCTATCGGGGCTAGGGCAATCATTTTCATAACAATATTTTCGCAAAGTTTTTGTCATTTCGACGGAGGAGAAATCACACTAGAAATTCGACAAAGATTGGCGACTTTAGGAACGGAATTCTCCTTCGTCGAAATGGAATATTGTGATGAAGCTTTGCTATGAATTTATAAAACTCACTTTCTATTTGCAGCCCAAAAAATAGAATTTCTAAGAAGAGTAGTATAGTCTTCATTGTTAAATAAGTCAGGAGAATGTCCCATAAAAATATAAACATTATGAGATTTAAAATGGTCGTTTGTCCAGATTACAGGATGATCGCCCATTTTTATTTTTGAAGCCGGATCATAAGTTGATTCATCTACAGAAGCTAAAACGTGCACATTTTTCCGAGGACTTTTATTATAAATATACCATTCTTCTTTTTCTATAAAAAAGCTCGAAGGAACGCCTTTCATTACTGGATGTGATTTGTCTTCGAGATTTACCTGAGCTTTTGCAAATGTTGGGATATAATCTACAAACCGAATTCCGCCCATAAAATCAGAAAACCATTGCCACATTGGATAACCGTCAAATTCGCCCAATAAAGTAGCGTGATGTAAACCAATCCATCCACCTTTGCCTTTATTCATGTATTTTTCAAAAGCCTTCATAGATTCTTCGCTCCAAGTGTATGGAGGATAATCTAGTTGTATAAAAATCTGATATTTTTTTAAAAGTGCGTCATTAATGCTTTTTGTATTTTCGATATAATCAATTGTAAAACTGCTGTCGATTGCCAGTTTGTTTAGCCAGAGTTTCGCCGTTTTCGAAAAAGGCAAATGATGTCCGCCATTTTCATATAAAACCAAGGCTCTGAATCTTGATTTTTTTGATTTCTGAGCCAAACATTCTGGTTGAAAAAAGCAGCTTATTATAGCTAAAAGGATTATTATTCGAAAGTTTCTCATGAATCTCAATTGATTATTTATTTTCTACCATAGCCGTAATTGCCTGTAAAAACCAAGCCGAATGAGGGATCCATTGTTCTGTCCAGCGCCATTCGTCGTTTCCTTCAACATCCATATTAAAGTCGATTCCAGATCCGTTACCATTTCCTTCTTTGCCGGTAATTCCGTTTGAGATTCCGCCTTTCTCAGAACCATGACCATAATTAGAATGCATATAAGGCACATTTTTTTGCCCAAATCCATACATAAAACATACAGAATAAGGATTACAACCTAATATCCAGGAAACTTGTTGTTCGGCAAAAGAATCAAGTGCTTTTTTGTTGCTAGCATTTTTTTGAGAATAAGCAATTTTTCCACCTTCGATAGCTGCGGTTGCGAGAGAAGCTAATCTGGCGTTCTCGCCTTGCCACCACCAACCGGTTTCATTATCATGCGGAATAAAAAAGCCATCTTGGACTTTATCTTTATATAAAAAACTTTGTCTGGCGTAACCAAAAGGATTTTCGACATTATTGGTAACCGCAATATTATAATCTAATGCTTTTTTTATCACATTTTCAGCCAGTGTTTTTTCATTAGAATTCGTTTCTTTTTTCAAATATCTGGTTAATGCAACCACTGGTAAACCTGCATCTGCAGCATGCCAAAACGGACGATTTTCGTCATTACTTCTAAACCATCCTTTGTCAGTCATTCGGTTTTCGAGATTATGCGCCCATTTTCTTGCTTCGTCTCTGTAGAAATTATCATTAGTGGCAATCCATAATTCTGTTGCCGCCATTAAAGCGCAATAATCATCGATGATGTTTTCTTTTCCGTCATCATCATATTTTGTGTTATTTAGTAATAGATGTGCGTAGGCTCGTTTTGCTCCGTCAAGATATTGTTTAGAGGTAAAATCGCCATTTTTATTCCATTGCGAAATTCGGGCAAGAGCTGCAATTGCCATTCCGCCGCCTTCTCTAAAAGCGCATTGATATTCATTTGTAGTAACACTATTAGCTTTCAAACCAACGATTCTTCTTGCCGCGGGATCTTTATCGAAATAACTAAAAACAATCATGTAGAAATAATCTTCATCAGATAGACAACGCATTAAATAATCAGCGCCCCAAAGTGCTTCATTATCCAATGAATCTTTGATTTTCCATTCTGTTAATTGCTTCGAAAGAGTTTCTGAAGTATTAATTAACGACCAGGTTACGAGCGGCGTTTGTTGTGGCGATACAAAATTGGCATAAGCCAAATGTGAAAAATATTTACTCACGTCGCCAGAAGCATCACACCATCCGCCATGAACATCAACTCTTTTAGAACTCCCGTAAAGCAACATGTTTTTATCAGCATTAAGTTCGTCGGGCGTATTGGCTCTTTGTTTGTTATAATAATGTACAATTGACGAAATAGTGCGTTTTGCCAATATATTTTCTTCAATTGCAAAATTGGGAGAATCGTATATCGTTCCATCAATATTTACAGATACTTTGTAATTTCCTGTTTTTTGGAAGGAAGAAAAATCGGCACGATAGTAGGTTTGACCAAGATTCCATTCGGCAACATTTTGCGCTTTTCCAATCGATGAAGTAAATACCGTTTTACCGGAAGCGATATCAATAATGTTGAAAGTCGCTTTTGCATCAAGATTATGATCAGCGCCAATAACGGCAATTTTAGAACCTTTGGTATCGAAACCAATCTGATTTACATAAATAACAGGTTTGCTATAAACAGCAAAAGAAAGAAACAAAAACGTTATTAGGCATGCCGATTGTCTACAGAATTTTAGCATAGTATAATTTTTTCGATAAGAATGATTTAGATTTTTTCTAAGAGGCAAATTACAAAAAAGTAAAATTTTATATCTCTTTTATTTTTGGGTTTCTTTTGGTAAGTGTGAAATTTAGAGAGTATTACCTTGCAATAGATCTCTTAATATCAAGTAGAATTGGCTTTTTAGTATATAAATTAAAAAAATGATGATGTGTATTTGATGAGCTTTTTAGGAGATAAAATAGGGATATTACCAGAACTTGCCTTTATTTTGAGATGCTTCTTTTTTTTGGAATAAAATTAATTTGTAGTCTTATAATGTGTTTTTCAGGGATAAGGAAATATTATTGTAATTTTTTTCTCAAAAAAAACAGGTTCAAAAAATATTTGATGTTCATTTTAATGTAACATATGATAATTATAACGTATTGATATATAGATTGTTAAATAATTAAAATAAATGAAATAATTTATGTTTAAGTAAGTAAAAATTTACATATTTACATTGCTGATTTTAAGTTTTTTTGTGTTAATTTCATATTCTCTTTTCGTAAATACCTCTATTTCAATATATTGCTAAATATATCTGCCTTAAAAAAAAAGGATGGCACTGAATAACTTCCAATAAGCTGCTTTTCTCCTTTTACTACAATCCTCATAATACCCAAAAGAATTAATTGATTTTTAAACATTAAAATTTATTATTATGAGACTAAAATTATCTTTGTTATTCGTTTTTGTTATTACGTATTCGTGGTCCCAGTCGGGATCAACGAAAACATTTACTGGCAATGGTACATTTCCTGTCCCTGCTGGTGTAACTAGTATTCAGGTTCAGGCCTGGGGAGGTGGAGGATCTGGTGGAGGAGCCAGTGGTGCTCCATTGCTTTTGGGACGAGGTGCCGCCGGTGGAGGTGGAGGTGCTTATGCCAGTAATACGATATTGGTAACTCCTGGAACCACACTAAATGTAGTGGTTGCAAGTCAAACTGCTGGTACAACCGGAGCTGGTATTACAGGAGGCAACTCTACCATTACGGGTTTTGAATCCTCTATTTTAGCAGCTGGAGGATCTGGCGGAGATGCTAATAATGCCGGAGGTTCACCTGTAGGAGGAATTGGAGGTACGATTGCGGCTTCTGCAGGATCTACTAAGTTTGCAGGTGCAAACGGAGGCAATGGTAATTCATGGAATCTTTTAGGTTTATTGCTTTCGTCTGGCGCCGGTGGTGCCGGAGCAGGTTCTGGTGGAGCAGGTGGTACTGCTGTTTCAGGATTGCTTTTAAGTAATGCACCCGGAAATGCAGGTTCGCCTCCAGGAGGTGCTGGTAGTGGTGCTATAAATTCGGCATCAGGTACAGCACAAATTGGTGGTGCTGGTGCAGCTGGTAGGGTTATTATTTCTTACAGCTGTGCTAATTTTAGTTTAACTAGTACAGCAGCTACAAATATATGTTCTGCCTCTGGTACAACATCTGCAGTAACATTAACAGGCAGTGCAGCTTCATTACCGGTTGGTAATTATGTTGTAACTTATAATAGAAGCATCCCAAGTGCTACAGCATTAACCGCAAATTTGACGGTTACTACTGCAGGAACAGGAACTTTTACGGCAGTAGGATTAACTGCAGCTGGCTCTAGTACTATAACGATTACTAAACTTGCTTCAGAGTCTTGTTCTTCTAATATTACAACTAATAATACAGCTGCAATAACAGTATCGCCGGCAACAGTTGGTGGATCCGTAAATGGCGGAAAGACTGTTTGTACAGGAAACTTAAGTGGAGTACTTACACTTTCAGGAAATACAGGATCGGTCGTTAAATGGCAATCATCAGTAAGTCCGTTTTCAACATGGACAGATATTGTTAATACAACTACAACTTATACTTCGGGACTTCTAACGCAAACTACACAATTTAGAGCTGTTGTTCAGAGTGGTGCATGTGCCGTGGTAAATTCTGCCGCAGCAACCGTAACGGTATCCCCGCAAACTATTGCAGGAACCGTAAGTGGTGGCACAACTATTACTTCCGGAAGCACAAGTGGTTTGTTAACACTTTCAGGTCATACAGGATCGGTTCTTAAATGGCAATCATCAGTAAGTCCGTTTTCTACATGGACAGATATTGCAAATACAAACACAACTTACACTTCCGGACCTTTAACAGAAACTACCCGTTTTAGAGCTGTTGTTCAGAGTGGCGAATGTGCAATTGCAAATTCTGCCGCAACAACTGTTACTGTTGAAGATTTACCTACTATAACGACAGCAGCTTCTGCAGAAACGGTTTGTTCTAATCCTAATGGAAACTACACGACTTCTTTGTCTTATAGTGCAACAACAGGTTCTCCAGTATCATACAGTATTGTTTGGAATTCATCTCCGTCAAATAATCTTGTAGCGGTTACAGATGCAGTTTTACCATCGAGTCCAATAACAATTGATATTCCTCAAGGTACTACCGGGGGAACCTATACAGGAACTTTGACTGTAAAAAATGCAAACGGTGCTGTTAGTGCAGGTTCAGTTTTTACTGTAACTATAAATGAAACACCTTCAATAACAACAACCGGAACAATTGCTTCGGTTTGTTATAGTAATGCATTAGAAAATTCAACATTAGTATATTCCGGAATTACGGGTAATCCTACTAGTTATTATATTGATTGGAGTCAGGAAGCAAATGATGTTTTATTAACCGATCAGCCAAATACTCCGTTTGCTTTTTCTTCATGGGGTGGTACTATAGATACAATTGAGATTTCTCCTGAAGTTTTGCCGGGAACGTATTCAGGTACCTTGTATATTGTTGATGGTTCTTGTACTGGATCTCAGGCGGTATCTATAACTATTAATCAATTGCCATCTATATTTGTTCCACCAGCTGCACAGCAGGTTTGTTGGAATGCGGAAGAACAATCTACATCATTAAATATAAATGGATTCACAACAGGATCACCAACAACATATAGTATTGTTTGGAGTTCTTCTCCGGCAAATAGTTTTGTAGCAGTTACAGATGAAGCATTGCCTGCACAATTGATTGGAATTACAATTCCGGCAGGAACAGAACCAGGGACTTATACAGGTACTTTGACTGTGAAAAATGCAAATGGCTGTGTAAGCCGAGGTAGTGATTTTATTGTAACTGTAAATGAAACACCCAGAGTTGTCACAACTGGAATAATTGATGCAGTTTGCAGCAGTACCAATCCACAAAATGGAGTATTGACATTCACTGATTTTGAAGGAAATCCTACTTCTTATTCTATTGATTGGGATGAAGATGCAAATACAGCTTCATTGGCAGATCAAGGTAACACTCCATTTGATGTGGATCCAAATGGAAGTATAGTTACAATTGCAATACCTGGAGCTGTTCCGCCAGGAACTTATTTAGGAACAATGTATATTTCTAATGGAGATTGTAGTCAGTCTCAATCTGTATCTGTAGTGATAAACCCATTACCTAAAGCTCCAATTATAGGGACAATTACAGATTCAGGGCCAAATGATAATACAGGGGCTATTGCATTAACCGGACTGCCTTATGGTGATTGGTCAATTAAAATAGATCTGGGCTCACTTCCATTAACTACCGTATATGGATCAGGTGACGCTGTTGTTCTTAATCCACTTTCAGCAGGGACATATACTTTAGTGTTAACTAATGAAGCTACAGGTTGTAGCGCTCCTCCATCAATTGTTATGGTTCCTAATACACCAGAAGCACCAACTATAGCATTAGCATCTTCAACAGAAAATGCTTGTGAAGATATGGGGTATAATGGGACACAGACAACATTAAGTTATAGTGGAACTACAGGAAATCCAATAACTTATAGTATAGTTTGGGATTCATCTCCGGAAAATTTTTTCGTAGATGTTACGGATGCAGTTTTACCTACTAGTCCAATTACAATTATTATCCCTCAGGATATAGTTGAAGGAACTTATTCAGGAACATTAACAGTTAAAGATGCAAATGGAGTTAGCAGTGTGGGTTCAACTTTTAATTTAACTATAGGATTGACACCAGAAATTATTATCTATGAACCAATTAATCCTGTTTGTGCAAGTACCAATTCGCAAAATGCAACATTACCATATTTTGCAACCGAAAGTAATCCTACAAGTTATTTTATTGATTGGGACGAAACAGCAAATAATGCTTTCTTGCAAGACCAGGCAAGTACTCCGGTGACTCTTGATCATAATGGCGGTACTATAGACTCAATCATAATATCTGCAAATGCTCAGGCAGGATCTTATTCGGGGACATTACATCTCGTAGAAGGATTTTGTACAGGATCAGTTCCAATTTCTATAGTGATTAATCCATCGCCTAAAGTTCCAATTATTGGAGAGATTACACCTGCAACTAACGAAGATCCAACAGGTAGTATTGCTTTTAGCGGGCTGCCTTCAGGTACTAACTGGGGACTTGTATTATTAAGCGGAGGCCAACAAGATTTTGTTACGGGAGGAAATACTGAAAGTGTAGTTATAGACCAATTTCCTCCTGGAGATTATAAGTTTAGAGTATTTTATCTCGATACAAATTGTTCTTCTGACTTTACAGAAACGGTCATAGTTCCAAGTATAATATGGGAAAGACCAACTTCAAAAGTTACCACAACAGGAACGACAGATTTAAAATCAGCAGGAAATTCAATTACTGTTGGTATTGACAATAAAGTTATTAATGTCGAGGCTCCTAACCAGATTATCAAAGAAGTGTTTGTTTTTGATGTATCGGGTAAATTACTGTACAATAAAAACAAAGTATTAGATTCTAAATTAGTCATCGCAGATTTGAGATCCAGTAATCAGGTTCTGGTAGTCAGAGTAGTTCTAAATAACCATCAAAGTGAGGTTAAGAAAGTGATTTATTAAATATTTTTTTAGAATTAATTCAAAAACCATTTGTCAAAAGGCAGATGGTTTTTTTGTTATAAAAACATTTCAGTTATGTTTTTTTAATCTGTTTGTAATGGTTTGTTATTGTGTGTTTTAACTTTTTTTTATTAATTTTGATATGACAATTTCTAGCAATACCTGTTATGGAAAAATTAAAACGCCCGGTTTATAGCAAAGCCGGTACTGATGATTTTTTTAAAAAGATGCGCACAGAAGTGAACGAAACCATTTTACAAAATTCATCCTTGTACCAATTCAATATTATTAAGTCTCTGGCACTTGTATTTTTTTTCTTCTTATTTTATTCCTGTATTTTGCTGTTTGGAGACCAAACACCTTTATTATTTCTCTTTTATATTTTGTGCGGTATCACAATGATCGTACTTTTTATAAATGCCTTTCACGATGCTGCACATGGAGCATTATTCAGAAAATCAAAACACAACGAATGGTTTATGTATGTTCTCGAACTTTTTGGTGGCAACCACTGGCTTTGGACACGCAGGCATATTAATCTTCATCATGCGTATCCAAACGTTCCTGATTGGGATATAGACATCAAACAAAGCGATATCATTAGAATTTTTCCCAATAGTCCGTTGTTTGATTATCACAAATATCAGCATATTTATATGTGGATGATTTATCCTTTTTACAGCTTAAATTGGATTTATATCCGAGATTTTAAAGACTTTTTTGGGAAGAAAGATAACTATGTAAAAAAAGTTGTAGATAAGATTCCGAGAAACGAAATCTATAAAATGATTGCAGCAAAAGTGCTTAATCTTTTTTATTTGCTTTTTATTCCAATGATGCTGCTTCATCAACCGTGGTATATAGTTTTAGGAGGTTGGTTTGCGATGCATTTATGCGGAAGCACGCTTGGAGTTGTAGCGCTCGTATCGACTCATGTTGATGAAGATGCGCATTTTCCGGTAACGGACGAAGAAGGAAATCTTTCGGCAACTTGGGCAATGCATCAAATGATTGTTACTAAGGATTTTAGTACAGACAGCAAATTGGCTAATTTTTTATACGGCGGTTTTACGCATCACGTTGCACATCATCTTTTTCCCGGAGTTGGACATACTTATTATCCTTATATCACGCCAATTATCAGGCGTTATGCTCAGGAATATAATCTTCCGTATACTTCTTATCCATTTTATCATGCTGTACGCTCGCATTTCAGAATGCTAAAAAATAAAGGCGTACAAGAAAACATTATGATGACAGGCGAGATTTAGAAGATTAAACTGGTTTTGCTTATATTTACTTCTTTAAATCATCGCTATGAAAATTAACGGGTCTGTATATTTTAAAACATTTTTATTTCTTGGATTTTTTTTCTGTGATATTGCTGTAAATGCACAACATGAAGTATATACAACTCCTGCAGAACATCAGGTTGAAGATACTACTTTTGTGAATTTAAAGGATTACAGTCAGGATTTTGTTTATGATATGAAATATGCAACAGAAGATAATTTTCTGAAAGCCAAAGTTTACGATTGTGCCGAGTGTATGTTGCGTTATAAAACGGTAAAAGCTTTAATTGCGGCAAATAAAGAATTTATGAAGCAAGGCTGCAAAATAAAATTGTTTGATTGTTACCGACCTTTATCGATTCAGAAAAAAATGTGGGAAATCGTTTCGAATCCGGAGTACGTGGCAGATCCAAAAAAAGGCTCCATCCACAATAGAGGAGGAGCCGTAGATATTACTTTAGTAAATGCCCAGGGAGAAGAACTCGAAATGGGAACTACTTTTGATTTTTTTGGGATTCAGGCAAGCCATAATTATAAAAAATTTCCAGTGTCAGTACGAGCAAACAGAAAGTATCTGAAAATGGTGATGATTCAAAATGGCTTTAATTCATTTGATTCAGAATGGTGGCATTATAATTTAAAAACAGGTTTAAAAGATAACGTTTCCAATCAAAAATGGGATTGTAACTAATTATTCAACACATCTGATGTTGTCAATAAAATAAGTATTTGGATGATAAACTTTACCATTCAATTCAGATGTTAAATCAGCTCTTACAATATAATCTTCAACATCCGTTAAGTATTTTATTCTCATAATAGAAACCGGTGATTTCTTTAGTTCATCATAATTATCTTTAAGGAACATAAAATATCCGGTGTTTACACGGTTATCAAAACCTTTGTCATCGCGAATAAGAGTTCCGCAATTTTCTTGATTAACATGAAGTAAAGTGACGATTTTACCGTTTTCTAATTGTAAAAATACTTTTGAGTTTTTGTCAAAACAATTCGCTTTTATAAAGTCTTTACTTTTTTGAATCAATTGCAGGTTTAAGGTTGGTAAACCATCAGTTTGAGCCAATGAAAAGAAAACATAATTAGATGTTCCTCCAAAGTTTTTCTCACTGATTAAGTATTCGTTAGTTATTTTATAAGTACCAATCGAGTCGGTTACATTAGCACTGTATTCACATGGTTTTTGGGCAAATGCAGTAAGGGTTAATAGAAAAAAAGTTAGTGTAATTAGTTGTTTCATTTTTAAGTTATTTTTCTGCAAATTAAAACTATTTTGTTATCATTTTTATCTGTTGTAAAAAAACAATACAAATTTCCACCATTTTTTATTTTCCATTTTTTTCGAATGTTTTCTACCGTGTCCGGAAAGTTTCGTGTGGTAAGGTTTGCCTGTTGATTTGCAAGTTCAGATTTCATTTCATTTTTACTGTACGGAATCACTTTTTCGATTTCGAAAGTTCTTCCCGGAAAATCAATTAATTCATCTGAAGTATATAAATGAGAATGTTTGTGCAGTTTATTAATATCGAAAATAGCACTTACTTCATCAAAACCACCAGATTTCATAATGGCAGAATTGGGTTCGTAAACGTATTTTTGAGGTAAATGATAAAAAGCAAATACCGAATCGTCACCTAAAACAAACTCAAAAGTTTCTGTTTTTTGTTTTAGAATATTGGCAGTTTTAATCGTGATTTCGCCTTGATAATGATTGTGAATTTCAAAAAGCAATTCTTTTACTTCATTTTCAAGAGCAATAATATGAATGTTTTTTACGAATTTAAGTTCAGATAAACCAGCAGAAATATCGAGTAAAGGAGCCGTTTTTATTAAAATAGAATCTGTTTTTTCAAAATAAAAATCTAAAGATTCCGGAACATTTGGCAAACAATCGTTCAGCATAAAAACTTTGCCCTTCGCATCGTTTCTGCGGGAAGGATCTATATAAATCCAATCCCATTTTTGATTTGATTCTTTCAGAACATTGGCTGAATCATCGGCATAACAAACACAATTTTCAACTTTAAGCTGTTCAAAATTATGTTTTACAATTGCAGATAAATCTTCGTTTATTTCGCAATGTGCAATGTTTTTGAATTTTTTAGAAAAGTAATAATCATCAACGCCAAAACCTCCCGTAAGATCAATCAGAGATTCTCCCGAAATCAAAGAAGCTTTATAAGCCGCTGTTTTTTCGGATGAGGTTTGTTCTACAGAGATTTTACTTGGATAAATGATGTTTTCTGTCAAAAACCAGGTTGGTAATTTGTCTTTTGCTTTAGATTTAGCTTCAATCTGATTTAAAATCAAAATCCAGTCTACTTCAGGAAATGGATTTTTCTGAAGCGCTAATTTTGTAATTGGGGCACCACTATTTTGAGTTATAAAATCCTGAATATTTTGGCTTAAAATAGAAGTATTCAATGTTTAAATTCTTTCGGTTAATACGGAGACAATTTTGTTGTTAGGAAAAAACTCTTTCAAAATTACTTTCAGCATTGTAAAAACAGGAATTGCAATAATCATTCCGACGATTCCAAAAGTAATTCCGCTGATTAAAGTAACTAAGAATATTTCCAGCGGGTGCGAATTTACACTTTTTGACGAAATTATAGGTTGACTAATGTTATTATCAATCGCCTGAACCAGCAAAAAGCCAATGATTACATATATAGTTGTAGGCAGAATTTCAGATCTGAAATCACTTCCAATTAAACTAATCATCGTTAAAAGTCCTGCCAATATAGTTCCGATAATTGGTCCTATGTAAGGAATTATGTTTAAGATGGCACATAAAAACGCAATTACAAAAGCATTTTTATTTCCAAAAATCATTAAAACAATAAAATAGAGAATAAACACAACCGTTAATTGTAGTAATAAACCAATAAAATAGCGGGTTAAAAAGTGATTAATTTTTGTAATCGAGTTTAGAATTTTATCTTCATTCGTATCCGGAAGAATTTTTCTTGCGCTTACTTTAAAAGCGTCCTGATCTTTGATAAAGAAAAAAGTAATAAAAAACACAGAAACCAATCCCATTCCCATATCGGCCATAAAGCCAAAAATAGAATTTAGAAATGCCGTGAAATAACTAAAATCCAATAATGAAGTTACTTTAGGATTTTTTAAAACTTTGTCAAAATCAACATGCTGAATATTGAAATAAGTTTCGATACTTCTTTCGCTTTCAATAAATTGATGTTGTAATTGATTGGTATCTAATAAAGATAAATTATTGGCTTGCGAAATAATCAGCGGAACAAATAACAAAATAAAACCAACAATTGTAAGTATAAAAATAATCAGGGCAGTTGTTGCCGCGAGTGAATTACTGAATTTCAATCTTTTTCTTAAAAACTGTACCAACGGATTGGCAATTAAACACAATAACAAGGAAACACACAAATAAACAATTACGGTTTGTATTTCGTACAAAAAAAATAAAATGGCAGCAATAATTAAGATTGTTGCCAGCGCTCTCAGGATTCCGTTTGAAATAATTCTAGATGTTATCATGTTTTGGTTTTAGAGGATAAATATAGGAAAAAGCTTTTAAAATTTTCATGGAAACAAAAAAAAGCGAGATGAATACATCTCGCTTTTAAGTTTGCTATCTTGATTTCTTTTCTTAGATTCCAAAAGCAGCTCTTGGACCTCCAGAAAGGAATATTGCAGCCATTCTGCTTTTTTGACCATTAGAGAACATGTACATTGCGTTATCGTCAACATAATCCATGTAGTTCATTGTCATTTCTACAGGAGTACCAGAACAAGTACTGTAGTGAGGGTAAGCAGGAACACCATAATTTTCTTCATTATGAGTTGGAGTATCTGATACTAAATCGCTTCCGCAAGTTGCATCTCCCCAAATATGGCGTAAGTTCATCCAGTGACCAACTTCGTGAGTAGCCGTTCTACCTAAGTTAAATGGAGCATTTGCAGCACCAGAAAGTCCAAAATATCTAGAATCAATTACAACTCCGTCAGTAGCAGCAGCTCCTCCAGGAAATTGTGCATAACCTAATATTCCGCCACCAATTGCGCAAGACCATAAGTTAAGTTTTGTAGTTGGTGAAGTTGGTGCAAGACCACCTTGAGCCGTTTTTTTCATGGCATCGTTTGTTCCCCATGAAGTTTTTGTAGTCGATTTTCTGATGATTTGGTCAAGAACAAAAGAAATTCCAACATTAGCTTTTACACCAGCAAAAAGTGCAGGTACGCTATTAAAATCAGAGTTTAATGCATTGAAATCCTTGTTAAGAACATCAATTTGAGATTGAATTTGTGCGTCAGAGATGTTCTGAGCAGCAGTTTTGTACAAAACATTTACTACAACCGGAATTTGAACTTTGCCATTTACAAGTTTTCCAGAAAGCATTGCTTTGTTTGTGTATGCTTCAATTTCATTCATTCTGATCGCTAGCATCGGATCAGCTTTTAATTGTGCTTCTAATACTTCTTGTGTGGCGCATCCACGACGAGCTGTTGCACTTGTTTCTGAGCCAGCAGCTTCAGATTGGTCATTTTGACAAGAAAACAGCACTAACGCTGTGAATGCGGTAATCAAAACTTTTTTCATAATAATTTGGATTTTTGTTATAAAAAATTACATTTGGTTAATTATGTGACAATTTTATAACAAAAACATAATGTAGCAAAACTTTTACAATAAAATATTTGTGAGAATTTTACAATCCCTTGTATAATCTAGTTCCTACAAAAAAGTTAAAATTATTTTTAAGATGTTTTTTCTTACTTATTGTTTTTGAACGCACTTTAACGATGTTATTTGTCTTTAATCGAGAGTTTTAAATGTTTCTGTTAAATACGATTCAAAATCGATTCAGATTTTAGTTAAATATTTTGTAATATTTTAACAAAAACTCACAAAGCCGTAATCTCGTACAAGGCTATACTTGCAGCCTGCACCACATTCATGCTTGAATTTTTGCCAAACATATTGATATGCACAATTTGGTTCGAAATTTTTAAAAGCTCCTCTGAGATTCCATCAATTTCACTTCCCAGTAAAAGTGCAATTTTTTGATTGTTAGGAATAACAACTTCTTTAAGAGGTTTACTATTGCTTGCGATTTCCAAAGCAATAATTTCAAAGTTATTTTGAAGTAAGTAATCTTTAAGAACACTAGTTTCTTCGATTACAGAATGAGGCACGTGAAGATGTGTGCTTCTTGAAGTTTTGTTGATTTTACGGGGCGTCAGCGGAATATCTTTTCCTAAAAAGATAATATTTTCGACACCAAAAGCTTCAGCAATTCTAAAGAGGGAACCAATATTCTGTTGAAAATATATGTGATCACAAACCAGTGTTATCGGAAATGTTTTTCTTTGAAATTGATTTTCTTCGTGAGTAAGCTGCACCTTTTTAAGTTTAGTTGGTAAAGATATAATTGATAATATTAGCACCCATTTTCAATGCTTTTTCTCTAACGGCCAGTGGATCATTGTGCACTTCTGCATCTTCCCAGCCGTCACCCAAATCACATTCATACGTATATAATAAAACGAGTTTATTGTCTACAAAAATCCCAAAAGCTTGTGCGCGAGTTCCATCATGTTCGTGAATTTTTGGCAACCCGTTAGGAAATGGAAACGGTTTTTGAAAAATGGGATGATTTGCCGGAAGTTCGACTAAATTATTATTAGGGAATATTTTTTTAATTTCTTTTCGAATATATTGATCCATTCCATAATTATCATCAATATGAAGAAATCCTCCGCCATTTAGATAATTTCGAAGATTAGCAACATCAGAATCGCTAAAAACAACATTTCCGTGTCCTGTCATATGTACAAAAGGATACGAAAGTAAATCCGGATTACTTGGCTCAACCGTAGAAGGTTTTGGTTTTATTCGGGTATTAATGTTGGCATTACAAAACTTTATTAAGTTAGGCAAAGAAGTTGGATTTGCATACCAATCGCCGCCGCCACTATATTTAAGCAAAGCAATTTCTTGCGAAAATGAGGAAACAGAAATCAATAAAAACAAAAGAAATATTTTTTTCATGTAATTTTAAATTATCGGTTTGTCATTGCGAGGAACGAAGCAACCTCACTAGTAATTCGGCCTCTAAAGCTTTATCAAAGTTTTAAACTTTGACAAAGCTAGCGTTATTGCTGATAAAAACAGCGCTAATTAATTAGGCGTTTCATTGAAAAACACCACACTATGACAAGCCACAACTGCAGCGGTTTCAGTTCGTAAACGAGTGTTTCCTAAAGTAACCGGCTGAAAATTATTTTCTAAAGCCAATGCAATTTCTTTTTCCGAAAAATCTCCTTCAGGACCAATTAAAAGCGTTACGTTTTCATTTGGTTTCAAAACATCTTTCAAGGATTTCTTGTCGGTTTCTTCGCAATGTGCGATTAATTGTAAACCTACATTTTGTTGTTTTATGAATTCCTTAAACGAAATTGCCTCATTTAATTTTGGCAAATACGTTTCGTTAGATTGTTTCATTGCCGAAAGAATAATCTTTTCAAAACGCTCTAAATTAATCACTTTTCGCTCAGAGCGATCACAAATTATTGGCGTAATTTCCTGAATTCCAATTTCGGTAGCTTTTTCCAGAAACCATTCAAAACGATCGTTCATTTTGGTTGGTGCAACTGCAAGATGCAAATGGTATTTTGGTTCAGGAGATTTTTTTATCGAAAGTACTTCAACAATACATTTGTTATCAGAAGCAAGCGTAATTTCGGTTTCAAATAATAATCCCAAACCATTTGTAACGTGTAGAATATCTGAATCTTTCTTGCGTAAAACCTTTATAATATGGCGGCTTTCTTCTTTATCAAAAGAAAAAGTTTCAGTCGTTTCGTCAATATCAGGATTGTAAAATAATTGCATAATTAAAATTGAATTCGCGCTTTAGAAACGACAGCAGAAGTTTCAAAACGACTTGATAAATATTTTTGATATCCTACAATTCCAATCATTGCGGCATTATCTGTTGTGTATTCGAATTTTGGAACAAAAGTTTTCCAGCCATATTTAGCTTCACTTTCTTTCAATCGGGTTCTGATTCCTGAATTTGCAGAAACTCCGCCACCAATTGCAATTTGTGTGATTCCGGTTTCTTTTACGGCTAATTTCAATTTATCCATCAAAATTTCGATGATTGTATATTGAATAGAAGCACAAATATCATTCAGATTTTCTTCGATGAAATTTGGATTCTTTAATTTTTCCTTCTGAATAAAGTATAAAATTGCGGTTTTTAATCCGGAGAAACTAAAATCTAATCCCGGAACTTTAGGTTTTGTAAAAGCAAAAGCTTTCGGATTTCCTTCTTTGGCATATTTGTCGATCAAAGGTCCGCCCGGATAAGGAAGTCCAAGGATTTTAGCACTTTTATCAAAAGCTTCTCCAACCGCGTCATCAGTGGTTTCTCCGATAATTTCCATATCAAAAAAACCGTTTACTTTTACGATTTGAGTATGACCTCCGCTAATAGTTAAGGCCAAAAACGGAAACTCCGGTTTATCAAAACCTTCTTCGTCTATAAAATGAGCCAAAATATGGGCATGCATATGATTGACAGCGATTAACGGAATTTTTAGCGCCAATGAAAGCGATTTGCTAAAAGAGCTTCCCACTAATAAAGATCCCATTAAACCCGGACCTTGCGTAAAGGCAATAGCCGTTAGCTGATCTTTTTGTACATTTGCTTTACGAAGTGCAGCATCAATTACCGGAACAATATTTTGCTGATGTGCTCTTGAAGCTAATTCAGGAACGACACCGCCATATTGATTGTGAATTAACTGATTAGCCACAACATTTGAGAGTACTTTGTCGTTATGTAAAACCGCGGCAGCAGTATCATCGCATGAACTTTCGATGGCAAGAATAAAAACCTCTGAATTTTGCATATAAAGGCACGAATTTTGAATTATATTTGACAAATCAAATTTTTAATTTTCTTTGACTTGTAAGGAGAAGCCAAAATTAAAGAATTTTTATCAAAAACAGTCGTTCTTTGTCTGTTCAAAGTAAATTTAAAAAGAAAACTAAAATAAAAGCAGCTATCAAAAAAGTAAAGAAAATAATATCCAGAACCCTAATTGGGTTAATCTTACTTTTGTTAGCACTCGCTATCATCTTGTCTTTGCCTGTGGTTCAGACAAAAATCGCCACTTACATTACAGAGACATTAAACAAGGATTTTAATGTAAATATTAGTGTCGAAAGAACTTCAATAAACATTTTTGGCGGCGTAAAGCTGAAAAAAGTCTTGATTTTAGACCATCATAAAAAGACAATGATCTATGCAGATATCATTGCAACGGATATTTTGGGGTTAAAAAGATTGGTAGATGGAGATCTTATTTTTGGAGATATTCGTCTGACAGGTTTAATTTTTAACCTAAAAACGTATAAGAATGAACATGAAAACAATCTTAATGTTTTTATTCAGGCATTCGAAAAAGGTCCAAAATCTCCTAAATCAAGTAAACATTTTTTATTAACGGCCAAGAATGCTTACATCGACAGAGGCGCTTTTTCTGTTGTGGATGAGAATAAAAACACTCCAAAATTTCTTGATTTTAAAAAATTAAACGCTTACATCAGCGATTTTAAATTGTATGGTCCGGATGTAAATACTATAATTCACAGATTTTCTTTCTTAGATCATCGTGGTTTGTATGTATCTAATTTTGCAGGGAAATTCAGTTATACCAAAAAGCAAATTAAAGTCGAAAGCTTGGCTATAAAAACCAAAAGATCTTGGATTTATGGTAAAGCTATTTTGAATTATAAAATTGAAGATTTCTTAGATTTTACAGACAAAGTAAAGTTTAATGTCGCAATGGATTCTGCTTCGATTGCTTCAAATGATATTCGTTATTTCTATGACGGATTGGGTAAAAATCAACATTTTAGAATTAGAACTAAGATCAGAGGAACGCTTAATAATCTTAATTTAAGGCATCTTAAATTGAGTGATACAAATGGTTCTAAGATTGCAGGAACTATTAATTTTAGAAATCTTTTGGGTGACAAAACTCAGAAGTTTTCGATGCAGGGAAAGTTTGATAAACTGATTTCCAGTTATGATAATCTGGTTGTTTTATTGCCTGGCGTTTTAGGAAAAAAGCTTCCGAAAGAACTGCAAAGAATTGGCAAATTTAATATTGTTGGTAAAGCAAAAGTCTCGACAACAGATTTAGAGACAGACTTTAAGATGATAACTGATTTAGGAAACGGTCAGGCAAATATACATATGAATAATATGGATTTTATTGATAAAGCCTCTTATTCAGGAAATATTATTTTGGACAACTTCAATGTTGGCGCTTTATTAGCTCGGAAAGATATTGGCAAAACAACACTAAATCTTGATGTAGAAGGTGTTGGTTTTACCGAAAAATATCTGAATACAATCATAAAAGGTGATATTGCAAAATTAGATTATAATAAATATACCTATAATAATATAGTAGTAAACGGGAATTTTAAATTGCCTTATTATAAAGGTCAAGTTTCGATAAATGATCCAAATCTTAATTTGACATTTGACGGTTTGGTTGATTTAAGCAAAAGAGAAAGCAAATATGATTTTCATATCAATGTAGAAAATGCCGATTTGCGAAAATTGAGATTTGTTGATGATTCGATTTCTAATTTTACCGGAGACGCTGTTGTTGAATTAACCGGAAATTCGATCGAGAATCTTCAGGGAAATGTCTATATTAAAGATGCAGTTTATCAAAATCCAAAATCTACTTATGCTTTTGATGAAGTAACAATCAGTTCTAATTTTGATGCAGATCGATTGAGAACGATTACAATTAATTCGAACGATGTTGTAAACGGAAAAATTGTAGGTAAATTTCAGTTTGGACAATTAGATAAGCTGGTTATGAACTCAGTAGGAAGTTTGTATACCAATTATAAACCGTATAAGGTCAAGAAAGGTCAGTTCTTGAATTTTAATTTCCATGTTTACGATAAAGTGGTCGAAATGCTGTATCCGGAAGTTAATATAGATTCGTCGACTGTGGTGCGTGGTAAAATCGATTCAGATCTTCAGGAGTTTAAGTTTAAATTTAAATCTCAAAAAATTACTGCAGCAAAAAACACTTTTGATAATATCCGAATTAATATTGACAATAAAAACACGCTTTATAATGCGTATGTCGAGTTAGATAGTATCAAAACTCCGTATTATAAAGTACGAGATTTTAGTTTGATTAATGTTACCGCAAAAGACACGCTTTTTGTTCGTTCAGAATTTAAAGGTGGAGATAAAGGCCAGGATTATTATAATCTGAATTTATTTCATACGATAGATAAAAACAAAAATAACATCGTTGGAATCAAGAAATCTGAAATGAAGTTTAAAGACTATTTATGGTATTTAAATGAAGATGAAGAAAAAGATAATCAGATCGTTTTTGATCAGTTTTTCAAGAATTTCACGATAGATAATATTGTACTGTCGCATGAAAATCAGAAGATTGATTTAAATGGTATTATAAAAGGTACAGATTATAAAGATATTGTTCTGAATTTTGAAGATGTCGATATTAATAAGATCACGCCGTTTAATTCGAAGTTTGTATTTAATGGTAACTTGAATGGTAAGGTAAATTATAAGCAGAATAAAAGTGTTTATCAACCTACGGCATCAATTGTTATTGATCATCTTAATTTGAATAAAACAGAATTAGGAACTTTGAATTTTGATATTGCAGGTGATGAAAGTTTCAAAAAGTTTACGGTAAATTCTTCGATACAAAACGGATTTACAGAATCATTTAGAGCCAACGGAACTTTTGCAATCGAAAACAAGGAAACTCTTTTAGATTTGAATTTAAAACTCGAAGGATTTAATTTGGCGACTTTAGGTTCTGTTGGAGGTGATGTTTTGTCAAACGTGAGAGGAAGTGTTTCCGGTAATGCTGCTGTTGTCGGAAATCTTAAAAAACCGGAAATCAATGGTCGTTTGTATGTTGAAAAAGCCGGAATGACAATTCCGTATCTTAATACTGATTATGAGTTGAGTGATCGAACGGTAATTGATTTAACAGATGAGAAGTTTTTGTTTAGAAATAATCAATTAACAGATACTAAATACGGAACTAAAGGATTGTTGAACGGAACTATTGAACATCATAATTTTGGTGATTGGAAATTAGATCTTACGATTACGTCTAAGCGATTATTGGCTCTTGATACAAAAGATAGTGAAGATGCGGCTTATTTTGGAACTGCATTTATTAACGGAACTGCAAGTATAAAAGGTCCAACGGATGGTTTGTTTATTAAAGTAGACGCTAAATCTGAGAAAGGTACCGAAGTTAAGATTCCTATTAATAATGCTCAAAGTGTTGGAGAAAGCAGCTGGATTCATTTTGTGACGCCAAAAGAGAAATACAATCTGGCAAATGGTATTGTTGAAAAAACGAGAAACTATAACGGACTTGAATTGGAGTTTGATTTTGATATTACGCCAGATGCCGAAGTCGAAGTAATCTTGGACAGGAATTCCGGACACGGTATGAAAGGAAAAGGTTACGGATCGTTATTATTTAAAATTAATACGCTTGGTAAGTTTAATATGTGGGGGGATTTCCAGGCATATGAAGGAACTTACAACTTTAAATACGGAGGTTTAATTGATAAAAAATTCTCGGTTAAAAAAGGAGGATCTATTATTTGGGAAGGAAACCCAATGAAGGCACAGCTTAATCTGGAAGCAGTTTATAAAACATCGGCAAATCCGGCGGTATTATTAGATAATACTTCTTCATTCAATAAAAAAGTACCCGTAGAAGTTGTTATTGGATTAAGAGGAGATTTAACAAGTCCGGAGCCTAATTTTGATATTCAGTTTCCATCTGTAAGTAATGTTCTTAAATCTGAGATACAATATAAGTTAGATGATAAGGATATTCGTCAGACACAAGCCTTGTATTTGTTGTCTACAGGTTCATTCATGAGTACAGACGGATTTAGTCAGGGCGATTTATCTGGAACTTTGACAGAAACTGCCTCTAGTTTATTAGGCGGCATTATAAAATCGGATAATGATAAAGTTAATATCGACTTGAATTATATTTCGGCAGATAAAAGATTAGGGCAGGAAGCCGATGGTCAGTTTGTGGCTAATATTTCATCACAGGTAAACGAAAGAATTACAATCAATGGTAAATTAGGAGTTCCGGTTGGAGGTGTAAACGAATCTGCTATTGTTGGTGATATCGAAATTCTATATCGAGTAAACGAAGACGGATCTATGAATCTTCGTTTGTTTAATAAAGAAAATGACATCAATTATGTAGGGCAGGGAATTGGTTATACGCAAGGTGTTGGTATCTCGTATGAAGTAGATTTTGATACTTTTAGCGAATTGGTAAATAAAATATTTAAGGATCATAAACTTGAAAAAGCAATTAAAAGTTCTAATAATGATTTGCAGGATTCTAATTTAAATCCTGATTTTGTCAATTTCTCTAATAAAAAAGACGCGAAGAATAAAAAGGATAAGGACAAAAAAGAAGCGGAGAAAAAAGAAGAACCGAAAAGTCCGCCGCCTCAAAATAATAATGAGGGATTGATTCCTGATAACGACTTTTAATTCAGGCAACTTTGTTAAAAATATAATGATATAAAACCATTCGTGATTGCGAATGGTTTTTTTGTGCTAAATTTAGAGATTCAAAAAATATTTTCGGATTTCTAAAAGCTCGGATTTTTGTAACACTTCATTAATGTATTGTTAATTTTAAACATTTAATTAAAATAAGAGCCTTTTATTATTTTAAATGAATTTTTTGGTATCAAAAAACTTATTAACGAAAACGTTTGAATTTAACACATTTTATTAATTAATGATAAACATCACCTATAAAGTGGTGAATGTTTGCTAATTTTACACTTTAATACTTAAATAATGCCAAAAACAATAAAAAAAGTTGGTGTTCTAACATCGGGAGGAGACTCACCTGGAATGAATGCCGCAATACGAGCAGTTGTTCGAACGTGCGCTTACCATAATATAGAATGCATTGGAATTTATAGAGGATACCAAGGAATGATCGAAGGTGATTTCAAAGAAATGGGACCTCGTAGTGTAAATAATATTGTAAACAAAGGTGGAACGATCTTGAAATCAGCTCGTTCAGTTGAGTTTAGAACCCCTGAAGGTAGAAAAAAAGCTCATGAAAATCTTTTGAAAGCAGGAATTGATGCTCTTGTTGTCATTGGTGGAGACGGAAGTTTTACCGGAGGTTTGATTTTTAATTCAGAATATAATTTCCCTGTAATGGGAATCCCAGGTACAATTGATAATGATATTTTTGGTACAACTCATACCTTAGGATATGATACTGCCCTGAATACTGTTGTAGATTGTATTGATAAAATTAGAGATACTGCAAGTTCTCATAACCGTCTGTTTTTTGTAGAGGTTATGGGTAGAGATGCCGGACATATTGCTCTTAATGCCGGAATTGGTGCAGGTGCCGAAGAAATTCTTATTCCTGAAGAAGATTTAGGTTTGGAGAGATTATTAGACTCTCTGCAAAAAAGTAAAGCTTCAGGAAAATCATCAAGTATAGTAGTTATTGCTGAAGGCGATAAAATTGGTAAAAACGTATTCGAATTAAAAGATTACGTTGAAGCTAACTTGCCTGAATATGATGTAAGAGTTTCTGTTTTAGGACACATGCAGCGTGGTGGATCACCATCTTGTTTTGACCGTGTTCTTGCAAGCCGTTTAGGTGTAAAAGCAGTTGAATCTTTAATCGAAGGTAAATCAAATTATATGGTTGGTTTGCGTGAAGACAAAGTAGCTCTTACTCCATTAGAACAAGCAATTAAAGGTAAATCTGAAATTGATAGAGAATTGTTGAGAGTGTCAGACATTATGTCGACATAATATACATATAAGGTTTAAAAAAGGAATGAAGTTTATTGTGAGGAAATTAGACTTTAAATTAGTGTAATAAAAACAAAAGCAAAAATTAAGTAAAATGTCAAAAGTAAAATTAGGAATAAACGGATTTGGACGTATCGGAAGAATCGTTTTTAGAGAAACTTTCAATAGAGATAATGTAGAAGTTGTAGCAATCAACGATTTATTAGATGTTGATCACTTAGCTTATTTATTAAAATATGATTCAGTTCACGGTCGTTTTAACGGAACTGTAGAAGTAAAAGAAGGAAAACTTTATGTAAACGGAAGAAATATCCGTATCACTGCAGAAAGAAATCCTGCTGACTTAAAATGGAATGAAGTTGATGTTGATGTAGTTGCTGAATGTACTGGTATTTTTACAACTATCGAAACTGCAAATGAGCACATTAAAGGTGGTGCAAAAAAAGTAATCATTTCTGCTCCATCAGCAGATGCTCCAATGTTTGTAATGGGAGTAAACCATGAAACAGCAAAAGCTACTGACTTAGTAGTTTCTAACGCTTCTTGTACTACTAACTGTTTAGCTCCTTTAGCTAAAGTTATTCACGATAATTTCGAAATTGTTGAAGGTTTAATGACAACTGTTCACGCAACAACTTCAACTCAAATGACAGCTGATGGTCCTTCTAGAAAAGACTGGAGAGGTGGACGTGCTGCTAGCATCAACATCATTCCTTCTTCTACTGGAGCTGCTAAAGCTGTTGGAAAAGTAATTCCTGCTTTGAATGGAAAATTAACTGGAATGTCTTTCCGTGTTCCTACTGCTGACGTTTCTGTAGTAGATTTAACTGTAAAAGTAGCTAAAGAAACTTCTTATGAAGAAATTATGGCTGTTTTGAAGAAAGCTTCTGAAAATGAAATGAAAGGTATCTTAGGATATACTGAAGATGCAGTTGTTTCTCAGGATTTTATTTCTGACAAAAGAACTTCAATCGTTGATGCTACTGCAGGAATTGGATTAAATTCAACTTTCTTCAAACTTGTATCTTGGTATGATAATGAGTACGGATACTCAAGTAAACTAATCGATTTGTCTGTACATATCGCTGGTTTAAAATAATAATTTATAATTTTGCAAAATCCCGTTATTTTATAGTAACGGGATTTTCTTATTTTGTTACTTCCTTAATTAATGTATAAAACACACTTATTAAAGAAGAACTAATCCAAAAACTGAATAAAATGAAATTAATAGTTGATAGTGGATCTACCAAAGCCGATTGGATTGCAATTGATGATAATGGAAAAGTATTATTTACCACACAAACTCTGGGACTAAATCCTGAAATTCTTGATGGTCCTGAAATTATAGAAAGATTAAATGACCGTTTTGACATTTTGCAAAACAAAAAAAATGCTTCACATTTGTTCTTTTACGGAGCAGGTTGTGGAACTGACAGAATGAAGCTGGCTTTGTCACAAATCTTTCAGGAATATTTTTCTAATGCAATTGTAGAAGTTCATGAGGATACTTATGCTGCTGTTTATGCAACGACTCCAAAAGGAGAAGAAGCAATCGTAAGTATATTAGGAACAGGATCTAACTGCAGTTATTTTGATGGAAAAGTATTGCATCAAAAAGTTCAATCATTAGGGTATATCGCTATGGATGATTGTAGTGGAAATGTTTTTGGAAAAGAATTAATCAGAAAATATTATTTCAATAAAATGCCTAAGGAATTGGCAGTTGAATTTGAAAAAGAATATGATTTAGATCCTGATTTTATCAAGAATAAATTATATAAAGAGCCAAATCCAAATGCTTATTTAGCAACTTTTGCGAAGTTCTTAATCAAACATAAAGACACTGAATTTTGTAGAAAAATTATCTTCAAAGGGATGAAATCTTTCGTGAAAAATTATATTAAACAATATGATAATTGCAAAGAGATTCCGGTTCATTTTGTTGGTTCTATTGCTTTTTATCTAAAAGATGAATTACAAGAAACATTTAATAAATACGAACTTCAATTAGGGAACGTTTTAAGAAGACCTATTGATGGATTAATTGCTTACCACGTTGCTAATCAATAAATAAACGTAAATGATAGAAATTGCTATTATAGCTCACGACGGAAAGAAGGCAGATATGGTTCAGTTTTTAAATAAAAACAAAACACTTCTTCTTAAAGAAAATATTAAATTGATCGCTACAGGAACTACCGGAAGTAAGGCTGTAAATGCCGGTTTTAAGGTAAAAAGAATGCTTTCAGGACCAATGGGAGGTGACGCACAAATAGCTGCGCGTGTAGCCGAAGGTAAAACACAGATGGTTTTCTTTTTTAAAGATCCACTTGCAAGCCACGCCCATGAAGTCGATATTAATATGCTTATTCGTGTTTGTGATGTTCATAATGTGCCTTTAGCAACAAATGAAGCTTCTGCTCAATTGTTATTGAATGCCGTAGCACTGCAGTTATAGAGTTTCAATTCATTTCAATTTATATAAAGAAACCGTTTCATTTACTGAAACGGTTTTTTATTGCTCTAAAATTTGCAATAATAATTTTTTTGTAGTCTTTTATTACTGTTTTGCTAATTATTTGATATTTATTATCTTATGTTTTAATCCGTTTGTTTTTTTGAAGTAAATTTGATTAGTAAAATTATTGTTAAATTATGAAAAAACATACTTTAATTGCGCTAATTGCTCATGATAATAAAAAAGCAGATATGATTCAGTTTTTAATTAAAAACGGAATTGCGCTACAACATGATAAAGTTAAGCTTATTGCAACAGGAATATTAGGTAGAAATGCTGAGAAATCAGGGTTCAAGGTCAAAAAAATGCTTCCGTGTTCAATGGGTGGTGATGCTCAAATTGCATCTAAAGTAGCAGGAGGTAAAATTAATATCGTTTTTATGTTTACAGATCCTTTAGTGACCAATGCTCACGAAGTCGATATTAAGATGCTTGTCAGGATATGCGATGTTCATAATGTGCCGTTGGCAACAAATGAAGCAACGGCACAATTATTTTTAAATGCTATTGTACAGCAATTATAGAGATTTCTACATTTACATTTTTTGGTAAACAAGCTACCTGAACAGTTTCACGTGCAGGAGCAGTTTTTTCATTAAAATAAGATCCGTAAACGGTATTTATAGCAGCAAAATTATTCATATCCATAATAAAGATAGTTGCTTTTACTACGTTTTCAAAAGTCATATTTGCAGCTTCCAAAATTGCAGCAATGTTTTGCATTACTTGTTTAGTTTCGTCATTGATATTGTCAGTAACAAGTTCTCCAGAAGCTGGATTAATCGCAATTTGACCAGAAGCATAAAGCGTATTTCCTGATAATACAGCTTGATTATAAGGTCCGATTGGTGCTGGAGCTTTTTCAGTAAAGATGATTTTTTTCATGATAAATTATTTTTATTCGATCAATTTGGTTTTAGGATTTATCGGTTCAAAGTACTTCGTTTATTCCATTTGATATCACTAAGCATTCCGGACTTAATTCCAATAAAGAAGTTCCAGTTTGAGTTTGTTCCCAATGGAGACCAGTTAAACGCCATTCTCCAGCTCATTAAATCTCTTTCAAAACGGAACTGAGTAAATGTAACTCCCTTTTGTACAAAATCATAACCGGTAGAAACCCCGCCTTTCCATTTTGGAGTAATATCCATGTTGACAGACACCATTATCGAGTTTCCTGAGATTTTGTTTTCTCTTCTTATGTTGCTGTATGTCATTGAGTAAGCAAGTGTCATGTCCCAAGGGATTTTCGACTTAAAGAATTCACTAATTACATCTTTGTCATCATCTTTTTCATTTGCAAACTGACTATTTCGAGGGTCTGTTAAATCTGTATTGGTACCAAACAAGTCATCATTTCGTCCACCATTTCGCTGACTTTGAGCATTCTTATCGTCCTTGCCAGTGCCTTTATTCGAGAACGAATAGTTTAGGGTAATATTGGCATTTGTCATTCTGAATAAACTTCCTCCATTATCAATATTATACGTATTGATTCTGTCGTTATTGTTGTTTAATGCATATGGATCTAAAGTAGCTCCAAAATTGACATTCATCTTATTTTGCAAAAGCTGTGTTCCACCGCTAATAAGCAATGGTTGCCAAGCCAAAACATCCTTACCGTTGGCATTAAAATTATAATTTGTACTAAGATTTAAGTTGTTTAACAACATCACCTTTTTAGGTTCTGTTTTTGTACTGTCACGATCTCTTACTTTGGCCTCAAAAGTGTTGCTTAAAGCAAAAGCTACAATATTTGAGTTATCTCTTGACGGAGCACCATAAACACCACCTTCAAAGCGTGTATATTGATTAAGTTTTCCCGAAGCATCTACAGAATAGTTGTCGTAGTATTTTTCAAAACTAGGAGTGTAGGAATATGAAATTGTAGGACGCATTACGTGACGAATCGATTGGATTTTTTTGTCATCTCCAAAATTGAAAGTACCATAAATAGTCGTTCCTAAACTTGAAGTAAAATTATATGTTCTAAAGGAGTCAAAACCATTTACAACCGTATTTACCACTTTACTTTGATCAGCATCATAGTTTTTGTTGATAGTTTTGGTAACCCATGTTTCCTGATAGTTTGTAGCTGCCTGCGCACTAAAATATTTGAATACTTTAAAGTTTGTACTCAACGGAATCGTGTGTTGCATACCTATTTGAGCATCTCTAAACATTTGTGGCTTAAAAAACAGAGAATCCGTTGTTGTGATATTGTTTTTACCGCTTAAGTTATATTGTAAGTTGATGTTTTTTATAAGTCCTTTTTTTACACCATCTTTTCCAACAAAAGGATAAACACGATCAATACTAGCCTGTAAAGTTGGTAGCGTCATCGTAATAACTTCTGTTTGTGTGTTTTGTGAATGCGTCGCTGATAATGAAAAACGAGCTTGCGGAATTGTATTAAAAGTCTTGCTATACGATATAGACGAACTCAGAGTATTGTTTAAGTTCGATCCAATATTGGCCTGATTGATAGATTGCTTAAAATATTTACTACTACCCATGTTTACGGAAGCAGAAAAAGTTGAATTAGGACTTGCTTTAGAGTCTCTTGAATGTGACCACTGAATGTTGTAAATATTTTGTTTGCTATAATCCGGATAACCACGTTCACTGCTAATTAGGTTTTCAAAACGAATATTGACATTTCCACGGTACCTATATCTTGTTGCATATGCCGATTCAAATCGCATCGCGTAACTACCATTAGTATAGTAATCTCCTAAAACGGTCAAATCATAATTATCGCTCAAGGCAAAATAATAACCCATATTCTGAAGCGAAAAACCTCTTGTATTGGAGTCATTATAACTTGGAATAATAATACCGGAAACACTTCTTTCCTGACTCATCGGGAAATAAGCAAACGGCAATGCAAGCGGAGTAGGTACATCTGCAATAACCATATTGGTTAATCCAGTGATAACTTTTTTACCTGGGATAAATTTTACCTTATTAGTTTGAAAGTAGTATTCAGGATTGTCAATGTCTGTAGCTGTTGTAAAACGCGCACCTTTTAAGAAGTAAACAGAATCGTTTTCTTTTTTAGTAACAGCAGCTTTTATTTTGAATTCGCCTTGTTCGGTTCTTGAATTGAAGATTAAGGCTTTCTTTGTTTTAAAGTTAAAACGGATAGAATCAGGCTGAACTTCGCTTGAACCTTGTTTAAAATTTGGATATTGTGACAAAACTCCGGCAGAATCTTTTATTCTTCCGGCATAAACTTCATCTTTTTCATAATTTAAAACAATTATACCAGATTTTAATTCTACATCTTTATAGTATAACTCAGCTTCATTATATAAAGTGATCAGTTTTCTTTTCTGATCGATTTTTGCGTAATCTTTAGCTCTGTACTTAACTTTTCCGTCCAGAAAAGTCTTTTTAGGTCTAACGGTATCAAGTTTTATGGTATCTGTAGCAGCAGTTGCTGGTTTATCTGTTTGTTTTACAGTTGCTAACGGCTTTTTTTTGTTTTTTATCTCTTGCGAATATAATTTACCAGTTCCTAGTGTTAGGAAAAATGATAATAAAACGATATTAAATAAGTTTGTATGCAAAGGTTTAAATGCTATTTTTGTAAAATTATGGCTTGTTTTTTGACATGTCAAACTTACATATAATTTTTTGTCAAAAATAATCAATTGTAAAAATTATAGCTGTTGCGTTTTATTAAAATTAACTTTTAGATTTATGAATAGATTTAACAAAATTAAGGTAATATTTACTTTTTTTCTAACGATAATGTCATTTTGTGCTTATAGTCAGTCAAATGTATTTAAGGTAACTCTTGATGCTGGACATGGTGATCACGATTTTGGAGCAGTTTATAGCGGACGAATTGAAAAAAATATTGCTTTGGCTATTGTACTAAAAGTTGGAAAAATTTTAGAACTTAACCCAAATGTTGATGTTATTTACACTCGTAAAACAGATGTTTTTATCGATTTAGTCGAAAGAGCGAACATTGCAAACCGCGCAAACTCTAATATTTTTGTTTCTATACACTGTAATGCAAACAAAAATACTGCAGCAGACGGAACTGAAACTTATGTAATGGGTTTGAGTAAAACAGCTTCGAATCTTGAAGCGGCGAAAAAAGAGAACTCGGTAATTACTTTAGAGAAAGATTATAAACGTAAATACGAAGGTTTCGATCCAAATTCGCCTGAATCTATGATTAGTATGACACTAATGCAGGAAGAATATTTAGAGAATAGTATTTCGTTAGCAAGTAAAATTGAAGATAATTTCGAGAAACTGGGTAAAAAAATAAGACAAGGCGGAGTTAAGCAAGCACCATTTATGGTACTTCATAAAGCTTATATGCCAAGAGTATTAGTAGAAACAGGATTTGTTTCGAATCCTGATGAAGGAAATATTTTAAATTCAGAAGAAGGTCAGAACGATATTGCAAAAGCTATTGCCGAAGCTATTTTGAGTTATAAGAGAGAATATTTTGGCTCTGGTGCTCCGGAAATTGTAGAAGCCAGACCAGCGAGAGATACAACTCCTGCAAAACCTAAAGCAGTTGAAACAACAGCAGTAAAAAGTGCTCCAAAAGGAACCTTCTTTAAAGTACAACTTATTGCAAGTATTAAAAAAACGCCAACGGAGCCTAAAAACTTTAAAGGATTGAAAAATGTAACAATGTTATACGAAAATAATATTTACAAATATTTCTATCAGGAAACTGCAGACTACGAAGCTGCAAAAAAATATTTGCAAGAGGCTAAAGACAAAGGATATGGCGCCGCTTTTTTAATTGCAACTAAAGACGGAGAAAAAATCAATATTCAGGACGCCATTAAATAATAGGCTTTTGTTCGAATATTTATATTAATTTTGTAGAAACACTTAGAATTTTGAAACTAACAAGAGAAATTAAAACGGCTATTTTAGTCATCGCGTCAATCTTATTATTTATTTGGGGCTATAGTTTTTTAAAAGGCAGAGACCTTTTTACGAATTACAAAACATTATATGTAGAATATAATAATGTGGAGGATTTGTCACCATCAGCACCAGTTACCATAAACGGACTTACAATTGGTAAAGTAAATAAGATTACAATTAATGAAGTAACAGGTAAATTATTAGTTGAACTTCAATTAAAAACAGATTTTCCAATCTCAAAATCAAGCCAGGCAGCTTTGTATTCTCCAAGTTTAATTGGAGGAAAACAAATCAAGATTATTCCTAATCTTGCAGACAAAGAACCAGTTGAAGATGGACAAACGTTAGCATCAACAGTTGAGTTGGGATTGACAGAATCTTTGGGAGGTAAAATCGAGCCAATTCAGCAAAAATTAGATTTAATGCTTGCCAATATTAATACATTGGTTTCCGGATTAAACAATGTTTTAGACAAACAAGGTCAGGAAAACTTAAAGAAATCATTGGCAGAATTAAGTCAGACAATGGAGCAATTTCATAGAGCTTCAGGAAGTCTTAATTCTATTTTAGATACTAATAAAGGACAAATTAACGGAGTTGTAACCAACTTTAATAAAATGTCAAGTAACTTCAATAAAATATCAGATTCTTTAAACAAAGCTGATTTAGGAAAAACAGTTAGAAACCTAAACCAGACTTTGGCTAAAGTTGACAATCTTATGAGTAACTTAAACTCAGGAAAAGGTACTGCAGGCAAGTTGTTAAGTGACGATGCTTTGTATAATAATCTTTCTAAAACTTCAAAAGAGTTAGAGTTATTATTGCAAGACGTTCGTCTTTATCCAACTCGTTATGTGAATGTTTCTCTTTTTGGAAAGAAAAATAAACCATATGTAGCACCAACAGAAGACGCTAACACAACTACTAAAAATTAATTAGAATGAGTTATTTAGATAATATTTTGTTCGCTATACTTCTAATTGTAGGTTTCGGTTTTTTTGCATCGAGCGTAAAAAAAATCATCCGTAACATCAATTTAGGAGTAGATGTAAATCGAAAAGATAATTCTAAAGCACGTTGGAAAAACATGGCATTGATTGCTCTTGGGCAATCAAAAATGGTGAGACGCCCTGTAGCTGGAATACTTCATATTTTTGTATATGTAGGTTTTATAATTATTAATATCGAATTAGTTGAAATTATAATCGATGGATTATTTGGAACTCATAGAATTTTTGCTCCTTATTTAGGAGTTGTTTATGATGTTTTAATTGCTTCTTTCGAGATTTTAGCATTTTTAGTTCTCGTTGCCGTTATTACCTTCTGGATTAGAAGAAATGTAATAAGATTAAAACGTTTTATTAATCCTGATTTGAATGGTTTTCCTAAAAGTGATGCCAATTATATCTTGTATTTCGAAACCGTTTTAATGCTTCTGTTTTTGTTTATGGATGCTTCTGATTTGCATTTACAAAATGTTCCCGGAGGATTTTCTCATTTTCACAGAGCAGGAAGTTTCCCGATAAGTCAGTTTATTGCGCCAATTTTCAACGGAATGTCAAACGAATTAGTTGCATTGTTGTTTGAAGTATTTTGGTGGTTACATATTGCAGGTATTTTAGTTTTTATGAACTATTTATACTTCTCAAAACACTTGCATATTCTTTTAGCATTCCCGAATACTTATTTTGCAAACTTAAATCCTGAAGGACAGTTTGATAATTTAGAGTCAGTAACCAAAGAAGTTAAGTTAATGATGGATCCAAATGCAGATCCGTTTGCTGCTGCTCCGGCGGATGAAAATGCAGCTCCAAGTAAATTTGGAGCAAGTGATGTTCAGGATTTAAACTGGGTACAATTATTAAACGCTTACACTTGTACAGAATGTGGTCGTTGTACATCATCATGTCCAGCGAATCAAACGGGCAAAAAATTGTCTCCTCGTAAAATTATGATGGATACAAGAGACCGTTTGCAAGAAGTAGGAAAAAATATTGATGCAAACAAAGGTGTTTTTGTTCCGGATAATAAAACATTATTAAACGATTATATAACTCCTGAAGAGTTATGGGCATGTACTTCATGTAATGCTTGCGTTGAAGAATGTCCGGTAAATATCAGTCCGTTGTCTATTATTATGGATATGCGTCGTTATCTTGTTATGGAACAAAGTGCTGCTCCAATGTCATTGAATGCAATGATGACAAACATTGAGAATAATGGAGCGCCTTGGCAATACAGTCAACAAGATAGATTGAACTGGAAAAACGAAAATTAAGATAGGTTAGACGGTTATTTGTTTAACCGTTTAATCGATTGAATAAAATATTTAAGGTTTTTGTTAGGGTTATAGTAAAGAGTACGATTAACCAAATAAGCGATTAACCGATTAAACAAAAAAAAGAAGATGTCAGAAAGTTTAGTAGTGCCAACAATGGCTGAAATGCTAGCCCAAGGAACACAACCGGAAGTTTTATTTTGGGTTGGTTGTGCAGGGAGTTTTGATGATAGAGCAAAGAAAATTACAAAAGCATTTGTACGTATTTTAAATCGTACCAATGTTTCGTTTGCAGTATTAGGTACTGAAGAGAGTTGTACCGGAGATCCTGCAAAACGTGCCGGAAATGAGTTTTTGTTTCAAATGCAAGCCATGATGAATATCGAGGTTTTGAATGCATATGAAGCTAAAAAAATCGTAACGGCTTGTCCGCATTGTTTTAATACTTTAAAAAATGAATATCCTGAATTAGGAGGTCAATATGAGGTAATTCATCATACAGAGTTTTTAAAGTCACTAATCGATGACGGAAGATTAACTGTTGAAGGCGGACAATTTAAAGGAAAGAAAATCACTTTTCATGATCCTTGTTATTTAGGAAGGGCAAATAAAGTATACGAAGCGCCAAGAGATTTGATTCAGAAATTAGACGTTGAATTAGTCGAAATGAAACGTTCTAAAGCAAATGGTTTATGTTGTGGAGCTGGTGGAGCACAAATGTTTAAAGATGCTGAACCAGGAAACAAAGAAGTAAACGTATTGCGTACTGAAGATGCCTTAGAAGTAAAACCGGATATTATTGCAGCTGGTTGTCCGTTTTGTAATACAATGTTAACCGATGGTATTAAACATCAGGAAAAAGAAGGGCAAGTTAAAGTAATGGATATTGCGGAATTGATTGCTAATGCTCAGGATCTTTGATTTGAGGCTCAAAGTGGCAAAGGTTCAAAGGGACAAAGGTTTTTAACTTGAAACCTGAAACTTGAAACCTGAAACAAAATAAACTTAAAGAAAAAATTAAAATGTATATACCTTTTGAAGATTTACCTGGTGAATCCAGAATCTGGATTTATCAATCGAACAGAAAATTTTCTGAGGAAGAATTTTCTGAAATAGAAACTGACCTGAAAGCTTTTGTTGAAGGTTGGGCAGCACACGGAACAAGCCTTGAAGCTTCATATTTATTGAAATACAACCGATTCATTATTTTGGCTGTAAATCAGGAAGTGCAAGCAGCGACTGGTTGTTCTATTGATAGTTCGGTGGAGTTTATTCAGAGTTTAGAGAAAAAATATAATGTTGATTTGTTAGATAAAATGAACGTTACTTTTAAACTAGGAGAACATATCGCACACAAACCTCTAATTGATTTCAAGAAAATGGTTAAAGACAAATCTGTATCTGAGAATACGATTGTGTTTAATAATTTGGTAAACAATATCGAAGAATTTAATGAATCTTGGGAAGTTCCTGCAGCTGATAGTTGGCATAGCAGATTCTTCTAAGAAGAATTTATAATATATTAATTAAGGCATCAAATTTAGATTTTGTGCCTTTTTTTGTTTTAAAGAGGTTTTGTTTCAGGTTTCAAGTTTCAGGTTTTTGCCAAAGTTTATCATTCCTGGTAATTACAAGATTGCGGAAATCTTTGTCAAAGTTTTAAACTTTGACAAAGATAGATTGCGAGATAGAAGTTTTGGAATAAAGTTCTTGTAAAAATAAAAACTTCTAATCTAGCCCCGATGGGAACGATATCCTTTTTCTGGCTTCTTTAGACAGAAAAAGATATAGTGGACAGCGGGACAAGTGGTTCTTATGAAAAAGTCTTTTCTGCTCCTGATTATAATTATGAATTATAAGTTATGAATTATGAGTTATGGATTATGAGTTTAACTGAGGATATTGAGATTTCTATTTGATTTACAATGAAGTTAAAATTCAGTAATCTTTAAGTCTAAGCTAGTCTAAAATTCTAAGTTAGTCTAACAACCTAATATTCTGAAAACTAATATTCACAAAAATCTAACAATCGAAAACTTAAATTAAACGTGATTTTTGAGTACTTTCGTAGAATTAAATTTAATACATGAAAATAGCTATAGTTTGTTATCCGACATTTGGCGGTAGTGGCGTAGTTGCTACAGAATTGGGTCTTGAATTAGCCAGACGCGGACACGAAATTCACTTTATTACTTATAGTCAGCCGGTTAGGTTGGCGCTTTTAAATCCTAATGTTCATTATCACGAAGTAAACGTTCCTGAATATCCTCTTTTCCATTATCAGCCGTATGAATTGGCTTTGTCAAGCAAATTGGTTGATATGGTGAAACTATATAAAATTGAAGTACTTCATGTGCATTATGCAATTCCTCATGCATATGCGGGTTATATGGCGAAGCAAATGCTGAAGAATGAAGGAATTAATCTTCCGATGATTACAACGCTTCACGGAACTGATATTACGCTGGTTGGAAATCATCCGTTTTATAAACCTGCGGTGACTTTTAGTATCAATAAATCAGATTACGTGACTTCGGTTTCACAAAGTTTGAAAGATGATACTTTAAAATTATTCAAAATCAAGAATAAAATTAGAGTAATTCCTAATTTTATTGAGTTAGATAAAGTGGTAAAAGATCCGCAAGCGCCTTGTCACCGTTATGTAATGGCAAAGGAAAACGAACGCATCATTACGCATATCAGTAATTTTAGAAAGGTGAAACGTATTCCGGATATTATTAAGATTTTCTATAATATTCAGAAAGTTATGCCAGCTAAATTAATGATGGTTGGTGATGGTCCTGAAAAAGAAAAGGCAGAAGTTTTGTGTATGGAACTGGGGATTTACGATAAGGTAATTTTCTTTGGAAACAGTAATGAAATCGATAAGATCTTGTGCATGACTGATTTGTTTTTACTTCCATCAGAAACAGAAAGTTTTGGTTTGGCAGCTTTAGAAGCTATGGCTTGTGGAGTTCCAGTGATTTCGAGTAATTCAGGAGGTTTGCCAGAGGTTAATTTCGATGGAATCTCAGGATATTTGAGCAATGTTGGAGATGTTGAAGAAATGGCTGCAAATGCAATTAAAATACTGAAAGATGACGAAGTTTTGAATCAGTTTAAAGCAAATGCTCTTGAAGTTGCAAAGAAATTTGATATTAAAAATATCCTGCCTAAATATGAGGCTTTGTATCAAAGAGCAATTGACGATTATAAAAGTGAAAAGCAGCAATCTTAAAAATAAGCGTAAATGAAAAAAGTAATTTCGGTTTTGGCAATTTTTGCTATGGTTTCCTGTGGAGTAAAAAAGACAACAGATTCAAAGGTTTTATACGAAGTTCTGACGGAACAATCTGATGGGGGAGGAAATATCAAGTTTTTTGAAATTTTGACGGAACCTAACGAAATCAAAATGTTAGAAAATGATCCGCTTTTGGCTGATAAAATGAAACAGACTGATATTAGTAATTCAAATTATGTGATCCTGAATATGGGAGAAAAAAACACTGGTGGATATTCTATTGGTGTTGAAAAGGTTGAGGAAACAGATAAAAATATCATCATAACAGTAAAAGAAAATAATCCTGCTGCGGACGCAATGGTGATGCAAGTGATTACATATCCTTATACGGTAGTGAAAATTCATTCTAAGAAAGATATTATTATAAAGTAATTTTTATCTGTGAAATGTTAGATGTGAAATATGAGAATGTCTGACTGGATATTGAAATTAACCGCAAAGTTCGCGAAGTTTTTTGTTCTGGATCGCGCTAATAAACGCAAAGTTCGCAAAGCTAAATCAATACAATCCCGATAGCTATCGGGATTGCGAACTTTGCGTTTTACAGAATCTTGTATAGAAAAAACTTAGCGCACTTTGCGGTTAAATCAGTTCAATGATAGACTTCGACTTCCATAAGTTTGACAAACATAAAAAAAACCTGTCGCAGTTAAACGACAGGTTTTCTTTTACAATTATTTTTTACTTTTATTCTAAATTTTAGAATCTAAATTTAACGCCTAAACCAACGTCAAATCCAAAATTGTCATCATCATAATATCCAGAACCAATTTCTGGTCTTGCATCTAATGAAAGTGTGATTGGCGCTTCGCTAAATCTGTATTCTATACCGATGTCTCCAGCTGCGAATACATATGTTCCGCTGTCGTTATATTTGTAATTGTTGTTGTAGTAATCGTGATCCCATGCAGCAATTCCACCACCAACACCAGCATACCAGTTAAAACCGCCATCGATGTTCCAAACCCATTGGTAAAGAGCAACGGCTTTAATAGCATCTACGTCACTACTGTTTCTGAATCCTAAATCAAATTCAAGTCTGTTTTTTTGGTTTAAACCTAATTGATATGATGCTTCACCGCCAAAACCGTTATTGTCTCCTAAACGGATTCCTAAAGCGTGTTTCGAAATTTCTTGTGATTGAGCCGTAAATGCTAATCCTAATAGCATAATGGCCGATAAAATTATTTTTTTCATGAAAATGGTTATTAATTATTTTTCAAATTTAATGTGTCACACCATTTTCAAACGTATAAAATTATTGGAAATTGTTACATAATTCACATTTTTGATTGCAATCAAACTAAATTGAAAGTATTGTTATCTCCTATAAATAGAGTGATTTACATCTAAAATCTGTTATTTATTTAGAATAATAGATGAAATTAACTGAGAGCTTAAAATGTCTTCCATCTCAAAAAGATTCTCTTCTTCTGTAAAATTACTTTCGGCATAAGAGTACAATTTCCAGCGTTTTTTGTGGTATTCTAAAGCAGTTAGATTTTCAACCCAATCTCCTGAATTTAGATATAAAGTAGAACCGTGTTTGTTTTCTTTGGTAATAATTTTTGGTTCGTGAATGTGCCCGCAAATTACATAATCATACTTTTTTTCGATGGCAAGATCTGTCGCTGTAGTTTCGAAATCAGATATGAATTTTACCGCTTTTTTCACACTGGCTTTAATTTTTTTAGAAAACGAATAAGGTTCTCTTCCCAGTTTTGCCAAACACCAATTTGCAAAACGATTGGTAAGAATTAAATAATCATAACCTAAACCGCCCAATTTTGCAATCCATTTAGAGTGCTGAACAGAAGCGTCAAAAACGTCTCCGTGAAAAATCCATGCTTTTTTATCGTCCAGTTCTAAAACTAATTTATCGACCAAAGCAAAATTTCCCATATTCATATCACTGAATTTTCGAAGAATCTCGTCGTGGTTTCCAGTAATATAATAGACTTTTGTTCCCTTAGAAGCCATCCCGATTATGCGTTGAATGACTCTTAAATGTGCTTTTGGGAAATATGATTTTCTAAATTGCCAAGCATCAATTATGTCGCCATTTAAGACTAATGTTTTTGGTTTAATGCTTGATAAGTAGTTGTTTAGTTCTTTAGCGTGACTTCCGTAAGTTCCCAAATGGACATCTGACAGGATGACCAATTCAACATTTCGTTTTTTCAATTTTTCGTTTTTTGAAGTTTAACAAATAAAAGAAACTCTAGTCGGATTTATTTTACGAAAAGGTTATCAATTTGGCCACAATTTTAATAAATTGTGATTTTTAAACTACTTAACCTTTACTTAATAATACTAATTTTAAATTTTTTAATTTAATTCATAAAACTTACATTTGCTCAAAACTAAATACAATGGCAGGAAATAGCTACGGCACCCTATATAAAGTTACTACATTTGGAGAATCTCATGGTGAAGCTTTAGGAGGAATTATTGATGGATGTCCATCAGGAATCGAACTTGATCTGGAAGCAATTGAAGTTGAAATGTCCAGAAGAAAACCAGGACAATCGGCAATTGTAACACAACGTAAAGAACCGGATGCAGTTCAGTTTTTATCCGGTATTTTTGAAGGTAAAACTACTGGAACTCCAATTGGTTTTATTATTCCGAATACCAATCAAAAATCAGACGATTACTCTCATATAAAAGATAATTACAGACCAAGTCACGCTGATTATGTATACGACCAAAAATATGGTTTTCGTGATTATCGCGGTGGCGGAAGAAGTTCTGCAAGAGAAACAGCAAGTAGAGTAGTAGCTGGTGCAATTGCAAAACAAATGTTGCCGGAGATTAAGATTAATGCTTACGTTTCTTCAGTAGGTCCAATTCATTTGGATACTCCATACCAAGACTTAGATTTTTCTAAAATAGAAAGTAATCCTGTTCGTTGTCCTGATGAAAAATCAGCTGCGATTATGGAAGAATATATTCGTGATATCCGTAAACAAGGTGATACTGTTGGCGGAATTGTTTCTTGTGTAATTCAAAATGTTCCGGTTGGTTTAGGCGAGCCTGTTTTTGATAAATTACATGCTGAATTAGGAAAAGCAATGCTTTCTATTAATGCTGTAAAAGGTTTTGAATACGGAAGCGGATTTTCGGGTTCTGAAATGAAAGGAAGTGAACATAACGATTTATACAATCCTGACGGAACTACAAAAACAAATCTTTCAGGAGGAATTCAAGGTGGAATAAGTAATGGAATGGATATCTATTTCAGAGTAGCTTTCAAACCTGTTGCGACTATCATGCAAACTCAGGATTCATTAGACAGTAAAGGAAATATTACACCAATGACTGGTAAAGGCCGTCATGATCCGTGTGTTGTACCTCGTGCAGTGCCAATTGTAGAAGCAATGGCTGCAATTGTTTTGGCTGATTTTTATTTAATCAACAAAACATATTAATAAAAATTAAGACAGTGAGGGTCTTAATATTTAATTCTAAATAAATAAATTAATGCAAGTTACAGAAACCAAAAAGAAATCATTTTTTTCAGGATTAACAGGGCAAATTATAATTGCAATGATACTTGGAGCAGCTTTGGGAATTATTATTCATAATTCAATTTCCCAAGAGGCAGCAGTATCGTTTAGTAATAAAATAAAAATGCTCGCAACCATTTTTATCCGATTGGTGCAAATGATTATTGCTCCTTTAGTTTTTACCACTTTAGTAGTAGGAATTGCAAAATTGGGTGATATCAAAACCGTTGGAAGAATTGGTGGAAAAGCACTTGGTTGGTTTTTTACAGCTTCTTTTATATCCTTATTAATTGGATTGTTTTATGTGAATCTTTTAGAGCCCGGAGTAGGTTTGAAATTGGATCACGTTGATATGGCTGCAGCTACAGAAGTTACAGCTAAAACAAAAGTATTGTCTGTTGAGAATTTTGTGGAGCATATTGTTCCTAAGAGTATTTTTGAGGCAATGGCTACCAATGAAATTTTGCAAATCGTAATCTTTTCTATCTTTTTTGGATTAGCAGCGGCTTCATTAGGAAGTACCGTAAAACCAATTATAAATGCTTTTGATAAAGCGTCGCATATAGTTTTAAAAATGGTAAATTATGTAATGAACTTTGCTCCAATTGGAGTCTTTGGTGCCATTGCAGGAGTATTTGCTATTAGAGATGCTGAAGAATTATTAATTACATATTTTAAATTCTTCGGATCATTTTTAGTCGGAATCAGTACATTATGGGTTGTCTTGATTGCTGTAGGTTATATTTTCTTAAAAGGAAGAATGACAGAATTATTAAGACGTATTGTTGGGCCATTGGCAATTGCTTTTGGAACAACAAGTAGTGAAGCTGTTTTTCCTAAATTAACAGAAGAATTAGAAGATTTTGGTGTTAAAAACAAAATTGTAGCATTCATGTTGCCACTTGGTTATTCGTTTAACCTTGACGGAAGTATGATGTACATGACTTTTGCCAGTATCTTCATTGCTCAGTTTTATGGTGTTCATTTAGATTTAGGAACACAAATGGCTATGCTTTTGGTTTTAATGTTAACCAGTAAAGGTATTGCAGGTGTGCCAAGAGCGAGTTTAGTAATCGTTGCGGCAACTTGCGGAATGTTTAAAATTCCTGTAGAAGGAATTGCGTTAATCTTGCCAATTGATCACTTCTGTGATATGTTTAGAAGTGCTACAAACGTTTTAGGAAACGCTTTGGCAACATCTGTTGTTGGACAATGGGAAGATGGTAAAGAAGGAAACTTAGAACTAGAGGAAGAGAATTAATATTTATTCCCTATAAATAGTAAAAAACCGTAACAGACTTTGAGTTTGTTACGGTTTTTAATTTTTAGTAATGTTAAAATTTTATACGTTTTCAAGGTTAATTTGTTTTTTTACAGTTTTTATGTTTTGGAATAATTTTGCTTAAAATCCTGAATTACCCCATGTTTTTTGGCTTTTTGACGAAGTTTCATTTTTAAGAGGAAAATACAAGTTCTTTTTTTGTAAAGCATTATGAGTAAATGATTAAACAAAAAAGAACTTTGTAAAAATCAAGCTGTTTTTTTTTGTCTTAATAATGTATATTTGAATAAATATTCCCCAAATTATGTTTCGATTTCGAATCTTTTTATCGTGCTTCATATTAATGAGTTTATTTTCATTTAATTTATGGGCACAGAATAATTTGTCAACAGAAAAAATCGATAAACTTATATTAGAAGCACTTTCGAACTATAGAGAGTCAAATTATGAAAAATCATTAATTATTTCCAGAGTCGCGCTTAATCAATCAACGGCTGCTAAAAATGATTATTTTATTGCCCGTTCTTACAATATAATCGGAGCCAATTATAATGATTTAGTAGAATATGATAAAGCCATTTTTTTTTATAAAAAAAGCCTTTTTTATGCTGATAAAGCAAAGAATGAAGGCTTTAAGAATATGTTGTATAACAATCTGGGCAATATATATTGCTTTGAAAAAAAACAATACAAACAAGGAATCATTTTTTATAAAAAATCGATAGAATTAAGTACTAAAATCAACGATCTAAGCCAGATATACTTTACGAATGTAAATATTGCCTGGGCTTATTTTGATATTGGTAATTTCGAAAAAGGATATCCTTATTTAAGTTTTGTAAACAAACACCAGAAGGAAGTTGGAGATGATGATACCGTTATAATTACTAATATGTTAAACGGTATGTATTGCAGCTACACAAATGACAGTCTTAAAGCCCGCGATTATTTTGAAAAAGCTATAAAGTTTGGAAATGAGCATGTCGAAAAATTAGATTTGTCATATGCGCATTTAGAGTATTCAAAATTTTTAACCAAACATGAAGAATTTAAGGAAGCCTATACCAATTTAGCGGCCTATAATAAAATAACAGAACAAATCTATAATGACGAGAAGGTTAAGAAAGCTTCTATCGCAGGTTTTAATCTTGAATTGGACGAGTACAAAAGGCAAATTGATAAAATCGAAAACGAAAAAATAACACAATATCAAAGTTTAAAAAAATCCAGAATTATTGTTATTCTGTTTATCGTTATCTCTTTTATTCTACTTTTATTAATTGTCACTTTGATAAAAAATATCAGATTTAAGAAAAGGCACAATTTAGAGCTTTTAAAGGCCAAAGAAATTGCGGAAGAGGCTTCAATGCTTAAAACGCAATTTATTTCGACTATAAGTCACGAATTGCGTACTCCGCTATATGGAGTAGTGGGGATAACTAATATGCTTCTCGAAGAACATAAAGAATTGTCACAAAGTCAACATTTAAGTGCTTTGAAATTTTCGGCCAGATATTTATTGTCTTTGGTAAATGATATTCTTCAAATCAATAAAATAGAAGAGAACAAAGTTGTTCTGGAGAGTTTGACATTTAATATTTCGGATGAAATTACAATGATAAAAAATTCTCTTTCCTTTTTATCTCAAAAAAACAATAACAAAATTAATGTATCAATCGATCCGGATATTCCGGAATACCTGATTGGAGATAAATTGAGATTGGCTCAGATTATAATGAATTTAGTAAGCAATGCTTTGAAGTTTACTAAAGATGGAGAAGTAGAAATCATAGTAAATCTTGATGGAATAGAAGGTAAAATGTATTTTCTGGATTTTCTGATTAAGGATAATGGCGTTGGAATTGCGGCGATTGATCAGGGGAAAATTTTCGAAAAATTTGTTCAGGTTGGAAGAAAAGACGAAGATTATCAAGGAACCGGATTAGGGTTAAGTATCGTTAAACGATTGTTAGGACTTTTTGGAAGCACAATAACACTGGAAAGTGATATTGGCGAAGGCACTTCATTTTCATTTACTATTCCGTTTGAATATGATCCTGAAAAAACAAAAACTATTATCGAAGAAATCGAAGTTGATTTAACTTCTAATGAAATTTATAAGATATTAATTGTCGAGGATAATCTTATTAATCAGTTGGTTACTAAGAAAATTATTGAAAAGAATAATTATATCTGCAAAGTTGTAGACGATGGTTTTGCGGCGCTTAAAATCTTAGAAAATGAAGAGTTTGATCTTATTTTAATGGATATAAATATGCCTTTAATGAATGGATTCGAAACCACTAAAAGGATTCGTTTGCTGGGTATAAAAACGCCAGTTGTAGCGCTTACCGCTTTTGATAAAGATGAAATAGCAGAAGAAGCAATTTCATCAGGAATAAACGATATTATTATAAAACCGTTTGAACCGGTTAAGTTATTTAAAATTATAAATTACTTAATAAATGAGGCAAAAAACGCTGGTTAATACCAGCGTTTTTTATTTTGTTTAGAAGCGTTTGATTTTCTCGATTTATGAGCACCACCGCTTCGGTTTGAGTTTTTAGGTTTTTCAGCCGATGCTTCAGGACTTCCAGAGTGCCATGGATAGGGATGATCTGAAATTGTTTTTACATCAACTTTTATTAATTTTTGAATGTCTTTCCAGTAAGGCTGTTCGTCTTTACTGCAAAAAGAGATTGCAATACCTCCGTTTCCGGCACGTCCTGTACGTCCAATTCTATGAACATAAGTTTCAGGAATATTAGGTAAATCAAAGTTAATTACAAATGGCAATTGGTCAATATCAATTCCTCTCGCAGCGATATCAGTTGCTACAAGAACACCAACTTCTTTATTTTTGAAAGCATCTAAAACGCGTTGTCTTGCATTTTGAGATTTGTCTCCGTGAATTGCTTCAGCCGGAATGTCTTTTTTGCGAAGCGCTTTTACAACATTATCGGCACCATGTTTGGTTCTTGAAAAAACCAAAACATTCGACAAATCTTCGTTTTTTATTAAATGATATAATAAATTTCTTTTCTCTGTTTTTTCAACAAAGTAAACACGTTGTTCTACATTTTCGGCAGTAGATGATACTGGAGAAACTTCAACTTTAGCAGGATCTTGCAAAAACATTTCAGCCAGTTCACGAATTGCAATTGGCATTGTAGCCGAAAACAATAAGGTTTGACGGTTTTTCGGAGTTAGTTTTACGATCTTTTTTACATCGTTTATAAAACCCATATCCAGCATTTGATCCGCTTCGTCTAAAACCAAAGTGTGTAAATGATCCAGATCAAGAAATCCTTGTTTCTGTAAATCAAGTAATCTTCCCGGAGTTGCAACCAGAATATCAACACCTTGTTTTAAGGTATCTACTTGCGGATTTTGCGAAACACCACCAAAAATTGTCAATTGTGTTAAGTTGGTATATTTTGCATAAGTGTCAAAACTTTGACCAATTTGCACCGCTAATTCACGTGTTGGAGTTACTATAAGAGCACGAATTACTTTGGCTTTTTTAGAAGAGCCAACAATTCGGTGTAATTGATGTATGATTGGAATGGCAAAAGCGGCCGTTTTTCCTGTACCTGTTTGTGCGCAACCAATTAAATCTCTTCCTGCCAAAACAATCGGAATAGATTGTTCCTGAATAGGAGTAGGGTTTAGGTAGCCTTCTTCAAATACGGCTTTTTGTATACTTTTTGAAAGTGATAAATCTTCGAATAACATATCTTAGGTATTAAGAATTTAGTTTTAAGTACTAAAATTCTGTGCAAAGATAGGTTTATTCAATCAATCCTTTATTTTAAACTTGCTTTATTTGGAAAATGAACTGATTATTAGATGTTAATATTCTCCCTTTTTATTCTTTTTCATTATTGGCTTTAATGAAATCAGTCACTAAATAACCAATTAATTTACCAATTAAATTGTTATTTGGAGAATCGGCTAAATCTGGTGCGCCTTCGCAAATATGCAAATAAGTAGCATTTTTATGTTGTCCGAAAAAGGAAATAAACTGTCTTAATTCTTCAACTGAAAATCCGCTAATGGTCATAGCGCTGCTCGCAATGTTTGGAATTGCGTCCAAATCAATTTCAATTCCAAAAGAATCTGTTCTGATGAATTCTAAAGCCAAAGCCATTTCTCTGTCGAAATCTTTTTCTTTACGAATATTTACGCTGTCATAAGTATTGTAACGAACACGATCTTCTAGTTTTTTGATGATATCCAAAACACTTTTTGAAGTATAATTTTCGTGTAAACCGAAGATGAAGTACTTTTTTAAGAAACCTTCTTCATAAGCATAAGAAAAACCGTTTCCGCTGTGACGTCCTTCCAGAATTCTAAAATCAGAATGAGCGTCAAAATTAATCGCGTTTATTGGTTTTCCTTTGGCTAAAGCCGAACCTTTTATATTTCCGTAAGCATTATTATGACCTCCGCCAATAATAATAGGAGTTTTTCCTGCTTTTACAATAGTAAAAATAATGTGAGAAACTTCTTTATCTATTTTTTCTACTAATTGACTTAGTTTTGAGCGGTCGTCAATATCATTGAAATCAAGATTTTCAACATCGCGCATTTCTTCAAGAACATTAATTTGTCCTAAAACAATAATCTGGCTGCCTTTTGAAAAACGATTATGTTGAATATTAGCAATGCTTTTAATGGCACTTTCCCATGCAGAAGCCGCTCCGGGTCTACCGAAGTTAGCACGCACGCCAATATCTTCGGGTATTCCCAAAAGCACATATTTAGCTTCACTTTCCTTCAAGAAACTCAGTTTGTCTACTCCTTTAGGTATGACAATCATTTTCTCTCCAAATTTTATTTCGCCACTTCTGTGATTTGTGACTTTTGCTAAATCATTTACAGTAAAAGGAATTAGTTTCTCCATTAAAAAAAAAAATATTTTCCAAAAATAATATAATTGTATCAACTTACGTTATTAAGATATATTAATTCTTAAATTTGTTTTAAAGAAAATTATTAAATATGGAAAACCCAAAGAACAACAACTCAAGTCTAAAGGCGATAATCGCAGTTTTAGCAGTCCTACTAATTGGTAGCTTAGTGTATATTTTTAAATTGTCTTCTGATACAGAAGTAGTTAAAACTGAACTTACAACATCTATGACAGAGAAAGAATCTGTTATGAAAGATTTGCAAGAATTAAAAGCAACTTACGATGCTGCAATTGCCGAAAACACTTCTATGTCTGACGAGTTAATTCAGGAAAGAGATAAAGTAGTAGCTTTGATGGATGATTTGAATAAATCAAAAGGTGATGTGTCTAAATACAGATCACAAGTTCAGGCTATGCAAGGTAAAATGAAAACTCTTGTTGCTGAAAACGATGAATTGAAAAAACAAAATGGTGTTTTGACAGTTCAAAGAGATAGTACGATTACAGTTTTAGGCGAATCTAAAAAATATAATGAAGTATTAGTTGGTCAAAACGAAGAGTTGGCTAAGACAGTTGAAAAAGGCGCTAAATTATCAGTTTTAAACACAAAGACTGCTGCTTATAAATTGAGAAGCTCAGGAAAGCAAATCGAAACAGATAAAGCTAGTCGTGCTGATGTTTTAAAAGTTAGTTTTACTATTGCTGAAAACCAAATCGCTAAATCTGGAGATAAAACGTACTATGTACAAGTTATCGATGCTAAAAACAATGTTTTAGGCGAGAAAAAAACAGAAAACTTTGGTGATAATTCTTTAACTTATAGTTTTAAAACTACTGTTAAGTACGAAAACAAAACAGTAAATGTTAGTGAAGACTTGCCGGGTAAAGATTTTGCTAAAGGAACTTACTTTATCAATGTTTATGATAACGACGAATTAGTTTCTAAAACAAGTTTTAACTTGAGATAAGAAACCTGCCTAAAAGTAGAATACCACTAAAATATTAAAGGTCTGTGAAGTTTTTCACAGACCTTTTTTTATTCAATTAAAAATCAAATGATTTATATAATTTCCCCTTCAACAAAAACACTTTCGATTAAATTACTTCCAAATGCATATGGAATCTGATAATAAGATGAAATAGGTTTTGTGAGGATTAAATTGGCTTTTTTACCTTTTGTAATACTTCCGTGAGTTTCTGAGATTCCCATTGCATAAGCGCCATTAATAGTTGCAGCATTTATCGCTTCTTCGGGCGTCATTTTCATTTTAATGCAAGCAGTAGCAACTACAAAGTTCATGTTTCCGGATGGAGTAGAACCAGGATTGAAATCTGTTGCTAATGCTAACGGAAGTCCGGCTTTTATCATTTCGCGGGCTGGTGTGTATGGAATACTTAAAAAGTAAGAACACGATGGTAAAGCTACAGGCATCGTTTCAGAATCTTTTAAAGCTTCAATATCTTCAGGATTCATAATCTCAAGATGATCGACAGAAAGGGCTTTAAATTTAACTCCGGATTGTATTCCTCCAATAGAATTGAATTGATTTACGTGGATTTTTGGCTTTAAGCCGAATTCTATTCCGGCTTGCATTATTTCTTCCGTTTCTTCGACAGAAAAATAACCTGTTTCGCAAAATACATCAATATATTCTGCTAATTTATTTTGAGCGATTTCAGGTAACATTTTAGTGATAATCTCTTCGATATAACCTGCTTTGTTTTCTTTGTAATGCAACGGAAAAGCATGTGCGCCAAGAAAAGTAGCTTTTATGGTTATTGGATAATTTTCAGCTAGTTTTTTAATAACGCGAAGCATTTTTATTTCGCCTTCGATTGTTAATCCGTATCCTGATTTAATTTCGACAGCTCCCGTTCCTAAATGCATAACTTCTTCTAAGCGAAGTTTTGATTGCTCGTAAATTTCTTCTTCTGAAGTTTCGTTTAGCTTTTTAGCTGAGTTTAAAATTCCGCCGCCGCGATTAGCGATTTCTTCATATGAAAATCCATTAATTCTATCTACAAATTCCTGTTCGCGATTACCGGCATAAACAATATGTGTGTGACTATCGCACCAGGAAGGCAGAACGATTTGACCAGTTGCATCGATAATTTTGTCTGCTTTAATTTCCGACAGATTCTTCATGGATCCAAAATCGTATATCAGATTGTCCTTTAAAATTAAAAAAGCATTTTTTATTATTGGAAGAATAGCCATTTCAGCACCTGAAACTTTAGAAATTGAAGTTTCACGAACCTGAAGCAATTCTTTTATGTTTGTTATAAGAGTTATCATAATATAGATTTAATGGTATAAAGGTATTTTAAAACACAAATTTCACAAATTATCACGGAATAATTCGTGAAATTTGTGAAATTCGTGTTTCTGAATTGGAATTTGGAATTTAAAATATTGGAATTTATTCCTTTATTCTGAAACTGTTATTTCAAACATTTTCTCCCAATATTTACCAGTAATAAAAATAGTTTTGGTTTGTGGGTTATAAGCAATTCCGTTTAAAACCTCTGCTTGCGGATGTTTGATAAACTTACGTAAATCTGACATATTTAAGATTCCTTCAACTGCTCCGCTTGTTGGATTAACAACTGCAATTGCATCTTTTTGCCAAACATTTACATAGAATTTTCCGTTAATGTATTCTAATTCATTAATCGCTTTTATTTTTGATGTTCCTGAATAAACATTAATATAATCGATCAACTTTTGTGTTTCAGGATCCATTTTCCAGATTTTTTCAGTTCCATCAGAACGATAAATGTATTTTCCGTCATTTGTCATTCCCCAACCTTCAATTTCTTTGTCGTATTTGAAAGTTTTCTCCAGTTTTAATGTTTTAGCATCATAGATAAAACCAGTGTTTTCCTGCCAGCTTAATTGAAATAATTTTCCATTGATAAAAGTAATTCCTTCTCCAAAATATTCTTTAGGAAGATCAACTTGTTTAATAACTTTTCCGGTTTTATAATCAACAGATCTAAAATAAGAATCTCCTTTTTGACCTGTACTTTCGTATAAAGTTCCATCATGAAATTCTAAACCTTCAGTAAAAGCTTTTGTATCGTGCGGATAAGTATTAACGATTTTATACTTTAATAATTTAGGTTCTACGTTTGAAACTACTTCAACACGTTTAGTTGCGTCTGAAGAATCAGAACCAAAATAAACGGTAGCTTTTAAGTATTGGTATCCTAATTTTTGATTTTTTAATTCAAATTTGAATTTTTCGGCACCTTTAGAACTACCTACTTTTTTGTCGTTTACAAAGTAAGCAACGCTGTCAATTTCTTTAGAATTTGGGTTCAAAATCCCGATAGAAATCGATTCTTGTGGTAAAAAATGAGCAGGAAAAGCAGAATCATCGATGTTAAATAAAGAATTTTCACTTTTTTTTGTATCTCCACATCCAATTAATGTGATTCCTAATAAAATGACAGCTAGGAAGTTATATTTTTTCATAGTTAAAAATTTGAATAAGCCAATATACGACGATATTTTTATAGCAACAAAGGTCTTGCAAAAATATAAAAAGATTGTATATTTGCACCGGCAAGTCCTACACGACCAGCTCCTGCAGACTCCCCCAGGATGGGAACATAGCAAGGGTACGTGGTTGAGCGGTGCGATGTAGGTCGCTTGCCATTTTTTTTATTTTTACAGTCCCATTTATGGGATTTTTTTTTAGAATTAATTCAAAAGTAGTCTTCCTTATGGAGGATTTTTTTATTTTTGACCATTGTTAAAATAGAATACCAATTTGGTTACACATTAGAAAAAGCTGGGTTTGCATTTTTATAAATTGTAATTGACTAAAGTTAAAATGAAAAACGCATATGCTTTTTAATTCCCTGAATTTTGCTGTATTTTTTGTGATAATTTTTATCCTTTATTGGTTTGTTACCAATAAAAATTTAAAAATACAGAACCTGCTTTTATTAATCTCGAGTTACTTCTTTTACGCTTTCTGGGATTGGAGGTTTTTGTTTTTACTTGTTTTCTCTACTTTATTAGACTACTATTCCGGACTTAAAATTTCAAATACAGAGAAAGAAGGTTCCAAACGCTTTTGGTTTTGGTTGAGTATATCTGTAAATCTTGGTTTTTTAGGTATTTTTAAATATTACAATTTCTTTATTGAATCGTTTGCTGAATTATTCTCAAAGTTTGGTTTTGTTGTCAATACATGGACTTTAAATGTTGTGTTGCCGGTTGGAATTTCGTTTTATACGTTTCACGGTTTATCTTATGTTATTGATGTTTATAAAAAACGAATTCCGGCAGAGAAAAACTTTATTGATTATGCTGTTTTTGTTAGTTTTTTTCCGCTTTTGGTTGCTGGACCAATTGAGAGAGCGACACATCTTTTACCTCAAATAAAGAAAAAAAGGAGCTTTGATTATGATACTGCCGTTAATGGCGTAAGACAGATATTATGGGGACTTTTTAAGAAAATTGTAATTGCAGATACTTGTTCCATTTTTGTGGATGATATATTTCAGAATTACGCTAATTATTCTGGTGGAACGCTGGTTTTAGGCGCGATACTTTTTTCTTTTCAAATTTATTGTGACTTTTCCGGATATTCAGATATTGCAATTGGAGTCGCTAAATTGCTTGGAATTGACTTGATTACGAATTTTAGAACACCTTATTTCTCCCGAAATATTGCTGATTTTTGGAGACGATGGCATATTTCGTTGTCTTCCTGGTTTAGAGATTATGTTTATATACCGCTTGGAGGATCAAAAGTGGGTTTGGCAAAATCAATACGTAATATCTTCATTATTTTTATTCTAAGCGGATTTTGGCATGGCGCAAATTGGACTTTTATATTCTGGGGAGCTTTAAATGCGTTGTATTTTATTCCGTCATTTTTAATGAAGAATAACAGAAAGTACGTTGATAATGATTCGCAAAGTAATTTTTTGTCTCAGCTAAAAGCATTTGTAGATATTTTGATAACCTTTGGTTTGGTCACTTTTGCGTGGATATTTTTCAGATCAAATTCTTTGACAAATGCAATTGCGTATATAAAAGGAATTTTTAGATATGAGGATTTCTTTAAAGTTCATTCGGCTAAAACATATGAATTGAGTCTAAAACCATTGCTTTTATATTTAATCATTTTCTTGGTTATTGAATGGTATTATAAAAATGAAAATGTTGTTTTTACAAAGCTTCACAACACAAAATTGTCGATTGCAGCAAAATATATTTTTTATTTCCTTGCCGTAGTTAGTATTTTGTTATCAATTAAAAATCAGTCAACTAGTTTTATTTATTTTCAATTTTAAGTATGAAAAAGTTTATTTTAAAACTGATTGTCAGTATTGCTTTGATGTATTTAGTTCTCTTGGGAATTCAGGCTATAATGGACTTTTATTTGAAAAAAGATAACTGTTGTTCTAATAATACCTGGAGCCAGGTTTATGAAGGTAAAATTAAAGCCGACGTTGTTGTTTTAGGAACGTCAAGGGCAGAAGTTCAATATGATACTGAAATTATTAAACAAGTAACAGGTTTGAGGACCTATAATCTTGGATTGAGCGGTACGCATTATAATGTTTTGAAAATTAGATGGAAAGCGTATCTTAATCATAATAGTAAACCGAAAATTCTGGTTTTGGATTTAGACGATAGTGCAATGCAGGATTTAAAGCAGATTTATAATAAATTTCAATATTTACCGTATTTTGATACAAAGGAATATGGGGTTGTAGCCAAAGAATTTGATGATGACTATTATTTTGAAAAGTACATCCCAATTTATAAATACAGAGGTTATGAAATGAGTGCTTATAAACAAATCAAATCTTTAAAAGATCCTTTTTATTGTCCAAAAAATGAAAATGGATATCTTGAAAATGATGTGAAATGGATTGAAAGAGATTTTGAGACTTTAAAAAAGCTAAAAGAAAAAGATAAAGTAAAAGAGAAGTTCTACATAAATCAATATAAAGATGGTTTTGCTGTTTTGAATGAAATAATCAAAGATTGCAAACAGAATAATATAAAAGTTATTTTTGTCTGGTCACCATCATATTATGAAGCGCAGTCGCATTTTGCATTTACAAAAGAGCGTATAAATGGAATTGTAGATAAAATTTCGAAGCAAAATAATATAAAGTACTATAATTTCTCGAAAGATTCAATAGGTTTGAAAAGGGAGAATTTTTACAATTCGATGCATATGAATAAAATTGGAGTTGCTCAATTTTCTAAAAAGATTGGCAAAATAATTAATGAAGAAAAATAGTTTTTGTTTTGTAGTTTCGTCTTCAAGGATTTAGAGAATTATAAAGTGTCAGGATTTAAAAATTTTAATGAAATAATTATAATTAAATGAGCAAAGTTGTTTTAATTACCGGAGGATCCTCAGGGATTGGAAAATCAATTGGAGAATTTTTACATAAAAAAGGTTTCGTTGTTTATGGAACCAGCAGAAACCCTGAAAAAGTATTGAATTCTATTTTTCCACTTGTAGCTTTAGATGTTCGAAATGTTGAATCTATAAAGTCAGCTGTAGCTAAAATTATTGCAACTTCGGGAAGATTGGACGTTGTGATTAATAATGCAGGTGTTGGGATAACCGGTCCGTTAGAAGAGATTCCGATGGAGGAAATTAAAAACAATTTTGAAACGAATCTTTTTGGTCCAATTGAAGTAATGAAAGCTGTTTTGCCTCAAATGAGAGAGCAAAAATCAGGTTTGATTATTAATATTACTTCGATTGCAGGTTATATGGGATTGCCATATCGTAGTGTTTATTCGGCTTCAAAAGGGGCTTTGGAATTAATTACGGAAGCTTTGCGAATGGAAGTTAAATCTTTTGGAATTGAAATTACGAATGTAGCTCCGGGCGATTTCGCAACCAATATTGCATCAGGACGTTATCATGCGCCTGTTGTTAAAGGTTCGGCTTATGAAAAGGTTTATCAAGAAACGCTTGCGGCAATGAATGAGCATGTTGATGCAGGAAGTAATCCAAATGAAATGGCTGAGTTTGTTTATAAAATTATGCAAGAGAAGAAACCGAATGTTCATTATAAAGTTGGTGCTTTTATGCAGAAATTCTCAATCGTTTTAAAACGTGCTCTTCCGGATAAAGTGTACGAAAAAATGCTGATGAATCATTATAAGTTGTAATTTTGCACCGGATTTGCGTGAGGGATAGGAGCAGACTACCGAAGTAGTGCGGATAGCCCGACCTTATTTAGGAAAGGCGCGTATAAACGGTTTGTTAAGTGCGCCTTTTATCAATAAGGTCACGCCCAAAATAGGAACACAATTAAATAGATATAATTATGAAATTTTTTATTGACACGGCTAATTTAGCTCAAATTAAAGAAGCACAAGCTTTAGGTGTTTTGGATGGTGTAACAACTAACCCGTCTTTGATGGCAAAAGAAGGAATCACTGGAAAAAACAACATCTTAAAGCATTATGTTGATATCTGTAATCTTGTTGATGGAGATGTAAGTGCTGAAGTTAATGCGCTGGATTATGATGGAATGATCAAAGAAGGTGAAGAATTAGCTGAATTACACGATCAAATCGTTGTAAAATTGCCTATGACTAAAGAAGGTGTAATGGCTGCAAAATATTTTTCGGATAAAGGAATTAAAACTAACGTAACACTTGTTTTTTCTGCTGGACAAGCTTTATTAGCTGCAAAAGCCGGAGCAACTTACGTTTCACCATTTATTGGCCGTTTGGATGATGTTTCTACTGACGGTTTAAACCTGATTGAAGAAATTAGATTGATTTTTGATAACTACGGTTACGAAACTCAAATTTTAGCTGCTTCTGTGCGTCATACAATGCATATTGTAAACTGTGCTAAAATTGGTGCTGATGTTATGACTGGACCTCTTTCTGCAATTTACGGATTGTTGAAACACCCATTAACTGATATTGGACTTGCTCAGTTTGTTGCTGATTTCGAAAAAGGAAATAAGTAATTAAATAGTTACTATACAATTAAAATCGCCAGTTTCGAAAGAAGCTGGTGATTTTTTTTTATTTTTATATGTCTCAAAAAGAACTACATATGAAAAAAGTAATTATAATGTTGGTGTTTTTAGTTGCGGGTTTAAATTTGAATGCACAGGCAAAAGTTTTGACAAGTGTAAATGATGCCGGTGATGTGGCTACTTATGAGCTGGATTGTACGGTTAAATTTCAGACTCTTGCTAAAGGTTTGCGTTATAATATTACGCGTCACGAGTTTAAAGGTCCTGAATTGAAAAATTCATACCGATTATTACTGGTTATGGATGGTTTTTATTCTAAGACATTAAATAATTCGATGACCATTTCGGCAGTATTAAGTGACGGAACTGTTATTGAAGCCAAAAAAATTATTGAGGATGATGGTTTTTTTGATGGGGCTTGTACCTTACGAATTAAGGATCCTAAAGCATTATTAGCGGCTAATATTGATAAAGTTATAGTTCATGCTGATAAAGATGTTGTTTATACTTTATCAGAGCAAAATAAGGCTCTTTTTAAAAAGAATCTGAACGCGATTATTACGGCGAAATAGTTTTAGGAGAGGTTCAAAGGAACATAGTTGCAAAAGGTTCAGAGGTGTAAGGTCTGGTGAAAAAAGCAATAAAAAAATCCCAAATTCCAATCGATAAAATTGGAATTTGGGATTTTTTATGCTTTGGTTTAGTGACCTCCGCCTTCGCTTTGAATGTTATGATCAATTCCTTGTCTTTTTAATATTTTTGGACAATAGAAACCGTAGAATCCTAAGTATGCGAAACCAATAAGTGGTACAATGTAAGAGAAATGCGTCCATGTGATTCCGAAGATTCCGCCTGGGCTTGTAAGATCGATATCACAGATGCTTCCTTGTATTAAAGGAATAACTCCTCCACCAAGAATCATCATAATTAAGAAAGATGATGCTTTTCCTGTGTTTTTTCCTAAACCTGCAATCGCTAAATCGAAGATAGAAGGCCACATGATAGAAAGGAATAAACCTCCGGAAATAAAGAAGAATTTAGCAATTTGAGGATCTGGATAAACTAATCCTGCAATCATCATGATTACTCCTGAAATTCCGAAAAGCATTAAAGTTTTCCCAGCGTTTTTACCACCTACAAAACTTACAGCGATAAATAATAAGATCCAGATTGGGTAGATATAGAACGAAGAAACGTCGTGTGCAGCAAAAATGTTAGCACCAATAATTACTCCAAACGCAATTGCAGGAACAATAAATTTAAGTGCTGTATTTACTAAGTTTGAAGTATTGAAAACGTTTACACCACCATTCCAACGACCAATCATTAAACTTCCCCAGTAAAGAGAAATAAACGGAGCGATTGCATCTTCTAATACATTTCCGAATTCTGATGTATGAAGTAAAGCGGGTAAATTACTGATGATAGTTACCTCAGTTCCAACGTAGATAAAGATTCCTAACATCCCTAAATATAGTTGTGGGTAATCTAATATGTTGAATTTTTCGTGAGCAACTTTAACTACTTCTTCCTCTTCTTTTGCAGGATCTTCGATTTTTGAGAAGTTCATGAAAATCGCTACAGCAATAAATGCAAGACCAAGAATGATGAATGGTAATTTGATATCTTCTAATGAAAGAGATGTTTTTTTGTCGTCTCCCATTCCAAATAAAGCGATTCCTAATAAGATAGCTCCAATTGTTGTTCCGAAAGAGTTGATTCCTCCTGCCAATGTTAAACGGTGCGCTCCGGTTTGTGGACTTCCCATTTTAATAGCCAAAGGATTTGCTACGATTTGTTGAATTGAAAAACCTAAACCTACAGTAAATAAAGCGGTTAAGAAAAATGGAAAGCTTTCCATTGTTGCTGCAGGAATAAATAAAAATGATCCAAAAGCTGACAGAACTAATCCAGCAGAAAGTGTTTTTTTGTATCCGAATCTTTGTAAAATATCCATTTTTAGAGATACTAAAAAGAAAATTATTGATCCAACGAAGTATGAGACATAAAAAGCCCAAGCTACTAATTGTGATTGTACTTGAGATAAGGTAAATACTTTTTTGAATACTGGGATTAGGATATCATTGGCTGAACCAACAAAACCCCAAAAGAAGAAAACAATTATCAAAGAGATAAACTGTCCCCATTTGGTTTGAACATTTTCTGAACTCATAATTTAAAGGTTAATTTTTTATTTAATATGTTTTTTGAAGACCGTAAATATATTTGTTAAGTATATCAAAAAAAAATTATTAATAAAAAATAATGTTAAATTTAAACCAACAACAGTATTTATTCAACAAAGTGTTAGTTTTTATAGAGTTATAAATGTTAATATTTTACTCGAGAATTTTGTTTTTTACCTCTTTGCTGTAATTTCTGCCAATAGGAATGGTATAAGATTGAATTTGGATTCGATTTCCCTCTATAGATTTTACTTTATTCAAGGCAATTACATAAGATTTATGAATTCTTAAGAAACGATCTGCGGGTAATTCTTCGGATAATGAGGTTAAAGATTTGTGTGTAATGTAGGTTTTATCAGGCGTCACGACTTTTATGTATTCCTTCATTCCTTCGACAAATAAAATTTCTTCAATATTAATTTTCATCATTTTTTTATCGACTTTGATAAAAATATGAGAATCTCCTTTTATGGTTTCTACTTTAATATTGTTTTTTAAATTGTATTCGGTTGTGATTTTATTGATACATTTTATAAATCTTGGTAACGGAATAGGTTTTACTAAATAATCAAGAACATCAAGATCGTAACTTTCGGCAGCAAATTCTCTAAATGCAGTTGTAATGATAACTTTGGTTTTGTTTTCGATTAAGCTAATCAATTCAAATCCTGTCATCATAGGCATATTAATGTCCAGAAAAACAGCATCTACAGAAGTGCTGTTTATAAAATCCAGCGCTTCCAGAGAATTATTAAATGTACCAATTACTTCAAAATCTGTAAAATTGGTAAAGTAATTCTGGAGGACTTTGATAGCCAATGGCTCATCATCGATCAACACGCATTTAATCTTCATCATTAATTGGTATTTGCAAACGGATTATATAGTAATTAAATTTAGTGGCGTACTTAAGACTGAAATCATTCTTGTAAATCAATTTTAATCGTTTTTTGGTATTGACTAATCCAATTCCACCTTTTTGATTAAGATTTTGTGAAATTACAAAATTATTTAAGATTTCAAAATCTAACATTTTATTGTTAGTAACTTTACAATTGATCTTTATTTTTAAGTTAGGGTTGTTTAAACTCCCGTGTTTAAAGGCGTTTTCGACCAAAGAGATAAAAATCAACGGAGGCACAACAATATCCTCTATATCAGATTCCAAATTTATCGTAACTTCTACATTTTCAAAGCGTAACTTCTCAATTTCGATATAATTTTGAATGTAATCTATCTCTTTTATTAATGGAACAAATTTGGTGCCTTTTACATCATATAACACATATTCCATCAAATTTGATAGTTTTATAATTACATCAGGAACCTTATTTGAAGATTCTAGTGATAATGCATAAAGGTTATTTAATGTATTGAAGAAAAAATGTGGCTGAATTTGATTTTCAAGATATTTTAGCTTGATTTTGAACTGATTTTCTCTCAATGATCTGTTTCTTTCTCTTTCTCGCAACCAGGTCAAAGTTAAATAAACTGATGAAGCCATTGCGAGAACATACAACTCGCCAATACAAACTGCTACAATATGGTTAATTTCAAAAGGATGATATTCACGATTAGCTTCCGGCCAGATATTTTCGGATATAATGTAATAGGTAAGTGCTGTTTTTAATAAATAGATAGCAAAAAGACTTGCCAGTAATGAAAATGTATATGTAATATATTTCTGCTTTAATACAAATCTAGGTACTAAAACAAATAGATTAAAATAAACTAAAGGGATGTGCAAAGAGAACTCAATTAAGTTTGATTTGAACGAATAAGGGTAATCATTGAAGTAAGCTCCCCATCTTAAAAAGTTAAGAGTGAAGTAAGTACTCCAAAACCAAATGTGATTTTGAAGTTTAATGTCAAATTTCAATTTTCGAATTTCGCTCAACTTATCGTCTTAGTTATTGATTTTTCTTGTTTCTCTTGGGAAATATTGTGCAACTTTAAACAATTAGTTGCTTAATCGCAATTCTTTTGAATATTATTTTGAAAAAAAATAGAATTAGTGTGTTTTTTATTTGATGTAACGTTTTCGTAAAACATATTATTGATTGTTTTATGTCGTTTGTTTGATGTTTGTGTTGTTTGCAGAAGAGAATTTTATAATGTGTAAAATGTATCCTGATTAGGTTTTGGACTTTTATTAAAATTTAAGATTATTTTAAGAGTTTGGGATTTAGTCAGGCATCTTTATTTTATAGGCCTTTGTAAAGGCTAATAATATTGAATTAGATATAATATTTTGAAGTTTTTAATTATGATTTTGATTATCAGTAATTTAAATTTTTAGTGATTTATAGTACTTTGTTTTTGCAAAATATTTTCAATTATCAAACTGAAAAGCTTAAAATATCAATCGTTATTGAGTAATTGTTTGCTATTTGGGAGTTTTATTGCAATAAATCATTGTGTTTTTGCAAAAAAATTGAAAAATATTGCATTGAAAACGTTTTCGGATAACGCATTATTGATTGTTTTGTGTCGTTGGTTTAAAATTTTAAGTCGTTTGTATAATAATTTTTTTTTAACAGTGTGTTAACAATAAATTTACGACTTAACCAACAAAACCATGATAAAATGAAACAAATTATGTTAATCTTTATGATTGTATTTACGGCGCAGGTCTCCCTTGCACAGGTAAAAACAATCAAGGGTTTAGTAAGCGATCACAACGGATTGCCGTTGCCAGGAGTAACTGTTATTATTCAAGGCACAAAAACTGCAACCCAATCTGATTATGACGGAAAATATACGATACAAGCATCGACAGGGGATGTACTTGTTTTTTCGTATATAGGTATTAAAACAAAAGCAGTAACTGTGGCCGGTTCTGCTACAATAAATGTTGTACTTACGGAAGATGCTCAAAACTTAAATGAAGTTGTTGTTACTGCATTAGGTATCAAGAGACAAAAGAAGGAACTGGGTTATGCAGTTCAGGATGTAAAAGGCGACCAATTAAGCAAAGTAATAACAACCAATGTTGCTTCGGGACTTTCGGGAAGAATTGCCGGAGTTGATGTTTCGTTGCCTGCAACCGGAATTGGAGGTAGTTCAAGGGTTATTATTAGAGGTATTTCGAGTATAGGTGAGAGTAATCAACCACTTTATATTGTAGATGGAGTTCCTATTGATAACTCAGGTTTGAATAATGATAGTGCTGCTGCCAGTAAATGGTTTGACGGAAGAGATAACGGAGACGGAATTTCGAGTCTTAATCCAAATAATATTGAGAGTTTAACAGTTCTAAAAGGAGCTGCAGCATCAGCTTTATATGGTTCCAGAGCGTTAAATGGTGTAATTTTAATTACAACTAAAAAAGGAAGTAAAGGTAAATTACAAGTCGAATTAACAAGCGGTGTTAGTTTTGACAGAGTAAATGCTAAATATAAAGATTTTCAGGGTGATTATGGTAGCGGAAGTCATGGTGTTTTACCAGATCCTACAAAAGCACCAGAAGAATTATACGGATATACTACAAGTGCATGGGGACCTAAGTTTTCAAATTCAATAGGACAACAGGTTAAAATATTTGATGGTTCTATGAAACCTTATGCCAAAGTTGATAATAATATTGAGGACTTTTTCAGAACCGGAGTTACAACAACAAACGGAATTGCTTTATCAGGTGGTAGCGAAACTGCGTATGTTCGTTTTGGATATAACAATCTGAAAAATGATGATGTTATTCCTAATTCTGGCTTAGAAAGAAATGATGCGAGTTTAAACGCAACTTTAAAATCAGATAAATTTACTTTGGATGCTAATGTGAATTATATGATCGAAACTACGGCAAACAGACCAGGTTTGGGTGATTCGCCAAACAACGTTGGATATTCTTTGAGTAGTTTGGCACCAAATATTGATCAGGCATGGCTTCAGCATTATAAAAATGAAGATACAGGAGAAATTTATAAATGGAATAATAATATTTATCAGCTAAATCCTTATTTCACGGTAGATGCAAATCACAACTCTTCTAAGAAAAACCGTTTTATGGGTAATGTTGCGGGAACGTATCAACTTGCAAAATGGGTTGGATTGACTTTTAGAAGTGGTTTAGATACTTATCTTTTTACTTCAAAAGATTTTATGTCACCTGGAGGTACTTGGCCAGCAAGAGAAACTGGATATCTTGGATTGAATGATATTACGGTATCTGAGATGAATACGGATGTTATTGCTAATTTTAGTGAAATCAAATTGACTGATGATTTAACATTCTCAGGAATTTTAGGAGCAAACAGAAGAGATTTCAGAAGACAGGAAAATTCTAGTTTTGGAACAAATATTATTGAACCGGGAACAGAATATATTAGTAATTTTTCTAATCAGACTATAAATGCGCCATCAGTAACTAAAACAAGAACAAATTCTGTTTACGGTTCTGCGAAGTTTGATTACAAAGGATATTTATATGCTGAATTTACAGGAAGAAATGACTGGTTTAGCGTTATTGACAAAGATGCTTTTTATCCTGGGGCTTCATTAGGTTTTATATTTTCGGATGCATTTAATATTAAGAGCGATACTTTTTCTTATGGAAAATTAAGAGCTTCCTGGGCAAAAGTTTCTAATGCGCCGGGAGCTTATAAAAACTCCTTAAACTATACTACTTATTCTTCTTACGACGGACAAAGTGTTGTGAATGTTAAGAATACATCGGCACCAAATGCTAATTTAACGTATCAGACAAAAAAAGGAATCGAGTTTGGTTTAGAAACAGCATGGTTCAAAAACAGATTAAGAGCAGATATTACAGTTTATCGTGAAGATACATCTGATCAAACACTTGATTTAGCATCTTCTGCAACTTCAGGATATGAATTTCTTTCTGTAAATGCCGGAGAATTGCGTAACGAAGGTATTGAGATATTTTTATCTGGTACGCCAATAAAAACTAAGGATTTTGAATGGGGAATCGACTTGAACTTTTCTAAGAATAAAAACTCAATTCTTTCTCTTCATCCGGATATTAATACTTACACTATTTCTGAGGCTCGTTGGGCTAATGCTGCAATTGTTGCACAAGTTGGCGGACAATACGGAAGCATTATTGGAAGAGATTTTCAAAGAACACCAGAAGGAGAAATGATTATTGGTGCAAACGGACTTCCTACTTACACAGAAAATAAAGTTGTTTTAGGAAAAGGGGTTCCGGATTGGGCAGCTGGTTTAACAAACAGATTTTCTTATAAAGGAATTACACTTCAATTTTTATTGGATATGAAATTTGGTATGGATGTATATTCTATGACAAATTCACTTGCTGCTGCAAAAGGACTTTTGGATATTACTACAGAAGGAAGAGATGAATTTATTGCTGCAAGAACACAAGCTGCTGCAAGCGATCCTAATTTTGTTTTTAAAGACTGGGTTCCTACAGCTGGTTATGTAGCAAATGGAGTTGTAAATACAGGAACTGCTGATAATCCGGTTTATGTAAAAAATACAAAACCAGTAGATCCACAGGAATATTGGAGAAGCGTTACAGACGCTACTCCGGCACCGTTTATTTATGATGCTTCTTATGTTAAATTAAGAGAGGTAAGTTTAGGATATACGATACCTAAAAGTGTTTTTGGCGGAGCAAAAATCAACTCAATTTATGTTTCTGTATTTGGAAGAAACTTATTGACATTCAATAAAGATTTGCCAAACATTGATCCGGAGTCGATGTATACTTCTGGAAACGGACAAGGTTTTGAGTATGGTTCATTACCATCAAGACAATCATATGGTTTTAATATTAAAGTTACATTCTAAAAAAGTAAATTATGAAAACTAAGCATATAATAATAGTTCTACTTTCAGTATTTACGGTAGTAGGCTGTACAGACAACTTTGATGAACTGGTAAAAGACCCGGTTGCATTAAGTCCAAATCCCGCAGGTCAGCTTACATTTACTCAGTTATGCATGTCCGGTAATGGATATTATCAACATAGAACCAATTTGATATATTCCGGAGGTTTTATTCAGCATTATTCCGGTTCATGGGCAGTAACAGAATATGGCGGAAAATTTAAGCCAGTCGATGATTATGCAACGGCATTATGGAGGAGTGTATATTCTAATGAAATGAAAAATGTTGTAGATATCATTGATAAAACTGGAGGTGATCCTGCGGCGAGAAATATGAATGCTGTAGGTAAAATTATGAAAGTAATGATTGCACAGCGTTTAACTGATATTTATGGAGATGTTCCTTATTCAGAAGCTGGTTTAGGTTTCTCTAAAGGAATTGTAACACCTAAATATGATAAACAAGAGGATATATACAATTCTTTTTTCAAAGAATTAGAAGAAGCTTCTGCTCAGCTAACTGCTGGCGGAGGTGCAGTAAAAGGAGATTTATTTTATAATGGAGATATTTCAAAATGGAAAAAATTAGCCAATACAATGCGTTTACGTTTGGCTATGAGGATCTCAGAAGTAAAACCTGCAGAAGCAGAAAAACAAGCAAAAGCAGCTTTTCAAGGTGGAGTTTTTGAAAGTAATGCTGACAACTGTATTATGAAGCATTTGGCTTTTCCTTTTAACGATGATCCTTCAAAACTTGATTTTAGAGGAAACGGATTGTCTTACGGTTTTATTGGAGATCAGGGAGGAGATCACTTTAGTTCTTTGCTAATTGATTATTTAAGAAATAACGGAGATCCTAGATTAACGATGTTGGCAACTCCAAAAACGGCAAGTTCAACAGGTGGTGGAGGACCTAAACCAGGAGAAAATTTATATGAAGGAGTTGTTCCGGGATCTTTTATCTGGGAAGTTCCTGGAGGTTCAGAAGCAGTATCAGATATTCAGCCTTATTACCAACAATTAACGACTCCGTTTTTACACGTGAGTTATTCAGAATCACAATTGTTATTAGCAGAAGCTGCTTACAGAGGATGGGTTTCAGGTTCGGCAGCAGACTTTTATAAAAAAGGAGTTGAGGCAGGAGTAAAACAGTTAGAAATTTATGGCGCTCCTGCGGCAAGTCAGGCTAGTATCAATACGTATCTATCTGCAAAACCTTTAGTGGCCGGAACAGAAAAAGAACAAATTGCAACACAACTTTGGGTTACTTATTTGTTTAATAGTATAGAAGCTTATTCAAACTGGAGAAGAACTGGATTTCCTCATTTAGTACCAATAACAAATTCAGATTCCGGAACCGGAGGAGTTGTACCAACACGTTTGTACTATCCAAATGATGAGATGCAGAAAAATCAGAAAAACTATGAAGAAGCTGTAGCAAGACTTGGAGGAAAGAATGATTGGTTAGGTAAAGTTTGGTGGGATGCAAACTAAAAAATAGTCCAAAAACATAAAGTTATGCCTAATAAGGTGTTATTTTCATTCTAATTAAAATTAAAAACTCAAGTTTAAAATTAAAAATTATGATAAAAAATAAAGCCTTATTAGGCATCCTTTTTTTTATAAGTTCACTTTTGTCAGCTTATAGTTGTTCAAGTGACAAAGAAACAAATCCGATAAATATAAAAACTAAAACAGCGAGAGTGGTTGGTTATTTATCAACGGATAATATTAGCAAAATGAATTCAATTCAGTTTTGCAAATTAACACACCTTAATATAGCATTTGCAAATCCGGATAAAAATGGAAATTTAATTTTTTCTGGAGATATTGATGCACTTATTAAATATGCAAAATCGGTTAATCCTAATATTGTAATAAGCATTTCTCTTGCAGGTGGAGTAATTTCTCCGGAGCAAGCTGCAAATTGGTCTTATTTAATTGATAAACCCGAAAATAGACCCGCTTTAATTCAAAACATAATTAATTTTGTCGAATTGCACCATTTAGACGGAGTAGATGTAGATCTCGAATGGGATGCAGTAACTTCGGGATATAGTGGTTTTGTTATTGAATTAAAAAAGAGTCTCGCGGAGCATAAAAAACTTTTAACGGCTGCTTTGCCCAATAATACCAGATTCGAAAATATAAATTCAGAAGCTTTGAATGCTTTCGATTTTCTGAATATTATGGCGTATGACAGTACCGGTCCGTGGACTCCTAATAATCCGGGACAACATAGTTCGATGGCTTTCGCCACAGACGGAATTAATTTTTGGCACAAACTTCAAAATGTATCCAGTGATAAATTGACTCTCGGCGTACCTTTTTATGGATATAATTTTACTTATCCGGAAGCTACCAGTTCTACATTCGATCAGATCGTACAAGCAGGAACTCAATTTGCAGATCAGGATGAAATAGGAAAAATTTATTATAACGGAAGACCGACCATTTCGCAAAAAGTAGAATTTGCTTCTCAAAACACTGGAGGAATTATGATTTGGGAATTAGCACAAGATTCTTTTGGTGAATATTCTTTGCTGGATGTTATTCATAAAAAATATACTTCTCTAAAAACTAAAACAACCGGATTATGTGGGAATTAAAAATTTTAGAAATCTAAAGTTTTTACCCTTACAATCTCAGGATTTGGTAATTATAATATTTTGTTAAAATTAAATATTTATTATTAAAAATATTGATTTCAAAGCTAAATATCAGATAATTACCTCTTTATTGATGATTCAACATTTGTTAATTAAATTCCTTATTTTTTTAATTAAAAAGTATATATAAGTGAAAAACGTTAGAATATATCAACATGAAAACGTTTTCGCAAAACGTATTATTGAATGTTTTATGTCGTTTGTTTAAAATTTATTGCTGTTTGTATAAATTATTTTTTTTAACAATCCCTTAAGAATAAATTTACACCATAACTAACAAAATAAATAAACATGAAAAAAATTTTCTTAATCTTTATGATTGTTTTTACGGCGCAAGTTTCGCTTGCACAAGTAAAAAGTGTCAAGGGTGTGATTACGGATGCTGAGGGGATGCCATTGCCAGGGGCATCTGTTGCTGTACAAGGAGGTCAAAAAGGTTCTTCTACCGATTTTGATGGTTTGTACACAATTGAAGTACAAAAAGGACAGACTTTAGTTTTTAGCTATGTTGGTCTTGAAACACAAAGCATAGTTGTAGGTGATGTTTCTACAATTAATGTAAAAATGAAACAAGCATCTTCAAATGCACTTAACGAAGTTGTTGTAACTTCATTAGGTATTAAAAGATCAAAAAAGACTCTTACTTATGCTGCACAAGAAGTAAAAGGTGAAGAGGTTACGAGAGTTAAAGATGCCAACTTAATGAACAGTTTATCTGGTAAAGTTGCAGGTTTGATTGTTGGTAAAAGTTCTGCAGGAGCGGGTGGTGCTGTAAAAGTAACTATTCGTGGTAATTCATCTGCTACAAACAATCAGCCATTATATGTTGTTGACGGAATCCCATTATTGAACTCTACTTCTGCAATGTCAAACCAGGTTTTTGGTGATACAGCCGGAGGAAACAGAGATGGTGGAGATGCAATCTCAATGATGAACCCTGATGATATCGAATCTATGACAGTTCTTAAAGGAGCTTCTGCTTCTGCGTTATATGGTTCTCAAGGAGCAAATGGTGTTATCTTAATTACAACTAAAAAAGGAAAAGAAGGAAAAGTAACGGCAAACTATAACGCAAGTGTATTTGTTGATAATGTAATTTCTTTACCTGATTTTCAAACTAATTATGGTGCAGCTGCACAATCTGATAAATCTTGGGGTGCTGCAAAAAAATCTCCAGATCATGTTAAAGATTTTTATAATACTGGTGTAACTATGATTAACTCTATCTCAGTAAATGGAGGTACAGATAAAGCTACAACTAGTCTTACTTATGCAAATACTAAAGTTGATGGTGTAATACCAACAAATGAGTTTAAGAAAAATAACATTGCACTTCGTCAAAGTGTTAAATTGTTTGATGATCAGGTAACTGTTGATGCTTCATTATCTTATGCTGAGCAAACAATCGACAATAAACCAACAAATGGATTATACTTCAATCCACTAACAGGAGTTTATTTGTTTCCAAGAGGAAATGATTTTAATGATTACTACAAAAATTATGAAGTATTTAATCCTGCTAGAAACTTAATGGATCAAAGATGGCCTTCAAAAACATCTGATATCATTCAAAACCCAGGATGGATTTTAAACAGAAATGCATCTATTGATAAAAATCAATCATTAATTAGTTCTGCTGCAGTTACATACAAAGCGAACAACTGGTTAAGTATTAAAGCTCGTGGAGGTTATAACAGATTGTACAATACATTTGATAAAAGAATGTATGCTGGTACAAACGAAACTTTGGCTCCATCTACAGGTAGATATATCTACTCAGATAGTGAAAGTTACCAATTATATGGTGATGTAATTGCTACAATCAATACAAAATTCAATGATGATTTTTCATTTAGTGCTAACCTTGGAACAAGTTTAACAAAGTCCACAGTTAATGACGCTTATGTAAGTGATTCAGGTCAAAAAAATGGATTAGTAAATGCAAACTGGTTTAATACTGGTAACTTTGTGTCTGCTGAAAGAAACGCACACACTATTGGTGGTAAAAAAGAAGTTCAGTCAGTTTTTGCAAGTGCAACTTTTGGTTACAAAGACATGCTTTATCTTGATGTAACAGGAAGAAATGACTGGTCATCTACTTTAGTAAATACAGATAATTTAAGTTTCTTTTATCCTTCTGTAGGTTTATCGGCTGTTTTAAGCCAAATGGTAACATTGCCAGAAGCAATTAGTTATGCAAAAGTAAGAGGATCTTTTGCTCAGGTAGGTAATGACGTTTCTGCATTTTTAACTTCACCGGTAAATACTTTAGTTGGTGGTGTTGTTACTGCTCCAATAGTTGGACCTAAACCAGGAACTTCTTTGAAACCGGAAATGCAAAATTCTTATGAATTTGGTACAGAGTGGAGATTTATCAATAATAGAATCGGATTTGATTTTACTTATTACAGAAACGAAACTAAAAATCAATTAATTACTGCTCCGGCTCCAATTCCAAATACTACAGGATATACTAACTATGCATTTAATGCTGGTAGTATCGAAAATAAAGGTTTTGAGATTTCTGTGACTGGTAAAGCAATTGTTACTGATAATTTCTCTTGGGATCTTGGAGTTAATTATGCTTCAAACAAAAATACAGTTCTTGATTTAGGAAGTGTAAATGGAGCTCAAAACACAGTAATTTTAACTAATGGAGATCCAAATAGCTACAGATATGTATTAGAAGTAGGAAAACCATTTGGTGAAATTCAAGGAAAAAATATTTTAAGAAACGCTCAGGGTCAAATTTTATTAGATGCTGACGGACGTATTCAAAAAACGGATTGGGTAAATTTAGGTAGTTCAAATCCTGATTTCATGTTAGGTTTCTCAAATGCATTTAAATACAAAAAATTAACTTTAAATATACTTATTGACGGTAGATTTGGTGGTAATGTAATGAGTATGACAGAAGCAATGTTAGATGCTTATGGTGTTTCTAAAGCAACTGGTGATGCAAGAGATGCTGGTGGAGTTAAGGTAAATGCTGTAAAACCTGACGGAACTGCAGTAACTACAATAAATGCTCAGGATTACTATAGCCAAGTAGGTGATAGAGCAGGTGCTACAGGAGAATATATGTACAAAGCAACAAACGTTAAATTAGGAGAACTTTCTTTAGGTTATACTTTTGATTTCAGTAAAGAAACAGTTTTCAAAACAGTGAATCTTGCACTTGTTGGTAAAAACTTATTTTTCTTCTACAAAGATGCTCCGTTTGATCCAAACGTAACATTAAGCTCTGGAGAAGGATTACAAGGTGTTGATATTTTTGGTGCTCCATCAACAAGAAGTATTGGTGTTAATTTAAATTTAACTTTCTAAATAATATAATATAAGGACAAAACCTTTTGGTTGTTGTAAGAGAATCTTGTTTGTTGATTGAATGAAGAAAAGTGTAAAACAACAAACAATAAACCCTTAAATGGGTTGGCTTATAAATCAATAAAAATGATTTTAATTAACGATAAAAATTCACAGATGAAAAATAAATTATTAATATTTGGTTCAGTTTTAGCCCTTTCATTAGGCAGCTGTACAAGTAACTTTGAGGACATTAATACCAATGAAACTGGTTTTAGTAACGGTCAATTAGAACAAGACTTTAATCAGGTAAAAGCACCTCTTAAGACAATGCAAAGAGGAATGTATATCCTGGTTGCAGATGATTGGCAAGGAGATATTCAGTTTAACTTAAATGCAGATATCTTTTCAGGATATATGGGAACTCCTCATGATTTTGAAGGTAATGCAAATAATTCAACTTATGCTTTATTAGATGGTTGGAATGGTGCTGAATGGGTTCAGAAGTATCAAAGAGAAATGGTTAATGCATATAATCTTGAGAAATTAACTAAAGCTAAATACCCTCAGTTTTATGCTTGGTCTTTGATCTTGAAAGTATATGCAATGCACAAAACAACTGATTATTACGGACCAATCGTGTATTCAGGTTTTGGAAACGCTGACGGAACAACTCCTTACGATTCTCAAAAGGCAGTTTATGATCAATTTTTTGCAGAATTAAAAACTGCTATTGATATCTTAACTCCAAAAGCAGCAGATGCTACTGCTACATTCTTCCCTTCAGGAGATGCTACAGATGGAACTACAGCTGGTGGAAATATCCAAAAATGGGTAAAATTTGCTAACTCATTAAGATTACGTTTAGCAATTCGTATTTCTAATATTGATCCTGTAAAAGCAAAAGCAGAAGGTGAAGCGGCATTAGCTGGTTTAGGTGTAATCACTTCTAATGCTGATAACATGGCTTATATGGCTGAACACCCTGTTAAAACTTATACAGGTCCATGGGCAGATATCAATGCTGGTGGAGCAATTACTTCTATCATGAATGGTTATAATGACCCAAGAAGAGACGTTTTCTTCCATAAAGCTACTGGTGGTATTTACCAAGGTATCAGAATGGGAAGTATAGTTGATGCTGAATACAGAACAGCTAAAGCAGATTTATTCTCTAAAGTTGGACCAATTGTAGAAAACAACTTAATTCCTTGGTTTACTGCAGCTGAATCTCACTTCTTGAAAGCTGAAGGTGCATTAAAAGGATGGAATGTTGGTGGATCTGCTCAATCATTTTATGAGTCAGGAATTGCAACTTCATTTGCACAATTGGGTGCAGGAAGCGCAGCTGCTTATACTAGTGATGACGTTGCATTGCCAGCTGCTTTTACAGACCCGTTGAATGCTACAAATAATATTGCTGCACAAAACTTAGTAACAGTAAAATGGTCTGACGCTGCATCTAACGAAGTTAAATTGCAAAAAATTATTACTCAAAAATGGATTGCTATTTTCCCTGACGGACAAGAAGCTTGGGCTGAAACAAGAAGAACAGGATATCCAAAATTATTTTTACCTGCAAATAACTTTTCAGGAGGAAAAATTCCAGCTGGTACTTTCGTAAGAAGATTGAATTTCTATGTAAATGAGAAAACAAATAATCCAACTGGATATGCACAAGGAGTTAGCCTTTTAGGAGGTGTTGATACTGGAGCAACAAGACTTTGGTGGGATACTGGAGTGAACAAATTCTAATAAAAGATAAAGATTAAAAGAATTTAAGTTTGGTTAGTAAATGGTATAAGCAGTGCAAATTGCTTATACCATTTCAAAAACCAAAATTGTAAATAGCAAAAAAAGAAAAAGAAATGAAAAGTGCTTTAGAAATAAAACCTGATATCAGCTATAAAAGCGCAGGAAAATTTGAAGAAACTCGATTTGAAAAAATTCATAACGAAATCTTCAAAAGTTCTGTAGAAGCTTCAGTAATTGTAGCGCAGGAAATTGCGCAATTAATTAGATCTAAACAAGAAAAAGGTAAATCTTGCGTATTAGGTTTAGCAACAGGTTCTTCTCCTATAAAAGTATATGAGGAATTAGTGAGAATGCACAGAGAAGAAGGCTTGAGTTTTAGCAATGTAATCACTTTCAATTTGGATGAATATTATCCAATGACCAAAGAGAATAATCAGAGCTATCATTATTTCATGCATCAGCATCTTTTTAATCACATAGATATTAAACCTGAAAATGTTAATATTCCTGACGGAACTGTACATATTGATGAACTAAATCAATATTGTATCGATTACGAAATGAATATTAAAAATGCCGGAGGACTAGATTTTCAATTGTTAGGGATTGGACGTACAGGTCACGTAGGTTTCAACGAACCGGGATCACACATTAATTCAGGAACCAGAATTATTACACTGGATCACATCACAAGAGTAGATGCTTCATCAGATTTTAATGGTATTGATAACGTTCCTAAAAGAGCGATTACCATGGGAGTTTCTACAATCATGAGATCCAAAAGAATTATATTAATGGCTTGGGGACAAAACAAAGCCGATATCATCAAGAGAACCATTCAGGGAGATATCAGTTCAGAAGTTCCTGCGACATTTTTACAAAACCATCCTAATGCGACTTTCGTATTAGACCAGTCTGCAGCATCAGAATTAACACGTTTCAAAACGCCTTGGTTAGTTGGAGAATGCATCTGGAATCAGGAATTAAAAAGCAAAGCGATTGTTTGGTTGTGCCAAAAAACAAAACAATCGATATTAAAATTAACAGACAGAGATTACAACAACAACGGAATGTCTGATCTTTTGGCACAAGAAGGTTCTGCTTATGATTTGAATATCAATATGTTCAACGTATTGCAGCATACCATTACTGGATGGCCAGGTGGAAAACCAAATACAGACGATTCTCATCGTCCGGAAAGAGCCAATCCGGCAAAAAAACGAGTGATTCTTTTTAGTCCGCATCCGGATGATGATGTGATTTCTATGGGAGGAACTTTTTCAAAATTGATAAAACAAGGTCATGATGTACACGTTGTATATCAAACCTCCGGAAATATTGCCGTTACAGACGATGAAGCATTGAAATTTGCTGAGGTTGCCAAAGATTTTATTGGCGAAGCAGGCGCAGGAATCAACTTCAAATCTGTAATTGAATTTTTGAATAACAAATCAGAAAATCAAATCGATTCTCTAGAAGTTCGAAAATTAAAAGGATTAATCAGACGTAGAGAATCTTATGCAGCGACAAGATACATTGGGCTGAAAGATGAAAATACACACTTTTTAGATCTTCCGTTTTACGAAACAGGACAGGTTAAAAAGAATCCGTTAGGACCAGAAGATATTGCAATTGTAAAAGATATTATTGCACAAATAAAACCACATCAGGTATTTGCTGCAGGAGATCTGGCAGATCCACACGGAACACACGAAGTTTGTCTAAACGCAATTTTTGCAGCTTTAAAAGAATTAAAGCCAGAGAAATATATGGACGATTGCTGGTTATGGTTGTACAGAGGTGCCTGGCACGAATGGGACATTCACGAAATTGACATGGCCGTTCCGCTTTCTCCATCAGAAGTATTACTAAAACGTCATGCAATTTTGTACCACCAATCTCAAAAAGACAGGGTAATGTTTCAAGGAAATGACTCAAGAGAATTCTGGGTGAGAGCCGAAGACCGTAATAAAAATACAGCCGTTCTATACGATGAATTAGGATTGGCAGAATACGAAGCAATTGAAGCTTTTAAGCGTTTTGATTACTAGAGTTGTTTTTTAAGATTCGGTTTGGAGCGAATCAAATTCAAAATTCAGATTGATTTCATAGCGATTTGTGAGGTTCAATAGAGAGATCATTCTGAGTTTTGTTTCTATTATCTATTATTAATGTTGTCTTGAGATAACATCTTTTCAAAAACAGTAAAAATGAAATATTTATTAGTCCTACTATTAGCAGGTGTAACTTCTAGTGCTCAAATTCAAAAAGAGCAGCTAAATCTTATGCCGTGGCCTCAAAGTGTTGTTTTAAACGACGGGAATTTTGCTTTAGATAAAAATTTTAAAGTAAACATTACCGGAAATCCTGGCCCCCGAATTTTTGGTGGAGTGACTCGTTTTTTACGTCGCTTAGATGGTAGAACTGGTATCTTTTTTCAACAAGGTTTTATTACAAAATTAAATGAAGTTCCAACAGCTGAGCTTCAGATTAACTGTACTAAAAGCGGAAAAATTGGTTTATACGAAGACGAAAGTTATCATTTAGGCATTAAGAAAAATCAAATTACAATAAATGCGAGTAGCGATTTAGGTGCACTTCATGGCCTTGAAACGTTATTGCAGATGTTGCAGAATAATAACAACTCATTTTATTTTCCGATCTCACAAATTTCAGATTTTCCAAGATTTACATGGAGAGGTTTGATGATTGATGTATCAAGACATTTTCAGCCAATTGATGTTATCAAAAGAAATATCGACGGATTGGCAGCTATGAAAATGAATGTTTTTCACTGGCATTTAGTGGATGATCAAGGATGGAGAATTGAAATGAAAAAACATCAAAGGCTTACAGATGTAGCTTCGGATGGAATGTATTACACACAAGAGGAAATTAAAAATATCGTAAAATATGCTGATGAGCGCGGTATTTTAGTAGTTCCTGAAATAGATGTTCCTGGTCATGGATCTGCAATCTTAACGGCTTACCCGGAAATAGGAAGCAAGGTGATTACATTGACAGGTGGAACTTCTGAAAAAAATATTCAAGGTACAGCAATTGCTACCTATGGAATTGAAAGAAATGCAGGTATATTTTCGCCAACATTAGATCCTTCAAATCCTAAAACATATCAATTATTAAGTGAAATTTTTGATGAGGTTTGTCCCTTATTTCCCGGAGCTTATTTTCATATCGGGGGAGACGAAAATGAAGGGAAAGACTGGGACGCAAACCCGAAAATTCAAGAATTCATGAAGAAAAATAAGTTAGCCAACAATCATGAATTGCAAACTTATTTTACCATGCAATTGGTTCCAATGCTTAAAAAACATGGAAAACAATTAATGGGATGGGAAGAAATTTTGACTAAAAACATGTCAAAAGATGCTATTATTCATTCTTGGAGAGGTCCAAATGAAGGAATGGTTGCAGGACAATCTTTAACAGATGCAGTAAAAAAAGGATATAAAACAGTTTTATCAAATGGCTATTATATCGATCTAATGTATCCTGTTGCAAGTCATTATTTAAATGACCCAATGCCAAAAGGAGCAGATTTAACTGCCGAAGAAAAAGCAAGAATATTAGGTGGAGAAGCTACAATGTGGACAGAACTTGCAACGCCAACAACTTTAGATTCAAGAATTTGGCCAAGAACAGCAGCAATTGCAGAAAGACTTTGGTCAGCAGAAGATATTACTGATTTGGCAAGTATGCGCAAACGTCTTGATGTAGTTTCTTTTAGATTAGAAGAATTAGGATTAACACACATTCGCAACAAAGCAGTTATTTTGAGAAACGTCTCAAACAATCAAAACATAGAATTGCTTGAAGAACTTTCAAATGTATGCGAACCTTTAAAAGGATATACACGTAATAAAGGAGGAACAGAATATCAAATGTATTCACCGTTTACACTTTTTGCTGATGCTTGCGGACCGGACGCTAAAGGATCTTTAGCATTTGATGACGCTGTAAATCAGTATTTAGCTAGTAAAACACCTGAGAATAAAGCAAAAGTTACCGCATTTTTTACGAAATGGATTGCCTTAAATAAAGGATTAGTTGAGTTGAGTGCCAACGCACCTTTAGTACAGCCAATTTTGCCTTTGTCGAAAAAATTAAATGATGCATCGCAAGAATTATTACTTGTTTTAGATAATAAATCAACATTGAAAGCTGAGGATTTAAAAAGTCTTATAGAACAATGTAACACAAAAGAACACGCAGATGTTGAGTTATCAGTTTATGCGAGTCTTAAGAAATTGATATAAAGAGAAAGTTTGGTTTGAATTAGTGTTTAGTAAGTTTAAGTTACCATGATTATTTAGTAATTCATTTATCTTTACTAGAGATCTCTAGTAGAGATAATTATGGTAAAACCGAAAAAAATAGCTATAAAAACCTGTTAAAAAGAATATAAGTATAAGAATTATAGAAACCAAATAGTAACATTTAAAACCAAATAAACAGAATAGATTAAAAAAACATGACAAACAATTAAAGTATTTAAAATTGATGAACCCCAAATTTATCTTTTGTATTTAAAGTAATTTTTAAAAAAATTAAATAAATATCAATCAATACTATTCACCAATGATTATGGGAAAAATCAGTAATAGTAATATTTATTTTTAGAAGTAATATGAATTAATTTCCAATTGGTTGCAATCTTTTTTTTGCAATTGGTTGAATCCCAGTTGTTGCATTTTATATACAGAGTTGCGGTATGTAACTTATTACGATTGGAATATTTCTTTTTATTAACCAATATTAATTTAATTATGAAACATTATTACAGATTGCTTTTTTTGTTACTGTTTCCCTTACTCGCGTTAGCCCAACCAGCTCACGGTAAAAAAGTAGTAGGGTACTATGCGCAATGGGCTATTTATGCCCGGGACTTCAATATTCCCAAGATAGACGGGAGTAAGTTGACGCATTTGAATTATTCGTTTTATGGTACAACTTTCGATCCGGCACATCCGGAGAATACAAAGTTGTTATGTTTAGATTCCTATGCTGATTTTGAGCATATGGAAGGTGGAATTCCGTGGGATGCTCCTGTAAAAGGGAACTTTTATGACTTAATGAAACTTAAGGAAAAGTATCCACACTTAAAAATCTTAATCTCTGTTGGAGGATGGACAAAAGGTCAGGATCTTTCTCCAATTGCTGCAAGTCCTGTAGCAAGAGCCGCTCTGGCTGCAGATATGGCAAACTTCATTACCAAATATCCTTTTATCGATGGATTTGACATCGACTGGGAATATCCTCTTTCTGGTGGAACAGATGGTACCGAAGTAATTAATGGAGCCCCAATTCCTCCACAAAAATACAGCCCGGACGACAACAAAAATCTAGTGTATTTATTGAAAGCAATGCGTCAGGCAATGCCAAATAAATTAATCTCGATTGCGGCCGGAAACAATGTTCGTAAAGTTGCTTCGCAATATTTAGGACCATCAAACAGAGCACAATACGGAATGACAGAAGATATTTCGACTTATTGTGATTATATCACTTATTTTGGATATGATTTTGGTGGAAACTGGTATGATAAAACGTGCTACAATGCACCTTTATATGCAAGCGGAAATCCAAATGATCCACTTTATGGCGCAACACAATCAGAATCACTTGACGAATTAACAAATCAATATTTGAACGTTGTTGGTTTTCCTGCGAATAAATTAATCATGGGATTACCTTTCTATGGAAAGAAATTTGATCATGTAGCGACAAATTCAACAAATGGATTATTCGTTTCAGCTCCAAGAGATGTTGTTGCAGGATGTACAAATCCGCAAAATCCAACAGGAACTTGGGATGGTGCTGCAGCTTGCGAAAAATCAGGAAGTATCGAAATTTGCGATTTAGTCGGAAATCCGGTTACAAATTCACACGCTTATTTAGATCCAAATACAATGCTGGTAACGCCAACTGCAGCAGCTGCAGGATGGGTAAGATATTTTGATAATACAACAAAAGTTCCTTACCTATATAATGCTACTTTAAAACAGTTTATCTCATATGAAGATAAACAATCAATGGATTTAAAAGTACAATATATTAAATCAAAAAATCTTGCCGGAGGTATGGTTTGGGAATTATCTCAGGACACAAGAGGTTCTATTCCAAATGCATTATTGACTCAGGTAGATACATCATTCGGAAGCGTTGTTCCTGGGACAGTAAGTATTGCAGGTTCTGTAAAAAATGGAACAGCTTTAGTTCCAAATGTAACAGTAGAATTGCGTAATGCAAGCAATGTAGTATTGCAAACTGTAGTTTCTACAGGAGGTAATTTTACATTCAGCAACCTGACTTCAGGACAAAATTATATACTTACAGCTGCAAAAGCTTCGTATACTTTTACTCCGGTAACTTTAACGAATGTAACAACGAACCAAACAGGAGTTGTTATAAACGGATCACAACCTTTATACACCGTTAGCGGAACAGTTCTTAACGGAACTACAGGAGTTTCTGGTGTTACAGTTACAGCTACATCAGGATCTACAGTTTTAACTGCGACTTCTAATGCAAGCGGAGTTTACAGTGTTGCAGGTTTAACAGCAGGACTTAACTTTACAGTTACAGCTGCAAAAACCGGATTCTCTTATACGCCAACTTCAACTGTTTATAATGCAATAAGTGCAAATCAAACGTTGAATTTTGCTCAAGGCGCTCCAATTGTATATTATACAGTAAGCGGAACAGTTCTAAACGGAACTACTGGAGTTTCAGGAGTAACAGTTACAGCAACTTCGTCAGGAGGAACTTTTACTGCCACTACAAATTCAACGGGAGCTTATACAATTGCTAATTTACCGTCAGGCGGAACTTATACTGTAACTGCAGCTTTAGCAGGACAAACATTTACTCCGGCGTCAACAGTTTATACCAATTTAATAGCCAACAAAACATTAAACTTAACACAAGATGCTGTTGTAGTTCCAACAAATAAAATTAGCGGAACAGTTAAAAATGGTACAGTGGCAGTAGCGGGTGCAAAAGTTGAAATAGTTTTACCTTGGACAGATAGTACACACAACTGGAAAAGCGTTATCGCTATAACAGATGCACAAGGAAAATACAGCTTTGATAATTCAGTTGTAGCAGGATATACAACAGTTACAAGTTTAAAATTAAATACTTGGGAAAACGGAGAAGTAGTTTATTTACCAAATAATCTGGCAAATTTTCCAGTTCCGGCAAACCCAACAATTTACAATTTTAATACAAGTTCTACAGCAAAATCAGCACAAGTTCTGGCAAATTTAATTAGCGGTTCAGTTAAAAACGGAACAACTCCGGTTGCTGGTGCAAAAGTAGAAATCGTTTTACCTTGGACAGATAGTACTCATAACTGGAAAAGTGTTTTGGCAACAACAGATGCATCAGGAAATTATACTTTCGATAATTCAGTTGTAGCAGGTTATACACAAATTTTAAGTTTGAAATTAAATGCATGGGAAAACGGCGACGTGACTTATTATCCAAATAACTTAGCCAACTTTGCAGTACCAACAACGGCAACAGTTTATAATTTTAATAGACAAGCTGTGGTTGCGACTAAACCAGTGGTTACCATTACAGCGCCAACAGCTTCAGCGATAGCTATAAATTTAGGATCATCAATTAATTTTGTTGCAAGTGTTGGATTAAGTGCTGCAGATGCTACTACAATCTCATCAGTTGTATTTAGTTTAGACGGACAAACCATAAGTGCTACAAATTCTTCAGGAACTTATACATCAGTTTGGACACCGGCAGCAAATCAGTTTTCGGCTTCTCATACTTTAACTGTTACAGCTACTGCATCAAACGGAACAACAGATGCAAAAACATATAGTTTTACATTAAGTTGTTCAGGTGCAAACTGTCCAAATTCATTGCCAGTAATTACTTGGAATTCACCATCGAATACTACAGTAAACCAAAGTACTTTCCAGGTTGTGCCAATTTCAGTTACAGCTGTAGATAGTAACGGATCAGTTTCAGGTGTTACGATTACAATAAATGGAGGTACATTTAATATGACAGCAGGTACAAATAATACTTATACGTATAATTTTACGCCATCTGCATATCAGGATTATCCAGTTGTAATCAAAGCAACCGATAATCAATCTGGTGTAACTACATTAAACAATACAATCAAAATTGCTCCGGTGAGCACAAATAGATTTATTCCGCTTCCATCCAAAATTATTTTAGGATACGCACATTCTTGGGAAAATGCAGGTGCTCCATTTTTATATTTTTCTCAAATGGTAGGAAGTAAGTTTAACGTAGTCGATTATTCTTTCGTAGAAACAGTTAATCGTGATGGTTATACGCCAGTATTAACTACAAATGACAATAGATATTTGACCAATGGAGTTTTCAATAAGCAATTGTTGAAAAACGATATTAAATCTTTAAGAGATAGCGGCGTTCCGGTTATTGTTTCTATTGGAGGTCAAAACGGTCATGTTGTTTTAGACAATGTGACTCAAAAAAATATTTTTGTTAATGGTCTAAAAGCAATTATCGACGAGTATCAATTTGATGGAGTTGATATTGATTTTGAAGGTGGATCAATGAATTTTAGCGCAGGAGGTTTAAGAGATATCTCTTATGCGGGTATTTCAGCTTATCCAAGATTAAAAAACGTAGTAGATGCTTTCAAAGAATTAAAAGCTTACTATGGTCCTGGATTCTTATTAACTGCGGCTCCGGAAACACAATATGTACAAGGAGGATATTCTACTTATACAGATACTTTTGGTTCATTCCTTCCAATCATTCAAAACTTACGTAATGAATTAGATTTGTTAGCCGTACAATTGTATAATACAGGAGGAGAAAACGGATTAGATGGTCAGTATTATGGTTCAGCTAAGAAATCAAACATGGTAACAGCTCTAACTGATATGGTGATAAAAGGGTATAACATTGCTACAACAGGAATGCATTTTGATGGTTTACCAGCCTCAAAAGTTCTTATAGCATTACCAGCTTGTCCAAGTGCAGCAGGTAGTGGTTATTTAACGCCTACAGAAGGAATTAATGCTATGCATTATTTAAGAACGGGAACCACTTTTACTGGAAGAACATACACTATGCAGCCAGGCGGACCATATCCTTCTTTAAGAGGTTTAATGACTTGGTCAGTAAACTGGGATGCATCATCTTGTGGTAATTCATCTGAATTATCTAAAGCATATGCCGCTTATTTTGCTTCACAGGGAACAGGAAAAACATTAGCGGTTGAAAATGTTCCTTCAAAAAGCAGTAAAACGATAGCGTATTTCAAAAACAATGCATTATCAGTTTCAAATGACAGCGAAGATATTGCTCAGGTTGATGTATTCAACATCCTTGGACAAACTTTAGTAAGTCATAAAAACGTTCAAAATAATAGAGAAATTCTGCTGCAAGATCAAAGTTTTTCAACAAAACAATTGTTCTTGGTTGTTGTAACAGACAAAGCAGGAAAAAGACAATCATTCAAAGTATTGAACTTCCTAAACTAAAGTTCATCGCAATGAATAAAAACACTGAAATAAAACATTGGAACGGTTAAAATTGAGTTTGGTTATTTATTTTTTAATCTGATTTTTATTTCGAATAAATGCATCAAATTTAGGTGATTTGTTATTTGGTTTTCACCTGAAGGAGAGCATTCTAAGCCTGGCAATTTTATTGCCAGGTTTTTTTTGTTTTAGATAGTGAGATGTAAAATGTAATTAGATAAAAGTTTGTAATAATAGTTTTCAGGAGCTATTTCCTGCTATCCGCTCCAATCTTTTATGCCGAAACCGGCACAAAAGGATTTCCACTTCTATCAGGGCTAGGGCTTTAGGTTTTATTAGAAATGAAGTTTTTTTTAATGAATATAGTAACCCCAATCTTGTCATCTTGAGGAACGAAGGATCTCCGCAAGAAACTAACACAATGAATTTCACTTTGTCGAGCTACTCGCGGAGATCCTTCGTTCCTCGGGATGACAAAAAAAGAAAATCCGCATAAATCCGCGTCTTCGCGATAGCGAATCCGTAAAATCAGCGTACAATTTCTCGCAAAGCATTTCAAAAATTGTAGCGATCGAAACGACTCTTGAACAAATGAGTTAATTCTAAAGTATCAGAATCTAAAATTTGCGATTCACTATATTCTAAATCATAATTGATTTCCAGAATATCAAGTTCAATACCTTGATCATTTGTTTGTCTGCTATATTTATTAAAAGACAATAGATTATCACCTAAAGGAGGATTTATCTGATTGTTCCTTTCTATTTCTGCTAAGATGATTTCAGATTTAAATTTCGGAAATTGTAAAACCTTATTTAAACTCCCATCCAGATTAAAAATTACAGCATTATTTGGATTTGGATATAAATTACTATCGTGGAATATTGCTATCACATATTGCAAATTAGCCGTAGGAAATCCTTCTACGCTGCCTTCATTATCAAAAACAGAAATTTCCATTCCGTTATATTCCCAAGCAATACCAAACCTTTTTCCTTTTAAAAATTCATTTTTTAAATTTGTATCAATTTTATCAAAATAAGATAAGTGAGGAGCAAGTATATCAATTGGAATTTGAATACCGTTTTCATTCGTTTTTTTCCAGTTTTTAATCATGTTCTAAGCAATATCATTATAAATTAGTTAAAATTTGTGTCATATTATCTTTGTCAAAGTTTCAAACTTTGACAAAGATTCAGACTCCGAAAGAAAAAAAGCAAAAACGAAAAAACCCGTATAAATCGGCTCTTTCTCAATAGCGAATCAGTAAAATCCGCGTGCCATCTCAACGCAAAGTAATTCAATTCTTCTTAATCCATTTATCAACAGGAATCTTTCGCTCAACATATTCAGAATATTTTTTATGTTCAACTAAATCTTTATAACTGACAAAGAAGTTTTTCCCATCTACAGAAACTTTAAAAATTTTATATTCATCATAATTTTCATTAGCGCCATGAAAATATTGATCACAGATTTCAAAAGTTTTAATTTTATAAAATGGATCTAGCTCAGAAGGTTTTTCGATGATTTCAAAATACAAATCCTTCTTTAAACAATCGATCTTATAGATTTTAATAATCTGGGTTTTTCGTTTTTCAAAGAAATCCAGAATCTGTTTTTCCTTCTCATTATATACAAATTGATACGGAATAAATTCATGTTTTTCGGTTTCAAAATCCTTAGGATGATTTCGCTTTTCGGTTGGTTTTATTTCGACACCATTTTTATCAATATAACCCCAGGTTCCACCAACAAGCGGCGGATGTTCATCATCTTGAGAACGATCAAAATAACAACCGTTACAATATTCGGCAAAACCAAAATTCATAGTAGAAACCCAATCATATTGCGCAGGAATAATTTTTACTCCATTTCGATCAGCAAGGCCAAGTTTTTCGTTTTCAACAAATCGCATATAACCTTCATTGAAATCATCAAAACCGGCATCAAACATATAAGGGACAAAAAGAAAATTACCTTTTCTGTCGTACACTTTTTGACCTTCTCCGACTATCCAAAAAAAGATTAGGTTTTCTTTGATCTCATCTTTTAAAATTCCATCATGATTAAATGAGTCCATGGTATTTGCAGCAGGAATAATAATTTTCCCATTTTGATTTTTCACGCCCAAAAGACTATCCTTTTCAATAAAATAATAGAGTTTATCCGTTTGAGAGAAAACAGAGAATTGATTTAGAATTAAAAGAAACAGAAATATTTTTTTCATTAAAAAATGCCTTTAGATATTGACAGTATTCAAATGTAGTAATTAAAGTCTTTAAAAAATAACTACTTTTGATTTCCAATTATTGCATAACAATTCATGAAGAAGTCAATCGTTTTTCTAATCCTATTTCTAATTTCGACAACAATTTTCGCCCAAAGTAAATTCGGAAATCCGGAAGTTGATCCAATCCAAATTCAAAATAAATACAGTGATTGGTGGATATATCAAAGCAAAAACATCATGCTTTCCAGAGATTATGTAGCGCTTGATACAGATTCTAAAGAAATTTCAAAAGAAACCTTTCTAAACGAATTAACAAACGGAAATTATATCCCAATTCGATTAAAATCAGAAGATTCAGTTTACTATTATAAACTATTTAAAATCCAGCCCAATTCAGATACAAGTATAAAAGCTACGATAAATCAGGAAGCTTTTGATGCATTAAAAAATTTCGAAATGGAAGGAAAGCCATTTCCAAAATTCTCCTTTAAAGATTTAAATGGAAATGTAGTTTCTAACGAATCCATGAAAGGAAAAATCATTGTAATCAAATGTTGGTATATTCATTGCGCAGCTTGTATCAAAGAATTTCCCGAAGTCAATCAATTAACAGAAAAATACAAAGACAGAAAAGATATTCTTTTTGTAAGCCTTGCTGAAGATAATCCAGAGCAATTAAAAGTGTTTTTAGCCAGAAAGCCATTGTCATATTCAGTTATTCCAAACATGAAAATTTACATGAATGAAACTTTGCAATTGAATGCTTTTCCAACTCATTTTATACTGAACAAAGAAGGTTTGATAACCAAAGTTTTACCTAATTTCAGAAGTCTGGAAGTGGCTTTGGAGAAAGAAAGTAAATTGTAATAAGTAAGTTGTTAAAAGTTAGAAGTTAGATGTTGTTGTATTTGATAGGAATGGGGATTTTATATTTCACTTTTCACATTTTACAAAACAAAAAACTTAGCCACTTAGTTCCTTTGCAACTCTGAACCTTTTTCCCTACTTTTGCACCAAATTAATTAAAAAGACATTCATGTTAACAGTCAATAATTTATCAGTTCAATTTGGCAAACGAATTTTGTTTGACGAAGTAAATACCACATTCACACACGGAAATATTTATGGAGTTATTGGAGCCAATGGTGCTGGAAAATCTACTTTTCTAAAAATCATTTCGGGCGACATCGACCCAACTTCGGGACACATTCATTTAGAACCGGGAAAACGTATGTCGGTTTTAAACCAAAATCACAACATGTTCGACGAGCATACTGTTTTGGAAACCGTTTTGATGGGAAATAAAGTTCTTTATGCTGTTAAAAAAGAAATGGATGAGCTTTATTTAGACTACAACGATAAAAACGCAGATAGAATTGGAGAACTTCAGGTTCAGTTTGAGGAAATGAACGGTTGGAATGCAGATTCTGATGCCGCAGCGATGTTGTCTAACTTAGGAATCAACGAAGAACATCATTATACTTTAATGGGCGATCTTGAGGGAAAAATTAAAGTACGTGTGCTTTTGGCGCAAGCGCTTTTTGGAAATCCTGATTTGCTTATTATGGATGAGCCTACCAACGATTTGGATTTCGAGACAATCGCTTGGTTAGAAAATTTCTTGGCAAACTACGAAAACACTGTAATTGTAGTATCTCACGACCGTCACTTTTTAGATGCGGTTTGTACACATATTTCTGATATTGATTTTGGAAAAATTAATCACTACTCAGGAAACTATACTTTCTGGTACGAGTCAAGCCAATTAGCGGCAAAACAACGTGCTCAGCAAAACAAAAAAGCGGAGGAAAAGAAACAAGAATTAGAAGAATTTATTCGTCGTTTTAGCGCGAACGTTGCAAAATCTAAACAAGCAACTTCTCGTAAAAAAATGATTTCTAAATTGAATATTTCTGAAATCAAACCTTCAAGCCGTCGTTATCCTGCAATTATTTTTGATCAGGATCGTGAAGCCGGAGATCAGATTTTGAATGTAGAAGGATTAGCAGCTTCTGTAGAAGGAGATCTTTTGTTTAAAGACGTAGATTTGAATATGGCAAAAGGCGATAAAATCGTTCTTTTCTCTAAAGATTCACGTGCTACAACAGCTTTCTACGAAATTTTAAATAACAATCAAAAAGCAGACGCAGGAACTTTTGATTGGGGAATCACAACAAATCAAGCTTATTTACCGGCAGAAAATCACTCGTTTTTCGAAAATGATTTGACATTGGTAGACTGGTTACGTCAATACGCAAAAACAGAAGAAGAGCGCGACGAAGTATTTATTAGAGGATTCTTAGGGAAAATGATTTTCTCTGGAGAAGAAGCTTTAAAAACAAGCCGTGTATTATCAGGAGGAGAAAAAGTACGTTGTATGCTTTCTAGAATGATGATGGAACGTGCAAATATCTTAATGCTTGACGAACCAACAAATCACTTAGATTTGGAGTCGATTACAGCATTCAACAATTCATTAAAAAACTTCAAAGGTTCAGTAATTTTCACAACACATGACCACGAGTTTGCACAAACTGTTGGTAATAGAGTAGTGGAGTTGACGCCAAATGGAGCAATAGACCGTTACATGACATTTGACGAATACCTGGATGATGAAAAAATTCAGGAATTAAGAAAGAAAATGTACAATTTGTAATATTTCAATTTATAATAAGAAGAAATCCCGATCGCTTTGGCAATCGGGATTTTTTTATGATTACTTATTACCACCGAAGAGTTTTGCGAAAATGAAAATGATTATCGCAACAATAAAGATGACGATAAAGATTCCGAATCCCATTCCGGCTTTAAAAATATCTCCAATAACTTCGCAACTTGTAAATGAAAATAGTATTACGAATACCATTAACAAACGTGTAATATTTTTTTGCATGATTTTGCTGTTTTAATTGTTTTAAAAAGAATTGAGTATTCTAATTTGCTTACAATAAAATTACTTCAGTCAGAAAAAAAATGTGTTACATAATTTGGTTGAAAAGTTTTATGATTTTGATTAAATATTAAAAGAAAACCAAAGGTTCGGCTCATATTGTAGAGCTGGATTTTAATCCAGTTGAATCGTTACAACATTTCAATAAGCTGAATTTTATTCCCACAAGTATCATCTAGGATAGCAATTTTTACATTTCCCATTTCAGTTGGTTTCATGATAAATTCAACGTCTAGATTAATAAGTTTTTTGTATTCTTCATCAAGATTATCAACATTAAATTGCGTGTATGGAATTCCGGCTTCAAAAAGCGCTTTTTGATAGGTTTTAGCCGGTTCAAAATGATTTGGTGAAGGTTCTAATAAAATTTCAACGCCATTTGGTTCATCTTTAGAAACTAAAGTTAACCATCTGTTTCCTTCGCCTAAAGGCAGATCGTGTTTTTTTACAAAACCCAATTTTGTTGTGTAAAATTGTAATGCTATTTCTTGGTCTTGAACTGGGATTCCTATGACTTTTGCTTTCATGATTTTTAAAGTTTTTTGAAAAAAAAATAATGCTATTAATAATACTTTCTATCTAACAATAGTTTTCTATTTATAGATTTTTCTATTGATTCCAGATGGAGATCTTCATAAGCATTCTCCATATGTTCACCATAATGTAGTTTCCAGGGAGAAGTACTATTTAAATTCTCCCTTAAATATATGTTGATATTATTTAATAGAAATTCGCGATTTGAAATTGGTGTATTGAAATTCTCTATACGATCATTTTCTTCTCTATTAATGAGAATGTTGTAGAGTTTTTCTAGATTAATTTTAAAATTATTTTTGCCTAATACTTCAATTGTAAATTCAATATCTGATAAAGCCGGATCAATTGATAAATTAAAAATTGGTGTTATGTCATCGTAAGGTTCTCCCCAGTCAAATTTCTTTTCTTCAATATAACAATATGGAGATGTGCTTTTATCGATGTAAATCATTTATTTAGCTTATTGTGTTTTAATAGTTCTTTATTTGATTTAAGTTTTTAATTCTTTACTTTCTTTTAATAGAGCTTCATAAGCTTTAGTGAATTCTTCGTCGGGGATGATTTTATCTATTACTGGTTGTATTGTTTCTGAAAAAAAATCAAACTCTTTTTTTCTTTTTTTTCTGTCAGATTGTAAAAAACTTCTAATCATTTCCACTGCACCAATTTTATTCAAATCTTGTGATTTCTTATTTGATATCATTCTCAAAGTAACTCTTAACCAAACTCCTAATTCAAAGCATAGGAGATCAAAACAAGATGCATAAATGGCTTCATCATTTTTATCTAATTGAGAAATGTCATCCGATTTTTTTTTTAAAAAGTTGTTTCTACTATTTGGTATTAATTCAAAACATTTTACAAAACTGTCAACATAGGCGACATGAGCAAATTTATTTCTTATTTCTGCAAACATCTGAAAATCTGCAGAAACTTCTTTCGGGATGAATTTTAAATCTACCAATAAATTAATTTTAGAATTAAAACTTAAAGCCATGTTTTTATTTCCAAAAGACATGGATTTATCTTTGTCAATTTCTAATAATAGTGAAAGTAATTGAGATATTGATTCTTCAAAACCTACTGCTTTTTCTATAACTATTGCTCTCGTAGTTTCCATTTGATTTAAATGTTTTATTTTATTCTTTTAGAAAGATCATACTAAAATTAGAATATCTTTTCGGTCCTTAATTTTTTTCTTTTCCTTAAGAGCTTTTACAACGTAGTCAGATAAAAGTGTTCGCTCAATTTTATCATTTTCAGACAAATAATCAACAAAGATATTGTCATATATTTCGTCATTGTCGCCATAATCTAGATCTTCATATTCATTTTCAAAAATTACAGCTTGCCATTCTGTTTCTCGAATGATTTCAAGAAAATTATCTGGAACTCCCCAGATTAAAAATTCATTTTTTAAATTCATTTTATATTTTCTATTATTTTTTGAATCATAGCGAATAGCGGTTCTGTCATTTTTTCTTAAGATTTTTTTCCACAAATTAAATGATCCAGGAAATGTATTAATATGATCGGAAACTAATTGGTCTTTGTGTAGAGAAAAACATAAATTGTAAAGTTGTTCTCCATAGCCTTTCTGTGAGATAACTGCATAAGATTTACAAATTTGATAATATATTTTCCCGTGTAATGTTATTTCCGCTAATCGTAAAATAGCAAGGTTATTTTCATTGCTATCAGTTAATAAATAGAGATGAATATTTGAGCCTTTATCAATGCCTTCAAAATGAAAGAGTTTAAAATTAAGTTCTGCAATTTCTACTTCAATAAATTCATAGTAATCTCTTATTTGTTCATGATAATACTCAGATGTGTCAATGTAAGAAATTAAATTTGGCATTTGAAATGTTAGCTTTTTATGAACAATTAAGATCTTAGAAAAATACTAAAAAATAAATTAGTATCACAGTTGTTAAAATATAAAATCTTTTTTTTGACACAAAAAAATATTTCCCTTCCGAACACCCCAACAAATAAATTCTGATTTTGTATATTTGCCCAACCAAACATTACAACTAATTATGAGCCAAAAAGTATTACTTAATTCAAAAGAAGTTACTATCATACTCCATCGTTTGGCTTGTCAGTTAATCGAAAAACATCTTGATTTCTCCGATACAATTTTAATTGGGATTCAGCCGAGAGGTGTTTTTTTGGCGGAGCGTTTGAAACAAATTTTAGAAAGCGAATACAAAACACCCGAAATCTCTTTGGGTTATCTGGATATTACTTTTTTTAGAGATGATTTCCGTAGAACTGATAAACCGCTTGAAGCAAATAAAACCCAAATCAACTTTATAGTCGAAAACAAAAAAGTCATTTTTATTGATGACGTTTTGTTTACGGGACGAAGCATTCGTTCTGCTTTAACTGCAATTCAATCTTTTGGAAGACCTTCAGAAATTGAATTACTGGTTTTAATCGACAGACGTTTTAGCCGCAATTTACCAATTCAGCCCGATTATCGCGGTCGTCAGGTCGATGCTATTAATGGCGAAAAAGTAAAAGTGAGCTGGAAAGAAAATGATGGTGAAGATGTTGTTCACTTAGTGACAAATTAAATTTGGTTAATCGTTTAATCGGTTAATTGTTTAATCGATTCATCTCGATTACTCAATTTAAAATAGTTGAAGCGTGAAATTGTTTATTGATTTAACGTCCAAAAGAGGACGATTAAACGATTAAACAGAAAAACGATTAAACGGCAAAAACGATTAAACAAATAAACACATAAACAAACACAATGAAAGAATTAAGCGTAAATCACTTATTAGGAATTAAATATATCAACGAGAATGATATTAACCTGATTTTTGAAACTGCCGATCATTTTAAAGAAGTCATTAACCGACCTATTAAAAAAGTTCCTTCATTACGTGATATTACGATTGCCAATATATTTTTTGAAAACAGTACCAGAACAAAACTTTCTTTCGAATTAGCACAGAAACGTTTATCTGCCGATGTTATTAGTTTTTCGGCAGCTCAGTCTTCTGTTAAAAAAGGAGAAACCCTGATTGATACTGTAAACAATATTCTATCAATGAAAGTTGATATGGTTGTAATGCGCCACTCTAATCCCGGAGCGGCTTATTTTTTATCTAAAAATGTCAAAGCAAGTATTGTAAATGCCGGAGACGGAGCACATGAACATCCAACTCAGGCTTTGTTAGACAGTTATTCGATTAGAGAAAAGCTGGGTGATGTAGCCGGAAAAAAAGTGGTAATTGTGGGTGATATTCTGCATTCGAGAGTTGCCTTATCAAATATATATGCTTTGCAAATGCAAGGCGCTGAGGTTAAAGTTTGCGGACCAAAAACATTGATTCCAAGATATATAGAATCGCTTGGTGTTACGGTTGAACCAAATTTAAGAAAAGCATTAGAATGGTGTGATGTTGCCAATATGCTTCGTGTTCAGAACGAACGTATGGATGTCAATTTTTTCCCTTCAACACGTGAATACGCACAACAATATGGTGTCGATAAACCTTTATTAGATTCTCTTGGAAAAGAAATCGTAATCATGCACCCGGGACCAATCAATAGAGGAGTAGAGATTACATCTGAAGTGGCAGATTCTGATCATTCGGTGATTTTAAATCAGGTTGAGAATGGTGTTGCGATTAGAATGGCAGTGATTTATTTATTGGCTTCTAAGATTCAGTAAAGTTTAGTTTAATTTTGTTTCAAGTTTCAGGTTTCATGTTGTTGGACGTTCAGCTTGGCAAACTTGAAACCTGAAACTTGAAACAAAATATAAAAACAAAAAATTGTACCTTAGCTCTCGAAAACAGAGCCTATATATAATAAAATGAAAGTAGATCAAAAAGGACATACCGTTACGATTAAAGATACCCAGGGAGATTTTAATTCTTTTTTGGAGAAAGTGACGCAGCAGTTTAAAACCTTTGAAAAACAAAATATTATAATCGATTTATCATCAAATGCGCAATTGTCAGAAGGTGATTTGAAACTTTTTTTACCGCTTTCTAAGCAACAAAAGAAAGCCAAAAAATCGTTTGTAATTGTAGTTTCTGATCTTGACTTTAATGCTATTTCTGATAAATTGGTTGTAGTTCCTTCACTTTTGGAAGCACACGATATTATCGAAATGGAAGAAATCGAAAGAGACCTAGGATTTTAAGAATTGGTTTAATTGTTTATTTGTTTAGCTGTTTAATCGATTTTTATTTTGGTGATTAAGATTCATTAAATAAACTTGATTTGGTTAATTGTTGACTCGATTTTGTTAAATGTATTGATTTTTGACGATTAACCGATTTACCAAATAAACCAATAAACTAAATTTGATAGCTGTTTAATCGATTTTACCTTAGATTATAATTTTCTTCGATTAAACGATTTACCAAATAAACGAATAAACATAAAATTGAAATTAACTATACTCGGCTGTTATGCCGCAACTCCCAGAACACTTACCAACCCAACTTCGCAGGTTTTAGAAATTAAGAACAAAATGTTTTTAATTGATTGTGGCGAAGGAACTCAGGTTCAATTGCGTAAAAACAAGATTAAATTCTCAAAGATTAATCACGTTTTTATTTCGCATTTGCATGGAGATCATCTTTACGGATTAATTGGGACTATTTCGACTTTTTCTCTTTTAGGAAGAACAACCGATTTACATATTTACGGACCAAAAGGAATCAAAGAACTTATTCTTCTTCAGTTGAAACTAACGGAATCCTGGACTACTTATAGTTTGTTTTTTCACGAATTGGAATCTAAGGAAAGCGAAGTTATTTTTGAGGATCAGAAAGTAATTGTGAGAACCATTCCGTTGAAACATCGCGTTTATACAAATGGATTTTTGTTTCAGGAAAAACCGGGAGACAGAAAACTAAATGTAGAAGCAGTTCAGCATTACAATATTCATACGGCATATTACCAGAAAATAAAAGGCGGAGGAAATGTAACGCTTGATGACGGAACGGTGATCGAGAATGAGAAATTATCTTTTGATCCAATTCCTGCGTTGAGTTATGCTTTTTGCTCAGATACGGCTTATAAGGAAGACATTATCCCGATTATTAAAGATGTTGATGTTTTGTATCACGAAGCTACTTTTTTGGAATCTGAAGCTGCATTAGCGGCAAAAACATTACATTCTACTGCAATAGAAGCGGCAAAGATCGCGTTGAAAGCAAACGCTAAACATTTGGTTTTAGGTCATTATTCGACAAGATATGACGGAATCGAACGTTTTAAAGAAGAAGCTGAAACTGTTTTTCCAAATGTTTTATTAGGGAATGATGGGGTTTCTTTTGAATTCTAAATTGTGAGATGTGAAATGTGAGATGTTAGAAGTTATGCGTCTAACATATCAGGTATCAGGTATCAGGTATCAGGTATCAGGTATCAGGTATCAGGTATCAGGTATCAGGTATCACATTTAACATCTAACATTTTACATTTAACATATCACAATTCACATCTAACTTTTAACATTAGAAAAAATGAACGATTTAAGTAATTATAGAAAGTCTTACGAGAAAAGTGAATTATTAGAAAGTAATATTCCGGAAGATCCAATTAATCTTTTTAACCGATGGTTTCATGAAGTGGAAGATTTTGGCGGAAGCGGAGAAGTAAACGCAATGACGGTTTCGACAATTGGTTTGGATGGTTTTCCGAAATCGAGAGTAGTTCTGTTGAAGAAATTTTCTGAAGAAGGATTTATTTTTTATACTAATTATGATTCGGAAAAAGGAAAAGCGATTGCTGCAAATCCGCATGTTTGTTTGTCTTTTTTCTGGCAGGAAATGGAACGTCAGGTAATTATTAAAGGAATTGCTGAAAGAACTTCTGAAACTATTTCGGATAATTATTTTGATTCTCGTCCTGACGGAAGTAAACTTGGTGCGATTGTTTCTCATCAAAGTGAAGTGATTCCGTCCAGAGCATTTTTAGAAGAAAACTTAAAAAAACTAGAGGCCGAATTTGAAGGAAAACCAATTCCGAGACCTGAAAACTGGGGAGGATTTTTAGTAACTCCTTTAGAAGTAGAATTTTGGCAGGGAAGACCTAATAGATTGCATGACAGAATTCGTTATACAAGTCAATCTGATTTTTCATGGAAGATTGAACGATTATCTTCTTAGTTGTAAGAAATTTACATTTAATAGTAAAATTATAGTGTAGTTCATCGATTATTTTTGTAGTTTACCGATAAATTAAATACGTTTGGCTTAAGAAACAAGAAGATTTATCCAAATATAAGTTTAAAGAATTTGCCCCAACATTTACTTTAAAATTTTAACATGCTATTGACTATGAAGAAGACTATCTGCACCATGTTGTTCATTGTAATGTCAGTTACAATGAACTCATGTTCTGCTGACACTGCCGAGGGAACTGAAAATAGCAGCTCAACGGAAAAAGTAGTGATGAATTACACTTACAATGATTCTGAGCTGGAGACAATGCAGGCTATAAACGATTACCGAGTAAGTATTGGTTTGAATGCATTGCAAAAAATCAACCACATTTCTTCTAAATGCGAGGAGCATAACAACTATATGATTGCAAACGATGTTGTAGATCATAATGATTTTGTTGCGCGTTCTGAAAATATTATGAAGTTGCTTGGCGCTACAAACGTTGGAGAAAACGTTGCTTACAATTACAAAACGGCTGATGCTGTACTGCAATCCTGGCTTGCAAGTCCTGGTCACAAAAAAAATATCGAAGGAAACTATACCCATTTTGGTATATCAGTAAAAACTGATCCCAGAACAGGAAACAAATACTACACAAATATATTCGCGAGAATATAGAAAAACATTGGACTGGTTGGTTTTTATTTGTCGTTGTAATTCGGAAGAGTTGCAACGACTTTTTTTATGCAAAAAAAGCTGCCTATAAAAGGCAGCTCTGGCAAATGTGTAATAATCTTAACTAAACTTAAACTATAGTGCGGTGATAATAAATTCGCTTCGTCTGTTTTCCTGATGTTCGGCTTCTGTACAAGGAACATCGTCGGCGCATTTATTTACAAGTTGGGTTTCGCCATAACCTTTTCCGGTTAATCTGTTTGGCGCTACACCATTTTTAACCAGCCATTGTATTGTCGATTTTGCTCTTCGATCAGATAAAGCTTCATTGTATTTGAATGATGCACGGCTGTCTGTGTGTGAACGAATATCTAATTTCATGGTTGGATTGTCATTTAATACAACCAATATTTTTTCTAAGTCTAATGCGGCTTCTGTTCGAATATTTGATTTGTCCAAGTCGAAATAAATCATTTTTATTTTGAAGCATTTTCCTAAATCATCTCCAACAGTTACTTTGCAGGTTTCAGGATCTAAAGCAATTGGAAGGCTTGTTTTTCCGGTTTCTTTTCCAATTGTTATGTTAACTTCTTTGGTAGAAAACTCAATTTTTTCGGCTCTTACATTATAGCTTTTACCACATTCGACAGGAAAAGTGTAATATCCGTTTTCATCAGCAGTAACGGTTTTTTTTGGAGTGGTTGATCCCATATCATATAGCGTAACTGTTGCGCCTGGCAAAATTGCTCCGGTTTCAGAATTTGTAATGGTTCCGTTTAACTCCTGAATACATCTAAGTCTTTTTGTTTCTAAGAATTTATAGATATCATCAGAACCCATTCCGCCATCTTTATTCGAGCTAAAATAACCAAGTCTTGTAACAGGATCAATGATATAGGCAAAATCATCTTTTGGAGAATTAATGTCGGCACCAAGGTTTTCGATTCCGGTAATGGTTCCGTCTTCTTCAATTTGTCCCATATATACGTCAAGACCACCAAGTCCGGGATGTCCGTCTGAGGCAAAATAAATCTCCTTTTCGCTGGTAACAAAAGGGAAGGTTTCTTTTCCTTCGGTATTAATTGGTTTTCCTAAATTTTCAGGTGTTCCATAACCTCCGCTTGGGTTTATACTTACTTTATAAATATCAGATTGTCCTACTGTTCCCGGCATATCTGATGCAAAATAAAGTGTTTTTTCGTCCGGGCTAAGTGCAGGATGGGCTGTACTATAATTGTTGCTGTCAAATGGCAGTTCTGTAATATTTCCCCATTTGCCATCACTTTCAAGCGTTCCTTTGTATATTTTTACTAAAGTAGTTTTTTCTTCATCTTTTCCTTTTTTACCATCTGCATAATTGTTTCTTGTAAAGTAAACTGTTTTACCATCTTTTGTAAAAACGGGTGTTGCTTCGTGAAATTTAGTGTTTATTGCACTTTTAAATTTATGTACTTTAGAAGCACTATTGTTTGTTGCATCAATATCGGCATCATATATATTGGTAAAATATTCTCCAGTCCATTTGTGTTTACGTTGCGAAAAATTACCGGTGTCTCTTGCTGATGCAAAATACAATTTGTTATTGTAGATAAAGGAACCATAATCAGAATATTTGCTGTTTATGCCGGCATCTTCAATTTTATAACGTCCTGAATTTGCTTTGATTTGGTCCAGATAATTTACATCTTCTTTATAAAGTTTACCTCTGATATCGCCTTTGTATTTGATATTAAATTCGTCGAGAATTTTGTTTGCCTTATCAAGTTGTCCGGTTGATTTTAGAGATTGTGCATATCTGTAATAATATTCCGGTTCAACATTGGTATTCATTGCAAATAATTCTCCGTACCATTTTGCGGCTCCATCAAACTCTGAGTTGAAGTAATAGGAATTACCAAGCTTTTTGAACATTTCCTCAGATTTGTATCCTTTTGAGGCTACTTTTTCGTAGGTCTTTATCGCATCAACATAAGCGTAGTTATTGTACTTTTTGTCACCTGAGTTTACTTTCGCTTGCTGAGAATAACTTTTAAATGAAAAAGCACTTATGATTGTTAAGCAAAGGAGTATATAATTTTTCATAATAATCATTTTTAAAAGAAACGAGGAGTTGTCATTTTACCATTGTTTTTGAAGATTTCATAGCGCAGGAAGATTTCATGCGAACCTGAATTGTAGTTTCTTAAATTGGTAGTTTCGTTATCATATCCATATCCAACATATAGACCATCTGTAATTTGAAATCCTACCATAGCACTTAAGGCAGCACTCCATCTATAGGCTACTCCGACAGTAAATTTGTCAAAAAACATAAAGTTTGCTGATACATCTACTTGAAGAGGAGCACCTTCGACCATTTTTGTTAATACAGCAGGTTTAAATTTTAAATCATAAGAGAGATCAAAAACATATCCGGCCATTAAATAATAGTTTATTTTATCTTTATAAATTGCTACATCATTGTCATCATAACGATTGGTTTCTATAAAATTTGGAACTGATAATCCGATGTATGCATTATCTGAATGCCAGTAAACTCCGGCCCCAATATTAGGAGAAAAATCGCTATTGAAGTTTTGAAACTGTGGATCTCCAGCCGTTTCCGGATTTAGTTTATCAATATCAATATTAAAAATATCAGCTGTAGCTTTTATACCAAAAGAGAGTTTCCAGGTCTCAGAAGTTGGTATTGTATAGGATATATCTGCAGAGATTTGGTTTTCGTTTGTTGGACCAATTTTGTCATTTACCAGCGAAAGTCCGATTCCTATATTGCTATTATTGATTGGAGTGTTTACGGAAACAGTATTAGTTTTCGGAGCTCCATCAAGTCCTACCCATTGATCGCGGTGCAAAGCAAAAATACTTAAAGCGCCACGAGAACCTGCATAAGCAGGATTTATATTTATTGTGTTGTACATATACTGCGTATATTGTGCATCTTGCTGCGCATATCCTGCAATTGTAACAAACATAATGACGAAGAAAAATAATTTTGTTCTCATAGTAGATATTTATTATTTTAATTATTACTATTGATTTTTTTGTATCAGGGAAATCAAAAAAATCAATGCATTCACTTATTCAGGGAATAAGGGATTTATTTTTATTAATTATCGGATAATGCTCTATAATAGAAGGCCTGTTATAGAGCATTTCTTCTGCTATGTCTATTTAGACAGATATAAATACCCGTCTAGTTTATGATTTTGAACTACATTATTTCCATCAAGAGATTTGTAGGTAACAACATAGAAATATGTTCCTGTTGGTAATCCGTCCGATTGTTTTACAGTCGTTCTGCCTCTTGAGGTTCCGTCAAAAGCGTTGGTTGTATTATTGTAATTAGTAGTTTCGAATACTAATATTCCCCAACGATTATAGATTTCTACAGTGTTTTCAGGATAACATGTTGTCTGATCGATATTATCAATTACGAAAACATCATTTTTACCATCTCCGTTAGGAGAGAAGGCATTGTGTATTACAATGTTTTCACACGCTAATACTACACAATCAGCATTTACTTCCATGTTAAGAAGTACACTTCTTGGACAATTTTCGTCGGCTATTTGATATTCAAATTTATAGTTGCCAAGTGCGAGTCCAAATGCGTTAAGTACATTTCCTTGCAACGCATTGCTGCCGTCTGTATCAACCCAGATTCCAGTTCTTGGTGTGTTTTCTGGCAGTAAGGCAAGTAAATCAATAGGAGTTCTATCGTCATTACAAGCTTTGCTGGCAATATTTGTTACACCATTTGGAGAAACTGTGATTGTAATTGTAGCAGTATCGCAATTCTCAGCGCTTAGTTTATCACAAATTCTATAAGAATAAGTATAAGTACCAGGAGGCGTTAAACTTGAAACTGTTACATTTCCGGAAGCGTCAATAGTGATATTTGGATCTGTTTTAGATTCATTGCTGGTTTCGCTCAATAAGGTAAAGTTTACCAACTCTAATGTCGCTGGAACATTTCCTTTTAAGTCGTTGGCTAAAACGTTTCCAACTAATCCAAACGTGTTACAACCCACAGTATAAGTATCATCTACAGCATCAACCGGAGTTGGTGGATTAAGAACTGTAACGGTTACGATTGCGGTATCACAATTTCCGTTATCAGCATTTTCGCAAATTTGATACGTTAAAGTATAGGTTCCTCCAAGTGTACCCACTTTTACATCTACAGAACCGTCAGGGTTTAGTGTTAATGCTCCCGTAGGATCTGGTGTTACTAACGTAAGTGTTACATCTGCAGGATTTACCGGATCACCGTTTAAGGTATCGTTAGTGTAAACATTCAACACATTTGTTGCTCCTGTCAATGCTGGCAACGGACCTGCACTATCATCATTTGCAAGAATTGCAAATGTTGGTCTTGCGGTACAGAAAGGATCAGCTGGCGGATAACTTACTGTAATTGTTTGGCTTGGATTAACAGATAATGTCACGTTAGCCGTTGGACGAAGACCTTCAAATCCGTCAGGAGCTTGTATCCATTTATTATTTTGGAATACCCATCCTGGCCAGTCAATACCATTTCCGGCTTGATCAACTACAGCACCCGGCCATAATACACGTCCGCTTAGTGGTAAGTCAGTAATTGTAGTTACTACATTGTTAGCGGCATCTGCCCAGGCAATTGTTACGCCATTTACCGGAGTAAAGTTTCCTGGAGTGACTACATAATCAAGATACGGAACGTCGTTTACACAAATTGCTGTTGCTGTAACTGTCATCGTTGGTGCTTCAATAGTTACCGTAACTGTTGCAGTATCGCAGTTTGATGTTTGATCAGCTTCACAAATTTGGTATACCATTGTCAAAGTTCCTGCTGGAGCATTTGGCAAAATATCTATAGAACCATCAGGATTCAATTGTAAAAACTCATTTGGTGTTACTGTTGTTATAATAACATCAGAAGCTGTTACAACTACACCTTCGATAGTATCATTTGGCAATACATTCAGAACATTTGGTGTAGTATGATTTACTCCAGGGAATGGTCCTGCGCTATCATCATTGGCTACAATATCGCGGTATTCTTTACAGTTTACACCAAAGTCAGCATCTAAGTGAACTAAGTCTTCGGCAGTTACTGTAACAATATATCCGGCAGCGCTTGTAGTTTGACAAACGGTGTGCATTGCTATTTTGGCTGGTTTAGAAGTTTTGCGTTTGTCAGTTCCTCCAGACGGAATAACTTTTACTAAACCTGTAGCTCCTAAAGCCGCTGCAACAGCGTCTAAATTTGTATCTCTTACCAATTTTATATTATAATCTCCGTAAGGATTTGGAGTTCCGGGTCTGTCTCTCCAGAATCCTTCAATACCTACGATTACTTCTTTATGATATCCGTTAGGACCATCGACAATAACGTTAGGACTTGCTGCATTTCCAAAACCACCGGCATTTAATTCTCCCGCATTTTGAGGACCTGCATAACTGCCATCTCCATTAAAATCGATCCATTCCCATAGACTAAAGTCTATAGCACCTTCTGCATCCGGAATATTTTTAGTTACGACACCATCATTATTCGCATCGTACCATTCGTCTTGAAGGCCATTTCCATTAGTATCATACCAAACATAATCTCCTAATACCGGAAGGTTTGATTTTCCATATTCGAAATTATGTTCCTGGAATTTACAATCTTCAAGAGTCGTAAAGAACAAGCTTGAATCTACAGGATATAATTGGTGCGCACTATTTAAATTCGCATCCTGAACCTGAACTAAGTAACTTCCGGCAGGCATTCCTGTAAAGGTATAACGACCATCTACTCCAGTGATACGCAATAGGATAGGACCTGTTGTAGTACCTTGTGGAATCAATGTAACCGGTACATTTGCAATTGGAGTATTGGTGTCTACATTAATAATTTGTCCGGATATTTTAATCGTATAATTAGGCTCAGTTATCACAACTGTAGTTGTAGCTGTACACGTTTGGTTATTAGTATTTACTGCAGATGATGCAGTTAGCGTATAAGTTCCTGCAGGTAAATTTGTATTACCAACAATTTCGTTATTTGCATTTCTGATAATTACGGTTGAACCAGGACTATTAGTAACTGTAATCGAACCGTCATGTGCGCCAAGACAAGTAACATTTGAAACTGTAGCGTTTATAGCAACTTTGTTGTCGACAGTAAAAGTTCGAACAAGTTCTGTTTTATTACCCGCACAATCTGTCAAAGTATATGTTCTTGTCAGGATATAAGCATTTCCATCACATCCGCTGGCTTCATTATGAGAGTCGCTAACAGTAATGTTTACGGTTGGACTGCAATTATCAGCAGCATCTGTTATATCTCCAGGACTTCCCGCAGGAATATCTGTAATACTTTGTAAGTTGGCAACATTTGAAGGAACAGTTCCTGTAGGTGGAGTTGTGTCTCTTACGGTTATAATTTGAGTGTAAGAAGCAGTGTTTCCGCCACAATCGCTAGTGGTCCATTTACGAGTCAAAGTATAATTTGTTGGACATTCGTTTTGAATACCACTTTTAACTTCGCTGAAAACGATTGGTAAATTACCATTACAATTATCAGAAGCTTCAACGTTTGCCGCAGCAGGTACAGCATCACAAGAAACTGTAATATCACCCGGAAGTTCTCCTGCAAATATTGGCGCTGTAGTATCTTGAATCGTAATCACTTGAGTGAAAGTATCCGAAGTATTTCCACAATCGTCTTTTACAGTCCAGGTATTGGTGTAAGTTCCTGCATTTGAACAAGTTTCTGAAGCTACAAACTGACCGGATACTTTTATGATATTCGAAACATCAGTATCACAAGCATCACTTGCAACAGGGAATAAAGCTTGTGCTGATGATAAAGCTTCGGCATTACTACATTCGATAGTTTTGTTTAGTGAAGCAACTTCAGTAGACCAAGTTGGCGCTGTAGTATCTTGAATCGTAATTACTTGTGTGAAAGTTTCAGAAGTATTTCCACAATCGTCTTTTACTGTCCAGGTATTGGTGTAAGTTCCTGAGTTTGCACAACCTTCGTTAGCTACAAACTGACCAGATACTTTTACGATATTCGTAACATCAGTATCACAAGCGTCTGTCGCTGTAGGGAATAAAACTTGTGCAGATGCTAAAGCTTCAGCATTACTACATTCGATAGTTTTGTTTAGTGAAGCAATTTCAGTTGACCAAGTTGGTGCTGTAGTATCTTGAATTGTAATTACTTGTGTGAAAGTATCCGAAGTATTTCCACAATCATCTTTTACAGTCCAGGTATTGGTGTAAGTTCCTGCATTTGAACAAGTTTCTGAAGCTACAAACTGACCGGATACTTTTATGATATTCGAAACATCAGTATCACAAGCATCACTTGCAACAGGGAATAAAGCTTGCGCAGATGATAAAGCTTCAGCATTACTACATTCGATAGTTTTATTTAAAGAAGCAACTTCAGTAGACCAAGTTGGCGCTGTAATGTCTTGTACAATAATTGTTTGACTTACAGGAAGAGAAACATTTCCGCAAGCATCTTTAGCTGTCCAGGTTCTTGTTTTTGTGTAAGAACCGGCGCAATTGCCAGGAGTTACAGTATCTTCATAAGTTAATGAAGCAATTGTACCATTGTCGTCTGTTGCAGTTGCCTGAGCAAAAACAGGTTCTGCCGGACAATTAATAGTTGAGGTTTCCGGTAGCGGATTAATTATTGGTTTAACCGAATCTCCATCAAGAATTTCAAATGAAACTGTATGTGTACAACCTTTAGAATCAGTAATTACTACACTATAACTTCCAGCTAAAAGATTTGTGGCTGTAGCCGAAGTTTGCTCTGGATTTGTATTCCAAGAATAAGTGTAAGGACCAGTTCCGCCTGAAGCTACCACAGTTGCAGATCCACTAGAAGCTCCACCACAACTTGCGTTTATTTGAGATTTTGAAGCTGTTAATGCAAGTTCAGGTTCAGTAATTGTTATTTGTTCTGTGTCAGTACAACCTTTTTCGTCAGTTACCGTTACGATGTAAGTTCCTGCGATTAAGTTATTGGCTGTAGCCGAAGTTTGTACCGGATTCGTATTCCAGGAATAAGAATAACTTCCAGTTCCTCCAGTTGCAGAAGCCGTTGCAGATCCAGTTGTGTCACCTTTACAATTTACATTAGTATCAGTTTTGATTGCTGCTGTAAGTGAAAGTTCAGGTTCAGTAATTGTTATTTGTTCAGTATCTGTACAACCTTTTTCGTCAGTTACAGTTACAATATAAGTTCCTGCGATTAAGTTATTGGCTGTAGCCGAAGTTTGTACCGGATTCGTATTCCAAGAATAAGAATAAGTTCCAGTTCCTCCGGTTGCAGATGCTGTTGCAGAACCAGTTGCGTCACCTTTACAATTTACATTAGTATCAGTTTTGATTGCTGCTGTAAGTGAAAGTTCAGGTTCAGTAATTGTTATTTGTTCTGTGTCAGTACAACCTTTTTCGTCAGTTACTGTTACGATGTAAGTTCCAGCAATTAAGTTTGTAGCTGTAGCCGAAGTTTGTACTGGATTTGTACTCCAAGAATAAGAATAACTTCCTGTTCCTCCAGTTGCAGAAGCTGTTGCAGAACCAGTTGCATCACCTTTACAGTTTACATTAGTATCAGTTTTGATTGCTGCTGTTAATGCAAGTTCAGGTTCTGTAATTGTTATTTGTTCTGTGTCAGTACAACCTTTTTCGTCAGTTACCGTTACAATGTAAGTTCCTGCGATTAAATTATTGGCTGTAGCCGAAGTTTGTACAGGATTAGTATTCCAAGAATAAGAATAACTTCCTGTTCCTCCAGTTGCGGATGCTGTTGCAGAACCAGTTGCATCGCCTTTACAATTTACATTAGTGTCAGTTTTGATTGCTGCTGTAAGTGAAAGTTCAGGTTCAGTAATTGTTATTTGTTCAGTATCTGTACAACCTTTTTCGTCAGTTACTGTTACGATGTAAGTTCCTGCAATCAAGTTTGTAGCTGTAGCCGAAGTTTGAATCGGATTTGTATTCCAAGAATAAGAATAAGTTCCTGTTCCTCCAGTTGCAGATGCTGTTGCAGAACCAGTTGCGTCACCTTTACAATTTACATTAGTATCAGTTGTGATTGCTGCTGTAAGTGCAAGTTCAGGTTCAGTAATTGTTATTTGTTCTGTATCTGTACAACCTTTTTCGTCAGTCACCGTTACAATGTAAGTTCCTGCGATTAAGTTATTGGCTGTAGCCGAAGTTTGTACCGGATTCGTATTCCAAGAATAAGAATAAGTTCCAGTTCCTCCGGTTGCAGATGCTGTTGCAGAACCAGTTGTGTCACCTTTACAGTTTACATTAGTATCAGTTGTGATTGCTGCTGTAAGTGCAAGTTCAGGTTCAGTAATTGTTATTTGTTCTGTATCTGTACAACCTTTTTCGTCAGTTACAGTTACAATATAAGTTCCTGCGATTAAGTTATTGGCTGTAGCCGAAGTTTGAATTGGATTCGTATTCCAGGAATAAGAATAAGTTCCAGTTCCTCCGGTTGCAGATGCTGTTGCAGATCCAGTTGCGTCACCTTTACAATTTACATTAGTGTCAGTTTTGATTGCCGCTGTAAGTGCAAGTTCAGGTTCAGTAATTG